>Ga0302288_1000002_pt1 | contig 441175 bp, 349 predicted proteins | sample III_Fen_N1_1_FD_194549 | JGI IMG/M metagenome (GOLD analysis project Ga0302288, IMG submission 194549) | Peat permafrost microbial communities from Stordalen Mire near Abisko, Sweden - III_Fen_N1_1 | ecosystem: Environmental > Terrestrial > Soil > Wetlands > Permafrost | place: Sweden: Abisko... | reverse complement strand
GTACTACTATTCAATATCTTCAAAGAACGCTTTGTCTTACGCCTTCCTCACTGCACCGCCTCGCTGCGGTTTCGTTCTCTTGGAAAGCGGGTGCAAAAGTAGAACCTTTTACCACACCATCCAAATTATTCCACAAGAAAAAACATACTTTTTTTCAACAAAAAGCACAAACGCCTTGACCTGCGGGGGTTAGGAGATGAAAAAAAACAAAGATTTCACCAATTTGCTATAGAGTCTACTTGGAAGTTGCCAGAATCATTCGGATAAGAAAGTCTATAGGTCGTCAATTCGTAAAAAACGATGCCGTAAAACATCAAGTACAAAATAAAACGGTTGCTTACCGCATATTTTCACATATTATATATAACTTCGTGTTATCTACATAAACCCTTTTGATTATGGCACAGAAAAACAGATTCCTTAAATCAGCCGGTTTTGGATTGATGCTCAGCACAATGGCCTTTTCAGTGTCATCCTGTATCGATTCATTATATGACTTGAGTAAGGGCATTTCCATGGACATGGAATTGGGCGGGGACTCTCTGGCTATCCCTATTGGATCGACAGACACAATTAAGTTGGGTGATTATCTGGATGCCAGCACCATTTCCATGCTCAAAACGATGGAAGACGGCGGATATGCCATCACCAAGAAAGATTCACTCGAACCAGAAATCCCAATCATCGACCAATCAAAATTAAAAATTGGCGACCAGACAAAAAAAAGTGATCAGACAATTGATTTTGGGAAGATTAACTTGGACGCATTTAAAATACCGGGGATCAATATCGATAAGGAAGTCAATCTGCCATTTGGATCCTATTCAATCAATTCTTTCACCATACCTTCAATTACTTCAAGTGCACCGCCGACGGAGGTTGTCATGTCAAAATACGCCCTTAGTACGCTGAATATCTCCCCAATAAGCGTCAATGCCGATATGAACGGAATCTTTAGCAACATCAATGTTCCGAATTATACAGGTGATCCGAAAATTTTACCCGTTGATGACAAAGCTGTACAAATTGATAAAACGACCCCGATCAACAACTCAGTTTCAGTGCCAGCTGGAGTGAAAAACATCTCGGATGTTGAAATGGAAAGTGGTGAATTCGTAGTAACACTTGAGTTGGAAAAAGCAAGTGACGTACTTAATTACGCTTCTTTGATTCCTGAATTCACTATAGATACCAAAGGGTTATTTGAATTTGAGGAACAGCCAGGAGATGCAACCATTACATTCTCGAAAAAAGATTCATTATATGGAGGTGCAGGAGGAAACAATTATAAAATCACCAAGACTCTACACATCAAAAAGCTGAATATCGATGGAAATCCAAATGCGTCAAATTTACTCGAAATCAGCAAGGACCTGACAACTAAAGGGCAAATGACTTTATCGAATGCATCCATCTCCTCAGACAAAGTTAGTCGTGCTGGTGAAATCAACATGCTTGTTAAAATAGAAGTCAAAAACATGGGCATCAAATCCATGGCATTTGATATTCCTCCATTGGACTTTGCCATTGAAAAGAAAAGTACGAGTCTTACTATTAACAACGCAATTCCTGAACAGATTACGAAACTGAATAAGGTCTATTTCGATGGGAATTCTAAAATAAGAATAAATTTAGGCACGGCGGATCTACCAGAAATGGAATCTACCAACATAACTATTGACAGCTTGGTCATAGAATTTCCGGAACAGTTTGTCCTTAAACCTATGGCAGGGCTTTCCAACAACATTTACACCATAAGAAATGAAGCGTTCGATCCCAATATTGGCAAAACCATTGAACTCACTCTAGAGTCACTGGACATGTCCAACATTCCTATCAACTCAATCAAAAGGCTGGTATGGGACGGCCTTATAAACTATTCGGCAAAAGTCGCATTTAAGGGCAGGATGAATAGCAGAGACCTTTCGGCAACTACCAAGAACGCAAAGATGAACGTATCCTTTAGTTCAGCAATAACATTTCAATCTGCTGATGTAACAACCAACCAAATCGATGTGAACATTCCAACTCTAAAAATACCAATTGATTTGGATATCGACATTGCAACACAAGTCAAACGGCTAGGTGAAATTAAGATGAAACCTGGAACACAAATTCGGTTGGACATCCAAAAACCAACATTCCCTTTGACTTTTGAAGCCAACTACATTCAAGTTACATTTCCAAACATTTTTGCCTTTGATCCACCTCTACCCTTAAATACGCTAATTCTAGATGGTGCATTGAAAGACTCCGTTATTTTAGTGATAGATGCGTTGAAAATAAATCAGGATCTGATAAATGGTAAGTATGTATTGCACGATAGTATTAAAATGTCAGGTGGTGTAAAGCTATTGCCTAAAACCATCAATAGTACTGAAATCAATGATTTATCAGGCAAAAAAATGAACGTAAATGTCAGTTCGTCCGATATGGGCATCTCAAAAACCGATATTCAACTAAACGACTTGGCATTCAATTATGGAGATTCACTTGCTTTGGATTTTGACATTAACAGTGTCCCCACACAATTGATTTCATTGGATAGCGTCTTATTGAAAGATAGTGCAACCATTAAATTAGCTGTGGATATTACGAATATGCCAAATTTTAAATCGGATCTGAATGTTGACCTAGTCATTGACTTTCCAGACATGTTTCTATTCAAACCAGGTTCGGTCAACAGTAAAAACCAACTGATTATTCATGAAGCCATAGTTGATGGGAAACTCAACAAAACCATTGGAATCCATGGTTTAAAATTTGACGGAAAGGACTTAAACGGAAAACTGAGCATTCACCAAAAGCTTAAATACACTGCTGGGATTAGCGTGGTTGCACCAACAGTGAACAGTGATGAACTTGTCGGTAAAATAATAAACATTAACGTAGAGGCTACAATAAGGAACATCGCATTCAAATCGGTCTATGGGAAATTGGACCCGGGTCTTGAACCGATTAATCAGGAGATTTCATTGGGAGACATATCAAAAACATTGGAGGAAAACAATTTAAATGTCACTCTGGATATCACAAAACCGGTCATTGCGATTAATACTGAATGCAACTTGGGCATCCCAATCGATGCTTATGTAAAAGTGATGCCGATACGCGGTGGAAACCTCGTTTCCGCCGATGAACAAGACTTTATGCTCAAATTACCTAAGGCTCCAACGCCACAGGATATTATTAAAAAAACGTTTTGGATTTCGCCCGATAGTGCTGGCATGCCAACGGGTTCAGACTTTATACAAACCAATGTGCAGAATCTGTTTAAGAAAGTACCCGACGGGATTAAGTTGGTTGCAACCATCAATGCGGACAAGACCATGCAACATTACTTCGATTTGTCCGCAACATACAAGTTCAAATTGGGCTATGAAGTAACGATACCCTTGGCTTTTGGCGAAGAATTGTCTATTGGAATGCAAAAAGATATTACGGGCATTGATCCCAAAATCGGTGAAATGGCTTCTGCGGTAAAAGGAATTGAGCTACTGGGAACCATCCAGAATTCCATACCGTTGGAATTGGAGCTGGCTGTGATTCCTTTGGATGCAGATGGTAAAGCCATTGCCGTCGATACGGTGAAACAAATCATCAGCGCTGGAGCACATGACGGCAGTGCAGTCAGTTCAGCATTGGCTCTGAAACTAGCCGATCCTGAAGGATTACTCAAAGAACTGCGTGGATTCAGACTTATTTTCAAGGCAAGTTCGAACGAAACCGTAGCTGGAACACCCATCAAGCCAAGCAATTTTGTCAAGGCGGACCTGAAGGTTCGTGTGGATGGCGGAATCAACATTGGTAAATTGACGAACAATTAAACGACGATGACCATGACACGCATATACAGACTTCTTGGATTGACACTGATCCTTTGCTTGACAGGCCTGATTGCAACTGCTCAAACAGTCTCGCGAACCAGCTATTTTGTGGAGAATTCCACACACCGCCACCTGATGAATCCGGCTTTGGCTCCAACACGTGGGTATTTAAGCATTCCTATTGCCGGAGAATTATACCTGGGAACTGAATCCAATTTGAAATTCACCAATTTCATGTTTCCGGCTGTTGAAGGATCTGGGGGTAAACTGATAACCTTTTTGCATCCCTCCGTCAACGGTGCTGATTTTGTAGAAAACCTTGGAGGAGACCAATATTTGAGGACAGACATACGCACAAGTATCCTTTCGTATGGAAGGTGGGTCGGACAAACGGGTTTCCTTACCTTCGACGTAGGCACTAGGGTAAACGTCTCGTTGAACCTTCCTGAGGATTTGTTTGCCTTTGCAAAGAATGGAATGACCAGTTCTGCAGGAAATACCTATCACTTTGATAACCTAATGGTGAATGCCAGTATGATTGGCGAGGGAGCGTTAGGATACTCGCTCAATCTGACTGACGCCATCCGTGTGGGTGTCAAGGGAAAATTTTTGGCAGGAGGCGCATACGTGAAGGCTAAGCTCAAGCAATTCGAACTGGGTATGAAGCCCGATGAATGGACAGTGAACGGGCAAGGTGAGCTGGATGTTTATGGTAAAGGGCTTACCTTTGTCAAGGACGCAGATGGTAACATCACCAATTTTAAATACTCGAATCCGGGACTCGGTGGTATGGGAATGGCGTTTGACCTTGGTATGGAATGGGCCCCCATTCAGAACTTCAAAGTATCCATGGCGGTCGTCGATTTTGGCAGCATTAAATGGAAAAAGGAAAATATCAAAACAGCGACCTCCACTGGTACGGCTAGTTTTTCAGGCATAGCAAACTTCAATCCTGATAGTGTAGGGCTACTGGACGCAAATGATCAAATTTCGAATTTGCAGGACAATTTGATGGGTTTAACTCATTTCAAGGAACAATCCGTAGTTGCAGATTTTGTTCAGAAGCTGAACCCGACCATCAATGTCGGTGTTGAACTCGGATTGATGAGTAATCGTGTCAGCGTTGGTGGTTTGTATTCGACTAGACTTTTAGATGACGGCCTAAGGTATTCGGAATATATGGCCTCCCTCAATCTGAAACCTTTCCATTGGTTCAACCTTTCCGGGAGCTATTCGTTCGTGCATGGTCAAAAGGAAACGTTTGGATTCGCCCTCGGTTTTGTGCCTGGCATCGTCAATATTTTCTTAGCGTGTGATTATGTGCCGACCCATTATGCCAATATGCCTCCTATTGCTATACCATTGAGTCAACTCACCACGAACATTCAATTGGGAGTGAGCATCCCGCTTAGCCGACGCCCTGCAAAGAAAGATCTTGAAGAGGAAGAAGAAATTGAAGAGGTTCCGGTTTCGGATGAAATTCCACCTCAATATCAATAAACCATTTCCAAAAGCCATGAAGTTGTCTTAAAATGTTGCATCAAACTTGCCTGCACTTTTTAAGACAACGGCCTTTTAAATGTTAAAACTTTTTTAATCCGGTATTTTGAGTCATCTTTGTTTATTCAATCAAAAAATCAATTTATGAAGCAGTTCTTTAAATTTACCCTAGCATCGTTGCTCGGCGTTTTTATCGCTTTGACACTCATTTTTCTAATCTTGTTTGGTATTGTCGGAGCTGTTTCCAGTTCGGAAAAATCCGTTTCCGTCAAGGATAACAGTATCCTTCAAATTAAGCTTGAAGGGGCTATTCAGGAACAATCGCTGGATAATCCATTTGATATTACCATCCCTGGTTTACCCATAGATACTAAAATAGGGAATCAGGGGCTGGATGATATTTTGGCAGCCATCAAAAGGGCCGAGACAAACGATAAAATCAAAGGTATCTATTTGATTTCTGGCACCATGCAAACCGGAATGACTTCTGCTCAAGAAATCCGAAATGCATTGATTGACTTCAAGAAGTCTGGTAAATTTATTCTTGCATATGGCGAAATGATGGATCAAAAGGAATATTACATTGTTTCTGTAGCAGATAAAATTGTTTTTAATCCAGAAGGCATGCTTAACTTTCATGGTCTAGCTGCAACTCCTATTTTCTATAAGGGAACGTTGGAAAAAATCGGCGTCAAACCTGAAATCTTCCGAGTAGGGACTTTCAAATCGGCAGTTGAACCTTATATATGTACTAAGATGAGTGATGCCAACCGTAAACAAACCAATGAATTGTTGGGCGGAATTTGGAGCAATATTCTTGCAAGCATCTCAACTGCCCGGAAAATCAATAAAGACGATTTGAATCAATTGGCAAACCGCAACATGATGTTTGAGGACGCTGCCGAATTGGTAAAAAGCAAATTGGCAGACAGCCTTTTGTATCAACCTGATATGATGAAATACCTTTCAGCAAAGGTTGGGATAACGAATGTGGATGACCTACAGTTACTCAGTGTTAAGGATTTAATGACCACACCTGATGAAGCAGCAAGTTTTGAAAAAGAAAAAGTTGCCGTGCTTTATGCTGATGGCGAAATCTTTGATTCAGGTCATGAAGGTATCGTATCAAAAGATTTGATTACAGAGATACTTAAAATTGAAAAGGATTCACTCATCAAAGCTGTTGTTTTTCGTGTGAATTCTCCAGGTGGCAGTGCCTATGCCTCTGAACAAATCTGGAAAGCCATGTCGGAACTGAAAACAAAAAAGCCAGTGGTAGTTTCCATGGGAGATTATGCCGCATCGGGAGGTTATTACATATCCAGTTGTGCTGACAAAATCGTTGCTGCACCCAATACAATTACAGGTTCCATCGGTATTTTCGGAATGTTCTTTACAATGGATGAATTGTCCAGAAAAATAGGGTTGTCGTACGATGTGGTCAAAACAAACGACCTTTCCGATTTGGGAAATACGATTCGCCCTATGAATACTGCAGAAAAAATGAAGATCCAGGCATACGTGAATCGTGGTTACGATTTATTTGTCAAACGTTGCTCCGACGGACGTAAAATGAAAAATGAAAACATACGGAAGATCGCTGAAGGAAGGGTCTGGACAGGAACACAAGCAAAAGAAATTGGCTTGGTTGATGAAATCGGTGGTTTGAAGAAAGCCATTCAGTTGGCTGCCAAGTTGGGTAAAGTCGAAAAATACCGCATGGTTTATTACCCTGAAAAGAAAAATTTCATGACCGAATTGTTGGAAGAATTCTCTGGTGATACCAAAATGAAAATTGCTAAAGCTTTTCTAGGGGAAGAATATGCTCCATTGTTGAAACTCAAAACGGCCAAAATCCAGACCGGCATTATGACGCGAATGGATAAATTTGATATTCAATGATTTAATTAGTAGAAACGTGACTCACTTTTTTCTTCGATTTTTATTATTTCCCTTTTCGATGCTATACGGCATAGGCGTATGGATTCGGAACATTTTATTCAATGCTGAAATCCTTCCTTCCAAGAGCTATGATATGCCCATCATTGCAGTTGGAAACATCACCGTTGGCGGTACTGGTAAAACACCACATACGGAGTATTTGATTCGGGCTTTAAGTAATGACTATCAAGTTGCTGTATTGAGTCGTGGTTATAAGCGTAAAAGCAAAGGTTATGTATTGGCTGATTCAACGACGGGTATAGAAGATCTGGGCGATGAACCCCTTCAAATGAAACGGAAGTTTCCAAATTTGGTGGTTGCCGTGGATGAGAATCGTCGTCGAGGCATCGAGGAACTTATGAGCCCTAAAATGCAACCATTCATTGATGTGATCCTTTTGGACGATGCCTACCAACACCGTTTTGTCAATCCCAGCATTTCCATTTTGTTGATTGACTACAACCGTCTGATTCGGGAAGATTACCTAATGCCTGTCGGTAATCTGAGGGAACCTGCCGCGCAGATGAAAAGGGCTCAAATCGTCATTGTCAGCAAATGTCCACAAGATTTGAAGCCGATGGACGTACGCATCTTAAGCACAAAAATTGGAGTCCTTCCCTATCAGTCCCTATATTTTACGACTATGAATTATGGTCCAATAGAAAAGGTCATTCCTGCGATTGAGAAAAAAAGTCCTGCTGTATCGGAGATTAACGACGATTACATCGATACGGAAGCTGCTGCCATCGAGTTACCGGCAATCGGCACCTTGCAATCGTTTGAGCAAATTAGGGAACAACGGATTCCAATACTTCTCTTGACAGGCATTGCAACTCCAATGAGTTTGGAAAGCCATGTCCACCTTTTTTCGCCGGAAGTGAAGGCCATGCATTTTGCTGATCATCACGAATTCAGCAAAAGGGACGCACGAAAAATCAGCTTGGAATATGAAAAAATAAAAGCGGCAGGAGGTATTATCCTGACAACCGAAAAGGACGCTACACGCATTCGAAACAACCCGTTCATGCAAACGTTGGCACCATATATGTATTACCCAACTCTGGAAATTCATTTCCTGGATGGACAGGGTAGAACTTTTGAACAAAAAATAACCGATTATGTTAGGATTAATAAAAGAAACTGCAAATTATCTTAAAACAAAAATGACCACCAGTCCACAGACCGCCATCATATTGGGTACAGGTTTGGGCGAGTTGGTCAAGGACATTGATATTGAATTGGAAATCGCTTACGAAAAAATACCCAATTTCCCTGTTTCGACGGTGGAAGGACACAGTGGCAAACTTATTTTCGGCAAGATGGGTGGCAAAGATATCATGGCTATGCAGGGGCGTTTTCATTATTATGAAGGCTATTCCATGGAACAAGTCACTTTTCCGATTCGGGTCATGAAGGCCATTGGGATCAAGACCTTATTCCTTTCGAACGCCGCCGGCGGTATGAAGGAAACGTTTGAGATTGGCGATTTGATGATGATCACCGACCACATCAATCGCTTCCCCGAGCACCCGTTACGTGGAAAAAATCACAACGAATTGGGTACCCGCTTTCCAGACATGAGCGATGCTTATTCGCCTCGTCTCTGCAAGATGGCAATCGAAATCGCAGCTGAAAAGGGCATTCGACTGCATCAGGGCGTTTATGTAGGAACCTCAGGACCGACATTTGAAACCCCTGCTGAGTATAAATTTTTCAAAATAATCGGTGGCGATGCAGTTGGAATGTCAACCGTACCAGAAGTGATCGTTGCACGACATGCACAACTTGAGTGCTTTGCCATTTCGGTCATTACAGATATCGGCCTGGAGGGCAAAATAGTCGAAGTTTCCCACGAAGATGTACAATTGGCAGCCTTGGCGGCACAACCGAAAATGACAGCCATCATGCGTGAAATTATCAAAAGATCTTAAGAATGGCTGAACGTACAGAAATAAGTGAATTGGGCGAATTTGGCCTGATTCATCGTCTCACGGATAAAATTGAACTTAAAAATGCATCCAGCAAAGTAGGAATCGGTGACGATGCAGCCGTGTTAGATTATACAGAAAAAGAAGTGTTGGTCACAACCGACCTGTTGCTGGAAGGCATCCATTTCGACTTGACCTATACGCCACTCAGGCACTTGGGTTACAAAGCCGCCGTGGTTAATTTCTCCGACATTTGTGCAATGAACGGACTTCCCAAACAGTTGATCGTTTCCATCGGCGTCTCCAGGAAATTTTCTGTTGAACATCTGGAAGAGTTCTATGATGGATTGAAAGCAGCGTGTGAGGTTTACGGAGTAGACTTGGTGGGCGGGGACACTTCAGCTTCCCTAACCGGATTCTTAATCAGCATCACCTGCATTGGAGAGGCCGAAAAAGGGAAATCCGTTCTTCGTAAAGGGGCCCAAGCAAATGATCTTATTTGTGTATCCGGCGATTTGGGAGCAGCGTATATGGGTCTTCAATTGCTGGAACGCGAAAAAAAGGTTTTCTCTGACGAACCTGAAATACAACCGGATTTTACGGGAAAAGAATATCTATTGCAGCGCCAATTGCGCCCCGAAGCTAGAAAAGACATCGTTGATTTGCTGGCAGAAAAAGGCATTCAGCCGACTTCCATGATTGACATTTCGGACGGGCTATCTTCTGAATTGCTTCACATCTGCGAAAACAGCGATTGTGGTTGCCGTGTATATGAGGAAAAAATCCCCATCGACTACCAGACGGCTGCCATGGCTGAAGAACTCAACATGAACCTGAGTATGGCAGCACTGAATGGCGGTGAAGATTACGAGTTGCTATTTACCGTTCCGCTCACGATGCACGAAAAAGTTAGTGCATTGAAAGAGATCAAGGTCATTGGTCACATTTGCACGAAGGATTTGGGAAGTCGCTTGATAACCAGAGATGGTACCGAATTTGATTTGATCGCTCAAGGCTGGAAAGCCCTTTAAACCAGTTTTGCATACACTTTCAAATAAATCCAATTTTTTACACCCTTTATTTGCATATTTGCATTTTTTCTGAAATTAAATACATGTTTTGTTTGGCCAAACCGGTTAAGTTGCCTACTTTTGCGATAAATAGGCATCCATATGAAAGATAAATCGAACCGCTTGCTTTTAATTAAGGAAATTATTAAGAGCAATAAGATCGGCAGTCAGGAAGAGCTCCTGAATCTACTGAAAAAGAGCAATTTTGACCTGACTCAGGCGACCCTTTCTAGGGACCTGAAACAACTCAAAGTAGCAAAAATGCCCGATTATGAAGGTGGATATGTGTATGTATTGCCGGATGGTCCGAACACCCTTAAGTCTTCCTGGGCAAGAAATCAAGAAGCATCGTATGTTGCCAATGGTTTTCTATCAATAGATTTCTGTGGCGTTTTTGCCGTAGTTAAAACAAAACCTGGTTACTCCGGAGGCATCGCCGCCGATTTGGACCAGAAAATTTCTTCGGATATTTTAGGAACGATAGCTGGTGACGATACCATCCTGATCATTCCTAAAGAACATTTGACACGATCCGAACTCTTGCGGACGTTGTCTGAGGTTCTTCCCATCTGATCAAACACCGAGATTGTTAACGCCTTACACCCCCTAGAACTTAACGGGGCGATTTGACATTTAAAAATGACTTTTTAATTATTGAAATGGACGCAGTTATTGATGTGCTGATTGCTAATCAATCACACGTAAAATACGTTGACACCATATTAGACACCATTTCCGCCGCAGCGAAAGTGAGGGGCACTGGTATTGCTCGTCGGTCTCCCGACTATGTCACTCAAAAAATAATGGAGGGTAAAGCCATTATTGCATTGAACGGAGATGAGTTTGCCGGTTTCTGTTATATCGAAACTTGGGGAAACAAGCAATTTGTTGCCAATTCAGGTTTGATCGTTGTAGAGAAATTCCGTGGAAATGGTTTGGCCAAACGCATCAAGCACAAAGCCTTCGAATTGTCTTTGGGACGCTTCCCGGATGCGAAGCTTTTTGGTTTGACTACCGGAGCAGCCGTTATGAAAATCAATTACGAACTGGGTTACCGCCCAGTCACCTATGCGGAGTTGACAGACGACGAGGCCTTTTGGAAAGGATGTCAGAGCTGCGTAAATTATGACATTCTACAACGCCAGAACCGTCGGTTCTGCATGTGTACGGCGATGTTGTACGATCCCAAAGAACACGAGAAAAAATAAGATAGCATGATGAAAGAAAAAGTTGTTTTGGCATTCAGCGGAGGTTTGGATACCTCGTTTTGTGCCAAGTATTTGTCCGAAGACAAGGGTTATGAAGTATATACCGCTGTTGCCAACACGGGTGGTTTCAGCGATGCAGACTTAAAACGTATTGAAGCAAACGCTTACAAGCTGGGTGCTGTCAAGCATGTCGCTCTGGATGTGACCAAAGAATATTACGAAAAGAGCATCAAGTACATGGTGTTCGGCAATGTTTTGAGAAATGGCACTTATCCTATTTCCGTGAGTTCCGAACGCATTTTCCAAGCCATCGCCATCATTGAATATGCCAAGGAAATCGGCGCAGACTATGTGGCACACGGCTCAACAGGTGCTGGAAACGACCAAATTCGTTTCGACCTCACATTCAACGTCATGGCTCCGCACATTAAGATTCTGACGCCGACTCGTGACATGATTTTGACACGCGAATACGAAATAAATTATCTGAAAGAACACGGCTTCGAAGCAGACTTCAAGAAAATGGAATATTCCATCAACAAGGGTTTGTGGGGCACTTCCATCGGTGGCAAGGAAACCTTGAAATCTGACCAAACGTTGCCGGAAGAAGCCTATCCGTCACAATTGACCGCTACCGGAGAAGAAATGTTGACGATTGAATTCGAAAAAGGTGAAATTTGTGGTGTAAACGGTGTCGCTTACTCCGACAAAGTGGAAGCCATTCAAAAAGTGGAAGAAATTGCTTGTCGATATGCTGTTGGTCGTGACATGCATGTAGGCGACACGATTATAGGCATCAAAGGTCGTGTCGGTTTTGAAGCAGCCGGTCCGATGGTCATCATCAACGCCCATAAGATGCTGGAAAAACATACACTTACCAAATGGCAGCAGTATTGGAAAGACCAAATCGGCACTTGGTACGGCATGTTCCTACACGAGGCTCAATATCTGGAACCGGTAATGCGCGACTGCGAGGCGTTCTTGCAAAGTACACAGGAAAATGTAAGCGGCAAGGTTTATGTGAGCTTACGTCCATACCATTATGTATTGGTCGGCATCGATAGTACCTTTGACCTAATGAAGTCCGAATTCGGAGAATACGGGGAAACACAAACAGCCTTCACGGCAGAAGATGCCAAGGGCTTCACCAAAATTTTAGGAAACTCCACCAAGATTTTCCACGCTGTACAAAAGAAAAACGGTAAATAAATGATCCGCATCGGAATAATCGGAGGCGCCGGCTACACGGCTGGCGAGCTCCTTAGAATATTGCTGAACCATCCAAAGGCCGAAATCGTGTTCGTGAACAGCAGCAGCAATGCAGGCAACGCTGTAACGGACGTGCATGGCGGTTTGATTGGCGAATGCAGCTTGATTTTCACGGATGCGTTGCCGGTGGATCAGGTGGACGTATTGTTTCTTTGCTCGGCACATGGTGACAGCAAAAAGTTCTTGGACGAAAACCAAGTCCCTTCCTGGGTGAAGATTATCGACCTTTCCACCGATTACAGGGAAACTAGACCGGACCATGATTTTGTATATGGGTTACCGGAAATGAATAAAGAACAAATAACCAAGGCTTTGCATCTGGCCAATCCCGGTTGTTTTGCCACGTGCATCCAGCTAGCTTTGTTACCATTGGCAGCTAATAATTTATTAAAAGCCGAAGTCCATGTAAATGCCATCACCGGTTCGACAGGTGCTGGCGTTAAACCGAGCTCGACTTCACATTTCAGCTGGAGAAACGATAATATTTCGGTGTATAAAGCGTTCAACCACCAACATTTGCAGGAAATCGGACAATCGGTTCGAGGTCTGCAGGCGGGGTTCAGTCCTGACATCAACTTTATTCCAGTGCGTGGAGACTTTGCCAGAGGTATTTTCGCCAGTGTTTATACCGATTTCGAGGGTACGTTGGAAGAAGCCGAAACGCTCTATAAAGCATTCTACAAAGACGCAGCATTCACCTTTATTTCCAAAAAGAATGTAGACCTCAAGCAAGTGGTCAACACCAACAAATGTGTGCTGCATTTGGAAAAACATGGAAAGAAACTGCTGGTTCTATCCGTGATTGACAATCTACTGAAAGGCGCATCCGGGCAAGCAGTTCACAATATGAACCTGATGTTCGGATTGGATGAAAAAACAGGACTGGGGCTTAAACCGGTCGCATTTTAAAAAGACCTATTTTAAAGATTAATGATGAAGTTATTTGACGTATATCCTTTGTTCGACATCAACATTGTAGCAGGCAAAGGTTGCCATACCTATGATGACAAAGGCACGGAATACCTCGACCTGTATGGCGGGCATGCCGTCATCTCGGTGGGGCATTCACATCCGACATACGTTCGGATGATCTCTGAACAGGTTTCCAAGCTCGGTTTTTATTCCAACTCGGTTCAGAACAGACTTCAGGAAGAATTTGCCACAAAACTGGGTAAGGCAAGTGGTTATGAAGACTTTAGCCTTTTTTTGATCAATTCAGGAGCGGAAGCCAATGAAAACGCTTTGAAATTGGCCTCCTTCCACAACGGCCGCAAAAAAGTAGTGGCGTTCAAGAAGGGTTTTCATGGGCGGACTTCTGCTGCTGTACGTGTGACCGACAATGCAAAAATAGTCGCTCCCATCAACGAAGGCTTTGATGTGACATTTCTTCCGCTAAACGACATTGAATCGGTTCGCGAAACACTTACAAAAGGCGATGTTTGTGCCGTTATCATTGAAGGCATCGTTGGAATTGGTGGCATTCAAGTGCCAGACACAAAATTCATGCAGGAATTACGTATTCTTTGCACGGAAACAGGCACTATTTTGATTTTAGACGAGATACAGTCTGGTTATGGTCGAAGTGGAAAGTTCTTCGCTCACCAGTATTTCGGCATCAAACCCGATCTGATTACCGTGGCCAAGGGCATCGGCAATGGTTTTCCCATGGGTGGATTGCTCATCAGCCCGCTCTTTACGGCTGTTCACGGAATGTTGGGCACTACGTTCGGGGGCAATCACCTGGCTTGTGCAGCTGGATTAGCCGTACTAGACATCATGGAGAAGGAGCAACTGGTAGAGAATTCAGCCATTGTTGGTGCTTACTTGATGGAAGAACTGAATAAAATCGATGGCATTAAGGAAGTGCGCGGACTTGGCCTGATGATCGGCATCGAATTCGAAACGCCCATCAAAGAGATTCGACGCAAACTATTGTTCGAAAAGTATATTTTCACCGGTGTCAGCGGTAGCAATGTGATTCGACTCCTGCCTCCGTTGACTCTGACCTTGCAACAAGCATCCTACTTTATTGAGAAGTTCAAGGAAACGCTTACTGAGTTGAAATAACGTACCTTTGGGTTTAATTATACAAAATTATGAAAATCAGCATTATCGGAGCAGGGAACATGGGTGGAGCCATTGCACGTGGTTTAAGCAAAGGCAGTTTTTTCAAAGGAAGTGACATTGCCATCAGCGATATCAATCAAGCAAACTTGCAACATCTTTTGGATTTGAAAGTTGGAATCACGTGTACCAACTCAAACAGAGCGTGCGTGGAAGATGCTGATATCGTAGTGCTTGCGGTAAAGCCATGGTTGGTGGATTCCATCGCTGCCGAAATAAAAGGATTGTTGAATTACGACAATCAGATTATTCTCTCCATAGCTGCAGGTGTACCCTTGGAAAAATTGAGAACGTTGTTTTCCCGTTCGGACGAACAAGTTCCTACCCTTTTCCGTATGATTCCAAATACCGCCATCGATGTGATGGAAAGCTTTTCCTGCCTTTCCTCCTGGAACGCCACACAAGATCAGGAAGAACAAATGGTAAAGATTTTCGATGAACTCGGTAAAGCAATGTTGGTGCCTGAATCTCAACTGAATGCTTTTATGGCACTATCCTCTTGCGGCATCGCCTACGCCTTTCGATATATACGTGCCGCAACCGAAGGCGGTGTGGAATTGGGAATTTACCCGAATGTAGCCAAAGAAGTGGTACTGCAAACGCTCAAAGGTGCTGTTGCGCTTTTGGAAGCAACCGGAAATCATCCGGAGGTCGAAATCGACAAAGTAACCACCGCAGGAGGCATTACCATTAAAGGACTCAACGAAATGGAACATGCTGGATTTACGTCGGCTGTTATCCGTGGGCTAAAAGCCAGTCATTTGGGATGAAAAAGAATCGAAAAAAAGCTTTGAATCCACAAATCACGGTCGATGACTACGTCAAGGCCATTAAAATTGCCGACCGTGAAATGGAACAGTCTTTTCGACCTGGATGGACGGCCAATGTTAAAGTACACGCCAGCAAAAAAACATACAACCGCAAAGCTTACAAGCAAATCGAAGAATGATCACCAATCGCTACAAACGCATAGCCGTCAAAGTCGGCAGCAACGTGCTGACACAAAGGGATGGCACGTTGGATGTGACTCGAATGTCCGCCATCGTGGATCAGGTAGCTTTATTGCAGAAAGCTGGAATTGAAGTCATTCTGATTTCGTCTGGGGCAGTTGCTTCGGGCAGAAGCTTGGTACACACGACCCGAAAATTGGATGCGGTGGACCAACGTCAGTTGTTTTCAGCCGTTGGTCAAGTCATACTAATAAACCGCTACTACGACTTGTTCCACCAAAAAGGGCTGACCTGCGGACAAGTGCTGACGACCAAGGAAAGTTTCAGCAGCCGTAGACACTACCTGAACCAAAAGAATTGCATGACCGTAATGTTGGAAAACAGCGTCATTCCGGTGGTCAACGAAAACGATACCATATCGGTGACCGAACTGATGTTTACCGACAACGATGAACTATCCGGCCTAATTGCCACAATGATGGATGCGGAAGCACTGTTTATACTGAGCAATATCGACGGAATATACAATGGTGTCCCGAGTAATCCTGAATCGCAAGTTATTCGCGAAATTCTACCCGAAATTGACTTCAAACAATACATAACGGATGAAAAGTCTTCTTTTGGCCGCGGTGGAATGCTGACCAAATGCAACATCGCACGCAAAGTGGCGGAAGAAGGCATTCCTGTCATCATTGCCAATGGTAAGAAAGACCACATTCTGACCGATTTGATGGACGAATCGAAAGATGTCGTCTGTACGCGCTTTTTGCCAACTAAAAAGGCTTCGGCAGTCAAAAAATGGATTGCACACTCGGATGGTTTCGCCAAAGGGGAAATTCACATCAACGAAGGTTGTTTTACAGCACTGAATCAAAAAGCCACCAGCGTACTCCCTGTCGGGATTACTCGAATCGAAGGCAACTTTGAACGGGGAGACATTGTAGGTATATTTGATGCGATGGGCAACCAAATCGGTGTTGGCAAAGCGCAATATGGTTCGGAAACGGCCAGGGATGTCATCGGCAAAAAAGGTGAAAAGCCCTTGATTCATTACGATTACCTTTTCTTAGACTAATATGAAACTGAACAAGACATTTGAATCCGTTCGGGAGGCGAGCCGAAATCTGGCCTTCTTGAGTGACGACAAAATACACGATATTTTGCGGGAAGTGGCCGATGCTGCACAAGCAAACGCCCCAACAATTCTGATCGAAAACAAGAAGGATTTGGACCTGATGGATCCCAAAGACCCCAAATACGATCGACTCAAATTGACGGTTGAACGCATAGCAGGAATTGCTTCGGACATGCGTACAGTGGCAAATCTGCCTTCACCATTGGGCAGAATTCTTTCTGAAACGACCCGCCCAAACGGCATAAACCTGCAAAAGGTTTCCGTCGCCTTCGGAGTCATCGGCATCATTTACGAGTCACGGCCGAACGTAAGTTTCGACGTCTTTTCACTTTGCCTAAAGTCGGGGAATGCTTGCATCCTGAAAGGAAGTAAGGATGCCCATCAATCGAACATTGCGATTGTATCCATCATTCATCAAGTGCTCCAAAAGTTTGGTGTGGATCCCGCCGTTTGTACACTTCTGCCTGCAGAACGGGAAGCCACGGCTGAACTCTTGAACGCTCGAGGCTTGGTGGATTTGATCATCCCCAGAGGCAGCGCCAACCTCATCAACTTTGTTCGTGAAAATTCCCACATCCCAGTCATCGAAACGGGTGCCGGTATATGCCACACGTATTTTGATGAGGACGGAGACCTTGAAAAAGGAAAGGCTATCATTAACAATGCCAAAACCCGCAGGGTCAGCGTTTGCAACGCGCTTGACTGTTTGCTCATCAGCGAAAAACGATTGAGGGATTTGCCGGTTTTATGTGCACCATTGGCATCGTCCAACGTCCTAATTTATGCAGACCCACAAGCATACTCCGAATTGGAAGGATTCTATCCAGCCTCTCTGCTTGAAAAAGCCACCGAAGAAAACTTCGGTACAGAATTCCTCGATTATAAAATGGCCATAAAAACCGTTTCGAGCTTGCAAGATGCTCTGCAACATATTGCACACAACAGCTCACAGCACAGCGAATGCATTATCAGCGAGAATACTGAAACCTGTGCGACGTACGAACGTGCCGTGGATGCAGCTTGCGTTTACACCAACGTTTCAACCGCATTTACCGACGGTGCTCAATTCGGCTTAGGTGCCGAAATCGGCATCAGCACTCAAAAATTACACGCCCGTGGGCCGATGGCTCTCGAAGAACTGACCACCTACAAGTGGCTGGTACGTGGCGACGGACAAATACGCAACTAATGAAAACAAATGCAACGCAAGGCCCTTTGGTCGAAATAATAACGATCGGTGATGAAATCCTGATCGGTCAAATTGTGGATACGAATTCTGCTTGGATGGCTCGTGAACTAAATAAAGATGGTTTTCGAGTACATCAGATTACAACGGTTTCCGATGATGAAGAGCACATACTGAAAGCGGTTGAAGGTGCTTTTAGTCGGGCAGACATTGTGCTGATGACTGGGGGACTAGGCCCGACAAAAGATGACATCACCAAACAAACGCTTTGCAAATATTTCGAGACACACCTCATTCACAATCAGGAGGTTGTAGATAACATCAAGGAAGTCTTCGCCCATCGGGGAAATGTTCTGAATCCGCTGACGTTGGGTCAGGCCATGGTTCCGGCTACAGCGACCATCATTCAGAACAAGCGCGGAAGTGCACCAGTTACTTGGTTCGACAAGAAAGATAAAGTACTGGTCTCCATGCCCGGTGTTCCTTTCGAAATGGAATGGGTCATGGGGTATGAAGTGCTGCCCAGACTTCGTTCCAGATTCAATACGCCTACCTTGCTGCATAAGACGGTGTTGGTCGTTGGTATTTCCGAATCGGGGTTGGCCATGAAGTTGACCGATTGGGAAAACGAGCTTCATGAATGCCTAAAGTTGGCCTATTTACCCTCACCCGGCTTGGTCAAGTTGAGGCTAAGTGGCTTTTTGCCAGACCGAACAGAGCTTGAAAACATCATTGAAGCCGAACTGGTGAAACTGCGCGCAATTCTTGAAAATGCCATTCTGGCGGAAGAAGACGCTCCAGTTGAAGAGGTTATCGGCAAGTTGCTCAAGGAAAAAGGTTTGTGGATTGCCACAGCCGAAAGCTGTACGGGTGGTAATATTGCCAAACAACTCACCAACGTTTCGGGAAGTTCCTCCTATTTTGCCGGAGCCATCGTCGCCTATCAGAACGAATTGAAAATACAGGAACTTGGAGTCTCACCCGACACCCTTTGCAACTTCGGGGCTGTCAGTCAGGAAACCGTGGAGGAAATGGCTGAAGGGGTGCGTCTACGTTTGAATACGGACATCGGAGTCGGTGTAAGCGGCATAGCTGGTCCTACTGGTGCTACGGATGGCAAACCCGTCGGAACCGTTTGGATTTCCGTTTGTACACAGGATAAAAGCCTCACACGTCGGTTCCAATTCGGCCAAAGTCGCAAACGCAACGTTGATTTGGCCACGTTGAATGCATTCGCTATGATCAAAGAATGTTTAGAGTAGCGAGTGCAGAGACGAAGCTTGCTTCGACTATGCCGAGTCACGAAAAACCTCTGTTCAGAATGAATAAACTTTTACAAGACTAAAAAATGAGAAATTTCACCTCTGTCAAGGATCTGGGCGACTTGAATGCCGCCGTCAAGGAAGCGTTGGAAATCAAGAAAAACCGCTATGCCTACAAGCATTTGGGCGAAAACAAGACGCTGATGATGGTATTTTTCAACTCGAGCCTACGTACCCGCTTGAGCACGCAGAAAGCTGGCATGAATTTGGGCATGAACACGATGGTGCTCGACATCAACCAGGGTGCTTGGAAGTTGGAAACTGAACGCGGTGTCATCATGGACGGCGACAAACCCGAACACATTTTGGAAGCCATTCCCGTGATGGGTAGTTATTGCGATGTCATCGGTGTGCGTGCTTTCGCCAAGTTTGAAAGCAAACAATTCGACTATGATGAAACGATTCTGAACCAATTCATTAAATATTCTGGCCGTCCTGTTTTCAGCATGGAAGCCGCTACAGGCCATCCGCTGCAGAGCTTTGCCGATCTTATTACGATTGAGGAATTCAAGGAAACGGCACGCCCAAAAGTAGTGTTGACTTGGGCACCGCACCCGATGGCTTTGCCACAAGCTGTCCCCAACAGTTTCGCCGATTTCATGAACGAAGCCGACGTGGATTTTGTCATTACGCATCCGGAAGGCTATGAACTAGCTCCGCAATTTGTTAGAAACGCCCGAGTGGAATACGACCAGATGAAGGCGTTTGAAGGGGCTGATTTTATTTACGCCAAGAATTGGGCTGCTTTCCAGGATCCGAATTATGGTAAGATTTTAAGCAAAGATCGGAATTGGACTGTCAGCGACCGCCAAATGGCTGTGACCAACGATGCCCGCTTTATGCATTGTCTGCCCGTGCGCCGCAACATGATTGTGACCGACGATGTGATTGAAGGACCTCGCAGCATCGTCATTCCCGAAGCAGCGAACAGGGAGATTTCGGCACAAACCGTAATTAAACGCATTTTGGAAAGCCTGTAGTTTGTTTTTCTTAACCATTTTTTTCTTGCATAGTTTGAAATTGTGTATTACTTTTGTACATAGGATTAACAAATTAGATTTTTAACTGTCTGATTTGTTAATCCTATTTCATGGCTAAAAGGACATGGAATTGCAAAATGGTGTCATAATCAAAAAAAGCTAACTATGAAAAAGTTGTTGGTCGTTCTTTCACTATTTTCCTTGTCAATAGTGGCTTTCGCCGTCTCAAAAACCGTCGACAACACCGCTGGAAACTTATCGTCCTTACTAAACTCGGCGGAAAAAAGCACCATCACGGACCTTACAATTCATGGAACAATGAATGCGGTGGACTTTAAAACCATTCGAAATAGTCTTTCAGCATTAATCAATTTGAACATTAGTGAAGTTGCCATCAATGGTGTTTCGATTGATAATGTATATTACCCAGCCAACGCGATTCCAGATTCAGCTTTTTACTTACGATCTAAGATTGCATCCATCATCATTCCCTCATCGGTTTCAGCAATAGGAAATTATGCGTTTTATGATTGTATCGGGTTAACGACATTCGCGATACCTTCAACCGTAACTTCAATTGGGGATTTTGCCTTTTACTATTGCTATGGCCTTCCATCCATGTACATTCCAACGTCAGTATCATCTATCGGGAGGGGAGCTTTCTCCAGTTGCAGCGGAATGGCTTCCATCAACATTCCATCATCAGTCAAAACATTGGGAGGATCAGCGTTTTCTTATTGCAGCAAATTGACATCAATTACTCTTCCATCTTCGATAACTTCAATTCAAGACAATACTTTTGCAGGATGTCGCGGCTTGACATCTTTCACTATTCCATCTTCAGTTACGGCAATTGGTTCAAGTGCCTTCAATTCGTGTACAGGACTCACGACAATATCCATACCTACTTCTGTAAACACAATTGAAAAAGAAGCCTTTTCCGGATGCAGCAAGCTTACCAACTTCACGATACCATCTTTGATTTCGTCAATAAGTGACGGGATATTTGAGAATTGCACATCACTAACATCCATCAGCATTCCTTCATCAATAACCTCAATAGGAAATAGCGCATTTTCCAAGTGCAGCAAACTTATGAACATTGAAATTCCTTCTTCAGTCACTTCTATAGGGAATTCTGCACTAGCCTATTGCAGTGGGCTCACATCAATCAACATACCTTCATCGGTAACAACCATTGGCTCCAATGCCTTTACAGGCTGTACAGGACTCACTTCAGTCGTCATACCTCCGTCGATTCTTTCTCTCGGGAATGATGCTTTTTCCGGATGCAGTGGAATAACGACGGTGACTGCAAGTAAATTCTTTTGGAAACCAGGGAATCCATTTTATAATTGTCAAAACCTTACTACTGCAATTATTCCGGAGGGTGAAACCATTGTTCCTGATAGTGCATTTTTTAATTTTTCCACGCTCAAATCCATAATTATACCTTCGTCAGTGACTGCCATTGGAAATTATGCATTTAATTGTTGTAATGGTCTAACATCAATGAGTCTTCCCATTGGAATCACCTCCATCGGAAATGGTGCGTTTTATTATTGTACGGGGCTAACTTCATTAAATATACCTACTAGAATCACTGCAATTGGAGATTATACATTCTACAATTGTACCAGATTGGCCTCCATCAATTTCCCCTCAGTTTTGCATTCTATTGGTGTACAAGCATTTTATGGATGCAGCGGAATAGAGTCCTTGACCATTCCATCATCGGTCCAATCAATTGGAAGTGTTGCTTTTGGGAATTGTATTGGACTTACAACAGTGACTTCATCAAGGATGCATTGGGGTAACTATGATGCATTCTCATACTGCAACAACTTAAAAACGGTACTTATTCCGGATAATATCTCAAGCATCTCAGATAGCGCATTTTACGAAGTGGGTAGCATCACATCAATCAATATTCCTTCATCAGTTACCACTATTGGGAGCAGTGCTTTTTCTGGCTGTTACCAACTAACTTCAATCAATATTCCTTCGTCTGTTATCACTATTGGGAGCAGCGCTTTTTCTTCTTGTGGAAATCTAACATCCATCAATATTCCTTCATCAGTTACCACTATAGGGAGCAGCGCTTTTTCTTCTTGTGGAAATCTTAAATCCATCCATATTCCTTCATCAGTTTCCACTATTGGGAGCGGTGCTTTTTCTGGCTGTGGCTTCACGGATTTTACCATCCCCTCTTCTATAACAAAAATTGAGAATTTTGTTTTTAGTGGGTGTAATAATCTGACATCGATTACGATACCAACATCAGTAACATCTATAGGTGACTTCGCCTTTCAAGGTTGCGGATTTTCTTCCATCTCAATCCCTTCGACAGTAAATTCATTCGGGCGTTATGTATTTTATGAATGCAGAAACTTGACTGAAATTACAGCACAAAGATTGTATCCTGGAACGCAGGATTACAATTTTTACAATACATTAACCATCAACATACCCGAAAATACATCAATTGTTCCTGATAGTGCATTCTTCGGTTTTTACCCCATTAAAACCGTCATCCTTCCACCGACCATAACGACTATTGGCAAGAACGCCTTTGCTGGCTGCACTGGATTAGAATCGATATCTATTCCTCCTTCTGTCACTCAAATTGGCGAATATGCATTTTGTAATAGCGGATTGACATCTATTGAGATCCCCTCTTCTGTAACGTCAATAGACAAAGGCACTTTTTACAATTGTAGTGGGCTGGCATCCATAAGTATTCCCTCTTCATTAACATCAATAGGTGATAACTCTTTTGAGTTTTGCACTGGACTTACTTCCATAAACATACCTTCCTCCGTTAAGACGATAGGCGATTATGCCTTTGACGTATGTTCTAAATTAAAATCCATCAACCTACCAGCAGCTTTATCATCTATCAGTATAGGTGTATTTGATCATTGTAGTGGGCTTGAATCATTAAGTATCCCCGCAACCATAACGTCAATTGGTGATAACGCATTTATCTTTTGTACCGGGCTGAAAACGGTCAAAATTCCTTTATCTGTAACATCAATTGGTAGTTGGGCGTTTCATGGGTGTAGTGGTATAACGACGATGGAAATTTCAAAGCTGCTGTGGGGGAACAACAACATTGCCAGTGATTGTACCAACCTAACATCCATCATTCTTCCAGACGGTCTTAAAAGCATTCAAGTAAATGCTTTTAACGGATGCTCCAAGCTAACTTCGGTCACCATACCTTCGTCCGTTACTACTATTGGTGATAATGCCTTTTCTGGATGTACAGGCCTTACATCGCTTACAGCATCGAAGAGTTTTTGGGGAGGTCGAAATGTTTTTTCGGAATCGCTTAATCTTAGAAACATTCAGGTCTTGGATGGGCTTACTAGCATCTCGGATTCAGCTTTTTTTTCATGCTCCAGCATGACGTCATTAACTATTCCAAATTCAGTTACGAAAATTGGTTTGGATGCTTTTCGAAGCTGTAACAAACTTTCAACCGTCTCCATTCCGAATACGCTTGAAACGATAAGTGACAATGCCTTTTACTATTGTTCTAAACTATCCTCCATCGAATTTCCTGAATATCTTAAGAGCATTGGAAGCAACGCATTCTATAATTGCAAATTGCTAAAATCCATAAAAATTCACAAATGGGTAAATGCCATTGGTGCAGGTGCCTTTAGTGGATGTAGTGGACTAGCCTCCATCTACGCTTATGCTCCCATACCTCTCACATTGGAAAGCAACAGTGGCGTTTTTACCAATGTGAATAAAAGCTCCTGTATCCTATATGTTCCCGAGGGTTCAAAATCAGCCTATCAATCGGCAACAATATGGAATGAATTCTTGAGTCCAACTGAATTCAATGCGGTTACATCATTACCAATCTTGAATGATAATCACATCCAAATTCTATATGATCAACAATCCGAAAGTTTGAAATTAAAGGGTTTGACAGAGAATGCATCGTTGGTCATTTACAACATGAGTGGGAAAGTCGTTATGTACCAAACCATTTCAAACGATATTGATTACATGCTGAATGAACTTTCCGATGGTATTTACATCGTCAAATTACGTACAGCCAAAGGAGAATGCCGACAAAAGATCCAAGTGAGTAATCGACATTAGTTCTAGACTGAAGAGTTTGATCTTTCCGCATTCGTATTCAGTTTTTCCTACTTTGCCGTTTAACTTAAAAAGCTGTACCTTCGTCCGAAATTATCACCAAGCTTTCAGCTATAAGAATTTTTTATTATGGATACAGTCCTGAGCGGCATCCGCTCCACCGGCAACCTTCACCTCGGAAACTATTACGGGGCGCTTCGCAATTTCATCCGCATGCAGCATGAAAACAATTGCTTTTTTTTTATTGCTGACTACCACTCACTGACCACGCACCCAGATCCCAAGGATTTGCACGGCAACGTCAAGAGCGTGTTGTGCGAATATCTGGCTGCTGGCATCGATCCGAACATCGCCACCATTTATGTGCAAAGCGATGTGAAGGAAGTGATTGAACTGTATTTGATGCTCAACATGCATGCCTACTTGGGCGAATTGATGAAGACGACTTCTTTTAAGGAAAAAGCTCGTAAGCAACCTGAAAACGTGAACGCGGGACTGCTCACCTACCCTACATTGATGGCCGCAGACATTTTGTTGCATAAAGCAGACAAGGTGCCAGTGGGCAAAGACCAGGAACAACATTTGGAGATGACCCGCAAGTTTGCCCGTCGGTTCAATAGTTTTTACGGCCTCGAGTTCTTCAAGGAACCGCAAGCGTACAATTTTGGAGAAGAATTAATTAAGATTCCTGGACTAGACGGTAGCGGCAAGATGGGTAAGTCGGAAGGAAATTGCGTTTATTTGACCGAAGATCCCAAGATTATAGAGAAGAAGGTTAAACGTGCGTTGACTGATGCAGGTCCAACGGCACCGAATTCAGAAAAACCGGAATGCATTCAGAATTTGTTTACAATTCTGAACGTGGTTTCTACGCCGGACACCTACCAATATTTCGACGATAAGTGGAATTCCTGCGAAATTCGTTATGGTGATTTGAAGAAGCAGTTGGCCGAAGACATCATCAAAGTGACCAGCCCCATTCGCGAACGCTATCTGGAAATATACAACGATGAAGCCTACCTGCACCAAGTGGTCACCGAAGGTGCCGAAAAAGCCAGAGCCAGTGCACAGAAAACCTTGGTCGCCGTACGCGAGATCATGGGTTTCAAATCGTTCTGATTATTTGTTTTGATTTTGAGCATCCCACAATTCCCGAAGCAATTCGTATTTTGCTTCTAGAGTCTTGTAATCTTCTGGTGCTTTCATTTCTTTTAAGAATCGAGGCATTTCAATACTCTCGTCCAAAAAATCACAGACATTCACACCAAAATGATCGGCCAATTGTTTGAGCTTGGTCACTGTGAAATCGACTTTTCCGTTTTCGTGCTTGGAATACGTAGTGGTGGAAAAGTTCAGGTCGATGGCAACGTGAAACTGAGATTGACCTGAACGCAACCGGACTCGGTGCAATTTTGCCCCTATCTGCTTGTTCAGCTCTTTGTTTATCGTCTTAGATGCCATCGTAACCGGGTGTTCGTTGTAAAAACGAAATTACCCTATAGCAAAGAAAAATACACTAACGTTCAGGTTTAATGTTTTTCCTTTAAGGAAATTTTACCAACTAAAACGACTGTCAAATTCCTTTTAGAGCAACTAATTGCTTTTTAAGAATAAAAGATGCGTTTGATACTGTGTAACCGATGGGTATAGGTTTTTAACGCTCTGCTGTAGATGCCTTGTTCGTCAAGGTCGTCTATGTGGACGCAACCAGAAGCGTGTAGAATTTTGTTTTGACCACACACGATGCCGACATGCACAATTCGACCTTCTGGATTGGCAAAAAAGGCTAAATCCCCTGGCAATGAAAGACTTAGAAACTCTTCTTCTCCTAAAAGAGCTTGATCTCTAGCATCGCGGGGCAGCTGAAATCCATTTATAGAGGCCGAAACCTGCGTCAAGCCTGAGCAATCCATTCCAAGAATGGTTTTACCGCCCCAAAGATAAGGTGCATTCAGAAATTGAAGAGCAGTCTCCAGTATGCGTTCAGGAAGCGACCTGGTGTAATCTGGTTTTTCTATTTCTTTTTCGGGGAAAAGTTCGATCCAGGATGGTGAATAAAAATGGTTGTCTCGAACAAACAAACGACTGCCGGCAGGTAAATGCTGTGAGCCTGAATCTACACCCTGGAAAACAGTGACTGGTTCTTTTAAAAGCTTAATTTGATGCCTATGTAGCTTTTCAATCATCACGTCAGAAAGGTCTGTCAGCATTTTGCGTGTCACCCAACCTTCATAACTATCGGCAACATTCCGAATCAAGGTCCAGCTTTCTTGAAATTCGAGTACTTCAACTTGTTCACCATACAACAACTGTGTTGTCATTTCTGCACGTTCGGAAGGTTCAGAACGGACAGGTAAAACCGGTAATGAGAGAATTCCGTGGTACATGGCTAAAATCGTTTGGCGAGTTCTTCTTCCGTAAAAGGAATCAGGATGGGTTTCCCATCGGGGGTATATTTGTTTTCTGGCAGGACAAGCAAGCGATCCACCAAATCGTTCATTTCAACATCACTCATTTTTTGGCCGTAAGGGATAGCCGCAACTTTTGCCAAGCGCAGGGCTAATTTGCGACGTCGGTCTTGAAGCTGGTTGTCTCCCAGCTCAGTCAACGATTGTAGAAGGTCCTCCAAGAGCAATCCTGGATGTGATCCCTTCATGTCGGATGGTACGGCAACAATGGTAAAATCGTTGCCTGAACATTGTACGTTAAACCCAAAACCATTTAAATCGTCCATGACTTCGAGCAACGCTAAGCGCTGTACAGCATCCAAATCGAGGGTTTCAGGGAACAACAAAACTTGTGAGGACGATTTTCCTGTTTCAATCATGGTCAGATATCGGTCGAAAAGAACACGGATATGTGCCCGGTGTTGATCGATAAAGAGGAGTGAATGTGGATTTTGCAATACGATGTACGAGGAGAACAACTGAAATCGAAATGCCTCGCCAGTCGGTTCTGCCAATGAAAACAAACGGTTCCCAGGAAGTGTTTCGGATGAGAATTTGGATTCATCAACAGAGGAGACCGATTCCCCTGGCGTCTCCCATGGCTTTTCCTGCGAATTCATTCCGTCTTTTTGCTTTTCGAAACCTTGAAAAAGCAGGTCCCAGTTTTGTGCAGGTTTGGAGGAAGTGGTTGATTGTCCTTTGAACGGATTGTAACTTGGGTCAAAGCGAATCGATGGTGATGAGACTTCTCGATCTCCCGTAAAAACGCGAATGTCTGGAGCATCATCACGGTCAAAATCGATGGATGGAATGGCGTTCGATTTCCCCAATGCTTCCCTTACGGTGGCGTGCAATATAGGCCATATCGCTTGTTCGTGTTCAAACTTCACCTCAGTCTTGGTCGGATGTATGTTGACATCGAGCGTTTCAGGATCGACTTCCAAATATAAAAAGTACGTCGGTTGCTGCCCGGATGGAATGAGCAGCTCATACGCTTTCATTACGGCACTTCTAAAACCTTTGTGTTTTATGAAGCGGTCATTGACAAAGAAATACTGCATCTGGTCTCGTTGACAAGCGGCGGATGGATCACCGACAAAACCGGTGATACGAATCAGTTGGGTATTGACATCGACCGGATACAATTGTTTTTGCAACTGACCGGAGTTGCGCTTACCGAAAATCTGAAGCACCCGCTGCTTGAGGTTGGATGGTGGCAGCGTGTACAAAGCTTCATCGTTATGCGTGAGCGAAAATTGCAATTTGGGATTTACCAACGCTATCTGGATGAACTCCTCACGAATAGCCTTTAGCTCTTTAGTATTGTCTCCTAAGAATTTACGCCGTGCTGGTATGTTAAAAAATAAGTTGCGGACAGTGAACCGGGAACCTTGAGCTGCCAATGTCGGTTCTTCATTGGAAATAACGGAGCCTTCAATTTCAACTTTCCAAGCTAATTCGTCATCGGAGCGACGAGTGACCAGTTCTACCTGTGCCACTGATGCAATGGAAGCCAAAGCTTCTCCCCTGAAGCCCATGGTTTGTAAATGGAACAAGTCCGTAGCCTGACGAATTTTAGAGGTGGCATGCCGTTCGAAAGCCAGTTTGGCATCTTCGGGCGACATTCCCTTGCCATTGTCAATGACGCGGATCATGTTACGTCCCGCTTCTTTCAGAATGACATCAATCTGTGTGGCTCCGGCATCAATGGCATTTTCCACCAACTCCTTTACCACTGATGCAGGGCGCTGGATGACCTCGCCAGCAGCAATCTGATTGGCGACGGAATCTGGAAGGACGCGAATGATGTTTTCCATTGATGAAGCTTTTTTAGTTACGAGAAGCTCGCGGATTCCGCTGCTTGGAAGAGGGTTTTTTCTCCCTCGTTTTAGTGGCTTTGGAGGGCAAAACTTTTTCGGAGAATGGTTTCTCCATCACCTTTTGTTTCTTTTTGTCGCCTGTCGATTTATTCTTATAGACTCTGAATATATCCTCGGGTGATGTGGGTCGTGCATCTGCATACCATGCAAAATTACGTAAATAACGCGCTTCTGGATCCAACAAATTCAGTGGATAGAATTTTCCTTTGGGTTCCGGCCATACAACAACCTTCTTGACTTTTTCATCGTGTCGGTACAAGTCTAGAGAACTTCCTTCCAATCGGTTCAGGCCCATGATTTCTTCGTCTTTGTCTCTGGGAAGGTACACAGTTTCGGCATTTCCACGAATTTCCACTTTCACCACCTGGCTGGAATCGAAATAAGCCTTAAGGTCTTTCCCAGATGATTGATCGTACAGCGAATCACCCTCCTGTGATATAAGCATGGCTGAACGCTGTATGTGAAGCAGTTTTGGCTTGTTGTTCTGAGTATACATTTGTATAAACTCGCCCGAGATTTGTTGTTTATTCGACCATAAGATGGGCTCTTGATAGAAAGAGAGGATGGAATCACGCGTAGAATAATACAAAGAGTCGCACAATCCCTGAAAATCATTTCGGAAGAAACGAACGCCGTGATAAGCCTTAATTGCTTTATAAATAGAATCCTGTTGAGTCATTAAGGTATCTCCATGCAACCAAAGGGTATCTTTTTGGGAATGTTCAATGAGCAAAGGCGATCGAGCCATCAACCCATAGCCCGTTTTCTCTGCACTGTACCCATAGCCACCTATCATCGTGATTTGCTGCACCGTATCAATCAATACAACATTGCCGAACGCTTCACCGATGGAGTTCTTTTGGTCGTAGTACAACGTATCGCCCGTCATCCTGCGGTGGTCACTGATGGCATAAGACCGATTGTACAAAACGCTCTTATCTGTGTTGGTGTTGTAGGTCCCTTTGGTCGTATAGACATAACCACTGTCTGAAACGATATCTGTTGGCACATGAATGTCGGCAACTTTGGTGGTCGTATTGTAGGTTAATTCCTTATTGGTCATGACGAATTTTGGATGAACCAACTTCACATCGTTCCGAAAGTTGGCAATCTTTGTTTCAGAACTGTATTGTCCATATTCGGAGGAAAGTTCGTTTTTCTCATCCACCAGCAACCCACCGTCAAAGAAATAACCAACACTGGTGTTGCGGTCGTAGTTCAGACTATCGGTAAATAAGGTCACATTCCGGTTCTCCAACCGTACTTTTTCTCGAACTTGCATCAGTTTGTTGGTTCCGTCGTAAAAGAGCCAGGCACCATACAGAAAGAGGGTATCACCCTGTTCCATGTGTACATTGCCATAAGCATAGAGCGAATTGGTCTTTTGGAAATAATGAGCGGAATCACAGAACAATTTGGCTCCTTCGTGGCGGAATCGGACATTACCTGTCAACAACTGATATTCAGGGTGAAGGAATCCATCGAAGGACATGGCATCCGCATATTCAAGACTGATCTTTTTTCCGGGTCGTCTCTTTTTTACAGGCACATTCATGACCGGAATTTTCATCAATCCTGATTGAATGTATTTCTGCGTCATAGGAACTTGTGCGGCATTCTTTTTGGCTACAGGCTTTGAAACAGCCGCTGCTTGTTTTTTGGCAGCATTCCGTTGCATATCTGGAATATGGATTTCCACTTTGGCAGGTGTTTGATAGACTTCCTTTTTAACCTGTCCAGCTGCAAAAAGCGAAAAAAGGCAAAAGAGGCTCACTATAAGCCCCTTATGCCTGAAATATTTAAACATTGCCACTTGCCTCATGCTTATTTTTTAATCCATCCCGGATGCTGAAACTCACAATTGCTCCATTTTTCATCAATCCGGACGTATGTTTTCTTTTGCTTGGCAACAATCCAGTCGGCAATTATCTTTTCACTTTTGGAGCTCTGAACCATTTGTTTCAGAAGTTGGAAGTCGTCAGTCAGATTGGCTTTATGCGCCTTCGTTTTAGATTTTACGCAAATGACGGCACAAACTTCCTTGTCCTTTGCGTTGATCATGGTGAAGGGTTTTGATATTTCACCCACATTCATGTTATAAGCCAATTTACCGACTTCGGCCGGAAGGTCCTCCAATTGGTAGCGGGGGTTTCCGGATTTGGGATTGACCATCAGTCCACCATTGTTGCGAGTATCCTTGTCGTAAGAAAAAAGTTGGGCAGCGCCCTGGAATGTCAGTTTTTGATTGCGGACAAGGTCGGCAATGCTGTCGAGCCGAAGCAAGGCCTGATTCCGTTCAGTAGCGGAGATGTGCGGCTTCAATAAAATATGCCGGCAATTAATTCGGTCTCCACGCTTTTCAATCAATTGGATGATGTGGAAACCGTATTCTGTTTCTACAATTTTTGAGACTTTTTTGGGATCATTAAGCGAGAATGCGACATTGGCGAATTCAGGCAACAATTCACCTTTTCCCATAAAACCGAGTTCACCACCGACTTTGGCACTGTTTCGGTCGTCAGAATACATAACTGCCAACGTTGAGAAGTTGGAGCCTTTGTTCACTCGGTCGGTAAACTCTCGCAACCTATCTTTGATTTCGGCAATTTCCGTCGGATCGTATTGAGGTTCTGCTGTAATGATTTCCACTTCGACTTCTGCAGGAACCATCGGTATGCTGTCCACTTTCATCGCGTTGTAAAATTGGCGGATTTCGGCCGGTGTAACCGTAATTCCTCCAATCAAACCTCTCTGAACCGTTGATACCAATTGACTGTTTCGGGCCTGTTCGCGGTACATCTCCCGAATTCTGGATATGGGCTTCCCATAATATTCTTCCAATTTCTCTTTTGAACCGATTTGGCTGATGTCGCTGTTGATTCGACGGTCTACATCGGCCATGACTTCGTTGTCAGAAACAATGACACTGTCCAAATCTGCCTGATGTAGAAATAATTTCTGAATAGCCAACTGTTCTGGGATGACACAATACGGATCTCCGGAAAATTTGACACCCTGTGCTTGAGCCTGCAGACGTTGAGCTTCCACTTCGGAACGCAATATTGGTTCGTCACCAACCACCCAAACTATTTCGTCAATTACATTATCTTGCGCTGAAACTGCAGACAGGCAAAACAACATCAGGATCATCAGGGAATTGCGCATACTCATTTTTTGGAGGGTTGATGTTTTACATTAAAATAGGTAATCTTTCCTTTCTTCTCTGCCTCACGAAGCAGATCCTGTTCAAACCGATGGATAAATTCGGTTTTACGGGTATTGGCCACAATGTTGCGAACTTCATCTTTGACGTATTCCAACGGAGCAGTGGAGCCAGCAAGCACGTAATCGTCTACATAAAGCAGGTATTCAAATTCTCCGGCTACCACGTCCAAAGTCGAATGGGTTCTCAGAAAATCAGCATTTTTACCGGTATCGTACGAAATTTGGTCCAGTATGTCATCCAGAATGACCCAACGATCGTAAAAGCACTCAAACTGTCCTCCGTTTTGCACACAGTATTTTTCAATCTGACTGAATGCTTCGTTGGAGGAATTCTTATACAACTTCTTCAACTTGGCCAAATCGGGAGCCGCTTTGGGCATCTTGATGAAAATGCCTTTGATCAGGTCATGTCCTGCACTAAATCGATCCCTGTTGTTTTCGTAAAAAACCTGAATTTCCGTGTCCGTTATATCGTTCTGCATTTTTTCATTGAGTACTTGCTGCTGATAGGCATAAATGACCAATGAACGACGGTAGTTTTCCACCAGTTCGTCAATATCCTGACTTTGAGGAATATTCTTGGCAGCTTTGTCGTAAATTAAAAGCTCCTTGACTCGGTTTTTCAGAAATTGCTGTACGTAAGAAGTACTGTCTTTTGCAGAAAGTCCTTTAGGCATACCTTCTAAAACTTCATCCAAATAGATGACATTCGTGCCGACTTTAGCCAGTCGGACGCGGTCGTCAGACGCACCGCCACCTGTACACATAGTGAACAGAAGTGGAATCAGCATCAGATACATGAATGTTTTCATTCCTAAATGTCTCTATTTTTAGAGACGTAAAGATACTGAAAAAGCCGTTAAAGGGGGCAGGCTTAATTTTTATTAACCGTATTTAGCACCTCTTTGTTCACAATTACCTTGTATTTGGCTCTGAGGGACTTAATCCAACTCTCTTCCAAGAAATTTTGGTAATCTGAAATCACCAATCCACGAACGTCCGTATAGGATTCGGGGCCTTTGGCCAGCACTTTTCCGCTCAGGAAGGCGACTGGGTATTTCTTATCCAATTCGGGTTTGACCGCTTTGAAGGCTAGGAAGTCCACATTGGCATTTTCACCCTTCGCATACAGACCGTGTTCCACTTTGACAAGCGAGGTCGTGTCGGTATTGAACGTGCGTTTCAAAACGATAGAGACGGAATCCACAGCCAATTTCTTAAGCATTTTCTTTGCTTTGGAAGCGATGAGAGGATTGGCACAGGAAATAACGAAACCTTTGTAATGGGGCTTGTCCCAATTGTATTTGCCGACTGAATCCTTGAAGAATTTTTCCAACCCTTTGGTGTCTTGGGAGGCTTTGTCCCAAACTTCGCGGTTGCTGACCTCGAACAACAGGATACCGTCACGGTATTCTTGCATAAGGTGCCCGAATTCAGGATATTTCTTTTCGAGGTTTTTATCTTCGTATGCAACTGCAATTTCTCCTACATAGTTGTTGAAGGCTTCGGAAAGGTTGTTGGAGGCATTCGCTTTCTTGGCAAGAGCCAATGCAAATCCTTTCTGGCTAAAATTCCGACCATTCAAGACAAACAGAGGATTCATGCTTTCGGACAAGGCCTTGACCAACGATGAATCACCTTTTAAACGAGCAACATCGTATGCCTTTACAAATTGGTCGTAGCTTTCTTTAATCAGCGTGTATCCATAATCTTTTTTGACACGTTCGATAAATGCTTTTTTTGACACCTGATTGCGGGCTTCGTCTTGAGCGATGTAACCGGTAATATCATTTCGCATATCCTCAATAGCAGGATAAGGCTGGAATTCTAGGGCTCTGACGATGTGCCAACCGTACTTTGATTGGAAGGGAGCGGAATATTCTCCTACTTTAAGTTTATAAACATTGCTTTCGAACTCGTAAGGCAAGGAACCGCAGAACATCAGGCCATATTCACCTCCCCGTTCGGCAGCACCACGGTCATCGGATTGCGTAGTGGCAAACTTGGTGAAATCTTCACCTGCCTGCAATGCTTTATAAATTTTGAAAATGGAATCCTTTGCTGCAGCTTTTTCAAGGGGTGTGGCAGTCGGTTGGACGGCTTTCATAATGTGACCTGCACGGTATTTGCCACCTGCTGCCAACCTGTTGTTGACCTTGATGATGTGGTAGCCGAACTGAGAACGTATAGGAGGTGCAATCGTACCAATTGGTGTGGTATAAGCAACATTCTCAAAGGGATAGACATAGCGTAAACCTGGTGCAAAACCGAGATAACCACCATCAATCTTGCTACCTTCGTCTTCCGAATTTTCTTTAGCTAATTTCGCAAAATCTTCGCCTTTTAAAGCTCTTTTATAAAGGGCCATCGCTTTTTGATATACTTTTAGGGTATCTTCCGGCGTAGCAGTACTTGGGACGGTAAGCAAAATATGGCTGAGTTCCGTATATTCACGGAGGCGGTCGTAACAAAGTTTAATCATAGCTTCTTCAGCATTCTTATCGATCATATAAGGCGCGATAAGTTGTTTGCGATAGCCCGAAAGTTCGGTGATGAATGCTTGTGTGGTATCGACGCCTTGTGATTCTGCTTCAGCAACTTTCAGTTTGAAGTTAATGAACAGGTCCACATATTCATCCAACGATTTCATGTCGGGTGTGGTGTTCGAATTGTTCTTGTTCCAGATGTACTCAAATTCTGATTTGGTCACATCCTTGCCGGCTATGTTCATCAGTACCGGATCGTTGTTTTGAGCAAGGCAAACCGAAAGGAAGGCGGAAAAAAACATCAATGTAACTACTTTCTTCATAATCTAATAAATTTACAAGTATGGTCAACGTTATAGGACTTACGAAACGAATCCGCAAGTCCTATAACGTACTAAATGCAAAAAAATTGTGTCACCATATCACATGCCACCAAAACTAGTCACCGCGACTGTAATTGGGTGCTTCACTGGTAATGGCAACGTCATGGGGGTGACTTTCGGCCACACCTGCGTTGGTGATACGAGTGAATTTGGCTGTATGAAGCTTTTCAATAGTACCTGCACCACAATAGAACATACCAGCACGAAGGCCTCCAATCATCTGATATACAACTTCGAACAACGTTCCTTTGTAGGGAACACGAGCAGAAATTCCTTCTGGCACCAATTTTTTAGTATCCGCTTCGTCTTCTTGGAAATAACGGTCTTTTGAACCCTTCTCCATGGCTTCAATGGAACCCATTCCACGGTAAGATTTGAATTTACGGCCGTTGAAAATAATGGTTTCCCCAGGTGATTCTTCTACACCGGCCAGCAAACCACCCATCATGACAGAATGAGCACCAGCAGCCAACGCTTTCACGATGTCGCCTGAATACCTTAATCCACCGTCGGCAATTAAAGGTACGCCCGTTCCTTTCAAGGCAACAGCAACATCATAAATGGCAGAAAGTTGTGGAACGCCAACACCGGCGATGACACGAGTTGTGCAAATGGAACCCGGGCCAATACCAACTTTGACGGCATCCGCTCCTGCTTCAACAAGCATTTTAGCTGCTTCACCGGTGGCGCAGTTACCGACAACAACTTCCAGTTGCGGATATTTATTTTTGATTTTGGGCAAAATATCAAATACCGCTTTTGAATGACCATGGGCTGTATCTACGACGATTGCATCCACGCCGGCTTCCACGAGCGCTTTTATACGATGCATCGCGTCGTTAGTTAGACCAACTCCTGCAGCCACTCGCAAGCGACCTTTAGCATCCTTGCAAGCATCGGGTTTATCCTTTGCTTTGGTTATGTCCTTATAAGTGACCAATCCAATGAGTTTTCCGTCGTTATCAACCACGGGAAGCTTTTCTATCTTGTATTTCTGAAGAATGTCGGCAGCCTTTTCCAAGTCTGTCGTTTGCTTGGCCGTGACCAATCCCTCCTTAGTCATTACAACATCAACCAGCTTATTCATATCGCGTTCAAAACGCAAGTCACGGTTGGTTACAATGCCGAGTAAAAAATTATTTTCATCCACGACAGGGATGCCACCGATGTGGTATTCAGCCATCAATTTGAGACACTGGCGAACAGTGGAACCAATCTTGATGCTGATTGGATCGTAAATCATTCCATTTTCGGCACGTTTCACAATTTGAACCTGTTTTGCTTGTTCAGCAATGGACATGTTCTTGTGAATCACACCGATACCGCCTTCACGTGCTATGGCAATAGCCAGCTTGGACTCGGTAACCGTATCCATGGCAGCGGATACGAAAGGAATTTTCAACTCAATGTTGCGGGAAAAGTGGGTGGACAAATTCACGGTCCGTGGAAGCACCTCTGAATAATCAGGGACTAACAGGACATCGTCGAAAGTCAGTCCGTCAAAAGCGACCCGATCTGCAATAAAAGACATACTGGTTATGTTTTAAATTTATTGCGTGCAAATATAAACATTCCGCGTGGATTAATTCCCCATTTCTGAAATAAACTTGATTCGAACCAAGCGTGCTTCCTCTTCAGAAAATTCGCCACCAAGCTCACTCAATGCATCAATAATGCTGTCGGTTGAAGATTCTTTGAAATAGTCCATCATTTCATCAATGTGGTCCGAATCCATTATTTCGTTCAAGAAGTAATCGATGTTGATTTTAGTTCCCGAATAGACAATGGCTTCGATTTCATCGAGCAGCTCGCTAAAATCAAGGCCTTTGGTCAGGGCTACATCATCCAAAGCAATTTTGCGGTCGATGGCTTGAATAATGGACACTTTCAGTTTGGATTTATTGGCAACCGTACGAACTCGAAGGTCTTCAGGACGTTCAATTTCGTTTTCTTCAACGTGTTTGCGGATGAGCGACAAAAAGTCCTCACCATAGCGCTTGGCCTTACCTGCACCAACACCAGGGACATTCTGAAGTTCATCCATATTGATCGGATAGGTCGTGGCCATGGCTTCCAGGGATGGGTCCTGGAAAATGACATAGGGCGGCAGATTCAACTTTTTGGAAACACGTTTACGCAAATCCTTGAGCATAGAATACAAACCGGGATCGACAGCGCAGGCAGCGCCACCACGAACGGGAACTTCTTCTTCCGGCTCTTCGTAATCGTTGTCTTCCGTTACTTTGAAGCTAATCGGATTTTTGATGTACTCGCGACCGGCTGGGGTCACCTTGAGCACTCCGTAGTTTTCAATTTCCTTGTCGATGAAACGACTAATCAAGGCTTGCCTGATGACGGCGTTCCATGTCTTCTCGTCTTCGTCGGTTCCACCGCCGAAGACTTCCAGATCATCATGCTGATAGGAGATGACTTCCGACGTTTCCTTACCGAGCATCACGTCAATGACATGATCTGTCTTAAATTTTTCTTTCAGTGCAAGGATCGTTTCCAGAACCGTACACAATAATTCTTTTGCTTCCACCTGTTTTTTTGGGTTTGAACAATTATCACAGCTACCGCAATTTTCTTGCGTATAAATTTCTCCGAAATAATGCAGGAGCAATTTTCGCCGGCAAACCGAAGATTCAGCGTAGGCTGCGGTTTCCAGTAAAAGCTCTTTCCCGATTTCCTGTTCGGCAACAGGTTTACCCTGCATGAATTTTTCAAGTTTTTGAAGATCCTTGTTGGTATAGAAGGTTATGCAATGGCCTTCCCCATCATCGCGGCCTGCACGGCCGGTTTCCTGGTAATAACCCTCCAGACTCTTGGGGATGTCATAATGTATGACGAATCGGACATCTGGCTTGTCAATACCCATTCCAAAGGCGATCGTGGCCACGATCACGTCAATCTTTTCCATCAGGAAAGCGTCCTGATTGTCTGTACGCTGGGAGGACTCCATCCCGGCGTGGTATGCTCTGGCATTGATGCCATTGACAACAAGAGTTGCCGCCAACTCTTCCACTTTCTTGCGGCTCAGGCAATAAATAATGCCTGACTTTCCTTGATTTCCCTTGATGTAACGAATAATGTCTCGGTCGATGTTGGCTGTTTTGGGACGTACTTCATAGTACAGATTGGGACGGTTGAACGAGGATTTGAATACTGTCGCTCCAATCATTCCGAGGTTTTTCTGAATGTCATGCTGCACTTTAGGTGTGGCCGTGGCTGTCAGCGCAATGATGGGTGCACGTCCGATTTCATTGATCAACGGACGGATTCGGCGATATTCCGGGCGAAAGTCATGTCCCCATTCAGATATACAATGAGCCTCATCGACCGCAAAAAGGGAGATGGGAATTTGCCTCAGAAATTCAACGTTTTCTTCCTTGGTGAGCGACTCCGGTGCCACATACAGCAATTTGGTCTTACCAGAGAGGATGTCGGTTTTAACCTGGTCGATGGCGGCCTTGTTCAATGAAGAATTGATGAAATGTGCAACACCGTCCTCATCGCTGAAGTTGCGCATGGCATCCACCTGATTCTTCATCAGCGCGATAAGTGGTGAAACGACTACAGCCGTGCCTTTCATCAACAGGGATGGGAGCTGGTAACACAAGGACTTGCCCCCGCCCGTTGGCATCAGCACGAACGTGTCGTTCCCTTCCATCACGTTGCGGATGATGGCTTCCTGACTTCCTTTGAATTGGTCAAATCCAAAGTAAGTCTTCAGGCAACTGGTTAATTCATCAGACTTCCCCATTAAAAGGTTTTATTGGCAGATCAAGCACTGATCAGCCTGGTATGAGTCAAGGTCTCTACTTTCGATTTGGCGTATTCAAGGGTGATGCATAACGTCTCCTGCACTCCTGAAGGTATTTCGTACATGGAATCCATGATGATGGTTTCCGAAATGGCTCGCAGCCCGCGGGCTCCAAGTTTGAATTCAACAGCTTTGTCCACAATGTAATCAAATACGGCTGGCTCAAAGCTCAACTGCACGTCATCCATTTCAAACAACTTGACATACTGCCGTATAATCGAGTTTTTCGGTTCTGTCAAAATGAGCCTCAATGCATTCCGATCGAGCGGGTTCAGGTATGTCAACACTGGTAGACGTCCGATAATTTCGGGTATCAGGCCAAATGATTTCAAATCCTGAGGTGCAATATACTGAAGGAAATTGGTTCTATCAACATGCAGGGTTTCTTGAGTGGCACTATATCCCACTACTTTCGTGTTGAGACGAGCGGCAATCTTCTTTTCGATGCCGTCGAATGCTCCTCCGCAAATAAAGAGGATGTTCTTGGTGTTGACAGCAATCATTTTTTGGTCGGGATGCTTGCGGCCACCCTGGGGCGGCACATTGACCACGGAGCCTTCCAATAATTTCAACAATCCCTGCTGAACTCCTTCGCCGCTTACGTCGCGTGTGATGGAGGGATTATCGCCCTTGCGCGCAATCTTGTCGATTTCGTCGATGAACACGATACCGCGTTCAGCCGTAGTCACATCGTAATCGGCTACCTGGAGTAGACGGGTCAGAATGCTCTCGATGTCTTCGCCGACATAGCCAGCTTCGGTCAGCACGGTAGCATCCACGATGGCGAACGGTACATGCAGCCTTCTGGCAATGGTTCTGGCAAGTAAGGTTTTACCCGTACCCGTTGGTCCAACCATGATGATGTTTGATTTTTCAATTTCGACATCATCACCGTTGTCTTTTTGCATCAGCCGTTTGTAGTGGTTGTACACTGAAACGGAAAGGTATTTTTTGGCATCATCCTGTCCGATGACATATTCATCGAGAAATTCCTTGATTTCTTTGGGTTTTGGCAAATCTTCCTTTTTCAAGTCAAATCCGTTCTTGTTCTTTTTAGTGTCTTTTTTTTCAATTTCGGACACCATTTCCCAAGCGCGACCTGCACAATCACTGCAGATGTTGCCTGTAGTTCCGGAAATGAGCAGTTCTACCTGTTCTCGGTTCCGTCCACAGAAGCTACATTTATCGGTTGTTTTCGCCATGCTTATTTGTTTCTGATCATGACTTCATCAATCATGCCATATTCTTTGGCTTCGATTGCCGTCATCCAATAATCACGGTCGGAATCTTTTTCGATGTCTTCGAAAGGTTTGCCGGAGTGGTCTGCAATGATCTGGTAGAGTTCTTTTTTAAGTTTCTGAATTTCACGGGCAGTGATTTCAATGTCCGAAGCTTGCCCCTGTGCGCCACCCATCGGTTGATGGATCATCACTCTGGAGTGTTTCAGCGCGAACCGTTTGCCCTTTGCTCCTGCAGTCAGCAAGACGGCAGCCATGGAGGCAGCCATGCCGGTGCAGATGGTGGAGACGTCACTGGTGATGAACTGCATGGTATCGTAGATGCCTAGACCGGCATACACACCGCCACCGGGTGAATTCAGATAAAGGGAAATATCTTTTCCTGGATCGGAGGAGTCCAAGTACAACAGTTGGGCTTGTACTACATTGGCCGTATAATCGTCCACCTGGGTTCCCAGGAAAATGATGCGGTCCATCATCAGACGGGAGAAAACATCCATCTGAGCAACATTCAACTGACGTTCTTCGATGATGGTCGGAGAAATGTAGTTGCTTGTAATTTTCATATAATCATCCAACGCGCCTCCGTTCATGCGGAGATGGCCTGTGGCGAATCTGCGGAAATCGTTCATATTCATTTAGATTAACATATTAAAGGCTGAATTCAGTCTTAGAACAAATGTATAAATAAATTTAGTTACTCAACAAAAAAATAGGACCGTGAATTGTATTTCACGGTCATATTATTTGTTAAAGGCAAAATGGGAGAAAGTCGCACGGTTTTGTGCGTTTTGCCAGTTACTTATTCGTAGAGCTTGTTGAAATCTTCGACGCTGATCTTTTTGTCGTTTATTTTGACGGCGCCTTTGAGGAATCCAGCAACGACGGCACTCATGGATTGATCGATGATGTTGCGTTTGGAATCTTCTTTTTTCAACATATCAGCAGCATAACCGTTCAGCAAATCTTCCGGTACGTTCATCATGCCGTATTGGGCAAATTGTGCACGTGTTATTTTTTTGGCGGTTTCAATCAATTCTTCTTCAGAAACGGTCAGGTTGTTATCCTTGACGATCTTTTCCTTCATCAGATGCCATTTCAGGTCTTCAATCATCTTAGGCATTTCCTCGTCGATGTTGTCGGCGGTACGCTTCTGGGTTTCAATCATCCAACGCTTCAGGAAATCGACCGGGAAAACCACGTCAGCAGCTTTCTCCAGCAATGCCTTCTCGGCATCGACCATGAAACGGAAGTCGCTTTCGGGAGCAAATTGGGCTTCCAATTGTTCGCGGATTTTGGACTTGAACTCTTCTTCGGAGTTCACGACGCCTTCACCATAAAGCTGATCGAACAAAACCTGGTTCATTTCACCTTCTTGGTAACGGGTAATTTCTTTCACTTCGAACGTAAAGTCGGTTGAAACAGTCTTGGCCACTTCCTTCGGAACTTTCAGCAGGGATGCCAGTTCAGATTCCGTATTGTCATAAGCTTTGGCAGGGTTGAACACAACTGTGTCACCAACACCAAGCCCGATCAGTTTGGCTTTTTCTTCGTCGTTCTTGAAATATTTGGGTGTCAATACGGCGTCTTCGACAGAAATACCTTCCAGACCGATGGTACCGTCTGCTTGCACTTCTATAAGGAGCCCTTTGATAACATCCGATTCTTCGGTGGCATCAGCCTTAACGTATGAACCGTTGCGAGCAGCAAGACTTTTGGCCTGTTCAGCCACCATTTCATCGGTTACGGTGATGGAATAATAAGGAATGCTGTCTTTTTTATTGAGTGTAAACTCGAGTTCGGGTGACAGGGCGATGTCGAATGCAAAATCAAAATCTTCCTGGGTGTCGAAATCAACCATGGGCTGAGACTCGCTGGGAAGGGGTTCGCCCAAAATATTGAGTTGATTGTCACGGATATAGTTGTACAAAGCTTCGGAAACAGCATCTTGAACCGCTTCGGCCAGTACTGATTTTCCATACATTTTCTGAATAAGTCCTGCAGGCACCATGCCGGGACGGAAGCCTGGTACATTGGCTTTCTTACGATAATTCTTGAGGGTATTCTCTACCTTTTCCTGATAATCAGCCTTGAGCAGCTGGATCTTTACAACGGCATTGACCGAATCAATAACTTGTTTATCTACATTCATCTTATAGGTGATTTTTGAGCCGCAAAATTAGTCTTATTCTTTGAATTGGCAAAACATTTGCATAAGTGTTATATTTGTGAAAAAAATGATGGAAGACACACCTTCAAAATTAAAGACTTTCCTGATTCGAATCCTGATTCTGTTTTTTGTCCTGCTGGTCGGTATTTTCGTGACCGGCATGTTGTATTTTCTGATCGTGCTCATCCAGGGCGGATTCAATTCCGAGCAAGTTGGCAAAAGCATTATCGATTTGACATCCAGCGCCACTCAGATTCGCATTCTACAGACCATTCAATCGTTGTGCATATTCATAATTCCTCCCTTTGTATTTTGTCAAATGTACGGCGTTTCAAGCAAACACTTCCTTTCGCTTCAGATTCCAAATTGGAAACCAGCACTGATGGGCATCCTGAGCATTGTGGTTTTGATGCCGCTACTGAATATCCTAGTCGCCTGGAATGCAGGCTTACATTTGCCCGATGCCCTTCAAGGATTGGAAAATTGGATGCGCGCGTCCGAGGACTCTGCCAAAGCGATTACCGACAGATTGATGGCCGGAACTTCGGCTATGGACCTGACTCAGAACTTAATCATCATCGCTGTATTAGCCGGAATAGGTGAAGAATTATTTTTTAGAGGTTTACTTTTGCGCATTCTAACCGATGCATTGAAAACGAAAGGGGACCCCGGCTTGAAACCTTGGATGATGCACGTCTCCATTTGGACCATCGCCATTCTGTTCAGCGCCATCCACATGCAATTCTTCGGCTTTTTCCCAAGATTGATCATCGGTGCATGGTTCGGGTATCTGCTTTGGTGGACAGGGTCCATCTGGATTCCTATTTTGGCACATTTCACCAACAACGCACTTTCCACATTGACTATGTTCGGGCAAAACAAGGGTGTACTGACTGACAATCCAGACCGTTGGGGCTTGGACCAAACGTGGTGGTTGAGCATCGTCTCTGCCCTACTTTCAGCAGCCACCATTTACTATTTCGTGAAATTCAAAAAGAACCGAAATCGAAACTAAGTCTTATTTCTTCAAGTGTTTGACCAAAGGTTTCAGATGTTGTTCCCGTATGCCTTCAGCAACGAATCCAGCATATTTGTAGGCACCGGCATATTTTAGATGGGTGTCGTCCTGTTTAACTTCCTCCGGATTGGGAGATTCTCCTGCCTTCACCCAGAAATAAAGCTTTTTGGAGGGTTCGTCACCCAAACTGCGAATCAATTCAGACGTTTTCTGATAAACATCGATGCAAGGAGCATTCGCGGTTTTGGCAGCGGCCTTTGCCAATCCGATATACTCTGTGAAATGGGGCCTCAATGAAACCAGCATACTGTCCTTAAACTCACGCATCACGATGGAAGTCAAGATGATGGGATGTGCTTTTTTGGCACGGACTTCGTTGCAGAAACGAATGAAGTTCTTTTGATAATCTTCCGGTGAAACATGGCGTTCCGGCTTGGTGGACGTATCGTTATGGCCGAACTGTATAAGTACCCAATCTCCTTTTTGAACTTTCACGATGAGTGAATCCCATCGGCCTTCGTTGATGTACGAACCGGAACTTCGACCTGCCTTAGCTAAATTGACTACTTGCACCGACTTGTCGAAATAAGTCCCTAGGTATTGGCCCCAACCACGTTGAAGCGTACGTGTCGTATCGTAACCCTGTGCAGTGGAATCACCGGCAATGAAAATATGGGTCAATTTTTGTGACGAAGAACAAGAGACGAAGACCAACAGCAAAAAGCCAGCCATCAAACTGGTTAAATGTTTCATGGACATTTTTTTTACAAAACTACAAATTATTTCTTGGATGAAAGCGCAATATCTGATCTCTCAAATAGGTCTTGTCCATGTGGGTGTAAATCTCGGTCGTTTGAATGCTTTCGTGCCCGAGCATCTGTTGAATGACACGCAGGTTGGCTCCCCCTTCCAGCAAATGCGTGGCAAAGGAGTGGCGGAAAGTGTGCGGACTGATGGACTTGGTTATACCGGCCAGACCGGCTAGATCTTGGATGATTCGAAACAGCATGGAGCGACTTAGGCCCGAACCACGCCGATTTAGGAACACAAAGTCCTCATGGCCTTTCTTGATGTCCAATGCGGCACGGTCGGGCATCCACAAACTGATTTCTCCAATGGCCTTTTGCGAAATCGGCACCAACCGCTGCTTGCTGCCTTTGCCTTCCACCAACAGATATTCATCTTCGAAATAGCAATTGGATAGCTTCAAGGTGACCAGTTCGGATACACGCAGACCGCAACTGTAAAGGGTTTCGAGCATGGCCTTGTTGCGTTGTCCCTCTTTAGTGGACAAATCAATACACCTTATAAGGTTGTCAATTTCTTCGACACTCAGCACTTCCGGTAAATGACTACCCAACTTGGGTGCATCCACAAGCTCGGTCGGATCTTCCCTTAGATAATCCTCTAGGATAAGAAAACGGAAAAATGATTTGATGCCCGAAAGAATTCTAGCCTGAGAACGGGCATGGATGCCACAATCTCGAAGTTGGCATAAAAATTCCTCCAAATCGGGAGATTTAAGTAGAAGCACTTTTTCAACTCCTCCAGAGTAGTCAATCAGCTTTTGCAAATCAGAAAGATAGGCCTTGACAGAATGCATGGAAAGCGACTTCTCCAGTTTCAGGAAAGTAATGTATTTTCGGATGACAGAATGAGCGGTTTCCATTGGAAAGGCTTCTATTTAAAAATATTTCTTACCTTTGTATCGTAGTTTGGCGGAAAAGGTTCCGTGAGGGACTAGGCCTCTTTTCGCACAAGCCGTACAGGTTGTTTTTCAGCACACGAATATACAAAAATCCGGTGTAACCATGCTTAAGATTGCCATCATCAACGGTCCCAACCTCAATTTACTGGGAAAAAGGGAGCCTGGCATTTACGGAAACCAGTCTTTCGAAGACTATTTGGAAGAACTTAAAGGTTTATTTCCACAGGTGGATTTTTTATATTATCAGTCCAACCACGAAGGTTCACTCATTGACAAAATTCAGGAGTTGGGTTTTGAGTATGATGGGATTGTACTGAACGCAGGCGGATATACCCATACTTCCATTGCGCTGCACGATTGCATCAAGGCCGTGACGACCCCGGTGATCGAAGTGCATATTTCGGATATTCGGAAACGGGAGGCTTTCCGCCATGTATCAATGATTGAAGCCGCTTGCAAGGAAACATTTGCCGGATTTGGCATGGATTCTTACCGCATGGGGGTGGATGCCATTTTAAAAACTATTTGATTTTCAGGTATTTAAAAATAAAAAAGATTTATGACAAAACGCACCAAAATTGTAGCGACAATTTCAGACAGACGCTGTGAAGTGGATTTCATCCGGGATTTATATGAATCCGGAATGAACGTGGTCCGAATGAATTCTGCCCATTTGGCTGAAGAAGGATTTAATAAAATTATCAATAACGTGCGGGCGGTTTCTTCCGAAATAGGTATTTTGATGGATACCAAAGGACCGGAAATCCGTACCACGGCCATCAAAGATGATGAGGACCTCTCCATCCACACCGGTGATCGCATTCGCATTTCTGGTGATCCAAAAGGCATCACCAGCTTCGAACACATCTATTGTTCGTATCCGAGTTTGGTTAATGACCTTTCTATAGGGACCAATCTCTTGATTGACGATGGTGAAATCGACTTGTTGGTTGTTGAAAAAACAGCAGACTATGTAGTGTGCGAAGCTCAAAACGACGGTAAGCTTGGAAGCCGCAAGAGCGTGAATATCCCCGGTGTTCGCATCAATTTGCCCTCACTGACCGAAAAAGACAAACTAAACATTCAGTTGGCCATTAAATACGATGTCGATTTCATTGCTCACTCTTTTGTTCGGAACAAAAAAGACATTTTAGCCATTCAGGAAATTTTAGACAACAACATCAGTCCCATCAAGATCATCGCCAAGATCGAAAATCAGGAAGGTGTCGATAACATCGATGAAATCTTGGAAGTTGCCTATGGTGTGATGATTGCCCGAGGAGACTTAGGTATCGAAGTGGCTCAGGAAAAAATCCCAGGCATTCAACGCATGCTGATTCGCAAATGTGTGGAAGTCAAGAAACCGGTTATCGTTGCTACTCAAATGTTGCACACGATGATTCAGAATCCACGTCCAACCCGTGCTGAAGTGACTGATATCGCCAATGCCATCTATTACCGCACTGACGCCCTGATGCTTAGTGGCGAAACCGCTTATGGTAAATATCCGGTAGAAGCGGTCAGAACCATGTCCAAAATTGCGGAAGAAGCTGAAAAGACCAAGGTGAGCTCGAACGATATTTTGGTTCCCATGCCCGAAATGAATATGGATGCCACGTCATACTTGGCCCAACAAGCCGTGAGTGGTGCCACAAAACTGAATTGCGACGCCATCATCACCGATTCCTACACTGGAACGACCGCTCGCTATCTGGCTGCCTTTCGTGGTAAGAACCCGGTTTATGCCATTTGCTACAAAGAACGTACCGTTCGCCAATTAGCGTTGTCATACGGTGTTTTCCCCATTTATCAGGAAATTCGTAAAAGCACCCGTGTCTATTTGGTAGCTGCTCTGAAAATGTTGATTGAGAAAGGCATCCTGATTGGCAACGAAATGGTTATCTACCTGAGCAGCAGCTTCGGAGTTGCTGGTGGAACAACATTCTTGGAAATCAACCACGTGGATACGATCATCAACAATGCCGATCATTTCCTCCTACCCAATTTCCCTGCCGAAGGTTGATTAAAAAACGAATGAAAACCGACTTGGAGCAATACTTGCTGGACCATACGGATCGGGAACCTGCCCTGCTGCAGGAACTTAGCCGTGACACCCATGCCAGATTGCTGAATGGCCGAATGGTATCAGGTCATCTACAGGGCCGCTTGCTTGTGATGCTTTGCCGAATGATACAACCCAAGAAGGTGCTCGAATTGGGCACCTTCACCGGTTATTCGGCGCTTTGCTTCGCTGAAGGCACATCTGAGGATGCCGAAATCCATACCATTGAGATCAACGATGAACTTGAGGAGCAAGCCCGTCATTGGTTCAAAAAATCTGAATTTGGTGCTAAAATTCGACTGCATATAGGGGACGCACTTCATATCGTTCCTCAAATGGAAGAAATCTTTGACCTTGCATTCATTGATTCTGACAAAAGAGACTACAAAGCGTGCTATGAAGCCGTTTTACCCAAAGTCAGACCTGGTGGTTTCATATTGGCAGACAACACACTCTGGGGTGGAAAAATCCTTGTTGAGATAGCACCGAATGACGCCCAGAGTCTTGCAATTATTGAATTTAACGATTACCTTGCGAGCGATTCGCGGGTAGAAAAAGTGCTCCTTCCACTACGGGACGGGCTCACACTCATCCATAAAAAATAGTTATCATGGATACCACTAGACAAAATAAGATAAATCGCTTATTACAAAAAGAATTGAGCGACGCCTTCCTAAAACAAGCCAAAGGCTTGCACGGGGTCATCATATCAGTCAGCCAGGTTCGGGTTAGCCCTGATCTTGGTGTAGCCAAAGCCTATCTGAGCATTTTTCCGACAGAAAAAGGCCCTGAAATCATCAAAAATATCCAGGACAACACCCGTGAAATTCGCTTCGACTTAGCTGCTAAAGTCCGCTTTCAGCTGCGCAAGATTCCTGAACTGTATTTTTATCTCGACGATTCGCTCGATTACGCTGAAAACATCGATGCTTTGCTAAAAAAATAATCAATTGTGAATCTTCCGCTGCATATTGCCAAGCGCTATTTGTTTTCCAGGAAAACGCACAATGCCATCAATATCGTGTCGCTCGTTTCCGTCCTGGGAGTGGCCATAGCAGTGGCTGCACTTGTTTGCGTACTTTCGGTTTATAACGGTTTTCAGAAATTGCTGGGCGACATGTACAGCAGTTTTGATCCTCAAATCAAAATCAAAGCGGTGGAAGGCAAGACCTTCGTAACCAGTTCAGCCGACTTCACTGCCATCCGAAAGGACCCTTCGGTGGCGGTTTATTGTGAAGCGCTGGAGGAAAATGCACTGGTTCAGTACAAAAATGCACAGACCAGTGCCACTATCAAGGGCGTTTCCGACAACTTCGGCAAGCTCACCAAGATTGAGAAGCTTATGGCTGCGGGGAATTTCACCCTGAAGGATGCCAATTTCAATTATGCTGTTATCGGTGTTGGGCTGGCAGGAATTCTAGGAACTGGGAATTCCTTTGTCGATCCCATCACCATCAATGCACCCAAGCGCATCGGGACCATCAATCTGGCAAATCCGGCCGCTTCCTTCACCACAGCAGACATTCTGATCAGCGGCACCTTTGGCATCAATCAGCCCGAATACGACAATAACCTGATGCTGGTACCCCTTTCTTTTGCCAGAGATCTTTTCGAATACACGGATGAAGTGTCTGCTGTGGAAATTCGCCTGAAAGATGGAATAGATCCAGAACGCGTTGTTACCAAGTTTTCAAAAATATTGGGTCCAAAATACAGTGTACAAGGCATTGCTGAACAAAAAGCAGATTTTTATCGCATCAACCGCATTGAAAAATGGATGACTTACCTCATTTTAACCTTCATCTTGTTGATTGCACTGTTTAACGTCATAGGCTCGTTGTCGATGCTTATCCTGGAGAAAAAGAAAGATGCTACGACATTGAGCCAGCTTGGCGCAAGCCAACATACCGTGCGACGCATTTTCTTGCTGGAGGGTTGGCTTATTGCATTGAGCGGAGCTATTTTGGGCTTACTCTTAGGATCAATCTTGTGTCTGCTGCAACAACATTATGGCCTTCTTAAACTAGGCGGAGGAGGAAATTTTATTGTGGACGCATACCCTGTCAGGCTGTTGATCAAGGATTTATTGCTGGTATTGGGCACTGTCGCAATAATCAGCATACCCTCCACTTGGTGGCCTGTTCAGGCTTATGTCCGCCATTCCGAACGTGTCATTGCTGAAGAGGATGTTTAGCAGAGCAGGGATATGGGGGTTTTAACCATAAAACAGGATAAAAAATGCTTGTGGAGACAACGTTGCTTGCTACCACTTTTATTTTTTTTGATGGCTTTTCCGTTGCGCAGTCAGGTTCCCCACGGAACTTCAAGGCCGCTGCCCATTGGAGTGGAAAAAGCCTCCAAACTGCGTTCAGCCGTGGATTATTTTGTGGAAATGCCTTCATTGGACACTGATTCCGCTCGTTATGTTGATGATTTGCCTGGAAATCGGGTAGGCGGATTACGATTCGCCCACACCTTTTTCACCAACCTTTCCCCCGAGAATTCAGGCATCGTTTTCAATGCGGAGGACGGTAGTAAAATATGGAAAGTGGGCATTCGTTCAAACGGTGCCTTGTCCTTAAATGTGTTGTTCAGTGAATTCGAACTGCCTGAAGGAGCTACCCTCTTTTTATACAATCCGGACCGCTCCATGGTCTTGGGCCCATTTACGCGTGAAAATAGGCCTAAGGGTGGTGAATTTTCGATTGCTCCGGTAGATGGAGACGAATTGGTCATTGAATATCATGAGCCATCCACGACACGTATTGTTGGCAAACTCCGTATCACGGAAGTCAATCACGACTACCGGGGATTGTTTCGTAGAACACCGATATTCGACCCTACAGATTTGCCCTGTATGCCCAATGTTTCCTGTAACTCAGCTTTAGACACGATATCAAGGAGTGTATGCCTGCTCATTATAAATGGCAATACCTATTGCACTGGCACCCTTCTGAACAATACGGCAAAAAATGGGAAACCCTATTTAATAACGGCTTCACATTGCCTTGAAAACAGAATTGATTGGGGTGGTCGCATTGTCGCTTTCCTGAATTATGAATCCCCTCACTGCGACAAACGCATACGTGGTTCCGAGGAATTTTCCGTTTCGGGCAGCATTTGCAGGGCTCTATGCAACGAAGTTGATTTTGCTTTGATCGAATTGCAGGATTTGCCGCCATCCGATTACCGTCCGTGGCTTGCCGGTTGGTCCCTTAGCGATGAAACAGCGAAAGATAAACCTTACACAGGAATCCATCACCCAAACGGAAACATCAGGAAATATTGCATTGAGGAAGATGCCATCGTACATGCAGACTGGCCCCCAATAGGTGATAGCATTCAAGCTGGAAATCATTGGTACGTCCAACATTGGGAAATTGGGCACACCTGGGGTGGTTCTTCGGGCAGTGCCTTATTTGACAAAAATTGGAGATTCAGGGGAGGGTTGTCAGGTGGGGGTTCAGGTGGCATCAGCGGATGCGGAGATTATACCATTGGAGATTATTATTTCAGATTAAACAGGGCATGGAGCCAATTCCCCGATTCTTCAAAGCAATTGAAACATTGGTTGGACCCGATCACTCCAGACAGTATTCCCTCTCCAACACTGACTCTTGACGGAATGGATCCCTATTCATTACATCCGGTGACGCGTATCAGCAATATCCAAAAATTGGATTCCTTAAACAAAGTATACATTACGAAAGGTTGGGGGTCTCCATTCGGGCATAACAACCTTTCTACAACTTCTTTTGCCGAACACTTTGTGGTTCGGGATTCCAGTATGGTTTTGGGAGCCTATTTGATCGTTGGAAAAGGGACCAACAATTCCAACAAACCCGTTACGATTACGGCATATACCGGTGGAAGCATACCAGGTGAGGCATTGGGAAAAGTTGTGTTGAACCCAAATTACATCGACCTGGTCAATAATGGCTTTGTCTCTAAAACAAAATATTATTTCACAAACAAGGAAAATTTTGTTCGGTTCGACAAACCGCTTTCGGTGGGAACAGACTTTTACATTGGTTATGATATCAATTATCCAATTACGGCCGCCGAAGATACGTTCTACCTTTATGGAGCCATACGAAAAAGCGGTTTGAATACAGCGTTTTTCAAGCAAGGTCGAAATTGGGTCCAGTATATGTTCCATCCGACCAATCCGATGTACACTTCCCTTTGGATTGAACCAGTCATTGCCGCAGACACCATCACCACAAAAAAGGATTCGACAACGCTCATCGCTGTAAGTCGACCCATCGCCGCTTGGTCAGATTACGAATCCAAACTGACCATTGCGTTTCCAAGTCAGTGGACGGAGAATACACTTGCCGATATTTTTGATTTATCAGGTAAAATGGTGTTGCGAACGACACTAACTCCTCCGATAGCTTCTATATATTTCACCGACAAATCTCCAAGGATGCTTCTGATCAGACTAACCAATGGCAAAACGGTCGTTACCTTAAAGGGTTTGATTGGGTTTAAATAAGGCAATTCGTATTACTTAACTAATTATAAATTATTCGATTCACACGGATTTTTATTAATTCACCCCCTTTTATTTTATAAAAAAATATATACTTTTGTGTCTTGATTTCAAACAACCTCAAAAATAAAAGAACACATGAACAAAAAGATCTCCCTGTCAGTTTTTCTGACAAGCATGCTGTTACTGACATCCTGCGCCGGAAAATTTATCCCGACCAGCGATTATTTTACAGTAACGCCTCAAGTGCTTGTATCGGAAGGTGGCAAAGTCAACGCTACGGTTGACGGTAATTTCCCTGCGAAGGCTTTCCCAACTACCGCTATCGTTACCATCACCCCGGTTTTGAAATACGACGGTGGTGAAGCTCTGGGAACCCCCATTACTCTTCAAGGGACAAAAGTCAAAGGCAACAACAAAGTGATCGACAACAAGACTGGTGGTACGTTCAGTGTTAGTTCCGTATTCAACTACATCCCGGCCATGGCCAAATCCGAATTGTATGTTCGCTTTACGACAACCATTGGGAAAAAGACAATTGCCATTCCTGAAATCAAAGTTGCCGACGGTGTCATTTCTACTGAAACCCTTGCCAACGCTTTGACCGGCAAGCCTTCATTGGCAACGGACAAATTCCAACGCAACATCAAAGAAGCTCAGGATGCCAGCATTCTGTTCCTAATTGAACAAGCCAAGATTCGTGAAACCGAACTGAAAGGTCAATCCTTGTCTTCGTTGAATTCTAAAATTGCTGAAACCGCTAAGGATTCTACTCGCAAAATTACCGGAATCGAAGTTTCTTCTTATGCTTCTCCCGACGGTACCGTTGAATTGAACGAAAAGTTGGCCAGCGATCGTGAAAAAGCTACAGTCGCTTTCCTGGAAAGCACCTTGAAAAAAGTAAAAGCAAATGGTGCCATCGATGCCAAATTCACAGCTGAAGACTGGGATGGTTTCAAAGATCTTGTCAGCAAATCAGACATTCAGGACAAAGACTTAATTCTCCGTGTTCTTTCCATGTACAACGATCCGGAACAACGTGAAGAACAAATCAAAAACATGTCTTCCGTATTTAAAGTATTGGCCGAAGAAATCCTTCCTCAGCTGCGTCGTTCCAAGATGACCTTAAATGTGGACATCATCGGCAAAACCGACGACCAACTCAAAACCTTGGCTTTGAACAACCCTACCGCTTTGAATCTTGAAGAACTGTTGTATGCTGCCAACCTGGTTAAAGGTGCTGACCAAGTGAAGGTTTATACTGCTGCTGCCAACCAGAATCCCAACGATTACCGTGCATTCAACAACTTAGGTGCACTAGCTTTGAAAGCAGGCAACCTGAGTGCCGCTAAGAGCAACCTTGACAAGGCTTATGCTTTGAGCAAGACTCCGGATGTTAACAACAACCTGGCCATCTATTCGATTGCAACTGGCGCTCCTGCCGCTACCGTTGATTCTTACCTCGGTGCTGCCGGTGGTTCAGAAGGTTCCAACGAAACTTTGGGTGTTCAATACCTTAAGAAAGGTCAGTATTCTAAAGCTGTTCAAGCTTTCGGCGATGCCAAAACCAACAACGCTGCCTTGGCTCAGCTTTTGACTAAAGATTACAGCAAAGCAAAATCCACCTTGGATGCAGTAGCCAGCCCAACGGCTGAAACTAGCTACCTAAAGGCTATTGTCGGTGCACGCACCAACAACAAGGATCTTGTGATCAGCGGTTTGACCAGTGCCGTAAAAGCCGATAAGAGCTACGCTAAGAAAGCCCTTACCGACCTGGAATTCTCCAAATTCATTACCGATCCTACTATTGCTGCTCTGCTTCAATAGGCTTTAACCAACAAATAAAAAAAATGGGGACCTCGAAAAGAGTGTCCCCATTTTTTATGCTGTAAAAACGAGCTAGTCTTCCGGCTCTTTCCAGTCACCGTTGGCTTTAATCAATTCAATCATCTTATCTAGTGCCTGTTCTGCAGGAATGGAGCGTTCCACACAGTTTTGCCCTTTGTACAGCGATACCTGTCCTCTGCCCGCACCAACATAGCCGTAATCGGCATCGGCCATTTCGCCAGGGCCATTGACGATGCAACCCATGATGCCTATTTTCAGTCCTTTGAGGTGTGAGGTGCGTTCCTTAATCTGTGCAATGACTTTCTGCAAATCGAACAAGGTGCGCCCGCAACTGGGGCAAGATATATATTCAGTCTTGCTCACACGCATCCGCGTAGATTGCAATACGCCAAACATGATGGAAACCTGATCCGTTAATTTACTACAGAATGCATTTCCAGCAGCTGAATGCCAGAAAACACCATCACCGAAACCATCGATGAACAAGGACCCCAGCTCCAACCCGGCCAACAACTGTTCTTCTTCGGGATCTTTGGCTCCCGATTGAAGACTAAGCAGGACAGGAATGCGACAATCCTCGTTGAGCAACGTATGAAAGGCGGCACGCAACTCAGCCACGGTGTTCGTCTGATCGCTTTGAAGCATCAGGACGAGGTTGGAAATGGTCTTGAGATGCTGTAAGAAGGGGGAAGAAAACTCGTCCAAGGAAATTCTCAGAAACTTGATGGGAGCCGAAGAAGCTTCAAGCAACTTGCGTTCGGCCGTATCAAATATAGGTAGCGCGTTGGAAAATTCCTTCCATGCTCTTGCTTCGCAAAGCTGCACCAAACCATCCGGACGGTTGGTAACGTTTTCACCCACATAAACGAAGTCGGGTTTGAGCATGCCTTTTTTAAAAAATAGGTCTTCGGAGGTTATATCGGCTACCACGACAGGAACTTGGCCTCCGCCGAATGGTCCTACCGCATCGGTTTCGCGGCGGTGAAAGGAGTACGGGTCAAAGCCTGAAAAAGGCATTACATCAATGTCAGAAGCTTTAGAATGCGCTTCCACCAATTTAAGCAATTGACTGGCTACAGGGACTTCCAATTCTGGATCTTCGCTCAATGAAACACGAATGGTGTCGCCTATTCCATCCATCAGCAGGGATCCTATGCCAACGGAGGATTTGATGCGGGCAGCCTCACCGTCTCCGGCTTCGGTCACACCTAAATGGAGGGGGAAATGGATATCTTCGTTATTCATCCGTTCCACCAAAAGGCGAACAGCTTGCACCATAACCAACACATTGGAGGCTTTCATGGAAATGACCACATCGGTAAAGTTTTCTTCGACACAAAGCCTGAGGAATTCCATAGAGGATTCCACCATACCAGCAGGGGTATCACCATACCGGCTGAGAATGCGGTCGGATAAAGAGCCGTGGTTCACACCGATACGAATGGCCACCTCTTTTTGGCGGCACAGATTAATAAATGGAACGAAGCGTTCGCGGATCTTTTGCAGCTCCTGAGTGTATGCTTCCTCCGTATATTCGTGATGTGCGAAGGACTTGGACGGATCGACATAATTGCCAGGATTGATCCGGACTTTTTCGACAGTCAAGGCTGCTGCATCGGCGGCTTTGGGGTTGAAATGGATATCGGCAACCAAAGGTGTATCGTAGCCATCAGCATGCAAGGCAGCACGGATATTTGCGAGATTCTCGGCTTCCCGCACACCCTGAGCGGTGAGTCGAACATAATCTGCTCCAGCATCGATGATGCGTTTGCTTTGAGCCACACTGCCCTCGGTATCCATGGTCGACGTGTTGGTCATGGATTGAATCCGAATTGGGTTCTGGCCTCCAAGGGGCGTTTTCCCAATTCGAACCGAAGTAGTGAGTCGACGGTTGTACCGAAACAGATCTGGGCAATACATTTTTTAATTGGTCTTGAATTCGAATTTGATGGCAGAAAGCTCTTCGTTGGCTTTAACTATTTTTTTCTTGAGACCTTCCTTGTAATCAGCCAATTTTAGCTGAAGGGAAACATCGCCGACAGCTAAAAACTGCACTGCCAAGATCCCTGCGTTTAGTGAACCATTGATGCCAACAGTCGCGACCGGTATGCCCGGTGGCATCTGCACGATAGCCAACAAGGCATCCATGCCGGCCAGACTGGCACTGATGGGCACTCCGATGACGGGCAAGGTCGTGTTGGCAGCTATGACACCGCATAGATGGGCAGCCATGCCGGCAGCTGCTATGATGACCTTGATGCCACGTCCTGCCGCATTCTTTGCGAAATTCTCTACTTCGGCAGGTGTGCGGTGTGCGGACAAAGCATTGATTTCGAATGGTATCTGAAATTCGTTCAGTAATTCGGCCGCCTTTTCCATGACTTTGTAGTCGGAAGTACTGCCCATGATGATGCTGACAACTGCTTGCATGTTACTTTACTGAATAAGTTTGGTGTAGGCTTCAGCAGAAAGCAGGCTGTTTACTTCGGCAGGATTGTTGAGTGTGACGCGAATCATCCAACCTTCGCCGTAGGGATCTTCGTTGATCAGTTCGGGCTTGTCTTCCAGCAAGGGGTTAATGCTAAGCACTTCACCGGAAACCGGCATGAAGAGATCTGAAACGGCCTTAACAGCTTCAACGGTTCCAAAAGTGTTTTCAACAGCAATTGAATCACCGGTTGCAGGAAGTTCCACAAAAACGATTTCTCCCAACTCGGTCTGAGCATAGTCTGTAATACCGATCAAGGCTTCGCCGCCTTCAATTTTGACCCATTCATGGTCTTTGGTGAACAATAGATTAGCAGGTACGTTCATTTTTTTAGTTTTTATGTGTGTAAAAGGATAGGATTAGGGAAACAAAAAATAAGTGGTTGCAACCGAGACAGCTCCAAGCAGAAAACCACAGCACACTTGCCCCATTGTATGAGCCTTGAGATAGAGTCGGCTCGATGCCTGTATACCTGCCAGCAGGAACAGAATGGACAAAATGAACAAGGGGTTCATGGCTTCTTGAATGCATATTAAAATGGCGGAACCGATGAGGCAGCCAAATGCCATGGTATGGGCACTGATCTTCCACTTAAGTGTGATAAAGAAGGCCAATATAGTGGATAAAATGGATCCAATGAACATTTTGATGACCCACCAAGGCATTTGAACCCGATACAACAGGTAGCAGCCACCAGCGGATGAAATCAGCACGATGAGGTAAGGAAAAATTCGTTCTGTTCGTTTGGAAACATCCAAATCGGAAATATGACCGCCTCTCATAAGCAGAAATATGCCCAAAGCTGGAAAAACACCCATGTTGAGCATAACAATGCCTTCCACATAGAGCCTGTAGCTCATTGGTAACTCACCGAAAATGCCTATGTTCATGAGTAGGATGGTTCCGAGAAAGGGCAAGGTCAGCGGATGCAGAATGCCTGAGATGATTTGTTGGGTTTTATGCATGTTTTAGTTTTAAAGTTCACGTCTTAGTCTGGCGACTGGTATCTCCAACTGGTCTCTGTATTTGGCTACGGTTCGGCGGGCAATCTGATAACCACACGCTTCCAGGATTTCACAGAGCTGTTCGTCGGTCAGCGGTTTTTGTTTGTCTTCTTCCTCAATATTGGAACGAAGTATGTTTTTAATTTCCAAGGCTGAAACCTCCTCACCCGAATCGGTTTGCATACCCTCGGAGAAAAAGAATTTCACAGGGTAAATGCCGAATTCGGTTTGGATGTATTTGCTGTTGCTCACCCTCGAAATGGTCGAGATATCGTATCCGGTACGTTGGGCGATGTCCTTCAAGATCATTGGCCGAAGGCTTTTTTCATCACCATCCAGAAAAAAATCGTACTGGTAGTCGACAATGGATCTCATGGTGCGCATCAGTGTTTCTTGACGTGTTCGAATGGCATCGATGAACCATCGCGCTGCTTCCACTTTCTGTCGGGCGAATTGGATGGCCTCACGGGCTTCCCTTGTCTGATTTTTCACATTGCCCTGGTAATCCTTCAGCATGTGGTTGTAATCGGGGCTGACGTGAAGTTCGGGAATGGAACTGTTGTTGAGCATGAGGTTCAGCACACCGTCTTCATTTTCGAGAAGAAAATCTGGTGTAATTTCCTCCATGGATTCTTGCAACGAAGAGCCATACATGCTGCCCGGTTTGGGGTTCAAACGAACGATTTCCTGTATGATGTCCTTCAGTTCGTCGTTGGTCCAGTCCATGCGTTTTAGTATTACGTCGTAATGCTTGCGTGAGAAATCTTCGAAACTGGTTTCCAGCAATCGAATGCATTTTTCGACCAATTCAGACGCTGGTTTTCGCTTCAATTGGAGCAATAGACATTCTTGCAAATCGCAAGCGGCTACGCCAGGAGGATCAAATGCCTGAACCAAACGAATGAGTTCCTGAATGGTTGGAACGGGTATTTCAAGACCGAGTTGAATGGCCAGGTCGTCAGAAAGGTATTCGGCATTGCGACGCAGGTAACCATCGTCATCGATGCTGCCCACGACATAATCTGCGGCTATTTTCAGGGTTTCATCCAGTTCTTGCAAATCAAGCTGTTCCTGCAAGAAATCGTGTAATGATGTATTGATTGAAACAGGAACAAATTCCCGCCGCTCCTCGGGTGTAGATCGCTCCAATCGGGTGCGGTAATCTGGTATATCGTCATCGCTAGCATAATCGCCTAACGTAAAATCCTCGTTGTCACCTTCTGGGTTGTCGAAGGTCAAATCATCTTCCTGTTTCATTTCCGGGTCTTCACCGATTTCCAAGGCGGGATTCTCGTCCACTTCGCGCATGATACGCTCCACCATCTCCAGGGCGGTGACCTCCAGGAGCTTCACCTGCTGAATCTGCAGCGGCGAAAGTTTCTGCTGCATTTTTTGAGTGAGGGTTTGTCGTAACATGTGACTAAATTTAGATGCAAAAATACGAAAAATACAAGGACAGCCTAGTGCTAATAACGGAAACTACTTCCACCCAGAAATTCGCGCAAGAGCGATGTGGGTGGAATTTCAGGGTCGGAAATGGGCAAAAAATACTCCACGAAGCGAAGTAAACGATGAGCCTCAGCATATTCCGGACAATTCTGGGGCACTTGTCTCAGGATGGGTTCAGCATATCTGCGTAAAACGGAAAATTCAAATATAAGTGCGGAATTGAACATGGAGTCCGCATTTTCCTGGTATGGAAAAATCCACTTTTCTTCGCCTTCACGAACACTTTCCCATCGGGAGATAGTATCCTTTGCCGAGTAACCTCTGTAATTGAAGTCACGGATAATCCTGCGAAGCAAGCGATTATCGGTAGTCGGAATCCAGTTGTGATCGTCCAATGACATCGAGGTCAGGGCCGAAACATAGACCTTATACTGTACTTCTTGTGGAATATCGGGCAACAAATTGGGGTTCAAGGCATGAATTCCCTCCAGAATCAGAACCGTCTGTTCCGTTAATTTAAGTGTGTCACCCTTATATTCTTTTTTACCCAAGGCAAAGTTGAAAACCGGGGTTTCGACTTCTTCTCCAAGCAATAAGGATTTCAATTGCAGATTAAACAAGTCTAAGTCAAGCGCATACAAAGATTCAAAATCAAAATTGCCTTTACTATCCCTGGGTGTTTGATCCCTGTCGACAAAATAATTATCCAGCGAAATGGCTACAGGTTTCATTCCCAAAACCATCAGCTGAATGGCAAGTCTTTTAGCAAAAGTGGTCTTTCCAGAAGAGGAAGGTCCCGAAATAAGCACCATACGGACTTTATCGAGTTGATAGATGGTGTCGGCTATCTTAGCCATTTTCTTTTCCTGTAGCGACTCGGAAATATTGATGAGGTTGGTCGATTCACCGTTCAAGCATGCTTTATTCAGGTCACCAACGTTGTTCAGAGACATGATTCTGTTCCAGTTCAGGTATTCCTTAAAAACACCCAGCAACTTAGGCTGATATACAATATCCTGCAAAATCGAAGGGTTGTTCCTATTTGGGATTTGCAGCAACAAGCCATCAAAATAGGCTGTGATGTCGAATAAGTTCAAGTAACCGCTTGAAACGGCCAATGCACCATAATAATAATCGATGTGTTCACCCATACGGAAATAACCACTGTAAAGGGAGCCTTGGGTGGTTAGCAAATCAACAATGTCCATCCGTCCACGTTCCCTGAACATTTCAACAACGACCGTTGTTTCGTCTTCGACAAATTCAATGGGATAATCGGATTGAATCATTTCCTGAGCCCGTTTCTTGATGGCCGACAAATCGGTCTGTTCGATGGGGCGACCCAAGTCCAAGACACAAAAGTATCCTTTCGAAACAGGATGTTCCAACTTGAACGGGCATCCTGGGTACAATTCAGAAGCAGCGGCAGAAATCACAAAGGTCAGGGTTCGAACATAGGCACGCATCCCGGAACTGCTGTAGGTGTTGATGAATTCAATCTGCTTGGGCTTGTATAGCTCGTACTGCAAACTGACCGTCTTATTGTTGACACGTGCCGCGATGGCATGAGGCATAACTTCCTCCGCCATTTTCTTATAGACATCCTTTACCGTGCTTCCCATTGGGAAAAGCTCATATTTGTTTGTGTTCAGGCATAGTACCCGGATTGTTTTTCCCATAATTCAATTAATGTGATTCAAGACCTTAAAAATACGAATTTAAAGCATTTCAGGGCGCTTAATATTCGTAAAAAACGTGTTTTTTGCACCTTCATACGACCTTAAAAACTTTTTTAATTTTTATTAGATGTTTATCTCTGATATTTCTATTACTTTTGCGTCACTTTTGAAAGATTCTATATCCTCAAACAAATAAACAAACAATGAAAAAACTGAGTATTCTTTTAACCGCTGCCATGCTCGTTATGGGCATGAGCTTCGCTTCCTGCAGCAAGACCTCCGGAAGCAAAATGAAAACTGCTGTTGACAGCTTGAGCTACGCTTATGGTGTCGGCATGGGTACCAACCTTGCCCAAAATTTGAAGCAATTTCCTGCCAAACTGAACGTAGACCTGTTCCTTGCCGTTTTCGAAAAGGCATTGAAAGGTGACACCGCCAAATTGGCCATCACTCCTCAACAAGCTTATGAAGTATTCCAACGCTGTTTGGCTACTGCACAAAAAGAAGCTGCTGTAGCAGTTAAAGAAGACGCAAAGAAATTCCTTGAAAAGAACGCAAAAGTTGATGGCGTTAAAACCACTCCTTCCGGTCTTCAATATCAGGTCATTAAAGAAGGCAACGGCCCGAAACCCTCTGATACGGCTACCGTACGCGTTCATTACCACGGTACGTTGTTGGACGGAACTGTTTTCGACAGCTCTGTTGACCGCGGAACTCCTGCTGAATTCCCCTTGAACCGTGTCATCAAAGGTTGGACGGAAGGCATCCAGCTGATGAGCGTTGGTTCCAAATACAAATTTTGGGTTCCTGCTGACTTGGGTTATGGTGACAATGGTGCCGGTGGCCAAATCAAACCAGGTTCATTGTTGATTTTCGAAGTTGAATTACTTGGTATCAAGGGTATCACTCCTGAACCTGCTAAAGCTGCTATTGCTCCTGCTACCGCTCCTGCTGCAACAAAATAATTGAAGCACAATATTTAAAAAGCGGTCAGCTCCCAAACTTGAGGGCTGACCGCTTTTTTGTGTCATAAATTGAAAATAATGACCAAAAACCGTACTTTTGTTCATCATAATTGGCTTTATTGGTAAAAAAACGTTACTTTGCGGTTTTAAACTTTTGAACTATGAACACTCCGTATGTTGCTGAAAAAATAGATGCTTTGGATCGTCAGATTCTTGAAATCATCACCCAGAATGCTCGTGTACCCTTTAAAGATGTCGCTGCAGAATGTGGCGTTTCCCGTGCAGCCATCCATCAACGCGTTCAGCGCCTCATTGACATGGGAGTCATTACTGGTTCAGGTTATACAATCAATCCCAAAACGCTGGGTTACCAGACCTGTACCTACATTGGGGTTAAACTCGAACGCGGTTCCATGTATAAAGAAGTCGTGCCTTCCCTCGAAAAGATTCCTGAAATCATCGAATGTCATTTCTGCACAGGCCCTTATACTGTATTGGTAAAGCTGCATTGTCGGGACAACGAGCACCTTATGGACCTGCTGAACCGCAAGATTCAGGAAATCCCTGGTGTGACGGCTACAGAAACGCTAATCTCGCTGGAACAATCCATCAAGCGTCACATTCCGATCGAACATTTTGAGAAGTGAGTGCAGAGGCGAAGCTTACTTCGACTATGCCGAGTCTCGAAAAATGACTGTTTAGAATAAACGAACTTTAAAATTTTAGGAGGGAGTCCACGTAATTCCGGTCGTCCACGAGTTGTGCAACAAGTGCTTCCACGTCCGGAAAAGCCACATCGGCTCGAAACCGTTCTACGAATCCGACTTTTATCACCTGTTGGTATAAATCGCCTTGAAAATCCAGGATGTGCACCTCGATGGTCACATCGGAATCTTTGTGCAGCGTCGGGCGGCGTCCAATGTCCAACATGCCTTTGTAACGCTTGCCCTTCACTTCGGTCCAAACAGCATATACTCCGAAGGCTGGTAGAAGTTTGAAGGAATCCAAGGGTTCAATATTAGCTGTGGGAAAGCCGAGCTGCCTGCCTATCTCATGGCCGCCAACGACTGTTCCTCTTATTTCATAAACATAGCCCAATGCGGCGTTGGCTTCAGCCATTTTACCTGCCAAGATGCACCGACGGATAAAGGAGGAACTAATCGTGGGTTGTCCGTCTTCACAAGTTATTTTTTGCAAAACGAAAGGTGTTGCCTGAACCACTTCCATTCCGATTTCAAGGCCGTATCGTACATACGATTCAAAATCATCGGAACGATTGTTGCCGAATCGGTGGTCGAAACCGATAACCAAAGTCTTTACGTGAAGCTCCTGTTGAAGGATTTCCTCCATAAATTGACGGGCAGACATTTCAGATAAAGCTTTATCGAATGTCAGAGTTCGAATATAATCAGCCCCTGTTTTAATAAGTTTCTCTTCTTTCTCAAAACGGTCTGTGAGTAATTGTGGACAATAATTGGTTTGAAGCACTGTCCTGGGATGTGGCCAGAAACTAATGACCATGGAAGGAAGTCCTCTTTCTGCGGCGATTCTAAGGGTTTCATCAATCAGAAAGTGGTGACCAAGATGCACGCCGTCAAAAAATCCCATCGTGGCGACACAAGCTTCAGGTTGTAGCAATTCACTTGTAAAATTCTCAAAGGGCTCGGGTTGATAGGTACGCATACCCAGTTCAACTGCAGTGCGGCAGTTAGCAGGCGCGTCGTCCACCAGTAGGGTTTCTTCTGGCAATAGACCGGCATCGCTCATGACGTACTCAAAAATGGCTCGACCTGGCTTCGACAAGCCGATTTCGTACGATAGATAAAGTTTCTCAAAACATTCGCTCACTGGATAACCAGCTTCCTCAAACTCTTGCAGTTTACGGATGTGAATCGGATTGGTGTTGCTGAGTAAAAAGACGCGATAGGTTTTGGCCAGTTCATGCACCATTTGAATTTTATACAGTGGCGTATGAAGTAAAAAAGCTCCCCAAGCTTCCTCGATTTGGAGGTCGGTCAGATCAACCTTAAATGTTTCCCGAATTTCATCACGGAATTGTTGTAGGTTGATGTCTCCGTTTTCCACTTTTCCAAACGGACCTTGATGGCCGTAAGGTGTCAAGTAGTCGGACACCTGCGGCAAGCCCAGTGCGGCAAAAGCATCCAGGCAGGCTTGCGGTTTGAGATCAACCAGCACACCGCCAAAATCAAAGATGATGTTTTTAATACCTTTTAAACGAATCATACGATTAAACCAATCCTAACACAGGTTTTGCTCTGTTCGACAAAGATACAAAGAATACCTGTCAGGGCAAACAATCAAAAAATTCTAGAACATGGATGAACTTATTTGCAATATTTGTAATATCTTGCAACTTAAACTAAAGGATTAAGCTATGAAAAGAAAAACCATGTCCCTAAGAATCTTCCTAACTGGTCTGTTTTTTGTCAGTTTCGCCCTCTCTCCAATATTCGGTCAAGCAGCAAAAAAAGATACAACGACTCAGAATTCTAAGTCTTCCATCCCATCCAATGTGAATGCAATCTTCGCAAATTCTTGCCTGAAATGCCATGGTGAAACGGGAAGAGCGAGGCCAGCCCTGGATTTTTCCAAATGGGAAGAATACTCCTCCGAAATGAAAGCCAGCAAAGCCAAGAAAATAATTGCAACAATCAATACCGGAAGCATGCCGCCCAAGGGCTTTTTAAATGCAAATCCGGGTGCTGCGGTCTTGAAAGATCAAGTGGAAATAGTTCGCAAATGGAGTGAATCGTTTACTACAAAAAATTAATCGCTCGAAACCAAGTGCATCAAAATAGCCCTTGCCCTTGCCCAATTCCCAAAATTTCCGTAATATTGCACCCGCTTTCCGCACTAAAAACGGAAACGGGCCTATAGCTCAGTTGGTTAGTAGCACCTGACTCATAATCAGGGGGTCACAGGTTCAAGCCCTGTTGGGCCCACCCCTTAATAATGAAGCACTTACGAGGATATCCCGTAAGTGCTTTTTTTATGCCGTTGCACACGTTTTGCACACACCTTAAACTAATTACATTTTAACATACACCTTTTGGATATTGGTCATTTAAGTTAGATTCGCTTCATTCAAAATGATAATGTCTTAATAATTGTGATTTTTGCTCATTTTTTTATTCTTTTATAAAAATATTGCAATATATTTGTTGTAATTTGAGATTTATCCTCATTAAGAACTCCAATCATGTTAATTGAATTTACAGTAGGGAATTTCCGATCCTTTCATAAAAAGTGCACCCTCTCTCTAGAGGCTCAAGGTATAAATGAAGAGCCAAAAAGCAATGTTGTGAAAATTGGCAATTACAAAATTGTCAAAACAGCGGCAATTTATGGTGCGAACTCGAGTGGTAAAAGTAATTTAATAAAAGCGATGGGGGCAATGTCATCGTGTGTCCTTTACTCTGTAAAATTAAATGACAAAGACACTATCAAGCAATATGAACCATTTCTTCTATCTACAAAAAATGAAAATAACCCAACGTATTTTGAGGTTGTTTTTCTTCTTGATGGATCAAGAATTAGATATGGGTTTGAATATGATTCATTTGCTATTAGAAAAGAATGGTTATTTAAGAAAGATGGAAAAACAAATGAAAAAGCGCTTTTTCTTAGAAACAAAGAAGGCATAGGGATTTCTATCGTTGACTTTATAGAAGGAAGGGGCTATGAAGAAAAAACAAATGATAATCGATTATTCCTTTCCCTTTGTGCCCAACTTGGAGGCTTCACATCAAAAAAAATCATTGAATGGTTCCAAACTGGATTTAACGTAATATCTGGCATAGACAACATGATCTATAAAACATTCTCGTGCAATATGATACACGGTAATGAGAATTGTAGAATTGAAGCCATTAATTTGTTTAAAAATTTGAAGTTGGGTTTTGACTCCATTCTTAGCTCTGAAGAAGAAAGAAATATTCCAAGTATAATGCCCAAAGAGTTAAAGGATATTTTGCAAAAACAAAATAGTGGCAAAAAAGAAATTGTAATTCATACAATCCATAATAGATATAATAATAAGGGTGAACGTTCTGGAATTCAAGCTTTTGATGTTAATTTACAAGAATCAGAAGGTACCAAAAAACTGATGGACCTCGCTGGTCCGATTTTAGACACTCTACAAAGGGGGCTAATATTGATTATTGATGAATTAGATGCAAAGATGCATCCATTAATTTCTGAAGAATTGATTAAATTGTTTAATAGTACAGTATCAAATCCCAAGAATGCTCAATTAATTTTTTCTACTCATGATACTCATTTGTTGGCATCACGATTATTGAGAAGAGATCAGATTTGGTTTACTGAGAAGGATTATGTTGAACAAACTGATTTGTATTCAATGATGGATATTGTTTTCCCTGATGGTACTAAACCAAGAAAGGACAGTAATTATGAAAAGAATTATATTAATGGACGCTACGGTGCAATCCCATTTGTTTTTAACGATTAATATTTAACACATGGCGACAGCACTTGATATTAATGAAATTAATAGTGGTCAATTTAGCTTTCCCAAAAAAGCAAGACTTCAAAAGGAGGTTGTATGTAGAATTTTAATCGTTTGCGAAGGAGAAAAAACAGAACCAAAATACTTTCAGGCATTTAATAAAAGAAAGGTTGGCAATGTAGTTTATGATTTAACATTGGATGGAGGTGGCATAAATACATTAACCGTTGTAAATAAAGCGATTGAATTAAGGGATAACGCAAATCCAAAATTTGATAGAATATGGGCCGTCTTCGATAAAGATAGCTTTTCGGCTAAAAACTTCAATGCCGCAATACTACGTGCCCAGAGCCAAGGCATTTACTGCGCTTGGAGTAATGAAGCCTTTGAGTTGTGGTATTTATTGCATTTTAATAATATTACAGCACCAATGGGCAGAGAAAAATATAAAGCTGCCATTTCAAGAGCAGTAAATACCTCACCAAAATATAAAAACAAGAAACTCTATATATACCAAAAAAACGATGAGCACAATTTTGAGATAATGAATAAATATGGCAATCAATCCAATGCTATTGTTTTTGCAGAACAAAGTTTACTATCCTTCAATAATTACAAATGGGCTACACACAATCCATGTACAAAAGTCCACCTATTAGTACTGCAATTGATTGGTAAAGACAATACTTTAAATGAGGAACTCAAAAATGAAATCGACAATGTTTAGAAATTCAAATCCTAAAAAAGTAGTTCATCAGCCTTATTGTTAACAATGTCGATTTTACTTTCAGAGATTTCAGATATTGTTTTTAAGTTATCATGGTTTTTGGTTTTCTTTCCTGCAACCTTCTTCGAGGAATTACGTTGAATTTCAACGATGTAAGTTTTATTGAATGCTACTTCTCTTGCTTTCTTCGAAGCTTCACCAATAAGATTTCCATTACTTTTATCATCTTCTGATTCAAATGAATATTTTTTTTGTTTGATATTCAAGGCAACGAATTTACCAGTAAGTATTAATGTCTCATCCTCATCATAATCAAGCTTCTGAAGATTTTGGATTATTTGGTTTGCTTTCTTTGAGTCAATTTCGGTATTATGCTTACACCCACTGGTTTGATTTAAATAATTTATCTGAAATTTGGTATGGGACTTTTCGACAATGCTTAAGAAATTTTCATACAGATTAAGTGTGCCCAAATCAACAGTTCCAGCATAATTTGAAAGATTCTCAACAGACTCACTACTCGATAAAAATTCTGTTATGAACTCCATGTATTTGTCTGCCCGAGTATACGTATCAGATAGTGCAAGTTCGTTTTCAATAGGCTTAAGTATCAAAGAAAACGACGCAGCAAGGGTATTTACAACTTCAAAACGGTACGAGTTTATGAAAGTGGATTTAATAATCGTTTTTTCATGTAAGTCAATTTTTGACTTCTTCTTTCGAGCTTCTTGACTTTTCTTTTCTATTTTATAAAAACTATTTGCTAAGCCCTCATTTACACCAGAAAAGGCCCCCATCAATTGACTGAAAAGATCAAGGTCAATTTTTCCATAACCTATAGAATCCCCATCACTAAAGTGAGTTTGCAGTACCCCTTTCCCATATTTCAAAGAAAAGTATTTTGTAAAAACATCGCTAGAAGTCAATTCTTCATCATAAAAATATTCATTCTTAGGTAAATAATTTTGTGGAAGTTCGCTAGTAGGCACCAAAAAGACATTACTATGAACCAAATTCTTATCCATATCAAGGATGTAACCTTGCATCGAATGTTTAATAATTGTAATTAGGGGTATCTTTCTATTTATAAAGTCATTAAGCTCATTAATATCAACAGAAAAAACAAACCATCTATTATGATCATCATCTGCATCTACCCAATAAAACAAGAAAGTCGAACCACTCTTGTTCGCATAAAATGAAAGCAATGGCCCATCGAAATATACAAGATCTTCTACCTTATACAAATCCTCAATGGGAAGTTTCTCGATTTTATATCCTCTTACGGGTTGCATTTTGCAATATTAGTAATAGTTTCACAAAGTGACTCTAAATTCATGTCCTCATATTCAAAAAAACTGAAATGGCCTTTTACATTCGATTCAGTTCTTGCACCATGCTCATCATTAACAACAAACTGGCCTATACAACACCCAAGCGTTGCTGCAATATTAGGATAACCAATTAATTTATGCTCAAAGAATTCTAATGCTTGTTCATAAGTGTCAAAACAAGATAATGAAGCAACAGCTAAGCATCTAAAATCATCATTATCAATCATTCTATTTGGAGATTTTTTTTTTACGGGTAGATTGTTGTTTCTACTATTTTCACATTCCGAATTGTGAACATAGCGAAAAAGTAAGCCTTGAAAAGGATAAATATTGGTCGGAGGACATATTATCGCACAATCATTCAACGCTTCTATCTCTGATTGATATTTGAACATAGCCAATTAAAGGAACGGTGCTTAGGTTGGTATTAAATTAGGCAGCAATTACCTATCAAAATTTCGGTGCAAGGTATGCATAATTCTTTATTATTTATCACACAAGTAATATGTATATTGTAAATTGTGCATACAGACGAAGAATGGATTTGCAAACGTTTTGCACACAACAGTGGATGAAAACAATTAATATATCACAAGTATACTGCCAAGAAATTAACATGATCTATTCGAAATGTTAAATTTTCCATTTATCGACTAAAACATTAGTTATTACTAAAAACTTAGTTATATATTTGCGGCATCGGATTGATACTGCAAACCATGGAAAAAGAACTGACCAAAGTAGAACTGCAATTAATGAATGTCCTATGGGACAAGAAAGCAGCTTTCGTAAACGACGTATTGGAAGAACTGCCCGAGCCCAAACCTGCCTACAACACCGTTTCCACCTTTATGCGCATATTGGTCACCAAGGGTTTTGTAGGATACAAGGCTTTTGGCAAGAGCCATCAGTACTACCCGCTGGTTAGTCGTGAAACGTACATGGACTTTTTTTTATCGGGTGTGAAAAACACCTTTTTCAGAGGGTCTTTTCAGTCGATGATTTCCTTTTTTGCTAAAAAGGAAAAGCTGTCGAAAAAGGAAATGGAAGATTTATTGAACATGTTGAACGAAAACCGAGAAAAGCCATGATATACGAAGCCCTCCCTTGGATATTTTCAATCGGTAAGTACATCCTTGCATCCGCAGCCTTGTTGTTTTTTTACCGAGTTCTCTTTCGTAAGAATGCAACATACAACGAATCAAGGGTTTTTCTGCTTAGCATTGCCATTTGTGCGGTGCTTGTTTCGCAATTCCATATTGCGGTAACCACCCCTGAAGTAAAAATCATCGAAGTGTATTCAACACCAACTAAGGTGCTTGCAGCCAGCACATCCAATGCAGCAAAAAATTCTGCTGGGGCATCGGAGATAAAAATGACTCATCAACCAACGACAGCAGCACTAGCTCGTGTTGAAGCAAGCGAAAACAATCGTTTTGCAGGTTTGAATCGTCTATTAGCCACACTGGAAGAGTCTATCGGCTTGATTCTTTTATCGATCTACCTCTTGGTGGCATGCATTCTTGGACTTAACCTTCTACTTCAATATGGAGGCATTCTAAAACTAAAACGTAAAGGGAGATCGGTTTTCAGAGAGAATCTGAGGTTGGTGATACATCCTGCTATTACCTGTCCGTTTTCCTTTGGAAAAACCATTTTTCTTCCTGAGAATCTAAAGGATAACCAGCTGGAAGTCATACTTGAGCACGAAAGTTGGCACATACGGCACAAGCATTATGTGGATGTACTTATTCAGGAAATAAGTACCTGCCTATTCTGGTTCAACCCCATTCAATGGCTTATTCGCAAAGATCTTCGCAGCATTCACGAATTCCAGGCAGACAGAAGTGTCCTAGACAAAGGCTGCGACCTGTTCCGATACCAAACCATCATCCTCGAAGAAGTGATGGGTAATCACATTCGCTTAGCTAACGGTTTCAATCAATCATTTACCAAAAAACGCTTTATCCAAATGAAAAACCAAGAACCTTCAAAACTGTCGGCTATAAGAAAGCTGATGTTGGTACCCTTTCTGACCCTACTATTTGCCTCTTTTTGTTTTGTTCAAGGACAAAGCCAAGTCATTAAAGTGGAGAAAAAGACGACAAAGACCGGAGCTGACGGGAAAACCGAAACGGTAACCGTAACAACGGTGGATACTGTAAAAATGAGCATGAAAAAGGATTTGAACGGATATCAATCGCAAAAAGTATTGGATTCGATTTCCACATTAACAAAAAGAGTACTTCCTATTTTGAAGAAATTGGAAAAAACGGATCTAGCTAAAAATCCTGAAGCACTGGATGAGTTGCTAGAAGCTATGAACGTCAAAGTAAACAACAAGACCATCACACACGACAATATTTCGAAAGAAGTAGTTTCAAGCCTGAAACCTGAAGACTTCATGGAAATGGATAAATTTATGGTATCTGCGCAAGATTACATTAAAAATAATCTTAGTGAGCTACAAGGACAAACAAATGCTAGTCAAATAGCGTCTCAGGACTTCATGAATCAATTCGGCAAATTAAGTATTGTTCAAAAGATGATGCCGGAAGTTTTAAAAATATTGAACTCGATGATGAATACTATGACGCAAGGCATGACGTCGTCAGGAAGATTAATGATGCCAGGCACGACGCCGTCAGGAAGAATAATAAATAACCAATTGCAAAGCAGCTTGTCTTCAAACACACCGACATTTAAAACCGAATCGAATCCAGAACCCGTACCCGTTTACATCAACCCTTATTGCAAACTTTCGGACGAACTCTTTGAGTGGAGTAAAGAACCTTTTGGTAGAGAAAGACTGGTTTCCATTGAACGCAAATCGAGTGAAACGGTCGTAACTCTAAGCATACCCATTTATCTGGATCAATGGATACGTTTCAGCAATAAGTTCCAACTCGTCAATAAAAAGAACGGCGATCGATATACTATCCGTCGTGTAGAAAACATGCCCTTAAACACCGAGATCTTTTTCCATGATGTCGACCTTAGAATGGTCCTTGCCAAAGTGATCTTTCCGCCGTTGAAGCAAAATGTCAAGATAATTGATATTGTTGACAACTCCGAATCAGACGAATATGCTTCAGAATGGAGCTTAAGAGACGTCAAGCTGTCGGATTATAAGCCGGGTTCCAATAAGGAAGCAACAGGAAGTGGTGCAAAAGTCTATTACTGATCCTTTTTTCGTAACAACTCAGTTTTGACTAAAAAACGTACCTTTGATAAAATATTTAAATATGCTTGAGCATGCTGGAACTGCTTAATAACAATTATGTTCGAATCATAGGCAGCACACTGGCTGTCTATGTTTTTATCGTCGTGGCTATTCGACTTTTTGGAAAAAAGGAGTTGGCACAACTGTCGGTCGTGGATTTGGTTTTCATACTGCTAATCAGTAATGCCGTGCAAAACGCCATGGTTGGACCGGATGCGACGCTTTTGGGAGGATTGGTTGCTGCTTCGACCTTGTTTTTGGTCAATTCTCTGCTTAAATATCTGCAGTACAAGTTTCCAAAATTCGGAAAAGCAGTGGAGGGTGATGCCATCATGTTGGTTTACGAGGGAAAATTCATCGATGCGCACCTAAAGAAGGCGAAAATAACAGAAGATGAGATTATGGAAGCGGTGCGGGAACACGGGGTCGCCAGCATTGAGGAAGTGAATCTGGCTATCATGGAGGTGGATGGTAGCATCAGTGTCCTGAGCAATAAATTTCAGAAAAAAACAACACGAAAGCGTAAAGTTCGAAAGAATATTTCGAAAAAATAAAACACACGTTCAAATCAAAGGTCAATCGTAGTTGGCTTCGTCGTTGTAGAAATCTAGAATCCAACTGTTTTCAAAGTCCATCGCAAATTCCATTTCATCTTCACCGATGAAATCGAGTAGGTTTTCGTTAAATCCAAACATATTTTCTTGTTTTAAAGGGTTCTTGTTTCTGAAAAGTTTACATGTAGTTCCATCGCGTAATGGTCTGACAAATAAGATTCAACCTCGCCGATACGAGACAAAAAAGTCTGTACGTTTCGTTCAATTTTTTCAATCAATCCGTCGTTTCTGACCAATGCATAGTCCAGGATCTTGCGTTTTCCATTTGCTTTGAAAGCCAGGTTGTTTTCCTGTTCATCGAAGGTGACCATCATCGAACCGCTTAGGTTACCGTTTTTAGCATCCAGGATTTGGAGCATTTCATGGTAAGCGGAGGTTTCATGCATGTCGATGTTGAAATCACCACATAAGAATTGGGGCGTATTGTCCTCAAAATAAGGGTTCAGCAATTTTTCCTTGATTTCTGTACATTGGAGGGCTCGTAGCTTTTGAGCGTCTTTTGCCTGAAGGTGCGTGGCGAGCAATTGGAATTTGGAACCGTTGAATAGGCCTTCGAACAAAACGGCACCTTTTCGTGCGACTTTGTCGTAACCTTTGCTTGCGCTGAACTGAAGATGATCCAATTGGTAGAGTGGGAACTTGCTGACAATCCACAATCCGCTGTTGGTGCGAAAAGAAAACCGAGCGTCGTTTGCAGGCCCATATTGAAAGGGGAAGCTCGCCAGTAAGATGCTGGACATGAGGTTGCGACATTTGCTGCTGAATGCTTCCTGAAAGACAATGAGGTGGTATTCGGAACCGTTCAGCCGCTCAGCAATAGCCTTGGCGCGTTGGTCGTTTTTGTTGAATAGGCTGATGTATGGCAACATGTAGATGTTCCAGCTCAGAATTTTCAATTCCGGGGAGGTGGACCATCTGGGGAAGGGTTGGCGGTTTGTGGACATGTCTCTTTTCTTCATCTGCATTGCAAATCAACGGATTTGATGTTACAATGGTGTTGAAAAAGGATTATAAATAGGTTATAAGATCTCGATGCAGCCCGAGTCGCATTCCTTCTTGCCCATCTCCATTTTGTTCTGCAATTTTTGCTTCGGTGAAATACTTTTGTTTGAAACTTTTGTTTGAGAGCATTATTTCCATACTTTTGCATTTCACTAATAATATAGTGATAAAGACGATTTTCAAAATATTATACCTTATGAAAAAAATACCCTTTACCTTTTTATTACTGCTCTCGATTTGTTCAACAACATGGTCACAAACTAATTTAATTACCAATCCAGGAGCGGAAAGCAACTTTGATGGTTGGATCAAGACTGATGGAGGTTCTGGTTGGGGTGTTCATACTGAAAACCCACATAGCGGGAACAAATGCTGGGCTTCATCGTACGAAAACTGTACTATTTCTCAAACGGTTGATTTACTATCGGTTGGCTATTCCGAAAGTGAGTTGGACGCATCACCAGACATTCTTTCAGGAGTTTATGTCAGGGCAGATTATTACAATGGAGGAACCTACACCACTAAAGTTGAATTATTAACGGCAAACGGAACAGTTGATTCGACGATATACATTTGCAATAACGAGAGCATTATCGAAAAGACGGACTGGATCTATAAGCCAATCGTCATCAGTAACTACGGCACAGGTATACGAAAAATCAAATTTACGCTTATTGGCAAAGACAAGAAGTGGTGGGCTGGTCAATCTGGACCCGCATTTGATGACAGTTATCTTTATCTGTCAAAAGCGAAAATGATGATCACTTCGACCGATGACATTAAAATTGTGGCTCCACAAGGCAGCAAGAATCACTTTGAAGTCATTTCAAATACAAGCTGGAACTTGGCCGACACCTGCAGTTGGCTGGATTTTAGTCAGACTTCAGGCTCAGGATGCATCACTGTCACCGCAACTGCAAATTCTGCAAACACAACCCATAAAGATCGATCAGCAACAGTTATCATTTCTGGGACTGGTGTTACTTCGAAAAGTGTTACGATTACTCAGTATTATAAACAAATGCCTGTTATTACTTGGGGTACTCCAAGTGACCTACAGGGAGGAGCCGCTTTGACAAGCACACAATTATCTGCCTCAGCCAATGTCCCTGGCAGTATTGTCTACAATCCGGCAATTGGTACTATTTTGGCTATTGGTAACGTTCAGCCTTTGTCCCTAACATTTACTCCTACTGACACAGTGGGATATTATTCAACCACAAAGACAGTCTATATCAATGTTATTAAAAGTGCTAATGTGGTCGAAGTCTCAAGTGAAAAACTAACGATTTCCCCTAATCCAGTGACAGACTTAGTAAACATAGGAGGCATAAGCAGTGAAGTTCGTATTTACGACATGAGTGGTCGCCTAATACTCAAAAAGGATCTCACTGGAAATAGGTTCATTAACGTCAGTTCCCTGAACAAAGGGTTATACATTGTTAGAGCAAACGATTTAACTGCCAGGTTCATTAAGAATTAATAAAGATGCCCGTCCGATTTATGACCACTTTTTAAAGTGTAAAAAAACTATTATATTTACACAATTAAAACAGAAAAGTCATGAAAACATATATAAGTATTCTTATAATCACAGCAACATTCTTTTCGTGTAAGAACATTAAAAACAACAATACAAGTAACATTGTATGGCTAGATACACTAAACGAGTGTAAGGATGAAATGAAGAAATCGTGGCTTGAAAGGTATCATCCCAATACCTTTGCTAATTTTCATTTAGAGGAAAGCTATAATTTACCGTCACATGGAGATGATGTAAATAAATACGATTTACTAATAGCTGAAAACTTTGCAATTAGCTATCGCAATTTGGTATCATGGACCCCAAACATACCGATTGAAGAAGTTTTAACTCTCAGAAAGGATAGAGCTGATGGTTTTTTGGCTAATGGTAAGAAATTTATTTTTAGTGCAACCTTTAAATGCAATAACAATGTTTGGCATACAAGCAGCTATGGTCCCATATTTAAACAGATTGCAGACTCATTATCAAGCCTGTATTTTACAAAAAAGTAGCCTGTTTTTATTGTTTCCGTTTGTACTTCAGTTGGATCAGATCCTTATGAGAAAAAATTTGTCGTTTATAGTGAAAAAAATGGACTCTTTAATTTAGACTCAGTTGGTAAGAGCAAATCTTTTAAAGATGTACTCTTAGAATTTCAAAAGACCCTTTCTTCTGGAAAATCTTGGTAAACTTAGAATGTTGTTCGAAAGTCAAGGTCGATATTTGAACCGCCGAGCATCTGCAACAGAGACAGCAAGATTGTCTATTTTCTTGAAGAAGTCGCGCGTGAAAGGCGTAATGGTAACGGGTGGTACGTGTATGGCCCACAGAAGGTGTTGGGTAAATAACCGGAATGGCTAAAGTGTAACAGTCGCGAATTTAGTTCAGCAGTTTTTTAAATTCCATTTCGCTTTTAATATCCAGCAACTTTCCATGTTTGAACCGTTTCAATTCCCGTTTAAGATTCGACTTGTTTCTTACAGTTTGATTGATTGGGTCCAGATCAGAGAGGTCTGGCTTACCTGCATTCACCCAGGCTGTATACCAAAAATTGGAAGTTGCCGTCATGGCTAAACGCAGTTGCATTTCCACCATGCCTTTTAATTGCTGATGGTATTGCTGAGCATATGCTTCGGAATGCACGGAAGAATTGAATTTTGTTTTTACAATCGTACCAGATGCATCCAGCAAATAAACCTTTTCGGCTGGAAATTGGCGGTTCAAGTCCCTTTCGGCAACTAACAAAGTGTCCACCAGTAAATGGGTTGCATTGATGATGCCACCGATTTCCTGTGGAACATTTTGAATATAAACGGCTTCCTTAATGTTGAAGCGATATTCTTCAAGAAACATTTCAGGCAATTGCGATTCGAAGAAGGCGTGGATTCCAGTTTGATTGGATAGTTGACCGTCATAATTGGAAGAGGTGTGCAAGGGCATGTGTGCATCACCTATGTAATGGCCCAAATCGGCTGCCAAAAATAAGATTTCAGCTTTTTTCTTTTCTTTGAAAGCTTTCGTCAGCTTCGTCATCATTTCTTGGATATACCATGGCAATATACCGTTCTGCTTTAAAAAATCCTCACCATATTTCTTTTTTGCTTCCGTTAATGAAACTGGCAAACTGTCGTATGCACCATAGTTTTCCAAATCAATAAAATGCCTGGATTTTTCCCAAGGATCGTTCAACGTATATTTTCGAATATCGGGAACGGTGGACTCTTGAGTGATGTAGTCGATATGATTGTAAAAGAATGCTTGTAAGGGCTGAGGCAGCGCCAATACGGCAGCATGATTGATCGGTTCATGTCCGGCTGGGCCCCAAGACAACAACAAAGGTGCGATTAGTGCAATGACATACACTTCCAACCGACCAACAGTTCTATAAAAAATCTTACTCATAAGTATGGGATATTTCTTGATATTATTAAAGTAAACAGTAAGTAGTAATGAATTTCGAGGTACAAGATAATCGATTTTAGGTTTACCGTCAATACCTAACAAAAGTTGAGATATTCAATGTCAAGAATGGGTACATACTTCGGCACGCACTGAATACGATAAGCAACATCATGAGCCCGATGGTCAATGCACCTGCACCGGACTCCACCGTCAAAGTCATGAAAAAGGAGCATTTTCCCAAATTTTGGAGTCAAAGCCGCTTGGGGTAAGTATCCTTTTGGCAATCAATTCCAACTTTGGCCGACCTTGGATTTGGTTTTCAGAGGTAGGAAATAAGAACAATTAACATTTTTGGTTGTGATTTCATAAAGCAGTTTCCTATCTTTGGATCGACAAGTAATTTAAAATTAAACATTTGAACATTATGAAAACTAAAATTTTACTGGCCGGCTTGGCCCTATTCGCTTTCACTTCTGTCGGTTTTGCAGAAGGAACTTCCAAAAAAGCTGAAGCACCCGCAAAGAAAGAATGTTCTAAAGAAGGATGCAAAGGAGAAGCAAAATCCTGTTGCGAAGCTTCCAAAGCAGAAAAAGCTCCCGCAGCTAAGACTACGACTACCGCTAAAAAAGCAGTGGTAAAGACTTCAACCCAAAAGTAATCATCGCCTTTTCTTAGTTGAAACACTTATTGAAGGCCGGCTCACCAGAGACCGGCCTTTCTTACTTAAAAGGCTTTATGACTGAAACCGTTTTGATTACCGGAGCTTCGGGGCTCGTTGGCCGACATTTGGCGGTATTGCTCAAACTTAATGGATATCGCGTCCTGACGTTGGGTCGGAAACCTATAGGTGAGGGTTCCTTTTGTTGGGATCCTGAAAACGAGTATATAGATTCAGAAGCCTTGAATCAAACCGACTACATTGTTCACTTGGCTGGTGCAAGCATCGGCGATAAAAGTTGGTCGGCAATTCGAAAAGCGGAGATATTGGACAGCAGGGTCAAAAGTTGCGAATTGTTGCACCGTAAATGCCAGGAAAATGGCATTCAGTTGAAATCGTTTGTTTCTGCTTCTGCTGTTGGATATTATGGTGACGGGGCAGCCTTTACGGAAGCTGATCCTGCCGGCAACGGTTTCTTGGCTTCTGTGTGTGAACAATGGGAAAAAGCAGCCGATCGATTTCAGGCATCAGGCATACGTACAGTAAAGATTCGTACCGGCATCGTGCTTTCCGCAGAAGGCGGCATTTTACCTCAAATGATCCGACCTGTGCGTCTGGGGTTAGGAACCCCGCTCGGCACTGGTAATCAATACATTCCCTGGATTCATATTCAGGATTTGTGTCAGCTTTATTTGCTGGCCATTCAAGATAAAAGCTGGAATGGTGCCTACAATGCTGTTGCACCGGAAGCGATGACCAATCGAACATTCACTAAAGCGTTGGCAGCCTTTTTTCACAAGCCTTATTGGCCAATTCCCATACCAGGATTGCTTATTCGATTGGTATTGGGCGAACGCAGTGAATTGCTACTACTGGGAAGCAAGGTCCGTTCAACCCGATTGGCTGAAAGTTCCTACCTTTTTAAATTTCCGGATCTTTCGTCGGCATTAATCGATCTCTATCCCTAAATTTCAGTCCAATTTCTCTGAGAGGTGACGAATATCCTTGCCTGCCAAGGTTTTCTTGTCTTCTTCCTGAACGGCAACCTGAATCATCGAACGTCCTATTTCCTCGATGGTGCTGAATCCGTCAGGAAACAACGCTTTGCCGATGGGAAACATCCATCCGATGTATTTGTAGAACGATTGAACATGCGTAGCACCGGACAAGGGTTTAATAAAGCCTGGTCTATATCGGTAAACAGCCTTGAACGGCATTTGAGAAAGTTCATTTTCCGTGCGGCCTTTAAGTCTTGCCCAGCTCATTTTGGCTGTTTCAGTGGCATCCGTGCCTGCTCCGGAAAGATAGCAAAAAACGGAACCAGGGTTCAGCCGACTAAAGGTTTCGCCCAATAGAATAGACAGCGTGTAAGTAATGTCCTTGTAGGTAGCCTCATCGGTTCCGATGGAACTGATGCCCATGCAATGGAAACAAGCATCCAATCCTTTTAACTGGTCTTCGACCGATTTTAGTTGGTGAAAATCGGGCAAAATAATTTCAATCAGTTTGGGGTGGCTGAACCCGACCGTCCGCCTATTCAGCGCCACAACCTTCTCTACCGCAGTATGTTGAAGGCAGACCTGCAAAACGCCTTCACCGACCATGCCGGTGGAGCCAGTGACCAAAACACTACATTTTTTCATTTAAAGAATGCCTTTAATGTCCGCTTCCAATCCTTCCAAAGAATCACCAGAATCATACCGTTTTACAATGTTGCCTTTTTTATCGAGCAGGAACTTGTTGAAATTCCACTTGATGGCTCCTCCACCAGTTTGATCTTTCAGATACACATACATTGGATGTGCTTCACTACCGTTGACATTGATTTTAGCAAGTACAGGGAAGGTGATGTTGAACTTCGACGAACAGAATTGCTGAATCTCCTCGTTGGTTCCGGGTTCTTGTCCAGCAAACTGGTTGCAAGGGAAGCCTAGGATAACCAGACCTTTGTCCTTGTACTTTTCGTACAACGCTTCCAAAGGCGTGTATTGTTTGGTAAAACCGCATTTGCTGGCAACGTTTACGATCAATAGGGTTTTACCCTTGTAATCGCTCAATTGTACAGTCTTTCCGTTGCTGTCTTCGAATTTGAACGAATAGATTTTATTTTCTTGCGCACTGATTAATGAACTGTTTAATACTGCCATTGTTATAAGTAGGTATATTGTAGCGATTGTTTTCATCATGTTCTGTTTTTTACAAAAATACGAGTAATCATCGAATGATTATCAAAAATATGTATTGATAGAAATAATTGATACGATGACAGTTTAAATCGCATTTTTTAACTATATCAGCGGAAAAACAGATACGTTGTTCTATAAAAATCAGTAATATTGTATGGATAAATACTACCCCCTATGGAATCAGAAAATCGAAAACCACTCGGCCTATGCCTGTCCGGCGGCGGCGCCATCGGAATCGCTCACATCGGTGTGCTACAGGCATTGTTGGACAATGGCATCGAGCCGGATGTTGTTTCGGGCTCTAGCATGGGAGCAGTTGTTGGAACATTGTATGCTGCAGGATATTACCCAACCGAAATGATGCAAATGATTAAGGATGATCGGCTGTATTCGGTCTCTAAGCTGATGACGTTCAGGCCTTCATTCTGGAAGTCGGGTTTTTCCACACATGGTACTGTTCAAAAGCTCATTCGCGAAACCATACCTCAGGACAACTTCAAAAGCCTGAAACGGAAAATGTTCATCTGCGTGACCAACCTGAACACGATGGAATGGGAAATAAAGAGTAGCGGCAAGGACCTTGCTACCTGGGTTTCAGCCTCTGCAAGCATTCCTGGAGTATTCGAAACACAGCAAGTGGACGGGGTCTATTATGTAGACGGTGGTGTACTTAACAACTTACCCGCCCAACCGCTCAAGCCCATTTGCCGAGCCATTATTGGAGTGGACGTTCTGCCCTATTCGGCGCCGAACAAACTGAAGCGTCCCATCGAAGTGATGGCCTATACGATTCGCGGCATCCAAAAAGTTAATTCTGCCGAAGGGCGTTCCCTATGCGACCACATCATCGACTGCCAAGCTGTGAAGAAATTCCACGAATTCAAGTTTGATGCCTACCAACGTATCTACCGTCAAGGTTATAAGGATGGGTTGGAATACATTAAAAACCATCCGGAAATCAAGTTGCTTTGAGACTTGATTCAAAAAAGGTATCTTCGCGCCAACAAACTAAAAAATTATGTTGAAAGTAAACGAATACTTTGATGGAAAGGTTAAATCCATCGCTTTGGAGAATGCTGAAGGTGTAAGTACGGTCGGGGTGATTTCCGTCGGCGAATACGAATTTGGAACCGGTACTGTGGAATATATGACTGTGGTTTCAGGTGCTTTGGACGTACTGCTACCAGGTTCTTCTGAATGGAAACTTTACAGCAAAGGTGAAACGTTCATTGTAGGCAAAGGCTTGAAGTTCAAGGTAAAAGCACAGGAGCCTACTGCTTACTTCTGCCTGTACAAATAAACAGTTTATTCGTATTTTTGAGCGTTGGCCAACCCCCTTGGTCTTCGTAGACTGTCTGAATGGTAAGCAACGATGCTCCATTGGCAGCGCGTGTATAGGCATGGTAAACTATTTTGGTCTCGCCGTTTTCCAATAAGAATCCATTGTGCCCTTTTCCTGGCTGAGCATCATCCCCAGCCATGAAAAGCGTATAGTCGTTATCCACCCAACTTTTGCCTTCCTTAGTCAGGTAGGGCCCATGGATGTCCTTTGAACGACCGACCACCACCTGATATGTACTGTTTACACCTGCACAGCATCTTCCGCGAGAGGCAAAAATGTAATAGTAGCCTTTCGATTTCAACAGGAATACGCCTTCTCCCAACGAAGTGGTCAACACGGTAATTTGAGGTTTTTCCTCGTTTTTCAATTTTCCGGTTGTTCTATCCAATTCAACCAAGCGAAGACCTGCCTGATAGGAGCCGTAAAGCAGCCAAAGCTTTCCATCGTCATCCAAAAAAGCGTTTGGATCGATCACATTCACTCCGTCTCCACCGTTTTTATAGCTAACCACACAGCCGTGGTCCACCCACTTGTAATCGGGATCACTGGGGTCTAAGGTCGTATTGGTGGCGTAACCGATGCTGGAGTTAAAGTTCATCCAAGCAGAAACAGAGTAATAGAGATGGAATTTTCCATCGCTGAAATGGATGTCGGGTGCCCAAAGCTGACCGTTCTGATCGGGGATGAAATCTTTGTGCCAAGTTGGCAATTGTCCTTCCGGAAAAACCCGTCCAGCACGTGTCCAGTTTTTCATGTCCTTGGATGTTTGAATTTCCACACCCATGCCTGTGGCAAACAAATAGTACGTGTTCCCCTGTTTGATCATGACCGGGTCGTGCGTTCGAACGGGAAGTGTATTGGCGGGTAACGTGGCTGAATCGATGGATTCGTCGTGTCTGCGTATTAAGGTAGCAGACATCAGACCAATGATGACTTCATTTGCGATAGTCCTCAACTCCAAAGATTTTAATTCCTTAAATGGGTTTAGTTTGAGTTCAGCCATGGTCGCCAAGCCACCATCAATAAGCAGCGGACCATTGCCTTGTTTCAAATGCAAGTCCGTTGCTGGTGTGGTGGAGACGTCCCCTGTTTTGAGCCGGATACGATAGGGCCGTGGCGTTTTCAACGTGAAGGCAAAACCGTCGGTGTAAATGTCCTGATCCAAGGGCAGCAATGTTTCGGGCAAAATAAGCTTAAGAACATCCGAGGTTCCGTCCGTATAGGAAACGGTGATCGTTCCGTTCAAAACATGGTTCTGCATGTGGTAAGTGGAAGCGGCCAGCAACAGGTAAATTTTAGACGCATTTCCACGGAGCGGAATGGTTACGGATTTGGGGTAATTGTCCCACATTGTGGTGAAAACAATGTTATTGGAGGCCGAATCTCCCGGAGTGGCAAAAGGCACGCCTCCAGGCATCCTGATTTCATTTGCAGCACCGGCTTTTGCGCGTATGCCACGGTCATCGATATTGTACATGTCTTCGGGATGGGTCCACTCGCCCATTCCTTGAGTTGGCACATTCAAGGTGGTATAGGGCCATCGGGGCGAAATATATTTTCCGTAAGCCCAGATGTCACGGACCTTGTCGTTAAAGTAGGGAGTCAAATTCACCTTCTCGAAACGGATGTTGGTCAAATTTTTGATGGTATCTGAATACGTGGTGAACAGTGTATTGTCTGTAATGTGAAAGTTCAACGGTCTCCAGTATTCCATCGCACCTTGACTAACCTTTGCAAAAACCGTCCGATGTCCGGGAACACCTTGTATCATGCCAGTAAAAGTGCTGTCCGTAAAAGTCATGTTTGCCAACACATCTTCCGGGTCATATAATTTTCGATGTAGGAGCCTCATATCGACGCAATACGATTTTCCTTGTTGAACTTCCCAAGAAACGGGTATGTCGAGAATGGGTGCGCCACTCCAAACAATCGTAATGTCGTATACGGCTGCCAAACCTGCTTCAATGACTACTTTCGGAGTGGAAATCGACTCTGGTTTTATCTTATAGGACACTTTTTTACCGTTGATGATGACGGAGCTAATTTGGTCCATAAATGCATTTACCTCTAATGTCAGGTTACCATCTACCTGAAGGTTTGGTTCGATTTCGTAATGATCGACGTTTCGATTACGAGTAAATCGGAATCGCATGTTTTTGGTCTGCAAGTAAGCATGATCCCAACCAACTGGAAAACCTGGCCGAATAAGTAGTTTGCCATTCAGTAAATCCGGTTGGAAGCCGAATAGGCCTTGCACCAAGGCTCTGGCCGTAGTGGCTACCGGATCGGCGAAGTCTCGGTAAGACTCACCCCTTGCGGCATCGTAAAAGGAAATTTGTGTGATGTTGCCTGGGCCGGAGCCCATATACATCGCATCCAAGAGGGCACCCTTGTACATTTTGTAGGCTTCTTCATTTCGGCCAGCCTGCCAGAAGGCAAGCGCCGTGTGCGTCACTTCGGCCAGTGCCACGTTGTTGATGGACCAGTTGTAGGTTTGCCAATCGGAAGTTGAAATCACGTAGTTGGATATTTCGCCTAGATTTTTGGCTAATACCGGTATGTGCGGAATGTTGGTATCTACATAGCGGGTTGCTTCGTATGCTTGGAAGGGATCGTCCACTTCCGAATCGATGGCGTGGTAAACGGTCCAAACAGCAGCATCCTCGTGAAGCATTTTTTCACCCATATTGTCTTTGAACTCAGCCCACCAGCCTTTGTTTCCAATCCAGAGTGTCTTGTTGAGCGCATTTAATATCTTATCGGCTTCCAACTGATAAGGCGTTGGGTCTTCACCGATTTTGGAAGCAATCATAGCCGCCATTTTATTGGCTCTGTAGTTATAAGCGGTTGAATGCGTGGCTACGCCTCCATTATACTGAAGACCGTCCGAAGCCCAAATGCAACAATAGGCGTCGTACAAGCCGTCGTTGTCCGGATCGTAAACCAACTTCTCCCAAGCTAAATGCCTTTTAATGACGGGGAAAATTTGTCGGGCATAATTCCAGTCTCCTGTCCAATTCAAGTGCCAAAGCAACTCGTCGATGTAAACCAGATTCATGTCGTAATGGTTCATTTCGTCCATCTTATTGGGGGAGCGACTGATGTAACCATTGCTGTACATGGGTGTTCCCCACGTTTTCTCTGCTCTTGACAAGTTGCTCTTAGGGTCTTGAGTTGGTGGAAGTGTGGCCGGAATGGTGGTGACCTGCGCTTTGGCATACCCGTCAAAATGCATCCTCGCCCGATCGTGGAAACCAAGCACATCAGCCAAATAGGGGCCTCGCCAACCGGTGAGCGGTACCCGCCAACCGATGGCTCCATGCAGGTAGGAAGGTGCTTCCCAAATGGCATCTTCTGCGCCGGAAAGGATGCCGCCCAACGTATTCAGATAGGGATCGGGGGTTTCAATCTTAACACGGTCGGCAATGGAAGAACGGAAGGTTTCTGCCATTTTAAAAACTTGAGCCATTTGCTTTTCTTTAAAAATAGCATGCGTGGTCGGATTGTGAAAAGCAATGTAAGCAACGCCTTTTCGGACAGGTTGTATGGCAATCAACAATGGCGAATCACTCTTTTCGGATTTTAACAAAGCATCCAAGTTGTCTATTTTCCTAGCGTCTGCAATTTGTAGCATGCTGCCCTTCGGGAAAAGGCCACTTAGTTTTTTGTCCTTCCCATAATTTACCGTAAAGGCGTTCCCTTGAATGTCAAATTGATTTCCAAGGCATTTGGAAGCGGCAATCCAGAAACAATCAGCAGGATCCGCTCCAATATCTCCGTTTCTGGAAAAACGTTTGTCGCTGGCAGCACCATAAACCCAAATCAATTGGACACCGATCGGAAGGCTTTTCGCCTCCGTCTTCAATAAGAATCCATCGGCATCGGATAGGGCCAAAGCCGTTATTTTCAAACTACCTTTGTTTAGTAATCCCTTATCTTTCAATGTATAAACTCGCTTACCAGAAACAAATCGAGATTCCACCCATTCCAAGTTTTTCACCCAAAGTGCTTTATCTCCCCGTTTGACAGCCAGATACACACTGCCTCCCAGATTGGGCATATACAATCCAAATTCAGGGTAATCGCTGGTTTCAAAACGGAAACCGGTGTTCGTGCCATAAATGGCCCTGCCGAACCGCTTGTCACCGTTCACATTGACGAATTCCTCACCGACAGGTTTGTACCGAACCTCTCGCTCAATATTATGCCAATAGGGCAATTTCGACATGCAAAACGAAGGAAAGACCAACAAAAGGGTCAATAGTATCCGGATTTTAAGGTTTTGTACGGGCATGGTCGTAAATTTGTGTACGAAAATACGCATTTATCTGAATAATTTACGTCCGGAAGTGCTTTGTTAATCGGATTTGTTCCTACATTTGGGAAAACACAAATAAAAAGTTTATCATGACACTTGACACCCCCTTCATCCAACTGAACCTTTCGGTCAAAGAATTGAGAACATGGATATTCACGACCTTGTTCATTGTTGGCAACCTTTTATTGCCACAACTTTGCCATTTCGTCCCTAACGGAGGCTTGATGCTTCTGCCCATTTACTTTTTCACATTGATTGCAGCGTATAAGTTTGGTTTAAAAGTCGGCTTACTCACCGCAGTCTTGTCACCGCTTGTGAACAACTTGCTATTTGGTATGCCCATTGTCGCAATGTTACCGATTATCTTGACCAAATCGGTCTTGTTGGCTGTTGTCGCTTCGATGGTTGCCCGTCGCAGCAAATCGGTTTCCATACTTCTTCTTGCTTTGGTCGTACTTACTTATCAAGTGCTCGGCGGTGTAGCAGAAGGGCTGCTGGCTCAGAACCTGATGGCAGGCGTGCAAGATTTCCGCATCGGTTTCCCTGGTCTGATGATTCAGGTACTGGGCGGCTGGATGGTATTGAAAACGTTAGCCAGTTATGAGCGATAAGTCTTTTGAAGCAGTAAAAAAACATCTGGAGGAATTTACGTTCATGGAGTCTTTCGACCTGATCGTTGCCATCGCCAACGGTGGAATTGTTCCGGCTGCACTTCTGAACCAAAAGCTCGGGCTCGACCTTCAACTACTAAAGCTTAACCTCCGTGACAGTCAGCAACGACAGTTGTACGAAAAGCCTCGTTTGTTGGAGCAGATTAATTTCGACGTTCGGGGCAAGACCATCCTGCTCGTCGAAGACCGCGTCAAGACAGGCAATACATTGAACTATGCCAAGGAGTTGCTTCTGGAAGCAGGAGCTAAAGCCATAAAAACATTTGCCGTAAACGGAAAAGCCGATTATTGCATTTACGACGAGTTGTGTTTTCGTTTTCCATGGATACTTGAATTATAACCCTTAGAATTAGATACCAAAAGACCTATGAAACGCAGAGATTTTCTGAAGGCAGCCGCCCTGACCGGATTGGTTACCACATTCAAATTAACGGATGGTATGGACCTGATGGCTCAAAAGGCTGTAAAAAGTACGGCGAAAACCGGAGGGACCGACCTAGTCGCCGTCATGGGCGGCGAACCTGCACAAATGTTTCAAAAAGCCATTGCTGAACTCGGTGGCATTGGCAAATACGTAAAAAAAGGGCAGAAAGTTTGCATCAAGCCGAACATTGGCTGGGATAAAACTCCTGAAATGGCCGGTAACACCAATCCTGAATTGATCGGTGAAATTGTTCGCCAATGTAAAAAAGCTGGTGCATCCGAAGTGGTGGTTTTTGATAATTCTTGTGATGACTGGCGAAAATCGTATAAGAACAGTGGCATCGAAGAAGCTGCAACCGCTGCTGGTGCCAAAATGCTGCCCCCAAAAGATGTTTCTTATTACCGAGATATAAACTTGCCCAATGGAGTGAAGCTAAAAACAGCCAAAGTGCATCAAGCCATTCTTGACTGCGATGTTTGGATCAATGTGCCTGTTCTTAAAAACCACGGAGGTGCCCAAATGACCATCTCCATGAAAAACCACATGGGCATTGTTTGGGACCGCGGCTTTTTTCATCGTAACGATCTGCAGCAATGCATCGCCGATATTTGCACGTTGGACAAAGCTGCTGTGTTGCATGTGGTGGATGCCTATCGGGTCATGAAAACAAACGGACCACGGGGGCGCGCACTGAGCGACGTTGCAAATGCCAAGGCCATGTTTGTTTCCGCCGATATCGTTGCTGTAGACACTGCAGCTACGAAATTTTTCGGGCAGTTGGTGGATATGCCCTTGGAGAGTGTCAAACACATCGCTTATGCTCAAGATCTAAAACTGGGAACCATGGATCTCAGTAAACTTAAAGTGAAGAAGATTCAACTATGATTCTCAAAAGACTACGACTTGTTCTCGGGATTATTTCCCTGTTGATTCTGACCTTTCTGTTCATCGATTTTGCCGGATTGCTGCCAGCGAAAAATATACCTTTGGCCGATATCCAGTTCGTACCAGCTTTGCTAGCCCTTTCGTTCGGCACCGTCACAGCGCTGCTTCTGCTGACATTGTTGTTCGGCCGAATTTATTGTTCCGTACTATGCCCAATGGGGCTTTTCCAAGATTTGACTGGACGAGTCGCCCTCCTTTTCAAAAAGAAAAAAAGACGCAAATATACGTACAGCAAAGAAAAACGCTGGCTCCGCTATGGAACGTTGATTGCCGTTGCTGCTACGTACTTTGCCGGATGGAGCGTTATGCTCAGTCTTTTAGATCCGTACAGCGCTTTTGGCAGAATGGCCACGCATCTGTTGCGTCCTATTTATATGGCCGGGAACAATTTGCTAGCTGATGTTTTCAACCATTTTGGCAATTATACGTTTTACAACACGGAGGTATTTTTGCTTGGATCATCTTCCTTGGTTGTCGCTTTACTAACTTTTTTGATCATTGGCTATCTGGCCTGGAGGTATGGTAGAACGTTTTGCAACACTCTTTGTCCAGTTGGTTCCGTACTCGGTCTTGTATCCCGTTATTCAATGTTCCGATTTAATGTACACGAAGACTCTTGCAACCAATGCGGTGTATGCGCCAGGAACTGCAAAGCTTCTTGCATCGACAGCAAATCGGAGACGGTAGACAACAGCCGTTGCGTTACTTGCTTCAATTGTACGACGGTTTGTTCGAAAAAAGCCATCCGATATGAATTCAGCTGGAAAAAAAGCAAACCGACAGAAACGATTTCGGAAGATGATTCCGTCGATTCCCGTCGACGCTTTCTAACTACCATCGGGGTGACAATGTTGGCAGCCAGTACTCAAGTTTGGGCAAAAGGCATGCATCTGGGCACCAACAAACCCTGGGTACGTAAAAGCCCGTTGAGCCCTCCAGGTTCGCATTCCATCGAACACCTGAATGCACATTGCACGGCGTGTCATTTATGTGTGGCACAATGCCCTTCCAAAATTTTGAAACCTTCGTTCTTGGAATATGGCATTGAAGGCATGATGCAGCCCATCATGGATTTCAGCCATGGATTTTGCAACTACGACTGCACGTTGTGCACGGAAGTTTGCCCAAACGGTGCATTGAAGAAGTTAACGGTAGACCAGAAACATGCCACGCAAATGGGTTTTGTCAAATTCATCAAGACGAATTGTGTGGTGTACACCGACGAAACGTTTTGTGGGGCTTGTTCGGAACATTGTCCAACACAGGCGGTTTCGATGGTTCCCTACAAAGGCGATTTGACCATACCGCAAATCAATACAGCCATCTGTGTAGGATGTGGTGGCTGCGAATACGTTTGTCCGGCTAAACCGGCCAAGGCCATTTATGTGGAAGGGAATCCGGTTCATAGAAAAGCTGAAAAATTTGTCGACAACAACAAAAAAGAAGTCAAGATTGACAGTTTTGGCTTCTAACCTACCAGTAACATTCAAAATGTACGACTATGAAGTTACAACTCAACATTCACTACATCACGTACGGCTCTCAAATACTGGCGCTTATCGGTAATACACCGGAGACCGGTCTGTTCAACGAAGATCTTGCGATTTCACTAACGCCCTCAGGGGATGGTTTTTGGAAACTGGAATTGGACGTTCGAGAGGCAAGCGTACTGGAATATCGTTACTTGATTCGCAGCAACGGTCAAACCGAACGGAGGGAATGGGGAGAGAGTCGCAGCATCATCATTCCCGATTCTTTAGAAACGTCCATTGTATATGATGCCTGGCAGGCTGAACCCGATATGAGTTTCCTATACACTTCGGCCTATACGAATAGTTTGCTCAAGGTGGAATGCGAACCATCGGATGTAGAATATGCTCCCAATAGGGTCATCTTGAAGGTTCAAGCGCCTTTTGTGCGGAAGAATCAATGTTTGGGCATCTCTGGAGACTGTGGTCTTTTTGGCGGTTGGAAAACGGATAAGGCAATAAGAATGTATTCAGAACGCTTCCCAACATGGATTATCTCACTCGATGCCAACAATCTGCCCTTGAGCAGCAATTATAAATTCGTGCTGTTGGACAAGGTCAGCGGGAAGATTCTGCACTACGAATGGGGAGAACCCAGAACGCTTGTTATTCCTCAGGATACGGAAAGACAATTGATTCAACATACCGGTATGACTTTCCGTTTTCAGGAAGCTCCCTGGAAAGGTGCCGGGGTAGCCATTCCCATTTTCTCCCTTCGAACGGAGGAAAGCTGGGGTTGCGGTGACTTCGGCGACCTTAGAAAGATGACGGATTGGGCAGCAGCAACGGGTTTGCAGCTTATTCAGACTCTACCCGTAAACGACACGACTTTGACGGAAACGTGGCGGGACTCCTACCCGTATTCCGCCATTTCGAACTATGCACTACATCCCATGTATTGCTCCATGCACGAATTGCCCGACTTGAAAAACAAGAAATTGATGGACGGGTTGGAAGCAGCGCGTGTCAAGCTCAATGAGCTTCCGGAAATGGATTACGAGCAGGTTCTGAAGCTCAAATGGAAGTATTTCAAGGAACTTTTCAACCAGGAAGGTCTTTCTACCTTGGCTTCTGCCGAGTTCAAGGATTTCTTCGAAAACAATAAGGATTGGTTGGTGCCGTACGCCGCTTTCTGTTATTTGCGTTGGAAAACGGGCCAAACGGATTATCGGAATTGGGGTGAATGGGCGGAATACGATACGGCTAAGATACAGGCATTGTCCAATTCCTCTAAAGCCCATTATCTGGAAATTGCCATTCATTATTACATCCAATATTTACTGCATGTACAGTTGACGGCTGCCCGTAACTATGCACACTCGCATTCCGTTGTACTGAAGGGGGACATTCCCATCGGTATGAGTCGTAATAGTGTGGAAGCTTGGTCCGAAACGGCCTTGTTCAATATGGATGTTCAAGTGGGTGCACCACCCGATGATTTCTCTGTTACGGGCCAAAACTGGGGTTTCCCTTCCTACAATTGGGATAAAATGATGGCCGATGACTATCGTTGGTGGAAACGTCGCTTCAGCAAAATGGCTGATTATTTCGATGCTTACCGCATTGATCACATCCTGGGTTTCTTCCGGATATGGGAAATTCCCATTCATTCGGTGGAAGGTTTGTTGGGCCATTTCAACCCGGCTTTACCACTGCATGCACAAGATATGATGATTTATGGTTTCCATTTCGAGCCAGAGAGTATGACGTCTCCGTTTTTGCCCGAAAACTTGATCGGCAATTTGTTCGGAACGGATGCCCCTATGGTCATCAAAACCTATCTGAAAAAGAAAAAGGACGGTCACTATCAGCTGAAAACGGCTTTCGAAACGCAGCAACAGATTAAGGCAGCATTTGGTGATGGTCCGCTTGAACCAGAAAACATTGCATTGCGCAATAAATTGTATTCGCTTTGCAGTGAGGTGCTTTTCGTTCCCGACCCGCATCAAATAGGTTACTTTCATCCGCGCATCTCCGCCTTTGGTACAGAACGTTTCCGTTGGCTGACCGATGAGCAAAAGCACGCCTTCGGTCGCTTGTACAACGATTTCTATTATGTTCGGAATGTGGAATTCTGGAGGCAGAAAGCATTGGAAAAACTACCGGCATTGGTTCAATCCACTCGGATGCTTTCCTGTGGTGAAGATCTGGGAATGATTCCCTCTTGCGTATCAGACGTGATGCATCAGTTGAAAATTCTCAGCCTCGAAATTCAGCGTATGCCTAAGTCGACAGGATCGCTATTCGAAAATCTGAACAACATCCCCTATCAGTCCGTCTGCACCACCTCCACCCACGACATGAGCCCACTACGTGCATGGTGGTTGGAAGATCGTCCGACCATTCAGCAATACTACAATCAAATTTTGTGGAAGGGTGGCGAAGTACCTTGGGAATGCAATCCTGAATTGGCAACCACCGTGGTGGAAAACCATTTGGCAGCTCCTGCCATCTGGGTAATATTACCTTGGCAGGACTGGATGGCTACCGACAAGAAACTCCGCAATCCGGATCCGCTCTCTGAACGCATCAATATTCCATCCAACCCGCAGCATTATTGGCGATACCGGATGCACCTTACTATAGACCAACTTTTGAAAGCGAAGGTCTTCAACGCCAAGATGAAGGATATGGTGGTGAGGTCGGGAAGAGGGTAATTGAGTTACTATTTCTTTGGAATTGTATTGTAAGATGTTTTAAAACATCTTACAATATCAACTGCCTCATCGGCTCAAATACACGGCCCTTTCGTTTGAAATAATCGTCAGCCTGGTCTTTGGTGATGTGAATGATGTTGTAGAATTTAGCACGCGGGTTGGCTATGTAGAAACCGCTCACGGAAGAAGCCGGCATCATCATAAAACTGTCAGTCAGGGACGTACCTATTCGTTTTTCGACTTCCATTAAATTGAACAGCCGCTCCTTTTCACTGTGGTCGGGACAGGAAGGATAACCGATGGCCGGGCGGATTCCGCGGAACTTTTCGGCGGTGAGGTCTTCGGGTAGGCCAATTTCTTCGGGGGCATAACCCCAATATGTCTGACGCACTTTTAAATGCAACAATTCGGCAAAGGCTTCCACCAAGCGGTCACAGAGCGTTTCGATGAGCAGGGCGGTATAGTCGTCGCCCGCTTCACGGGCTTGTTTAGACAGTTCAGAAGGCTCCTGCAAAATGGAAGCTGCAAACGTACCTAGGTAATCCTGTACCCCAGAATCCTTGGGTGCGATGAAATCGGAAAGACAAAGGTTGTTTTCGCTTGCCTGTCGTTTACGTTGATCGCGAAGCTGGTATAAGGGCCATTCATTGCCCTTATAGTTTACGATAATGTCGTCGTTCACGGAATTAGCTTTAAACAGGCCGATGACAGCTTTGGCTTTCAGCTTCTTATTTTTGGTCAGTTCCGTCAACAATTCACGCGCTTCGTTGTAAAGTTTGCGTGCTTCCACACCTTTTTCCGGATGGTCCAATACAGCCGGGAAGGTTCCGCGCATGTCCCAAGAGTAGAAAAAGTAGGTCCAGTCAATGTAAGGGATAATTTCCTCGATGGGGAAATTATCAAGCATATGGATGCCCAGTTGTGCGGGAACATCGATGTTTTCTTCCTTCCAATCTATGACGAAGGCATTTTTACGAGCGTCGGCCAGACTGAGGTAATCGGACTTGCGTTTGGTTTGTTCGTGCAACTTGCGAACAATGTCGTAACGAGCCTTGGTTTCTGCACGAAAAGCGTCACGCAGCAACGGATCGGTCACGTTCTTCAATGCGGGTGCGGCTCGCGAGGCATCCTTGACGTGATACACGTGCCCTTCGAATTCCGGTTCGATGCGGATGGACGTATGCAGTTCGCTGGTAGTTGCTCCACCAATAAGCACCGGAATGTCGAAACCTTGTTCCTTTAAAGCAATGCAAACCTTTTTCATTTCATCGAGCGAAGGTGTAATCAAGCCGCTCAAGCCAATGGCGTCCACTTTGTGGGCCTTGGCTTCGGCAATGATTTTTTCGCCAGGCACCATAACACCCAAGTCAATGATGTCGAAACCGTTACAGGACAGCACCACGCTAACGATGTTCTTACCGATGTCATGTACGTCGCCTTTAACCGTGGCTAGCAATATTTTGATCGGTTTGGTAGTCGATTCTTTTTTCTGTGCCAAGATGGTAGGTTCTAGTAATGCGACAGCCGCCTTCATCACACGGGCACTTTTCACAACTTGAGGCAAAAACATTTTTCCACTGCCGAAAAGGTCACCAACCACATTCATACCGTTCATCAATGGTTGTTCAATAATATCGATGGCCGCCGGGTATTTCTGGAGACACTCCAGAATATCTTCGTCGAGGAAATCGGCCATGCCACGCACCAAAGCATGTTTGAGGCGTTCTTCCACGGGCTGAAGGCGCCAGGCGAGCTTTTCGTCGTCGGCAACGACAGCGTTTTCGCCTGCGGTTGCTTTCAGTTCTTCGGCGTAGGCCAGCATTTCTTCGGTGGCATCGGCACGACGGTTCAGCACCACGTCTTCCGTCAGTTGAAGCAGCTTGGGGTCAATTTGGTCGTACGGTTGCAATTGCCCAGCATTGACAATACCCATGTCGAGACCTGCCTGAATGGCATAATACAGAAATACCGAATGGATGGCTTCGCGCACGATGTCGTTTCCACGGAAAGAAAAGGACAGGTTGCTGATGCCGCCGCTGATTTTGGCATGGGGCAGGTTGGCCTTGATCCAAGTACAGGCGTTGATGAAATCCACACCATAATTATCGTGTTCCGAAATCCCCGTGGCAATGGCCAAAACGTTGGGGTCAAAAATGATGTCCTCAGCAGGGAATTCGTTTGCAACTAGCAAGTCATAACTGCGTTTGGCTACGGAAATCTTACGTTCGAACGAATCGGCCTGGCCAGCTTCGTCAAACAACATCACCACCATGGCGGCGCCATAACGGTGAACCAGTTTGGCCTTCTGTAGAAAAGCTTCGTCCCCTTCTTTTAAGCTGACAGAATTCACGATGGACTTGCCTTGCGTGCATTTCAGCCCGGCCTCAATGACGTCCCATTTGGAAGAATCAATCATGAGGGGGACTTTGGAAATATCGGGTTCGGAAGCTATCAAATGGAGGAATTGAACCATGGAAACCTGTGCGTCAAGCATGGCGTCATCCATGCAGATGTCGATTACCTGAGCACCGTTCTCCACTTGTTGGCGGGCAACGGAAAGGGCTTCCTCGAATTTTTCTTCCTTCATGAGGCGTGCAAACTTGCGGGATCCGGACACATTGGTGCGTTCGCCGATGTTGACAAAATTACTTTCCGGACGAATGACCAGCATTTCCAAACCGCTGACTTTGGTCTCGTGTTTGCGGGCAGGTAATACGCGGGGACTGAATTTAGAGGCAATCTTTGAAATGGCGGCGATGTGCTCGGCTGTGGTGCCGCAACAACCGCCGAGGATGTTGATCCAACCTTTCTGCAGGTATTCTTCCAACGTATGGGCCATGGTTTCTCCCGTTTCGTCGTATTCGCCGAACGAATTGGGCAGACCGGCGTTGGGGTGTAAGCTTACGCGGAACGAAGTGCTGGAGGCCAGTTCTTCGAGATATGGGCGCATTTGGGTAGCTCCGAAACCGCAGTTCATACCGATGCTCAGTACATCGACATGCGAAACGGAGGTCAGGAATGCCTGAAGCGTTTGCCCGGAAAGGGTTCTACCACTGGCATCGGCAACGGTCACGGAAATCATGACGGGCAAATGAATGCCAGTCGCTTCGGCTTCTTCTGCAATAGCGAAAAGGGCTGCTTTGGCATTTAGGGTGTCGAATATCGTTTCCACCAGCAGAATGTCCACGCCACCGTCACGAAGACCGCGGATTTGTTCGCGATAGGCAGCCACCAACTCATCGAAGGTGACGCCGCGGGCTGCTGGATTGGTGACTTCGGCCGACATGGAAGCCGTTTTATTGGTCGGACCCATGGAGCCGGCTACAAAACGAGGTTTTTCGGGCGTCAGTTCTGTTTGCAGGTCTGCAGCAAATCGCGCCAATTGGGCGGCGGCGTTGTTGATTTCGTACACCAAATGCCCCATGTCGTAATCGGCCAATGAAATGGCATTGGCATTGAATGAATTGGTTTCGATGATGTCGGCTCCTGCCTGAAGGTAAGCCGTATGTATTTCGCTGATAACCTCCGGTTTGGTCAAACAGAGTAAATCATTGTGACCTTTCAGATTTTTTGAGAAATCAAGGAAGCGATCACCCCTGAAGTCTTTTTCATTTAGGCCAAAGGTCTGGATCATCGTACCGGTAGCTCCGTCTAAGACGAGGATGCGGTGTTTCAGTATCTCTTGTATGTTGGTGCTCATTCTATTACTCATTGAAAATTTGTTACAAAGATAGTCCATTTTTTCAAAGGAAAGGATACCTTTGCGAGGGTTATTCAGCATAGGGTCAGTGCAGTTCAGCACAGATCGGCAGGGAATTCCCGACTATAAAATGATGAACACTACCAAAGAAATATCCATTTCTGGGAAATTCAATCTCGGCGGAATCTTGCCTTTCGTCCTAATTGCTGGCCCTTGCGCCATTGAGAGTGAAGATATGATCATGGCCGTGGCGGAGTCCTTGAAAAACACCTGTTTAGATCTCGGTATCGACCTCATTTTCAAATCCTCTTTTGACAAAGCCAACCGGTCATCCATTCACGCCCCCCGCGGTGTCGGTATCGATGAAGGGCTTCGTATTTTGGAAAAAGTACGTCGCGAATTGGAACTGCCCATTGTCACAGACGTTCACGAATCGTATCAATGCAAACCTGTCGGTGAGGTTGTGGACATGATTCAGATCCCTGCATTTCTTTCACGTCAGACCGATTTGCTAGTCGCCGCAGCACAAACCGGCAAGATTGTCAATGTGAAAAAAGGCCAGTTCATGGCACCTTGGGATATGAAAAATGTCATCACCAAATTGGAAGAAGCTGGAAACCAACAGATTCTGCTTTGCGAGCGGGGCAGCACCTTCGGATACAACAACCTGATCGTGGACATGACTGGTTTGGTGGAAATGCGTTCCTACGGCTATCCCATTGTTTTCGATGCCACCCATTCCGTCCAAAAGCCAGGCGGTCAGGGTTCCTCTACCGGTGGAAACCGCGAAATGGTGCCTCCCCTCATGCGGGCAGCATTGGCCACTGGAGTCGATGCTATTTTTGCTGAAGTCCACCCAAACCCCGATCGCGCTTTTTCAGACGGTCCGAACCAACTCAGTCTGGACGGCATCCGCGAAATCTTGCGCCAAGCACAAGCCATCGACACATTGGTGAAAAACTTTTAACTCTACATCATGAATTACATTGAAATAAGTCGTTCTGTCTTTAACCAAGAAATCAATGAGTTGGAAAAAGTCAGCTCCCGTATTGGTAAGGAAATGAGTGAGGTCGTGGAGCTCATTTACGAATGCACGGGCAAGATTGTCGTGACCGGCATCGGAAAAACGGGCCTCATCGGTAAGAAAATTGCCGCATCCCTTGCATCAACCGGTACCCCTGCAATTTTCATGAACGCCACGGATGCCATCCACGGCGATTTGGGCATGGTAAACCGCGACGACATCGTCATTGCTATATCCAATAGTGGAAGCACGTTGGAAATCACGAACATTCTTTCTCCCATTCGGCGAATTGGAGCCTCCATCATCGCCATGACGGGCAATGCCGAGTCCCCGCTCGGTCGTGAAGCCGATCTGATACTCGATGTTGCTGTCGCTGCCGAAGCCTGCCCACTGGGAGTTGCACCGACCACTTCTACCACTGCGACATTGGTTATGGGAGATGCCCTTACTGTATGCCTGATGAAACGTCGAGGGTTCAAAATTGAAGATTATGCCGTATACCATCCAGGCGGTGCCTTGGGAAGGCGCTTGTTGACACAAGTGGAAGACCTGATGAGCCGAGACATCCCCACCGTGAAGGAGTCCGAATTGTTTAAAGATGTGATTTATGTAGTGAGTGACCGTCGCAAAGGGTTGACGATGGTTGTCAATGCAGACGGGATTATTACCGGAATCATTACCGACGGTGACATTCGTCGTGCCATCCAGCGTTACGACGACATCCTCTCCCACCATGCGGTCGATATCATGACACACGGTTTTAAAAAGATTTCGGCTTTGGCTCAAATCAACGATGCATTGGAAGTGATGACAACCAACAAAATAACCTCCATTGCCGTGCACAATCCGAAAGATGTTACCGACATCATTGGCCTGATTACCATCCACGACATCATCAATTGCAATTACGGGCGTTAAAAAAAGGGCTACCTCACAGTCGAACATTGTTAAAAAAAGGGCTACCTCACAGTCGAAAATAATTAAAAAAAGGGCGACCTCACAGTCGCCCTTTCCCATCCTATTTGTTGTAAGTTGTGTTAAGCATCAATGTTGGCATAGGTCGCGTTAGCCTCGATGAATTCGCGGCGTGGAGCGACCTCATCACCCATGAGCATGGAGAAAACGTGGTCGCAATCTGCGGCGTTTTCGATGGTCACCTGACGTAATGTGCGATGCTCGGGGTCCATGGTGGTGTGCCAAAGTTGTTCGGCGTTCATTTCACCAAGACCTTTGTAGCGCTGCGTATGTACAGCGTTTTCGTTTCCACCACCGTATTTTTCGATGAATTGCTGACGTTGAACTTCGTTCCAGCAATATTCTTCGACCTTGCCTTTTTTGCAAAGATAAAGAGGTGGGGTGGCAATATATAGGTATCCGTTTTCGATCAGAACTTTCATCTGACGGAAAAAGAAGGTCATCAGTAGCGTGTCGATGTGCGAGCCATCGACATCAGCATCGGTCATGATGATGATCTTATGGTATCTGAGTTTGCTTATATTTAATGCTTTGCTGTCTTCATCAGTTCCAATGCTAACACCCAGAGCCGTATACATGTTTCGTATTTCCTCGTTTTCGAGAATTTTGTGGGTCATGGCTTTTTCTACATTCAAGATCTTACCACGAATGGGCAATATGGCTTGAAATTTACGCGAACGACCTTGTTTTGCAGTTCCACCAGCGGAGTCTCCTTCGACGATGAAAAATTCGCAAACAGATGGGTCCTTATCAGAACAGTCGGCCAGTTTGCCAGGCAAGCCTCCACCAGAAAGCGGATTCTTACGTTGCACAAGTTCGCGGGCGTGACGGGCCGCATAACGGGCCGTAGCGGCCAGGATGACCTTATCCACGATAATCTTAGCTTCCTTGGGATGTTCTTCCAGATAATTACCTAGTGCTTCGCTGATGGCCATGTCCACAGAACCCATCACTTCGTTGTTGCCAAGTTTGGTCTTGGTCTGACCTTCGAACTGGGGTTCAGCCACCTTTAGTGAAATAACGGCGGTAAGGCCTTCACGGAAGTCATCACCCGTAATTTCAATTTTGAGCTTATCCAACATCTTGGAATCTTCAGCGTACTTTTTGAGCGTACGGGTCAGGCCACGTCGGAAACCGGCAAGGTGCGTGCCACCTTCGATGGTGTTGATGTTGTTTACGTACGAGAAAATATTTTCATTGTACGACTGGTTGTACATCATGGCCACTTCGACAGGTGTACCAAATTTGTCGGTGGAAATATGGATTACATCCTCGATGAGTGGTTCGCGGGTGGCGTCCAGGAAACGGACAAATTCACGCAAGCCATCGGTTGAATGGAATGTCTCTGATTTGAATTCTCCATTTTCAAGTACATTGCGACGGTCGGTTAGGGTAAGGGTGATACCTGTATTCAAGTAAGCCAGCTCACGAAGGCGGCCAGTTAGAATTTCGGATTTGTATTCGAGTACGGAGAAGATTTCGGAATCGGGTTTAAAAGTAACGGATGTTCCGGTCTTTTCGGAAGGGCCATCCTCTTTGACAGAGTACAATGGTTTGCCACGTTCATAGTCCTGAACATAGCGTTTACCTTCCAGACAGACTTCCACGTGCAATTGAGCGGAAAGTGCATTTACGCACGATACACCTACACCGTGGAGACCTCCGGAGACTTTATAGGAACCCTTGTCGAACTTACCACCTGCATGCAGTACGGTCAAAACGACTTCGAGTGCAGAGCGTTGTTCTTTTTCCATAATGCCCACGGGGATACCGCGGCCGTTATCGACAACGGTGATGGAGTTGTCTTCGTTGATGATGACGTCAATCTGGTCGCAATATCCGGCCAACGCTTCATCGATGGAGTTGTCCACCACTTCGTAAACCAAATGGTGCAAACCTTTGATGCCGGTGTCACCGATGTACATGGAAGGACGCTTGCGAACGGCTTCTAAGCCTTCGAGCACCTGAATACTGTCCGCTGAATAGCTTTGCGTGGCGTCCAGTTTTTCTTCGTCGCTCATAAATGGATTTCTTTATTTCGTAATTGATAAAAGTCTCATAAAATCGAACAAATATAGTAAAAATCCCTCATTTAAGCAATAGGGTTTTCAGCCTTTTTTTGATAAAAAGTGCAACGTGAGGTTACTTTGGCTATGCCGAGTCACGAGCAGCGACTGCTTAGAATAAACCAACAAAAAAAGGCCGAATCGAAAGATTCAGCCCTCTTAAGTATATAGGGTTCGAATTAAAGCTTGTTGACGCCTTTGGCGAGCTTTGATTTCAAATTTGCAGCCTTGTTCTTGTGGATGACGTTCTTCTTGGCCAGCCTGTCCAGCATGGAAGAAACTTTGGGGAGCATAGCTGCAGCAGCTTCTTTCTCGGTTGTTGCACGCAAATCGCGAACAGCATTACGAGTAGTTTTTGCATAGTAACGATTGACTAGACGCTTTGTCAGAGTCTGACGAATTCTTTTGAGAGATGATTTGTGATTTGCCATTTCGACTAATCTTAATTTTAGTTATTTGTAGTAGCCCATAGGGGAGTCGAACCCCTCTTTCAAGAATGAAAATCTTACGTCCTAACCGATAGACGAATGGGCCAGCCTGTTACACTTCAACACTGCAAATGGCCCGTTGGCCTTGGTTATTAAAGCGGGTGCAAAGATAGGATGCTTTTTTATTTTGGCAAACGTTTTGAGTAAAAAAAAACCAAGATAAAGGGTTTTTTCCGTTAACGTACGACGTACACCCTTATAATCAGTTGATTGAAGGTGCTGGACGAAGTGTTTTATGGTACATATCCATGTCCTTGAGCACCTCAATGGAGCGCTTAAGGCAGGGATCGAACTTCAGGGACTGCTGCAACTCGCCTGCTTGGAAGTAATATCGACTCACGATTTCTGTGCTGAGCATCAATTCAATTTCCTCACGGAAGGTCGCAAAATTATCATCCAGGCTTCTGTCAAGCTTCGTTTGCAAGGCGAACAATTCTGCTTTCGCTGTCGTGGTGAAATTGTCTTTTTCCATCGCTTCCTTCAATTTTTCCATCACCTTCTTACTCGGACTGACGTACGAGAAGCCACGACTTTTAACATAAGCAAGGAAATCGGCGTAATCGGCGTCGGTGATTTTGAAATCGGCCACCGGCCCGATTTTTTCGTGTTTGCGGTAATATTGATTGGCATATTCGAAAAAATAGAGACTATCCATCAGGTCATAGGTGATGTCAGAACCACGCTCATCCTTGCATTCGACATCAGGCATGATACCGCCACCGTCACGAACCTTGCGCCCGGCACGTGTACTGAAAACATGGGTGAGGCTATCCGGGATGCGCCCTACACTACCATCTTCATTCCGGTTGGAATAATCAATGGCTTGAATACATCGGCCGCTGGGTATGTAATATTTGGCTGTCGTGATCTTGAGCAAGCCATTATAAGGTATGCTACGAGTTGTTTGCACCAGCCCTTTACCGTATGAGCGTGTACCAATGATGACGGCTCTGTCCAGATCTTGCAAAGCACCGACTACAATTTCGGACGAGGATGCCGAGCCACTATTCACCATAACCACCAGCGGCATCACAGTGTCCACGGGCTCGCGGGTGGTCTTGTAGGTCCTGTCCCATTGATGTACTTTGCCACGTGTGCTGACGATTTCCTGACTCTTGGGTACGAAAAGGTTGCAGATGGAAACGGCTTCATCGAGCAAACCACCACCGTTTCCACGAAGGTCTATGATCAATTTTTCAGCACCCATCTTTTTGAGATCCAACAAGGCTGCACGCACTTCCTGACTGGACTTTCCGGTAAAGCCACTCAGATTGATGTATCCGGTCTTGTCATCGACCAAACCGTGCCATGTCACTTGATTGATCACAACAAGTTCCCTGAGAATGGTTTTTTCGACTGGTTTCTTCAGTCCTTCCCGTGTATACACAACTTTAACAGTGGTTCCAGGTTGGCCTTTCAGCAACTCACTGGCTTTGGTCATATTTTCGCCGGTCATCTTGACACCACCGATTTCAATCAGGATGTCACCATACATCAGCCCGGCTTTTTGAGCTGGCAAACCTTCATAGGGCTCGAGCACCACCACTTTGCCACCGCGCTGACCGATCATGGCCCCTACGCCGCCATACTCGCCAGTAGTGAGAAACTTGAGTTCGTCCGTTTCGGTTTCAGCCATGTAGTTGGTATAAGGGTCGTAAGAGGACATCAGGCCATTGATGGCATTCTTCAAGGCCTTCTCGGGTTTGACACTATCCACATAATACTGATCCAACTCCCTGTACAAGGCGTGCAGGATGTCGTAATTCTTGGAAATCTCGAAATCTTTCTTTCCGTCAGGGGTATTGGCCAAGAGCGGTAAGGGAAGCACTGCTAGGAAGATCCACAGCAGGACAGAAGAAAAGCGGTTGTGCATGTAATCGTTTATTGAATCAATGAATTCAAAGGATGGAAAGGATTTCACTCCAGGTTTCTGTGCTCATTTTCGGGCCCATGACCTCGATGACCTTACCTGCCGTGATGGTGCCATAACGGGCGCATTCCTCTAGGCTCTTGCCCGTGTGCATACCGTAGATGAATCCAGCAGCGAAAAGATCACCTGCACCAGTCGTGTCGATGCAGTTTGCCTGTATGGCTGGAACCCGGACTTTTTCAACACCGCGTTTGGCCAGCGCTCCTTTGGAACCAATCTTAATAACGGCGATCTCAACCTTGGATGCCAGTTTATCCAACGCATCTTCAGGATCTAGGCCGGTCAACGCTTTGGCTTCTTCCTCATTGGCGAAAACGATGTCCACATAGTTTTCGATCAGTTCGGTGAGGAACTCAAGGTTGTCTTCCACCACGTTGTAACTGGCCAAATCCAGAGCCACCTTCAGCCCATTTTCCTTAGCCATTTTCACGGCAGAAAGGATAAGATCTTGGTTGTAGACCAAATAGCCTTCGATATAGAACAAGTCGAAATCCTTGAAAAATTCGTGTTGCAGCTCATCCGTTTTTAGGTTGGCGGCGGCACCCAAATAAGTGGCAAACGTACGTTCACCGTCCGGCGTGACAAAAGCGATGGCCTGACCGGAAGCTTCTTTGTCGCGGAGCATCAGAGCCTTGACTTGATACGACTCCATGTCTTTACGATAGAGTTCACCGGTTTCATCGTCGGCATGAATCTTACCGATGAAAGCACTTGGAACCCCCAGTTTTGCGGCACCGGTTATGGTATTTGCGGCAGAACCGCCACAAGAAATGCTTTTGGATAATGCCGATGTATGGCTGAGTATTTTTACAAACCCAACGGAGTCGATAAGTTGCATGCTGCCCTTGGGCAATCCCAATTCAGCAAGTAAAGCTTCGGAACCAATGGACATGTGCACATCCGTAAGTGCATTCCCCATTCCTAAAAGACGTATCATAGAGTTTATTGTTTGGGTTTATTTTTTGGGTTTATTTTTGGCAAAGATATTGCATTATTCGAGAAATACGTGTACTTTTGCCCCGCATTTTGCGAGAAGTGCTTTACACTCTTCAGTAGCTCAGTTGGTTAGAGCACCTGACTGTTAATCAGGGGGTCGTAGGTTCAAGTCCTACCTGAAGAGCCAAACATTTTTTATATATTCTTCAGTAGCTCAGTTGGTTAGAGCACCTGACTGTTAATCAGGGGGTCGTAGGTTCAAGTCCTACCTGAAGAGCCAAAAGCCAGAAAGCCAGCATTCATGCCGGCTTTTTTTGTCTCAAATCGTTTGCCGATGGAAACACATCCCCTCCAAAAATTCCAATTCTGCCCAGTCTGCGGTTCAGCAAATTGGGAGATCAACAATTTCAAATCCAAGCATTGCCTTGACTGTGGTTTTACCTTTTATGGAAACCCGAGTGCGGCGGTGGCCTGTTTTATCCAAAACGAGGAGGGCGAACTGCTGGTTTGCCGCAGAGCAAAAGACCCTGCCAAGGGCACCCTTGATCTGCCCGGTGGCTTTGTTGACATGGACGAATCGGCCGAAGAAGCCTTAAAGCGCGAAATCAAGGAGGAACTGAACCTTGAACTCTCCGACATCCATTTTATGAAATCCATCCCCAACCTCTATGAATACTCCGGAATGGTCATCCACACGTTGGACATGCTCTTTTCAGCCAAAGTGGAGGATTGGTCTCCTTTACAAGCTGCAGACGATGTCGCGGAGGCTTTTTTCATGAAGCTTAACACTATTTCACCTAACGACTTTGGGCTTGATTCAATAAAAAAGGGTATCATTGCATTCTTAAAGGCAACTACATGAATCGTATTTTTTGGGCAGTGCTGCTTTTCTTATTGGCAACAGGTCCCGTCTACTCACAGAAAATCCGAGCAAAGGATGATCCCGATGAACTTTTTTTTCTGGCAAACGAACAATACCGGGAAAATGAGTACCCGGCCTGCTATCGCACCATTTCAAGTTGGTTCAACGAATCTAAAAATCCACTTTTGCTGGAAGAAGCCAGCTTTTTGTTGGCTACTGTATCCTGGGAATTGGATAAACGCGACGCAAGCCTATTGTTGATCCGGTTCATCAAAGATTTTCCGCTTTCGGTCAAACTGCCCAGAGCATATTACTTGTTGGGCTGCACAGCTTTGAATGCCGAACAGTACGAAGACGCCTTGTCCTTTTTCAAACGCTGTCCCGAAACAATTCTAACCTTGGCTGAAGTCGATGAATACCGCTTTCGCTACGCATATGCTTCGTTACAAGTCAAAGATTACACAACGGCTAGGAATTTATTCACCAAAATTACGGAAGGCCAAAACCGTTACATTCCGTCAGCTACCTATTTTTTGGCCTACATGAACTATGCCGACGGAAAAATTCAGGAAGCTAGAGAAGGATTCGAAAAGGTAAACGATCAGGCACAATATCGAGATGTGACCGACTATTTCAAGCTCCAATTGTTGTACATCGACGGCAAATTCGATGAAATGACGGTTAAAGCAGACTCCATGCTTCGGATGAAACCCACACCCGAACAGAAAATGGAACTGGTTCGCCTTTTGGGTGCTGCCTGGTTCGACAAAAAACGCTACAGTCTGTCTTTGCAGTATTACCAGGAATACATGGCCATGACAACCCAGTTGCATCGTTCCGACTTGTATCGCATCGGCATCAACTATTATTCCCAACGCAATTTCACGTCTGCCATCAACTACCTGACCCAGTCTTCTGGCGTGGAGGACGCCATTGCACAAAGCGCGACTTACCACATTGGCCTTTGTTACCTGAAACAAGACAAGAAAGATCAGGCTCGGATGAGTTTCGAACAAGCGTCACAGATGACCTTCGACAAGCCCACACAAGAAAAAGCCTTGTACAATTATGCCCTGCTGTGCTACCAAAATTCGTATTCTCCCTTCAACGAACAGGCCAAAGCTTTTCAACGAATTCTGACGGAATTCCCGACTTCCGAATTCTCCGCATCGGTCAACAACTTCCTTTCGGAGGTATATCTCTCTTCCAAAGATTACGCAGGCTCGCTAGCTTCCATCGATGCATTGCCCGAACCAGGTCCGAAAATGTTACAGACCAAATGCAGGTTGTTGTTCTTGGCAGGAATGGAAAAATACAACGCCCAGAATTTTACGGAGGCTCAACAATTGTTCACCAAATCGGCCGTACTTGCCATGGAGCTGAACACCCCTATGAATGAGACGATGTATTGGAAAGGCGAATGCAACTTTCGATTGGGCTTTCTCAAAGAAGCAGCCGAAGACTTCAAAACCTTCGCTCAAGATCCAGGCAGCGTTAAAATGAAAGCCTTCCCTATTGTTTCCTACCAGTTGGGATATGCCTATTTCAATCAAGGTTTATATGCTGAAGCACGATCTTGGTTCGAAAAATACACGACACAGACAGGTGTTAAAAAAGAAAAGACCTATACCGACGCCTTAAACAGAATCGGTGATTGTTTCTTCCAATCCAAAGAAATCGCCAAGGCCGAAAAGGCTTACCAGTCAGCACAATGGAGCCATACTTCAGGCAACGATTACGCCACTTATCAGTTGGCTATCTGTCAAGGTGCCCGTAAATTATATCGTGGGAAAGTGGAACAACTTAACGGCTTTGAAAAGAAATATCCTCAGTCCGTGTTCCTGGACAAAGCTCTTTATGAACTGGGCAGTACCTATGTCTTGATTAAACAAACGGACCAAGCAGCCAATACCTTGACCAAACTGCTGAAGCTATGTGGTGAGTCCCCCCTTTCCCGTAAGGCGAGTCTACAAATGTCCGATATTTTGGCCGAGCAAGGCAAAACGGATGAAGCCATCGCTTCATACAAGAAAGTGATTGAGCTGTATCCAGGCAGTGAAGAGGCACAAACGGCACTTAAAGGGTTGAAATCCATATTTGTCACCAACAACACCGTGAGCAACTACCTGAGTTATACGGCAGGGCTTCGCGGTATCGTCAAAATTGAAACCGGCGAAGAAGACTCCTTGGCTTTCCAAACAGCCGAAGCCGCACGAGAAGCCAACAAACCGTCCGAAGCCATCGACGGCTACATCTTTTATCTTCAGAATTTCCCCTCTGGAGCCTTCCGTACGGACAGCCACTACCAAATGGGGCGTTTAATGTTCATTACTGGAAAAACCAAGGAAGGCATGGCCGAACTGGATTCTGTCATTTCCAAAACGGGGCATAAGTATCAGGTTCCAGCAGCCAAATTGTTGGCCGAAGGATGTTATGCAGTAAAGGATTATGCCTTGTCGCTGAACGCCTATCAACAGATGGAAAACCTTGCCACAGACCGCTTGACTCGTCTGACAGCCATTATGGGTGTGATTCGCTGTTCCTACTATTTGGAATTGTACAAAGGAGCCGTGGATGCAGCCAATAGGATGCTCAACGATGAGAACCCGGGCACGGACATGCAACGCGAAGCCTTATACTATCGCGGGATGTCCCTTTTGAATGACGGGCTGAACGAACAAGCCAAGGCCGATCTTCAAACACTTGGAGCAGAATCTCAAACTGCGTTCGGAGCTGAAGCACGGTTCCGTCTGGCAGAGTGTCTGTTCGCGGAAGGCAACGACAAGGGTTCTGAGAAAGCCATACAGGAATTTCTCACGGAAGGTTCTTCGCAATCGTATTGGCTGGCGCGTTCCTCCATCCTGATGGCGGACATTTGCATTAAACGTGGAAACGATGTGCAGGCTAGGCAATACCTGAATAGCCTGAAGCAGAACTACACAGTAAAGAACGACATACAAGAAATGATTGCAAGTCGACTGAAAAGCTTAGCCCAACGAAGCAACTGATTATGAGAACCTCGACGATACTCGCACTGACAGGCAGCCTGCTTTTTACCACGCTGACAACTACTGCGGCCAAAACAAACAAGCCAAAAGCCGCGACGACGGTCAAGGACAGCGTTCCCTCTTCCGACGGAACGGTGGACCGAAAATTCCAACCGGTGTTGGAACCGGTAGAGCGCATCTTGGTGCTTCCTGGACTGGAGTCACAAACAGAGGCCAAGCAACCTTTGGTCTTTTCCATAGCGGAAAGCCCTGCGTCCCTGAAAGGTGAATACAATCCGTTGCCTGCAGCAGGAATTCAGCAAGAATTTCCTACAGCCAAGCAATTGGGTTATGTACGCTTGGGCGTGGGCAACCACCGCTCGTTCATGGGTGATGTTCAATTGAACCTGTTACGGGCAGCCACGCAATCGTTCGACGTCAACTTCAGGCATCGTTCCATTTACGGCGAGGTGCTGTTGCCCTCCGGTGAAATCGATGAGGCATACCATTCCGAAAATAATTTTGTCATGAATTACAGGGCTTCGATGCCAAAAACCGTATTGGAAGCAAGTCTGGGTGAACGTTTCAATTTTTGGAACAATTACGGAAAATGGAGTGCCACAGGTGTAGATACCTTAAAAATACCGGGTGGGCAATGGTCCACGGACGGATCATTCACGTTTGGGCTGAAATCAAAAGATTTGGACAATCCGATTTCTTGGATGGTAAAATCCGAAGGTCATAAGTTCCGTTTGGGCAATGGGGTCAGTTCCTCAGCCAACATACCATTCGAAACCAAGGGTGGTGCGGAAAACGAAATCAAGCTTACTGGTTCATTGAATTACGACCTGAACGATCGGATTCGGTTGGGCGTGGACACAAAAATCCGGAATTTCACCTACCGTTTACCCGTCACATACAAAATTGACGGTACGAATCCCGTGTTTGCCTCCAATCTTGGAGCCGAATTCGAGGATAGAGATTATTTGGAACTGGCACCCTTTGCCACTCTTTTTTACAAGAACTGGATGTTCAAGGGCGGCTTCAAATTATCCATTCCATCCCTGATCAGCGAATCGGTTCGGCCCAATCTAATCGGTTCGGCCATTACGCCTTTGGGTCGTAAAACGGTGCTGCGCATCACCTTGGACGGAGGCGTCGAACCGTTGTCCTATCGGGAAGGCATCGCCATGAACCCTTGGTTGGATCCTGCCATACGGCTTCGGTCCACGTGGAAACCCTATGACTTGATAGGTGACTTGGATTTCAGACCCATTTCCAATCTGAGAATCAGCACCGAAGTTGGTTTAAACACAACACATGATGCTCCATTTTTCACCAATGCCGATGTAGCCATGGGAACAACGGGTCTGAACAATGCCTGTGGGCACCTCTTTACCGTGGAATACATGACTTCAACGGAACTTCATGTCGAAATCAACGGCGAATATTCCGTCGAGAATTTACTGACTATTTTAGGCAGTGTACGCTACAACGCCTATGCGAATTCGAGCGACAATACTGCGATTGATAGTCAACTGGCTGCGAACGGCCGGAAGGCGTGGTACAAGCCTGGTGTGGAAGCACGCTTGCGGGCAGATGTACGACCGGTGGACAAACTGACCGTGTTTGCGGATTACAAGCTTGAAGCGCTTCGTTATGCGCCCACAGTCAACGATTTCTGTGCCATGATGAACCCCATCAACGACCTGAGTTTTGGAGCCAATTACAAAATGAACAAGGAAGTTGGCATCTTCATGCACGTGAACAACTTGCTTGATCAGCGCTACCAGGTTTACAACGGCTTTCCCGTTCACGGTTTCACGGCTCTGGTGGGCGGCTCCGTCTCCTTCTAAACACCATGCTCATCAAGGCAAAAGCCATCGTTCTGCACTGTCAGTCCTATAACGATTCGACCAACATCGTTCATTTGTACACGGAAGATTTTGGTCGCATCAGCTATTTGGTCACCAAGTCGCACAGCAAGAAGTCTTCGTTGAGAGGTGCTTTTTTTCAACCATTATCCTTGGTCGAAATCGAGGCAGACCATCATGGGAATCGTTCGCTGCAACGCATAAAGGAAATCCGTTCCATTTTTCCATTCACGGGCATTCCTTCCGATCCTTTCAAGAACACCATCGCTTTGTTTCTGGCTGAAGTCTTGTATCGATCGCTGCGCGAATCCGAAAAAAATCCGGCGATGTTCGATTACCTGCTCCGTTCCATCCAATTTCTGGATTTATGCGAAAAAGGCTTGGCCAACTTTCACCTCGTTTTTCTCATCAAACTGACCCGCTACCTAGGATTTTACCCCAATACAGAAGCACAGCATCCGAACTGGTATTTCGACCTCCAAGGAGGTTGTTTCGTTCAGATGCGGCCCTTTCATAACGCCTGGCTCAGTCCAGAGCAGGCAGAAGATTTCGCTCAATTGATGCGAATGAATTTCGATAATCTGGCAGCTTTCCGCTTCGACCACCGCGAGCGGGTGGAAATTCTGAATCAGATGATGAACTATTACCGGATGCATCTGACCGAATTTCCCACCATCAAATCGCTAGCTGTGTTGCAAGAAGTCTTTGGCTGATTACTTCTTCAGGTACTTGGAGACGACATTGTCGAGACCCCATCTACCAGCACCACCTAAAACCAAGGCCAATGCAGCGCCAAGAACCAAGATGAAATATTCAATGCCTTCACCGGGTTGGTTGCCAAACCAGTTCATGAAGAATCCGTTGTGGATGTGACCGCCTAGAATCATGGCACCCGTCATTTGAATAAAGATTGCTCCTGCCATGAAGCGGGTGCCGAGTCCCAGAATGACGCCGATCGGGCCGACGAATTCAGCCAAAATAACTAGAATGCCGAGAAAAACGGGCATTCCCATGGAGCTAAAAAAACCGAGGGTGCCTTCGAGTCCATAACCTCCGAACATGCCCAATGCTTTCTGCATGCCGTGCGGCAAAATGACGACACCTAGTGCCAAACGAACTAAAAGTAATGCGGTGGATTTGGTATCCGTTGCGAAAAATGATTTGATTGCTTTCATTAGAGTAATTGTTTATTTGTTTGTATTTGCATCCATCGGGACCTCCATCAATAAGATTCTAGAGGGTTCTTCCGAACGGATATCGAGTTTTGTTGTTTCGTAAATACCCAGACCGTCGCGGCGACCGAGTTCTTGTCCAGAGACGTTCACCTTGCCTTCGAGTACGAAAACATAGACGCCTGTGTTGGTTCCTTTCAGTTCGTAACTTCCTTCCCAACCCTTCGACAAATCACCCAGATGGAACCAGGCTTGCTGGCCAATCCACGCACCGTCGTCATCGGCGTTGGGGGAAACGATTTGATACAAAGTATCGGGTTTTGCCAAACCTTCCAGCGAAATTTGACTGTAGCGTGGTTTCGTATTCCGTTCGGCTGGGAAAACCCAGATTTGCAAAAACTTGGCCAACTGGACAGGATCCGGATTGAATTCGCTGTGGAAAATGCCCGTTCCGGCACTCATCACCTGAATTTCGCCAACTGCAATTTGCGTGTCATTGCCCATGCTGTCCTTGTGTTCAACACGGCCTTCCAGCGGAATGGAAATGATTTCCATGTTGTCGTGCGGATGTTGGCCGAAACCTTCACCACCGGCCACTTGGTCGTCGTTGAGCACCCGAAGCATGCCAAAATGCACCCGTTCGGGGTTGTAGTAGTTCGCAAAGCTGAAGGTGTGGTGGGAATCCAGCCAACCATGATTGGCATGTCCCCTCGAATTGGCTGTATGAAGAATTGTTTTCATTTTGCAGTACGTTTAGTTTGTATTGCAAAAGTACGGGGTGTTAAAGCCTTTGGAAGTAACGAAATCGGGGCAATGAATGCAAAAATCCGTTATTTGGAGTTGAAACGCGACCCAGAACGGAATTCGCCCGGCGACATGCCCGTCATTTTCTTGAAAAAGTTGTTGAAATGCGCAGCCTCCTCAAAGCCCAACGAATAAGCCAATTCCTTGTTGCTGATTTCCGTGAAAACCAAGGCCCTTTTGGCCTCCAGCACCAGTTTATTCTGGATATGCTCCTTGGCTGAAACCCCAGTCAAGTTCTTCACGATTTTATTTAGATAATCTGCCGTCACAGCAATCTCATCGGCATAGCCTGAAACCTGATGCTCGGTGGCAAAGCGTTTGTTCAACAAATTCCGAAATGAACGCAGCAGTGCATTCCCGCTCTCCAGAAGTTGCGTATTATCCTCTTTCCTTATGGAACAATGGTTGTTGCTCAACACCAGAAACAACTGCACCAGTGAAGCAATGGCCTCGGTATTATACCGTCCAACACTTTCCGAAAAGTACTTCATCTGCTCAAAAACGTTCTGATAAGCAGGCAGCTGCGATTCATTCAGCGTCAAGGGTGGTGAAATGCCGTACTCATTGAACAGGTACAAGTCATCGATCATCTTTTGAGAAATGCTATTTCTCAAAAGAAACTCTTCTGTAAATGCAATGAGGTGCCCCTTGGGTTGGGCAAAAAACAGCAATTGGTGCATCTGGCCAGGCATCAGGAAAAATACCAGTCCATCGTTGACCGGATATTCATGGAAATCCACATAATGGATACCGCTCCCCTTTTCGATGAACATGATGGCGTAATAATCGTGTCGGTGCGGGCGTTCCGATTCCAGCGTGGGGCCGTTGTAAACGTCCTCCAGCGTTTTGAGCAGAAAACCGTCTGGATGGTCGGAAGCTTCTGCGAACGTATACGTCCGAATATCAGAATGCGCCATATACTACTGTATCAACGGAATACCCGGGAGCAAATACCCTTTTCGATCCGGATTGAAATCCAACATAATCTGATCCGGCATCACATCATCGTCCAAAGCAATCAATTTCAACTGCTGAACACCTGGTTTCAAATCACTGAGTTTTATACGTACGACCGATTGGTTGCGCATTACCCTCAGTTTCCAGGCTTCACTCCGCCCTTGGGTCTGGGTATTGATACGGATGGGGTTACCATCGTTCAATACCAGTTCGTAGCGCAAGGCACCACCGTCAAGAGCATAGTTCGGTAAGGTGCAGACGCATAGTTCGGCATTTCCAGAGGAAGTCGTGTTAAACGTATAGTTCAACACCTCTCCGTTTTTCAGTCGGATGGCAGACAAGCTATGTCCCAAACCTGAAGGCCTTGCATCGGGTCTGGCGATGGAAGCCGGGAATGAAACTCGTTGGTTGTTTTCCTGCAAAGCATCCAAAGTGGCACTCCTCAGTACGACGCTTGTATGTAAGATCGATTTCGGCGTCACATTCTTTAGTCGTTCCGGCAATAAAGGTTCTTTGAATACATTTAGGTCGCGGGGATGGTCGTTCATCATCTTATACCACTTTCCGTTGGTGATGTCCGAATTGTAAAGGGCAGTTAGCTTCTTAATTTCTTGGAAGGCAAAAAGGCTGGCAGCAGCATAAGAAGCTGCCGTTTCGGTCAAGTTGGAAGATTCGGCCTGACGAGCCATCTGGGCATATAGAATCTTTTGGTTGTGCATCGAAGCAGCAACAACCGGATATAGGACCAGTTGGAAAAACGAAGGCCTTTGCAACGCCGTCAAACTTTCGTTGATGGAACGGACCTGGCTTTCAATGTTGGCATACGCCTGAATGCGGGCTTCAGCTTCTTCTTGGCTGAACTCCGTATCGACGACAGGTGTTTTCCCACCCGGAGCTCCGGCTTCTTCCACCCGACTCCAGCCCATGAATTCAGGTTTACGCTGATTGGCCAAGTGGTAAAAAGTTTGCATAATGTGCGAAAGGCGAACAGCGTTTTGAGCACCGAATTCCCGTTGCATAAAGGCTTGCAAATGGTCGGCATATTCGGATTCCTTCAGAGAAGCAACAGCAGGCTTCGCTGGTTTACCCACATTCCAGGCCAAATCCAGGTAATATTCAATCAAGTATTCGGCCGGTTTGATGTCACCGACATTGACCACCCAGATTTTGCGAGCGTTCTGCTCCCAGGCACGGGTCATCTCAAATTTAATCTGAGCAGGCGAGGTCGTAGCCAACCAAAGGTAATCGTGTGGGCGCCCCCAATAGGAAAGATGGTAATAAATGCCTGCACCACCGCTTCGTTTCTGCTCTTCCGGGCTGCTTAAGCGGGTGATGTTACCGTAGTTGTCGTCGCACCACATCAACGTCACATCTTCGGGAACTTTCAAACCAGCGTCGTAAAAATCCAGTACTTCTTTGTAGGGAATGAACACTTGAGGAATCTCATTGATGGGTTTTTTCAATCCATCAGTCAGTATTTGACGTTGGCCTTTGAACACCTTCTCCAATAAATCGCGTTGTTCGGTGATGGAATTGGCACCTTCCATCTTGCCATCGTGTATGCCACGCATGCCGACGGTATACACGCAAGGTGTGCCCATGGTTGCCAAAACACGATCCGTCCAATATTGAGTCACTTTAGGTGCATTGGTGGAATAATCGTAATCGCCCATAGTGGTTTCATTCCATTCCCCCACATTGTTGCGCATTAGCGGCTCACAGTGGGACGTACCCACGTAGATACCGTATTTGGCGGCCATTTCTGCATTGCCTGCCACCTGATAGAAAGCAACCGTACAATTGTGCATCGCCGGCCAAATAATATTGGCTCTCATACGCATCAACAATTGGAAAATCCGTTCGTAGGCAAGAGGGCCGATGGCTCCTTTGGCACTTTTCGGATCCAACGTTTCTGTAGCCCAAGGCATCAGATTGAAATCCTCGTCGTTCAGGAAAATGCCTCGAAACTGCACAGCAGGTTTATCTTCCTTTAAAAAGTCAGTCGGCAAGGTCACTACGTTTTTGTGTTCGGGCGTAGCGTCCGCCCACCAAATCCAAGGTGAAACGCCTATTTGGCGAGAGATCTCCAACAAGCCATACGCCGTACCCAACGCATCGGAACCAATGACCAGCAGGAGGTTTTTTTTGCCATAGGAAATTGTTTGAACCCGATAAGCCTCCCAGGTACCCTTCAATGCTGAAATGTCAATCTTATTCTGTTTGAGCAATTTGTCGAAAAGCTTGTTCGTTCCTGGGATACCTGCCAACACAGCAAAAGGAACTTTCTTCAAGCTCATGAGGTCTTCGGAAATGGTCGGTGTTACACCAGTGACCGCATGAATATCACCTGACAACAACAGCGCCGCCTGTTTGACGGGACTGGTCGGATTCGCCAAAACAATTGGGCACGCTTTTTCGTGAGCAACCATTATAAAATCTTTTGACTTGGCAAAAGCGGCTGAAGCGGTCCATGCTAAAACCAATAAAATTTTGAATCTCATCGTGATGAATTTTTACAAACCACTAAAATCCAAATCATTGAATAATAAAGAAGGTATCTGATAGGCGTTGTTCAGACGCGGGTCGTTACCGATTTCCTCCAATTTCTGCCAAAGCGTCAGCATATTTCCCGTCACATTCATTTCCGAAATCGGCTGAACGCGCTTGCCATTCTCAATGAGAAAACCCTCGATACCGAATGAAAAGTCACCGGATGTGCTGTTGCTGTTTCCACCATTGAAACCAGTCACTAAAATGCCGCGTTCCATCGTTGCAACCATTTCTTCCAATGAACGATCCCCATTTTCGAGAACCAACTGTGAAATGCTGCTGATGGTGGGTTCCACTCCCATTTTCAGGGCGCTATAGGTGTCGATGAAATACGTTTCGAGCACGCCTTTATTGAAGATGAACCGCTTTTTGGTAGCCACGCCTTCGTTGTCGAAATAACGGGCGCCGAAGCTGTGCGGCAAATGTGGATTGTCAAGGATGTTCACTTTTTCCGAAAGCACCTGCTCACCGAGCTTGTCCATCAAGAAGGAATTCTTTTGTTGCAGGGAATTACCGTTCAAAGCAGATAGCACAGGGCCGAGCAAGCGTCCTGCATTGAGGTTGTCCACCAGCATGGGATACGTACCTGATGCAACTTTCTGTTGCCCCAACTTTTCCAATGTTCGCTCCAAGGCAATTTTACCGATGCCTGTTTTCTGCAAATCATTCCAGGAAAGGGCCTGGTCATACCAAAACGATTCAGGACGGGCTTCCCCCTCGCCTTTTATGGAAACACTTACAGAAATGGAAAAATAACTGTGGGCGCTTTCTCCCTCAAAACCATTGCTGGCCAACGTGTAGCTGAACGACTCGCCATCGCTGTACGAAGACTGTACCGAAAGAATGCGGTCGTCCGAGCCCAAGATTTCATCGGCTGCATCATGAGCCAATTGAAGTTTTTCATCGGGAGAAATCTCGTTCAGAGTGATGTCGCAAAGATCCAGATCGGGCATTCCACCTTGATAATAGCGGGAGGCTTCCGGTAATTGGCGGCAAGGGTCGGCAGCCAAGTAGCGCACAGAATCCACCGCATTGACGATGAATTTGCCGATTTCAGCCTTTTCCATTCGATTGGTGGAAAACGACCCGTAGCGTCCATCTAAGTATAGGTTGAAAACCAATTGGTTCTCGGAAGATTGTTGTAGTTTGTCCAGTTGCTTGTCACGGACATCAAAATCGGTGTTCGTGCCCGAGTAAATGTTTAGCCGAACAGCCTGACAACCTTGTTTCAGGCATTCGTCCATCGCCCATCGGGCTAATTCCTTATATTCGTTGGAAATCATGGCTTCACAGGTTTAATTGTCGCCTCCGACAGTGAGTTTACGAACCAGCGCCGAAGGCATGCCGCAGGTGACTGGGCAACTTTGCCCTTCTTTGCCACAGGTCCAAGTGCCGTTGTCCATTTGGTAGTTGCTGGCTACCATCGTCATGTCAGCCAATGCCTTTGGCCCGTTGCCGATGATGTTGATGTCCTTGATGGGCGTGGTCAGTTTTCCGTTTTCGATGAGCATGCCTGACTTCACAAAAAACGTAAAGTCGCCTGCACCGATTTGAACTTGTCCGTTGGTAAAAGAATCCACAAAAACGCCCTTCTTCACGGAAGCAATCATTTCTTCCTCGGTTGAATTCCCATTTTCCATATACGTGGCACGCATACGCGGAAGTGGTGCGTGACGGAACGATTCGCGTCTGCCGTTGCCTGTGGGCTGAATACCGTAATGCTTGGCGCTGATGCGGTCGTGCAAATAAGAATCCAGCACGCCGTTGCGCACGATGTAGGTTTTCTGCCCGAGCACGCCTTCGTCATCGATGTTCAAGGAGCCTCGGTTATAAGGTATCGTGCCGTCGTCCACCACATTGATGAAATCGGCACAGATTTTTTTATGCAGCATGTCGGAAAAAATAGACGTTCCCTTTCGGTTGAAATCGGCTTCGAAAGCATGTCCAATAGCTTCATGCAGGAAAATACCGGAGCCACCTGCACCCAAAACAACAGCCATTTCACCACCTTTGGGTTTGATGGCATCAAATAAGATGGCGGTTTCGGCAATGGTTTCCTGTGCGATTTCTTCAATCAAAGCTTCATTGAGAAACTCGAAACCCATTCGAAACGCTCTGGCAGCACGGCCGTTTTCGTAAACACCGTTCTCCTTCATCACACAAACGGCGGCCAATGAAACCATTGGACGGAAATCTTCATACCAAACACCTTCGGAATTGGCAAAAAGCACATACGTGGAACTATCGGAAAGGCTGACCATCACTTTGTCCACCCGTTCATCGATTTCAAAAATGCGGTCGTTGAGTTTCTGCACATATGGAATGCGCTGTTTGAGGTTAATGTCTTCCCACGATTGTTTGATACGGTAATGATTTTTCGGCTTTATTTGATGGCTAAGATTCAGCGAATTGAGATTTGCCGATGCATTTGCAATGCGAGCAGCCGTCCGTGCCGCTTTCAGCATATCGTTGATTTCGGTACTCTCCACGTATGCATAACCGGTTTGGTCGCCCGAAAGCACGCGAACACCCATTCCGTAGTCGATGCCCGAAAACGTGGAATTGACCTCTCCATCGCGCAATCCCAGTGAATTGTTGAAGGCGTGCTCAAAATACAGGTCGGCATAATCACCGCCCTTTTCGAGCGCTGCAGCCAGGACTTTTTTCAAATCCGCCTCATCGATACCGAAATGTTTCATATTTTAAAGGTATAGGGATGCAAAGTAACGCAAAAAAACGCTATTTTTGCCGGCGCTTTCCTCTCGGGAAGCATTTTACGTTAAAAAAAAGGATGGCCTTGTAGTTCAATGGATAGAACGGAAGTTTCCTAAACTTTAGATTCGGGTTCGATTCCCGGCGAGGCTACTACCTCAAAACCAACTCATCTTATTTTCAACTGATTAGACAAGCTTCTTTTTGATAAGGGCTAGCGAGGTTGCGTTCAACCTGCTCAACTTTTATTGGTTTCAGCAGTTTTTTGTTGATTTTGTTTTTAAATTTGATGCAATGTCTCTTATTCTTACATCAGTTCCAAATTCAGAATAAAAACGTGCACAGCATTATTGATAGATTAAACGCTTATGTAAAAATTAGCGACCCTGCTAAAGAACTATTGGTAGAAATACTAATTCAGATTACACCGAAGAGAGGCACCCAACTTCTGAAAGAGGGAGAATTATGCAAGTATATGTATTTTGTGACAAAGGGTTTAGCCAGAGGATATTTTCACCAAAATGGCAAAGACATCACTTCATGGTTCGCCATGGAAAATGACATTGCAACACCCTTCTATTCTTTTGTCAGCCAAAAGCCAAGCTATGAAAGTGTTGAAATAATGGAAGACAGTGAACTCTATGCTGTTAGCTATGAGAACCTGCAGAATCTCTATCGACAATTTCCCGAATTCAACAAGTTAGGTAGGATACTGACAGAAAAATACTATGTCGAACTGATGGCCAGAACCATGTCCTTTCAATTTCAAACAGCGGCTGAGCGTTACCATGAGTTGTTTAGTCAGCAACCAAAACTGTTTCAGAGAGCTCCCTTAGGTTTTATCGCTTCTTACCTTGGAATTTCTCAGGAAACCCTTAGCCGAATCAGAACAAAATCTTGAATCGTTGCACTTTTTGACATTTATCAAAGGAATCTTGTTTGAAATGCCTGACCTTTGCAGGGTGATTCCTAATGAGATATGTACAATGAGAAAAGCAAACCGTAATGACAAGGATATTGTTGTTGAAATTCTTACAGCGTCTTTTAAGAAAGACCCACACGTCAATTGGCTAGTAGCACAAAGCAAGAAGAAAAACAAGCTGAAAACTCTGGTAGAATATGTTTTCGGTGAATCGTTGGAAAGGGGTGAAATCTTTATAAGCGACGATAACAAAGCTGCCGCTTTATGGAACTCCGACAAGAAGGAAAAATTTACATTTCATTTTATTGTCAGGAATTTATCTTTTCTTTTTCATGTCGGGCTTAGATCAACGATCAGAGCCCTAACGGCTGGTAAAAAAATTCACGACTTTTATCCAAAGAGCCAGCATTATTTCCAATTATACATGATCGGTGTATTGCCCGAAAGTCAGGGCACTGGACTGGCAAGCTCCTTGATGAACCCTATGATAGAGAGGATGGAAAGAGAGAATATCCCTTTGTATCTTGAAACTGCAAACCCCCGGAATGTGGAAATTTATAAAAAGAAAGGTTTCGCTGTATTTCACACCATGCAGTTCGGAAGCAATACGTTTTACATGCTGAAGCGATAACTATAAAACGTATTCTCCAATAGCTGTCAAGGTTCTAGTTCCGGCAAGGCTACGTTTAAAATCAACTCTTTACTATTCAACCGTTTAGGAAATCGTTTACAAGACTACCTATTTCTTGATGGTGAAGACGTTCGCCTTGAGGAAGAATCGATACGATTTGATCATCCCGTTCGTATTTTTATCCGTTCGTGGCAAATATTTGAAACCCGATACTTTGCAATTCTCGCCCATGTCGACAACGACCTGATGGGGCTGTGCGGTCTTCGTCCCAGTCCAACTGGTGGCCCAAAGTGTGGATTCCTGCTGGTCGAATATTTTTTCGGCAGAGCAGTTGCCGGCAGTCACTTCTTCGCTGTCTGAATAAAAAACGTTCCATTTTGAACGGGGTAATAACGTTCCATCGGCTCCAAGCAGTTCGAATTCGGCCATGCTGGTGGTCTTGTCTTTTGGATTCTGTGAAGAAAGTGCCTCCAGGCAAAAATAGCGACCAACCATGATTTTCTTAAAAGTAACTTCTTTCCAACCTTGTCCAGCCGAGAAGGAACCCGTATCGATGGGAACCTCAGCCGATAACACAAGCGTCTCGCCCTTCTTCCGGTGCAAAAGAGATTCATCAACTATGATCTTGTCTAAAACAGGCACCGTAACGCCTTTCGTTTGAGTGGATTGTGGTGTCTCCAAATCTAAGATGACAATCTCATTCTTGCCCTTCTTAAGCCAACAGCCAGGCATGTACATGGTTTGCTGTGGTCCGATGTTCCAATATCGACCTAAATTATAGCCATTTACCCAAACCATACCTTTTCCCCAGGTACTCATTTCGATGTAGGAGTCGCCCAGTTCAGTCAGTTCAAAAGAGGCTCGATACCATGCCGGGCCTTTGACCAAGCCTTTCTTGAACGTCAGATTCTTTTGAAAATCTGCTTCGACCGGGAAATTATAGATCTCCCAATTTAGGAGATTGGTTGCCTTGGACGAAGTGATCAGTTCCACCTTCTCGGTAATACCTTTTCGATCAATAATGGTTTTCCCGTAATTGACTCTGCCCATCGCATCCACCAAAATATCAAGGACATCGCCGTTTTTAATCGGAGGCAATACGATGCTGTTTTCTTCCTTGCGGCGATCGAGCCGACCAATGAGCTTGCCGTTGACATAAACCGCTGCCCAATCGTGCAATTCAGTCATTTTTAAAACGGAGGAAGTCGTGCAGGCAGGCAGTTTCGTACGATAGAGCATTTGCCCCCAGCCTTGGCTTAAGGCTTCCATTGGTTTGATGAACTTACTGAGATTCGCTTTCGGTAGGTTTCCAAATAAGGCCGCAGATTCGTTGAATGAAATCGTCGGAATCGAGATGACCGGAATTTTTGTCGGAGGTTCCGGAATCGTTTCACCTGGGTTCAAATAATTCTTAATTAAGTCGCGAACGGCATAAAACTTATCCGTCGGCTGTCCTGCTTCATTAATGGGTGCATTGTAATCGTAGGAAGCTACCATGCAACCGAAAGGAGGCGAATTTGCCCCACCCCATTGACCGAACGATGTGCCTCCATGAGCCATATATAGGCTGAATGAGATCTTACGGTCCAACATATCCTTTAAACTGCCGATAAAGCTGCTGATGGAACGCGTCTCGTGCGCTCTGCCCCAATAATCGAACCAACCCGTCCAATACTCGCTACACATGAGCGGTGCTTTGGGATGCATTTCCTTGTACCGCTGGAACTGTTGGTCAATGTTGGATCCCGCCCCAAAATTCAAAGCCGAATAAACACCCTCCACGTTGTATTTGAAGAAGTTGGAGCTCCAGTCACAACGGAAAAGCTGAACTTTGTCGAATCCAGAAGAACGGATAGCGTCCCGCATTTGAGACATATACGTAGAATCATTGCCATACGTGCCATATTCGTTTTCGACTTGAACCATAATGATGTTTCCACCGTTTTGAATCTGAAGGGGTGCCAATTCCTTTCCAACATGTTTCAGATAGTTGATGGAGCGTTCCATGAAATAGTTGTCGTTCCGGGTGCGCACCTGCAAATCGGTTTTACGGAGCAGCCACCAAGGCAAACCGCCCATATCCCATTCGGCACAGGCGTACGGCCCAGGCCGTACAATGCAATAAAGGCCGTTTTTTTGGATAAGACGAACAAATTCAGCCACATCCTTTTGACCGGTGAAATCAAATTGATCGGGTTGCGGTTCGTGGTAATTCCAAAAAAGGTATATGCATATTGTGTTCATACCCATTGCCTTGCACATCTGGATACGGTGTTCCCAATATTCGCGCGGAATTCGTGGAAAATGGATTTCGCCAGCACGGACAACGAAGGGTTCACCATTCAATAAGAAGGTATTTTCTCCTGCAACGAAGGTTCCAAACTTCCGAACGTCTTGTGCTTCAACAAATAGCGAGAATAAGAGTGTGGCGATAAGGCAGAGTTTGAATGCTTTCATGATTGTCAGTTTGAATACAAATGTATATTAATCTTATATTCCACCGAAACCGTCGGCTTCTTGATTTCCAGAAAACTTTTTTGAGTGCCGAAATCGGGCAACACAGCCTTATCCAGGTAACTCAGATAAGGAGCGTCCTTGAACATGGGTGTGAAATAAAAGAACATGTCGCTCGTTTTCAAAGTTTGTTGGAATTTCTTTAGACCGATTGTCCAAGGTTTGCTTGCATAAAGGTCGTCGGCTAAAAGCTCACCGTTCATCAGGCAAGAACCGCGATCACCCCGATAATCGAACGTGATGAACACATCATTCAGGTTCGACAAATCAAGATTTCCTGCTTTGAGGACGAAGTGGCTATTATCTGCCTGCAATAGTTTAATACCGGTTTCGACCTTTGGCACACTGACGCGCCATACATCCATGTTCTTAATCAGTGACTTGCCCGCTGTCACGACTCCCTTTACCGACGAGATACTGCCACCAGCAGGATAAACCGAAAAGTCTATGTTCTCCTCATTGTTGCTTATAAAGGAAAGTTGTTCTCCTTCTTCCAAGACTAAGGATTTGCTTATCACCAACTTCGCATCTCCATCTTTACCAATTAAATAAGCATTTTTAGCATCGTTCTCCTGCAAAACCAGAAACGAAACGCCCTTAGCCTCAAACGTACTTGTTCCGCCTTCCGCAAAAGTAACCACCGTATTTCCACGACGCAAGGTTGTCTTAATGCCTGTGCCGCTTATGCTGACCTTACCTTTCAGCACTATTTCAGGAGAAATTCCATCCAAGGAGACTAGCACATTGTAACGCTTTCCGTGGTTGATAAACCGACAAAAAGGCTGAACGGTGGCCATGCGAATCTGTACTCCGTCAAAATCCACATTAATAGGAAATAGGGCACTGCTGCCTGCTTTTAAAGTAAATGTGCCGACTTCGGGGAAGGCAACCACCCCAGTCTTGGTAGTGACATTCACCTTAAGTCCCTGCAAATCATGCACAACCAAGTGATCTTGAAAATTATGCATAAACAGATACCCTTTATTTCCGTCACTTCGTACGGAATAGCGCAAAGTAGTTGTGTTCTCTGCTTTGATGCTGTCGTTGGTCAAAGGCAAAACAGGATGCAGGGGAGCCAAATCGTTCCCATAACATTTTAGAAAATAGTTGATCAGTTTCAACGAATAGAAGCCACTGCTCACATTTCCAAACTCACCGATAGGTGCCTGATAATCATACGATTTATTCTGCAATCCAGAGCCTTCCGAAAAATAATAATTCCCTATGGAAGGCGTTGTTCCACCATGATACATGTAGAAACCCAAGCCATTCGTTCCGCTACCAACCGTTCTGACCATCATGGGCAAGAAGCTTTCTCCCGGCACATGTGGACGACGGGAGTAGGTAACGGCCATGCCCGTTCCGAGTTCGGCCGCCAAGGAAGGATAGAGATTTACATCATAGCTCACCGGAGCATAGTCGGGTTTATGTTGGATATCTTTAAACAGATAAAAGGGACTGGGCTTGTTACCAGGTACCCAGAAGGGATAGGCATAGCCTGCCATCACCGGAATGGATCCTTTTTCGACTATAGTCGCGAAACCCCAGCCGGTTGCCGTGTAAATGGGTGCTATCAAACCTGCTTTCAGCGCCAATTGCTTGAGCGTTTTCATGTGATCGCGCCCCACATCGGCAAACTCGTTACCTTGGTCGTTGATGCCTACACCATCTTGGTTGATTTTACGGTCATGGCTAGCCACCGTCCGTTCACGCGGGGCATCCTGATAGGTAAAACCCCAAGGTGCCGACGAATGTTGGTATTCATTTTCCAATTGAACGCCAATGATGGGGCCACCATCCTTAAACATAAGTCCTTTCAATTGTTTGCCGATCTCCTGATACAAACGGTTGGTGTAAAACAGATAGGCTTTGTCATTGCTCCGCACATCGATGGGACGGCCATACAACCAATCGGGCAGCCCGCCGTTGCGAATTTCACCATGAGCGAAAGGCCCAACGCGCATCAATACACTCAGCCCGTTTTTTGCGCAGAGTTCCGTGAAACGACGAACATCCAAATCGCCCGTCCAATCGAAAATACCTTCCTTAAACTCGTGCATGTTCCAAAATACATAGGTTGCCACGGTCGTAATACCACCAGCTTTCATTTTTTTCAACTCCTCGTCCCAATATTGGTTAGGATATCGGCTGAAATGGAACTCACCGATCACCGGGATGAATGGCTTCCCATTACGCTCCAAGTAAAAGCTGGTTACCCCGATACTATCGCCCTGTACGTTTCGACCACCTAAATCAAGGTGGCCACGAAGAACATTGGTCTGAACTGCGGTAACATCGATGGAATAACCATTTTGAGTTTCAGCCGCCTGAACACTCGAACATAAAAGAACAATCGAAAGAATGAAAACCAGGCTTTTTTTCATTTTTATCTTATTTTTAATACGATAGCCAAATGTACTTGAACTCCCTGATGATTTACGTCCATCTTGGCAGCTTCCAACAATTGTTTCTTTGCTTTTGTCAGTTCACCCAAGCCCAAATTACCCAATCCAAGCAAATAATGGCAATGCACTTTGTTGCGATAGGTCAAATCATCCTCCCAAATGAGCAAATCGGGCAGAGAAACAGCAAAATAATCCAGCTTTATGGTATCGTTCATGTGTTCTTCCCCATATGAAATCAAGGCATGGAAACGGTTTTCAGCCTCTGCGTCCCTCCCCAATTTCAACAAAGCCAAACCTTGATAAAAAATCTTATCGGGTTTCTGATCGTTGTAGAATAGGGCTGCAGCCGGTTGCATATTGCCTACTTTAGCCAATTCCCAATAGGAACAGGCTTTATCCATTTGACCTATTTTTTCGTAAGCACAACCCAACCAATAAAAAATATCGTTTTCCTGTGTGCCATATAATTTGCCCTCACCAAGATTTATTGGATAATCAAGACATTCAACTAACATTTCAATCGCTTCCATGCAATTATTTTCAGGAATCAGCTCCTTGGCCAGCTCGACTCGACAAAGTTGATATTGAGCTGAAACCTTCCCTTCACCGCCTTCCCATGGGTGAAATTGACGAGCATCGATCAACGCTTTTGCTTTGAGATATTGACCATTCTGATTGCACAAGGTTACCCATTCCAAGTAAACGTCATCGCGTTGTTCAACCAAGCTCAAATGTGATTCAAGAAAGCTCAACCGTTCCTTATGTGGACGCCCCAATCGTTTGTACAATTGATCCAGCTCCATAAAGACCCGAGCATCGGTTGTGTCCAGTTCGAAGGCATTTTCAAGGCATTTTTTGGCCTTGCCGGCTTCGTCCCATTTGTTGAAATAGGCAAGTGCCAAATTGCGAAGCACCGTCGGGAAAGAAGGGTTCAGTAAAGCAGATTTCTCCCAACAGGATACAGCATCATCGTATTGACGCTTATCGTACCACAAATTGCCCAAATAATAAGGTGCTTTTGCATCCTTCGGATTTTGTTTTTGTGCACATTCCAATGCCGAAATGGCCTCCAGTCGGTTCGGAAAACAATATTCCGGTGCATGCTCCGAAGCTTGATGAAAGGCTTTGCTACTATCCTTCCCATCCAAGAACAAGGCCCAACCCAAGTAATAATAGGTCATGGGCGACGTCGGACAAACGTTGGCACCGGCTTTCAAAAGGCGTTCTGCCTCTTTATAAAAACCCGCTGCAATATAATCCAGGGCAACAACCTCATAATTATGGATTTCGCCATTCATGATCGTATACAACTCCGCTAAGGCTTCGGAAGTATTGGACAAAAGATACTTTTCAAAACGGCATCCAAAGTTGAAGAGGTCTATTTTCAGAGACTCTTCGATCCAAGCCAAGGATTCTTTCTTTCGGCCTAACTGTCTGAGGATCGAGGCTTTCAAGGCTCTAGCTTTATGGTTGTGCCCGTTCCGAACCAGCGACTTATCGATTTCGTCCAAGGCATCGGTCCAATTGTTCAGCAGACACGAAATTTGGGCACATCCGAAGAACCCGGCATCCTGCATCGCGGCGTTCCAACACGACTTGTAAAAGGCATCGTAGGCTTCTTTGTATTTACCTTGAAACTGGCATGCAAGGCCAAGATTGTAGCGAGGCTCTCCATCATACGGATTCGGGTTACGCTGCAATTGCGTATCGATGGCTATCTGGAAATAGGTTTCGGCCGTTGCAAATTTTCCTCGTCTGAGCAACCAAAGCCCCATGGCATTGTTGTTTCGCACATCGGCAGGGTCACGCCTCAGTGCTTCCAAATAATAGTCCGTCGCTTTGTACGTGGCATGCCTGTATTGCTCAATGTGCAAACCTGTTAGGTACAACTGCTCACACGAGGACGTTTCTTCGGGCGAAAGCGCAGGATTAGCGGCTTCAGGCAATGGCTGTTCTTTTAAAGTCTCCGGATTGATGCTCAACAGCTCTCGCCCATTTTCTGCATAAACAGTCAATTTCAGTTCATTGACAGGCACTTTACCAACAACAACGTCACGCTCAAAAACCAATTCGGGGAAAAGGTCGAGGGTCTCATCGAAAAAACCATCCAACACGACGCGTACATTCTTTTGCAACGATGTGGCAAAAATCCGAAGGATTGCCTTATTTCCAGCCTTGTCAATGTTCATCAAGAGATCTTGCGAAGCATTCTTCACCACACCCAGCTCCCGATAGGGCAGAAAATATTGTTTGAAGGCTTTTTCCTCGTAGGGTTGTAACCAACTGAAGTCGGGCTGATTGTCCGTATAAACGCCGGCCATCAGCTCAATATAAGGCCCGTTTTCGTCCGTCAGATTTCTGTCCCATGCTTTTCCAAAATCCCCATTACCCCACGTCCATTGCTTTTTTCCGGGTGAGACATGATGGCTGGCCACATGCAATACACCGGCTTTGGTGTCGTTTTCATATCCACCCACGAAGTTGAATTCCGAGTTGATGGCCATGTACGAAGTCGGAACCGGGATGTTCTTGTAATTTGAAATATCCACTCCTGCTGAATAATCGATCTTATAATAGGTCCCTGTTGCAATTGGAAAAGTAGAGACGTCCCGCTTGCCATGGTCGAACACAGCATGAACATCCGGCGGGAAAACCGATTGATACTGTTCGTTAACAGCCACAGCTGGATTCGCCCACCAGAGGAATGTCTGTGGAACGGGTGTCGGATTGTACAGTCTCCCTTTAATTTCCAAATAGGCTTTCCCAGGGTACAAGGTGAATCCGGCCATGCCCTTTTGGTGAAACATTTTTTCGTTTTCGCTCACCCAAACCGTCACGCTGCCATCAGAGAATTTCTCAATGGTATAGCCTACAGGCAAAAACGTACTGGGACGGTGATGTTGCGGCCAATTGAACTCAATTCCTCCAGAAATCCATGGGCCTGTCAAACCAACCAATGCCGGTTTGATAACCTGATTGTAGTAAATGAAATGTCGGTTTTTGATTTTGTCGTATGCCATCTGAACTCGACCGCCCAGTTCGGGCAAAATCATGACCTTGATGTATTCGTTTTCCAGATAAGCCGCTTTGTAAACCTTATCGCGTTTTTCGTCTTCAATTTTCTCAACAACAGGATAGGGGTACACGACCCCGCTACTTCCTTGATATACGCGCTTTTCAAGAAAAATGGGATTTTTCTCAGCTTTACCGATTTCGTACGTCGGTATGACTACATCCTCCTGCCAAGCTTTGACAATAGTATTCATACAAAATTATTTTACCAATTGTTTTTCAATTTCCTCCAACGATTTACCCTTTGTTTCTGGTAATTTGACCAAGATAAACAAGAAGCCCATCAAGCAAATGCCCGCATACACCCAGAATGTTCCGGCAGCTCCCAACGATTTGTTAAGCAGTGGAAAGGTATACGTCAGGATGAAACAGGCCACCCAAAGAGCAAATGTTGCCAAGGCCATAGCGGCACCACGCACACGATTGGGGAAAATTTCCGAAAGAATGACCCAGGTAATCGGAGCCAAAGACATGGCATAAATACCAATAGCCAGAACGACCAACGACAACACAGCCACGCCTTTCAACTGAAAATAAAAGGCACTGCCAAGCAGCAAATAAGTCACTGCCAAACCAATGGACCCAAAAATCATCAGTTTCTTACGTCCCCATTTGTCCACTGTAAACATGGCTACGAGCGTAAAAACCAGGTTGACAGTACCCGTGATTACAATGTTGAAAAGTGTGTCGCTCACTCCGTAACCAGCGGCAGTGAAAATTTCCTCTGCATAGTTGAACACCGTGTTGATGCCGCACCATTGCTGGAATACCGCCACCACGATGCCAATAAGCAGCACGACTTTGAATTTTGGATTGAACAATGCCTTAAAATCGATCTTCTCTGAAACATCGTTCAAGGTTGCCTGAATGTTGGCCAATTCTTGGTTGGCGTAGGCTGTGCCACCAATTTTGTTCAACGTAGGAAATGCTTTTTCGTGTTTCCCTGCCTTGACCAACCAACGTGGACTTTCCGGAAGGGTAAATGCAAGTATGAAAAAGGCCGAAGCAGGTATCGCACAAGCAAAAAACATCCAACGCCAACCCATTTGACCGTTCCAAGAAGCGCTGATAAAGGCATCGGTGGCTTCAGCAGGCACTTTATCGGCAATCATCAAGTTGACTACCTGCGCTGCCAAGATGCCGATGACAATGGTCATCTGATTAAGAGAGACCAACCGGCCACGCAAATGCGAAGGTGCAACTTCGGCAATGTACATGGGTGAAAGGGCCGATGCAATGCCAATGCCGACACCGCCGACCATTCTGAATAAGACAAAAACCAGGTAACTGGAGGCCAATCCAGTTCCCAAGGATGCTACGGTGAAGAGAAATGCAGCAAGCAACAACGGTTTCTTGCGACCGAATTTATCACTGACCACGCCCGAAACAACGGCACCGAGTACACAGCCAATCAAGGCGCAACTCATTGCCCATGCCTGCAGATTGGCCGAAGATGTAATGTCGAAAAAGCGTTCGTAGAAAAGTTTGGCACCACCGATGACGACCCAATCATAACCGAAAAGCAAGCCGCCCATGGCCGAAACCATCGATATGGCAAATAAGTACGTTTTGTTGAATTTCATGGCAAAAGATTTAAGGGACAAAGTACGTGTGTTTTTTGAAGCATCCTAATAGATTTTATTCCTTTTTAAATGGATTATCTTATGATTATTGTCCTAATTGAATCCTTTCTGCTATTTTTGGACTCACGTAATAATAACCTTCTCCCATGGCACGAATCAAAAGCGGGTTTATTGGCGAACGAGCGGTCATCTTACCTGCTCCAATCGTTGATGAGTATAAGTCTACAGAACTGGGTTCCATACTCTACATTACAGACATTGGCTTTTATCCGAAAGCCAGTTACCACTTCCGAAAACGGACAAATGAAGAAGCCTCACAATACGTCCTGATCTATTGCCTGGAGGGGGAAGGTTGGTATGAATTGAACGGGCAGGTTCAAAAAGTTACGGCCAATCAAGTATTTATTTTACCGAAAGGACAAGCCCACGGATATGGATGCAAGAATGCCAAATCATGGACTATCTATTGGATTCACTTCGATGGTCAACTTGCAAGATTCTTTGCTGAGGGTTTTGAAAAACCCATGCAAATCTTACCCGAGAAAGATTCCCGCATCGAAGAAAGACTTAGATTGTTTGAGGAAATCTTTTCTATACTCAAAAACGGTTATAGCAAAAACAACCTGGAATTCAGCAGTACTACATTAACATACTTCCTTGGATCTCTGAAATATTTGAGTGCCTATAGGGCAAGGGATAATTCAGACCAAACGGCTCATCAGACAGATGTTGCAGAAGAAGCCATTCATTTCATGCGTGAAAACATTCGAAAGCGATTGCATTTGAAGGACATTGCGGAATATGTCGGATATTCAACATCCCATTTTTCGGCACTCTTTCTGCAAAAAACCGGTTATTCGCCACTCAATTATTTTATACACCTCAAGATACAGGAGGCTTGTCATTTCCTAGACTTTTCCGAATTGAAAATGAACCAAATCAGCATGTTGATTGGATTTGAAGATCCCTTTTATTTTAGCCGGATCTTTACCAAAACGATGGGTGAATCACCCAGCGAGTACCGAAGGAAAAAGAAAGGATGATTTACTCATTATGAGCCCCAGCAGCCATATTTGCACGCCCCGTACTTCGAAATTCCTTGGGTGTCATGTTTGCTTTCTGCCTAAAAAAAGTTGAAAATTGACCAGGGGTGTCGAATGTCAGTTCGTAAGCGATTTCCGAAACCGATTGGTTCGTGTTCAAAAGCAAGTCTTTAGCCCTTTGAAGACGAATTTGCAACTGAAATTGTGCGGGGGAAATCCCCGCGTATTTTTTGAATGCTTTTCGAAACCAAGAATAACCAAGACCAAGCTGCTCCGCGATTTCGGCAGGTGAAACAGAATTGGAGATGTTGTCGCGAATCAAGATACGTGCTTGATTTATTTTTTCCACCACTTCCTTATCGGAGAACAGGCTGTTTTGGTTTTTGAAATAGAGTAGTCCCATCATGTGCCGTACAATACTGGAGGCAACCTGTTGATAACCCATGGCTTCTTGTTCGGCATACGAAATGATGGATTTGTAGAACGAAATCATCTCATCACTGATACCCACTTTGAAAACAGGATCCGAGACCGTGAAGAATCCAGACTTGATCATGTTCTGGACATTAATTCCATCGAAACCCACCCAGTATTCATCCCAGCCCGTGTCCGGATTATAGCTGTAATTGTGCCATTCACCGGGAAACAACAAGATGATGGTCCCTGCATCAATCTGCACCTTTGAATGGTGAGCGGATTCAAAAGTACCAGAACCTTTTACAATGAACAAAAGTTGAAATTCATCCAATATCCTACCCCGTTTGGTATTAAAACCGTATATGCTCGGATGGATGTTTAGGAAAGGATTCACTTTGGATGGTGGGATGCTTTGGAAGCCGCAGGTGGTTAAATACAAACCCCACTCCCTGTCCTTATCATTTACAGTTAAATAGTTGAAATGATTGATATCTTTTGTTTCCATGGTCGAAGGTCAAATTCGTATGTTTTTATATCAATTTTACAAAGTCTGTAAAGGAACAATAGGTTATTTTTGTCCTTCCTGTAGTAAAGGCACTTATTTCTAAGTGTATGATCTCCTTGCAAAAATACAGAAACGGAATTTAATATCCCCATAACAATGGATAAAAAACACATATTAACCCTCTTGTTCGCGCTGATTGCTTTGACAGCTTTCGGACAAGAGTCAAAATATTTTCAAGACAAAGACCTGACCATCAACGGTGTATATTATTACCCAGAACAGTGGGACGAAAGCCAGTGGGACAGGGATTTTAAGAAAATTGCAGAAGTGGGGTTCGAATTTGTACACATGGGGGAGTTTGCCTGGGCGCAATTGGAGCCTAAAGAAGGGGCATACGATTTCAAATGGCTGGATAAAGCCGTGGCTTTGGCAGACAAATACCACCTGAAATGCATCCTTTGTACTTCGACTGCGACACCGCCTGTATGGCTCACCCGCAAATATCCGGAGATTGTGGTGACCAACCTGGACGGCACGAAACTCGACCACGGTGCCCGTCAGCATGCCTCCTTTACCTCGCCGCTTTACCGAACACTATCCATGAGAATGATTGCTGAACTTGGACGTCATTATGGACAAGATAGTCGCGTGATGGGTTGGCAATTGGATAATGAACCGGCTGTTCAATTCGATTACAGTACTGTTGCTGAAACACTTTTCCGTCAGTTCCTGAGAAATAATTACCCCACCATCAAAGAACTGAACAGCGCTTGGGGCACCTCCTTTTGGAGCCAAACCTACAGTGACTTTGACGAGATAACCTTACCCAGAACGGACATGATGTTTATGAATCCGCACGAAATCATGGACTACCGTCGTTTTGCCGCCCTTCAAACCGTGCAGTTTTTGGATCAACAGACTGAAATGCTTCGCAAATTCATTTCGGACAAACAGTTTGTCACCACCAACCTCATTCCAAATTACGACGAAGGTACCATTGGCCAATGCAAAAATCTCGATTTCAACAGCTACACCCGCTATATGGTCTTTGGCGACCGCTCAGGTGTCGGTTTGAAAGGTTATCGCGTAGGTGATCCATTGCGCATTGGTTTCGCCAATGATTTCTTCCGACCCATCAATGGTTATTACGGCGTGATGGAATTACAGCCCGGTCAAGTGAACTGGGGTGAAGTCAATACCCAACCCCTGCCAAAATCTGTCCGACTTTGGTGTTGGAATGTATTTGCCGGCGGAAGCGATTTCTTATGCACCTACCGCTTTCGTCAACCGCTCGCTGGCATGGAACAATACCACAACGGCATCATCGGTCCGGATGGTATTACCGTATCCCTTGGTGGCGAAGAGTTCATTCAATATATGAAAGAACTGAAAAGTCTGCGCAAGGAATTCAAACCCAAAGATCAAAAACCAGCAGACTATCTGGCGCGTAAAGCGGCAATACTCTACAACTATGAAAACGCCTGGAACATCGATCGCCAAAAGCAGAATAAATATTGGAACACCGCCGATCACATTTCGTGGTATTACGGAGCCCTCAAATCGTTCGGCGCTCCAGTGGATGTCATTTCCGAAAAAGCAGATTTCTCCAAGTATCCGTTTATGATTGTGCCCGCGTATGAATTGGTGGACGACCAACTTATCCAACGCTGGAAAAACTATGCCAATGCAGGTGGGCACCTCATCCTGACATGCCGTACCGGTCACAAAGATCGTTACGGAAGACTCTTCGAAATGAAATTCGGCGGTAAAATGTTTGGCCTGATCGGCGGCGAAATGGAGTTCTACGATTTACTGCAGCAAACCCGCCCCGACAAGGTTCGCATCGGTCAAAAAGAATACGAATGGTTTTCGTGGGGTGAGGTATTCAAAGCCTACGAAGGGACTGAAGTCTGGGCTACTTATCAGGGTGATTTCTATACTGGGAAACCAGCTGTGTTGCATCACGCTTATGGCAAAGGTTCCGTCACGTATGTAGGCGTCGACACCAAAACCGGTGATGCTGAAAAGGAAGTGTTGCGTAAAGTGTACAAACTGGCCAACGTCCCTGTGCTTGATCTCCCCAAAGGCATTATGGTCGAATACCGTAATGGCTTGGGCATCGCGATGAATTATTCGGATCAGGACTACGTTTTTCCACTTTCGTCCAAAGCTCGAATCCTGATTGGAGAAAACCCCATGTCGACTACCGACGTTTTAATTTGGAAAGAAGGAGGTGCATTATGAATCTAATATCCATTATCGGCGTACTGGCCGCCATCGTTTCTACAATCAATCAACTGCCACAGGCCTACAAGACCATTCGCAGCAAAGATACCCACAGCCTGTCACTTTGGATGTACATCATGGTTTGGATTGCCACCAGCCTTTGGTTGCTTTACGGTTTTTTGAAAAATGATTTTCCACTCATTCTTTCCAACTGTATTTCCATTCTTCCCATCACTTACATCCTCTGGACCAAGATCCGGAACACACTGAACGGGAAAGATAAGGAAGTGGAAAAATTGCTTAAAAAGGAGAACCTGTAATTACTGCAGATCTTTCAATCCAGTGACATTTTTCTGAATAAAACGTTCCACCCCAGGTTGGAGCGGTGCAGACACACGCAGGAAATCGACACCTTGAACATCTTCCAAATAAAACGCAGGTCGAAAGTCGGGTTTCTGAAAGCTTAGCTGTACATCCCTCAAAACAACATTCTTGACATGTCTCAGGAAAAATCCGGAAGACGGAATCAAACCAAACATGGAAGGTTCAGGATACTGCTTTAGGTTTTCTGGAGGCATTAGTGCGGCTGTTTCACTGCTGAAACCGCCCTTATAGACGATGCGAATGTCGCTTATCGTCACGTCTTCGATCATGTTGCCAGGAATGCCGCTGATGACACAGCCAAAGCGAGAGTCGGCGTCAAAACAGGTCACATGACTGATGTCAATGCGACGCATGGCTCCAATTGGAGTTCCTTGGGGGCTTCGTTGACGGGCACCGAGCCTTAGAAAAATGGGAGCGTTCACAATGTCCCGCATCGTGATGTTCGTGATGCTGATGTCTTCCATCACACCACCGTCAACCGTTTCCAACGCCAACCCTCGGCAATTTTCAAATACACAGTTGGAGATGGTGATGTTCTTGAACCCACCGCTGGATTCAGTTCCGAACTTGATACGACCGGTGTTGAACGCCTGGTCAGGTGCCTGTGGTTCGTCCGTCTGAAACGTTCCGTCCAGCATCGTACCCTGGTCGTAACCGCTTACGAAGCAATTTGTTATGGTCACCTTTTCGGTGTCCTTGAAACGACCCAGTGCGTAACTGGCCTTTAGCACGATAGCATCGTCCCAAGGTGCATTCACCGCACAATCGGATACCCGCACGTTTCGGCAACAGTCGATATCAAAGCCGTCACGGTTGGTGTCCACTTTGATATTGCTCAAGGTCATGTTTTCCACACCCGTAGCCAACAAAGCAAAATGGCCGCAGTGGACCAGCGTCACATCCTTAATATCCACGTTGATGCATTCCTTCAAGGCAATAGTCTTGTTTCCAACACCAACTATGCGGCTTTCTTCCCGCGTCAGTCCATAACCAGAAATCGTACCGAATCCCGTAATCCGTATGTTTTTCAAACCGATACCCCAAATCAGGCTGTTCTGAAAATGACTGTGACCGAAATCCTGAAATTTGGTGAATTCGCTCGCTTCGGGAGCATCGAATCCATCCTTATCGGTGGGTTGTGCCGCTTCCAGAACCGCTCCGTTTTCCAGATGCAGCTCAATATTATCTTTCAGACGAACCGAATAACTGCGATAAATGCCGGCTGGGAAAACGACAGCGCCCCCACCCAGCGATGCAGCAGCCTCGATGGCCTTGTTGATGGCTGGAGAATCGATGGTTTTTCCATCCCCCTTGGCTCCAAAATCACGGACATTGAAGCCCGCAAAGACTTCACTGCTGATGAAAATCAGGGCCGAAATCAGAATGAGGCTTCGCTTTTTCATTCGTGGTCGTGGTTTTGAGCGCCGCTTCCTTTTGGAACAAAGCAGGCAGCATGTAGTAATTATAATCCGCCAGTTTGTTTTGACGGTAAATGCAATAATAATACGTTTCACCGCTTTCAAGTGCATTACTGCCTGCCAGTGAAGGCGCGTCCGTTTTTTTCCCAGCGTTCCAGTAAGCCAAAGGCGAGGTCATTTGATGCGCATCGGAAATCTTGGTCACCGTTTGAAGCGGCATCACCCCCATCATCACCTTGAGCTTAGCCGTGGTTCCGTAATACATCGTAAAAGCATTGATTTCCCGGCTGAAAACGTTGTCCCGACAGTATGTGGGTTGCAGAAACGCCACTTTCTCCATTGGCAACGAATCGGCAGTGCCACCACCAAAGGCCCAAAGAAATTTAAAGCCTTCCGGAAGATTTTTTCCCTGCACCTGTAATACCAATCCGTTACAATCTGTCAATGGTTGAACTTGGATTCGGAGTTCGCCAGTTCCCAAAATGGGATCTTTAACCAGCAGTTCCCAACCCCGGTTGCATACCGAACTTTGAAAACTTTTGGCGTCTTTTAGCCAAAGGCTTTTATCCCCTAGAATCAAACCCGTTTTAAGGTACCCACCCGTTTCGGGTGAGAAAAAACCAAAATCGGTACCCCCCTGAGCAAGAATCATGGTACGATCCATGCCCTTACGGAGCACGGTCGTATTGGGTTCTGCCGCCCGAACGTAAAAGGATAAAAGGACTAAAAGGGCCAACAAATTCGTTTTCATACTATCAAAGATAGGCCTTTTTTATCAGTTTCAAAACCTGAGAACTTTGATCGTCAGCTTCCAAACGCATCATATAAATACCATCGGGCAAACGAATCAGATTCACCTGAAGGACTCCTCCCTCGGCTGTTTCTGCCGAAGTATAAACAACACGCCCCTGTAAATCCGAAACAGTCACCGTCAGCCTATTTTGAATATTTCCCATAGAAACCCTGAATATGCCAGCTGTCGGATTCTGGAGCAGTCCGATCTTTGTCTGCGGATTCAGAATGGCGGTTGAAACCTTGATGGATAATTTTCCTGTTGTGTAGAGTTCCGACGTATTCCATTCGAGCCCTGCAGCAAGGGTAGGCAACTGAATGGATGAGAACGTTCCAGTTATTGTTGCAGCAGAGAACAGTTGCACTACATTTCCAGCGAACAAAGGCGTGGTATTTGGACGAGTGACTTTTAGTACTCCACCGCAGGTCAACGTACCTGAAACCACAAGTTTATCGGAGAGGGCTTCCACTCCACCAGAAACTTGCGCTTCGTAGGTCGAACCATTTAACGTTAAGCTTCCACCAATAGTCAATGTTCCAATGGTCAAACTGTCGGCAGGAGAAATAACCGACCCAACATTCGCAACGACAGAACTGTTCAATCTTCCTGTACCATTCAGTTTGCCTCCAGCCTTTGCGCCAGAAGTTGTATTCAGCGTCAGAGCTCCAGCCATGGTTCCAGTAACAGTAAGTGCTGAACCGGCTTCCACTGTAATTGCTCCTGTGCCAGACTTTGTACCGGTGACCACCATGGTGCCACCACTGATGGTTGTCGTACCCGTATAGGTATTTGCCCCTGTCAGGGTCCATGTTCCAGTTCCTAATTTTGAAAGGTAAGTGGAACCGGTTATTATACCATCGTAGGTACCGCTCAGATTTGTTGAACCAACTTGCAAACCTGCATTATAGAAGGTAGCACCGGATGCCCCCATCAACATTGCTAATTTGATAAGCGTTGTTCCGCTACTCCTGTAACAGAAAACGACTCCACTCCCAAGATTCACTGTCGCACTCGGCGTTCCCAAAGTATTGGAATAAATGAATTGATTTTCAGTTGAAGAATTCGCCGAATTGGCCGTAACATTCAGCTTTCCGCCAAAACCAGACCAATCACCGTTTAAGTAACAACGGACATAATCACAAGACCAATTCAACGTTCCATTGCCTGTCAATTTACCATTGTATTCACAACGGGCGGCAGCTGTAAAATTCACCACAGATGAACCTGGCACATCAAACGAAGTGTTACAGGTCAAATACGCACCTATGTCGTTATAAGACACCAGCGATCCTCCAAGCAGTGTCATCTTTTGTCCAGCCCCCCAAAGTACAGCGTTGCTGTTATTTAGTAAGATAGTGCCCGATTTGAGAACCATCTCGGTCAGATTCAGATTACTGGCCCCAAGATACAGGGTTGAACTTCCCAATTTGGTCAATTTGGTTCCCTGAATGACACCGTTCCAATAGATGCTGGCACCCACATTCAATATCCCACCGGCAGAACCCGTGATGGTCATTCCTCTGCTAGTAGCTTCATTTGCAGTAGTAACCTGCAATGTGGAACTATCTTTCAAGGTCAGATAGGATACATCGGTCAAGTTGCTTCCGATTCCACCGTTTGATGTTGTGGATGGAAGGTATTTGAGTACCAATGTGCCTCCCTCGACCACTGTTTTTCCAGAAAAAGAGTTTCGGTTGTTGATGGTCAGTTTTCCCGTATTTTTCTTGACAAGATACATTGTTCCAGTTAGTTCACCCGTACCATCGATGGAATAGTCCAGATTGCTGTTCACTTCCATGTATTTAATGGGTAAAGAACCCACCAGATTCACTGCACGGTTAGTTGCCTCGGAATTAAATATGACACTATCGTTTGCGACGAAAATGTCTTTATACCCATTTTTACTCCAATTGGTTGTAACAGCCATATTCCAGTTGGCATCGGTTTCACCAGTCCAGAGGACGGTAGCAGGATCGCGAACACCCTTTACAATTAATATCAGATTTTTAGTTTGCGCATCGTATGACAATGCCGTCGCAACCCCGATGGTTCCATCAATTAAAACAGATGCCAGATTTCCAGAAAGAGAGTCCACTTTAGCCAAGATATAGGAACCGACGGATAAGGAGTCCACTGTTTGATTGACATTGATGATTGAACCGGCAGAAACAGTTAGAATACCATTCAGTTTCAGATAATCGTTCTTTTTGCCTGAAGTTTTTCCTGAAGGATTTCCTTTAATAGTAGGATTGTCCGAGAGGTCAAAAATCAATTTGGCACCCGTCGCAAGATTCAACGTTCCGTTTACGGTCATCGTATCTGGTACAGCTTCGCCACCAATATAAATCCCAGCATTATATTCCGTAGAAAGCCCTTTGCCAGAAATACCCGTACCGCCATAGTTTGCATGACGGCGAACCATCACTGGAGACTGTGTCAAAACACCATTTTGAATCATGTTGCCCTCCCAAACCGTAGTCGTTCCAGTATAGGAGTGCGACCCACTGAGAGTCAACGTTCCTTCACCCATTTTGTCCAGTTTCATAGCACCAACAAACATACCCGTTCCACCAATGGAATAAGTAGAGGTGCCCGACACCATCAACAGTTCCGGTGAAACGGTCGTACTCAGATTTACGGTTCGATTCAACCCTCTTGTATCGAATAGAAGCTGTCTGCCGTCCGCATAGTTGGTCATCGTAGATGTTCCAGCAATTAGCGCAGCGGCACTATCGCCTTCCATCCAGTTGGAAGCATTCCAATCGGTTGAAACGCCTCTCCAAACCAATTTGCCATTGGTTGATTTCGCTGGAATCGGAGTCGGGAAATCACTGCCCAAGTAAAAACTCGGATGCGGTGGCTGATTGTACCCACACATCTGCCAACAAATGGCTTGGCGGTATTGATGATCGTGCATCAGTGAATAAATCCTATTGGTGGTGGAATATGGCGTCACATAGATACGCAATGCCAAACTGTCTTTGCGCCACCAGATTTCTTCCTCGCGCCAATCACCGAGAATATCAGCTTGTAAACAAGGAGTTCCTTTGCTGTAATTGCAAGAATAGGCATCGGCAGCCAAAAGTGTAGAAATACTACCATAACCGTTGAACTTGGTAATGGTACCATAGCCAACCCCGGTTCCGGTGCTGAAACTTCGGTGGTCGCAGATTTCCTTTAGCAAATCACCATCCCAATAAACCGAATAGTTTTCGGCCAAACCGAAGGAAGGCATCTGCTCTCGAGTGGTAGCAGAATACCCGACACCACCGCCCCAGAGTTCTTCTCCTTTGTACGCGTCAGAGATGTTTGCACAGCAGCAACGCCCACAATCGCTGGCTGTTACATGCCGAATCAATATCTTACCCGTTTTGCCGTCGCGCAAATTCAAACCCGGATGTTCTTCGTTGCAGGCAAACACTTCAATACCTTTGTAATAGGGGTCAAGATCACCCACATGCATAGCGTCGCCATGACCAAGTGCCGTTGAATAAAGCCCCGTCCCATCGTGGTCCACACACATGGAACCCCAAACGATTTCATCACATCCGTCTCCATCCGTATCGGCAATGGTATAATTGTGGTTTCCCTGGCCATAATAAATGCCACTTAAACCACTTTCCCAAGTCCAACGGGGAACTAGCTTCTTATTCACCACATCATAGGTGGCCATTTTGGTTTGAGTATAAATGCCCCGACCAATGAACAAACTCGGATGTTTGCCATCCAAGTATGGTGCCCCAAAAAAGAATTTGTTGGCACGATGGCCATAACCGTCACCCCAGTCATTACTATTGCCTCGTGCAATATAATTCACCCGGTCCAATTCTTTACCAGTCACGCCATCAATGAGCGAAAGGAATTCCGGACCTGCATTCATAAAACCATCTCCACCGATGGAGTATCGGTAATTGGTCACTCCATCACCATCTGTGTCTCCAATTCTGGTACCATCGCCGAAAACCGTTCCTTCCGAACTACGCATGAACACTTCAGCCTTGCCGTCTCCGTCAAAGTCGAATGCTGCAATGTTGATTTCCACGTCCATCGTAATGTTGGGACCCACGTCGATAGCCCACATGAACGTTCCATCCAGTTTATAGGCCTCAAAATAGGTGTAACTCGTATTTTCTGTACTCCAGTCGCGGTTCATCCGTTTGATGATGACCTCATATTGACCATCCCCATCCAAATCGGCAGCTGTAGCATCGTTCGGATAATATTGCAATTTTCCCAACGATTTGATATCACGTAACGGTATTTCGATGTAGCCGTTTGTAAGCACAGCTGTGACCTTGCTTGGACCAGATTCAATGCCATTATGTACACTGGTCACCGTGTATTTCGACGTTGTCGTACCCGCCACATCCGTATAATTGGAAGCATCCGAGGGGCCTGCTGTATAAATCAGCGTTCCGTCTCTGTACAACTTGTACGAAGTATTGTACCACTCGTTGGAAGTAATGCGCCAATTCACATAGACACCTCCAGTTACTTTTTGCGCCACCACACTGCGATCCAATTTATCCATTGGACGCTGTGCTTGTACATTTCCAATAAAAAGACTCACAGTAATTAATAGTAGAGCGAATCGGAAAATCTTATTCATTTTGCATGTATTTCGTAAAAGGTTCCAGAAACAGTAGGGAAGGTATAAATGTAGTTTTGTTCGTTCAAGAGTTTCACTTTCTTAAGTTTCGCTTTTGTACCAACGATTGTAACGGGTTGTTTCGTTCGTAAGACACAGGTGGTGCCCTTTACGGAAAGGATAGTACAACTCACCAGTTTCGAGTCTTTCCAATTCAGACCAATCTCAAAAGCACCACGAGCCTTGAATCCCTTGATGAAACCGTCTTTCCAAGCCTTTGGCAAAGCAGGTAACAACTGAATCTGATCCAAATGGCTTTGCACAAAAAACTCACTGACACCGGCAATGGAACCGAAGTTTCCATCAATTTGAAACGGCGGATGCGTATCAAAAAGGTTGTTTTGGGTCGACGTTTTCAGCAATTCCTGGTACATTTTATAAGCATGGTCTCCATCCAATAAACGGGCCCAAAAATTGATTTTCCAAGCTTTGCTCCAACCCGTTCCACCATCACCTCGCAATTCCAGCGTTTTTCTGGCTGCATTACCCAACACAGTATCAATCAAGGGCGAAATTTCTCTTCCCGGATGCAAGCCGAACAAATGCGAAACATGGCGATGCTCGGGTTCAACGTCTTCAAAATCATCGTACCATTCAACAACGTTGCCTTTCTTACCTACCTTGATGGGCTGCAGGCTGTCGCGTTTAGCTTTCAGAAGTGCAGCATATTCTTTGTCAATATTCAGAATCTTAGAGGCTTCCATCATATTGGTGAACAAATCCCAAATAATTTCCATATCCATGGTCGAAGCAATTGTCACGGCAATTTTCTTTCCATCTTTGTCCAAATAGACATTTTCAGGCGAAGTGGACGGTGCAGTCACCAAATGTCCATCTTTTTCCACCAACCAGTCCAAGCAAAAATCGGCTGCACCCTTCATGATGGGGTATGCCTTATTTCGGAGGAAATCCTTGTCCATCGTAAACCGGTAATACTCAAACAAATGTTGTGAGAGCCACGGGCTCCCGAGCGCCCAATTTGCCCATTTTGGATCGCCAGCACCCTCACCGACCGGATTGGTCTGCGCCCAAATATCTGAATTATGGTGTGCCGCCCAACCTTTGGCGTGGTAATAATTTTTGGCGGTAAACTGACCATTAAAGGCCATGTGCTCGATTTGAGTAAGCAACGGTTCGTACATTTCCGCCATATTGAGCGGTAATGCAGGCCAGTAATTCATCTGTAGGTTGATGTTGGTCGTAAAATTGCTCCTCCACGACGGCCGAATGGCTTCACACCAGATACCCTGCAAGTTGGCAGCAATGCCACCGGGTCTGGAACAAGAAATCAATAAATAACGGCCAAACTGAAAATAGAGTTCCTCCAAATGTGGATCGGAAAGACCTTGTTTATAAGCAGCCAAGCGTTGGTCTGTGGGAAGGTCTGGTACGGCTTCAACACTTAGGTTTAACTCCACCCGTTTAAAATACTTTTGATAATCTGCAATATGCGCAGACCTCAGTGATTCGAATGATTTTTTTTGGGCAGCATCCAATCGGCTCTTGGTTATAGCTTCAGGGTTTTTTCCGTCTAATGTCGGTGAGCTTCTGAAACCATTATAAGAAGTAGCTGCCGAAACCAACACGACAGCATCCGTTGCGTTGCTAATTTCCACCAAACTATCCGAAACCACAACGTTACCATCACAGGATACAACACGTACCCTGAATTGAAAAAACATGCCTTTGTCTCCGATGGCATCATCGTATCGTAGCTCTTTTTTGTTTCTATTCTCGTCCGATTCAATGCGTGCTTTCCCTTTTAGAACCAAGTCAAATCCTTGCTTTTCGGAGGTGAAAGCCAGGGAATTTGTTACACCCAAATCTAGGTTCAATGCACGCTTTTTGTTGGCTTTCAGATGCAAAACAATTACGGAATCGGGTGCAGACGAAAAGATTTCGCGCGTCAACTCAACATCATCTTGCATGAAACGCGTCGTGGCAATGGCTGTTTCAATATTAAGGTCTCTGTAATACGTAGAGGCGGGAGAAGGACTTTTTTGATAAATGATCAGATCACCAAGTGGCTGATACATCTGAGTATTAGGCCCCTGCATTTTACGCAACATCCGCGAAGCTTCATCGTTTTTACCAGCAAAAAGCAAGGTACGGACATCACTCAAATAATTTGGTGCATCCGGATTCGGATTAAGTTCTGCAGGACCTCCTGTCCAAAGCGTTTCTTCATTAAGTTGCAGGCGTTCTTGTTCGGGATAGCCAAACACCATGGCACCTAAACTCCCGTTGCCGATTGGTAATGCTTCATTCCAATTCATGGCAGGTTTGTCGTACCAAAGTACAAACCGCTTGTTATCGGACGCGTTCAAATCGAATGCCAAAGAAACAAATAGAAAAAAGACAAGTGCGTTTTTCATTTTTTACTTTTATTTTCAATTGCCATCGGGCTTCTCAATTTCAACAAACGGACTTGCGGGCATTGTAAAGGAGGATACTGGATCCGGATTTGCTGGGTCAAAACCTTTGAAATCCGGGCGAATGTGCACTGCCAGTTCAGGCAACGCTTTTTTAATGCCTTCCAAAATGCACTTGGCTAATTCATAACCACCATACGAATTGAAATGCGTATTGTCCGCCAATGCTTTGGCCTGATTGGGGAACGTATTGGCTGGATAATGCACGAATGCTTTGACGGATTCTTCAGGACCCCACGCTTCATACATGATTTTGCTCATGGCATTCAGATCTATCAAAGCCACATTCTCGTCCGAAGCCAATTTTCGGACGGCGTCTGGATACTCACCCAATGTATTTACCACTTTGCCATTCTCATCAAAATTGCGACGGTGCATCGAGGTGACCAAAACTGGTATTCCACCCTTGGCACGCGTTTCTGTAATGAAGCGCCTCATATTGATGGTATAAGATGCCCATGGCCCATCGTTCGGGCCCTTTTGCTTTTGATCATTGTGGCCGAACTCTACAAAAACATAATCTCCTGCCTTTATCTTCGACAAGATTTTCTTCAACCTACCAGCCGAGACGAAAGAATTTGCAGCTTCACCGGATTCCGCATAATTGGCTACACAAACCTTGTCGTCCAAAAATCTAGGAACCATCTGTCCCCAACCACACCAAGGTTCATTGTCTTGATCCACTACCGTGGAATTTCCACAAAGGAACACCGTAACCGCATCTTCCACCCGCTCAACCTCCATGGCACAAACAGAAGGTGCAGCATCGTTGAATTCTATGGTCAGCTTATGGTCCCAATTGGCCTTGCTCTTTTCGCGTTCCTTAATACGTACTTTTTCAGTGGAATCAATTTCAACATACCGTACATTGGTTGTGAAGACAACTTCCTTAAACTCTCCTTTTTGGGTAGCCAACTTTTCGATTAATAGCCGTCTTGACTCTGCACGAACAGTAGTCAATGATGGTTTTGAGCCGTTACCAAGAATCAACTTCACACGATAGTTGCCTTCAGGCACATTTATAGAAAAATAAAATCCGTGATCGCTCACGCAAGCATCTCCTTTTAAAGGATCCTTACCAAATTTCTCTGCTTTTGGGGGTGATGTGAAATCGAAACCATAACCCAAGCCCTTGGAATATAGTGTTTTCTCATCTACTTTCAAGTACCCTTTCTGAACAGGTCCGGTACCGAAATCAAATTTAAACGACTTTTGTGCTGAAAGTTGCACTGTCAAGAAAAGACAGGCAAAGAATAATAGATTGTGCTTCATGTTTATATAGGTCAAGAAAGCTGCAAAACTACGTGAAAAACCTCTTTTTAAAAGAATAGTTTTGATATTATATGTTCATTTTTTGGCACTTGGCTCCTGGAGCAGGTAGCAAAAAAGGGGGCTGTCCGTTTGGAAAGCCCCCTTAAGTATGAGATTAGAAAAACTATTCTACGATCAACTTCGTATTCCAGTTCATTCCATTAACATTTACTTTGACAATGTACAGGCCTTTGGACACTCCATTCAAGCTGGCGCTGTACTCTGTACCTGTGAAGGAACCATGTCGTACAATCTGGCCCAGTTGGTTGTAAATCTGGAAGCAGGCAATGCCAGCATTGTCGTTCAATTTCAGGTTCATCGTTTCGCGAGCAGGATTCGGATAGATGCCACCAGCAACCGATTTAACGCCCTTCACAGATACGACCGTACCAGTGGATTCTTGCAAACGAGTTCCGTTACCAGAATAACGAGAGGTAAGAACATAACTCAGAATGGGTAGGTCCGTTGTATAAGTGGGAGCTATTCCGTTTAATGCATCCGTTTTTACAATCTTCATCGTATCACCCGTAGCTTTCATTATTTCACCATTCTTGGAATAAAATACCACACCAGTTATTGGGTAGTAGAAAGGTAAGCTTTGAGTCTTAACAGTTGAATTAAAGGCATAGGTCCCAACCGTTTCATCATCAATACTTGGGGTAACCGATTGATTCGACACAATGCTGGTACTAATTGACAATGGAATTGTAATAGTATTGTTATCGCTTACGACAGCTTTGCCCTTGACTCCTTCCACATCCATTGCCCAAGAATAGGCTTCATTTTTGGGATTGAGAGCAACTGTTGCTACTCCGAATGTATCAGCATTTGCGGCCTTGGTGGTCCAATTATCCAACGGAGAAATGGTGGTTAAAACATCATTTTTACTATAGATACCACCGTTGATAGTTAGTTTTTTGGTGAAGTCCACTTCGGTATTCTTTAATATACTAGGGTCGGCGAATTGCTGGAAGTATTTTGGTCTATTTACGCCATCTATACCCATTGATGTTTGAATTGCTGTCGAACCCTCAGAAGCATTTTTATAATAAATTCTACCTGTATAGTCCATTCTTGGATAGTAGGTCACATTGATGCCAACAGAGTCCTGGTCTACAGGGATAAAGTAAATCATACCACCCCAAACCTGACTGGTTTGGCCAATCGCACCGGTGCTGCCTGCAATTGAATAAAGAGACAGTTCGTGTGTTCCAGTCTTGGTAACCAACGCTTCACCTAAGTGCAATCCTTGTTGGTATGCAACGTCAATAAATTGGCGGTAGGTTGTAGCATCACCCCAATCGTAAAAACTTCTTGCTTTACCATCTGCAACGTAGAGCGGTTTGCCATCCATATACGTCGTATCAACTGTCGGTGCACCAACTGCACCTTTCCAACGGTTGCTCATATATACGTTATATCGTCCCGGATTCAAAATGGGAGTTACAAAGGTTAACTTTTTCTTTGGAGCTAGTCGGAAATTAAATTGGTCTCCACGAACATATGCATTGTTCTGCGTTGCAGGCCGATTTACGCCGTTGAAATAATATTGAATTTGCCAGTTAAAATACTTGATTTCGCTAATTTTAGTGGAATCGTAATTAACTACGTAAGTGGTATGATCAATATTCCAAGTGGTATCTTTTAATGTGTAAATAGTATCAATAGGCAGATTTTCCCACTTTACATTCTTTAAGCTTCCTGCCGTAAAATCCGTTGTCGGATTAACACCCCACGTAATTTCCGGTTGTCCAGACGCAATATCATAGTACACTTTATAAGGCAGATAATACGGCTGATTCACATTATTGGCATCACCAATGGTGAAATCGGCTCCTTCAATAACAAAAGTGAATTTCTTCAGCAAAATTGTCGTATCTGTTCCATTAACCTTATAGACATTGTGGTAGTAACGACCATTAGTAACACCAGGAAATACTCCTTTTCCATCGGCATCAAGCGTAACAGTACCTAGCAGTGTCTTTGGTGATGCCAGGTAAACGTTCATTTTTGCTCCTGCAACAGTTTTTCCAGGGCAAAGATTTACATTGTAGCGTGCACTCAAATCAACCACTTTTGCAACAGCCTTAACTTCGAATGTATAAAATAGCATTCCAGATTTAGTTGCCAAGTAATAGGTTCCGGAAGGCAACTGAGTAGAATAAGTACCTGTTGCACTAGATGTAGTGCTAACATAGATTGCGTTGGTATTGCTTGAGCGTGCAATGGTAAATTCCTTGTTGCTACCATATGTGTCAGCACCCAAATTAATAGTAACATCTTGTTTGGTTTGATGTTGGTCCAATGTAATATCAGAAGTGTTAGGTACTAAAATTGTACCAGCATCAAAAGTCGTTCCATCCGTATTTTTGACATAATACTTATAGGAATTAACGGCATCGACAGGTAGAGCAAAATCGGGAATAATACCAGTTTCTGGAATGGTGTAATCGTATAGGAGAACCGATTCTCCAGGGTTATACACCTTGAAATGCTTACCAACATACCATGGTTCGATGGGATATTGTGCATGAACAGTCCCTGTGGCAACACCAACATTGAACGATGCGTTTTGAGTCACCACAATTGAGGTTGTATACAAAGCTTTGTTCACTTCTACATAGTAAGAGCCCGCAGGCAATTGACACGAAACCTTACCGGTAGCATCAGTGGTACCTGAATATAGACGGGTCCACTTATCTTCAAGACGTTTAACAACCACCAACTTATTGGCAAAATACAAGCCAGCTTCTAATGTTACATCAAACTTTGAATAAATTGATGAATCGGTAGCTTGATAGGGCAAATAATAACCTGAAACGGCTGTATTATTAACAGTCTTCAAAGAATCAGCCTTGAAAAAAGTGTTTCCTGCGCAGTCAAATTGGGGATAATTATAATCAGCATCAAGATTGGTCGTTGTTACAGGAATGAATGACATCATCGAGAAGTCAAAATCTCCACCACTGTTCAAACCACCGATTTTATCGCCCGTAATATTAAAGGTCAAATTGTGCGTTGTGGGAACACCTGCAGGAATGGTTACTGTGCCAAGAAAAGCATCATAACTCTTATTTGCCACCGTACCGGTATATTTTACTCTTAAAACGTTCCCTCCAGTCAAGGGCACAGACGTGATCGTGTAACGATTTAACAAAGTTGAGTCGGACTTTTGAATGAAGGATCCGTCCATCTTGATGTTGACAAAATAACCACCAACACGACTGGACCCATTAGCAAGGGCTACATTCATATAAAGACGATAGGTTCCTGGATTCAGAACAGGAGTCTTGAAATTCATGTAGATTGCACGGCTAGCTCCAATGGTGAATCGAAGCGCACGTCCGGAAGGGTAAGCGCCACTAGAAGGTGAGACTTGTGGTGCGTACTTGTAATAACTGTTTGCGCAGTTTGCCCATACAGCAGTACCGAGAATGTTACTGCTCCATTGGATGCTCGTTGCAGCCGCATCGTTGAAACCGGAGGTGGTCGCCAACTTTGTTCCGTATTCAAATTCCGGATAGTCTACCAACGGAAAGAATACGGCATAGGGTTTTAATGTCTGTGCCATGGCACTGACAGCCATCATGCTGAATATCAGCATAAATGACAACCTTCCGAGGAGATGAGTAAAGGTTTTTTTCATAATCAAAGTATTAGGGTTAGAAAATTAAGTGTCATAAGGATTTTGAGAATCAAAAGAACGAAAAGGCTTTAACTTCCAAGTTTAAAATCTGATAATAATTGTTTGTAAAATGACACCGATAAGCAGGCATGATTGGTAAATCACACCTGCTTATAATGTAAATATACAATGGATTAGGTCCTATTCGAATTTTGCAGGCAAATACCAGTTCGATTCATCATCTAAAAATGTAGGTGCTGGTTTGCCGTTTTTGGCAAACTTAGCTCCAATCAATGTGTTGAGAAGTTGGGTGCCTGTACCAGCCTCTTCCTTGTTCCAGCGTTTGGCTATACGCAGGATGTCAGTCCAGCGATGACCTTCGAAGGCAGATTCCAAGGCCATTTCATCCAGAATGGACTTTTCCCAGAAGCGAGCTTCCGACAAGGTTGTCGTTGCAGGATTGTATACCGTATTGACCAAGCTGGCTCTGTTGCGGATGCCGGTGGAGCTTCTCCAAGGACCACGGTTGTAAGGGACATCCGTCATTCTGCCATCAAAATCGAAAGGTTCTGGAAAATAACGGCCACCTGTCCAGCCGGACATGGCAATGGAATCACCAGGATAAGTCGTAGCATCGGGTTTGGCGAAAGAGAATTCACCACCCGGGATACCGCTGTTCATGAAGGCTCTGGTCAATCTTCTATAGGCACTCTTGGGTTTGAGCGTATCACCATTTTCATAACCGCCCAATTCAGCATAACGGTTGCAGGCTTCAGCGTACTCCAGATTCAGAGTACCCGAACGGTAAATGTACCATCGTCCGCTTACTTCATAAGGCTTTGAGGGCACATAATCCGTCAGGTATTTGGTAATGACTGGCTGTCCCGAAGCATTAAGTCTGTAGGAGCCACCCAAGCCACGACCGTCAAAGACATAGCCGTTGCTTTGCACCTGTGTACCCCAAAAGTTATCAATCACATTCTGGGAAGGTTTCAGTAAATACTTACCAGCACCTTCGTCCCCAAACAGGCGAACAAAAGGATAGGTCGGTTCAAAACTCTTGTCAAACGTCATGCAGGTAATGTGTTCGTTGGTCGCATAGGTGTTTTCCATCGGATAGCTGAACATCAACGACCAAAGGTTTACGAGTGAGCTAACGTCGTTGCCCAAATAACGGGTATATGTAATCGCAAAAGAACCAACAAAAGATCCCTGATAAACCCAAGAATAGTTTTTGTACTTGACGCTGTTCGTTTCGACCAAACGATGGAAATCGCGTATGGTTTTTGCTGCATCGTAATAACGATTGTCCCAAAGATACAATTCAGCCAAAAAGCAACGCTTGTTGATGAAGTAGTTAACCAGATTATGGGTATTGAAGGTCGAATTCATACCGGATGCCGAGGTATACTGTTCCAAAGTAGGCATTGTTTCCATCGCCGTGATCAATTTGGGAATCAAATGGTCTAAATCCAAATAGGAGGATGCCGGGATTTTCAGATCGGCAAGCGAGCTAATGGGTTCAGTCAAGTAAGGGATCTTTCCAAAAATGGTTCCCAGTTGGAAATACGTCCAGCAACGAACAGTCATCACATCGGAATACAATTCGTTATATTCATCATCCGTAAACAAATGATTTTCCTTCATTTGGTTAAAATGATGCAAGATGTCGTTGCAGTTCTGAATGACGGAATAATATGGTACCGTATTTGCATAGGGATTGGAGGCGTCGCTGGTAAAATAGCTGATGTCCTGTAGATCCTGATCGGCGTTGGTGGTAACGTCCATCAAGTCTGCCCTGAGCTCGTTCAAAACCACAGTTTGTTCGGCCAAGTCCATCACTTTTCCGTAGAGCCCCTTCACTGAGTTCTTTGCATCGGCTATATTTCGGAAGGTATCCGACTCATTGAGCACTTCCAAAGTGTTGGCGTCAACACAGGAAGTCATAAGTGCAGCTGGGATCAATAAAATGCCGAGTAGATATTTATAAACTTTCATAGTCCTATCAAATTAAAGTTTGGTTGGGTTACAAGCCGATTTTCACACCAAGAAACAACGCTTTGGGCTGAGGGCAGATGGCTGCATCAACACCATAATACAATGGGTTTTCACTTTGGCTGAATTCAGGATCCGATCCTTTGTACTTGGTGAAGGTCAACAAGTTCTCACCTGTGATGAATACATTGATCGACTCGATGAACTTGCTTTTCATGGGCACCTTATAATTCAATGTCATCGTCTTCAAACGAAGATAGGAACCATCTTCAATCCAACGATCAGAGAAACGGCTGTTGCCCATCGGGTCTCCCCAAGTAGCCTTGGGCACCGAAGTGACCTGCCCGTCCACTCTCCACCTGTTTAAGACGGATAGTGTTTGGTTTTGGTATCCAGACATGGACTCAAGTACATTACGTGTGTAATTGTAAACGTCGCCACCGAGTGAATAGTTCATCTTGACATCCAAAGTAAAGTCGTTAAACGTAACAGTGCTTAAGATCGCGCCATAAACATCAGGATTCGGATCTCCAATGATGGTACGGTCGTCCTTGTTGATCTCACCACCTGGAACCATATCTACAAAACGAACATCACCTCCGGTGAACGGTTTCTGGATGGCACCCTTCTTGATGTATAGACCTTCATCGGTAGCGGAAGATTGGGTCGAATAAATGCCATTGGTCTTATAACCGTAGAACACGCCTATTGGCTGACCAACCTTGGTCTGAACGGTCGCACCGTTAATGACCGTTTCTAGCGTACCGCAATCCAACCGAGTGACGTTGTTTTTATTCTTGGAAATGTTCAATCCCAAATCCCAGTTGATTTCTCCACTGAGGACGCGTCCGTAAACGGATAGATCTATCCCCTTGTTGGTCATCGATCCGCCGTTCGAGAGATAGGAAGTGAAGCCAGAGAAGGCAGGAGCTTCCGAATAGGTGATCATATCATTCACTGCATGGCTGTAGACATCCAATGACAAATGCATCCGGTCGTCCATAAAGGCCGCATCCACGCCAAGATTCATTTTGGTAGTAACTTCGGGTCTCATTTCGGAGTTGGGGATATTACCCAAAATCAATCCGCTATAACCGAGAAATCCTTGAGAAGTATAGTATTTCTTTTGCTGATAGTTGCCGATGTCGTCGTTACCGGTCTTCCCGATGCTCGCTCTCACCTTGAGGAAGGTGACTGCACTCACATCGCTCATGAAATCCTCGGCACTGACCACCCAGGCACCCGAAACCGTCGGAAATACCATTGCACCATTGTAACGGGAAGATAAATCGGTAGAAAGGATGGCTGAAGCGATGTATTTGTTGGAGAACACCATATCGGCATTTCCATAGAACGACATCCATTTCTGTTCACCGAGTGAACCGCCAATCTTACGCAAGTTGGCATCACCATAGCCAATCGATTTGAAATTGTCACTGGCTGAATTGTAGGCAAGCGCATAATCGTTCTCGGTCTGAGAATTCTGGTAGCGTATACCAGCATGCGCGCTCAATTTCGATGCGGAATTGAAATTTTTGGTATACGACAAATGTGCATCTCCATAAAGTACGAACCAACGTTCGACTCTATGTTTTGACTCATTGGTAACCACAGCATTGACCAGCGTGTCATGCGCCAAGCCTTCGGAGGGAAGAAAGACGCGTTCACGGTCTTTGTTGAAGTTCAAGCCGAAAAGACCGGTCAGTTTCAAGTCTTTGTTAAAGTCATAATCGAATCCGAGACTACCCGTAAAGCGGTAGTTCAAATTACGCAGGACCAAATTGTCGGCCAACGCTTGCACGTTGCTTACTCCGAAAACATCAGCAGCTTCAAGATTGGGAGACACCAAGCCATCTTGACTGTATTTGTAAGCAGCAGTAATGGGGGACTTGACCAACGAATTGTATAGCAGATTCGAAGTGGAACCAGGTCCTTCATTTTGCAAAAAGCGGGTGCCATAGGAAAATGCCATGTTGGTATGAGCTTGGAATTTCCTCGAAATATTGATGTCTGAGTTAAACCTCGTATTGAATCGGTTATAACTGGTGTTGGAAAGGATGCCCTCCTGAACCAGATAGCCCATGGATACGGCATACAATGCTGTTTGGTCACCACCTTTAATGTTGATGTAGTAATTCTGGTTTTTGGCCATTTCGTACGTTGGATCCTGCCAATTGGTGTTGTTGGCATAACGGTAGTAGTCCGCATTGCCTGAATAACGTCCATATTTGTCCGCAACGGGCTTGTCCTGATTAAAATAGGGCAATGCCTGAATCTCGGAAGCGGTCTTTCCAGCGGTCATCAATAAGTCGCTCAGATAAGATTTGTATTGGGTGGCATCCAGCACGGGTATTTCACGGGGCGTAAAGCTCATGCCGGCATTGATGCTGGCATATATCTTGGTTGCTGCATCCGTGGCTTTGAGGGAATTGATCAGGATGACGCCATTCGAGGCCTTTCCGCCATATAGACCGGAGCCGTCTTTTAGAACGGTAATCGTTTCGATATCTTTCACATCGATGGCCGACAGGGGATTTGTCTGGTAATTGCTGATTAAAGACTTGAACCCATAGTTGTCAAAGGGAATTCCATCAACCACAATCATCGGTTGCGAAGTGGCTACCAGCGAGTTGAATCCTTGTAAGAACATGTTGGTACCGCTTGCTACCTGGCCAGAACGGGATACAGTGTTCAAACCGGCAACCGTACCTTGAAGAAGTACGTCTGGTGTCGTTGCTGTGGCACTGCTCAGATTGGGACTGGCTGAATTGATCGCAAACGCCGAGTTGAGAGTTGAAACTGTCCCAAAGGGTGTCGTGATCATTTCTTCCACACCGTTGTAACCTTCTTCATACATTTTGATAATGAGATTCTTACTTCCAGTTATATATAATTTCCTGGAAGCATAACCTGGTGCGGAAACCTGTAGTATTCGGGCAGCCAGAGCATTCTTCTTTTCGGTTACAAGCAGGGTGAATAAACCTTTTTCTTCCGTCATTAAAGGTTTGGCACCCTCCAAGGTCAATCGGGCACCTGCAAGTGCTTTACCTGTCAGGGCACTTACAACGGTTCCGCTCACCTTTACATCGGAAGTCCCGACTTGTCCAATCATGGTACTGGTCCCGACGATGAACGCCGCAAAAAGCACAACTAGAGATTTTATTTTCATCGCAAACGTTTTTTAAAAAATTATTGACCGGGATCAACGACAGGTACTAAGCGTATATAATCCAAAAATATCGAACCGCCATTTGTTCCAGCCACCAATGCGGAATTAGACACCCAAAGACTAGCAACGCCGTACGAATTGCATGGCAACTGGTCCACAATATATTCTGAATGACTGAGCAAAGGCGTAATGGCAACCCTTAAACTCTTGGTTGCAGCAGGTGTAGTGATGGTCTGCCACATATGCAAGGGTGTTTCGACATTTTGACCAGCATAATTTTGACCGACAAAAACAATCGTATCATTGAAATTGTAGTTCACTGCCGACGATGACCAAGACAAGGCAGGCATGCCCGGAATGGAGAAAAACAATTTTTGTGAGACTTGTAAGTTAGCTGCGACATGTGAAGTAAGGTCATCGTACGATTTCCAATATACTTTATAAGGTATAGAATTCAACACAGGCCTGTAGGTTAAGGCGGCATTATTGGCGTTGGTGCAATAAGTAGAGGTTGTCGTGGAATAAGCCCAATAACTGTTTGCTCCCACCACATTCCTACCTGAAACAACAATGTCATACCCGCCGCTTGCCCAAGAAAACATCCGTTTTGAAATGGTTGTAGTGGGCATCGTGGTACCAACATAGTCTTCGGCCTCGATATAGATTTCCTTTATCTTGTTATTATACATCTTCACATCGACATCCGCCAATTCATAAATCTTACCGTTTGAAGCAGTATATTCCACATCGATGACACCAGTAGGAATAATCACTTTAACGCCATCAATGGAAACGACTGTATCCCCATTCGTAATGGATACGGGCACCAGAATCATGTCCTTCGTAACCTCGCCCGAAACCTGAATATCTGTTGCAATGGGATCTGGCTCCTGATAATAAGCTGCGGCTAATGCATCATAGGTGCTGCTTTTGACCGTAAAATAGGGTGTATATTTTGATTTCAATTTATTAAACGTGCCTTCTTCCAATAAAAGAAACGAATACGTAGAATCTTCTTTGTTCAATCCATACTTGGATAACCATTCATTAGTTTGTACCCAGGCGGTATCGTATATTGGTCTTCCGTTTCTGTCAAGACCCAATTGATAGCTTAAGTCCATATCCATAGTGCTGACTGTCCTTTCATTCAAGAATTTCACTTGTGGATAATCCTTGTATGATTCTTGATTCAGGTACTCCCAAATATTCATTTTGGGAACCATAATGGAGGATAATTTATGGATGACACCGTTAGCGGCCAATATGTTTTGTTCGCCTACAGCGTTTCCGTCGATGGTTCTTCCAGATACTGGCAAGGATTTACCGTTCAGCATTCGTATTTTGCTAACTGTAAAAGCATCGGAAACGATGGTGTAACTTTGTAAGGCAACAAGGTTCTTGACGTAGCTACGAAGCAAGTCGAGGTTGCTCAAATCAACATTAGTCCAGGCATCGTTGGTCGGGGCAAATACGGTATAGGATTGCGCATTGATCAAAACTGAATCATAACCGGTCGACTCCAAGACATCCACGAATGTGGACAAATCTGGTTGTTGCTTCAAAACATCGATAACAGATGCATCCAAGTTAGGATCATTGACTTTTACATGTTCATCCCAAGGGTTGCAAGCCGCTAATAAGCCGACCAACAAGCCCAAGGTCAAACATCTCGTACAATTTTTAAATGTCATACTATTTAGTTTTATTATTTCCAAGTACAAGTATCTCCAGCAGCCTTATCTCCCTGATAGTTGGTCGATACCTTCAACGTATATGGCCAAATATCACAGTCTTTAGTGGTTGGATATATCCATTTGCCCTTAATATCGACGCGCGGCCACAACTGGTCTTCTTCGACGGGGATGAACTGAATCATATCCCAACCTGTTTCACCTGATCGACCTGTCAGATTTTCAAAGCGAAGGGTATGACGGCCTGTGGACTCAACAACGATGGTGCCGATCACACGACTGTTCATAACACCTCCCGTACCGTTTTTAGCGGGATAGATTTTCCATCCGTTGGCATAGTTTTCTTCAATGGTTCCACCAGGATAGTAATCCGTGAGATTGAAAACGTAGGGCATTACCTGATCGTCACGACCTTCTTGACGGAATACAGTACGAAACGTCGTGGCTGTTTCACGTCTCCAGCAAAGCCATACTTTATATTTGCCAGCAACTAGCAAAGGCAATTTCCATTCAAACCACGAATTGATGGTCGGTGAAAACCGGAAACGCATATAGTCTGCAAATGCATATTGATTTTTTACATCCAGGGACGTGGTGGCTGCAGCATTGGTGCAATAATACCATATATTGGCGACACTTGGGCCTCCCCACTCTACTTCAGCAAGGTCTGCAGGCATGTAATAGATGGTCGTGCCTGATTTACGGAAATCTTTGGAAGCCATTGTTTCTGGTTGCGTAGCCATATCCCAATATACACGGTAAGCGGCACGATTCTTAATTTCAATATGGCCTCCAATATAATGGATAACACCGTTGGAGCATGACAAATCCGAATATTCACTGGCTCGTAGCAATTCAACTCCAGGTTCAATCGTGGAACCGATTTCAAAATAGTTGACCATTAATTTCAGCCCATTCAATTTGAACGACAGCACCTGATTCTTAACGGACGATTCCAATGCAGAAGCATACAACAAATCGCCGATGTATCTGAGCGAGGGTATAAAATGATAATCCGCAAACTGGGTAAGCAAATTGTTGTTGCTTTTTTCGTCGGGCTGGCTTTTGCTTAAACGAACCAATAATGAGGTTTTGATCGATTCGAGTGCTGCCGTCCTGGTGTCGGGAGAAAGCGTTTGATCGACCAACGTTTTAGTGATGCCAATGCCTAGATCGATAAAACTCTGGTTGTCCTGTGCCAAAAATGTCAACCACAAAGAATCCATTGCAGACGTCCGCATACTATCGGTTGAGAACCTACTGTAATGCAGTGTTATGTGTTTAATGATGGAAAAGGTTGAATCTGGTAAATTGCTAATACTTTGAAAAATATCATACTTTGGCGGTGTCAAAATACCGTCAATGACATGGACAATTCCGTTATCGCAGGATTCATCAGCTGTAATTATATTGGCTTGTCTATTCAGTCGGATGTATACGTTGTTGCTCGCATCCGTCAAGGTTTTATTTGTTAAATACTTACCAGACACCGTAGGTGATGGCAACCTTCCGTCCTCAAATTCAGTAGTCTTGATGGAGTCTCTGATGACATGATAACGGATAATGGAATCAGCCTGTTCTTTGGAAAGCTGTGTAATATCCGTTTTACCTATGGAAGTCAAATAATTCGTAAAAGCCTGATTGGTAGGAGCAAAGAATGTATAACTGCCATATCCGTGCAGCATGCCAGCAAAGCTGGACATTTGGATCAATTCATAGCAGGTACTCAGATCGGCGTTCTGTTCCACATATTCATCTATCAGTTTACCGTCAGAAACACGGTAAATTCCATTTTTATCCATGCTTTCTACGCAGGATGTTAACACCAATAGTATCAGTGCAGGGAAGTAGAAGAAGAACCTCTTGATTCTGTTAAAACGTAGAGTAGTCATCTTGCTTAGGTTTATTTGTAAAATGGATTTTGTACGAGTGCTTTATTTGCATCCAACTCATCTTGTGCGATGGGCAAATAATGAAAATCATGATTCAATAGTTTGGTCTGCAAGCTGGTTACCTTGGATGCAGATGCGCCGTAAATGGCCATGTCGTTCAGATAAACCAAACCAGGACTTTTTGGACCACCATAATTATTGCGTTTTGCATAGCGCAGAGCGTCAAACCAACGTTTGCCTTCGTACAACATTTCGCGGATTCGTTCCTCGTATACGAATTTGTTCATGGTGGTGCAGTCCAAGTCGGTAATCTTTACTACGGACGCACACATATCGGTGGTTTCGGTGGCATTGGCTCGATCACGGATGACTTTAACCAGATCCCAAGCCTCGTTCAGTGTTTGGTACATCGTACCGGACGTATCGTGAGCCGCTTCCATAGCTGTAGCTTGCTGCACCAAGGCTTCCGCCTTGATCAGGTAGATTTCGGCCAATCTGTAAATGATCGGATTTCCGGTCATGGTTGCTCTGGTACGAATGGTGCTCAGTGCCGCCCCATCTCTGGAGATGCCCATGTGTTTCCAAACAAAGTTACCTTTGTAGCTCACGCCTTCACCTCGAATGTCTACGACACCTCTGTCAACTTCGGAAGGCAAAAAATATAGATCCCTGAGTGCCGTCGTGTTTGCATATAGATAGCCCGACGGTTGAAACAACGTCCAATAATCATAATTCGGAAAATCATCCTCCCGTTGAAGTTCAAAAATGCTTTCATCGCAATTACCGATGTAATACATCTTGTTGAATAAATCGCTGATGGAAGATTCGTAGGCGTAGTAAACCGTATCCTTCATGCCAGTCAGTGCATTTTCTGTTTCCTTTTGGTAACGCATGAGCGAATTGTCGGCATACAAAAGACTGATCTTGCCTGAATTGATGATCTTGTTGCAATTAGTGATGCAGTTCGCATAGTCTTCCTTCCAAAGGTAAATGTCTGCCAGCAAGGCGTATGCACCATAGGCAGTGAACCGTCCCTTGTTGTCTGCTGCATTCAAACCGTAGCTGGTCGGCAAGGCTCTAGCTGCCACTTCCAAATCCTGGATCAACGAGTCAAGGATAATCGTGCCGCTTGTTTTTGGGATTTGCAGGTTCTGATCGTCACTTACGATGGCCGTAGTTTGATAAGGTACGTCATTAAATGTGCGAACCAGGTAAAAGTACATCAAACTGCGGATGGCAACGGCTTCAGCCTTATATTGTGCCAGTTTGTCTGTAGTAAAGGACTCGTCCGTTGTTAATACGGCAGGAGCAAAATCAATCACCGTATTGCATTGATTGATTACTTTATAAAATTGATCCCAGGAACAAAGGGCGTTGGTTGGTACGATGTCACCGTCCATGATGGCTTGTATAGCTTGACCGTTTGTTGAAGTCAACAAGTTGGGCATCAACGTTTCTCCGCGTAATTCACCCCAAAGATACATACGCATGTCAATACCCGTAGTCAGAATGCTGGAATAGCAACCGATGGTCGAAGCCAGAACTTCTTCTTTGGTCGACCAGTAGTTATCTTTGATTACACCGTCTTCTGGTTGAAGTGTGAGCCATTTGTCGCAAGAGGAAAACAATGCCAACACGGCCAATGGTGCCAACACGATTGCCTTTTTAATTTTATTCTTAAGTATGGTACTCATAGTTGCATCGAATTAAAAATTAAGGGTCAAACCCACAATATAGTCTTTCTGACGTGGAGCCAGACCTGTATCGTAGCTACCCACTTCAGGGTCCTGTCCTGTGTAATTAGTCCATACGAAAAGGTTCTGAGCCGTAAACCATAAGGAAAGTGCCCGGATGTCGAACTTCTTTAAGAATCGCGGATCAACCTGATATTTGACCGTCAACGAACGGAAGCGCAAGAAAGAGGCATCTTCTACAAAGCGATCGGATCCCAACCAGTTGAAACCGGTATTGTATAGGGCACGGGGCAACAAATCGGTCGGTGCGGAGGCTATTTCATCGGCTGTTTCATACGTATGTCTGAAACGTCTAAGAACGGCCAAGCTCTGGTTGTTGTAGTCATACATTTTCTCCATGTTCATCTTAGCCTGGTTTACCACGTCATTTCCTACACGGAAATTGAAGAACGTATTGAAAGTCCACTTTCTCTTCCAAGTAATACTTGTACCGAAACCACCGAAAAACATCGGGTTGTTGTCGCCCAAATATACTACGTCCTGGTAATTGATGTTTCCATCGTGGTTGATGTCTTTATACTTGGCATCGCCTGCTTGGAACTGGTAGTCGACGGAGGTGCCTGCGCCAAACTTCATGTACAAGGGCACGTAATTGTTGTTGGCATCATACGTATAAATCTTATTGCCGTTCTTATCCAACGCAATAGTCTGATCTTCGTTCAGATAAACTCCTTCGTATTTATACCCATAGAAAGAACCAGTGGGTTGATTTAGAATCTTACGGGTCAAATAGCTGCCGTTTGCATTCCAACTTCCGCCCTCTGTCGATACGTATTTTGATAAACTACGGATAAAGTTCTGGGAACGTGCCATGTTGAAATTCACATTGAAAATCCAATCCTTAGAGCGGACCGGAGTCGTTTGAATACTCAATTCCCAACCAATGTTATCCATTCGGCCAACATTCATATAGGAGACGGTGGCAAAACCGGAGGAGGAAGGCAACGTAAGATTCGGGAACAACTGGTCGTCGCTGCTCTTGAAATAATAGTCGTAATCCACATTGATGCGACCGTCAAAAAGAATCAGGTTACCGGCGATATTGGACTGGGTCGTCTTTTCCCATCTCAGGTTTGAAAGTTGCAAGCTGGTGGGATATGTACCAGTGTACCCCAGGTAATTGTAATTGTAGGATGAATAATTGCTATACTGCAAATAGTTCTTAGCAGGTTCATTTCCATTGAAACCCCAACTACCACGCAGACTCAAATCTGTCAACCATTTGGAGAAGCCTTTCATGAACGGTTCACCAGAAATACGCCAACGACCAGAGACTGAGGGGAAATCCCCATACCGGTAATTCGGACCGAATTTGGAGCTACCGTCCCTACGGATGGTTCCGGAAATAAGATAGCGATCGAGAACGGATAAATTAGCCTGCGAAAAGATGGCAACGCCGCGGTCTCGGCTTACACCAGAATTGATACTCATTTCGCTGCTTCCTGATACACGTGTTCCAATGGAAGGGTCTTGCAACAAGGATGAGGCTGAGTTGGCTGTCGAAGCATTGTAGGATTCACTGGTGGAAGAGTTCGTGTTCAATCCGAAAAGGAGACTCAAGCTCACCTTATCACCCAATTTAGGGGTCCAATACAACTTATGGAAGTTTTGCATGGTAAAACCTTCACCATCCGTTTCGGAAGCTTTGTTCACATAAACGCTGGTCCAAGGGAGTCCCGTTGCGGTCTGAGGCAAAAAGCCCTTTGTCTTGTCGTTGCCCACATCAAAACCGATATCCAACAAATATCTCCAGGTCGGGGATATGCGGTAGGTTAAATTCAATTTTGGAATGATCTTTTCGCTTTGGATCCTTAAATTCCCTTCCTGAGACAAGGCTACAGGATTGTAGTTGCTCGTTTGAACGCCAGTGAAGGTTCCCTGCTGATTGTCCTGCGGGGTGAAATAATTGGAGGTCAAAATACCGGTGTCCGTATATTCCCAAGCACTTTGGTTGGGCATCTTGGTATAGGCGTTGCCACGAATGTCAGAAAAATAGTTGCGGTAGTTCGAACTGTGCGTATAGGAAATGTCGGCAGAGAAGCGCAGCTTTTCAGATACGTCATAGTCAATGTTCATACGTGTGCTCAAACGGCTGAAATTCGGACCGACCGTCGTTCCTTTCTGATCCCAGTAACCTGCCGAAAAGCGGTAACGGACCTTGGAGGTACCCCCAGAGATGGATACGGAATGGTCATTTGTTTGACCCAGCTGAGAGATGGCTTTGATCCAGTCGGTGTTCTGACCGTAGTTGTAATAATAATAGGGGTTGTTGGTGTCGTAAGCAAACTCAGGATTGGCCGACATGTCCATTTGAACACCTGAATTCAGAATGGATTCCAGCACCAGGGTGGTGTATTGACTACCACTCAACATGGGGATGGCATCCGGCTGATAAGAAGTGGTGCCTTTATAGGTATACCCAATGGAGGGAGGGCCCACATTACCACGTTTCGTCGTAATCTGCAGGATACCGTTCGCGGCTTTGGAACCATAAATGGCCGTAGCGGCAGCATCTTTCAATACAGCAATGTCAGCAATATCGTCCGTCGCAATGTTCAACAATTGAGAGTAATCTTCCTGACTAGCATTAGCAAAGTCAAATCCAGTGACAGATGCTTCGTAAGGCTGGCCATCCACAATAATCAACGGTTGTGAGTTCCCATTGATGGAGGTAGTACCACGAATACGAATGGACATTCCAGCACCAGGGTCACCAGAAGACGCAAAGACATCTACACCTGCCATACGACCCTGAATGGCATCGTCGATGGAAGCGGAAGAAAGTTCGGCTATTTCTTTGGTATCAAGTCGAACCATGGAAGAAGTCAAATCACGTTCGGCAACGTTCATCATACCAGCTTGAACCTGCTTTTTGCTAGTAACGACCGCTTCACGCAGAGTCACCGATTCTTCCTCTAGATTGAACGTGATGATAGTCCTGTTTCCAATAATGACTTCCTTAGGCTTAAAACCCAAATATTTACACGATAGTTTATTGGCAGTGTTTGAAATCAACAAACTGTAGTTACCATCCATATCCGAAACGGCGGTCGTAATGATACGGCCATCCTTGTCTACTTCAAAGACAGGTGCCGACGGAAGGGATTGTCCATCCGTCATAGAAAGGACTTTACCGCGGATCAGTGTTTTTGCCTGCGCAAAAAGAGCGGTTGAATTCAGTCCTAAAAATCCAATCAGTAGGCATACAATGAGGGTGGCTTTTTTCATTTCCTTTTTATTGACGCATGTATGTATCATAGGTATATATTTATTTATCGACAAAGTTGAAATAGCCATTAACTTCATGTATAACTGCCCTACAAGCCATTCGGTTGCTTCGTGTAACTTTATAGTCGTTGGCGGCGCGAGCTGTGATTTTAGTTCTGGAAACAATAAGGTGACTGGCTGCACCAGCATTTAAACTGGGATTTCCCTGAACGAGTACAGTATTGCCACGTTTAATATCAGTTGCGTAGAACCGGAGTTGGTAAGTGGTTCCAGAAAGTGCGTATTTGTAAGCTACTACCTGCGTTTTTTCATTGGTCAATCCCATGCTTTCATTGGTTATCGAAAGCATTGTCGGGCAGATTTGTCTTGCAGGGTCTTCAGACAATGGTGAGTATGGATAAATAATTGGAAGGTTATCATCTGGGAAAACTCGACCAATTATGAAGTGACTCAAAACAAATCTCAACGCTTTATCTGCTCCCTTGGCGTCATTATCCGGATCAATGCTTGCAGGATACAATCCTTGACTCAATGCAGTTGCCATGGCGGTATTGTTCGGCATCAGAATCGTGTAGAAGTTTGCAGCTTTGACACCCAAAAGCTCATCAGAGGTTGACGTAGTTTTCATGACCTTTTGTACCAAATCGACAAATTTTGAAACTTCGGAGTTCTCTTTTTTAGCCAATTGGATGTAATACCACAATGACCTGTCTGTATATTGAGAATCTGCTGGTACCAAAGGTGTATTACGTCGAGAATATTTTAATAACTTGTCCGCCAAGAATACATGACCATTTGAGGATTCCTCCACTGGGGTAAGGGTAACTTTTGATTCAACAATTGGGGACACATTATAATTACTCTCGTCTATATCACCCACCATTTGCATTTTATTAGCTTTGAACCGAACCATTTCGCCATTGTTCGTCACTCGAAATTGCCATCCGTCATACGATCCAAGGCCGGTTGCTGCTAAATTAGCTGTGGTCAAATCAGCACCTTTATTGACGTAAGCTCCAATTGTATCTTTGTAACCAAGAAATGTGGCATTGTTAATAAGTCTCCGCATACGTGTAGCGGCATTGGCTTCGGACAAAGCTGAATGATTAAAAACAGATGTCACCTGATTCCAGGAGAATCCGTCAGCTTTCAACAAAGCATCATTGTATAAAATTACAGTGTTACGCTCACTAACATAGCCGTTAAGCGGGCATTTCATCAATTGCTCCTGCAATCCAGTAGTACCAGTAAAATATGAATTGAATGCAAGGCTCAGAAAGTTGTAAAGTGGGTTGGTGAAAATCTCCGTATAGGTACTTTCAAAATAGCGGCTTTTAATAACCTTATTTGTTTTATAAATGATGCCGTTGCTGGCCATGATTTTTTCAGTTACGCCAAAATCATCCAAGGTTGTTGAGGCACCCGCTTTTCCGGCAAGGTATTCTCCGGTACTGTTCTTTGCATCTTTGAAATAGGATGGCCAAACCAAGGAGCTTACTACTTGAGCATTCATAAAAGCATTAATGAGTTGATAGGGCGCTTCATCAATATTTTTGTGATAATATTTCAGAACTTTATTGTCAAAATAATTTTGTAGTGCGGTATTGTTTGGAACGAAAATGGTGCTCGCACCCTCTTGCGTGACGTCCAAACTGACCCCTTCACCATTGTACTGTTCGGCAACTGGATTGACGCCGAAACCCGTATAAATGCGGATATATACTTTATTAATGCCTTTATTTGGGTAAATCAACTTATACTGATCACTGATGGCAGGTACTTCCTCATAGTTTTTAAAATACATCAAACCCTGATTGGGTAATTGATAATTGATCACTCCCCAGAATTTGGAGCTTAATGAATCTTTTGCCAAAAAATCCTTGATGGTCGGAATCGGCGGAATGACACGGTTCACTTCGTAAAAAACACCATTTTCGGCAAGGTGCTCATCTCCGATGATCGAAGCAGGTCCTACATTGGCCAACGCTGTTGTCGAATCTGTACCACACCAGTTGGAACCAGGATAAAACGTCAGATAGTCCTGAGGGGATAACATTGGTGAGGATGCATTGAAATAAGCCGGCGTCAGAATGGGAAGGTATTTGTTGTTCTGAATGATGTTTGTCTTACCGGAATAAGACACTCCATCGGCCAAATTTGAATTCACAACCCAGATGGAATCTCCGTTCCAGAAATCCCTTTCAAGCATGGGATAATAGGTAGTCTTGTATTTATAGGCGGTTCCTGGTGTCCAAACCCTGCTAACCATGGATGCACCAAGGTTTTCGGCAACATATTTATTATATACTAAGGTATAGGCGACTAAATCCTCTACATCTTTTTGGGGTATGGCTGCGACACTGGCATAATGGTTTTGGTTCAACCAAAGACGAAACGTACTGTCGTTCGGAGCAAAACAGGTGTATAAGCCGGCGCCTTTCAAGACATTGGCATGCAAGGTGCGGTCTACAGCCTGTAAATAAAGGGAGAAATTCCCCAACGCATCCAACTCCTGATAAATGGGGTCTTCCAAATAGGATGGGCGGTCGTAGTAGGTATCGAATTCCTTGCTACATTGCGTGAACAGCAGCAAGGCTGCAATGCCCAACAACAAAGAAATTTTGACTTTCATACAGTGGTATTTTGTGTTTGTTCAGTTTAACAGGAAACAAGAATAACCCGACCCTTACTAATAGCAAGTGTCGGAGTAGTTATTGAGAAGATCTCCAGCTTGTTGCATTGGAATGCGTGTCGTCTTTCAAAGTAGACATTTATGGTATTGATAAGTAAGGCGTTAAAAAATGTAATCTGCGCTCAATGCCCCATCAATAAAGGTACGCAGCAAAAAGCATACAAATTTAGGTGATGCCAACTCTTAACAAGTATTAAAAATGATATTTTCCTTACAAAAAATGGGACAAAAATTCCGCAAGGGATTTCGAATCAATATTTTAAAAAATGGCTGAATGGGCTTCGTTTTAAAACTTGATCCTCTGATGAAACCTTCTTATTTTTCCTTCCAAATGTACCTACATTTAGCTTGTTTAGTACTCATTATCTTTAAAAACAGGCTTTTAATCCGGCTTTTTTTCGTTCCTTTGTATTCGATTGCAGCCCAGCATGGGCTGGTCAATGAGAAAAAGCGTATGATATTTGACGATTTAGATTTAGAAGAAGAGGTTTTGGATGGCTTGTGGGCCATGAACTTCACGGAATGCACACCAGTTCAAGAACTTGCCATACCGATCTTACTTGAAGGGAAAGACCTGATCGCCTGCGCCCAGACAGGCACCGGTAAAACAGCTGCCTATTTGCTCCCCATTCTCAACCACTTGGTTAAATCCGACCATCCTGAGGAATCCATCAACGCCATCATCATGGTGCCAACGCGCGAACTGGCTCAACAAATTGACCAACAAGTTGCTGGTTTCGCATATTACCTACCTGTTTCTTCCGTTGCTGTCTATGGTGGAAGTGACGGTATTGTTTGGGAACAACAAAAGAAAGGACTTCAAGCCGGTGTTGACATTGTCATTGCAACACCTGGCCGTCTTTTATCCTACCTAAAGTTGGGCCTCATCGACCTTACAAAAGTACAATATTTCATTTTGGACGAAGCCGACCGCATGTTGGACATGGGCTTCTTCGACGATATCATGCTTATTGTCAAAGAGCTGCCCAGAAGAAGGCAAACCATGCTTTTCTCGGCAACCATGCCGGGCAAAATCCGCGAACTGGCCAAAACGATCTTGAACGAACCGGAAGAAATCCGACTGGCTGTTTCCAAACCCAATGATAAGATTGTTCAATCCGCATATATTTGCTACGAACGTCAGAAAGCCTGGTTGGTCAAGCAACTTTTCGTGGAAACGCAACCCGACAAAGTCATCATTTTTTCGGGCTCCAAAATCAAGGTGAAAGAAGTTACCCGCACCCTTCGTGGAATGAACCTTTCGGTGGCCGAAATGCATTCCGACTTGGATCAGAACGAACGTGACCGCACGATGCATGCCTTCAAAAGCGGTCAAGTCAACATATTAGTCGCCACAGACATTGTTTCACGCGGCATCGACATTGAGGACATCAGTGTCATCATCAACTACGATGTGCCCAATGACGCCGAAGATTATGTTCACCGCATCGGTCGTACCGCCCGTGCCAGCGCCGAGGGCTTAGCCATCACGTTTGTTTCGGAAGACGAACAAGAATCGTTTGAAAAAATCGAAAAATTTCTGGGCAAACCCATTTACAGATTGCCTTTACCGGTCGAAGTCGGTGATGGTCCCGAGTGGGAACCTTCCAAACACCGTAGCAGTGGTTTTGGCCGAAAAGGCAAAGGCGGAGGCTTCAAGGGCAGAAGATAGGATCCCTCGATTTTTTATACCATTTACTAGACAAAAGGGCGTTATTTGAACTATATTTGAAGAAAAATACGCATTATGGCACAAGATACGACCATCGTTTTCATGGAATTCACCTCATCCGGTGAAGCATCCATCGTTAAAGGCGCCCTCGAGTCCAACAATATACCGTGCTTCCTTAGCAATGAAAATAGCCCCTATCCCAGCGGCATCCTTTCAACAGGTCTTTTTGGCGTACGCCTCCACATCTTTGAAAAAGACAAGGAAAAAGCAGAGGAGCTCATGGAACTCCTGAATTCTGCTCAAGATGATGAGGAACTTTGGAGTCAGGCTGATTTGGACGAAGTCAGTGACTAAGCAGAGATCAAATTCGATACATTTTTTCACGTTGCTCCTTGACCAATGGGTCGAGGATGTAGCTTTCGTAGTCCGTCATTTTGTCGATGATGCCGTTTGGCGTCAGTTCAATGATGCGGTTGCAGACGGTTTGAATGAATTCACGGTCATGTGAAGCCATCAGCACATTCCCTTTGAACGAAATCAGCGTGTTATTGAATGCCTGTATCGATTCCAAATCCAAGTGATTAGCCGGAGAATCGAGCACCAACACATTGGCGTTCTTCAACATCATGCGCGAAATCATGCAACGCATCTTTTCACCCCCAGACAGAACCGACACTTTCTTAAAAATTTCTTCCCCGGAGAAAAGCATTTTCCCCAAATAACCGCGGATATAGCTTTCGCTCGTGTCGTCCGAGAACTGACCCAACCACTCAACCAGATTCAAATCGGAATTGAAGAATCCATTGTTGTCGACCGGCAAATAGGCAGGTGTGATGGTGATGCCCCAAGTATAATGTCCTTCCAGCGGATGTTTCTCACCGCTGATGATTTCAAAGAATGCGGTCATGGCTCTTGAATCTCGGGAAACAAAACAAATCTTGTCTCCTTTTTCCACGTTGAGGTTCACGTCTTTGAATAAGACATCGCCATCCATGCTTGCCGCCAAACCACTGATTTCCAGTACAGAATTACCAGGTTCGCGTTCAGGCGTGAAAATAATTCCCGGATAGCGGCGGGTTGACGGTTGAATGTCGTCCAAATTCAACTTGTCCAGCATCTTGCGACGGCTGGTAGCCTGACGGGACTTGGCCACATTGGCAGAAAAACGACGGATGAATTCTTCCAATTCCTTTTTCTTTTCCTCGGCTTTCTTATTTTGGTTTTGTTGCTGACGCAAGGCTAATTGGCTGGATTCATACCAGAAACTGTAGTTCCCGGCAAACTGTTGAATCTTATTGAAATCGATATCGATGGTGTGTGTGGAAACGGAGTCCAGGAAGTGACGGTCGTGGGAAACAACCAATACGGTATTGTCGTAGTTGGCCAAGTAATTTTCAAGCCACATCACGGTGTCCACGTCCAAGTCATTGGTCGGTTCATCCAGCAATAAATTGTCGGGTTTGCCAAAAAGGGCGCGAGCCAACAAAACACGAACTTTTTCCTTATTACCCAGGTCGGCCATCAGCATGTAATGTAAGTCTTCTTTAATGCCCAACCCGCTCAATAAAGAGGCTGCATTGTTTTCGGAATTCCAGCCATCCATTTCTGCAAAAGCTTCTTCCAATTCAGAGGCGCGAATGCCATCGGCATCAGAGAAATCCTCGTTCATATATATCTCATCCTTTTCAGTCTTGACCGCCCAAAGTTTGTCATGTCCCATCAGAACCGTATCCATAACGGTGTATGCGTCAAATTCAAAGTGGTCCTGCTTCAATACGGACAAGCGTTCGCCATGACCGAAAATCACGGTTCCGCGAACTGGATCCACATCACCGGATAAAACACGAAGAAGAGTGGATTTTCCTGCACCGTTGGCACCGATGATGCCATAGCAGTTGCCTGGAGTGAATTTGAGATTGACGTCCTGAAATAAGACACGTTTACCGAACTGAACCTGAAGATTGCTGACTGTGATCATTATTACCTTAATTATGAGGGCCTTTCGCAAAGCCTGATGGATATATCCCCTTTTCTCCAAAGGGAGTGCAAAGATAGTGGTTTTTAGCCGAATAGCCGCATGGCCGTATACAAAAAATCCCCACAAACCTTCCGGCTTGCAGGGATTTTCCCAATTTATAATCGTGATAGACTATTCTTCTCTACGTTTGGGACGTTCGGGGCGGGGTCCTCGGTCGCTATGAGGCCGATCGCCTCTGTCACCACGGTCGGGGCGTTCGCCACGTTCGCGTTCCGGACGTTCTACATAACCTTCGGGCTTGGGCAACAATACTTTGCGGGAAAGTTTGTATTTGCCGGTCTTCGGGTCGATATCGAGCAATTTCACATCGATTTCATCGCCTTCCTTGAAACCGGCTTCTTCAACCGTTTCCAGACGTTTCCAATCGAATTCGGAAATGTGCAGCAAACCGTCTTTGCCAGGCATGAATTCTACGAATGCACCGTACGGCATGATGGTACGGATTTTACCACGGTAGGTTTCACCCGGTTCAGCAATAGCAACGATTGAACGGATTTTCAACATGGCAGCGTCAATGACAGCTTTGTTGTTGGCAGCCACTTCGACACGGCCTTTGCCTTCCAATTCTTCGATGGTAACCGAAGCGCCAGTTTCTTCCTGAATGCCTTGGATGATTTTTCCGCCCGGGCCAATAACAGCACCGATGAATTCCTTAGGAATCCAGAGTACTTCAATACGAGGAGCATTGGGTTTGAAATCTTCACGTGGAGCTTCCAGTGTTTCCTGAATTTTGCCCAGAATGTGCAAACGACCTTCACGAGCTTGCAACAAAGCAGTTTCGAGGATTTCATAACTGAGTCCGTCCACCTTGATGTCCATCTGAGTAGCCGTGATACCGTCTTTGGTACCGGTAACCTTGAAGTCCATGTCACCCAAGTGGTCTTCGTCTCCGAGAATATCGGAGAGAACGGCGAAGTTTTTGCCGCTATTTTCAGAAATCAAACCCATGGCTATGCCTGAAACGGGTTTCTTGATCGCTACACCTGCATCCATCAACGCCAGCGTACCGGCGCATACAGTTGCCATGGAGGACGAACCGTTGGATTCGAGGATATCGGAAACAATACGAACGACATAAGGATAATCCTTGGGCAGCATGCCTTTGATGGCACGGTGAGCCAAGTTTCCGTGACCGATTTCACGACGGCCAACACCGCGGGATGCGCGAGCTTCACCAGTGGAGAACGGAGGGAAATTGTAATGCAAAAGGAAACGAGTCTTGCCGTGGTCCAGTACATCGTCAATCAGTTTTTCGTCCATCTTGGTGCCCAGTGTGACAGAAGTCAACGACTGTGTTTCACCGCGGGTAAAAATAGCGGAACCGTGGCAACCGGGCAGGTAGTCCACTTCGCTCCAGATGGGACGGATTTCATTAGTCTTGCGGCCATCGAGACGCTTACCTTCGTCCAAAATGGAACGACGCATGGCTTCTTTTTCCACAGCGTGGTAATAGCGGCCAATCATTTCCTTTTTGGCAGCAACCACTTCGGGTTCGAGACCGTCAATGTATTCTTTGGCGATGTTGTGAAAACCTTCGATGCGAGCGTGCTTGTCGGTGTTTCCAGAAACGGCGATGGCATAAGCTTTGTCAAAAGTTTTGGCCCAGATGTCCTTTTTGAGGTCTTCGTCATTCACTTCGTGGCAATAAGTGCGTTTAACAGTTTTGCCAACCATTTCGGTCAGTTCAATCTGTGCCTGGCATTGAATTTTTATGAATTCGTGGGCTACTTTCAAGGCTTCGAGCAAGTCAGCTTCCTGAACTTCGTCCATTTCGCCTTCCACCATCATGATGTTTTCCATCGTGGCACCAACCATGATGTCCATGTCGGCCAGCTCGAGTTGTTGGAAGGTAGGATTGATGACCCATTGTCCATTGATACGGGCAACGCGACATTCGGAGATAGGACCGTTAAAAGGTATATCGGATACGGCAATGGCAGCTGAAGCAGCCAAACCAGCCAGAGCGTCGGGCATATCAACACCGTCGGCAGAGAAAAGCATAACATTGACAATGGTGTCAGCATGGTAATCGTCCGGGAAAAGAGGGCGTAATACGCGGTCTACCAGGCGGCAAATTAGAATTTCGGAGTCACCTGCGCGACCTTCGCGTTTGGTAAAGCCTCCGGGAAAACGGCCGATTGCAGCGAATTTTTCTTTGTATTCCACCTGCAAGGGCATAAAATCAGTACCGGGAGTTGCGTCTTGAGCGGAACAAACCGTAGCGAGCAACATCGTGTCACCCATGCGGACCATAACAGATCCGTCGGCTTGTTTGGCTAGTTTCCCAGTTTCGATGGTGATGGTTCTGCCATCAGCCATTTCAATTGTTTTGACAATCGGGTTAATCATAAAAAGCGTCTTTTAAAATTGTCGTTTTTGTTTCTTTTAAAAATCGTGCAAAGTTAGTAAAAATAACAGTACAACAACCTTGCACCATTAAAATTATAGCCTGATTCAGAGACGTTCGTCCATCTGTCATGTGGAAAAATTGTCTTTTTGGTGGAGATATTGCCAAAACAAAGGTTTTCAGATATAAACGGTGCTATTCTTTTTCAAAACAGTATATATTTGGTGATAGATTTCAATTCAACACATTTATAACCTTCTAAAATCCAATCGTATGAAAAAATCTGTACTCCTTACTCTCATCACTTTACTTGCTTTCAGTTCGTCGACTTTAGCGGTAGATAGAACTTGGAATTTTATGAATTGGAGTTCCACTACCCTAGCAAACCTGACCGCTGATCCCACTAACTGGAATCACGAAAGTACAACACGCTTCAGCAATGTATTGGCCCTTACCGCAGGCTCAAGCATAAGTGCCAATGGAACAGTTATCGCAGAAACGAATGGACTGACCTTTGGCGCAATTGGTTTAAGCAGTGGCTTAGGCAAATTAAGAATTGATTACAACACCAATCCAGGAAGACTGCTGCTAAACGGTGGTGGCCTTACCATCAATGTTCCTGACTGCGCTGCCGGTGATACGCTGGTGGTGTATACCAAAACGGCAACCACCGGTAATGCTCGTGGTGTCACTGTTACGAACGCTGTTCGCTTTTCTGGTCTTGACCTATCTGCAGATTCCCTTATCAGCGTTTTTACCGTAACAGCTGCAGGTACGGTTCCAATAACCACAACTGCTGGCCTTCAATTTCGCCTCATCTCAGTTTCTGCACCAGGACATCCCGCAGTGAAACCAATTGCCACAAACATCTCCACTCCTACGCTCACAGCAGTACCGGTCAAAACCGTTTACTACAACCTTAGCGGCAGCGTTGCCGGACGTAATTATGCTAACTTGAGTAAAGGTGTTTATATCCAAAGAACTTGGTACAACAATGGAACTATTCAAAACTCAAAATTTGTAAAGGCTTCAGAATAAACCTTTCAGCATAGGAAATGCCGGTCATTGATAACTTGCTGATTCGTCAAGTATCAATAGCCGGCATTTTCATATACAGCACGTTAAATAATGCTATCCACCGAGACTCTATTTGGCTATTCCGTCAGAAATACGTAGGTTTGTCGCTCATACACAGAAATCCATGAGAAACCGGACCTTATTTGCAAGTATCTGCCTATTGGTTCTTTTAGCCGGATGCACCCGAAGCCCGAAATTGGAAGTTGAAGGTAAAATCACTAACGCCAACGGAAAAGTGTTGTATTTCGAGCTTTTTGGAATTGACAAAGCTCAAGTTTTGGACTCAGTCCAATTGGATAAAGACGGACATTTCAAATTCAAAACCATTTTACCTGATGCACCTGAATTCTACCGATTACGGATAGAAAACCGATTCATCCATCTCGGTGCAGACTCTGCAGCAAACATCAGGCTGAATGCAGACGGTGTAAATTTTGGAAACGATTATGAAGTAAGTGGTTCCAAATGCTGCGAGGATATTCGCTTCCTTTCTGCCCTGCAAGGTCATACTCTGATAAGTGTGGATTCTTTAAACGCCTTGATTAAAGCTGGCAAACTTACACAGGCTGAATTCCAGGAAAAATTGATGTTGGTATTCGATAAACATCGGGAGTATGCCAGGAAAATCATTTACGAAAATCCACGTTCTCCCGCATCCTATTTTGCATTGCTTCAACGCTTGCACAACTATTTGATATTTGATCCCTACGATGTCACTGACAACAAAAGTTATGCCGCCGTTGCCACTTCATGGGACACCTACTATCCAAACTCACTGAGGAGCAAACACCTGAAACTTTTGACGCTTCAGGGAATGAAAGAAATCAGGCAAACCCGCGATTCGCGAAAAATCCAAATTAAGGAGAAATCCCAACTCGCACTTTTTGAAATCAAATTACCTAATATTTATGGTAAAATGATTCCTTTGAGTGCCCTTCAGGGGAAAGTGGTCCTTTTGGACTTCACCGTTCTTCAAGCCGACTTCTCACCATCCAGAAACCTCTTTTTTAGAGAGTTGTATCACAACTACGCCGAACAGGGATTTGAAATCTATCAGGTATCCTTGGATACGGATGAACAATTTTGGAAAACGAGTGCCAGCAACCTACCCTGGATCTGTGTCCGTGACAAATCCGGGGCTCAATCCAGCAGCCTTCACATGTACAATGTGCAATCTTTTCCAACCTATTTCTTGATAGACCGGAATGGGAACATTGCCCTCCGTGATGCGATGGTGACCGACCTTAACAAAGAGATACTGAAGCTTTTATAAAAACATGTTTTAAAACAATACGCCAACACTTGATTATCGCCTAATTGTTTTATACATTTGCGTTTACTAAATGAGAGTTCCGGTTCCGGCCGGAATTCTTTTTGTTTTATATGTCAAATTGTTACTAATATTTTTGATATGGCTGTAAGCTACATGACCGTTGACGGTTACAAAAAACTTGAAAAAGAAATTGAACATCTGGAGTCGATTGAACGCCCCAAGATTTCACAACAGATAGCGGAAGCCCGCGACAAAGGCGATTTGTCTGAAAATGCCGAATACGATGCCGCCAAAGAAGCTCAAGGTATGATGGAAATGAAAATTTCTCAACTGAAGGAACTTTTCCTGAATGCCCGCATTCTAGACGAAAGCAAGATCAATACCGATTCCGTGCAGATTTTGACTTGCATCACACTTTACAACACGAAGACCAAAACGGAATTCGAATACACCATCGTTTCCGAATCTGAAGCCAATTCTAAGGAGAAAAAGATTTCTGTCAGCACTCCCATTGCCAAAGGATTGTTGGGTAAGAAGGTGGGCGATATCGTTGAAATCAACGTACCGGCAGGAGCCATCACCTTGGAAATCCGTAAAATCGCATTAGCCAAATAGCCGAAACCATGGCCAGCATATTCAGTCGCATCGTGGCCGGCGAAATACCCTGCTACAAAATTGCGGAGAACGAACGTTACTTCGCCTTTCTGGACATCAGTCCGCTCACTCCAGGTCATACATTGGTCATCCCCAAGCGGGAAGTGGACTATCTGTACGATCTGGATGATGTGGAAATTGCAGAAATCAATGTTTTCGCTAAAAAAATTGCTGTTGCCATTCGCAAAGCCCTTCCTTGCATACGAATCGGTTCTGCTGTCATAGGCCTGGAAGTGCCTCACGCACACATTCACCTCATTCCGATTCAGAAGGAAAGGGACATGCTTTTTTCCAATCCCAAACTGAAATTATCGTCAGAGGAAATGGAAAAGATTGCCGCCGATATCAGGGCACAGTTGTAATCCGCTTAAGCAAATTACAGGCCTTTGTACTGTATATGCGTACAAAATCAAACAAGATTTCCTTTTTCCCATGTTTGCGAATCAACGCATTGAGGCTTTGGCTGTCGTGATATTTCATACAGTGCATCATACAATCCAGAATAATCTTTCTGTAATACCTCTTTTCATCCTTGCTTTTCATATCTTGAAGTGAAAAGTGACAAGCTATATGCTTTTCGATATTCAATCGAGGATTTTCGCACACCCTATTCTCGGCTACCAACCTGTAAACGGACATCGGTGTAGGTGAAAAAGCAATCCTGGTTTTTTCGGACAGCCTACTCCACATTTCAATATCTTCACCATAAGCCAAGGCTTCATTGAAAAAACCAACAGATTGAAAAGCAGTGTTTTTAATGACTGTACTGGAAGAGTGCAGCACGGCTCCTTTTAAGCTAACTTTATGATAATTATCGATATAGCCCTCTTTGGAATAGGGTATTTCATATTTACCCACATCATTTTTCCATCCAAGAGAAATAACTTCTGCCTCTGGATATTTTTCAATCATCGTGCAAACCATCTTCAAAAAATCGGGCAACCACACGTCATCACCATCAAGTAGTGCAACCCATTGATGGTTTGCGGAGCGGATTCCTGCATTTCTAGCACTTGAAACACCACCGTTTTTTTTATCAACAATCCGGATGCGATCATCTGTCATTTGCTTAACAACCTCCAAACTGCCATCCGTGGAACCATCGTTGACAACAATCAGCTCAAAATTCGGGTAGCTTTGCTCCAATACGGAACAAACCGTATTGAGAATACTCTTTTCCTTGTTGTACAATGGAATAACAACGGAGAAATTAATTTCTGTCCTATTCATGGAATTTATTTTTGACGTCCAAAATGGTCAATTGTATTTCTTACCTTTTTAAGAATCATCACTCTCACGGTTTTATCAAAAAGAATATAGAAGCCAGACAATGAAATGATGGACATGCTAGTTGCACAAGTAACAATGAAACGCAGCCAACCATAAGGCATCTCGTGATAAACATACCATGGAATTGGTATGGAAATGAAGACCAATAACAAACAAGGTCCAATAACTTTCTTGATAATCAATCGTATTGAAAAATCAGGTACGTTTCTTCGTAGAATCAACAAATTGCTCAAATAGGCCAAGGCAAAAAATACAATGTTGACAATAAATGGATAAACCGGAGAGTAACCTAACTTCAACAGGACATACGAAATAGGCAATGTAATGAGAAATAAGGAGCCAGTCGCTAGACTTAACAACTTGATCCTGCCGGTTGCATGAATGGCCAAATTGATTGGACTAACAAAGGAACCGATTAAACTATAAATCAGCGTCAATTGACAAAAAACAACGGTAAAATCGGGTACAGCTTTCAGCCAGAGACTTAAAGCAAACTTATTTTCGACAATCAATGGGAAATAAAGTATGTATGACATCATGAAGGAATACTTAGAAGCATGAATGACCAATCGAGCCATTTTCACTGTATTCTGATGTGCGTACTCTTTTACCAACTGTGGTTGAACGGCTGTCAGAAAGTTGGTGGAGAACCCTGAGACAGCGTTTCTCACCTGATTTCCCAAAGCTGCGGCTGCGTTGATGGAAGGCCCAAAAAACAAATTCAACAGAATATTCATGCCCTGAATACTGGCAACAACACTCAAATTCCCATAAAGATCCCAACCGGAAAATTGAAGTAGAGGCTTCAATGTTGCCTTATCCAATTCGCATTTGTAATGACATTCGGCATAGTTCCTAGTACAATAAAACCGATATATCAGGGCAATTGCTGAGGTTACGATAAAAAGAAGCAGGGAATAAATTATCAACTTGTCGTGTTCTCCTAAAAATAACAGATAGACGATCAACAATTTAAGCAACGCATCAAGAATGCTTACAAAAGCAAACACGTCCATTCGTTCGTGTGAAATGATGGATGCATTGTATGGAACTTGGGTGACTGAAACCATGCAGCTGAGGATGGAAAATTGATACACAATCCTTGCTGCAAACATTCTTGATTCTGGAATGACCAGTTTGGTTTCCAGAAACCATAATCCAATTGTTTCAGCCAGCACAAAAATGAGCAAGGCCACCCCAATATGAATGGTCAAGGCAGAACTGAATGTTTTACGTAGACTTTCGGAATTTTGTTTGCCCAGTTCGAAGGTTAGGAACCTGGAAGTTGCCCCGCTCAGTGTCGTGTTTAAGAAGGCAATCATTAAAACAACACCCCCGATAACGTTGTAAATACCGAAATCTTCAACACCAAGAGCCTCCAATACGATACGGGAGGTAAATAAACCCACCGCCATATTCACTAGCATTCGAAAATACAATGCAATCGTATTTTTGGCTATTCTCTTGTCATTATCGATAATTGGCATTGATTAAGGTTTTTAAAAAAAACCGAATAAAGTTGTCGATTACCGTAGTAATGGGGTTTTTAGTCTTTGGCAAAGCGGAAACCGCAAGAGCCACTTTTTACGTCAGGAGCACTGTGATCTCTCCTGGAAACACGCAAGGCATTCACGTCTTTGTCTGCCCAGCCACCACCGCGACGAACCTTTTCGTTTATTCCGGAATCGGTTGCATCGGCATCGCTCATGCCTTTTGGATTTGTCTGGCTCAGGGGTAAATAATAATTGTACCAATCGGTCACCCATTCCCGTACATTGCCACTCATATCATAGAGATGTTGTTCGTTTTCTGCCCAGTATTTTACAACCTGAGTGTCACTTGAACCATCAGGAGATTTGTCCATATTGGCATCGTACCAGGCATAAATGGATAACTGAGAAAGCCCACATCCACTGAAGAGGTTGCCGTTGCTCGCATTGCCACCGCGAGCAGCAAATTCCCATTCTGCTTCCGTCGGGAGGCGTCCACCAGCCCAACGACAGAATTCATAAGCCCCGTACCAAGTGACATTGACCACCGGATGGTTTTCAAGACCAGGTTTTACATCCCAAGTGGAGGTTGCCGTATTGTAACTAAGTCCATAAGGATTTTTGTAGTCAATGAACGTATAGGAAGATCCGTTGGCTGAAAGTCCAGAGCCTGCCACAAGAATTTTCCGGCTGATCAGGAATTTTTGGAACTGTGCGTTTGTAACTTCAGAAGTACCCATCTTGAAAGAGGCAACTGTCACCTCATGAACTGGAAATTCGTTTTCTCTGGCAAACGTATCTTGTTCTACTGTTCCACCCATTGAAAATTTACCACCCACTACCAAAACCGTAGGGACATTGACTTGACCGGGATAAAAGCTATAGGTAGAACCGTAGTAAATCGAATCGTCTGTTTTTGCATAAAGACGGTACCGATAACTGGAGTCGGCTGTTAAGCCTGTAAATGTGACCTTAACGTCAGAAAGCGTGCCCGAACTGACAAAATGTGGGCAATTAGTATACTTCATGGTTGTTATGGTCGGAATCGTTGTTCTTAGAAAACCCGATTCTTTGATATCGTCACCAACCATCGTAACGGTACCGTTAACAGAGGCTGAAGTGTTGGTTACGTCATAAACGCTGAAGGTTTTAATCGAAACAGTCACGTCTTCGCTGCAGGAAGAAATGACCAAGCCTAAACAGGCTGTAAGTGTGAAAAGTAAGGATTTCATCGGGAACTTCATATCTAATTAGCTTAATTCGTGCCAAGGCTTGCAAATGTAGGAAAAAACACCTTCAAATACCCGGTTTTCACTCCAATTATACATATTTTTTACATAAACACCAACTTAAAACGGGTCAACGTCGAAAATGACCTGCACGCTTTTATAGGCTGGCTCCTGCTTCAATGCATCTTGCGCCCATAGCATAATATCACGAACCTTGTTTGCGGAAGCCGTCACCTCAGTCTTTAGCAGCAATTGCTGGTAATGGAAATTGTTGATTCTGGCTATGGATGGCTGATCGGGGCCCAATAAACGGTTGCCGAATATGGAGCGCACCGAATCGGCAAAATAATGTGCCGCCTGACGAACCACTGCCACATCTTTGTGTTTGAAGCGGATCTGGATGAGTCGGGTGAAAGGTGGATAAGAGAATTGTTCCCGCAAGTCCATTTCCCGTTTGTAAAAGCTTTGGAAATTATTGTTGATGACATCCTGGATAATGGGTTGGTCGGGGTCTGAAGTTTGAAGGACAACCAAGCCGCGTTTACCCTGACGACCTGCTCTGCCACTGACCTGGGTCATGAGTTGAAAGGAGCGCTCGTGTGCTCTAAAATCAGGGAAGTTCAACATCTGATCGGCATTTAGGATACCGACAACACGCACATGTTCGAAATCCAAACCTTTCGAAACCATCTGAGTTCCTATCAAAACATTGGTCTTTCGAGTCTCAAAATCACGGATGATTTGCTCATACGATTTACGGCTACGGGTCGTGTCCGTATCCATTCGGCTGACTAAGGCTTCGGGAAACAGCGACCGAACTTCTTCCTCGATTTTCTCGGTGCCATAACCCAGCAAGGCAAGATCATCGGTTCCGCAAGATGGGCATTTCCTCGGAATTTCCCGTTCAAAACCACAATAATGGCAGGTCAGTTTCTGATGGTATTTATGGTAAGTCAACGAAACGTCACACCGCTCACATTTGGGGACCCATGCACAAGCTTTGCATTCCAGCATTGGAGCATAACCGCGACGGTTCTGGAAAAGTATGGCTTGTCCCTCGTTGGAAATGGCTTCTTTGATTTGGGTCATCAATAGAGGCGAAAACAGCGATTTCATAATTTTCTTCCGCTTCAACTCCTTGGTGTTCACGGCAATGATTTCGGGCATCTGCATATCGAAATGTCTGACTTGGAGTTCCACCAATCCAAATTTGCTGTTCAAGCAGTTGGCGTAGGTTTCCAGACTGGGCGTGGCAGTACCGAGCAAGGTTTTTGCTCCATAGAGGGATGCGAGCACCAATGCTGTATTGCGGGCGTGGTAGCGGGGAGCGGGGTCTTGTTGTTTGTAGCTGGTTTCATGTTCTTCGTCCACTAGGATGAGTCCTAGGTCACGGAATGGCAAGAAAATGGAGGAACGCACACCCAGAATGACCTGATAGTCGTTTTCGTGCAACATCTTCTTCCAAATTTCCACGCGTTGTGCATCTGGAAATTTGGAATGATAGACTCCCAACTTACTACCGAAAACCCGTTTCAGCCGGTTGGATAGTTGTGTGGTGAGTGCAATTTCCGGGACAAGATAAAGAACCTGTTTTCCGCAGGCAATGCATTCCTGAATGAGGTGTATGTACACTTCCGTCTTCCCTGATGAAGTCTGTCCATGCAAAAGACAAACAGACTTGTGTTTAAAAGAAGTACGGATGGCATCGAGCGCTTCCTGTTGCTTTTCGCTGAGGGTTGAAATCGGGGAAACATCATCGGTGGATTTTTCCAATCGATCGATGGCCAAGTCAAAGACCTCCAAAACGCCTTTTGTAATTAAGGCCTGCAATACTGCGGTTGTAGCCCCAGCCCGATCGAGCAATTCTTTTTTTCCGACCAATTCTGGTGTGGTTTTTTGAAAGAAATCGGAAAGCTGAAGGTAGATCATCAGAACATCCACTTGCTTTTTGGCGCGAGAAGACTCGTCCATAAAATTTTTCAGTAGCTCGGGGTCCGATTGATAGACCGAGGTCAAGCGGACAAAGACTTTGGTTCGGATCTTATACGATTCATGCAAACCTTCAGCAATAATCAAGGCCCCTTTTCCCACCAATTCCTGAACAACGGGCAAAGGATTCGTGATTCCAGTGATTCGGCTCAGTTCCAACATATTCATTTCCTTGCCTGGAATCAACGCTTGAAGAATCAGCAATTCTCGTTCCTTCAGTGGAGATTCCACCTTAAAGTCTTCGGTCAAAGAAACCCTTGTTTCACTTTCCAGCTTCATACCCGAAGGCAAGGCTGCTTTCATGACATCTCCTGGGGCACAGAGGTAATAACTTGCCACCCATTCCCAAAAACGAAACTGAAGCTCCCTTAGCACCGGTTTTTCGTCTAGGAGGCTGAGGATAGGCTTGGTCTTATAATTGGCAGGAGCCTCAACGTGAAGACGCTGGATTAGGGCAGTATACAGTTTGCGGGCACCCAAGGGAACAATGACTCGGCAGCCAACAGAAACAAACGGCTTCATTTCCTCCGGCACTGAGTAGGTAAAGGATTGGTTCAGAGGCAGCGGAAGCAATACATCGGCGAAAACCTCCGGCGTTGTCATGGCAGTTGGAGATTGACCCAGACGGGATAGTGATCGGAAAATCGCACGTGCTCCACTTTGGTTTTCACACAACGGATTTCTGGGGTGTGTAAAATGTAGTCGATTCGGAATAAAAATAAGTTCTCATGAAAGGTATGCCCCCAACCGTTCCCTTTTTCAACCCAGCAATCGAATATGCCTGAACGGATTTTGCGGTAAGTGTAAGAACCTGGCACATCGTTGAAATCACCACAAACAATAACTTCGTAGGGTGATTGATGAATAACATTGGACACTGCATCGGCTTGGTTTCCACGTATCCTTGTTGATTTGGCGACTTTGCTACCCAGCAAACCTGCCACTCTGGTGATTTTAGCAGACTCCCTTTTTTGAATGATTTCAGTGTATTGATCCTTTTCCTCCCTGTTCAATTTATTGGATTCTAGGTGGTTGTTAATCACACGAACCGTGTCATTCCCAATCTTTAGGTCGTACAACCAAGAAGAATTAGACTGACTCTCGTATTCAATGCGATGGAAACGCAGAATGGGATATTTGGACATGCACACCACCGAGAATCGATCTTCTTTTGCGCCGGAAGCAAAGTAACGATATGCCTTCAGGGCTTTTTTCGTCTTTGGTTCGACACGTCCCTTTTGTATGAAATCAGCTCCTACCTCCTGCAGACAGACGATATCTGGATTCAAGTCCCGAATGTACGCCACGATGGGATTTAGGCTATCGCTTGTTAAGTTACCTGCATGGGTCAGGAACTCCACATTGTAGGATAGTACTTTCAATGTTTCTCCCGTGACTTCTTCTTGTTTGAAATGAATCGGAAACCAGGATTTGGCCGAGTCCAGGGTTAGAAAGAATCCGAATAGCGGAACCAGTATCCAAGGTTTCAGCCGAACTCCCCAGTAGAAAATGAAGGATAAATTCACGAGTGCAAGTACCGGAAAGGCATAACCCAGGAAAGTAGACAGGACAGAATGCTCCGGTTTGATCATATAGGCATGGCCACAAAGGATCAACAGCAAAACCACCCCGAAATTAATGGTCAGGATGAAGGAATGCATTATTTTCCAGAAGCCGTTCATACGTGTTTATGACTTGTTTCGTCCGTTTTTGCTTGATTCGAAGAGTTGTTGCTTTTCCTGAGCGGTGAGACTATCGTAACCCGACTTCTTGATTTTATCCAATATGGTGTCCAAGCGATCCATTTCAGCCTTTTTTCTATCCCTATATTCCTGTTCGACATCGGGAGCCTTGTTCGTTTGTTCGGATTTGGAGCGTTGATAGGTCACTTTCATTTTGGGACGTGGGCGGAAAAGGTTGGTAAAGGCGTCGATGAAGGGATTGATCCATCGGGTTATGTCGATGTTTTGCCTCAATGTCAGGCCAAACAAAAGCCCGGCCACTGCGCCGCCTAGATGAGCCATACTGCCACCAGCATTGCTCCCGTTCAGGCTTAAGATGTCCATGGCAACCATGACGATTGCTAACCATTTGAGTTTGATGGTGCCAAGCAAAAACAGAGATACAGGTTCGTCGGGACGGTAAAATGCCACAGCGATGCCTAACGCGAGGATGGAAGCGGAAGCACCCATCAGACTTGCATTCACGCCTTCAAACGCTGGCAGCAAATTGTAGAAAACGGCAAAGAATAAAGCACCGAAGAGCCCACCTATTATATAAAGTCCGCCTAATTGACGGGGGCTGAACCAACGTAGAAACATGCCACCGAAGAAAAATAACCAAAGCATGTTGAACAAAATGTGCATCAGGTCCAAATGAACGAACATGTAAGTAAAGACCGTCCAAGGGGTCATCAGCAGTTGCGGCAGGAACGATGGCATTTCCAGGTATTTCATAAAGTCGATTCCATCCGCCTTAAACAAACCAAGCACCACCAAAGTCAACCTCAACACCAGAAAAACTCCGGTATTGATAAAAATCAGCCTGGTAACAATGTTGCCCTGCTTGTATTTCGATGTAAGATTATCCCATAAAGAAGCCATTGCCAATACCTTTCTTTTTCCAATAACGAATTAAAAAATAGCCAAACAGCATGCCGCCAAGGTGGGCAAAGTGGGCGACATTGTCTCCTGAAAAATTGACCACACCAGAAAAAAGCTCAATCAGACCATAACCGATGACCATGTATTTGGCTTTGATCGGAATAGGAATGAACATCAGGAATAAGGGCGCATTCGGAAAAAGCATGCCGAAACCGAGTAAGATTCCGAAAACAGCACCGGAGGCACCGATGGTAACCATGCTGTTCAGCACCATTTCCTTGGCTTGAAGGGCTTGTTCGGGGGTGAAAACCATGCCTTGTGCCGAAGGAAAATATTTTAGGAAGGGCACCATATCGGGATGTGTCGCAAAATTAGACGCGGCTTCCAGAAGAGGATGCAAGGTGATGTACCAAGTTAGTTCCTGCATCAATGCAGCACCCAAGCCTGTCACCATATAGAACAATAGGAACCGCTTAGGACCCCAAACTTGTTCCAAAATACGTCCGAACATGAAGACTCCGAACATGTTGAAAAACAAATGTGCCGGGTTCAGAGGTGCATGCATGAACATGTACGTAATAATCTGGCTGAGATTGAATTGGCCTGAACCGAAATAATGCAATCCAAGAATGTCATCCAGTTGGATGTTGAAACGACGTAGAACAAAAGTTGCTCCCCACAACAATGCGTTGATGATGATCAGATTTTTTGTGACCAAAGGGATGGAAGACATGAATCCGGAAGATGTTCGAAAACCACTCATATAAAGGATTTAATTTGTACATGAAGGCCGATGGACCCTACCTTCTGACTGAGACAAAGGTATAAAAATCGGTGCATACCGACTATATTTTGACGCATTTTAATAAAAAATGAGCCTTAACGTGTTTTTTTCTTCATTTTTTCTTGCAATAATGAAATTTAAGCATACTTTTGCTTCGGTGTTTTCAAATTTAACACTCTATCAACCTTTGCATCAACCCCTTTTGTTAAACTTTATATTCTAATTGTACTATGAACAAAGCAGAACTTATCAGTGCTATTGCCGACAAATCCGGCTTGAGCAAAGTGGACTCCAAAAAAGCCCTTGACGCATTCTTGGGTAGTGTTGCCGAAACGTTGAAAGCTGGCGATAAAATCGCATTAGTTGGATTCGGTACATTCTCCGTTGTTAGCAAAGCCGCTCGTACCGGTATCAACCCCGCTACCAAACAACCCATCACCATTGCTGCTAAAAAGGTTGTTAAATTCAAAGCTGGTGCTGAATTGGCCGGTCAAATTTAAGCTCTTTTACAACGCTATAAAAAAAGCTGCTCTTTTCGAGTAGCTTTTTTTTGTGTCTTTTTTGCCGTAACTTTACCGCTCGTTAATCCATTGTTTTATGACTATCAGCCAACTTATTGAGAAAAAAACCATTCAGGCCATAGAGTCCCTCTACGGAAATTACGCGGATGCTTCCCAAATCCAATTGCAACCTACCAAAAAGGAATTTGAGGGAGATTTGACCCTTGTGACTTTTCCGCTGCTACGCTTTTCGAAAAAGAAACCGGAAGAAACAGGCGAAGAGCTGGGCAAATGGTTGGTTGAAAACATGCCAGAACTTAGCAAGTTCAACGTAATCAAAGGGTTTTTAAATTTGACGGTTTCTCCAGCCTACTGGCTGAGCGAATTAATACTGGCAGCCGACACGACCAATTTCGGCCTCACAAAAGCTGGACACGATTCACCTTTGGTCATGGTGGAATATTCCTCGCCCAATACAAATAAGCCACTGCACTTGGGGCACGTCCGCAACAACCTGCTCGGTTACAGCTTATGCCGTATTCTGGAAGCGAATGGCAACAACGTAGTGAAGACCAACATCGTGAATGACCGTGGGGTGCATATTTGTAAATCGATGCTAGCCTGGAAAAAATACGGAGACGGCGAAACCCCGGCTTCGTCCGGTAAAAAAGGCGACCATCTCGTAGGTGATTATTATGTGGCGTTCAACACACATTATCAGGCCGAATTGGCTGAACTGATGTCCAAAGGCATGACCAAAGAACAGGCGGAAGCGGCTTCCCCCCTCATGGCTGAAACACGTGAGATGTTGTTGGCTTGGGAAGCTGGCGACCCCGAGGTCCGTCAACTTTGGGAAACCATGAACAGCTGGGTTTATGCAGGATTTGACGAGACTTACAAGAAACTGGGCGTCAGTTTCGACAAAATCTATTACGAATCCGAAACCTACCTTTTAGGTAAGGACGTGGTGCTTGACAACTTGGAAAAAGGAATTTTTTACCGTCAGGAAGACGGTTCTGTTTGGGCAGACCTCACTGCAGACGGACTGGACCAAAAAGTATTGCTTCGCGGCGACGGAACTTCAGTCTATATGACGCAGGACATCGGAACGGCAAGCCTGCGCTATAGTGAATATCCCATCGACAAGATGGTTTACGTGGTAGGCAACGAACAAAACTACCATTTTCAGGTGCTTTCCATCTTGCTCGACAAGGTGGGTTTCTCTTGGGGTAAAGACCTTGTCCATTTTTCTTATGGGATGGTGGAGTTGCCTGAAGGCAAAATGAAATCACGCGAAGGTACGGTCGTGGATGCTGACGATTTGGTAGACGAAATGGTTGGTACGGCTCGTGACACTTCCCGTGAGCTGGGCAAACTCGACGGCCTTTCTGAAGCCGAAGCCGAGGATATAGCCGAAATGGTCGGAATGGGTGCCTTAAAATACTTCATTCTAAAAGTGGATCCGCGTAAAAATATGACTTTCAACCCGAAAGAATCCATCGATTTCAACGGAAACACAGGTCCGTTTATCCAATACACACACGCCCGTATCAAATCGGTGCTTCGCAAGGCTGAAGAACAAGATTTGAAGGCTCAGGCGATCATCGATGTTGCCCAAAAACTTTCCGACAAGGAATTGTTTCTGATTCAACTCATCGATAGTTTCCCCCAAACAGTAAAAGATGCAGCTGAAGGGTTCAGTCCAGCCATCATTGCGAATTACATGTACGAATTGGCTAAGGAATTCAACCAGTTCTACCACGACTTTTCAATTCTGAAGGAAACCGACGAAGCACTTCGAAATTTCCGTTTGTTACTAACCTCCACAACTGGCAATGTGATCCGCACCGGCATGGACTTGCTCGGCGTTCGGGTTCCGGACCGCATGTAAATAACAACCACTAAACACATCCAACATGAAAATCACTTTTCACGGCGCAGCCCGTACTGTAACCGGTTCCAAGCACCTCATTACGTTGAACAATGGTAAGAAAATCCTGTTGGACTGTGGCATGTTTCAAGGCATGGGCAAAGAGACCTACCCACTGAACCGTGAATTCGGGTTTGATGCTCGGGAAGTAGATTATATGGTTCTGTCTCACGCCCACATCGACCATTCAGGACTTATTCCGATGCTGGTAAAATATGGCTTTACGGGTAAAATATTCGGAACAGAGGCGACGCTCGACCTGACAGAAATCCTGCTCAAAGACTCAGCACACATTCAGGAAGCGGACAGCAAGTTCATCAATAAAAAACGTTTCAACGAAGGCCGCGAATTGGTAGAACCCCTTTATACGACGGAAGACGTGGAAGATGCCGTTTTGCAATTTGAACCAGTGCCTTATGAAACGCCCTTTACCATTGATGAGGACATTGAGTTGGAGTTGTTCGACGAAGGACACATTATCGGAAGTGCCACAGTTTTCTTGAAAATCATAGAAGACGGGAAACTCACCCGAATAGGTTTCAGCGGTGACGTCGGTCGGTACAACGACCCCATTTTGAGATCACCGCAAGCTTTTCCTCAGGTAGACTACATGCTTATCGAATCCACCTATGGTAACCGTTTGCACAACAAAATTGAAGAAACACCTGAGCATTTAAGAGAACTGATTGTTGAAACCTGTGTCAACAAACGCGGCAAACTCATCATTCCCGCTTTCAGCGTAGGTCGTACCCAGGAATTGCTATACGCGCTGAACGAACTGGAGTTGAACCACAGGTTGCCGGACGTCCGATACTACGTGGACAGTCCGCTTTCCGTCGCTGCCACCAATGTGGTGAAAAAACACCCCGAATGCTTCAACAGTACCCTCCAAAAAATAATGAAGTACGACAACGATCCCTTCGATTTCCGTGGCCTTCACTTTATTGAAGACAAACGCGACTCTCAGGCTCTCAACGATATACAAGATCCCTGTGTCATCATTTCAGCCTCTGGCATGGCTGAAGCTGGTCGTGTAAAGCACCACATTGCCAACAGCATCGGCAATCCAAAAAATACCATCCTCATGGTGGGCTACTGCGCCAAAAACACATTGGGTGCCAGATTAAAGGAACATCCGTCCGAAGTAAACATTTTCGGGGACATGTTCAAGGTTCGGGCAGACATCCGTCAAATTGAATCCATGTCCGCACATGCCGATTACAACGACCTTGTCCAATATTTGTCCATTCTGGAACCTGAGAAAGTGAAATGTGTTTTCGTGGTACATGGAGAACCGGATGTTCAGGACGAATTCCGCGAACGAATCATGCGAAAAGGATTTAAGGATGTAGTCATTCCTGAACCACACGAAACGTTCAACTTGTAATAAAACAAAGCAATCGGATCACAGGATTAAACTTTTTGTTTGAAAGGCATTCTAACTATCTTTGCATGCTTTTCAATTAGGTTATTCATTTGGTATTCGTTTCTATGAATGTTCGATCGCTCTTCTTGCTATTAATCGCTTTTCTTTTTTCCAGTTCTGCACTTTTTGCTGCTCCCGAACCCGCACCAACCGGAACCGTTGGAGGGAAACTCCTTGACCAAGAATCCAAATCTCCGTTGGACAATGTCACAGTTTTCATTTATCAAGGTGTCAGTACCAAACCCGTCAAAGTAGTCAATACGGACGAAAAGGGCGTGTTCATCTTCAGTGACGTCCTCCCCGGCGAATATCGCGTGGAGGCCGGTTTTCTGGGCTATCTGCCTTTCGAGGAAGTGGTGCAGGTTCTCGCCAATCAGCAAACCCATTTGGGTGAAATTGTTTTGAAAAACAACGCCAAAGCCCTTGGAGTGGTGGAAGTGACTGGTTTGCGTTCCACCATGAAACTAGAAGTGGACAAACGTGTTTTCTCTGTCGATCAATCGATTGCAGCTGCCGGAGCCAGTACCAGCGACATCCTTAAAAACATTCCCTCGGTGGAAGTGGATGCCGAAGGTACCGTTTCTCTACGCAACAGCACCAACGTCATCATCTGGATAAACGGCAAACCTTCTGGCTTGACTTCCGACAATCAAGCCCAGGTTCTCGAACAGATGCCGGCCGAAAGCATCGACCGCATCGAAGTGGTCACCAACCCTTCTGCCAAATACAGTGCCGAGGGTTCAGCAGGTATTATCAACATTATTTTGAAAAAAGATCGCAAAGCTGGCTATTACGGTAGTTTGCGGGCTGGCGTCAATTTGCCGTTAGGTTATAATTTTGGTGGAAACTTCAATTATTCCTCTCCAAAATGGGACTTATATGCCAATCTTGGTACACGTGGAGATAATCGGGAAGGCGATGGTAGTACCAACCGGAAAACATACACGATGATTGGCGGCATCACGACAACCGAGTACATGAATTCCAAAACGTTAAGGAACATGTCGAATGGCGGTTTGTTTTTCAGAGCCGGAGCCGATTACCACATCAATGATAAACATACCATCAGCCTTTCCGGTTTCGGTATGAACGGGAACCGTAATTTCTCGAGCGATATCCAATACCAATACCTGGACAACAGCCTTCAACTGACTAAAATGTTACAGCGCAATTCCACTGAAAACGGCGGTCACAATAATTACGAGTTGGAAATGGACTATCAATGGGAAATTGGGCCAGAGCACAACCTTCATGCCGTTCTTTCGGCAGGAAAGGAGTTTTCACCTGAAACCAGCAGCTACACCCAATCAGAGCCTTTAAGCTATTCCAATAGCTACCAACAGAAAGGTAAGGGTTCTGAAATGGAGGATGGAATGGAATTCCAATTGGATTATTCCCGCAAGTTCTCGGAAAAATGGAAATTGGAGGCAGGCTGGAAAACCAATATTGAAAGTCGGAACAGCGACGACTTGATTCAAAACTTAAGCGGAACGACTTGGTCAGACTTCTCCAAAAACAAGTTTGACTATGTAGAGCAAATTCACGCAGCATACGGAACCTTGACTGGCAAACTGACCTCAAAACTTGGTTACCAACTTGGGCTTCGTGCTGAACAAACCCTAGTGAACTTCACATCAACCAATGTGTTGACAAACGTGGCCGTTCCCCATGAAAAAAATTACCTGCAACTCTTCCCGACTATATTCGCCAATTATACTATTGCGGAAGGAATGGATATGCAGCTCAACTACAGCCGTCGCATCAACCGTCCTCGAGGTAGGGCGTTGAACCCTTTCGTCAACATTTCCGACTCGACCAACATTTGGGTGGGCAATCCTGACTTGGATCCTGAATATTCCAACAATTTTGAGATGAATTTCTTAAAAACGTGGACAGAACATACGCTTTCGGCTGCTCTGTATCATCGTATCAGTGAGCGGGTCATTCAGGACATCCGCTATTTAGACAATGGGGTTATGAAGCAAACACCCGAAAACGTGACCAATTCCACTTCATCAGGTTTGGAACTTGTTGCTAAGGACAAACTTTTCAAGATTTTGGAAACAACAACCACGCTGAATCTCTACCAACAGTCCATGAATGGCTTCACCTACAGGGGCCAAACGTATGAGGGAACCAACGGATTTTCTTGGAATGTTCGTTTGAATGGACAAATCATGTTGCCCTGGTCCATGACGGGCCAAGCTTCAGGTTTCTATTCTGCTCCAAGAATAGTAGCGCAAGGCACCATGAAAGCGGCATATTCACTTGACTTTGGGCTTCGGAAGAGTTTCTGGAACAGAAACCTACAGGTGTCACTTAACGGCCAGAATTTGCTGAATTCCTTTAAATTTGAAAACACGACCACGGGCCCTGGCTTTTCACAGGTCACTTCCAATCAATTCTTTGGCAGAACGATTCGCTTGAATGTTACGTGGAATTTCGGAAATCTGAAACCCAAGGAAAAAGAGGACAAGGGCAACAACCAAGAAAATGCCAGTGGTGGGGAAGGTGATTTTTAAATGACAAGTCTTATCTAATCTTAAAAAAACTTCCACAGCATCTGGAAGTTTTTTTATGCACAAAATATACATCCGCATTGTATATTAATGCATAAATAGGCGGTTTATTAGTAATTTTCTTGCAATAACAAAGGTTTTTTTGTTCCTTTGCAACTCTACATTCAGACTCTTTGTTTCATATTCAAAAGAAAACTATGTCAGATACTGCTAAAATGACATCACTTGAAAAAGTGGTCATACGCTTTTCGGGCGATTCTGGAGATGGCATGCAGCTTACCGGCAGCCTTTTTTCCAACCTTTCCGCCATTTACGGTAATGAAATTTCGACATTCCCGGACTACCCAGCCGAAATTCGTGCACCTCAAGGTACATTGAGCGGTGTTTCAGGCTATCAGGTCCACGTTGGTGCCACACGCATATATACACCTGGTGATTTAGCTGATGTGCTCATCGCCATGAACCCTGCCGCCCTCAAAGTCAATAAAAAACACATCAAATCAAACGCCATTGTCATTGTTGACGAAGATGCATTTGATAAAGCAGGGATGAACAAAGCCCATTTTAAAACCGAAAATCCATTTTTGGAATTGGGGATGACAGGTATTCAACTGATATCCGCACCCATTTCCACCATGGTGAAAGCCAGTCTATCCGAGAGTGAAATGGACAATAAAAGCATTCTTCGCAGCAAGAACATGTTTGCATTGGGGCTCCTTTGCTGGCTGTTCAACATCCCAGTCGATGCGGCCATGCATTTGCTGGAAAATAAATTTAAAAAGAAACCGACTATTCTGAATGCCAACCTCAAGGTTTTGGTAGATGGTTATAATTTCGGGCACAACACTCACGCCAGTGTTTCCACCTACCACGTCGATGCCACCGAACAACCCAAAGGTACTTATACCGATGTGAAAGGCAATCAGGCTACAGCGTACGGACTTATTGCAGCATCCGAAAAATCTGGTTTGCCTCTATTCTTGGGTAGTTACCCAATCACTCCGGCAACCGAGATCCTTCAGGAACTTGCTGCCCGGAAGGACATGGGGGTGAAAACTGTTCAGGCCGAAGACGAGATTGCCGGTGTCTGTACCGCCATCGGTGCCAGCTTTGCCGGAAATCTGGCCGCTACTTCCACCTCTGGTCCTGGTCTTGCACTAAAAAGTGAAGCCATCGGTTTAGCTGTCATGGCGGAACTTCCACTGGTAATAGTCGACGTTCAACGTGGTGGCCCTTCCACCGGGCTTCCTACCAAAACAGAACAATCCGATCTGATGCAGGCATTGTACGGCCGCAATGGTGAAAGTCCTTGTGTGGTCTTAGCTGCCAGCACCCCATCCAATTGTTTCGATTACGCCTATATGGCTTCCAAATTGGCAGTGGAGCACATGACCCCCGTCATTTTACTCACCGACGGCTTTCTGGCCAACGGTTCTTCAGCTTGGCGTTTACCCGAATTGGACAATTATCCGCCCATCATACCCCCGTTTGTTCACGCCGACATGCAGGAAACATGGAAACCCTACTTTAGGAATCCATCCAATGGCTCCCGTTATTGGGCAATTCCAGGTATGGAAGGCTTCGAGCACCGCATCGGTGGTCTTGAAAAAGACGACGTCACTTCTGCCATTTCAACCGATGCCAAAAACCACCAACGCATGACCGATTTGCGTCAATCCAAAATTGACCGTATTGCAGACGTCATTCCAACCCTTGAAGTTCAAGGTGCACCGGATGCTGACTTGCTAATTGTAGGCTGGGGTGGAACGTTCGGGCATCTGTATTCCGCTGTCGAAGAACTCAATGCCGAGGGTTACAAAATTGCGCTGGCTCATTTCAATTACATCAGCCCCTTGCCAAGCAATACGGAAGAAGTTTTGAAGAGATTTCCGAAAGTTGCCGTTTGCGAACTCAACATGGGCCAGTTTGCTGGCTATCTCCGTGCCAAAATCGCAGGAATCGCTCCACTTCAATTCAACAAAGTGGAAGGACAACCGTTTATGGTTGAAGAAGTCAAGGACTATGTCAAATCAATTATCAATGCATAAATGATGGAAAACAAACTATATACTCCAGCTGAATTCAAAAGTGATCAAGAAGTTCGTTGGTGCCCGGGTTGTGGGGACTATGCCATTCTGAACAGCATACAGAAGGCCATGGCCGAACTGGGTGTGGCCCCACACATGACCTCTGTCATTTCAGGCATCGGTTGCTCCAGCCGTCTACCCTATTACATCAACTCATACGGTATGCATACCATTCATGGTCGTGCCGCAGCCATTGCAACTGGAGTCAAGACCGCAAATCCAGATCTGATGGTTTGGATGGTGACTGGAGACGGCGACTGCCTTGCCATTGGTGGAAATCACTTCATCCATGCCGTACGTCGCAACGTTGATATCAACATCATCTTGATAAACAACGAGATATACGGCTTGACCAAAGGCCAGTATTCGCCGACTTCCAAAATGGGATTCGTCTCCAAAACTTCACCGTTCGGAACGGTCGAAGAACCTTTTCGCCCTGCACAGTTGACATTCGGTGCGCGCGGTGACTTCTTTGCCCGCACCTTGGACGTCGATTTAAAGACTTCTCAGGAAGTGATGTTGGCAGCAGCAAAGCACCAAGGTTGTTCCGTAGTGGAAGCATTGACCAATTGTGTCATTTTCAACGATGGAACCCACAAAAGCCTTTCCGATAAGGATTTCCGCGCCGATCGCACCATCGTGCTTCGTCATGGACAACCTATGGTTTTTGGTAAGAATCAGGAAAAAGGGCTCATCATCGATGGTTTCGACTTGAAAGCAGTAACCATTAGTGAAAACGGCATTTCCGAAAAAGATATTTTGGTTCACGATGCGCATTGCGAAGACCGTACTCTACACTTCAAGCTCGGCAACATGACCGGTATTGACCTGCCCAAAGCATTGGGTGTAATTCGCGATGTTGAAGGTTCAGTGTATGATCAAGCAGTTGCCAAGCAGGTAGTCGATGCTCAAGCAAAAACGCCAAACCGCAAGCTTGGTGAATTCCTAAAAACATTAGAGACTTGGGAAATCGCATAGGGGAAAGATGAAACAAATCAAGCTCCTTGTATTTTTGAAAAGATTTCAATTCAGGGCATAACTGAAAAAAACCCGAACAACAAACAATTTTCTTTACTAAATAACGTTAGTTTTGTTTAGGACGTTCTCCATGTCAATTGGATGAATTTCCTTAGGGTGACGCTACCGATCACCGATTTTAAAAAAAAACGCCTCGAAACCATGAATATCTTTCTTTCTAAAGCATCCACGGACACCCAATCAGACCTTTCGATGGCTACAAATCAAAGCCTATTTAACCAGAAGGAGCCACTGAATGCAGAATTGAAGATATCCATTGTAACGATTTCACACAATAGCGAAGCGACTATAAGCGACACCATCGAATCGGTCCTGTCACAAACTTATGCAAACCTAGAGTACATTATTGTGGATGGAGCGTCCACCGATGGCACCGTATCGATCATCCGTAATGCCGAGAGTCGTTTTAACGGGAGGCTTCGATGGATAAGCGAGCCTGACAACGGTCTATACGATGCGATGAACAAGGGCATTCGAATGGCAACTGGAGAATTGGTGGGCATCCTGAACTCAGATGACTTTTACCATAGGCCAGAAAGCTTGGAAATTATTGCCCGAGCATTCTCCGATAAACGGTTAAAAGCAGTCTTTGCAGATGTACGCTTTGTCGCGCCAGGCAATTTAGATAAAACAGTCCGCTATTATTCCTCAGCCAAATTTTCACCCAAACGTTTCCGCTTTGGATTTATGCCTGCCCATCCTACTTTTTTCACCTACAAGAAGTATTTTGAGAAGTTCGGGTATTACCAAACGGATTATGTCATGGCGGCCGATTATGAGCTGCTTATTCGTTTTCTGTACGTTCATAAATTGAAATACAAATACCTGCCCATCGACTTGCTGAAAATGCGCCAAGGGGGTAGAAGCACGGCATCCATCAGACGCAAACTGATGTTTGACATCGAAATAGTCCGTGCATGCAAATCCAACGGAATTTATACCAATACGGTCATTCTGCTTTTGAGAGGCTTTGAAAAGTTGTATGAATTTTTTGATACAAAGAATAAAAAGAAAGAACATAAGCAAATTTAAACTAACTATGAAAAGATTCTTAATCGCTTTGATTTCCTTAGTTATGGTATGTTCTCTGAACGCCCAGAGCATCAGCAACCTTACTCCGGAGCAACTTGAGATGTATAAGAAATACAAATCGGGTCAATCGACAACTACAAACTCCGAAGCAACGACCAATCAGGAATCCGTAGAAACTGAACGTGCATCGACCGAAAATAATGTAAAGTCTGTCGCAAATTCGAAAACCCAACAAGTCATGATGCTTGACTCTTTGGATAGACAAACACTCGAGGAATTGCAAGAAGCCAGAGCTAATATTTTGTCCAAAAACATGCCCATAACACCTGAAGTGTTTGGGAAGCGTCTTTTTAAAGACCAAAAACTGACCTTTGAACCTAAGCTCAATATTCCTACCCCGCCCAATTACATTTTGGGTACATACGATGAAATCATTATCGATATCACTGGGCTCTACGAGGCTAACTACCGTCTTAAAGTCTCCCCAGATGGTTTTGTACGCATTCCAGCCATCGGAATGGTCAAAGTAAGCGGTCAAACCATTGAAGCCGCGTCTTCGAGTATCCGAAGCCGGATGTCCAAAATATATACCGGAGTGAACTCAGGTGAAACACACATCAATATTGCACTGGGCACCATTCGAAGCATCCGTATCACCGTGGTAGGGGAAGCTACCCGTCCGGGGACCTACACACTGCCCTCATTAGCTTCTGCTTTCAATGCCCTATATGCTTGCGGCGGCCCAGGTGAAATGGGTTCGATGCGTGACATCAAGGTGATTAGACATGGTAAAGTACTCGCAAACATAGACATGTATCGTTTTCTGGTTGATGGGATTGCAACAGACAATGTTGCTTTGCAAGATGAAGATGTCATTAAGATAGAACCGTATCAGAAACGCATCACCATAACTGGTGCGGTCAAACACATCGCCATTTTTGAAGCAGTATCCGGAGAAACCCTTCAAGATCTTATCCGTTTTGCAGGAGGCTTCACCGAAAACGCAGCAAAATTTATTATTACAGCATTTCGTTTGACAGAACGTGAAAAAACCGTGATCGATGTCAATGAAAATCAATTTGCTTCGTTTGAACTTAAATCGGGAGACCAATTCAATGTGACAAAAACGTATGACAAGTTTGACAACCGAGTAGACATTACCGGTTCCATCATGCGCCCAGGGGCATACGCACTAGAAAAGGACATGACCGTCAAACAACTCATTGCAAAAGCCGATGGGCTTAAAGATGATGCCTATTTGAATATGGCTATCATCTACCGCAAAATCAAAAATTCTATACCCGAAGCCATCGGATTCAATTTGGGAGCCATTTTGAAAGATGAATCTCCAGACATCGAGCTTCAAAAAGATGACTCCATCATAATCAGCGACATTTTGGGTTACCGCGAAACTGAAACCGTAACGATTCAAGGAGCGGTTAAGGAACCTGGCACTTACAAATTATCGGAAAATATTTCTATAAAAGAGTTGGTTTTTAAAGCAAAAGGATTCACTGAAATGGCCTCAACAGATTCCATCGAATTAGTTCGAATCATCAAGGATCCTAAAAAGTTATTGCATTCAAATGAAAAAACCATCGTCATGAAATTCAGTTTGGATAAGAAGCTGAACTTTAAGGAAAATGAAGCCAATTTCCAATTACAAAATGGCGATCAAGTCATCGTTCGTACCATTCCGGGTTATGAAGAAATCCGGATGGTCAAAGTGGAAGGCGAGGTCATCCAACCAGGGACATACAACATTTTGAACAAAACGGAACGCCTATCGGACTTATTGATACGCGCTGGAGGTGTTACAAAATATGCTTATCCAGTTGGTGCCTATTTGATTCGCTACGAGAAAACCAGTGGCGTCGAAGGTATCCTGAAACAAAAGATGGTGGATAACGCCAAACGGCAATTGCAATCCAAATCATCCACCAGCATTGATGCCAAATTACTCAAAGAAACAGGTGGTGTTGAAAATCTGAGTGAAATGGAAAATCAGCTTTCAGGCACCAAATCGGTTGACCAATTATTAAAAACGGAAGGTATCGTGGGCATCAACCTGAAAGAAATCATGGACAAACCCGGTTCCAGACAGGATCTTTATCTCGAAGAGGGTGATATCCTTTATGTACCGCGTGAATTACAAACCGTCCGTGTTTTGGGTGAAGTGTTGTTCCCAACGTATGTAAGTTACAGTAAGGGCCTTACTTTGAGAAACTACGTAAGCAGTGCAGGAGGATTTTCCGATCGTGCTCAAAAGGGCAAGACCTTTGTGCTCTATGCCAACGGGTCCGCAAAAAGCACCAATAGTTTCCTTGGTTTTAAAACGTATCCACCCATCAAGCCAGGATCAAATATTGTCGTTCCTGAAAAACCGACAGAGCTCAAAGAAAAACTTTCGACCGCCGAACTGGTTTCGATAATGAGCTCCATTGCAACGGTAGCTGTTCTGGTTATTTCCGTATTTAAATAAGAAAAACGATGACTGAAGGAAAAAACAAACAGACCGATCTGGAAATACTGCTGACAAGTTCAACCGATTTCATTAAAAAAACTTGGAAATACCTTCTGAGTAAATGGATCATCATCTGTATTTTTGGTTTTGGGGGCAGTGGATTGGGATTGGTAGCATCCCTACTAATGAAACCAAGTTACAATGCACATCTTTCTTTTGCATTGATTGAAAACTCTGGTGGGTCTTCAGGATTGGCAGCATTGGCCTCCTCCTTTGGATTCGGAGGATTGGGTTCCAGTGATGATGCTTTCAGTGGCGATAATCTCCTCGAAATCCTGAAATCCCGATATGCCATCGAGCATACGCTTCTCACTCCCATCAATTACAACGGCGTCAAAAAAAACATGGTAGAAGCCTACATCCAATTCAATGAATTGCATGATAGTTGGGCTAAGGCTAAAAACAAAGAACTGAGAACCTTGACTTATCCCATTGGTCAAGATCGTACAACCTTCACCCGTACGCAAGACAGCGTTTTGTTTGAGATTTACCACGGCATTATGGCTTCTGGAGCTCTTACCGTTCAAAAGAAAGATAAGAAAACGGGTATTGTTTACGTGGATTTCGTAAGTGGTGATGAGCAATTTTCCAAATTGTTTGTTGAGAAACTCATGGCCGAAACCTACAAATTCTACAAAGACACCCGGACATCGCAGAGTAAAGCCAACATCGACATGATGGAAGCCACGGCTGACTCTATCAGACGGTTGTATGAGTCTGCCTTAATGAAGGGAGCCTCCTATTCGCAAATAAACATCAATGCAGCCATACAAACTGCCGCAGTGCCACGCGTCAAGCAAGAAAACAATGCCGCCTTGTATGCAACTGTCTATTCGGAAGTACTGAAGAACCTAGAAACGTTGAAGTTGGATCTGGCACGTCAAACCCCACTCGTACAAATAATCGACACGCCCATCTATCCTCTCAAAAAAGAAAGACTTGGGAAAGCCAAAGGGATGATGATTGGAGGCTTGGCCGGTGGCTTCCTCATTGTCATTTATTTGCTTCTGAGCCGTTATTTCAATCAGATTCTAAAAAAGGAAGACAATTAGTTAAATTGACCCGAGCGTGATAGACACCAATCAACTGCTTGAAGCCGAAATACATGATAAAAAACGGTCCTATCAGATCCTTTCTTTAGGAATACTGACCGTTGCATCTATCGTCATGTACTTGTTTCGACCGATGGAAGTGTCGATGACTTTCAATTATGTTTGCTTTGCCCTTTTTTTACTATCCAGCTACATCTATTTCAGCCTTAAGAAAAAGACCAACTATTTTGACTTTGACACGCTTTTCATCTTACTTTTAGCGGTCATTGGTTTTGCGTACTCTGTTTTTATCTATGATGAAAGCGAGCCGTTCAACATCGCTTTCAGCTTATCTTTCGATGTCAAATTCATTCCCACAGGAACAATCCTTTTTGTGATTGGATTTCAATCCTATTTTTGGGGGTCCATTGCCGTTCGCGAAAAAAAGCTGAAAGAGAAGGCAATGGATACCCACAAACTGGAGCCCATCAACAATACAGCATTGTCCATCATTGTCATTTTGCTTTGCATTGGATTCTTATTAGCAGGTGGCGTACAGTATTTCAGGTCAATTTACTATTTTAACAACAAGGAAGCCGACTCAGGCATGGTTCTCCAATTGATGTCTTTGCTCCATGCCTTTGCGATAACAGCCATAGCTACTGAATTTTACAACAAACTGATTGACAAGCATCATCGGATAAGTCTCGTTTTGGTTATTGCAATTTCCATCGTGATCCTGCTTATGTTGTATGCTGGCAATAGGACGCTTGCATCCCAATTGGCATTACCTATTCTCGGCCTATATACCTTATATTTTAAAGACATCGGAAAATTCCAGTTCTTGCTTTTCGTTCTAGTTGGAACTGTTTTAATGTGGCTTATCCAGTTTACACGTGTGGGCGGGGAAGTTGCGACCGTCGAAAAAGGCTCCGAATTCATTAACGACTTGACTATCCCAACAAGAAGCACTTATTCTTGCATGGAATACATTGAGCAATACGGTCATACCTGGGGCCAAAACCTGCTTGGCGGATTAATCGCCGCAGTTCCATCACTCGAAAGAGTTTTAGTGGTTTCTACCGGGTTGGATTCACGCTCGTTGTGGTCTGCGGAGTTTTTAACTGATTACACACTTGGGCCAGACCCCTATGTAGGCTTAGGAACAAATGTCATTGCGGATTTATTCTTGTCTTTTGACATTTTCGGAGTGATTATCCTCTTGTTTCTTCTGGGCTATTTTGTAAATTGGAGCCAATATAACGCCAAGTTGAAGGATTACTATTCGTTAGTCATTTACACCAGTTTCATGTCTTATTCAGCGTTTTTGGCTAGAAGTAGCTACACGCATCCATTTCGATTGATTTTATGGAGTTTAATCATTGCATTGATCAATAAATCCATTTCACAGAAACTTTTTACAAAATCGGAATGAAACGCATCGTCTTTTTTACTCCCAGTCTGAATATCGGAGGCGTTGAGCGGGTCTTCCTGACGTATGCCGATGCCTTGATTCGTCTTGGCTACGATGTATCCTACCTGGTTTGCAAAAAAGAAAGCAACCAACAGATGCAGTTACCGGAAAAATTGAAAATTGTTTCTTTAGGTGTAAAGCAGTTACGAAGCTCCATAATACCACTCATTCGATTTTTCAAAACCAATGACGTGGATGTCTTCATAACAGGAGGCGATGTCCCTAATGTTCTTTCCATTCTATCCAACAAGCTTGCCTGCTCTAAAGCTAAAGTCATCATATCCCATCATAATTATTTTAATATTGAGCGGAACGCACTATTGTCGAAAATATTCTTTCACTTATTTTACAACAGAGCCCATCGTGTACTTTCCGTTTCAGATGGAATAACAAACATGCTTTCCAACCAGGGTGTTTCCAAAAGAAAACTGGCAACGCTGTACAATCCGGTCGATTTGAATTCCATCTTGGATTTGGGAAATGTCGACTTGAATCTACGTTTGCCAGCAAACTTTCTACTTTTTCTTGGGCGGTTGGGCGAAGTGAAGAATCTCCCCTTCCTGTTTGATTCCTTTGCGCTCCTCACCCACGAGTTGCCTTCAATAGAATTGGTTCTTGTGGGTGACGGTCCTATGAAAACGTTATTGGTGGAAAAAGCGGAAGCATTGAAACTAAATGAAAAGATCCATTTTCTGGGAGTTCTACCCAACCCCTTCCCCGTGATGAAGGCGGCTTCAGCAGTCATTCTTCCCTCTTTCTCCGAAGCATTGCCTACCATCATTTTGGAAAGTTTTGCATTTCATAAAACGGTGATCGCTACTCCGACAAATGGAGCAAAAGACTTGCTAGAAAATGGAGAATTGGGCTACCTATCCCATTCCTTCGACAACTTGACCGAGTTTGCCGAACTCATTAAAAGGGGACTTTCTAATCCGATTTCAAGTGAGAAGTTGAGCCAAAAAGTGAGTACTTTCAATGTAGATTCAAAAGTCAAAGAACTCGAAAAATTGTTTTGATAAGGTAATAAAATATATGACAGATATCGTTTTTGACAACATCATTTTTTCGCTTCAAAAAACAGGCGGTATTTCCAGTGTATGGAAAGAGTTGATTGACCAAACGTTGCAATGCCAGAGCTTTCATTGCCAATTTTTGGAGTATGCGAACGGCCGTGAGAATCTGAGTCGTAAAGAACTTCATATCAACGAAGATGAGATTCTGAATTTGCAAGATAAAAAAAACAGGTTTGAAAGATATAGGAATCCCTCCGTAGCAAAAAATACGGATTTCATCTTCCATTCCTCCTATTATCGAACGTGCAAAAACAAACATGCAACGAATGTGACGACTGTTCACGATTTCGTTTATGAGTATTATAGGACAGGATTGCCTAAAATGATCCATCATCAGCAAAAAAAGAGGGCGGTATTGAACTCGGAAGCCATCATTTGTATTTCAAACAATACGAAAACGGACCTGCTCCATTTCTTTCCTCAAGTAGATGAAAAAAAAGTCCATGTTATTTACAATGGTGTATCAGAAGTCTTTACACCTGTTGAAAATCGTATCATACCCGATTTCATTAAGGTTTTTGGCGATTACGTCCTTTATATCGGAATCCGTAAAGATCCACACAAAAACTTCATGAATTTGGTAAAAGCGCTGCAACTTCAATCAACTTTCAAGTTGGTATTGATTGGCGGAGGGCCCTTAGTTGAAGCGGAAACAAATCATTATGACAAATACATCAAAGGTCGGTACACGCATTTAAGCAATGTCTCAAACGAGCAACTCAATTTGTTATACAATTTTGCATTTGCACTGGTTTACCCTTCGGTATATGAAGGATTTGGCATTCCAATTCTTGAATCACAACGAGCCGGATGTCCTGTCATTGCAACAAATAGATCAAGCATCTCTGAGGTAGCTGGGGAGGCTGCCATCCTCACCGAATCGGGTAGTACGGAAGATATCGTTATTGGATTGGAAAAATTAAAGGAGTCACTTTACAGAAAGCAACTTATAGAAAATGGCCTGAATAATGCTGGTCGATTTTCTTGGAATCGAATGGTTTCAGAAGTTTTACAATTATATAATATACTCCTTTCCAAGTGAACTATTTCACATTCAAACATTTTTTGCATCTTTGCAACTTCTGTTAAAAAACTTAAATCCAATTTTATGAAAAAGACCTTCCTTGGCTTCTTTCTGTTTGCCACCATTGGCTCGCAGGCCCAAACCAACCTCCAGGTTCATTACGACTTTGGTCAGAACCGCAAGTATGTAACCACGACATTGGAAATGTTCAAACCCGACAAATGGGGAAATACGTTTTTCTTTGTGGATTATGACTTCAATTACGGAACTGACAAACATCCAAGCATGTCTTATATGGAAATTGCACGCTGCATCAACACGTGGGGAGGACCTTTCAGTGCACATATCGAATACAATGGTGGTCTTGGTGGATATCCTGGAGGTTCTTACGCCATTAATAATGCCTGGTTGGGTGGTTTGGATTATGGCATGCACAACGCCGATTATTCCAAGACTTTAAATTTGAAAGCACTCTATAAACACATCGTAGGCAAACAAGAATCCGCACAGTTCACTGCCGTTTGGGGTCTCCATTTTATGGATCGCAAAATCAGTTTCACAGGATTTGCCGATATCTGGTTGGAAGACAACACCAACACCGACCTTTCCAAAACAAGCTACACCTTTATTAGTGAGCCTCAGTTGTGGTACAACTTCAACAGCAACCTTTCAGCAGGTAGCGAAGTTGAATTGTCCAGCAACTTTGCAGGAAATCATGGTTTCATGGTGAACCCTACCTTGGCTGTCAAGTGGAATTTTTAATACATAGAGACCATGTTTGAAAAATTCTATCAACTCAAAGCGCACGGTACGACCGTAAAAACGGAAATAATAGCAGGTATCACGACGTTCCTGACCATGGCCTATATCCTTTCTGTGAACCCGAACATCCTATCCGCTGCGGGTATGGACAAGAATGCCCTTTTCACCGCAACAGCCGTTGCATCCATCGTCGGAACGTTGGCAATGGCACTATTAGCCAAACTTCCTTTTGCACAAGCTCCAGGTATGGGCATGAATGCATTCTTTGCTTTCGCCGTCGTAATCGGAATGGGATGTTCTTGGGAATTTGCACTGACTGCCATCCTATTGGAAGGTTTGATCTTCTTTATTTTGAACACGTTCAACGTTCGGGCTGCCATTGTCGATGCGATACCGAATACGCTGAAAAACGCCATTAGTGCGGGTATTGGATTATTCATCGCGTTCATCGGTTTGCAAACAGCTGGAATTGTCGTCAAGAACGACGCCACATTGGTCGGAATAGGTCACATTACTTCAGGAACTGCATTATTGTCCCTGATTGGGCTTATTATCACAGCAGTACTGCTTATCCGCAAAGTGAAAGGTGCCTTGCTTATCGGCATCATTGCTACAGCAGTGATCGGCATTCCGATGGGAATTACGACGTATAGCGGCATCATGGATGTTCCACCCTCCCCTGCACCCTTGTTCTTCAAGTTTGACTTTTCTCAAATATTCACCTTCAAAATGGTCATCGTGACCTTTACGTTCCTATTCGTGGATGTATTCGATACGGTTGGGACATTAATTGGTGTTTGTTCAAAGGCTGGCATGCTTGATGCAAACGGGCAGATTCCCAATGTGAAGAAGGCTTTTTATGCAGATGCTATCGGAACGACTTCTGGCGCTATTTTTGGAACCAGTGCTGTAACCACGTATGTGGAAAGTGCAGCTGGTGTTGCCGAAGGCGGCCGTACCGGATTAACTGCTTTGGTCACAGCCGGATGCTTCGCTTTGGCCCTGTTCTTTGCACCTTTGTTCCTATCCATTCCCGGTGCAGCAACAGCACCCATCCTCATTCTAGTTGGTCTGATGATGCTCTCCCCAATCAAGGACATCGACTTGGATGACTATGCTGAATCCGTTCCTGCCTTTATCTGCATCATCGCCATGCCGCTCATGTACAGCATCGCCGAAGGCATTTCTCTTGGATTGATCAGCTATGTATTATTAAATATGATCAGTGGCAAGTTCAAGAAGGTGTCCATTGGCATGTACATTCTAGCCGTTCTGTTTATTCTGAATTATATTTTCTTGCAGTAAGAAACGCTTTTTATAATGGAAGTGGTTGTACCTCATAGGCGGTGCAACCACTTTTTTTTTGGGTAAATTATATTTCATGTGGAAAAACAGGTATTCAGAAATCAAAAATTCCACATTTAAAAAAAAAATGATGGGACTGTATGTAAAAAGTCTAAAATTTAACCTCTTTTTTCATAAGAAAGTTTAATATTGTCAGACTTTAGAGAAAGATAGATCCGATTTTACCAAGAAAAACCATTCAACTATCCATTAAATTTTTAGTGAACCATGCAAAACAAGTTTAGAGTCTTTACCAGGGCTCGTATTTGCGCATTGATGCTTTTCCTGTTGCCGGCATTGGGATTGTACGCCCAAACAACGCCGATTACCGGAAGTGTCGTGGACAAATCGGGAGAACCCATCATCGGTGCCACCATTCTTGAAAAAGGATCGGGCAATGCCGCGGTATCCAACGTGGACGGAAAATTCAAACTAAATGTTTCGCCTAAAGGAAAAATCCTAGTTGTCACCTTTATCGGGATGATGCCACAGGAAATACCAATAGGCACACAAAAAGTATTCAACATCAAAATGGAAGATGCTTCAACCAGTTTGAACGACATTGTTGTGGTTGGTTACGGTACTGTCCGTAAAAAAGATCTGACCGGAACAGTCACTTCCATTACAAGTAAGGAAATCCAGAATCTGCCGACTGGAAATGTGGCACAAGCGATGGCTGGCCGTATGGCTGGGGTACAGGTGACTTCGACAGACGGTTCACCCGATGCTGAAATGGTTATTCGTGTTCGTGGGGGCAATTCCGTAACGGGCAGCAACTCTCCACTCTACATCGTGGACGGCTTTCCGGTTAGTAGCCTTTCCGACATTTCACCGACGGACATTGAAAACATAAGTGTCTTAAAAGATGCTTCCTCAACTGCTATTTACGGTGCTCAAGGTGCCAACGGGGTAATTCTCATCACGACAAAAAGTGCAGAAGGGGGGAAAACAAAAGTGTCTTTCAACGGATTCCTTCAGAATAAAAAAATTGCCAATCGATTGGATGTTTTGGATCCGTATGAATATGTCATGTTCAATTACGAATATGCTGCTCTACGAGGTGCTACCAGTGATGACATGGCGGCTTTCGTGAAAAAGTTCGGTGTCTATGACGATTTGGACCTCTATAAATACCAAAAACCGATTAATTGGCAAGACGACCTTTTCGGAGCGAATGTACTTTCCAAACAATACAACATCAGCATAACGGGTGGTAGTGACAAGACTAAATTTGCATTGACCGGCACCTACAACTACGACGGTGGCCTGCAAATAAACAATGATTACACGCGTATGAACTTGAATTTTAAGTTGAACCATGAAATATCCAAACAATTGTTATTGGATTTCAATATGCGTTTAGCTGATTCAGAAGTAAACGGTTCGGGAACTTCGGGCGGCACTTACAAAATCAGGTCCACTCAAGCTGTAACCAAAGCACCTGTCAATGGGCTGGAAGACGTTACAGTCGTAGACCTGACTTCCATGACTGAAGAGGATCTTGCGAAGTATTATGAAGCTCACATGACACTTTCCGAACAGGCAGCTCAATATTGGAAACAAAAAGGCACCGATGTCTTCAACCTGACTGGTGCGCTTACTTGGAATGCCTTCAAGGGTATGTCCGGCAGATTGGAAGGTGGATATGATTTTAACTTCGGAGATATTAAGAACTACTGGGGAGGTACAACAACCGTTTCTTCAAACGAAGGATCAAATTTGCCTTTGGTGGACTGGACGAAAAGTAAAGGCGGAAAATATCGCATTGCCAACACCTGGACCTATCGATTCAAACCCGCCAAAGACATGAGCATGGATGTCATGGTAGGTCAAGAATACACCTCTACGACGGGCGAACAAAACTACATCAAAGCCAAGTATTTTTCGGAAAACCTGACTCCTGAAAAGATTTTCGCCAACTTGTCGTTGAGCACCGGAACAAACAACCTCTCAACCTCCAGCAAGGTATTGGTACCTGTCAAAAGAGCTTCATTCTTTGGTCGTGCCAATTACTCCTATTTGGACAAATATTTGGCATCCGCGACGTTCCGTGCAGACGGATCCAGCAAATTCGCTCCAGGCAACCAATGGGGCTACTTCCCAGCTGCTTCCGTTGCTTGGCGTCTGACTGAAGAAAGTTTCATGTACGACATGCCCGACATTTCAAACCTCAAACTTCGTCTAAGCTACGGGGAATCGGGGAATGACGATATTGGTACAGGACTCTACAAACTTGATTATGCCATCAGCAGTGCATCCTCCAACAATACGGGTAAGCCCTATGGCTTGGGAGATATGTTGAATCCCTATTACATGCCAACCAATACCCAATTGCCGAACCCGTCTTTGAGATGGGAAACCACGACAACAACCAACCTTGGTCTTGACTTTGGTTTCTTTAAAGATGTTATCAATGGATCGTTGGATATTTATCAAAATGTAACCAGAGATTTGTTGATAACCAGCGATATTTCAGCTCCGGGTTATACCACTCAGCAAAAAAATATTGGGCAGACGTCGGGCAAAGGTTTCGAATTGACCCTGAACGGAAACCTGATCAACAAGAAAGATATTCGGTTTGACTTCAACTTTAACTTTGGTATAAATCGCACGAATGTAGACGCACTTGCCGAAGGTCTGACCGAACAATCCTACAATTCTGGATGGGCCAGCACAGACAATAAAGGTCCTGATGATTACAGGGTTTATGTAGGCCAGCCTGTAGGTGTCATCTATGGATTCGTTACCGAAGGATATTACACAACAGATGACTTCAGCGGATACGATGCTATCAAAAAAACATACACCTTGAATCCAGGTGTGGCTTCTCCTGGTAGTTTGCTGGGAGGAACCATCGGTGTTCGCCCAGGCACATTGAAACTTAAAGACATCAGTGGCCCGAACGGTGTACCAGATGGTGTCATCGACGCCACCTATGACCGCACGATCATTGGGAAAACGCAACCCAAGAATACTGGAGGGTTCGGTTTCACTGCACAAGTCAAGGATTTTGACCTGAATGTTCTTTTCAACTGGGTTTATGGAAACCAAGTTTATAATGCGAATAAAATTGCATCTACTCAAAACTATCGTACCAGCTATACCAATTTACTTTCCATCATGAGCTCCGACCAACGTTATACGTACCTGGATGCTAACGGTGCTGTAGTTACAGACTTGGAACAACTCAAAGAAATGAATGAAACCGGTGCGAACAAGAAAGCGCTATGGTCTCCCCACTCCTTTGGTTCAGCCACTGTTATTACGCATTCCTGGGCAATTGAAGACGGATCTTTCCTCCGCTTGCAAAATGTTACTGCAGGTTATACACTGCCTTTAAACATTTCAAAGAATTTCGGCATTCAAAGACTACGCGTTTATTGCACTTTGAACAATGTTTTCTGTTGGACCAAATACTCCGGTTATGACCCCGAAGTAAGTACCCTGATCCGCAACAGCTCCTATTCCGGTCTGACACCCGGTGTGGATTATTCTTCGTTCCCGAAGAGTTTTTCAACCACTTTCGGACTTAACGTAACTTTCTAACCCCTCAAAAAACTGAAACATGAAAAAATATTTTTTATTCGTCAGCTTATTGATCGGATCGGTATTTAGCTCTTGCAGCGATTATCTGACCGTTGACTCTTTGTCATCGTTCGATGCGGATTATGTGTTTAAAACAGAGGACGATGCTTTCAAAGTACTCCTTTCCGCATATTCTTGCTTCCCGACCGATTCATATACTTCCCGCATGTCTTGTGTTTTTATGCAAAACACAGACGTTGAAGCTACCAGTGTAAGCGCCGCTAGGGATGGTTCCCGTCGTGATGTCTGGTCACTGGAACCTCAACAGAGTTTTTCTGACATGAAAAACTGTTGGAACATCTGCTACTTGGCAATCGACCGTGCCAATCAATGCATCGAAGGCATTACAAAAAGTGACTTGTATAAAGCTGGCAACGCCAATATGAAGCAAATGCTTGGTGAGGCTTATTGCATGCGTGCCTATTGGTATTACCTGCTCCTCAATTATTATGGTGATGTGCCCGCAGCACTGTTGGCCTCAAGAGCTGACATGAAACTGGACAACCCCCGGTCCGACAAGAATGCCATCTATACCGAATTGATTAAAAGCCTGATCGATCACGAAGCTGATATGAAATGGGCTGCAGATCTTAATGGTGGCATAGAACGGATGAATCGTGAATTCGCCCTTGGCATGATTGCTCGCCTTTCATTATTCAGAGCAGGCTATTCCATGCAACGTGATGGGACCATGAAACGTGCCGATGATTATTTGGAATATTATCAGAAAGCCAAAGATGCATGCACAGAACTGATTTCATTAAAAGATCGTCCATTGAACCCGAGCTTCCAACAAGTGTTCATGAACGAATGTAAAAACCTTACTCCCGAAGATGATGACGTATTGTACGAAGTCGCATTCGTACAAGGTGGCGGAGGTGATGTGGGTTGGTGCATCGGTGTTTCCGTTTCTGCAGGTCTTTGGGGATCAGGTGGTTCATACGTCGGTTTTCCAGCCACCTATTACTATTCATTTGACGAAAAGGATACTCGATTCCCGGTAACTTGTGCACAATATAAAATTAACGACATTACAGGATCGTCCGTATTTATGGATCCTCAAGGATTCGGTGCAACAACTCCTGGCAAATGGTGCCGCGCATGGACACCCACTGCTTTAGGTGCTTCCAGTTCAAAAGGAACTGGTATCAATTGGCCAATCATGAGGTATTCCGACGTTTTACTCATGCTGGCAGAAGCCGACAACGAATTAAACGGTGGGCCGACCGATGCTGCCATCGCAGCGCTTAAACGTGTCCGTAACCGTGCTTTTGAAGCTGCGGATCGTGCTGATAAAGTAGATCATTATATCGATTCCATAGTAGCTGGAGGACATGACGCTTTCTTCAACGCTCTTGTTGATGAACGCTCTTGGGAGTTTGGCGGTGAATGTCTGCGTCGCTTTGATCTTGTTCGTTGGAACCTCTATGGACAAAAGATAGTAGCGGTGAAACAAGGACTTGTAAGCATGGGACTTGCTTCTCGCAATATTTTGCCGGGTTCGGCCATTCTGGACAGCACGTTCACCAATGAAAATGGCATCAAGGGAGCTCCTGCATTCTATACGATGGATGTCTATAACAAATACTCCAAATATGCAGATAAATTATACTATCGGAAATGGCTTGCCGGAAATGTGGATAACGTAAATGGCACTTCTCTTTCATTTTACAATATGCGCTGGAAAGTGACTGCTCCTCCCATTTTTGATCCAACGACCAATGCCAATCCTACCGGTTATGTTGCGTTGGGCTGGGCTACCAATGGTGTTGCCGTTACTGTTGTCAATAAAACAGATGGTACAAAAGACACGACGCTAATAGCCCCTTCCACCTTTGTAACACAGTCATACCGCGGTTACACGAAAGGGAACTCAGCTATCCAAGTAAATACTTTTGAGGATGCTGCCATATATCCGGTGCCTTATTTGTTGCCAATCGGTATTGACATCATTAATGCAAGTGACACGCTCAGCAACATCGGTTATGGTTTTAAAAACTTATAATGTCAACACAACTATGAAAAAAATTAGAAAATACATCCTTGTCCTGTCCACCCTGGCTGTCTGCCTGGGGGGCTTGACAAGCTGTGGTGAAGAAGACATTCTGGGGACAGCACCCCGGCTGTTCAGGCCCAGCTCCACTGTACTGAAAAGTGATGGGAACTGGATTCTTGCCCAATGGGATTTGAATGCTGATGCCAAATATTATCAGTTGGAACTCAGCCGTGACTCCTTTGCAACGATCGACCGTGTCGATACGACCTCAAAAGGTTATTTCCTGTTTCAAAATGTAAATTGGGACCAAACATATCAGGTACGTATCAAAGCCATTGGAAACATTCTCGAATCGGAGTATTTTGAATGTGCTGAAGTCGTTGTGGCGGATTATCCGACTTTACTGAAAGATGTGCCATCGGACGACATCATTGACAACTCGGTCATCATGCGCTGGACAGTAGGTACATCGGCCTATACCAGCTTCAAGATTTATACTCCTGCTGACTCCTTGATTGATTCCGTTGCTGTTACGCCTACAGAATACGCGAAAGGATACAAAATCATAAGCCGTTTGACTGGCTCAACTTCTTACAAGATGGAGGCATTCATAGACAACGTCTATTACGGCAAGAAAAGGGTCACCACCAAAGCATCTCAATTGTTCGACAATCCAGTTGATCTGCGAAACATTGACGATGAAACGGCCGACTCCATGCTGACGGATACCTACATCAATTCATTGCCTGTTGTGGGCGGTGTGACAACCCTTGTTTTAAAAGGGGGAATGAATTACTTCATGACTCTTGATAGTCTATCCAGGCCACTCAAGTTTGTAACTGGTTATAGTTTTTCCGGAAAAGCAACACTACAAATGTCGAGTGCCTGTGATTTGGTAGCCTCCATCAGTTCACTCTCTTTTGAAAATGTTAACCTTTGTGGCGTATTATCGACCAAAACGACTGCCAATTATGGCGGATCTTACGTTTACAACGGTAGTAGGGCATTGACGCTTGGCGCACTAAATTTGGTGAACTGTAGTATTAAATATTTACGCGGGGTTTGTCGTATCAAGACGACTGGTGCTTTCATCACCAATTTCAACATGGACAATTGCACCACGGACAGTATTGGTGGGTATGGTATAGCAACAACAGATGCAGCTGGTGCTCAGATTAAAAACATGAGTGTAACGAACTCCACCATCATTCGTTCAGATATTTTCCTAAAGAACCAGAAAACAGATACCTCAACTGTATTTGTAAACTATTGTACATTCTTTGGCACTCCAAAAACTGCAACCACAGCGACGTCTGGGACTCATTACCTGGATTTTAGCGGCAAAAACATCAAGAGTGTCATATTTAAGAATTGTCTGTTGGGGCCTGGTACAGGCTCGCCCATGGGTATCAAATTCCTAAGTATTACCGAACGGTACATGGACAATAATTACACGACAACTGATGCAACCTGGTTCACAGCCACAACGACCTCAACAAGTATATTGATTGACGCTGCAGATGCCGGCATTACTTCTACTGCACTCTGGAGAAATCCACTCTCCGGTGATTTGAAAATTGTCGGTGCGTTCACCAAAGCAGTTGGTGATCCTCGCTGGAAATAGACCTGTTTATTGGTAAAAGTTAAGGGCAGTTCAAAACGGACTGCCCTTATTATTTTTAGGAGTTGGCCTTATTCCTTTTGCCCGTAAGCCAAATCGCCTGCATCACCCAAACCAGGAACAATGTATGAATGGCTATTCAATTCCGGATCGATGGCTGCGCACCAAAGGGTGGTGTCCTCGGGAAAGCAATTCTTGACATAATCCACACCAGCTTGGCTGGCAATAACGGTGGCCAGAATAATTTTGGCCGGAGTGCCTTTTGTTAAAAGTGCGCCATAGGAAAGTTCCAGCGAACTCCCTGTTGCCAACATGGGATCTGTGATAATAAGCGTCTTCCCTTCGATGGAAGGCGAGGCAATGTATTCGATGTTTATTTCAAACTTGAGTGCGTCTTTGTATTTTCGATAGGCGGAAACAAATGCGTTTTCAGCTTGGTCGAAATAACTGAGGAAGCCGTGGTGAAAGGGTAAACCAGCCCGAAGAATCGTGGAGCAGACGATCTGATCGTCAACGGTGTTTACGGGTGCGGTACCAAGTGGGGTTTTTACTTTCTTCTCGCTGTATGTCAAGCCCTTACTGATCTCGTAAGCCATGATTTCACCGATGCGTTCCACATTACGGCGAAAACGAAGACGGTCATTTTGAATTTCGACACTACGAATTTCAAGCAGAAATTGATTAAGAAGGGAATTGTTTTCGGAAAGATTGACGACTCTCATAGATAAATGTTTTTGCAAATGTATAAAAAAGGTTTTTGACCACTTCATTTTCCGAATTATTTTATAAAAATGCACAAAAATGAATATCTCGTGCAATAAAGAAATTTTTCTTTAATTAACACCTTTTTTTGGATTTTTGTCTCTATCTTTGTTCTTCCAAAAGAAGGTTTTCGATAAGATAGTTAAATCAGTATAAATCAATTCATTATTTAAAAAATGGCAAATTTAGATTTGAGCAAGTACGGCATTTCGGGTAATTTCGAAATCGTACACAACCCTTCCTACGAAGTGTTGTTTCAGGATGAAATGAACCCCGCAAACGAAGGTTTTGAAAAAGCCAAGTTGACCAACACTGGCGCAACGGCTGTTTACACCGGCAAATTCACTGGTCGTTCACCCAAAGACAAGTTCTTTGTAAAAGATGCCGTTACTGATAGCGCCATGTGGTGGGATGGAACCATTAATCGCCCTACCAGCGGAGAAGTTTTCGACAGCTGCAAAGGTCTAGTAACGAAACAACTCTCATCTTCCCCTAAACTGTACGTCGTTGATACCTTCTGCGGTACCAACGAAGACACCCGCATGAAAGTGCGTTTCATCATGGAAGTTGCATGGCAGGCTCATTTCGTAACCAATATGTTCATCCGTCCTTCTCATTTCGAACTAGCAAACTACGGTGAACCCGATTTCGTTTGTTTGAACGGTTCCAAGACAACCAATCCCAACTGGAAAGAACAAGGATTGAACTCTGAAAACTTTGTATTGTTTGACCTGACCAAAAAGATGCAGATCATTGGTGGTACTTGGTACGGCGGTGAAATGAAGAAAGGTATTTTCTCATTGATGAACTTTTACTTGCCCCAACGTGGCATCGCTTCCATGCACTGCTCTGCCAACGTAGGCAAAGACGGTGACGTTGCAGTATTCTTTGGTTTGTCCGGTACGGGCAAAACCACCCTTTCGGCCGACCCTAAACGTTACCTCATCGGTGACGACGAACACGGTTGGGACGATCACGGTGTATTCAACTACGAAGGTGGTTGCTATGCCAAGGTGATCAACCTGAGTCAGGAAAACGAACCAGACATCTGGCGCGCTATTCGTCGCGATGCATTGCTCGAAAACGTAACGGTCAATGACAAAGGAGAAATCGACTATACTGACCAATCCGCTACAGAGAATACCCGCGTTTCTTACCCAATCTACCACATCAACAAGATTGTTTCTCCTTCACGTGCAGGCCACGCTAAGAAGATCATTTACCTGTCAGCTGATGCATTTGGTGTATTGCCTCCTGTTTCAATTTTGGACAACAACCAAGCTCAATACCACTTCCTTTGCGGATTTACATCCAAACTGGCTGGTACGGAACGTGGCATCACCGAACCGGTTCCTTCCTTCTCTCCTGCTTTCGGCGAAGCCTTCTTGACTTTGCACCCGACTGCTTATGCCAGCACGCTGGTAAAGAAAATGAAAGAGAACGACGCTAAGGCTTATTTGGTGAACACCGGTTGGAACGGAACAGGCAAACGTATTTCCTTAAAAGATACCCGCGCCATCATCGACGCTATCATCGACGGGAGCATCGACAAAGTTGAAAGCCAGGTAATCCCCATCATGAATCTGACTGCCCCCATCAAATTAGAAGGCGTTTCAGACATCTTGGATCCCCGCAACACCTACACCGATGTGAAGGAATGGGAAACCAAGGCTACCAAGTTGGCCGGTATGTACATTGAAAACTTCAAGCAATATTGCGACAACGACGCAGCCATTGCCTTGATCCCCTCCGGTCCTCAGATCTAATCAGTTTAACTGATCTTTTACTCAATCCCCGCCGTCCTGAGGACAGTGGGGATTGTTTTTTATGCGTCAAAATGGAAAAAATAGTGTATTTTCGTAATTATAATAAGTGATTATGAAGAAACCCAAAGACCAAATACTTGTCATCTTCGGTGCCTCAGGCGACCTGACCTACCGTAAGTTGATTCCCGCCTTATATGCCCTCTTTGACCAAAACATGATGCCAGAAAAATTTCAGGTGATCGGTGTTGGTCGTACCGCATTGGGCGAAGAAGCCTTCCTTCAAAAGATGACCGAAGGCATTCGCGAATTCTCAGAAAGTAACCACTTGCACGAAGACGAAGTGCAAGCGTTCAGCCGGCACCTCTCCTATTTTCAGATGGATGTGTACGATCCACAAGAATACCTTCGGTTGAAATCGTATATGGACGACTGGTGCGTTCGCGAAGCAGCCGAATCCAATTATTTGTTTTACATGTCACTTTTACCAAGTGCATTCGGCCCCATCGCCAAAAATTTGGCATCGGCCGGGCTACAGACTTCTGCCGATACCTTTCGTCGACTAATCGTAGAAAAGCCCTTCGGCTACGACTTGGAATCGGGGCTGAAACTGAATTCAGACTTGCATGAAGCCTTTGCCGAAGAGCAAATATTTCGTATTGACCACTACTTAGGAAAGGAGACCGTACAAAACCTGTTGGTGATGCGTTTTTCCAATGGCGTTTTCGAACCGCTGTGGAACCGTAACTTTATTGACCGGGTAGAAATCACCTCGGCAGAAAGCCTCGGAATGGAAGGTCGTGGAGGCTATTACGACGGTTCTGGCGCCCTTAGAGACATGCTTCAGAACCATCTGCTCCAAGTGGTCGGCTTCGTCGCCATGGAACCACCATCCTCAATGGATGCCAACGCCATCCGCAACGAAACGCTGAAGGTGCTGCAATCGCTCAAGCCGCTCAAGGAAGAAGATGTGGCCACGCAAGTGATTCGCGGACAATATGTACAATCAAAAATAAGAGGAGAAGTGATGGCCGGTTACCGTGACGAACCAGGCGTCGACCCTAATTCACGGACCGAAACGTATGTGGCCATGAAGTTCTTCATTGATAATTGGCGTTGGGGAGGCGTGCCCTTTTTCATTCGTACCGGCAAACGGCTACCAACCCGTGTCACCGAAGTTGTAGTGCATTTCAAACCGACACCGCACGTTCTGTTCAACAACGACGAAGTCTGTCAAAACAGCAACCAGTTGATTATACGCATTCAGCCGGACGAAGGCATTTTGCTCAAAATCGGGATGAAACAGCCTGGTGCCGGATTCAACGTGAAGCCAGTGAATATGGACTTCCACTATACGGATTTGTCCGACAAACATTTACCCTCGGCTTATGAACGCCTTTTGTACGATGCCATGGTTGGCGATTCGACCCTCTATGCAAGAGCCGATGCTGTTGAAGCAGCTTGGAAATTTGTTGCTCCCATCCAAAAAGTTTGGGCTTCGGACCCCAATCAAAAGATTCACGGCTATCCTGCCGGGACTTGGGGCCCTGAGCATGCCGACGAACTTATGAAAGGTTGCCAACAAGGTTGGCGCTATCCGTGTAAAAATTTGGCTGACGACGGTCAGTACTGTGAATTATAAAACGATGGAAAACCCTAGAATTTTAGTTTTTGAAACCTTGGACGAAATGGCTCTGAAAGCCCTCCAGTGGTTGACTGAAAAAACGTCTGTACAAGACAAGGAGACAGTATCCGTTGCCCTTTCAGGAGGGAACACACCACAAGCCTTGTTCGAAAAAATTGTCAAACTCGATACCGGAACTGTTGACTGGAATAAACTTTTGGTATTCTGGGGGGACGAACGCTGCGTTCCACCTGAACACACGTACAGCAATTTCCGCAGTGCACAAAAGAGCATCTTAATTCCATTGGACATTCCAGAGGAACACATTTTTCGCATCCACGGGGAGGACTATCCTCCAACGGAGGCTGAACGGTACACTCAAGTGCTAGCGGATCATTTACCCATTGTAGACGGCTATCCGAAGTTCGACCTCATTTTATTGGGGTTGGGTGAAGATGGACATACTGCCTCCATTTTCCCAGGAGATGAATCCTTGTTTGAAACCGAAAAATGGTGTGAAGTGTCAACCCATCCGATTAGCGGAAAACAACGCATCACACTGACGGGGTCCGTAATAAACCATGCAGAAGAAGTAGCATTTTTGGTAACAGGCACACCCAAAGCTGCTATCGTGGCAGAAGTTGCAAAGTCACCGGAAAACGTAGATTGCCCTGCAGCAAGGGTTCTTCCGTTATCTGGGAAAATGGCTTGGTTGCTAGATAAAGCTGCCGCCTCACAATTATAAACGAATTATTTGCGGGCGATCATTAAAAAAATAGGGTAACTGTTTAGGCCTTTTTGCATGGTAAAGCAGGTTTCGGTTTGAACAGACTGAAAGCCTGCTTTTTCCATTTGCCCTTCCAACGCAACAACATCAAATCCGTTATGCCCGTCAAAACCTGCACCATGAAAAGATCCGTCTTCGGCGTATAAGTCCGCAATGGCCAAATAGCCATCTTTGTGCAACAATTCAAAGAACCTATAAATGAGATCCTGTGTATCGGCAATATGATGCAATGCCATTTGGCTGAACTGGAATTCGAGCCAACAAGTTCTTGGCGATGGCTTCTGAACGCTGTACGTGAATGTTATTGCTGTCCCAGCTGCGAGCTGCTACATTGAAATCGGTCATTCTTTTCTGTTGTTATTCAGTTCATTTCCTAATACAGAAGCTCCAACTGCCACGCACAAGGCACAAGGGCGCTTGGCATAGTATTCGAAATTCCGGTCATCCGGTGTAACCGATTGAGGTTCCCTGCCAATTTTAAGCAGGTCTGCGCAAATGTAACTGCCTAGTTTATCTTTGAATGCACCTGCAGTACGTTGCACAGCAGCATAGTTTTCCGTTTTGGCAGCCTTGTCGTTTGGATTGTTGGCAGGATACTCCATCCCCAGAATTAAAAACATACCCGTCGCTGCTCCGCAAACTTCCCGCAAACGGCCCATACCGCCTCCAAAAGGTCCTGCGAGCTGTTTCAGGGTTTCCACATCGGTGTCATACTTGTCTGCATAAGCCATTACAACAGCCTGTGCACAATTATAACCTTCTTTAAAGTTCTCCACCGCTTGTGCGGTGCGTTCCGAAATTTCCTGCTCTGTCATGTCAGTTAATAATTTTTGCAAAGATAACCCATTTGGAAGAATCGTCACGTTTGATGAAATTGATTTAAATCAAGTTTTTTCTTGTTCTATTAGCATCATTCTATCAATGCTTTCCATCAAAACAAGCTTACATTTGTTAAAACATTATTCGTATGAAAAAGAACATGGGATCTCTCGACAAGATTGTACGCATCATCGTTGCACTTGTCATCGTCGTTTTGTACTTCACCAACGTTGTTTCGGGCGTGCTTGGCATCGTGTTGTTGGTTGTTTCCGTTATTTTTGTCGTAACCAGCTTCATCAGTTTTTGCCCACTTTATCTTCCATTCGGCATCAGCACCTGTAAGAAAAAAGAATAACCGACATTATCACGAAGAAGCCAGTCGGAAGACGTTTGACTTGAAACATACAAGTATTGGATTTATCGTTATCTTTGACGGTATAGCATGCCTTTTGTATGAAAACCATAACAGATTCCGACAAAGATTTCATTTGTGACATTCAAGCTCCTTGTTTTCAGCTCTTATCCAAGGAAGAAGCTGAAGTGGTGAGAAACAGCAAGACACAAGTGCTTTTCCGTAAAGGAGATACGTTGACCAAACAAGGTGCCTTCGCCTCCTATATCCTGTTTCTGATTAGCGGAGTTGTCAAGCTGTACATCGAAGGAAGCGAGAATCGGAGTTTCAATCTCCGCATCGTTCAAGCAGGCGAATTCATTGGTCTGTCTTCCGTTTTTTCAAAACACACCTATACTTATTCCACTACGGCACTGACGGATTGTCAAGTCATGTTGATCGGCAAGGAAAGTCTTTCGGAAATCATCAAAACCAATGGAGCCTTCAGCTTTCAACTCATTCAACGATATTGTGCCCAAAACGCAGACTTGCACGAAGTTTTACAAGATCAGCAATTCAAGCAGATGAACGGCAGACTTTCTGCATCGCTACTCTATTTGAATTCCTTGAAAGGCACTCTCCCCAACATTTTCCAATTGATGACGCGCAAGGATTTGGCCGATTTCGCCGGAATATCCACGGAAAGCACCGTTAAACTTTTGAAGGGTTTTGAGAAAGAAGGCTTGATCGAACTTCTGGATAAAGATATTCTCCTGCTCAATCTGGAGCACTTGAAGGAAATCCAGAAAAGGGGATAAAAAAGGGGATTCCAGCTTTGATGCCGAAATCCCCAATCAGAAAAACTTATTTAATTTTTTCCAGCTCCTTGTATACCAAGGCACTGGCACCAACGATAGCGGCATCGCCCGCTTTGAGTTGGGAAGAAAGTATCTTCACCTTATTTTTGAAAATTGGCAGCAGATGTGCTTCCATGCTTTCGCGCGTCGGCCTGAAGATGTATTCACCAGCAGCCGTGGGGCCTCCAAAGAGGAAAACAGCTTCTGGGCTAGTGTGGTGGACAGTATTGGCAATGCCTTGCCCCAGCCACCAGCCGGTTTTTTCAAATACTTCAAGCGCTACCGAGTCACCACTTTCGGCTGCGTCAAAAATCATTTTCGAGTCCAGTTCGTTGAAAGACTTGTTAGCCAACAGGCTGTCGCTGGCATTGTCGCGAGCCATTATTTCGAAAGCAGTGCGCTTCATGCCTGGAGCAGAGCAATAGGCTTCCAAGTGACCCTTTCCACCGCAACCACAACGACGTCCGTCGGGTATCAAAGTCGTGTGACCACATTCACCTGCAAAACCGTCATGGCCGTAAACTAGGTCGCCATTTACAACGATGCCACTGCCAACACCTGTTCCAAGCGTGTACATGACAAAGTCTTTCATCCCTTTGGCGCCACCGTAGATCATTTCGCCCAAAGCGGCGGCATTCGCATCATTCGTTAGTGCAATCGCCTTATATTCAGGGAATTTCTCATGAAGTAATTTAACAAAATGGAAGGTGCCTTTAAAAGACAAATTGGGCGCTTCCTCGATGGTGCCACTGTAATAATTAGCATTGGGAGCACCAACGCCGATACCAAGGATCTCCGATTCGGGGTTCATCAGACTGACAGAGTGAATCAACTCTCGTATGGCATCAGCCAAATCCGTGATAAATCTGTTGACGTCACCGTGTGATGGGGTGGGAATATTACCTTTTACCAGTACATTCCCTTCTTGGTCAACGACTCCGATGGCGGAATTTGTTCCACCGATATCTACACCGATTGCTACTTTTTTCATGAGAATTTCTAAGGTTTTAAATTTGAATGATACAAATTTAGCGTATTAATCCAAACGGCCACAGGCAACCGTATGTTTTTCTTATCATATCATTTTACTTTAGTCGGGGACAAACAATACAGGGCCTTTTATCCAATCACTTTCGGAAAATCCATTATTCTTGACAAGCACAATTTTATACCATTTAGCATTTTTGGATTGCACGCCTTTATTTAATTTCGCCACAATCGAAACTTGGCCTTTTTGGGCTTTTGCCCTAAATCCATACTCCGCAAATCGACCTTGTTTATAACCAAACCCCTCTCCATCATCTTCATACAAATTACCAATAGCCTCACCATTCCCATCCAATGAAATCAATAGTGTCAATGAGTCTGTTCTATAATCGACGGTGCTTTGTATCAATTTACCAAGTGGCACTATAGAACCTTCCCGAATACTTACATCTGGTTGATATTTATCCATCTGGCTGTTTTCACCTGCTATTGAAACAATTCGCCATTGGCCTTTTGGCCTGTGAAGTACAGTCGCCCATTTTGGTACAACCATCAAGTCGGCTCCAAGTAGAAAAGCCTGTTCTTCATGTCGTAGAAAAGTATCTTTGTCATCAGCAAAAAATAAAGGTCTCATCACCGGCATGCCCGTAACAGATGCTTCGTGAAATAACGTGTAGCTATAGGGTAGTAGCCTGTAACGACGATTCAAAGCCGTTCTGGCCACGTTTTCAACCTCTTGCCCAAAAGCCCAGGGCTCTTTATCGTTGGTCCCTTTGCATGCATGTCCTCTTGAAAAAGGATAGAATGCCCCGAGTGCTATCCAATGAGCAAACAAAACTGTATCGGTCTTTCCTTCAAAACCACCGATGTCTGGGCCCGAAAATGACTGACCTGAAAGACCAAGATTTAACACCATTGGAATGGACATCTTAAGTTGTTCCCAAGAACCTTTATTATCACCTGTCCAAGTAGCACCATACCGATGGCTTCCCAAATAACCCGCTCGGGATAGCAAGAATGGCCGTTTATCTTTATTAGCAGCAAGAATACCCTCTCGTGAGGCTTGTATCATCAACATCCCGTAAACGTTGTGGTAGCGTAGATGTAAATCGGGGACTAAGCCTCCGCCCCCCCTGTGAAAATTATCAATCGGCATGGAGTGATCTGGGACCTCAAAAACTGCAGGCTCATTCATATCATTCCATATACCGTCAATATTCTTTTGCAAAAAATCACCATATAGGTTGGCCCACCATTTTCGTGTTTCTGGCATTGTGAAATCCGGAAATTTGCAAGGACCAGGCCATACATCACCAATGAAGTCGTTCTGTGCAGCATCCTTCACCCAAAGATTGCGTTCCTGAGCTTGATGATAGACAAAATAGGACGTATCCACTTTGACACCAGGGTCTATCATCCAAACACCTTTGAAATGCATTCGATGCAAATCATCATTAAGTGCTCTGGGGTCAGGGAATTTATCTTTATCAAAAGTAAAGACCCTGTAACCATCCATATAATCGATATCCATCCAAATTACATCACAGGGTATTTTACGGTTTCTGAATTCTGAAGCAATCTCACGCACTTTGCTCTCAGGTTCGTACGACCAACGGCTTTGTTGGTATCCGAGGCTCCAAAGGGGTGGAAGAGCGATCTTTCCAACCATATCAGTGAGAACCTTCAAAAGCGCTCCAATGTTCTTCTTTTGAATGACAAAAACGCGAGAGGCAGGTGATTCAGCAATAAAGGTGATACTGTCGTTCAGTACCAGATTCTGACGCCAAGTATTGTCCGAAAGTACGCCAAAAGCCGACCCATCGGAATTTATCCCAAGAACCCAAGGATGGGATTGATACAATCGCTTACCTTCATAATCCTTATAGGTGAAATTATCCGTGTTCCAAAGAGTGATGCTCTGTCCATTACGAAGCAAGGGGCCAGTAACTTCACCGGTACCATATAAACTAGCTCCTTTTGGAACAAGAAAGGATGTCACTGCTTTTCCATTTTTATGATAGAACGTAGGAATCATTTTCCAACTCTTAGGAATACGCATGATGACCTTTGGCTCCTGCACCAATGCAAAAGAAGGCAAATGAGCCTTTGCATTAAAATCTGAAGGATAAAAAACAGCGACTTGCGGTGCAATCAAACCATCTCTTGGGTCTTCTGCTTGAATATTTAGGAACAAGCTACCTGCTAAAAATAGAAAAGTGCCTTTTAAATAATTCATGTTGTCACTTATTTTCATTAAGTCAATTTAGAGTTCTCCAGCTATTTTCTTCTTTGGTGAACGTCCAGCTTTTTTAAGCGCTTGGTCCAATATATATTGCAGTTGCCCGTTCGTACTACGAAACTCGTCCGCAGCCCACTTCTCAATCGCCTCCATCATTTCGGCATCGAGTCGCAAAACGAAGTTTTTGGTTTCCTTACCCACGAGGTCAATGGTTCAACGTTCCTGCATTGATGACGGGTTGAGTGGCCTCTTCGCTACAAAGCACCACCAACAAATTGCTGACCATCGCCGCTTTCTTTTCTTCATCCAGATCCAGGATTTTTTCTTCGGCCAGTTTGTCCAAAGCCATTTTCACCATGCCCACGGCTCCGTCTACAATCTTGGAACGAGCTGAAATGATGGCATCCGCCTGTTGACGGCGCAACATAACAGCAGCGATTTCGGGAGCGTAAGCCAAATAATTGATCCGTGCTTCAATAACTTCAATTCCTGCAATGGATAGCCGTTCATTCAATTGAATCTCAAGGATGTCCGTTACTTCTTCTCCTGCGGAACGCAACGTCAGATCTTTACCATCGGCCGTACCTGTTTGATCATAAGCATACATCCCTGCCACACTGCGAAGAGCGGCATCGCTTTGTACTTTGACGAACTTTTCGTACGACTTCATTCGTTCTGCCAACCGATCGATCGTTTGCCCACTCTGAGGTTTCAGAACCGTGGCTTCCGAAGAACTGTCAATGTTGAACGCAGCCTTGTAGGTGTCGCTCACACGCCACACCAAAACCAGTCCGATGAGTATGGGATTCCCGGTCTTGTCATTGACTTTGATGGGTTCGGCATCCAGATTGCGGGCACGCAGGGTCAATCTTTTCTTAGAATAAAACGGATTCACCCAAAAAAATCCATTTTCTTTGACTGTACCTTCATATTCGCCGAAAAATACCATGACCCTAGCTTCGTTTGGTTCAATCTGCATGAAACCGCCCCAAAAAAGCATGTTCATAATAAACAAAAGGGAATCGACTATCAGCAAAACGATTTTTAGTCCGGTTTGTTCTTCGTAGGTAGTAACGCACCAGCCAAAGAGGACACAAATGCCTATCAGAAAAAGGAGATTGAGAATCAGTACTGGGATGCCTTTTAGCTTGGTACCCCCAAAAACGACTTCAGTTGTTTTCATTTTACTTTAAAAGAATTAGGAAAATTAAAATGATATTATTTTGATATCACAAATATGATGCATGAAAAGAACGATTTCCAAATTTTTTATTGTTTTTTTTTAAATGAAGTTCAAAATTCATACAATGCATTATTTTTGTACTTTTACAGTTATTAACAATTCAACCGATGCGTGGCAAAATGATCCTACTTTTCATTGCAATTTGCTGCATAACAACTATGAGCTGTTTGCAGCAGAAAGACCGTAGGATAACTGTGAAGGGCGCCGTTTCGCATTTGGGCAGCTCGGACCTTTACATCACGTATACGAACGCTCAGTTCAAGCGGTGCATCGATACCATCCACTCTTCCATGTCTGGAAAATTCGACTTGGAACTCCGGATTTGTGAAGATTTGACGCCCATTACGATTTATTTTGCGGCTAACAAATGCTGGACAACGCTTTTTGCAGAACCAGGTGATCACATCACGTTGCGTGGGAACATTGAATATGTGGACTTGATGACCATCCATGGAGGTAAAGTCAACAACGACTTGAACCGTTTTAAATTACAAATCAGAGATCTTTATAAGGAGCGCCTCGATTTATTGAAGGGTTCCTATTCCAAAGAAAATTCTACAGAGGTCCGATTGGCTGAAATCAATCTTCTGCTTAAAAGGGCAGCCAAGGATTTTATTAAGGAAAATCCAACCTCTGTTGCAAGTGTCGTCTTGATTCAGGATTTTTTTTATCAGGATTACGACCCCACAACCCTTGAACTACTGGGCCTGTTAACGGGCGAAGCGAGCAATTGCCATCTTGCAGATAAGATACGAGAAAGTATACACAACCGGTATTGATATATTATTTTATTTGTTTTATATTAATATTTTATTAATTTTGAGGCGAATTTAACTCGTCTCATATGCTCGTCAAAGTCGCCAGTGCTGCCATTCAAGGCATTCATGCAAAACCAGTTCAAATAGAAGTCCATCTATCGCGCGGTATTCGCTTTTCATTGGTGGGATTGCCAGACAATGCCGTGAGGGAAAGCCACGAACGCATTGTCTCTGCTCTACAGGTAAACGGCATGGACCTGCCCCGTAAACAAATCGTCATCAACATGGCACCTGCCGATTTACGGAAAGAAGGGACTTCCTACGATCTTCCATTATTGGTCGGAATCATGGCTGCAGGCGACTATATCCCCCTTTCTTCCGTTGAAGACAGTCTGTTTATTGGAGAATTGTCGCTGGATGGTCGGCTTCAGCCCATTCGCGGCGTTCTGTCCGTAGCCATGCTTACCAAGGACTCCGGCATTAAACGTCTTATCCTGCCTGCCGCCAATGCCCAAGAAGCATCCGTAGTGGATGGACTGGACGTTTTTGGCGTTGAAAACATTTTGGAATTGGTTGCCTTGCTAAAAAATGCAGCTTCATTTGCTCCAGCACAACCGAACATGTTGCCTCAACCACTGGAAAACAAAGCACACACAGAGGATTTTTCGGATGTAAAAGGTCAGGACCATGTTAAAAGAGCTGTCGAAGTAGCTTGCGCTGGCGGTCACAATTTACTTTTGGTCGGTCCTCCAGGTGCCGGAAAAACGATGATTGCTCATTGCATCCCAGGCATTCTACCTCCAATGAGTAGGCAAGAAGCACTTGAGACCACCAAAATCCATTCGGTAGCCGGAAAAACCCAGGTCGGTTTCGGACTCCTCTACCATCGTCCATTCCGTTCCCCACACCACAGCATCAGTTCCATTGCCTTGGTAGGGGGTGGTACGAAACCTCAACCCGGAGAAATCTCACTAGCTCACAATGGCATCCTTTTCCTGGATGAACTTCCAGAATTTCAACGCAATGTATTGGAAGTTCTGCGGCAACCACTAGAAGAGCGAACCATTCACATCTCCAGAGTCAGTTATTCCATCGACTATCCGGCAGGGTTCATGTTGGTTGCATCGATGAATCCCTGCCCTTGCGGCTATTACAATCACCCTGATAAGGCATGCATTTGCACTCCAGGTCAAATTCAGCGCTATATGGCACGCATATCAGGACCCCTACTCGACCGTATTGACCTACATGTTGAGATTTTACCAGTTTCATACGAGAAACTAAGCGATACAAAACCGTCAGAAATAAGTCAGAACATTCGGGAGAGAGTGGTTCAAGCCAGAGAAATACAAGAAAAGCGGTTTGGGAATGACCCATTGACTACGTGCAATGCCAGAATGAGAACGAAGGAAATCCATAGATTTGCACAGCCGGACGATTCAGGTAGAAAGTTGTTAAAGTCAGCGATGGAAAAACTTAACCTTTCAGCTAGAGCGTATGACCGAATTCTAAAGGTCGCACGTACCATAGCCGATTTGGAAGCATCTGAACATGTTGCCTCCAGGCATGTGGGTGAAGCCATTCAATACCGAACGCTAGACCGAGGCAATTGGGGACAATAAAGCCCCGAAAGTGACCCTCCGAGACTTCAGAAATAAACTCCGATTTTAATGTTCAAATTTCCAACAACTCCATGAAACTAGACTTAATGTTGTTGGGGTTCAAGTCGTCCGTATCCATGATGTATTTGCTTTTAAGGTAGAATCCTTCACGTTCTTCCAAAGACTTGGCAATATAAAATTCCAACTCTTTATCGTCCTTTCCTGCAATCAAGGGACGTTTGGTTCGCGACATTTTAAGGCGGTCACGCAGTTCACGAACGGAGGTACGAAGGTAAATGGTTTCACCATGCACATTCATATATTCCATGTTATCGAAGAAACAAGGAGTGCCTCCACCAGTAGAAATTAGCGTGTTTTCGAATTGTGCCACTTCGTGCAACGTTTCACGTTCCAATTTGCGGAATCCATCTTCACCCAAACTGTCAAAAAGTTCATTGATGGTCTTCATGAACTTATGCTCAATAAACGCATCCAGATCGACGAATGATAATTTCAATTCCTTGGCAATCAGTTTGCCGTACGTGGTCTTGCCTGATCCCATATATCCGATTAAAAAATAGCTGTTCATAGTCTTAATTCAATGGTAAGTACTTAAAATGGGGCCACAATGATACAAAAAAAAGCAGCCAACACAAAGGGTTCGCTGCTTTTTTCTTTTTGTTTAAGGTCATATCGCCTTTTATAGATTCGAAAGTAAAATTAATACGACAATTCCCAGTATAATTCGATAATATCCGAAAACGCTGAAATCATGTTTCCGAATGAAATCCATGAAGAATTTGATGACGGCATATGCCACTAAAAAGGCAACGACGGTACCAATTGCAAGGACCAACCATTCAAAGGAGGTAAAAGCCAAACCGTTTTTTGCAATTTTCAACAAAGCAGCACCAGCCATGGTTGGTATTGCTAGAAAAAAGGAGAATTCAGCGGCCGCACCTCGTGATAATCCAAGCAACATGGCACCTATAATCGTGGCAGCGGATCGTGAAGTGCCAGGAATCATGGCCAAGCACTGAAAACCTCCAATGGCAATGGCTAAAACAAAGGGAATGGAAGAAACCGAATCAATTTTAAAGGTTGTCTTTTTTGCGTTGAATCGCTCAACTATAATCAGCGCGATACCATACACCAATAGGGTAATGGCAACCACCAACGGATTGAACAAATACGCATCAATGGCATCATCAAACAAAAAGCCCAATACTGCTGCTGGAATAACAGCAACCATAACCTTCAACCAAAGGGTCCAAGTCGCTTTCTGCCGTTCTGGCGTTCCTGATAAAGGCCAAAGGTCTTTCCAGAAAAAGACCACGACAGAAAGGATTGCTCCCAATTGGATGATGACTTCAAAGGTATTGGTAAATATTTTATTCTCAGACAGTTTTAAGAACTGATCTACCAAAATCATATGACCAGTACTCGATATGGGTAGGAATTCCGTAATCCCTTCCACCACGGCAATAAGAATTGCCTTCAAAATCATTAGGACATCCATCGGCTTAAATTAGTCCCATTTAGTCGTGCGCATGTCGCCAGACTTCAAGAATTCCAAATGCATATTGTGGGCAATGCTCAAGGTATGTGGCGTATGCGAATCCTTGTTCTTCTTCAGGTAATCCCAAAGCATCTGCTTGTAATCCGGATGTACGCAATTTTCGATGATGGTTTTTGCACGCTGTACCGGTGATTTACCACGCAAGTCGGCCACACCTTGTTCAGTAATCAACACTTTCACAGAGTGTTCGTTTTGGTCAATGTGAGAAGCCATCGGGACAATTGCACTTATTTTGCCACCTTTGGCAACAGAAGGACACGTAAATATGGACAAGTAGGCATTGCGGGTAAAGTCGCCTGAACCACCGATACCGTTCATCATTTTGGTACCCATGACGTGGGTTGAGTTGATGTTACCGAAAATATCAGCTTCCAATGCCGTGTTGATGGTAATCAGACCAAGACGACGAGAAACTTCAGGGCTGTTCGAAATTTCCTGCGGACGAAGTACGATTTTATCCTTAAAGAAATCCCAATCCTTATAAATTCCTTCCAATTGAGCAGGCGAGATGGTTAGTGAGCAACCGCTGACCGACAACACATCACCCGAACGCATCAGATTGATGACCGCATCTTGAACCACTTCCGTGTACATCCGGAAAGGAGGAATGCCGGGATTGGACCCTAAAGCGCCAAGTACAGCGTTGGCAATGTTTCCGACGCCAGATTGAATGGGCAAGAACGATGCAGGAATACGACCCGCTTTCAATTCCTGAACCAAGAAATTGGCAACATTGGCACCAACGGCATCGGTTACGGCATCGGCAGGTGTGAATCCGCCAACTTGGTCGTTTTCGTACGTTTTAACGATACCGACAATCTTGGCCGGATCGACTTTCAAAACAGGCGTTCCAATTCGGTCCATCGGTTCAAAAATCGGTATGACCCTACGCATAGGCGGATCAAGCGGTTCATAAATATCGTGTAGCCCCTTGATGAATTTAGGGTGCTTGGTGTTCAATTCCAAAATGATGCGGTCAGCCAGATGGGCAATAGTGGGAGTAATCCCAACTCCGGTGGTAAGTACCAGTTCACCGTCCTCAGTCACATCACTGACTTCAATAATGGCGACGTCCAGTTTTCCGAAGAAACCGTAACGCATTTCTTGAGCCAAAACAGACAGGTGCATGTCAAAATAGGGGACACCGCCGCTGTTCATGCTTTTCCGCATATCCGCATTCGATTGGTAGGGTGTGCGGAACAAGATGGCATTGGCTCTGGACAACTCACCGTCAAGGGAGTCTCCAGTCGATGCACCTGTAAACATGCCGATCTTGAATTGACGGCCTTCTTCGTGTTCTTTGATGGCCTTTTCGGCAATTGCTTTCGGGATGATTTTGGGGGCACCGGCAGGGGTGAAACCACTAAATCCAACACGGTCGTCGTGGTGGACAAAAGATGCTGCTTCTTCGGCAGAAATGAATTTTAAAGACATACGTCGGGGGTTTTTAAAGTCGACGCAAAGGTATGAAATTCTTTAAAATTTAGTCCTAAAAATCTCACTGTAAATGATGGCTTTTTTCATTTCATCGGTAGAAGAAAGGTCTATGGAAGCCATTAACGGGTCCACTGGCTCATCTACAGACTCAAACAACTGACTTTTAGGCATCGAGTTGGAAAGAGAATGGTGTTCTTTGGCTTCAGGCACATCGTAACCTTCTTCTGCATTTTTGGAACGATCGAATGTTGGTTTGGCCTTATTCACAGAAGGGCCTGCAACAGACTGTTTATAGACAGGCTTCGCAGAGGGAACTGGGACAGGATTTCTGGGAATGTAATCGTCTTTTTCCCGCATCTCTTCCAATAGTTTTTTTAGAATATCCCCTCCAATAGAAGGTTTGGATTCAGCTTGACCTACTTCCGGTTTCTTCTTGAGTGCCTTCACAATGGAACCGACCACCGAAGCAGCGACGATGATGTAGAAAAAATAATCGTTGTGTTCCATAACCAGGGATTTTTTTCAAAAATAGCACAATCTCTTGTCAAACACAAATCAATTTTATCAGGAAGCCAAAAACTGAGCTGCTCTGGAAAATACCTGATTGAAAGATGCGTTCAACAAGGCGGGCTCTATGCTCGAGTTCATCGGAAACGGAGATTCGTGAGAATATTCAAAGGGGAAATCCATCCGTTCGAATTTCTGAAGCGCATTGTCATTGCCCATGCAAGCCTCAACCCCTTCATATGGCATGACCTTGTCTTTTCGAAGCGAAATACCACTGATTCGGTTACCCAAATTCTTAAAGAACCCTTCCCGCTTTTCACGGTTCACTTCGGGTGCAATCATCGTGTCGAAAGCAATCCTAGCTTCATCCACCAATTCCCGATGGATAGCGACCGTCGTTTGTTCCTTATCTATCCAATCCTTCATGTAGAAACTCAACAACCTGTCGTAAGCTGGTTTATCCATGATGCAACGGGATTCACCGAACATGGACTTGAAAATGGATCCACCACAGAAAACAAAGAGTTTGGATTGATCGAACAGATTATCCGGATTGGCCATCAAGGTGATTTCAGCCAAGAAAGCACCAATTGAATAGGCAAAAAAGTCCACTGTCGTGCCCTTCTTGAATTTAGGGTGCTTGCCGCTTTTCAGGGAAGTCGCCAACAAGCGCAAATCCTCCACTGTTTGCCGGCCAGAGGTATAAAATCGAATTGGATCTTCGGAAAGTCGTTCGCTCATGGCCACGTTGGCAAAGCACAAGGACCTGTCCGGGCCAACCAATGCCTGCCTTTTTCGCACCAGCAAGGACATGCTTCGCGGATCGCTCCACAACCCAGGTGAACGGTTGATGTGGTAGGCTATGGGAAAAAGAATGACGGCTTTATGGGTGTGTTCTGCCAAATATTCTGCCCAGCAAAGGTATTTGTCCCAGTTGCGTTCATTCAAACCATGAAGCAAAACGATGACATTTTTCGCTTTTTTCCATTTTTTCGGAAAAAAAACAGGATAATTGAACCGATTGTTTTCGACGATGGCGCCATCCTCCAACGCATGGTTGGAAATTTGATTGGCCAATTGAAAATTATAGGAGGACTCGAATGGGAAAAAACGGATGTCCACACCCGATTTTTTTAAAGCGACATTTTTTCCCATGCCAAAGATACCGAGCATCTCTTTTTGGCGTTGAACGAAATCGAGAACGTTTATTTTTATGGATTTTGACATGATCTTCAATTATTTTGAAATGCAAAGTAGGTGAGCCTGAGTGAATCAACCAAATCAATGGTGTTTCGAACACTTATTTGGGGGCTTTTGACTCCATAGGGGGTGAAATCGCTTCTAAAGGGGTGAACAAATACGAAAAATAGGCAGCCATTTTGCTTTAACTGAATAAATCAGCTACTTTTGCATACTTAATTTCATTAGCGTCATCAAGACCCCATGCCTCAGAAAACTCCTGACTATCTGTATGAAAAGAGCAATATTGTCCGTTTAATTCTCTTCACGGCAGTGTTTGCGCTTGGATTCATCAACCTATATCATCCCTTTGGTTTTTTCGAATCGTTCCAAGTTACTCCCTCCGTATTTTTCCTTTATTCTAGCCTCATAACTTTGACTGGTGTTTTGGTCGTGGTCATCAGCCGCATCATCATGTATTACTACTGCAAGAAGAAAAGCTTGGCACTCGTCCACTATGGTCTTTGGGTTCTGGCCGAAATCCTAGCCATGTCTTCTTTTTATGCCTTGTTCGAGAAGTTGGCTCTACATGACCTGCGCCCATTTGATGAACTGATGAAAGTGTCCGCATTAAACACCAGCCTGGTGCTGTTGCTTCCCTACACCATCCTCTGGCTCTATTTTTCGTGGACAGACAAAAAGAAAAGACTGGAGCAAATCGATCAGGAAGACAACATTCCGCTCCAAACCAAAAAAGGCATGCTCAGTTTCCACGACGAAAAAGGGGAACTGAAACTTTCCGTTCAATCCGATCAGTTGCTATACCTCGAATCAGCCGATAACTACGTCAAGATACATTACTTAAGCAAAGGGAGAATTACACACTTCATGCTCCGGAACTCATTAAAAAATCTGGACGAAAGCCTTGCTAACACCCCCATGATCCGATCTCATCGGTCATACGTGGTCAACTTCGACAAGGTCAAGGTTTTGCGGAAAGAAAAGGATGGCATCTATTTGGTCCTGGACGAAGAAAACATACCGGACATCCCCGTTTCCAAAACGTATACGGATCGCGTGATGGCCAAATTCGCCCTTTATTCCGTTTAATCCATCCATCATGAATCAAAAAGTTTTTATAGAAACATACGGCTGCCAAATGAACGTAGCCGACAGCGAAGTCGTCGCCTCCATCCTCGGAATGGACGGTTTTGAAGTGACCGAAACCTTGGCCGAAGCAGATCTAGTACTGATGAATACCTGCTCCATCCGCGACAACGCCGAACAAAAAATTGTTTCTCGTCTCCAATTTTTCCAATCCCTCAAAAAGAAAGGTCGGAAACCCGTAGTTGGCGTTCTCGGTTGCATGGCTGAACGCGTCAAAGACGAACTAATCCGCGACCACCATGTAGATTTGGTCGTCGGTCCAGACGCATACATGGACCTGCCCAACTTGATCGGAGCCGTTCAGCAAGGCCAAAAAGCCATCAACATCGAACTTTCCACGACAGAAACCTACAAAGACGTCATCCCCACCCGTTTGGGCATGGGACGCATCAGCGGATTCATCTCCATCATGCGTGGCTGCAACAATTTCTGCACCTACTGCATCGTTCCATATACAAGAGGACGCGAGCGCAGTCGTGAAGCTGAAACCATCCTAAAGGAACTCAACGACCTGTGGGAAAAAGGATACAAGGAAGTGACCCTGCTCGGACAAAACGTCAATTCCTATTCCTACGAAAATGCCGACGGCAGCAAACTGAACTTCGCTGGATTGATGGCCTTGGTTGCCCAATCACAGCCAGGCATGCGCATTCGTTTCGCCACTTCGCACCCCAAGGACATGACAGACGACATCCTTGAAACCATTGCCGCCCATCAGAACATTTGCAACAGTATTCACTTGCCTGTTCAGTCAGGCAGTTCCCGTATCCTGAAACTGATGAACCGGAAATACGACCGTGAATGGTATATAGAACGCATCACTGCAATCCGACGCATCATTCCCGAATGCGGAATTTCAACCGATGTGTTCTGCGGTTTCCATTCCGAAACACCTGAAGATCATGAATTAACCCTTTCGCTCATGCGTGAAGTCGGATACGATTCAGCCTTCCTGTTCAAGTATTCGGAACGTCCAGGTACGTTCGCCGCACAAAATCTTCCGGACACCGTTTCAGAAGAGGTTAAAATCCAAAGGCTCAACGAACTCATTGCCCTACAAAATGAACTCTCCGGCGAAAGCAACCACAAAGACATCGGCAAAACATTCGAAGTTCTGGTGGAGGGTTTTTCAAAACGTTCCCGTGAAAAGCTTTTCGGAAGAACCCAGCAAAACAAAGTTGTCGTTTTCCCAAAAGAAGATGCCCATATCGGTCAATTCCGCCACGTAAAAGTGATCGGTTCTACCTCTGCAACACTTTTAGGTGAATTGATTTGAAATAAAATATAAAAAACGGGGGTTTTCATCGTATATTTGTGATATTTTTCGCACTTTTGCGCCAATTTTGGGGATACTGCGCTCATGAACAAACAAAAGACAATTAACGCTACAAGGGTTTTCAATGCAAGGTTCAATTCAATTGTCAGCATCAGCTTAGTGCTTTTGTTGACGGGAATCATGCTCGTGCTTGGCCTTGTTGCCAACCGACTTTCTCAACACGTCAAGGAAAATATCACCCTTTCCGTCATCGTAGACGACGAAATGCACCTTCCTGATGTCAAGATGTTTCAACAACGACTGGAAGCTTCGCCTTGGGTCAAATCAGTGGAATATGTCGATAAGGAGTCCGCTTTGAAGGATCTGACGGAGAACCTCGGTGAAAACCCTGAGGATTTTTTAGGATACAACCCCCTGCTGGCCTCTTTTGATGTTTTTCTGAAAGCCGATTATGCAAATACCGACAGCATCAATGTCATTGAAAAAGCTTTAAAGCTCAACAAAGGCGTGGAAGATGTCATCTATCGGAAAGACTTGGTACATCTGGTCAACGAGAATGTACGCCGCATCAGTGTCATCCTGTTGGTACTTGCCTTTTTCCTTACCATCATCTCCTTTTCACTGATTCGCAATACAGTGCGACTAATGATCTATTCCAAACGATTCCTCATCCGCACCATGCAATTGGTCGGTGCAAGCAATAATTTCATCCGAAAGCCCTTTTTGATCGAAAACCTTTGGACAGGTATTATCGCTGCCGTTGTGGCAACGACCATTTTAACAGGCTTGATGATTTATGTGGACCAACGCCTGAATGGAAGTCTGCAATTATTGGATTTCGCAACCGTTGCAGTTGTTTTCTTTTCCTTATTGATTTTTGGACTCATCATTATAATCAGCGCCACTTGGCTGGCCGTGACACGTTATCTGAAGATGAATGTCAGCGACCTTTATTACGTTTAGAAACCACTTATTTTTGAAATAAAATGAACAAGAATTTCGCTCTTGGAAAACAAAACCTGATTTTGATCGGCATTGGCGTAGCCTTTGTGATCTTGGGTTTTCTACTGATGATGGGTGCACCCTCCAGTCAAACACAGTTCAATCCAGACATTTTTAGCTTCAGAAGAATTGTCTTGGCTCCGGGTGTTGCCTTATTTGGATTCCTTTTTGTCATTTTCGGCATCGTAAAAAAGAGCAAAGACGCGTAAACTTACAGAATGGATTTTATTGAAGGAGAAATTCTGTATTTCAACAAACCCCTGACTTGGTCTTCCTTCCAGCTGGTATCGAAGGTGCGCAACACCATTTGCCGCCACTTGAACATCAAAAAGCTGAAGGTAGGACATGCAGGAACCTTGGACCCGCTGGCGACAGGAGTAATGATTGTCTGTACAGGCAAAGCCACCAAGCGAATTGAAGAATTCCAGTACCAGACCAAGGAATACATCGCCACGCTAGAACTGGGAGCCACAACACCCTCCTACGATCTGGAAAAAGAAATAGATAATCGGTTCGATTTCAGCCATGTAACCGAAAAAATGGTTGAAGAAAAAGTTGCAACGTTCGTAGGACGTATCGAACAGGTACCTCCTTCTTTCTCTGCCTGCAAAGTGGATGGGAGACGAGCGTACGAATTGGCCAGAAAAGGACAGGAAGTCACCCTGAAACCAAAAATCTTGGTCATCGACGAGATCGAGTTGCTGGAATGCCAGCTTCCGATGGTAAAAATTCGGGTTGTCTGCAGCAAGGGCACCTACATCCGGGCATTGGCTCGTGATTTGGGAGAGGCAATGAACTGTGGTGCGCACCTGACTGCGCTATGTCGTACACGAATCGGCGAAATCAGATTGGAGAACTGTCTGAACATTGACGATTTTACGAAAGAAATGCTGGCTGAACAATAATTTTTTAGACTCTATAAAAAATGAAACTTTCCAAATTCAAATTCAAACTCCCGGAAGAACTGATCGCTCAGTATCCGACTTACAACCGGGATGAATCGCGCCTGATGGTCGTTGACCGCGCCACCAAGACCATTGAACATAAACTGTTCAAGGAGTTGCCCGGTTATTTCGACAACCACGATGTGTTCATTTTCAATGACACACGCGTATTTCCGGCTCGATTGTATGGTAACAAGGAAAAAACGGGTGCTCAGATCGAAGTTTTTTTGCTTCGTGAGTTGAATCAGGATTTGCGCCTTTGGGACGTTTTGGTCGATCCAGCCCGTAAAATCCGTATCGGCAATAAGTTGTATTTCGGCGAAGACGATTCCCTTGTGGCTGAAGTCATCGATAACACGACATCCCGTGGACGTACCCTTCGCTTTCTATACGACGGCACCCACGAAGAATTCAAGAAAGCCCTCTTCGCGTTGGGTGAAACTCCACTGCCTCGCAGCATCAAGCGCCCGGTTGAAGCAGAAGATGAATCCCGTTTCCAAACCATATTTGCTCGCAATGAAGGTGCAGTAGTAGCACCAAGCGCAGGCTTACACTTCAGCCGAGAATTGTTGAAGCGATTGGAAATCAAAGGCATCAATTTTGCTTATGTGACTTTACATGCCGGATTGGGTAACTTCCGCGAAATTGACGTGGAAGATCTGACCAAACACAAAATGGACTCCGAACAAATGTTCATTTCCGAAGAAGCCGTTCGAACTGTAAACAAAGCGAGAGATGAAGGCAGAAGGATTTGCGCCATCGGAACCACAGTGATGCGCGCCTGCGAAAGCTCCGTTGGAGCAATGGGGCATCTGAAAAGTTTCGACGGTTGGACGAACAAATTTATTTTCCCACCCTATGAATTCAATGTGGCCAACTCCATGGTTTCCAATTTCCATACACCTCTTTCCACCCTTTTGATGATGGTAGCCTCTTTTGGTGGTTACGAACTGATTATGGAAGCTTACGAACTAGCCATTCAGGAAAAATACCGTTTCGGTGTGTATGGCGATGCCATGTTGATTATTTGATATGGCCCGGATTTACCTTGGACTAGGCTCCAACCTGGGAGACAAGGAGGCTTACCTTATGCAAGCCATTGAACAAATAGAAAAACAGATCGGGCTCATTTTTGCCCGTTCTGTTTTTTTTGTTTCGGAACCTTGGGGTTTTGAATCCGGCAATCATTTCCTTAATGCCTGTGTGGCCGCTGAGACGGCGATCGACCCAGCAGAGTGCCTCTCGTTGATTAAACATATTGAAAGCCTCATGGGGCGCCCTGGAAAGGCCTCAGGGGAGTATAAGGACAGGGTCATCGACCTAGATATCCTTTTTTACGATGATTTGGTGCTCGAGGAATCCAATTTAGTTATTCCGCATCCTCTTTTGCATCAACGAAAATTCGTGTTGGAGCCGTTGGTTGAAATCGCACCGGATTTGGTTCATCCCGTTTTAAAAAAAACAATAAAAGAGCTTTTGTCCGATCTTAACGGACCATCATAAATTTACAAGCTTCCGATTCTGTTCCGTCCTCGGACGCACAAAACACTAAATAAACACCGCTTGAAGCTCTCTTCCCATTTTTAAGATAGCCGTTCCAAGAGAACTGTCCTCCCAGTGAAGTTCCGCTTACGACAGCATTTCCATTCAAATCGGTGATACGGACTTGGGTCTTTCCCATCAAACCGGTCACGGTGATCAAGCCATTGTAATCTGGACGCACTGGATTGGGAAATACGTGAATTTCCTTATAATTTTGCTTTCCCTCCGTAGCATCGCTTCGATATGAAACCAAACCTGCTTCCGTTCCAATGATTACTTCTCCCGATTCCGGATTGATGGCAATCGACCAGATGTAATCCGAAGGCAACGGACTGTTCTCCATCGTAAAATGATGTACTGTTTGAAGGCCATCAGCAGACAACAAGTAAATTCCGTTACCCTCAGTCCCTATCCACTTACGATTCGCTCCATCAACAGCGATGCAGTTTATTCGTATGTCATTCAGCAGATAGTCGGCATTATCCGTTCCATCGTTTCTGGGAATCTTGATGCGAGTGAAGGTGTAATCCCTGTCAAAAATCCGGGAGACTCCAGTTGCCAAGATAGGCCCGATGTTTGATCCAATCCAAATGGTTCCATTTTTATCTTCAACCATACAGCAAAGTGTATAGGGCGTCAAAAGCTTACCGTCCTGATCCGTAAAATTATCAAAAGCCCGGGTTTGGTCATCGCTTGTATTTTCGAGCGTTCCATTATTGTCGAGAACAAAAATCCCATAACGCACCCGCGCTGAGTTCATCCAAGTCTGACCTTTAGATGTGAACAAAATGGAGTTCCAAGTTGGAGCGGTCTTCATTTCAGGATAAAAGGGTTGAAACCAAGTTCCATCCCGTTTCAAAATACATAGGGCAGAATCTGGTAAAGTGCTTTTAACGACATCCGTAGTTGGAAAATATTTTGAATTTAACACCCAAAGATTTCCTTCTTCATCAAAGATGGCACCATCCACACGACAAAATCTACCGGGAATTATATTTCTTAAAGGGCTGTTACCCGGGCCATGTTGCTTGAAAAAATTGTTATTTCTGAATTCCAACATGCCATCACCCCATGTTGTAATGAAATAGTGAGTCTTGTCGAATGGATCGATGGCCATGTTGATGAAATCGGTGGAAATGTATTTAATAGAGTCGAAAATTGCTTGTTTGTCGCTAAGTGATCGCCATTTGTCATCTTCAAAAATAAGAATATCACCATCGTAGAAATAACGGTTTCCCCAACGAGCTCCAACCGTCGAATAATAAACTCCATCCTTGAAAAAGGCATTCCAAGCCGTATTTTGAATTGGTCCGTCCGGAATTATGTTGTCCTTTTTTTCAATGACATACGAGGTGTTTTGATACTTCTGAATGGTTAGACCGAATGTTCCCGATGCTAAATACAAATTTTTATTTTCGGAATCCCACGAAACCGAATTAACTTGGATAGGTTCGACCGAAATACGGTTCAAACTTTGATCAAACATATAAGTCGTTGTGCCAGAACAGGCAAAGAAAGCGCCGTCCTGGGCTGAAATTTCGGATATGCCGGCATCTGTTATGAACGTTTGCCAACTACCAGGCTGGCCTTTGTACAAAATTCCGTTTTGGGCCAATGCAAAAAATTGATTGGCAAATCGTACGATTTTCTTTGCCTTTGTACCAGAAACAAAAGGGGCAGGTTTCCAAAAAGATACATCCTGCAAATTATTCAGCCGACTTCCACTGTAAAGTCCATTGCTGGTTACTACCAGCAAAGAGTCTCCCCATTCACAGACGTCTAAACAGGTTGAATAGGAAGATGAAAAACTAAGGTAAAAGTTTTCTGCAAATTCCTTTTTGGCAATATCCAATACAATTAAACCGACACCTGTGGAAAGAAAGGCTTCGTTTCCGATGACACGCATACCATAAATGGCCTTATCACCTGTCACTGACTTGTTTTTAAAATCGGGTAAATTAACCAATCCATTGGCTGTCAGAAAATCAACGTTTCCGTCCGAATAAACCACAACCAAGGTTTTTTGTCCGGAACACCATCCAATGAAACGCACCGTATGACCGTTCAAGCCGTTAAGCGTAGTATAAGTTTCCAGGTTCCCGTCCGAAATCCGATATGAAAAAAGTTTTCCACTAGCTTCCACATAAACTTTATCATCCGCAAAAACAACTTCGTCAGCCGTTTTATAAGAAAAATGTGTGCGCCAGTCCCCTATTGCTGGACCAGCATAAGCCGATACCGTCAACAAAAAGGCAACAAAACAAAGCTGAAGAATCTTATTCATCTGTTCATGAATTCAGCAAAAGCCTGGAAGGCTAATGCGCGATGGCTGATGAGGTTTTTTTGTTCGGAAGACATTTCTGCAAAACTTTCATCACTTGTATCAGGTTTAAATATAGGGTCGTATCCGAAACCGTCCGTTCCTCTTTTTTCCGTTAGAATTTGCCCTTTGATTATTCCTTCGAACAAATGCACTTGACCATCCAAAATCAATGCTGCAACAGTTTTAAATCGAGCTTCACGATTTGAGGCTCCATCCAATTCTGTCAATAACTTCTTAATGTTATTTTCGGCAATGCAATCTTCGCCTGCATATCGGGCGGAATAAACCCCGGGCGCACCGTTCAACACTTCCACTTCCAAACCAGTATCGTCGGCGATGCAATCCATTCCGTATTTTTCCCAAACATACATTGCTTTCTGTAAAGCATTTCCCTCTATGGTATCTTGGGTTTCAGGAATATCATCAACACAGCCGATCTCTTTCAAACTGATAAGTTTGAATTTTGAATCCAGAATAGCTGAAACTTCGCCCATCTTATGAGCGTTATTGGTGGCGAAAACGATGCTGTGCATGGATACTAAACGTCTAAAGCCCCAATTTATTTGAAAGGTCCAACATTTTTCGAATAGGCATTTCTGCTTGGGCTCTGATTTCTTCTGGAATTTCTATGGATGGTGTTTCGTTCAGGAGGCAGATATACAATTTCTCCAAAGTGTTCAGTTTCATAAACGAGCACTCATTGCAGGCACAAGTACTGTCGTTCGGAGGGGCAGGAATAAATTTTTTATTTGGACAAGTCCGAATCATTTCATGAAGGATACCCGATTCTGTAGCAACAATAAATTCAGAATCATCCGAAAGTTGTACATATTTTAGCAAGGCTGCTGTCGATCCTATGAAATCTGCCAGTGAAAGCAATACTTGTTTGCATTCCGGATGTGCTAGAATTTTTGCCTTTGGAAAATCTTTTTTCAACTGAACCAATTTTTCAATTGAAAACTGTTCGTGAACATGGCAAGCACCGTCCCAAAGCAACATATTCCGGCCTGTCAGGCTATTGATGTAATTTCCAAGGTTACGGTCGGGTCCAAAAATGAGTTTTTCATCCGGCGGAAAGCTTTGAACAATCGCTACTGCGTTGGTCGAAGTCACCACTACATCGGTGTATGCTTTAACGGCAGCCGAGGTATTAACATACGTAATTACTTTATGGTCAGGATGTTCTTTTACAAATTCGGCAAAACTGTCTGCAGGGCAACTATCTGCCAGCGAACAACCAGCTTCCATATCGGGTATGAGTACTTTTTTATTCGGTGATAGTATTTTAGCAGTTTCACCCATAAAATGGACACCACAAATGACCAATATATCGGCATTCGTTTTGGCAGCTTGTTGAGCCAGAGCTAGACTGTCACCTATAAAATCAGCAATATCCTGAAGGTCGTCATTCTGGTAATAATGGGCCATGATGACTGCATTCTTCTCCATTTTAAGACGGTTGATTTCTGAAATGAGTGTTGTCTTTTCCATATATACATGCTTGAAAGCACAAAATTAGGCATTTTATTCCTAATTTAGATGTCTAATAATCAAATGCATGAAAAAACTCAGTATATTGGAAATGAATCGTTTATCTAAGGATGAATTCAAAAATATTGCAAAAATTCCATTGATTGTCGTATTGGATAACATCCGAAGTTTACACAACATCGGTTCCGTTTTTCGTACTGCCGATGCCTTTCTGATTGAGAAAATCATACTTTGCGGCGTTTCTTGTCCTCCACCACACCCTGAACTCCACAAAACAGCATTGGGTGCCGAAGACACTGTTGATTGGGTGTATATGGAAAATACATTGGATGCCGTTCAAGAACTAAAAAATAATTCTTATTTTGTTTTTGCGGTAGAACAAGCACACGGAAGTGTTTCGTTGAATGATTTGACTTTGAATTCTTCAACTAAATATGCCCTAGTTTTGGGAAACGAAGTCAAAGGTGTTCAACAATCGGTTGTGGACTGTTGTGATGCTTGTCTCGAAATTCCTCAACATGGAACAAAGCATTCGTTGAATGTCTCTGTAGCATCCGGAATAGTTCTTTGGTCCTTTTTTAAAATGTTAGGAAAGCTTTGAACGAGTAAACAAACAACAGTCTCTTATTATTCTTTAGATTTTAAAGTTTAATAAAAAAAGATAGTATAATAGACTGTTGATACTGTTGATTGATTTTTTATTTTTTTTTAGAATAAACATGTTGTGAATAGTTTTTATACTTTATGAACACGTTATCAACCATCCATTATTTCATAAGAATCTGATAACAAACTTTATTCATGCATTTCAATATTTATGCAAAAAGACAGTTGTTAATAGTTATTTGGTTTTGGTTTTGTTGATAGTATTGTTTACATCGTTCATGGTTTTTTACAAAGTGCCTACCAGCAAAAAGTTGTTCACAAAATCACACTACTTTTTCCTACTTATCCACCGTTGTTAACAACTTATCAACATCCTTTTTCCTATATTTGTCTACCAAAAAAAAGCAATTCCATTTGAAAAATACAGCCGAAAATACCCCACTGATTAAACAGTATTTCGAGATGAAAAACAAACATCCCGATGCTGTTCTCATGTTCAGAGTCGGAGATTTCTATGAAGCATACGGACAAGATGCCATCGAAGTGGTCGAAATTCTGGGTATAGCCATGACTCGTAAATCCAATGGAGGAGCTGGTCCTATCGAAATGTGCGGTTTCCCCCATCATGCCTTGGATAACTTCCTACCCAAACTAGTCCGCGCCGGCAGACGAGTTGCCATTTGTGATCAGTTGGAAGATCCCAAACAAACCAAGAAATTGGTGAAACGGGGCATAACAGAATTGGTCACACCTGGAGTTTCCACCAACGAAAACATACTTGATCAAAAAGAAAATAATTTTTTAGCCAGTCTGCATATAGAAAAATCACATGCAGGAGTCGCATTTCTGGATATTTCAACGGGCGAGTTCTTAGCTGCCGAAGGCACTTTTGACTATGTGGATAAGCTTTTAAATACTTTTTTACCCAAAGAAGTGTTGTATGAACGGGGGAAAAAAGACCTTTATAAACAGCATTTCAATTATTCCTCGGCCAAATTCGAGTTGGACGATTGGATTTACAACGAAGATTCTGCCAACACTAGATTATTGAAGCAATTTCAGACCAAAAGTTTGAAAGGTTTCGGTATACAAAACATGAATGCAGGAATTATTGCTTCAGGTGCCATCCTGTATTACATGGATTTGACGGAACACAACCAACTTGGTCACATTCAATCTATTGCAAGAGTGGAAGAAGACCGGTTCGTCCGATTGGATCGATACACCATTCGCAGCCTTGAATTGTGCGATACCATAAACGATGGCGGACGTAGTTTGTTGAGCGTGATCGACAAGACAAAAAGTGCCATGGGGGGACGACTGCTAAGACGTTGGTTGCTCTTTCCCTTGAAAGAATTGCTTCCCATTGTGGAACGCCAGGACATCGTCGAATATTTTTTCAAGAACCCTGAGCTTCGGGAATACATTTCTGGAAAGCTAGGACTAATTGGTGATTTGGAACGCATTGTTTCTAAAATATCGGTGGGTCGAGTTTCTCCGCGGGAGTTGGTTTATCTGAAAACATCCTTGCAGGCTGTCGACGACATCCGCCGCGCTGTTCAAGAAGATGCTTCGAATTTAGAAGATCCAGGCTTTCAAGCACTTGTGCGAATGGTGGATAAAATGAACCCATGTAATGCTATTCGTGATCGCATTCATCGAGAAATTGTTGACTCTCCACCCATTGCACTGAACCGAGGTGAAGTGGTTCGTGACGGCGTGAATGAAGAGCTTGACGAATTGCGTGCTTTGTCCACTTCCGGCAAGGATTTTCTTCTTGCCATTCAAGAACGTGAAGCCAACCTGACCGGAATTGCCAGCCTACGCATCAGTTTCAATAGCGTCTTCGGCTATTACATCGAAGTGCGAAATTCTCAGAAAGAAAAAGTCCCTGCTGAATGGATTCGGAAGCAAACATTGGTGAATGCCGAACGCTATATTACACAGGAACTCAAGGTTTACGAGGAAAAAATACTGGGTGCAGAAGAAAAAATACAGGCGTTGGAACTCTTGATTTTCACCGAATTGACAACCGAGTTGGCTAAGTATATGACCGAAATCCAACGGAATGCCTCACAAATAGCTCAGCTTGATTGCCTGATTTCCTTTGCATTGGTAGCTGTTCAAAACAAATATCAACGTCCAAAAGTAGAAGAGAGCGATCGATTGGAAATTATCAATGGCCGTCATCCAGTCATTGAAAAGCAATTGCCTTCGGAAGAACCTTATATTCCAAACAGTGTCCAGATGGACAGCAATTCGGAACAGATTCACATCATCACCGGACCAAACATGGCTGGAAAGTCTGCTTTCTTGAGGCAGACAGCCTTGATTGTCCTGTTGGCACAAACGGGATCTTTTGTTCCGGCAGATGCCGCACAAATAGGTCTAGTCGATAAGATTTTCACCAGGGTGGGTGCCTCAGACAACATTTCCTCGGGTGAATCTACCTTCATGATTGAGATGAATGAGGCTTCGGACATCCTGAACAACATTTCACAAAATAGCCTGATTCTTTTTGACGAGTTGGGTAGGGGAACCTCAACGTACGACGGTATCTCCATCGCTTGGGCCATCGTGGAATACATCCATGAACATCCAAAATACAAGGCTAAAACATTGTTTGCCACGCATTACCACGAATTGAACGAGATGGAAAAATCGTTTTCCCGCATCCGTAATTACCATGTAACCGTAAAGGAAGCAGATGGTAAAGTCATCTTTCTACGCAAGATGGTACGAGGTGGTACGGAACACAGTTTTGGGATTCATGTGGCTAAAATGGCTGGGATGCCGCAAAGCATACTCAAACGGGCCAACCAGATTTTAAGCCAAATGGAAACCGAAAACCGGAAAGGCAGCATCCATAAACCGACAGAGGAAATAGCCAGTGGAAGAGGAGGGATGCAACTTAGTTTTTTCCAATTGGACGATCCTATTTTGTCTCAGATCCGCGATGAAATCATCAAAGTGGATGTGAACAACCTTACTCCGCTGGAAGCCCTGAACAAACTCAGCGACATCAAGCGTATTCTCAAACGAAAATGATGCTTAAACGTTGAAACGGAAGTGCATGATGTCGCCGTCCTGCACGATGTATTCCTTGCCTTCCACACTCATTTTACCCGCTTCTTTCACAGCCGCTTCCGAACCGTATTTGATGAAATCTTCAAACTTGATGACTTCTGCCCGAATGAAACCTTTTTCAAAATCGGTGTGGATCACGCCGGCACATACTGGTGCTTTGCTGCCTGTGTGAAAGGTCCAAGCACGAACTTCTTGCACGCCAGCTGTTAGATAAGTACTCAAATTCAGCAATTTATAAGCCGATTTGATGAGACGGGACACACCCGATTCGTGCAAGCCGATTTCATTCAGAAACATTTCACGTTCCTCGAACGTTTCGAATTCAGCAATTTCAGATTCAATTTTGGCAGCAACCACCAATATTTCAGCATTTTCATCCTTGACCGCCTCGCGCACCATGTCGACGTATTTGTTTCCGTTGACGGCAGATGCTTCGTCCACGTTGCAGATGTACATCACTGGTTTATTGGTCAGTAAAAACAAATCGCGAGCAATTTTTTCATCGTCCTTGGTCTCGAATTGCACGGAACGGGTAGATTTGCCTTGTTCAAGTGCTTCCTTGAATTTAACCAAAACCTCATAAACTTGCTTGGCTTGTTTGTCGCCACCGGTTTGAGCCTGTTTCTGCACTTTCTGAATGCGACTGTCTATGGTTTCCAAATCCTTGATCTGCAGTTCGTAATCAATTATTTCCTTGTCGCGGACCGGGTTTACGTTACCGTCCACATGGGTTACATTTTCGTCGTCAAAGCAACGGAGCACATGCAATATAGCATCTGTTTCGCGGATGTTGGCCAAGAATTTATTTCCTAGACCTTCGCCCTTGCTGGCACCTTTGACCAGACCGGCGATGTCAACGATTTCGACTGTCGTAGGAACGATGCGGTGCGGATGGATCAGTTCAGCCAGCTTATTCAGCCGATCATCGGGTACGGTGATGACGCCGACGTTGGGTTCGATCGTACAAAAAGGGAAGTTTGCAGCCTGAGCTTTCGCGTTCGAAAGGCAGTTGAAAAGGGTAGATTTGCCGACGTTTGGCAGGCCGACGATGCCGCATTGTAATGCCATGTTTGTGCTTGATTAAATTGCTTACGGGCCGCAAAAGTACAAAAAATCAGGCAATTCTACGAATGCGCCTCGAGCCAATTCTTCCCGACGCCCACATCCGCCTTTAAAGGCACATCCAATTGGACGGCATTTTCCATCTCATAAGCCACCAGAGTCTTCACTGTTGAGAGTTCGTTTTCTGGAACAATGAAGTTCAATTCATCGTGTACCTGAAGAATCATGGTTGTTTTAAGACCTTGTTTTTCCAAAGCCCGTGCGATTTTGACCATGGCCACTTTGATGATATCGGCGGCCGTTCCCTGAATGGGTGCGTTGATAGCATTCCGTTCGGCATATCCTCGTACGTTTGCGTTTTGAGAATGGATGTCCTGCAGGTAGCGTTTGCGGTGATAAAGGGTTTCAACCCAACCGTTTTCCCTGGCCTTTTCGATGGAGGCTTCCATGTAGGCTTTGACTTGTGGGTAGGTGTCGAAGTAGCCTTCAATCAGCTCTTTGGCTTCGGCTCTAGACACGCCCATGCGTTCAGCCAGACCAAAAACGGAGATGCCGTAAATAATTCCGAAGTTGGCCGTTTTTGCTTTGCGACGCATATCCGAAGTGACCTCGTCCAGTGATATTTTATATATCTTCGCAGCGGTGGCAGCATGAATGTCCAACCCGTCTTTAAAGGCTTGAATCATGGAAGGATCCTGACTCAAATGCGCCATCAACCGCAACTCGATTTGTGAATAGTCAGCAGAGAGAAACACCGTGCCTGGTTCGGCAGAAAAGGCTTTTCGGATTTCACGTCCCTGTGCATCTCTTACAGGAATATTTTGCAAATTTGGATTGCTGGAACTCAATCTTCCTGTTGCTGTAACTGCTTGGTTAAATGAGGTATGTATTTTTCCTGTTCTGGGATTGATCAACTCTGGCAGTGCATCGATGTAGGTGCTCAGCAACTTTTTCATGCCTCGTTGATCCAATATTTTTTCAATGATCGGATGCTTACCTTTCAATGTTTCCAGCACATCTTCCGAAGTGGAATATTGACCCGTTTTTGTCTTTTTCGCCTTACCGCCAATAGCCAGTGTATCAAATAATATTTCACCAATTTGCTTGGGTGAATTCACATTGAACGGTACACCTGCCAGTTCTTGGATTTCAGCCTCCATTTTTAAAAGATTAGCTGTCATGATGACGGATGATTCTTTCAAAGCTACCCTGTCGATGGCGATACCGTTCGTTTCCATTCCGGTTAAAACTTTAACCAAGGGCATTTCAACGTCATAGCAGAGGTAATCCAGGTTATTTTCATGAATTTCTTTTTCCAATGCGTACTTGAGTTGCAAAGTGACATCCGCATCTTCTGCCGCATACTCGTAAACTTCGGAAGCAGAAAAATCCCGCATGTTTTTTTGATTCTTGCCCTTTGGACCAATCAGTTCGTCAATGTGGATGGTCCGATAACCCAAATAAATTTCGGCCAACAAATCCATATTGTGCCTTTGCTCGGGTTGAAGCAAATAGTGGGCAATCATGGTGTCGAAAAAGGGACCTTGGACGTCGATGTCGTATTTTTTCAAAACGACCATATCGTATTTAATATTCTGTCCGATTTTTAAAATTCCTTTTTTTCCCAAAATTTCCTTGAATGGTTGTACTTTTTGAAATCCGACTTCCCCTGGAGGAACTGGTAGGTAGTAGGCTTCGTTCTTTTTCCAGGAAAATGACATTCCAACCAATTCCGCCTCGATGGCGTCCAAACCGGTTGTTTCCGTGTCAAATGAGAAAAAATCCTGACTGCGGATTTCAGCCAAAAATTGATTGATTTTAGCCTCTGAATCAAGTAAATAGTAGGAGTGAGGTACCTCATTCAAGCCCTTGAGGTTTGAAAATTTCGTTTGATTCGGGATTTCGTCCGTGTTTAGAGAATTCTCGATGCCTTTTGAAGTGGCATTTTCTTCATTCAATTTTTCTGTTCTCGAAGCGGGCTCATCCCAAAGTGAAAATTGGCCGGCTGGAGGCGTTTGTTTTTTTATCGGTTGTTTTTGAATCTCGACTTGTTCCGGTTTTTTTTCCGTAACAATGGTTCGCCCATTTTGTAGTTTGTTTAATTGTGTCCTGAATTCGAGTTCTTCATATATCTGACGAAGGGCAACTTCGTCAACAGGATCCCGATGCAAATCGGCTTCTTTGAATTCGAGGGGAACATCAATTTTTATAGTTGCCAAAAATCGAGAAAATTCTATTTGCTCTTTGTTGATCTCAATTTTTTCTTTCAAAGCCCCTTTTAGCTGGTCGGTGTTGTTCAGCAGATTTTCAATACTGCCGAATTCAGCAAGTAATTTTCGTGCTGATACATCACCCACGCCTGGGCAACCCGGTATGTTGTCGGAAGCATCACCTACTAGCCCCAGATAGTCGATCATTTGAATCGGACTTGTCAATCCATATTTGCTGGTAATTTGCTCTGGTCCCAAAATCTCGATTTCGTTGGAACCGTATTTTGGTTTGTACATAAAGACCTTGTCCGTAACCAGCTGACCATAATCTTTATCAGGCGTCATCATAAAGACAGTATAACCTTCTTTTTCGGCCATTACGGACATAGTACCGATGACATCATCTGCTTCGAAGCCCATGACCTCTACGATTGGTATCCGAAATGCTTCAATAATTCGTTTAATCCAGGGTACCGACCAGGTAATGACTTCAGGTGTTTTTGGCCGCTGAGCCTTATATTTTTCAAAAGCATCATGCCGAAAGGTTGGACCAGGAGGGTCGAAGCCTACAGCGATGTGACTGGGATTTTCGCGGCGTAGCAAATCTTCGAGTGTATTGAGGAAACCGAATATTGCTGAGGTATTTTGTCCCTTCGAGTTCATCCTTGGATTGTTTATAAAGCCATAATAGGCCCTGTAAATCAAAGCATAAGCATCTAGTAGAAAGAGTGTTTTGGAGGAATCCATGTAAACTGAATGTTTGTTGTCGTAAAAGTACTAAAAAATGAGCAAGCGTCATTTTTTTATTATTTTTGTAATCACATACACTCCCTATGATAGAACGAATCCGAAAGCCAGTCGAAAAAGATTTTCAACGATATGAAATAGCTTTTAAGGAAGCTATTCAAACAGACAATACCTTACTCAAAACCATCTTGGCCTATGTCCAAACGACCAAAGGAAAAGAGTTGCGCCCCATACTTACGTTGTTGGCTGCAGGCATGTTTGGTTCTGTCAATGAGGACACTATCCGCGCCGCAGTTTCATTGGAGTTGCTGCATACAGCCAGTTTGATGCACGACGACGTCGTCGACCAAACATATGAACGTCGTTCAAAGTTCTCTGTAAATGCACTTTGGAACAATCGAATTGCTATTTTGGTAGGCGATTATTATCTTTCGAAATCTGCATTTATTACCGCTAAAATGAAAACCAGGCGGCTGACTACCATGTTGTCCCAACTTGGTTGTGACCTTTCTGACGGAGAATTGCTTCAAGTTTCTAACGAACGTAAATTACTTATTGATGAATCTGCCTATTTAGCTGTTATTCGTAAAAAGACAGCTATGACTTTTGCCTTCTGCACACAGGCAGGCGCCATTACTGTTGAAGCAACGCCTGAACAAGAAGAAAATTTACGCTTATTTGGAGAGAATTTGGGTATGGTTTTTCAAATCAAGGATGATATTTTTGATTATTTTACATCCAGCACTATCGGGAAACCCACTGGAAATGACCTAAAAGAAGGTAAAATGACCTTACCGCTTATTTACGCACTTGAAAACTCCACAAAGGACGTGAACCGACCCTTCCTGAATATGATTCGCAATCGAGCTTTCTCACCAGAAAATCTAACTAAAATGAGTCTTTTTGTCAGAGAAGCCGGTGGTATTCAATATGCTGAAAAAAGGATGAAAGATTTTGGTGAATTGGCTAAAAACAACATTAATCAATATCCTGACTCTCCTTTTCACGACTCTCTGATCGAATGCTTGGAGTATGCCATGAACCGAACTAAATGAAAAGGTTGCCCTGATGGGGCAACCTTTTTGATTAATGAACTTAAAATGCCGTAGTTGGTTTCTCAAGAATTTCAGTCAGAATGTTGTTAGCTAGTCGACTGGCTCCAAAACGGAACAAGTCTTTCTGCAACCATTCTTCTCCCAGCACCTCATCGACAATGCAGTAGTAATCCAATGCCTCTTCGGGTGTTACGATGCCGCCAGCAGCCTTAAAACCTACTTTATTACCCGATTTGGCATGGTATTCCTTGATAAGCGAACACATGACAAAGGCGGCAGTAAGAGTCGCTGCTGGTTGTTGTTTCCCTGTGGATGTTTTAATGAAATTTGCTCCCGATTCCATTGCAAGGATGGAGGCAATCTTTAAATCATCCAATTTTAATGCTCCAGATTCTAGAATGACTTTCAAATGGGCCTCTCTACATGCAGCTTTGATTTCCTGAATTTCTTCCATAATTTCTTCATATTTCTTTTCAAGAAGTTTTCCGACTGAAATTACCACATCGATTTCACTTGCACCATCCAAGACTGCTAAAGAAGTTTCTGCAACCTTTACTTCTATAAATGTCTGAGAATGAGGAAATCCAGCTGCTACCGATGCAATTTCAACACCCTCTGTCAAGCAATCGCGGACCGTCTTTACCATGGACGGATACACGCAAAGTGCAGCAACATTTGGAAGTTCCGGATAGTTTTCACCAAAATCATTTACTTTTTGTACCATTTTAGCAATGCCTTCCTCCGTATCCGTGGTGCTTAAACTGGTCAAGTCAATGCAGCTCAGAATGGTCTCGTAAACTTTTTTAGTACGATTGTTTGCCTTTCTTTTCAGCAAAATTTCTTCAATGTTTTTTTGCACATCTTCCTCTGTGAAGGAAGCATACTCCTTTAAAACGCTCGTAATCTTATCCATTTCAATATAATTTTGGATTTTTCAAATGTCTATTCATATCTCGCTCGGTCTTCTTTCGAAGGTTGTTTTCAAAAGCTTCAGTTAAGTCGACGCCTGTTTGGTTGGCCAAGCATATCAGCACCCAAAGAACGTCTGCCAGTTCATCCCCCAGATTATCAGTGGATTCGTTTTTTTTAAAAGACTGATCACCATATTTTCTGGCGATTAACCTAGCAACTTCGCCGGTTTCCTCCGTTAAAATCGCCATGTTGGTCAATTCACTGAAATAGCGAACTCCGTACGTTTTTATCCATTCATCAACTTGATGTTGTGCATCCGATAGTGTCATTTTTTCATTCTTTATTTTTTGTATCAACAATCAAGGTAACAGGTCCATCATTCGTCAGACTGACTTTCATGTCGGCACCAAACACGCCTGATTCTATGGGTTTGCCAAGTTGGCGGCTCAGTTCTTCCTTGAGTTTTTCGTAAATCGGAATGGCAGTTTCCGGCCTTGCGGCTTTAATAAAGGAAGGCCGATTCCCTTTTTTTGTCTGACCAAACAGTGTAAATTGACTGATTAATAATATGTTACCTTCTTTTTCACGAATGGACTCATTCATCATTCCATTCTCATCCGAAAAGATTCTTAATTGAACGATCTTACTGCTTATCCAATTAATATCATCCTGATTATCAGCATCTTCAATGCCTATAAAAATCAATAGTCCTTGGCAGATCGCACCTTTTGCAACTCCGTCAATTTCGACCTTTGCCTTAGATACTCGTTGAATTACCGCTCTCATTCTATTTTTTTAGTCTGTAAAAATAACGATATTTTTTCTGCCTTGGAGGTTCCGACTATTTTTTGCAAACTCTCTAGGTCTGTCTCACGAATCCGTTTCACACTTTTGAATTCTTTCAATAAAAGAGTTTTTGTTGCCACACCAATACCTGGTATCTCATCAAGTTCCGATGCCGTTTGGTTTTTGCTCCTTCTTTTGCGATGATGCGTAATTCCAAATCGGTGCGCTTCGTCTCTTAACTGCTGAATTAATCGAAGTGTTTCAGAGTTTTTATCGAGATAAATGGGTACTGAGTCATTTGGGAAAAAGAGCTCTTCCAGGTTTTTAGCAATGCCGATCACTTGCAATTTGTCAAATACACCTACTTCTTTTAACGCCGTGACAGCTGACGAAAGTTGCCCTTTCCCGCCATCGACAATTACCAATTGTGGTAGGGGTTGCCCTTCATCCAATAATCTTCGGTATCTTCTTGTCAGAACTTCTTCCATAGAAGCAAAATCATCCGGTCCATCGACTGTTTTTATATTAAAATGTCGGTAATCTTTTTTGGATGGCTTAGCGTTTTTAAAGACGACACACGAAGAAACTGGAAAACTTCCTTGTGTGTTTGAGTTATCAAAACATTCGATGTGTAGAGGTAATTCATGCAAATTCAAGTCTCTCTTGACGGTGCTTAAAATCCTGGTAGTACGTTGTTCCGGATTGAGCTTTTCCTGTTGCTTGAGAAGATCGACTTTGTATTGTTTTACGTTCTGTAAAGAAAGGTCCAGGATTTTCTTTTTATCGCCCCGCAACGGAATGGTAAAAGAGACGCCCTCAATTTCCAATTCTGGCATAAAAGGCACTATAATTTCTTTTGCTGGACTGCTGTAGCGCTGCCTGATTTCAAAAATAGCAGTACTGAGTAGCGCCGCTTTTTCTTCCTCCAGCCTTTTTTTGTATTCAATGGTCATCCCACGAACGATGCAACCATTTACCAAGTAAAGATAATTGATTATGGCAGATTGGTCCGTTTCATCGAATGAATACACCTCAATATTGTGCAATCCAGAATTGACAATGGCCGATTTGCTTCGATATTGTTCAATTAAATCGTATTTTTCTTTAACAAGATGAGCTTCTTCAAATTTTAAATCATTTGCAAGCGCTTTCATCGAGCTCATCAGGTGTTTGCTTATTTGATGGACATTTCCTTTGAGGATTTCTCGAATTTCCTGAATGTTTTCCATATAGTCCTCCATTGATTGGAACCCTTCACATGGACCTTTACATTTTTTAATCTGATACTCCAGGCAAACCTTGTATTTCCCGCTTTTAATATGCTGCTCCAACATGGGTAGTTTGCAGTTGCGGATGGGATATACTTTTTTAATTACGTGTAGCAATGCACGAACCATTGGAACAGAACTATATGGACCAAAATATTCGGATCCGTCCCGAATGATGTTTCTTGTTTGAAAAACTCTAGGGAATGGCTCTTTTTTGATGCATATACTGGGATAGGTTTTATCATCCTTAAGTAAAACATTGTATCTGGGGCGATATTGCTTTATTAAATTATTCTCCAATAGGAGTGCATCTTCTTCTGTTTCTACAACGATGAATTTTAAATCGTGGATTTTCCGAACTAGAATGCGTGTTTTTGGTGAATCGGATTGATCTTTAGAAAAATACGATAAAACACGTTTTTTAAGATTTTTTGCTTTCCCTACATAAATAATTGTTCCGGTTTCGTCGTAATATTGATATACACCGGGATTCTCTGGAATTCTTTTTAGGATTTCCTGAACATTCTCTTGTATTTTAAACGGGCTTTTCATTTCTTTTTATTTGTCTTATTCGCCTGTAACACCTAGAAATTAAGGGATTGACATTTAACTCTTAAATGACAACGGCGTTGCTGACCTAAATAAAGAGCTGTTCCACGTGGAACAACTGTTTATCTTCCTAGTAAAACCAATAGTACATTAATATCATTTGGAGAAATTCCGGGAATCCTACTGGCTTGACCAATTGTTTCCGGCTTAATCTTATTTAGTTTTTGTCTTGCTTCAATTGAAAGCGATTGCAAGCTGTCATAATCAAACTTATCAATGATTCGAATGGAATCCAATCGGTGAAGTTTTTCTGCAATCCCACGTTCCCTCTCAATGTATCCTTTGTATTTAATATGGATTTCTGCTGATTCCACGATTTCTTCACGCAAATTGGAGATCGATTCAATTTTTTCCTTTAAAGCAGAAATATGAGGTAGAAGTTTTTCAAAGTCTAATTGAGGGCGACCAATTAGGTCAATTAATCGAAGACCTTGTTTCAGCGGGGCAGTGTCAAGTCCTAATAATGCCTCGTTTATATATTTTGCCTTAATGGTATACTCTTCACAAAAGCCGATGAGATCGTCTACATCCTTCTTTTTTTTAAGAAATAATTGATATCTATTTGTATTTGCCAAACCGAGTTGATGACCCATGGGCGTTAATCGAGTATCTGCATTATCCTGACGAAGTAGAATCCGGTGTTCAGCTCTAGAAGTAAACATTCTATAAGGTTCATCCACTCCCTTGGTTACTAAATCATCGATCAGAACACCAATGTAGGCCTCGTCCCTTTGAAGAATGAAGGGTGCTCCGTTATGGCAAGTTTGATGTGCATTGATGCCGGCAATCAAACCTTGTCCAGCTGCCTCTTCGTATCCAGTGGTTCCATTGATTTGACCGGCAAAAAATAGGTTTTTTACAAGTTTGGTTTCAAGGCTGTGCTTTAGTTGAGTGGGATCAAAAAAGTCATATTCGATTGCATAACCCGGTCTATAGATATGTACGTCTTTGAAGCAAGGAATTTCTTTCAATGCATTTATTTGAACATCCAAGGGCAATGAAGATGAAAAACCATTCAAGTACATTTCCTGGGAGGTTTCACCTTCTGGCTCTAGAAAGAGTTGGTGTTGATCCTTGTCGGCAAAGGTGAATATTTTAGTTTCAATACTTGGGCAATAACGAGGACCAATACTTTTGATTTGACCATTGTAAAGGGGAGAATCCTCCAATCCACCGTGTAAAATATCATGTACTTTCGGATTTGTGTAGCAAATCCAACAATTTCGCTGTTTTAATGTCCTTGGTTTAAAATCTAGAAATGAAAATTTATGGAAATCGTTTTCGCCCATCTGTTCTTCCATTTCATCAAAATGAACACTTCGTGCATCAATGCGGACAGGAGTGCCTGTTTTCATTCGATCTGTTTTGAAACCTAGGAAGCGCAACTGCTCCGTTAAACCAAACGAGGCAGGTTCAGACATTCGGCCACCCGTATATTGTGTTCGGCCAATATGAATCAAACCATTTAAAAAGGTTCCATTGGTCATCACCACGCTTTTTGCGCTGAACGTTGCACCAATTGCCGTTTTCACCCCACAAACTTCACCCTCTTTAAGCACCAATTCGATGACCGTATCTTGCCAGATATATAGATTTGGCGTATTCTCCAAAACCTCTTTCCAGGCAATGATGAATTTTTCACGGTCACTTTGTGAGCGTGGACTCCACATGGCAGGACCTTTGGATCGATTCAGCATTCGGAATTGAATGGCAGTCTTATCGGTGATTATTCCAGTCTGACCTCCAAGTGCGTCGATTTCACGGACGATCTGACCTTTGGCAATACCACCAATGGCTGGGTTACAGCTCATTTGACCTATTTTATTCATGTCCATCGTAATCAGTAGGGTCGAGGAACCCAGGTTTGCAGCTGCAGCTGCAGCTTCACAACCAGCATGTCCAGCACCGATTACAATGACGTCGTAGGAAAAGTTCATATACTTTGTTTGATATTGATTAACATTAAATTATAAATAAGACAATGCAATATCTTCCTGTTCATGCATAATTGCTTCATCTTTAGGAGTCTTGTCTTTAAATCCGCAAAGGTGTAAAACTCCATGAATAATCACTCGCAAAAGTTCATTTTCAACTTTCAAACCCAATTGTGATGCATTACTGGCTACCGTATCGACACCTACATATATATCACCTGAGATTCGGTCATCTTCTGAATAGTCGAATGTTATGATATCGGTATAGAAATCGTGTTGCAGATACTGCTTGTTGTATTCAAGAATTTTCTCGTCCGAGCAAAATAGATAATTGATATTACCATCTATTTTACCTTGTTTAGCCGCAATAAAAGCAATCCATCCGGCAACTTTGGCCTGATTGATGCATGGCATGGAACAATCATCAGTTTCAAATCGTATCATCGTTCTGATTATTTAAAAAAGGCATAGGCTAGGAATATAGCAGCTAAAGCTCCAGCAAGATCCGCCAACAATCCAGCCCAAATGGCATAGCGTGTTCTCTTGATTCCTACAGATCCGAAATAGAGCGCTACAATGTAGAATGTGGTGTCTGCAGCCCCCTGAAATAAGCAGGAGAGGTGACCCACGAAAGAATCCGCTCCGTACGTTTTCATGGTATCTAGCATCATGCCTCTAGCACCACTTCCACTGAGTGGTTTCATAAAGGCGGTGGGTAGTGCATCTACGAAATCGGTGTTCAATCCGACCGATGAAATCAGGTATTTGATGCCGTCCGTCAACAGTTCCATGGCTCCACAGGCACGGAAAACAGCAACGCCGACAAGCATGCCGACCAGATATGGGATGATCTTGACGGAGGTTTCAAAACCGCCCTTGGCTCCATCAATGAATGCTTCCCAGACATTGACCTTTTTATAAAGGGCACCAACAATAAAAGTGACAATGATGCCGAATATGGTGACATTGCTTAAAACGCTAGATGCCGTGGCCATTTCGTCCTTAGTCATCGTCGAAAACCACCATACTAATGCGCCTAGAACGAGTGTAATTCCTCCGATCCAACCCAGAACGGTGCGATTCAACAGATTTAATTTTTGTCGAACACCAACGAACAAGATGGCACATAATGTGGCAACAAACGTAGCTATTAAAATCGGGATGAAAACATCGGTTGGGCTAGTGGCACCCATGATGGCACGCTGTGCAATGATGTTGATGGGAATGATGGTCATTCCTGCCGTGTTCAAAGCAAGAAACATGATTTGAGCGTTGGATGCTGTTTCCTTGTCGGGGTTGATTTCCTGTAAACTTTGCATGGCTTTCAAACCCATGGGTGTTGCAGCATTGTCCAAACCCAGCATGGTGGCAGAAAAGTTCATGAGCAGTTGACCATTCGCAGGATGGTTCTTTGGGATTTCAGGGAACAACTTGCTAAAAAATGGGCCGACTATGCGAGAAAGAAAACGTATGGCACCAGCCTTTTCGCCAATATTCAGGATGCCAAGCCACAGGGTCATAATTCCGGCTAAGGGCAGTGCGATGACCATAACGGCATTTTTAGCCGAATCAAAGCTGGCCGACATGATGCGTTCAAAGATAGTGTAATCCTGAAAGAAGATGAGTTGGAAGAGAGCGACCACAAAAGCAATCAGGAAAAAAGCGACCCAGATGTAATTTAATGCCATAGGTGTAGGGGATTTGTATGCAAAAGTACAAAAAAGATACGTCGGTCGTTAATTGTAAAACTTTCTGTAACTTTGCCCCTCAAATTAGGAGACATGCGAGAGGATTTCGATATTCGCGAGGAGCAACAAAGCGACTGGGACAAAGAGGCAGACAAAGCGTTGCGCCCTCTTCGATTTTCTGATTTCAAAGGTCAGGAAAAGGTCGTCGAAAACCTGAAAATTTTCGTTTCTGCTGCCCGAATGCGTGGAGAAGCAATGGACCATGTCTTATTGCATGGCCCTCCCGGACTAGGCAAAACCACCCTTTCAAACATTATTTCCAACGAACTTGGCGTCGGCTTCAAAGTGACATCCGGCCCCGTTCTTGACAAACCAGGAGATTTGGCTGGTGTGTTGACTGCATTGGAACCCAACGATGTCCTTTTCATTGATGAAATTCACCGATTGAGCCCTGTTGTAGAAGAATATCTGTATTCAGCCATGGAAGATTTCCGTATCGACATCATGATCGACAAGGGCCCTTCCGCAAGGTCTATTCAGTTGGAAATTAACCCGTTTACTATGGTCGGCGCAACGACAAGAAGCGGATTGCTTACCGCTCCGCTTCGTGCTCGCTTCGGAATCAACTGCCATTTGGAATATTATAAGGCCGAAGTGTTGAGAGGCATTATCTTGCGGTCAGCCCGTTTGCTGAATGTGGCTTGCAGCAAAGACGCTGCTGATGAAATCGCTGGTCGCAGCCGTGGTACGCCCCGTATAGCGAATGCCTTGCTCCGTCGCGTACGTGACTTCGCACAGGTAAAAGGTAATGGTGAAATTGATCCTGAAATTGCCCGATTTGCTTTGGAAGCACTGAACATAGACAAATATGGTCTGGATCAGGTTGATAATAAGATTTTGAGCATTTTAATCGATAAATTTCAAGGAGGTCCGGTTGGTTTAACCACTATTGCTACAGCTTTGGGCGAAGACCCCGGTACCATCGAAGAAGTCTATGAACCTTTCCTCATTCAAGAAGGATTTCTAAAACGGACGCCACGTGGCAGAGAAGTGACTGAGCTGGCTTGGAAACATTTGGGTAAATTCAGAATGGGTTCGACACAGGAACTTTTTTGAAAACACAGGAACATTTTTTTAAATAGGTTTTTATGGCTGATATGAAGAGTTTGGCAAAAGATACTGCCATCTACGGTGTAAGTAGCATTCTAGGTAAATTTTTGAATTGGTGCTTATTGCCGTTCTACAGTTATGTACTAGCCTCTCCAAAAGATTATGGGATGGTTACAGACTTGTACAATTGGACAGCGGTCATGTATATTCTCCTTACTTATGGCATGGAAACGGGCTTCTTCCGATTTGTAAATAAATCGGATGAGGAGTCTAAAAAGGTTTATTCAACCACCTTGTACAGTGTCGCTGCCACCTCCATCTTTTTCATAGCTGTCTGCTTGCTTTTTAATTCTCCCATTTCCATTGCCATGGGTTACGGAGCACATCCCGAATTCATCTGGATGATGTGTGTGATCGTGGCCATCGACGCCTTCAGCGCCATCCCGTTTGCATTCCTTCGGTATAAGAAACGTCCCATCGCTTTTGCGACGTTAAAGATGGTGATGATCTTTTCCAACATCGCACTCAATATCTTTTTCCTTTACCTGTGCCCAAAAATTGCAGTCTGGCAACCTTGGTTGGTCGATTGGTTCTTTATTCCGAACTATGGGGTAGGGTATGTTTTTGTCGCCAACTTCCTATCCTCCATTATCGGTTTGATTATTTTACTACCCTATATGTGGCTGAAGTGGATTTTCGATTGGCCTTTGTTGAAACGAATGCTTAAATACTCCCTTCCTCTTTTGATCTTGGGCTTAGCAGGCATTATGAACCAGTCCTTTGACAAGATTGTTTTCAAATATCTTTTTGCAGATAAACAAGAAGCCATGACACAGTTGGGGATCTATGGAGCCTGTTTCCGAATCGGTATTGTTATGATGATGTTCACCCAGGCATTCCGATATGCCTATGAACCCTTTGTCTTTGCCAAACAAAAGAATGAGGATAACCGGAAAGCATATTCGGATGCGATGAAATATTACATCATCTTCTCCGTCTTTATTTTTCTGGGTGTCATGTATTATCTGGATATACTGCAGTTTTTAGTACGTAGTGACTACCGAGTGGGGCTTGTGGTTGTACCCATCGTTCTTGGTTGCTACATCTTTCAGGGCATCTATTTTAATTTGTCTTTCTGGTACAAGCTGACTGATAAAACGAACTGGGGAGCCATCATTGCACTCATTGGCAGTGTCGCCACGATTGCTGGGAACATCATTTTTGTCCCGGTTTACGGTTATATCGGTTCTGCCTGGGTCGCTTTCGTCTGTTTCTTTATGATGATGATCATTTCTTGGGTGTTGGGCCAAAAATACTACCCCATCACGTACGACTTGAAATCGGCAGGTATATATACGTTGTTGGGGATTGTTCTTTACCTGGCAGGAATGTATGTTCCGATTGATTCCATGATGTGGAGAATGGTTTATCGCACGCTCTTATTATTGCTTTTCGGAGCTTATGTTGTACGTAAGGATCTTCCTTTAAAATCTATTCCCCTCCTGAATAAGTTCGTCAAGAAAGGTTGATCGGTTGCTATTTATCCCACTCAAAGTGTACGAATGGTGCACCTAACAGATGTTGAAAGGGCTTATCTTTGCCCTTGAAAACAACATCTTACGGAAACCATGAAAACAAAATCACTATTTTTTGTGTTGATTGTGACCTTGCTAAACATTAGCTTAAGTTTACAAGCTGCAGCTCTACTATCTTTCCCAGGAGCGGAAGGCTTTGGCCGTTTTGCCGTTGGTGGTCGTGGAGGTGCCATTTATCACGTGACCAACTTGAACGATTCGGGTACTGGGTCCTTTCGCGATGCCATCAGCACACCCAACCGAATCATTGTTTTTGATGTTTCAGGCATTATTAAAGTTACCGTTGGAAATCCCCTTATTTTTCAAAAAAATCTGACAATTCTTGGACAAACGGCACCGGGCATGGGTATCCAGGTTTATGGAGAACGTGTTTCATTTTCGGCAGCCAACAACATTATTGTTCGTTACATGCGCATCCGAATGGGTATCGGTGGAACCAGTGCCAAGGACGCAGCTGGCGTTGCCAATGGTTCAAACATGATGTTTGACCACCTGTCCGTTCTTTGGGGGAGAGACGAATGTTTCTCTGTAAACTGGGACAGCAAAGGGACGGAGCCGACCAACATCACGATTCAGAATTCCATCATTGGTCAGGGTTTACAAACACACTCTTGCGGTGGTTTGATTCAGACAGATGGAGGTGTGACCTTGTACCGAAATTTGTACATCGAGAATAAAACTCGAAATCCGAAAGTCAAAGGGCTGAACCAGTATATCAACAATGTAGTGTACAACTGGGGAAATGGTGGCTGTTACATTATGGGAGATACTGAAGCCGATTCCTGGGCGGACATCCAAAACAACTACTTTATCAATGGCCCCTGGGATGGTGCGACCTCTGTTTTTTCACGTGGAACACCCACTTTTACCTGTTATGGGAAAGGCAATTATAAAGATGCCAACATAAACGGAGTATTGGATGGCACTCTAATGTCCGCAGACGAATACTCTGGAAGTACGGCGGTAACCGATTTCAATACTTGGGATAATTCGACGACACGCCCGCAGGCACATCCAATCATTCTTGGAATGAAAACAGCAAAAGATGCTTTGACTTGGATCATTGACAGTGTTGGGCCGTCGCTACCAGTTCGCGATGATGTGGACAAATACATTATCGATGAAGTTAAAACGTATGGTGGTGGGACAACTGGCGGTATTACAACGGAACGAACGTTGCCTCACGGTGGAACTGGCGTTTTATATGGCGGTTATAAACCGACCGATACTGATGGTGATGCTATACCAGATGCATGGGAATTGGCAAATGGGCTGAACCCGAACGATGCTTCTGATGCCACAGCTATTGCAGCCAATGGTTATGCCAACATCGAAAATTATTCCTTTACCATCGGTTCAGCGTATCCTTTCATCAAATCGCCTTCTGAACTAACTTCAACCACACAGACTACTTCTAGCATACTGCTGAAATGGACCGACAATTCCTCCGATGAAACGGGCTTTTATATTGAACGTTCTACCAATGGAACAACGTATTCTGTTATAGCAACAGTAGATGCCAATACCACGACTTATGCAAATACAGGCCTGCCGCAGGTAACCAAATATTATTACAGGGTTAGGGCGTTCAACGCGTCGCTGAATTCGCCTTATAGTGCCATTTACAGTACGTCAACCTGGGGGGATCCGACTATTCCAATTGCATGTACTAATCCTTATCCAGCTGATGCTGGGGCTTTTGGTGTTTCAAATCCATTGAAATTGACCTGGTCCAATGGAACGACTCCTTATGGTGGAACGCTTTATTATTTTGTTTATTTGGGCACCAACAAAGATAGTTTGCAATTGGTGGCAGACAGCATCACCACTTCTACTTATACCTATCAGACTGTTCCTGCCGGAAAAACTTATTTTTGGCGAGTTGATGCACGAAATGCCATTGGAAGAACAACTGGATCCGTTTGGTCATTCGAAACCATAAACGGAGGACAACTTTTTTCCACTGATTTCAGAACGAATCCAACTGCCTTTTGGACTGCCTATGGCGTTGGCGCTGCAACAAAAGACATCATCAACGCCGCTAATACGACCAAAACGGTTGGTGGCATGACGTTTGGTTCAGGTGCGAATACGATACGTATTGTATACATGAATCAGGGAGCACCGACGTCGACAACAGTCGATTATGGCCCATATACGGTAGCTGACAGTGGATCAACGATGGGTTGTGTTCAGTTTTACACGACTTCATCCGGGGGATATCTAAAATTTCCTGAAGTTCAAGGACCTTGTGTAATTACATTGTGGGCTGGCAATCCTGCCACAACTTCGTTGACCTTCAACTTGAACAGCATCATCAACGGGTTGGAAACTCGGGCCACCAGTTTTACCCTTGCTGCGGCGAAGCGTGCCTTCAAACTTCAATACACTTATTTGGGCACCGATAAAATCATTTTCAAAGTTGATGCCAACTCAAAGAAATTCAATCTGAACGATGCTTTGATCGAGTCTTTCGTTCCCATTGTTTCGGCAGACCCCATAGCCATAACGTCTTCTCCAGATACGTCTAACATCAATTACATGGATGGCTCTATGACGCTGAATTTTAATCAAACCATTCGATACAATGGTGGAATACTCATTAATGGAGACCAATATGAACAAGTGTCCGCTTCTGGTGGCGGGACGTCCATTCAAGTGAATTATACGGCATTGGATGCCAACACGGATTATACCATTCAGTTCCCAGAAGGCGCTGTGACCGACTTCTACAATACGAAATCCTTTGCCAATGAATTTTCGTTCAGAACATGTGATTTCTTACCGACCAAGGTTTCCGGTGACACTCATTTTGGAAAAGCGGCAACATCACTTCCACTCACCTTTAAACCCTTTAATGTGGTCGCACCATTTACGACAGTAGGAGGTCTGACTCAAACTGCAGCAGCCGATTTCCCACATTGGATTACCGCTACTGGCGGAATCACTGCAGACTCTATATTGTTGACTTCAACCTCCGACAAAATGATGAGTTATTTCAACAACCCAGCAAAAATTTTGCGAATTAAAGCCTATATGATTGGCACTGGGACAGTGACCCTGAAAGTTCAAGAATCCAGAAATCCTGATGGTACTCCCGGCTGGAGAACTATTCGTCAACTGACCCAAGCTAATTTCCCGCTGGACATGGAATTCTGCCTAAATCCACTCTCTCAGTTTGTCAAGTTTTATCCAACCAGCATCTCGGGCACGATGGTTGTTAAGGAAATGCAACTCACCAACGCTGCTGGCAACTACCCGACAGCACTATCGGAAAATATCACCGATCTGGGCGTCCGTGCTGTTTCTGCCTCAGGACGACTAACGTTGAGTGGGCTGACATTGGGCATGGAATTGATTGTGTACGATACGATGGGCCGTATGGTCCTTTGTAAAACAGTTCACAACGAAACCCAGGATTTGGATCTTCAGCACGGTTTTTACATCCTGAAGGTTAAAGAAGGGAAGACCATACAAAACCTTAAGGCTTTTGTCCTCTAAATAAAAGTTGTTTTTTGTAGAATTAAAGCGAGCTAAAGGCTGCTCGAGAGGGTAGCCCTTAGTATTTGGCACCCTTACCGTTCAGCTCAAGCCTTAACTGGCGCCAATGCGGCAGGTACTTGTCCATGCAGGCTTTGAATTTTGGTCCATGCCCGCGCTCGAGTAAATGGCACATTTCGTGCACGACAATGTATTCGATGCAGGGGAATGATTTTTTGGCGAGTTCCACGTTGAACCAAATCCGATGGTCCACTACATTACAGGTACCCCAGCGCGTTTTCATACGCTTTAGCTGGAAGGTTTTGACTTCGACACCCATCACCGGCTCCCATTCGCGAATGAGTGCCTCTAGGCGTTTTTTTAGTTCTACTCGGTACCACGTATCCAAAACCCCGGGGATTAAGGCCTTGGTGGCCCCAGGTTTCAAATAAACCGTGATTTTCCCTACAGCATCCAGTAGGACTCTTGGAGCAATAGGGTGATGGAGGATTTCTACAGGGTGGGTTTCGCCTAAAAAAGGAATGGAACTGAAATCGGAAGGCTCCAATGCCTTTATCTTGTCGATGCGATCCAGGTGTTTGCGAATCCAGTCCGTCTTGTCGGAAAGAAATTTTCGGGCTTCCGCATCGCTGACGTGATGGGGAAGGGAAAGCCTGACCTCGCCTTCCGGAGTGACAGTAAGCCTCAGGCTGCGCATATCTTTCCGGTGAAGTTGGACAACCAGCTCTTCCAACACGAGCTCACTTTTGTGAACGCTCGATTTCGCGGAGGTTTTCAAGTTTCTTTTTAGCCAGAAATCCATAAATGTCTTCCAAATGTTCAGTTACTTTTTGTTGGCCGAACTCATAAACTTTGCCAACTAATCCGTCCAGGAAATCACGATCGTGAGAAACGACGATCAACGTTCCATCAAATTCCAACAATGCCTGTTTCAAAATATCCTTGGTCTTCATGTCCAGATGGTTGGTCGGTTCATCCAGAATGAGCAGGTTCACTGGTTCCAGCAAGAGTTTGATCATGGCCAACCTGGTCCGTTCGCCTCCTGAAAGGACCTTCACTTTTTTAGTAGAAGACTCTCCACCAAACATGAACGCCCCCAGGATGTCCTTGATTTTGGTTCGAATATCTCCAACCGCCACCACATCGATGGTTTCAAACACCGTCCGGTCTTCGTCCAACAACGAGGCTTGATTTTGTGCAAAGTAACCAATTTTTACGTTGTGGCCAAGGGTTAAGGTACCGTCGTAGGGAATTTCACTCATGATGCATTTCACGAGTGTAGACTTTCCTTCGCCATTTCGACCTACAAATGCGATCTTTTCACCACGCTCGAGGGTGAAGTTGGCGTTCTTGAAAATGGCTTTTTCGCCCCAAACCTTGGAAACGCCTTCTGCAATGACGGGGTAGGCTCCGGATCGGGGAGAAGTTGGAAAGCGTAAGCGAAGGGCGGACGTATCTTCCTCATCCACCTCTATTCGATCTAACTTCTCAAGCATCTTAACACGCGATTGTACCTGTAAAGTTTTAGAATAGGTGCCCTTGAAACGTTCTATGAAATCCGTGGTGTCGGCAATGAACTTTTGTTGTTCGTCGAACTGTTTTTGTTGTTGTTCGCGGCGTTCGCGTCTAAGTTCCAGGTAATGTGAATATTTGGCTTTATAGTCGTAAATGCGGCCCATGGTCACTTCTATTGTCCGAGTAGTGATATTGTCCACAAAGGCACGGTCGTGTGAAATGACGACGACAGCTTTACCGCTGTTGATCAGGAAATCTTCGAACCATTGTATAGAATCGATGTCCAAATGGTTGGTCGGCTCATCGAGCAGCAACACGTCTGGATTCTGAAGCAGCAGTTTGGCCAGTTCGATGCGCATTCGCCAGCCACCACTGAATTCTTTGGTAGGTCTGCTGAATTCGCTTCGGTCGAAACCAAGTCCGATCAGCATTTTCTCAATTTCACCGTCATAATTGATTTCTTCGATGCTGTAGAATTGTTCGCTCAGTGTCGAGACGCGTTCGATCAAGGCCATGTATTCATCCGATTCATAATCGGTCCGAGTTTCGAGCTGGTGGTTGATGGCATTGATTTCAGCCTCTTGGGAATGGATGTTCGAAAAAGCTTGAGCGGTTTCCTCAAAAACGGTTCGATGATCTTCAGTCATCAGGTGTTGCGGCAAATAGGCGACGACCGTGTCTTTCGGTATGGAGACTTTGCCCCGACTGGGTTCACGTAAGCCGGATAAAAGTTTGAGCAAGGTCGATTTTCCCGCTCCGTTTTTACCCATCAAGGCGATGCGGTCTTTTTCATTGATGACAAAGGAGACATCCTTGAATAGGGTGGTTCCGTTAAATTCGACACAGAGTCCTTCTACTGAAATCATATAGGTTCAACGCGTATTAAAAAAAGCACTCGGGATTGCTCCAAAGTGCTTTTCGTTTGTAAAACTACCTGGATAGTTTAGTATTTTTTCTTCTTGAATCCGTCTTTATTCTTGTTTCCGGTATAGCCTTTGTCCTTGCCGGGATAGCTTGGCTTGGCACCACCGTCACGTTTGGGAGCACCATAGGAACTACCTTCTGAACGCGGTTTGTATCCACCATCACTTTTGGGCTTGTAACCACCCTCTTCGCGAGGCTTGTATCCACCTTCCGAGCGGGGTTTGTAACCTCCTTCGGAACTGTTACCCTTGTAGCCACCTTCTGAACGAGGCTTATAACCACCCTCTGAGCTGCGTCCTTTGTAGTTGCCACCCTTGTAGCCTCCCTCGCTTCTGTTGCTGCTGCGGTAGTTGCTGCCACCGTCATCACGACGACCTTTGTAACCACCACTGCGTTGGCCATCGCTTTCGGCGCGGTCCTTGGTGCCACGGGCTATTTGTTCTTCGGTAGCGAATTCCACTTTGACGTTGCGTCCGAGGAAGTCAAGTTCGCGCAATGCTGCGACAACCTTTTTGGAGGATTGTTCTTCGACATCGAACAAGGAGTAACGGGTAAAGAAGTCGATTTTACCAATCTGTACACGACCTTCCACGTAATCGTTGATGAGGTCCATCAGGTTTTTGGGAGTGATACCGTCCATTTTACCTAAGCCGATGAACAACTTGGCATAGCCTGCTTCAGGTCCCATTCCTGCTTTTTCACCAACATCTCTGCGATCTTTCTTGGATTCGCCCTCGACGGTCTGAATGTCGTTGGCATCTTGATAATAATTGATCAAACGGTTCAGTTCCAAAGAAACCACACGCTTGATGAGGTCTTCTTTTTCCAACCATTCGAGCTTGCGATAAACGGCAGGAAGCAAGGCTTCGATTTCCGTATCGTTCACTTGTACTTTTTCTACTTTGTCCATGTAGGCGAACACCTGCTTCTCACAGATTTCCTTACCAGTAGGCATTTTTTCAGAAACAAAGGTTTTGCTGATCTTGCGCTCGATGTCGCGGATCTTGCCTTTTTCCTTGATGTGTACGATGGAAATGGAAATACCTGTTTTTCCTGCACGACCGGTACGACCGCTGCGGTGGGTATAGGATTCGATTTCATCGGGTAAACTGTAATTGATCACGTGAGTCAAGTCGTTTACGTCCAAACCGCGAGCTGCAACGTCGGTGGCAACCAGCAATTGGATATTGCGTGAGCGAAACTTGTTCATCACATAGTCGCGTTGTTGCTGAGACAGGTCTCCGTGTAGAGAGTCTGCGCTGTATCCGTCTTGAATGAGTTTGTCTGCGATTTCCTGCGTGTCTTTACGGGTTCTGCAGAAAATGATGCCGTAGATGCTGGGGTAAAAGTCGGCAATGCGTTTGAGTGCCAAGTATTTGTCCTTTGCATGAACCATGTAATAGACGTGCTTTACATTGGCTGTGCTTTCGTTTTTGTTCCCGATAGTGATCTCACGGGGATTACGCATGTATTTTTTGGTGATGCGGGCAATTTCAGCCGGCATGGTTGCGGAGAAAAGCAAGGTGTTGCGTTCAACAGGCACTTCAGCCAAGATGGCATCGATGCTTTCAGAGAAGCCCATGTTCAGCATTTCGTCTGCTTCGTCCATGATGACGTTTATGATACCGGACAAATCCACGCAACGGCGGTTCATCAGGTCCAACAAGCGACCGGGAGTGGCTACAACAATGTGAACGCCCTTCTTGAGGGTCTTGATCTGGCTTTCAATACTGGAACCACCGTAGACGGGCAGAACTTTCAGCTCGTCAATGTATTTCGAATAATCGTTGAGGTCGTCGGCAATCTGCAGGCAAAGCTCGCGGGTAGGGCACAAAACCAGTGCCTGTGGTTGGTGTACGGAAAGGTTGATTTTCTGGATAATGGGTAAACCAAAGGCGGCTGTCTTACCGGTCCCGGTCTGTGCGAGTGCAATAACGTCGTTTTCTTCACCCAAAAGGAAAGGAATCACTTCTTCCTGTACGGGCATGGGTTGTTCGTAACCCATTTCGGAAATCGCTTTCAGGATGGCGGGCGCGATTCCCAATTCTTCAAATGTCTTCATTAAATTGGTTTAAATGCTGTTATCAGCAACAGCGGGTGCAAAGGTAGGTATATTTTTCAAATAAAAATTCGTTTTGCTTGTCTATTCTGTATGAATGCGTTATGTTTGAATCCGTTTTCATTAGTAACATTAAGTATGCGTAAAATCATTGGTATTGGAGAAACCATCCTAGACATCCTTTTCAAGAACGAACAACCGACCAAAGCCGTTCCGGGCGGGTCTGTTTTCAACGGTATGATTACCTTGGGCCGCTTGGGTGTTCCTTCTTTGTTCATCAGTGAAACCGGAAACGACAAAGTCGGCAAGATCATCAAGGATTTTATGCTGGATAGTGGCCTTTCCACCGAATATATTGATACATTTCCAGATGGAAAATCTCCAGTGGCTCTGGCTTTTCTCAATGATAACAACGATGCGGAATATTTATTTTACAAAGATTACCCTTCGAATCGGTTGGATACGGGTTATCCCATCATTGAAGCCGATGACATCGTGATTTTTGGTTCGTTTTATGCCTTGAATCCAGTTTTGAGGCCACGGATGCTTGAATTGCTGCAGTTTGCCTCCGATAGGAAAGCCATCATCTACTACGATGTCAATTTCCGACAAAACCATGCCAACGAAGCCATTCGATTGACTTCTTCCTTCATCGAAAATTTTGAATTTGCGGACATCATCCGTGGATCGGCCGACGATTTTAGGTTTCTATACAATTCAGTGGATGTGGATAAGATATACAAGGATAAGATCCATTACTATTCACCGAACTTCATATACACGGCTGCCGAAAGTGGAGTCGACGTTCGTGGGGTCAATTTCAGCAAGCATTATGATGCCAAACCCATTAAAACGGTGAGTACGGTCGGTGCTGGTGATAATTTCAATGCCGGTGTTGCTTTTGGCCTTTTTCGCTCAGGAATTCGTCGGGCCGATTTGCCCAACTTGACAGAAAAAGATTGGGATGCCATCATCCATTGTGGCTTGGATTTTGCAGCAGAAGTGTGCCAATCCTACGACAATTATATTTCGAAGGAATTTGCTGTTGCTTACCGCATCTGAAATTCATAACCCATCGGTTCGTTTTCATCGGTCCGTAATTCCAGATTTTCAAGCAATTCGATGCATTGATCGACAGAATCTACGATGAAAAGCGGATTCGGTAGGAATTCATGTAAGAATTTTTCTTCCCGAAACATCGCCAACTGCTGCAGAAGCGCATTAAAAAATCCGTTGATATTCAGCAAGATGATTCGTTTATTGTGAAAGCCTAGGTTGTAGGAGGACCAAGCGTCAAACAATTCGTCCATGGTGCCTACGCCACCGGGAAAGGCTATCAAAATATCGCTGAGTTGCTTAATGATGTCTTTGCGTTCACTCAAATCTTTGACCAGAATCTTTCGGTCGGTGTGAGCGCTGTGCCAACCGCGGTTTGAAAAATCTTCCGGAATGACACCGACGCAATCACCCCCGCTTTCCCGGACTGTTTTTGAGAAAACCTCCATCAGTCCCTGGTTGGAGCCCCCGTTTACCAACGTTTTCTTGTTCTTACCCATCCAAAGTCCCAACTTGATGGCTTCCTCACGAAAAAGTGGTTGAATATGGGTGCTGGCCGAACAATAGATTCCAATTGTTTGCATGTCTTATTTTTTAAGCAAATATAGTTTGTTTTTTTTGTACGTTTGCATGCACTAAGTAAAGACTGTCCATGCATTTTGACGAAATAGCTCCCATCACGTTCACTTTACCCAACGGCATTCGTGTGATTCACCGTTCTTGCCACGGATCAGTTTCCTGTTGCGGCTTTGTCGTAAACGCAGGTACGCGTCACGAACTTGCTCATGAAGCAGGAATTGCCCATTTCACCGAACATTTGTTATTCAAAGGTACAGAAAATCGACGTTCTCACCACATCTTGAACCGAATGGAAACGGTCGGTGGTGAGCTGAACGCCTATACGACCAAGGAGGAAACCTTCATCTATTCCGTTTTTTTGGAAAACGACTACGAGCGTGCCCTTGAATTGTTGACCGACTTGTTTTTCCATTCCACGTTCCCAGCGGAGGAAATTGAAAAGGAGCGGGATGTTATTTTAGATGAAATCAATTCCTACGAAGATTCCCCCTCTGAACTGATTTTTGACGATTATGAGGATTTACTGTTCGCGCATCATCCCATCGGGCGTAAAATCCTGGGGACACCAGAATGCCTGAAAACCTTCGGACACGATTCGTTCGTGGATTTTTACAGTCGGAATTATACTGCAGATCGTATCGTCTTCTTTTCACAATCGCCCATTCCCATTAAAAAGTGGCGGAAATTAGTAGAGAAACACATCGCTCTCTTGACCTTTGGTGTTGCGCCGTCTAAGATTTTTACCGAAAAGCCACTGCCGCGAAACGGTTTCAGAGAGACCATCGGCAAGGAAACGCATCAGTCACACGTAGTTTATGGCAACAGGAACTACGAATTCAGCCATCCGAACCGTATCGGCATGTATCTGCTAAATAATATTTTGGGAGGACCCGGAATGAACAGCCGTTTGAATGTCTCGTTGCGTGAACGTTCGGGTCTGGTCTATTCGGTCGAATCAAACGTGACTTCTTATACGGATTCTGGCCTTTTCACCATCTATTTTGGCACTGACCCAGAGCAAACCGACCGATGCCTTTCGCTGGTTGAAAAGGAATTGAAAAGACTAAGGGAGCAAACGTTGACAACGTTGCAATTGCACGCTGCTCAAAAGCAACTGTTCGGCCAGATGATGATTTCATCCGAACAGAAAGAAAACGGAACATTGACCATGGGCAAAAGCATGTTGCATTTCAATTGTTTCGATTCGATGGACGAAGTAGCCGCCAAAGTAATGCGTTACACGCCTGAATTGTTGCGTGAAATTGCCAACGAAATCCTCGATCCTGCTTCGATGTCGATGTTGATCTACAAATAAAGAATAGATTCAGGTCCCATATTGAACAATAAATCCAGAATGCTTAGGTTGGGCTGAAATCCAAATTTACGGTCGAAGACCTGATAGTATGGCTCTGATTTAAACATTGGATCCACCTCTTCAGCCCTTTTTTTAGGATGAATGCGATTCCTCAGATCAACCCATTCATCGGGCATTTCCTGATCTGGAATGTAACGGGTCGTTTTTTCAGAATGGGATTCTATTTCCAACAACTCGCACATCTTTTCACGAATTTCTTCGTTGAAATCGAATAAAAAGCTTGGTTTCTTGATAAAGAAGGCTCGAAGGTCATCGGCATAATATTCAAAGAATGGGCTGGAGTTATAGGCCGACTCGATACTGTTCCAATGTAGGTGCTGCCAATTCCCATGGTCTGATAGTCGTACATCTCTGATGTTCGTTTTTTCTGTATTCCCTTCTATGGGAAGTGAAAGCGTCATAGGCCCATTGGCTGTTCCGATGATGCAACGGTTGCGCCATGTCTGCTTGAGGTAATGTTCACAAGTTTCCACTACGGTCAATTCACTTCGCCTCCAGTGCCAATAATATTGAATGGGTGCAAAATAGGCCGTTGAGAATAGAGTCGCTTTCATTGGATTGTTTTCGGGTACAAAGTTAGTTCAAAAGATGTATATTCGTAATCTCAATACAAAACACAACAAAGAATTTAAAAGGTACCGTAATGGAATATAGAAGACTTAGCAATACCGATCTTGACTTATCGGTTGTGACCTTTGGCGCTTGGGCAGCCGGAGGAATGATGTGGGGAGGTACCAATCACCAAGCATCCATCGAAGCCATGCGTGCATCTTACGATCTGGGAGTCACTACATTTGATACGGCTCCTGTTTATGGCATGGGTTACAGCGAACAGTTGGTCGGCGAAGCTATCAAGGGCATTCCCCGTGATAAAGTTCAGATTTTGACCAAATACGGTTTGAGTTGGAATAGTACTCAAGGCGAATATTACTTTGACACTGTCAGCAATGAAGGCAAGCCCGTACGGATATTCAGAAATGCTCGTAAAGAGGTGATTATAAAGGAATGTGAGACCAGCTTGAAAAATTTGGGAACCGATTACATCGACCTATACCAAATCCATTGGTCGGACCCTACGACACCGGTAAACGAAACGATGGAGGCAGTAGCCAAATTGATGGAACAAGGCAAGGTTCGTTATGCGGGTGTTTGCAATTACTCCGTAGAACTGATGAAAGAGGCTTCCAAGTACGTTCCGATTGTTTCCCAACAGGTTCCGTACAGCATGGTTAAAAGAGGAATCGAGGCAGAAATTTTACCCTATTGTCTACGTCAAGGAATAGGCATTTTGGCATACAGCCCTCTTCAACGCGGGTTGTTGACCGGGAAAATGCACCCGGGTCATACGTTTGAGACTAATGACAGCCGAATTGGTCAGGTTTGGTATAAGAATGAGAACTTGAAGCTGATAAACGCTTTCCTTAAAAAAATAGAGCCGCTGGCAATAAGTAAAAATGCATCAATTGGTCAGTTGGTTATTCGTTGGACTTTGGAGCAACCGGGCATCACCATTGCTTTGGTGGGGGCTCGCAATGTCGACCAGGCCGTCCAAAATGCTGGTGCGGCTCAAGTTGCATTGAGTTCGGAAGAGGTTGCTTTCATCTCCTCTGAACTTCAAACATTGTATTTGATTTCTTAAACGATTTTTTATTCACTTCTAAATATCCCATCATGTTTTCACCGCAAACATATCAGCAGCGCCGCGATCTTCTGTGTCAAAAAACAGGTTCAGGCTTAATCCTCCTGCCCGGCAGCAAAGAGGCTTCCATGAATTATACTGAAAATACCTATCCTTTTCGCCAAAACAGTCATTTTGTCTATTTCGTGGGAATAGACCAGCCGGATTTGTTTGTGGTGATTGATGTGGATGCACGCAAAACCATCCTTTTCGGCAACGAATTGTCAATGGACGACATCATCTGGACAGGACCCATGCCCAGTCTGAGTGATCAAGCCTTGGAGTCGAGCATTACGGAAGTGTTGCCGACCTCCGCTTTAAACGATTGCATCAAAAAGGCTCAGAAACTGAACCGCCCCATCCACTTCCTGCCACAACACAGAGCTTGGTCAATGCTTCAACTGGAAGCATTGACAGGCATTCCCGCCCTACAACTGAAAGCTAGCGCTTCTGATAAACTGATACGTGCGGTCGTGTCTTTGCGTTCAATCAAAAGTGCCGATGAAATCGTTGAAATCGAGAAGGCTGCTGCCGTTGGTTATGCGATGCATCTGACCGCCTTGAAAATGGCATTGCCTGGAGAAACGGAACGTACTATTGCCGGTTTTATCGAAGGAATCGCTCTATCCAAATGTAGAGGATTGTCCTTTCCCACAATCTTGTCTCAGCGTGGCGAAGTCTTGCATGGTCACAGCCATGGTGGAACGCTTGAAAAAGGACGCCTCATGCTTTGCGATGCAGGTGCAGTTTCATTGGAATATTATGCGAGCGACTTTACACGAACAGCGGTCGTAGGCGGAACATTCTCTTCCCAGCAACGGGACCTTTATCAAATGGTATTGGATGCCAACAACAGAGCGTTTCAATTAATCCGACCAGGCATACTTTATAGGGATGTTCATATAGCATCTGCAAAAGTATTGGCTGAAGGGCTGAAGTCCATCGGCATATTGAAAGGTAACGTTGATGAGGCGGTAGCTGCTGGAGCACATGCACTCTTTATGCCTCATGGATTGGGTCACATGATGGGTCTGGATGTGCATGACATGGAAGATTTGGGTGAAAATCACGTTGGTTACGACGAAGAAATATCCAGAAGCACTCAGTTCGGTTTACGCAGCTTGCGCCTTGGTCGGCGCCTTCAGTCTGGATTTGTATTGACTGTAGAACCAGGTTTGTATTTCATGCCCGAATTGATTCAAAAATGGGAAGCCGAAAAAATCCTGCCCGAGTTCGTGAATTACGATCGCGCCAAACAATTTATAGGAACGGGTGGCATTCGTTTGGAAGATGATGCGATTGTGACCGAGTCCGGCTGTCGGATGCCTGGTAAGAGACTCCCCATTTCACTTGAAGAAATTGAAGCGCTGTATTAGATTTTTTCCAGAAAGCGTTTGCCGGATGGTGAAATCAACATCATCCAAGCCTTGCCTATGATGAATCGTTCCGGCAACAGTCCAAAACTTCGGCTGTCGTTTAAATAACCTTGATGGTCGTTGATGAGGAAATAATAGTTATCCTTAAACGTATGAAAACGAATCTTGTGTCCGTTCCTCCATACGTAGCCCAGGGAATCTTCCTTCAATTGAATGCCTTCGTATTGATTGATGAGTTTTCCATACAACCTAAACGTACTGTCATTCATTTCTACCTTCGTCCCCTTTGCAGGTATCAGGATTTTCTTTTCATCAAAACTGGAAACCCGAAGTTTCAGCTCAAGATCGACCTGTGACTTGACCCTATAAAGGCAAAGCCATTCGTGCCGAGTCAGGTATACATATCCTGAGTCTTTTTCCTGATAGATGGGGCGCTGGAATTTGCAGGCTTTCATGACCTGAATCAGGGTTTTCTGAAGTGACAATGGAAAGCTATAGCAGAAGGAAACATCCTGATGTCGGTTTACTTTTTTTCCATCGATGATGGTCTTTCCTTTGCTCAGGTAAAATAGTTCACCTGGAAGGCCGACACAGCGGCTCAGAAGAATGGGAGCCTGATCGATGCTTTGCACCGATGTAGGATCATTAAACACCAACAAGTCATTTCGTTTTATTGATCCAAGAGCAGGACAGCGTTTGGGATCATCACCCAGCTTGAGGTAACTTTTTCTCCCGAATAGACTGTCAGGGGCAAACGGGATACCCACAGAGACGGGCATACGAGCTCCAACGGACCATTTCTCCACAAAAAGCCTGTCTCCTGTCTCCAGACCGTCAGACATTGCTTGGCTGGCCACCCGTATCGTCTCAAAAAGGAAGACGCGAATGGTCAATGCCAGCAGTACGGCACTAAGTAGGATCAGAATCCATTGCCTGGTTTTCATGGAGTCCCAAAATTGTGTTTTTAATAAGCTTTTTTGAAGAACCTTTTCCAACGGATTTTACCATCGAAAATGCCTCTGTCTTTGTCGAGAGACAACCAAACGAGCAGCGGTTTCCCGACAATATGGTCTTCGGGTACAAAGCCCCAAGCTCTGGAGTCTGCCGAGTTGTGTCGATTGTCACCCATCATCCAGTAATAATCCATTCCAAAGGTATAGGTTGTGGCAGGTCTGCCGTCTATAATTGCCTTACCGTTACGAACATCCAGACTATGACCCTCATAGTTGTGGATGACGCGGGAGTAAAGCAGCAAATTCTGATGAGTCAATGCAATCGATTGACCTTTTTTCGGAATGTATAGCGGTCCGAAATGATCCCTCCTCCATTTGATTTCAGGGCTTAAAGGGTAAGTCAGACCACCAATGTTTGCATTGCCTCCAATGACATCTGCCTCTATGATGAGGGTGTCTATTGTTGGGTTATTCCGCATCTTTTCAACAACTTCCCTCGTTGCAGGAAATTCATAAATGGGGTTCATATTTCCGTTGGCATCCTTATGGAAGGGTAAAGCAGAGACCCTATAATCATTCTGAGCCAGTATGTTCCTGTCTTCTTTGCTGATGCCCCATTTGCGGAATTGGTCATCGGTAATGTAGGAGCCCTTTGTTTGGACAAAATAGTTGTACTGTACGCCCGGTTGGTCCTCGATGGGTTTCCCGTCAATCAAAACAACATTGTCCTTAATCTGAATGGTTTCACCTGGCAAACCGATGCAGCGTTTTACATAATTTTCGCGACGATCGACGGGGCGAAAAAGTATTTTCCCAAATTCTTCCGGATGTGCCTTTATGTATTGTCCAGCAATCTCCGTTGTGACATTGTTTTGCTCCGCAATAATGTAACAAAGAGAGTAGAAGTCCGGGTTCGAATATTTGGGATTGGCTGGTACAGTATCGCCTGCTGGGAAATTAAACACGACGATATCGTTTCGTTTCACGTGTGTTAGTCCCGGAACTCGCTTGTATCCCCAAAGTGGCTTATCGGAATAGGACTTGCAGTTTAGGATGGGCAGCGTGTGATGTGCTAAAGGAAAGGCTAGTGGTGTGTTCGGAACTCGAGGGCCGAAATCAACTTTACTGACAAACAGAAAATCGCCTACCAAAAGGGACTTTTCGAGAGAAGAAGACGGTATCTGATAATTTTGGAAAAAATAGATGTTGATGATATAGACGGCCACCATCGCAAAAACGATGGCATCAACCCAATCCATGACACTCTTGAACGTCTTGTTTTTAGATGTTTTCCAAAAACCCCAGGGTAGCAAGCGGGTGACATAGAGATCTAAAAAGAAGGGTAGTGCCAACAGCCACCAACCACTGCTGGTCCATATTGAAAACAAGATGGTGATCACTACCCAGATGGAACAGCGAATCCATTTGGCAGGACTGGCGGAAAACCGATTTTTTAAAGGAGTGCTCATGGGGCAACTATTTTTTAAAAGTAAATGTAAATTAAAAACCCAATAGGTCGGACATTCCGATGAATCCTTTTTTTCGGGAAGTGAATTCTGCAGCGAGTACAGCACCCAAGGCGAAACCTGCCCGACTTTTAGCATCGTGTGCGATGGTGATGGTGTCCACCTCCGACTCCCAAGTGACTTCGTGGAATCCTGGAACCAAACCGGTTCTTTCAGAAGCGATGACCAATTCTTCTGGAGCGCTAGCTACTTCTTTCACCCAAGATGTTTTACGGTCCAAGTTTTCCAATATCCCTTCGGCTAAGGTAATGGCCGTCCCGGAGGGTGCATCCAATTTCTGTGTATGGTGCACTTCTTTTAAACGAACGTCATAAACGGGAAAGGCGTTCATCATTGCTGCCAGTTTTTTGTTCAACGCAAAAAACAGGTTGACGCCCAAACTGAAATTTGATGCATAAAAAAACGTCTGGCCGTTTTCGCAGGCAGCCTTGACTTCAGCTACACGCTCCAACCAGCCTGTCGTACCAGAGACAACAGGAACATTGGCCTTGAAGCATCTGCGGTAATTATCCAAAGCGGTTTCGGGACAGGTGAACTCGATGGCCACTTCAGCCGAACGGAATTTATCCGATTGAAAATCTTCGGGGTTGTCAATGTCGATGGTGCATACGATTTCGTGCCCGCGTTCAAGAGCGATTCGTTCGATTTCATGGCCCATTTTGCCATATCCGATCAGAGCAATCTTCATAAAATGTTGTTAATTTGCGAATCCAAGGGTCAAAGATACAGAAAAAATTAGCCAGGCACCTTTAAGATTGCCCTCTAACTGTTAAAAAAGCCCAAGCTCTTACCAAAACGTAGTCAAATTACTCGTACCTTTGCGTCATAGGATCAGAAGACTATGATAAAAACAAACGCATTTTTTGGTTTGGCACTACTTGCCTTGACCCTTCTCTCGGCTTGTGCCAGTACGGGCACTCCTGGAGGAGGACCAAAAGATGAGACTCCACCCAAACTCATCGGCTCTCTGCCAATGGAGAATGAAGTTAATTTCGATAAAAAACGTATCGAAATTTCCTTTAACGAACTGATAACTTTGAAGTCCCCATCGGATAAAGTCATCGTTTCACCACCGCAAAAATTGTCGCCAATAGTTAAAAGTGTCGGTAACAAGGCTGTCGTCATTCTGGCAGACAGCCTGATTCCAGCAACAACATATACGATTGATTTTACGGATGCCATCGTCGATTTTAATGAAGGAAACAAATTCGGAGATTATGCTTTTTCTTTTTCTACGGGAAATCATATAGACTCCATGCGGATTTCCGGAAATTTAATCGATGCATCCAATCTGAACCCTTTGAGTGGAATCATCATCGGTACTCATTCCAATCCGGTAGACAGTAGCTTTAGAAAGCTGGCTTTTGAGCGGATTACAAAATCGACAAAGGGTGGTCGTTTTGTCCTGAAGGGATTGCCTGTTGGACCTGCCAATGTTTATGCCTTGGACGATAAAAACCGGGACTATCGCTTTGACCAACCCGGTGAAGCGATTGCATTTGCAGACTCTGCATTGGTCCCATGGACCGAACCTTGTACACGAAACGATACGGTTTGGAAAGACTCCGTCACGGTAGATACCATTTTGGTCAGACCAATAACCTGCTTCAAGCCTGACAATGTGGTTCTCCGATATTTTAAGGAAGAATTCGGCCGTCAATATTTGGCTAAAAAAGAACGTGCCCCACGCAATAAGATCAATCTAACCTTCGGGTATAAATCCGAAACGTTGCCTTCCTTGACATTGGTTGGTAAAGAGGTGAAAAACTGGTATATTCTTGAAAAGAATCCGACGAATGACACGCTTTCATACTGGATTACCGACACCTTGGTGACGCAAGCCGACACCATGAAAATCAAGTTAGACTATCTCAAGACGGACTCCTTGAATAAGTTGAGTCCATGGACAGATACGTTGACTTTGATTTCAAGATCATTCAAACCAAAAGTCATTCCTAACAGAAAGGTAACAAGCAAAGAAGCAAAGAAGGAAGATGTCAAGCCTGTGCATGCACCTGCTATTCCTCCACTTGATCTTAAATCGAACATTCAGGGTACGATGGATGTTTATTGCAAACCACGTTTTGAGATTGAAGAACCCCTATTGTCAATGAAAGATTCACCGGCTCAATTGTACCAAAAGAAGGACACGGTTTGGGTCAAAACGGCATTTCGATTTTATAGAGATACCCTTACTGTAAGAGACTTGCTATTAGATGCCAAATGGCAGTTTGATATGGAGTATAAGTTTGAGATCGATTCTGCTGCCATTAAAGGCATTTACGATAAGGTGAACAATCCGTATAGTCAAACTTTCAAGATTCGGGCAGAAGATGAATATTCACGCCTCATAGCCAAAATCAGCGGTCTTCATTCCTCAGGTTTTGCCGAACTGCTTGACAAGTCCGACAAGGTGGTACGTAGGCTTCAGATTGAAAAAGGTGTAGCGGATTTCAAATACCTGGCTCCTGGAACGTATTTTCTGCGTGCCATTGATGATCGCAATGGTAATTTCAAGTGGGATACCGGAAGTTTTGCAGAAAAACGACAGCCTGAAAACGTATACTACGACTCGAAGGCGTTGGTCTTACGTGCCAACTGGGATGTGGACGAAGTATGGAATGTGCTTGAGACCCCTATATTGGAGCAAAAACCTAAAGAGTTGCTCCAAAAAGATAAAGAGAAGAATTGATCGTGAAAGAACGTTTGCTTTTTGGCCTGATGCTGTTTTGCTTGCCTTTTTACGGGTATGCACAATACCTGTGTTCGGTCAGCACCGACTTGATGGTTCCTGGGGAGCACTTGGAGTATCAACTTTATTACAATGTCGGATTTGTTTGGATTCCTGCCGGAACCTGTGAATTCCATGTTCGAAGTGCCATATACAACAAAAAACCAGCCCTTCAGCTTTCTGCACAAGGTAGGTCTCAAAAATCATTCGATGCTTTCTATCGGGTTCGCGACACGTTGATTTCTTATGTGGATTCGGAATCCCTCTATCCATATAGAGCCTTCAAGTATACGCACGAAGATAACTGGAACGGCATTGACGATTTTACCTTCCGAAAGGTCAACGGAGATTGGCACATTACGACCAGACTTAAACGAAAACATGGCTGGAAACAGGATGAGGAGTCCATCTCTACTCGGTGCGGTTTTGATATTGTCACCAGCATTTACCGACTGCGCTGTTTTGCCAGCCCGGATATGTACACCAAAGGCAAGCGACTCGATATCCCAGTACGTTTGGATGACGGAGAATATGTTGTCCATCTGACCTATCTTGGAAAGGAGCGTGTAAAACTCTATGGAGATGGTTACTACAATGCAAACGCTTTTACACTCAGCATGATAGAGGGTAAGATATTCAAACGAGAAGATGTGCTGAAGATGTGGATTTCTGATGACAAGAACCGTATTCCACTTCTAATCGAATCCCCTATTCGTGTGGGATATGTTAAAGCAGTTTTCAGAAGTGGGGTGAATACGAAATATCCGGTTGTTCAAGCGGGTCCCAAATAAACTTATTTCAGCAATTTCCACTCAAAACCGTCTTTGGTATCCTTGATTTCAAAACCAAGTGTAGTCAATTCATTCCGAATTTTATCTGAAGTTGCCCAATCTTTATTAGCTTTTGCCTCCATCCGCATGTTCAATAACAGATCAATGGCGCCTTTGTAGCCTTCCCCAGTCGATTGGGAGGCCTTTTCATCCAATCCCAATCCTAGTATGTCAACGATGAAGCGTTCAAAGACTTCTTTCAGCTCCTTCAGGTCTTCTGGATTGATGGTCGCTTTACCGTCGCTGATCAGATTGATGCTTTTGCTGACATCAAAAAGTTGAGAAATTACGATGGGACTGTTTAAGTCGTCGTTCATTGCTTCAAAACAGCGTTCCCGAAGTCCCTTCGTGTCCACTGTAGATGTCGCTGAGGCCGTGATCTTATTCAAGCGGACATAGGCATCCATCAGGCGATCCAATCCTTTTTCGGAAGCCTGGAGCGCCTCGTTGCTGAAGTCGACGGTGCTACGGTAGTGGGCTTGTAAAATGAAGAAACGGATGGTCATGGGGCTGTATGCCTGAGTCAAAGCAGGGTGCTTTCCTTCAAAGAATTCCTCTAAGGTGATGAAATTCCCCAAGGATTTGCCCATCTTTTGCCCGTTGATGGTAATCATATTGTTGTGCATCCAAGTATGAACTGTCTCATGACCCAGTGCCCCAACAGATTGTGCAATTTCGCATTCATGGTGGGGAAACATCAGGTCCATACCACCACCATGGATGTCGAACTCTTCACCTAGATAACGGGTGCCCATGGCTGAACATTCCAAATGCCAACCTGGGAAACCATCGCTCCAAGGTGAGGGCCAACGCATGATATGCTCCGGGGCCGCCTTTTTCCAAAGGGCAAAATCCACGCTGTTGCGCTTTTCGGATTGACCATCCAACTCTCGACCGGTAGATAGTAGTTCGTCGATGTTTCGACCAGAGAGCTTGCCGTAATGATGAGTCTTGTTGTATTTTTCAACGTCAAAATAGACAGAACCTTCGCTTTCGTAGGCCCAACCGTTTGCAAAGATCTTCTTGATGAATTCGATTTGTTCAATGATGTGACCCGAAGCGTGGGGCTCAATGCTGGGGGGCAATACATGCAATGCCTCCATTGCCTGGTGATAACGATTGACGTAGAATTGAACCACTTCCATCGGCTCGAGCTGTTCAAGCCTTGCTTTTTTGCCAATTTTGTCCTCTCCTTCATCGGCATCGTTCTCCAAATGGCCCACATCTGTTATGTTCCTCACATAGCGAACTTTATATCCTATGTTGGTCAGATATCGAAACAATAGGTCAAATGTGATTGCCGGTCGGGCGTGACCCAGATGGGCATCACCATAAACGGTAGGGCCGCAGACATAAAGTCCGACACGACCTTCATGAATGGGTTTAAATACTTCTTTCTTACGATGTAGGGTATTGTAAAGGACTAAATCGTTCTGCATAAGGGGTCAATTAATAAACTAAAGTAGGGTGAAACGATAGGGACGAATGGATATGAATCGGAGGAGGGGGCCTTCCGAACAACATCGCCATAAACCGGAGCAATTGGTCAAAACCAGTTTGTAATCGATACCTGCTTCGGTATCTTCGAGTGGAATGATGTCATCATCCGTTCCTCCAATAGGAATAAATTCAAAGAACATGCTCAAATCAAGCAACAATAGGAAGGAGGGGTCAGTCGGGTCATCCTGGATGCCAAACAAACCTTCGGGTGTGCAATATGATGCTTGTTGGATGAGGCCATCCGGTAAAAAAGATTTTGATTCCTCTAGTTGTGCTGAATTCATTGGCCCACGAACAAACAGAACCTCCGCTTCAGGCCATAAATCCTTTAGTGCGATCTTTCCTGTTTTACGGTAGGCTTTTTTCAAAATTTCTTGCAATCGTTGCGAAGTCCCTTTGAAACTGGTCACTTTCTGACCCAATGCTTCCTTTAACACCAATTCGATGGATGGATTTCCGTCTTTATCGTCTCCAACTCGCTTTGGTAAATTGAATAAGGAGTTTAAGAACGGTTCGTTTTCGCGTAGAAGAGCATGCAGCTCATTCATGCAGGGTAAATCAATACCATTCCCTACATTTGCTGAATAACCCTCGAGTAACTTGCTTCCTGGGTTTTTGCTGATGTGGATGGTGTAACTATCGCTGATGCCCTGCTGAAAAGTTTCTTCGATGGCTTGTGCCGTAATGGGTACTAAACTATCGTTCATCGAACTGATCACATCTTTGGGAATCCCTGGCCAGATGAGGTCCGTTTCACCATTGCTCATCCTTTCCAAATAGGGTTTCAAGTCCGAAATCCGTTGAATGGGAAGCCTTTCCCTGAATTCTTGATAACTGAAAATGGACTTGAAATCGTGCTTTTTACCCCATTCGGTTTCTGCGGCCTCCAATAAAAGGTTGGACAGTTGTTCACTTTGTATATCGGAGGCATTCTGAGCAAAGTCCAGAATTTCCCCAAAGCGATCTTTGAGGTATATACCGTATAATCCTGACAATAAATCCATGGGGTTTCACGTTTCGGTCAACAGTTCCAAAAATAGTTATTTTTTCGCAGTTTTGGACCAGTAAAGGGGTGAAAACTTTAAAACAATGGCTAAACCCGCTCGTCTGCTTCCGGCTTTGTTTTTTCTTTCAATAATTCCGCCAAGTTGGCTGAAGGGTCTTGAATATAGGTGAGCGCTTCTTTGGCGGCTTTTTGTTGAGACTCTTTCTTAGATAATCCTTCGCCTTGTCCGAAGCTGATGCCGTTGATGAGTGCGACTGCTCTGAAGCGAGGCCCCTTAGGGGTGCTTTTGCTTAGTTCAGTCATCAGGAATTCTGCAGTCAGTTTTTCCTGCTGACTCCATTCCAACAACACCGATTTGAAATTCTCTTCCGTACTGACCACGCCTTCGAGATCGATATGGCGTTCCAATATTTTCTTTTCCAGGAAACGTTTGCAGCGTCTATATCCCTGATCAAGGTAAATGGCTCCGATCAAAGCTTCCAAAGCGTTGCCGTAGATGGAATGATGGTTATCGGGGCTTGAAGTGGTAGAAGAAAGAATTAAGGTATTCAGTCCCAATTCCATGGCAATCTTGTTCAAGCTTTGGCGTTGAACAATCTTAGCTCTTGTCTTGGTTAGGAACTCTTCATCTGCAGCAGGAAACTGCTTGAACAGAATGTCGGCTACGATAACGTTTAGCACCGCATCACCTAGATATTCCAGGCGCTCGTTGTTAATCAGCAGCCCATCATTCGTACGAACTGACACTGATTTATGCCTGAGGGCCTGTTGATACAATTCCAGTTTTACTGGATAAAAACCCAGAATGCGGTGAAATAACAAATAAGGCTCCTTCTGTTGAACAGTCAGGAGCCTTATTTGAATGAATAGGTCTGAAATCAAGCGTTTGGCTTCCATTTCTTTACGATGACACTAGCGTTGTGGCCACCGAAACCGAAAGTATTGGACAATGCTGCCCTTACTTCGCGTTTGCAGGCTTTGTTAAACGTGAAATTCAGTTTATAGTCAATTTCCGGATCTTCATCGCCCTCCGTGAAGTTGATCGTGGGAGGGATGATGTCGTTTTGTACAGCCAAGACACAAGCCATCGCTTCTATTGCACCGGCGGCACCCAAGAGGTGACCCGTCTGTGATTTGGTAGAACTAATGTTCAAGTCGTAAGCTGACGGTCCAAAAACGGCTTTGATCGCTTTCGTTTCAGCGATGTCACCAAGCGGGGTTGATGTACCGTGAACGTTGATATAATCGATATCGGAAGGTTGCATTTCGGCATCTTCGAGTGCATTTTTCATCACATTTAAAGCACCCAATCCATCCGGATGAGGAGCTGTCATGTGATGTGCATCGGCAGACATGCCCACACCGGCGATTTCAGCATATATCTTGGCGCCACGTGCCAAAGCATGTTCGAGTTCTTCCAGAATCAGGGCGACTCCGCCTTCTGCTATGACAAATCCATCACGGCTCTTGCTGAAAGGGCGAGAAGCGGTCAAATAATCGTCGTTGCGGGTAGAAAGGGCATGCAACGCATTAAACCCACCTACACCGGATGCAGTAATGGCTGCTTCGGAACCACCGCAAACAAACGCATTCGCTTTACCCAAACGAATTAGGTTGAAAGCATCTGCAATGGCGTTGGATGAAGAAGCGCAAGCGGAAACGGTACAGAAATTTGGGCCTCTGAAACCATACATAATGGAGATATGTCCGGCTGAAAGGTCAGAAATCATTTTCGGAATGAAAAACGGGCTGAAACGTGGGGTTCCATCTCCGTTAGCGAAATCTATGACTTCCTGCTCAAAAGTTTCTATTCCTCCAATACCAGCACCCCAGATGACTCCGATGCGGTCGAGGTCTTCTTTTTCGGTGTCCAGTCCTGAATCTTCAATGGCTTCCTTGGCACAAATGACCGCATATTGAGCAAATTGATCGTATTTGCGGGCCTCTTTTCTGTCAAAATGGTCACCTTGATTGAACTCTTTAACTTCGCAGGCAAATTTTGTTTTAAACTTTGACGTGTCAAAGCGCGTAATAGGCCCGGCACCGCTTACACCCTTGATCAACGATGCCCAAGTATCGGTCACGTTGTTGCCCACGGGTGTAATGGCTCCAAGGCCTGTTACGACAACTCTTTTTAATTCCATACGTAAATTGCCTTATTATTTGGCAACAGCTTCGATATGAGCAATCGCTTCACCTACAGTGGTGATTTTTTCTGCTTGATCATCGGGGATAGAGATTCCGAATTCTTTTTCGAATTCCATAATCAGTTCCACAGTGTCAAGTGAGTCTGCGCCCAAGTCGTTGGTGAAAGAGGCTTCCGGAGTAACTTCAGTTTCTTCAACGCCTAATTTGTCAACGATAATGGCTTTTACTTTTGCAGCAACATCAGACATAACGGTCATTTTTTAGGTTAATAATTAAATCTAATTCGTAATTTTGCGGCACAAAGGAACGAATAAAAAATGGAATTCACCTACTAATTTATTCGAAAAGTGCAATATATTGCACAAAAAGGCGAACTCTGTGCAAGGAAAAACTCAAATTTAAGGCAATATGATACCTATCCGTTTAGCCATTTTAGCCTCTGGATCTGGTTCCAATGCAGAGAACATCATCCAATTTTTTGCTTCAGAAAATCGGGTGGAAGTAGGTATTATCATTTCAAACAAGGCTGAGGCTCAGGTTCATCAGCGTGCAACGCGATTGGGAGTTCCCTCCGTCACTTTTTCCCGAGAAGCGCTTTCAGATGGTTCAGCGCTGGTCCAGATGCTTAAAAAAGAACAAATTGATTTTATCATTTTGGCAGGATATCTTATGAAAATTCCCGTCGAGCTGATTGATGCATTTCCAAACCGAATTGTCAATATACATCCTGCATTATTGCCGCAATTTGGAGGAAAAGGCATGTATGGAAATCGTGTTCATCAGGCAGTCGTTGATGCAAAAGTGCAGGAATCGGGCATTACAATTCATTTGGTGAACGAAAACTACGACGAGGGCTCCATTGTTTTTCAAGCCAAATGTACCGTGCGTCCGGATGATTCAGCTGATGATGTCGCAGCCAAAGTTCACGATTTGGAGTACAGGTATTACCCTCAAATCATAGGGCAACTGCTGCAAAAAGAATTTAACTGGTAAACTATTCCCGGTATTCGTCCGTGTTGCTAATTTCAGTACGGGCTGGTGTTTGAAATCCGAATGCACGGAGCAATTCTGCATCGGCTTCCGCCAAGTTCAGCACTCGGAAAGCCTTATATTCTCTGCGAAAGACATATTTTCCACGGATTTCCTCAAATTTCTCAGGTGACTTCTTCAGCACTTCGGTATCCTTGATGGGATCGTAGGCATATAGTAAAGCGGATTCAATCTTGTGCGGACTATTTTTGTGGATCTTTAGGACTGGCTCGTCGGGTATAGGCAACTCCAGGCTTATCTTTGGAGGCATATTCAACTCTAAGAAAATGTTCAATTGTTCTACGACAGTGCGTGTTGCATTTGCTTTTCCATCGGAAGAGTATCCAGCAATATGGGGGGTGGCAATAAGCACACTTTGAAGGAGTTCCAAATCGATTTCCGGCTCATTTTCCCAACAATCAATGGCACAGTCAATTACTTTTCCTTCATGGATGGCCTTCTTAAGTGCTTCTGTTTCTAGGATGCTACCACGTGAGGTGTTGATCAGAAATACGGGTTTCTTTAGTTTGGCAAAGAAATTGGCATCAGCCATATGCCAGGTTTTATCAGGCCCTTCCTTTTCCAAATTCGGATGAAATGTAATGATGTCACAGTCGGACTGAATGCGGTCCAAGTTGATGAAATTCTTTTCACCTTCATTTCGTGCACGAGGAGGGTCGTTTAGCAAGACATTCATACCCAAAAGGCGGGAACAACGTTCCACTTTTTGCCCGCATTGTCCAACACCAATAATACCGATGGTCTTTTCTGCTGGGTTGAAGTTGTATTTGCGGGAAAAACAAAGGATGCTTGAAATTACGTATTGAGCAACCGCTCTGGCATTGCAACCTGGAGCATTCACCCATTTGATGTTCTTGACAGCACAATAATCGGTGTCGATATGGTCGAAGCCAATTGTCGCCGTTCCGATGAAACGGACCTTTGTGCCTTCCAGCAACTCTCTGTTACAAAGGGTGCGCGTACGGATCAGGAGGGCATCTGCATCCAAGAGGTCTTCTTTACGGATTTCTTTACCAGCAAGATAAACTACTTCGGCGTAAGGCTCAAGAAGGCCTTTTAAATAAGGGATCTTATTGTCTGCAACAATTTTCATAGGGACGATTGAACACAAAAAATCGGGTGACAAAGGTACTTAAACTTTTTGAATAGGCATCCGTATGCTATTTTTATATGTGGTAAAATGAACGTATATTTGTAGTAAAATGTAATAATCTTGATTTTATGACCTTCAGTGAACTATCCAATCGCATCTTTATAGAGTCGACCCGACTTTATCATGTAACTGATCATGTTGACGCTCCATTTACGAATGCATATACCCCAGGGACTATCGAAAATGATTTGTTTTTAAAAAATTGGATTGATGCAGTTCAATGGCATTTGGAAGATATCATCCGTTTGCCAAACATTGATCCGGTGGAGGCATTGGCACTTAAGAGGCGCATAGACAAGTCAAATCAAGACCGTACCGATTTGGTAGAACGAATTGATAGTTTCTTTTTCGAGAAATTTCAAAATATCAAAGTTATTCCCGATGCTGTCATAAATTCGGAAAGTCCTGCTTGGGCCATCGACCGTTTATCAATACTGATTTTGAAGATTTGGCACATGCGCGTAGAGGTGGATCGAGTTGATGCAACAACCGAGCATCGGCAACAATGTCTTCAGAAGTGGGAAACACTTAATGAACAGTGCCGCGATCTTTCTTCTGCCATTGACCAATTGTTGGCTGATATTGAAGCAGGTAGACGATACATGAAGGTATATAAGCAAATGAAAATGTATAACGACCCTTCTCTTAACCCGAGTTTGTACACAAACAAATAATATGGCGAGAGTTTTGGTGATACGGCTTTCCGCTTTGGGTGATGTGGCGATCTCTGTTCCCCTTGTTAAAGCATTAGCCGAGCAGTATCCTGAGCATGAGTTCATCATGGTCTCACAACCCATGATGGCAGGCCTTTTCGATTCTTGCCCATCCAATGTCACTTTTAAGCCAGCAGCCATTAGAGGAGCACATAAAGGTTTTTTTGGACTTTACAGGTTGTACCGTGAAATTGGCTACCGAAACGTGGATGTCATTTGTGATATGCATGACGTCTTGCGAAGTCGAATAATTTGTCTCTTTTTTTCACTTCATCGATTGCCTGTTTTTCGTATCAATAAAGAACGAACCCAACGACGATTGTTGACTCGTCGATATAATAAAATAGTTCGTCCTCTCAAAACATCCTTTGAACGTTATCGGGATGTTTTTGCTTGTGCTGGCTTATCTCTGAATTATTTTGATTTCAGACCTAAAATGGAACCTTCTAAATCTTATTTGCCAGAAATGGAGTTATTGTATGGCCCGAAACAAACAATTTGGCTTGGCTTTGCACCTTTTGCGCGGCATTTAGGTAAAATCTACCCACTAGAAAAAACGGAGATTGTATTGGCTCATTTTGCTACAGATGCACGATTTAAAGTCTTTTTGTTTGGGGGAGGGCAGTCAGAAATCGAGCAAATGAAGACATGGAAGGAGCACTTCCCTTCGCTTGTAATGCCTGATAGAATTACACTAAAAGAAGAAGTTAGACTTATCGGTTGTATGGATTTGATGTTTGCAATGGACTCTGCTAACATGCATTTGGGCTCACTCGCTCATACTCCAGTAGTATCCGTTTGGGGATCAACACACTATTTCGCTGGCTTCTATGGCCTTTTTCAGGCAGATCGCAATAGAATTCAATTGGATTTATCATGCCGCCCTTGTTCCATTTTTGGGAATAAGCCCTGTTTTAGGAACGATTACGCTTGTTTAAATGGCATTTCTCCGGACACAATCATAAAACGCATTGAAGAGGAGGTAGGCATATGAAAATGCAGTTAAACTCGAGTTATCTGAATTTGGAAGAATTTATCAATTGCTTGCCTATCACCTTTCAAACAAAAGGCGAAACCATTTATAAAAGCAGGAATGAACTTAAAAAGTTTGAATATCAAGGACTTTGCCTTAATGTAAAACGGTACTGTAAACCTATATGGTTGAACCGTATTGCTTATACTTTTTTCCGAAAATCGAAAGCTAGAAGGGCGTATGAAAATGCTTTGATGCTACTTGATAAGGGTTTTGAAACACCAATGCCAATAGCCTATTTGGAAATACAAGAAAATGGCTTGCTTATTGATTCCTATTTCATATCGTTGCACTGCCCTTATACAAGACTTTTCAGAGAGTTTGCCGATGGTTCTGCCATTAACGGACGAGAAGAAATCATTCAAGAATTTGGAGTGCTGTTGGCACGTTTGCATGAAGCAACTATATTTCACTTGGATTTATCACCAGGGAATGTGCTTTTTGATAAGCTGTCCGATGGTTACCATTTTTCATTGGTCGATTTGAATCGAATGAAATTTAAAAAAATTCACATGAAAGATGGGTGTCGTAATTTCGAACGGCTTCGTGGTTGTGACGACTTTTTTAAATTGCTTGCGAGAACTTATGCTCTAGAACGCGGTTATGATGAGGATACGTGTATAAAATTGGTTTTGAAAGCTCATCAGAAAAGTCTCTTACATTTTAAGAGGAAAAGACTGTTGAAAAAAGCACTTTCCCGATAATCAACCCTTTTTAAGTAAGCTGGTTGGCTTGATCATTAAGCGGATCCAAGTCAGATGTGTTACATCCATTTTTGCAAAGGCCATACTTTTTGGTTTGATGAAGTCGTTAAACTCCTTGAAGACACCTAAAATTTGTTGATTTGAAAAGCCTCGACGAACCATTCTTCGGGTGAAACTGTGTTCCATATAGCTGATTTCTTTTTCGGTAAGTTCCTCGTTAGATATCGGTGCCAAACTAAAAGGCAGCCTGTTTCTCCATTTTCTCCAGAGTAAAAGTTGACTTTCAATCCAATTACGATCTAATTTCCCTTCAGAAAAATGTTCTAACAAGAGGTTGCTGATAATCCTATTCTCAAATCCTAAAGCATGAGCTTGTAAACTGATATCCAAATCATAACAATGGAATCCCTTGAAAGATAATTCGTCAAACCGGATGTTTTTAAAAAGCTCTTTCCTGCAAGCCATAAAAACACCGTCTATAGTTACGACCGATTGGGATAATTGATTGTTAAAACTCGCTCCCTCAAGTAATTCAGAGTAGCCTCGTCTCTTTTTGTATTGTAGGATATGGACGAAATGCAAACCAAAATTCCATTGAGCCGGCACCCTTGGTGCAAGAACCCCTCCGGCAACTCCGACCAAACCAAGAGGATTGGGGGTCAAATGTTCTAAGAGTATTCGCCCCCATTGTCTTGTATGAAATAATATGTCATCATGTATAAAGCATAATAAATCGTACTTCGAACGATCAATTCCTATATTGTAAGCTTTAAAAATGGATTGATTGTGTTGTGACCTGTCTACAATGATCAATTCATACTCCATTCCAATGGTTTCTCGAATATTATTTCGCAGATCCTCAGATATGTCGGCATCCCTGCTACAAATAATGATTGAAATCATACGTTCAGTGGTTTGTAGGATCAAGAGTTTCAATACCGTTTAAGCAATAGTAATGTCCATCTTTCTGTTTTTTATTCATCATTTTGGAATTTTCAATTTGATCATTCCATATCTCTCGATGATAGAGGTGGTAAACAACAGCTAAATTTCTGACAGAACGAAATTTGAAACCGGCCATCCTAAAACGCCAGGTAATATCTACATCTTCGCCTATTGCAGGTTTGAGATAATCCTCATCAAACCCGTTAATGGACAATATGTCATTTTTGTAGAAAGACATATTGCAACCACGTAGCTCTTTAATTTTCCGAAACCGGGCTAGCGGACCAAAAAGACCTTTTATGGAAATGAAAAATGATTCTTCAGGAAAGCGAATGCCTAACCTCTTGATTTTAAATAGGTTTCTAACTAAATAGTTATCGATATCTTGGTACGTTTTAACACCTTCTAAAAATTCTTGTGTGAGAGATGTATTTAGTTTTAATCGCTTACCACCAAGAATGTAACCCTCTCTGGACAATCGATAATGCATTTCCATGAATTTAGGATGTAATATGCAATCACCATCAACAAATACCAAATATTCAGATTTTGCAGCAAGGATGGCCTTGTTTAGAGCTTTGTTCTTTCGCCAGCCAACATCTTCTTGATGTAAGTGTTGCCAATTGTGTTTAAATGGGAAATGCCCTAAAAAATCTTGCATTTCTTGATATTCACCATCTTCTGAAATGATAATTTCAAAGTCATTCCACGATTGCTCGTTCACTGAAAGTAAAACGGCATTTAAAAAGGGAATATTTTTGTAAACAGAAATGATCAGTGAGGCTTTTGGCAAAGAAATAGTTTTCATCAAAAGATGTTCCTCGACTATTTCCCATTTGAAGTTGAGTGAAAGGCCTGTGTGCCAATTTGTCGTTCCAGCTCGCTTTTGATCCAAGAGGTCCATATTTTGCTGGGTATCACGCACCAATGTGTGGTATTCCGTTTGCCGGTCTATGGCAAGGTCAAACACTGGGAGCCAATAGGGGAGCTTAACTACCGGAATGGATGCTTTTTCGAGGGATTCAAAGAAATGGGTATCCTCAAATCCGTAGTTTCCACAGAAGATTTCGTCGTAACCGTTGAAATTGGTAAAGAGCGTCTTATTGATATAAAATAAATTACAGCCTGATGCTATTTTCTTCAATCCGCTAAATCGCCTGAACCTAAATAAGTCTTTGTATACAAATTTTCTATTAATTAGATATTTAAGCGTCCTCTCCGGGAAAATATGATCAATATCGGTCATCAACATCTTTTCTGTTTGAGCGTAATTGACCCCCAAGTTACGTGCACCACCTTGATTCCAACGAATGTCTGATGTGATACGCAATAAAGTGATGTTCATATTGAGAGCTTCGGGTAATTTTATCTTAATGGGCGAGCAATCATCTACCAGAATAAAGTGTATTTGGTCGAGTAGCGTTTGGTCGTATTTTGAATAATGTTGTAAAACACGATTGAGCGTATTATCATTCTTCTGATCGAAAAATAATGGAACGATGTAGCTTAAAACAGGCTTAGCCATAATTGTTATTTTTCAGTTCAAATTTAAAAATGGTTCGAGTTGTCTTTTTTAAATGATGCATACCAGTTTTTAACACGACTTCTGATTATCTCACGCTTGAACTTACCTGTCTTTGCTGGTAGTGAAAGTTCTCCCATCCAAGGTTCTCCCCGCCTAAGTACCATTTTCATGAAAACAGAGGATGTGATTCCCCATTTGCTTAAAAATTGTCTGGAGCCCTTATTTTTCTTAACTCTATTGGTTGACCTTGCTTCAAAATGATAGACCCGACTTTTGCTTATCCCTTTAAAATGGCGGACGCCTGCTTTCCATAGTTTGGCAGAGAAGTCGGGATCGGAGTATAATCCAGGTGAAAATTCGACACTGTAACCCCCAACAAGATCCCAAATGTCCCTATGAACAATGTTAAGTGGCCAAGTGCTTCCACTCCAATCATAATGAGGCAGATTTTCGAATTCTTCCAACAACCTTCTTTCTTCAAATTGTTCAACAGTCTGACCAAAGTCTGCAGGTGCTATGATTGCCTTGCACCAGAAGGGTCTTGGTTGAATGAGCGTTGAACTTAAAAAGAACTTATTATCAGACAAACTATCAATTTCGTCCATTAATGCCGCATCCCATCCGGGGCATACATACATATCATCGTTCACGAAAACGATGTATTCGGTTTCTACAAATGAGCGCATACCGTTTAATGCCCAGCAAACCCCAATATTCACCTTACTATGAGTTACCGTGACATTTTGAGTCTTTAGCCAGTCAAGGGTGCCATCATTTCCCTCATTTACATGAACAATTATTTGGTGGCTAAAAGTTGAATTTTGCCGTATGCTATGAATGCACAATTGAAGGAATGATACGTTATTCCATGTAGGGATAACAATTGAGAAACGATCATTGGCATTTAATGGTGCCTTTTGTACTAATTCGATCATATAAATCAGATAAGTGAAATTTTTAATTATCTGTACTTGCTTAAAACGGGTTTTATCTTATTCGAATAAAGAATCTTATCAATATATTTTAAGCAAAGTGGATGAAAAATCTGCCCCAGAATGCCAGTCCAAGGGATAGCATAGCCCTCATTGTCACCCATAATATTTCCAGGGCATTGAATTAATTGTTGATAATAATAGTCCATCCTATGATGCAGTTCGTTGTACCATTCAGCTGTAAAGGGCGTATATGACCGGCAAATGTAAGCACCGTTTCCAATTAAGTGTTGCCAGTTTTTTATAAGATCACTGGCAATGATTGGGTGTTCAACATGTGCTACACCTCTTTCCCCTATTTCCCTATATCCTACAATCCATTTGCTGGTTTGCTTCTCCAACTTCATAAATAAGGATTCCCAGTTGTTTGTTGAACATTTAATGTCCGAATAACCTCCTCCATAGTGGTGCATGAAGTAACAACGTAAGTAGTCAGACTTATGAACGGCAGATAAGTATTGGAAACTTTTATGCAAGGGAAAATCTGAAAGTATGAACGTGTCTAGATTTTTTGGCGTAACAAGTACAATTTCCACTCCTGTATTTTTCTTCAATGAAGATAATGACTCCAATCGGTTTTTAGACATTTCATTGTTGCCGGTCCAAAAACAAAATATTCTCCTTTCCAGTTTTTGAAAAGGCTTGACCTGAGACGAATCAAAATCATTTTGCAAAAAAGAATCCCGATATCGTTCTTTCGAAAAGGAATAATTTGATGAAAATACGATTTTGAAAAATTGTTTTATAGCTCCCATGTCATAAATAATAGTTCATATCTCGAAAGAAGGTTTAGATTAATGAAGAATAAACTCCCATAACTTTATCAGCAATGACTTTGTCAGAAAATCGTTTAATGTGTTTATAACCATCTTGAACCATCTGCTCCCTTTTTTTTGTGTCGGAAAGTACCTGATTCATAACAAATCCCAATTCAGAAACATTCAGAGGGTCAATATAAAGACTGCCCGAGCCACCCGCTTCCTCCAAACAACTACCTTTCGAACTGATGGCAGGTACTCCAGAAGCTAACGATTCTAAAAGTGGAATACCAAATCCTTCGTACATTGAAGGATAGACAAAAAGTGAGGAAAGCTGATAAAGAGCGGGTAAATCAATAGTTGGGACGTCGTTTAATATGACGACCTTGCCAGCAAGCCCAATCTTGGAAATCCGATGTTCAATGACTTCTTGCCAATTTCCAACAGGCCTCCCGACAATGACCAAAGGCAAATCAATTTTACCTTCCTTAAGTGCATCAACGATTAAAAGTTGGTTCTTTCTTTCTTCAATAGCTCCGACGGTTAAAATGAAATCTTTTGGGAGATTGTATTTCTTGCGTATCTCAGACAATTGCCCCAACGAGCTTTTTTTTATAAAAATTGGATTGCAACCCTGATGTATAACTTTTATTTTGTTTTCATCGACTCCTGCCAATTCAATAAGATCATTTTTTGTTTGCAAACTTATGGCAATGATGCTATCGGCCCTTTTACAGCTGCTCAGATATTTTTCACGATAAATGACTTGATCTACCCAAGGATACAGTTTTGGAAATTTGAGAAAGATAAGATCGTGCATGGTTAAAACGGTTCGAGTTGTACTTTTCCCCAACTTGTAGGGTAGCTCATTGCTGAGACCGTGATAGATATCCAATTTTTGTCTTGTATATTCTGAAGGAATACCTACTGAACGCCATATAGAAGGGAATCTTTGATAAAAAGTATTTCCCGGTTCAATGATTTTGCAGGTATTGGGACAATCCATAAATGTTGTTTTAGCCATCTTGGCATAAAACAATAGGTAGGAGTGTTCCGGATACTGTTCAGTAAGAATACGAATGAGGTCGCGGCTATAATTCCCCAACCCTCTTGAATTATAAATGGCCCTTTTAGCATCAATACCTATTTGCATGGTTTTTACTATAAGCTATGAATGAATTCATTAAATTGAATGGTGTTTTTTGTGGAAATGAATGGATCTCCGTAGTATATGATTCGTTTGATTCCAGCGGTTTTAGCGATAAAGCGGGCAAGTTTCAACTGTTTTGGTTGAAAAATAACTAGAATGTCAGGGAATTCTCTATGAAAAATTGAATATAGATCAACTATCTTAAATGGATAAAATAAGCTAATTATTTTAACAGAAAATCCGTAAGTTGATAACTTATTTACTGAAGCCCTTCTTTTTATTTCACTCCATTTTTGGGTAATGATTAACACATCATCGCCTGACTCAGAAAGAAATTGGGCTTGTTCAAGTTGCCAATCTTCAATTTTACCCCAAGTTTGTGAAGTATTGTAAAAGAGAATTTTTTTAGGGAGTTTTGACTGTTGGACTTTTCCTTTGTAAAGACCTTCTGTGGTTAAGGTTAATTTCGAAGAATGAATTTTTTTCCGGCGCTCCTTGTTTAATTTTATAATGTTGACATCTTTATAGGGCCTGTCATGATCCAAATGAACACAAATTGCCGAATATCTGATTTGTCTTCCTTTTATATGAAGGTTACGCAATCTCTCCCCTAATTCTCGATCTTCTCCGCCATAACATAATGTTTCGTTGAAACCATTAACTCGAAGAATATCCGATTTCCAACCAGAGGCGTTGCATCCATTCCAAGAGGCTTTGGCTGTTGTCGCCTGGTTCATGAAACTTGTGAATTTCTTCGAATCAATCAATTTGGTACATTTGAAGTGCCATTTAACACCTGTCTTTATTAACCAACTTAAATTGAACAGGTTCTGATTCTCAATATCTTCTCTTGTGAGTCTGTGGCTGATATCCATCGGAATTTTAAAGTAGCCACCCGATAAGAAAAAGCCCTTTTTAGCATAATACAAGTGCGTTTCCACAAAATCCTGACGAGGGACGCAATCTTGATCTGTAAAAATCAAGTAGTCGGCATCTGTTGCTTGAATAGCAATATTTAATATTTTATTTTTCCTAAAACCTAAATCTGGTTGCCAGACATGTTTGATTTTCAAACCCAACTCCTGTTTTGCTTGTTCCAACATTTTGCCTGTTTCAGGAAAGGAACCATCATCTGCAACTATGATTTCAAAATCCGAATAACTTTGCTTAGTGTAGCCCAACAGCGTTTTCATCAGCCACGCAGGATGGTTGTAAGTGGAGATGATTATTCCAACACGACCTGAAAATACGAGTCTTTTATTCATGGCCAGGCGCTTGTTTTTATTGTTATTTTCTTCCGAAGTCTGCAGGAATTTCTCCCCAGGATGAGGTTTCCCATTTGTACAATGGTATGTTCCACGTATGCGTTTCCAGCCAATGTTCAGCCCTATCAATCAAATCGAAAATAGTCTCGTTAACAGCCGTTTGTTCCAGTTTAGTGTTGCATTTCTTTTTTTTGACCCATGCCAGGGCATTCATACTGTCCGTATAGATCGGGTAATGGGTGTTTTTCGTAATCTGCAAGGCTAGAGCATGCACAATGGCCAGAAATTCCCCGATATTGTTGGTCCCTTGTTTAAATGGACCTTGATGAAATATTTCAATAGAATTTTCCCGAAAAACACCTCTGTATTCCATCAAGCCAGGATTACCGCTGCAGGCTGCATCAACAGCAATGAAATCGCCTGTAGGCCGCGAAGAATTCTTGGTTGGACGTGTTGTATGAGCCGTTTGTTTGTAAAAAGCATGCCAACCTTTGCCCAAAGCCGTTTCAGCCTCATCCTTGGTTTGGAATGCTTTGTATTTTGCACCTTCTGCTCCTTCAATCTGAGCTTTACATTTTGCCCAGTCCGAATAGACGCCGGGGGTATGCCCAACCCAAACCACGTAGAATTTCCCTTTATTCGCCATTCGTTATTGGTCTGTCCTCGTATAGTTCCTTACGTTTGCCACGGAAAATCTCGTATTTCCTGAATTCGCAGTCCAATGCTCCGTTCATCAGAGGTATCCGTGCGGAGGGACGAAGGCCTATCTTATCGAAGCACTCTTCCCGATAGCTGAGTATCCAAGCTGAATAGCCTGCAAAAGCATGTTTCAATCGCTCACCGATTGTTTCATAAAGTGCGAGCAAGTCGTTGGATGAGATGCGTTCCCCATAAGGTGGGTTCATCACCAAGATGCCATTCTCAGGAGCTTCCGTTATTTTCTGAATGGAGCGGGTTTCCAGTTCGATGTATTTGCCCAAACTGGCACTTTTCACATTTTTTTGCGCGATGGAAATGGCTTGAGCGGACATGTCCGATCCGTAAATCTTGAATTTGAAGGGGTTTTCGTCCGGTTCTTCGTTGCAAAGTTCTTCGAATAGCTCAGCATCAAAATCGGGCCATTTCTCAAATGCAAAACCTTTTCGGTAAATTCCCGGCGGAATCTTCAAAGCGATGAGCGCTGCCTCGATGAGTAGGGTGCCCGAACCGCACATGGGGTCGATCAAGTTGCACTGACCTTCCCAACCAGCCAGAAGCAACATGCCAGCTGCCAAGACTTCATTAAGGGGTGCTTCCGTCTGGTCGACGCGGTAGCCTCGTTTGTGAAGTGATTCACCGGAGCTGTCCAACGAAATGGTACACTTTTCGTGAGAAACATGCACGTTGATGTAAACATCGGGGTTCGTTAAACGCACCGAAGGTCGTTTCTCGAATTTTTCCATAAAATAGTCTGCCATACCGTCCTTTACACGATAAGCAAGAAATTTGGAATGTCGGAAAAGGTCCGAATAAACAACCGTGTCGATGGTGAACGTTTGATTGGGTGAAAAGTACTTTTCCCATTGAATCTTTCGAACCTGTTCATAGACTTCGTCTGGATTTTTAGCTCTGAAGGTTGCGATTGGCTTCAGAATGCGAACAGCGGTGCGCAGATACAAGTTGGCTTTGTACAAAAGGCGCTGATCACCAGAAAAGGAGACCATTCTGCGACCGATTTGCACATCATTTCCACCTAATTCAGTAATTTCTTTGGCAAGGACTTCTTCCAGTCCCTGCATGGTTTTGGCAACGAGTTCGAAAGGCATTATTTTTTTGCTTTAGACTGGACTACGCGCGCATTGGGGGCAACATCTTCGGTTACCCAAATGTTTCCACCCACTGTTGCATTTTCTCCAATCGTGATACGACCTAAAATGGTCGCGTTGGAATATATGACGACATTGTCTTTGAGAATGGGATGACGAGGCACACCTTTAATAGGATGTCCGTTTTCATCCAGGGGGAAGCTTTTGGCACCCAATGTCACACCTTGATATAGCTTGACATTGTTTCCGATAACTGCGGTGGCGCCGATGACAACCCCAGTGCCATGATCAATGGCAAAATGGGTACCGATGGTGGCACCAGGATGGATATCGATGCCTGTTTCTGAATGAGCCATTTCGGTTATCATTCTTGGAATCATCGGTACGCCTAGTTCCATCAACTTATGAGCTATGCGGTAATTACTGATGGCTTTAATGGCTGGATAGCAATAAATGATTTCCTCCATGCTCTCTGCCGCAGGATCACCGATGTAACAAGCCAGAACATCGGTCGCCAACAACTCTCTTAAAGAAGGCATCGATGTAATGAATTCGGCCGAAACGACTTCAGCTTTGTCTCGCATAAAAAGCTGTTCCTGACGGGTTTTTGGTAATTCATCGCAGTCTCCTTTCAAATGGGCATCCACTTGCTTATGAAAACAAAGTCCGGCCAAAACCTGAGCACTGAGTAGCTGATGCAGCTTTTCTACATTGAGCCCGATGTGGAAGGATAAGTTCTGCTTCGTTATGGAGGCATTACCGAAATAACCAGGGAAAAGAATGGCTCGGCAGAGGTTCACCACTTCCATGAGTACCGTGCCCGAAGGCATCGGATACGATTCGATATCCTCGTGACAAAGCCCCTTAAGCAGGTCGTATTCAGAGAGATCCTGAATGGCTTTGGTTATTTTTTCCGAGTGGATGTGGTTCATTTCCTTACTATTGAAGCAGGTGCAAAAGTACACATAAGTTTTTAGAGCACCGCTTTGATTTTTGCAATGACGTCCATATATTCACTCTCTGTCAAATAAACCTTCTGCGGATTCATTTGAAACGTTCCCCCATAGTCCGGTCCATCCACATATTTAGGTGCTAGATGAAAGTGCAAGTGCTGTAGTTTATCGGAATAGGCACCCATGTTAATCTTAATTGGGTTAAAGGCTGTCGACATTGCTTTTGCAACACGGGACACATCCGACATGAACGAGTCACGATCTGCATCTGACAATTCAAAAAGCTGGTTGGCATGATCTTTATAAGCTACGACACAGCGGCCGTAATACGTCTGCTCCTTGAATAAAAACAACGTGGAAACGCTCAAGTCGCATATTTCTATCATCAGGTCGTGTTGCAATTGATTTCGCGTGCAATACAAGCAATCGGGATTCTTTTCCATAAGGGAGATTGGTTTTGGTTGAGTAAATGATTTGCACTACCAAAAGTAGGGATTAAATCATATAAAACAAAAGTAAGTATTGGAAAAAAGTCCGCAATCACTTGCGGGGGAAGTCTATTTGAAGTAATTTTGCATCTCCTTAAAATAAACCTCTCGGAAATCCGCCAAAAATTCTATAATCACTAATTATTCAAAGGTATGGGTGTATTCATCTTCAATTCTTCCATTGGGCGCAAGCTGGTCATGAGTGTGACTGGAGTTGCTCTCGTACTCTTTCTCGCTTTTCACAGCATCATGAACATCTTTGTGATCATTTCTCCAAAGATTTATGACCAAATCTGTGAATTCCTAGGCGCGAACTGGTATGCTGTCGTTGGTACTTTGGGCCTAGGTGCCCTGGTTGTGATTCACATGGTCTACGCTTTCTGGCTGACGCTTCAAAACTACATTGCGAGAGGTAGGGACCGATATGCCGTTTCAAAACGTGCACCGGGTGTCGATTGGGCCTCGCAGAACATGTTTGTTCTCGGCATAGTCATCATCGGTTTCTTGGGTTTGCATTTGTTCAACTTCTGGTACAAAATGCAACTACCCGAGTTGATGGGTGGTGAATCTGCTGTCGGTTCACAAATAGTTTCAGGTCTTTTCCAGATGCCTGCATACTGCATCCTTTACATTATTTGGCTCGGAGCCCTTTGGTTTCACCTGACACACGGTGTCTGGAGTGCCATTCAAACCATGGGTGGAAGCAATCACATTTGGTTGCCCCGCATCAAAGTAATTTCCAATATCGTAGCAACCCTGGTGATTTTGACATTCATGTCAATCCCTGTTTATTACTTGATCACCAACATTCTGGGATAAAATCTATTCATTATGACTGCAATAAAAGACACTAAAAAGATTGACGCCCGGATTCCTCAAGGACCGTTGGCTGAAAAATGGTCCGAATTCAAGGCCCATCAGAAACTGGTGAATCCTTCCAACAAACGCCGCCTCGACATCATCGTGGTCGGTACCGGTTTGGCCGGAGCTTCTGCTGCCGCCTCACTTGGAGAGCTTGGTTTCAACGTTTTAAACTTCTGCATACAGGATTCACCTCGTCGTGCGCATTCCATCGCTGCTCAGGGAGGTATCAATGCTGCAAAGAACTACCAGAACGATGGTGACTCCGTTTACCGCTTGTTTTACGATACAATTAAAGGTGGTGACTATCGTGCCCGTGAAGCCAACGTATATCGTTTGGCCGAAGTTTCCAACAGCATCATTGACCAATGTGTGGCTCAGGGAGTACCCTTCGCACGTGAATATGGTGGCCTGCTTGATAACCGTTCCTTCGGTGGTGCTCAGGTTTCCCGTACTTTCTATGCAAAGGGTCAGACAGGTCAACAATTGTTGTTAGGAGCCTATTCTGCTTTGAGCCGTCAGGTTCACCAAGGTAGTGTTAAGTTGTATACCCGCTATGAAATGCTTGATCTTGTCGTCATTGAAGGTAAGGCTCGTGGCATCATTGCTCGCAATCTGGTTACCGGTAAGATTGAACGTTTCGCTGCTCACGCTGTGGTTGTCGCCACAGGTGGATATGGAAACACGTTCTTCCTATCTACAAACGCCATGGGCTCCAATGCCTCTGCTGCGATCCAATTATTCAAGAAAGGTGCCTATTTTGCAAATCCCGCATACGCTCAGATTCACCCGACTTGTATTCCCGTACATGGTGAAAACCAATCCAAGTTGACACTGATGTCCGAATCGCTCCGAAACGACGGTCGCATCTGGACCCCCAAGAAAAAGGAGGATTCCGAAGCCATCCGCGCCGGTAAACTCAAACCATCTCAGCTTGCTGAGGAAGATCGTGACTATTACTTGGAACGCCGTTACCCTGCTTTCGGCAACCTTGTTCCCCGTGACGTTGCTTCCCGTGCTGCCAAAGAACGTTGCGATGCCGGTTTCGGTGTTGGAGCAACCGGTTTGGCCGTATATCTAGATTTCTCCGATGCCATCAACCGCCTTGGTCGCGATACCGTTGCTGCCCGTTATGGCAATCTTTTCCAGATGTACGAAAAGATTGTGGATGAAAATCCCTATGAAACACCCATGATGATTTATCCAGCCATTCACTACACGATGGGTGGCGTTTGGGTTGATTATGAACTACAGACCTCTATTTCAGGTTGTTTCTGTATCGGTGAAGCCAATTTCTCCGACCATGGTGCAAACCGCTTGGGTGCTTCTGCACTGATGCAAGGTTTGGCCGATGGTTATTTCGTTTTGCCATATACCATTCAAAATTACTTGGCCGATGAAATTCGCACACCGCGTTTCTCCACCGACCTTCCTGAGTTCAAGGAAGCAGAAAAGGCGGTTTCTGACCGTATAGAAAAACTGATGAAGATTCAGGGAAAACGCTCAGTTGACTCTTTGCACAAGGAATTGGGTCTCATCATGTGGGACAATGTCGGTATGGGACGTACCAAAGCAAGTTTGGAAAAAGCTCTCGTCGAAATCCTTCGTGTTAAGAATGAATTCTGGTCAAACGTATTCATTCCTGGTTCAGGTGCAGATCAAAATACCGAGCTTGAAAAAGCACTACGTGTTGCTGACTTCTTGGTCGTAGGAGAGTTGATGGCACGTGACGCACTGCTTCGTGAAGAATCTTGCGGTGGTCACTTCCGCGAAGAATATCAGACTCCCGAAGGTGAAGCTCTTCGTAACGATGAGAAGTTCTCCTATGTTTCTTGTTGGAAATACAACGGTGAAGCAGAAGAACCTGAACTTTTGAAGGAAGATCTGAACTACGAATTCATCAAGGTGCAACAACGGAATTACAAATAATCTACGGTCATGGAAAAAACGATCAATATAACCCTCAAAGTATGGCGTCAACGTGGTCCCAAGACCAAAGGCGCTTTCGAATCCTACAAACTGGACGATGTTTCAACAGACAGCTCTTTTCTCGAAATGCTCGACATGTTGAACGAGCAACTGTTGAAGGAGCGTAAAGAACCCATCGTATTCGACCACGATTGCCGTGAAGGTATCTGTGGCATGTGTTCGCTTTACATCAACGGACATCCGCACGGACCCGACGAAGATGTGACTACCTGCCAATTGCACATGCGTAAATTCAAGGACGGCGAAGTCGTCACCATCGAACCGTGGCGTTCTCATGGATTTCCTGTTATTCGGGATCTAATGGTGGACCGTACGGCTTTTGACTCCATCATGCAGGCTGGCGGATACGTTTCAGTCAATACTGGTGGAGTTCCCGATGCCAATTCAATTCCAATTCCCAAGGTGATTGCCGATGAGGCTATGGATTCTGCTTCTTGCATTGGTTGCGGCGCTTGTGTTGCTGCCTGCAAAAACGGTTCAGCCATGCTGTTCGTTTCTGCAAAGGTCAGCCAATTGGCCATGCTTCCTCAGGGTAAAGCCGAAGGTGCTCGTCGCGCTAAAGCAATGGTAGCCAAGATGGACCAACTGGGTTTTGGGAACTGCACCAACACGGGTGCTTGTGAAGCTGAATGCCCAAAAAACATTTCCATCACGAACATTGCACGATTAAACCGTGAATTTCTGTCTGCAAAATTCAAAGATTAAGACAACTTCATACGTACAAAAAAGGCTGAATCGTTTGATTCAGCCTTTTTTGGTAATTAAAGGTCGTTTCTTTTCAAAAAATCGGCGATTTCCCGTATTGTTTCCGAGAGTGGAATGAACGAAAACCCAAGTATTTCAGAGATGCGTACATTGGAATAAATTTGAGGACTCTGAGCAGATCGGATGGTCTCTTTGGTCAATTGAGGCGTTCTGCCAGTGAACAAACCAACAATGGCAGAAAACAGTACGCCAGCATTCAGCAATGCTTTTCCAGCATGAAACCGAGGAGGCTTTTTGCCAAATTCTTTGGCGATAAGACTAAAAACGGTTCCATTATGAGCGTTTTCAGAGATTAAGATGAACCGTTGATTGAAAAGGTCCTTTTCCATCAATTCAACAGCGATTTTGCATACGTCACGCACATCGACGTAACCGGTGGTGGCCTTGGTGTAAAAAGGCATTCCTTTTCTGCCTGTTTGGAACAACAACAAACTTCCTTTTTTAGGATTGCCTGGTCCCAAGATAACTCCTGGATTTACGATGACGGCGTTAAGGCCGTCACTTATGCCACGCCAAACCTCAAGCTCTGAACGGAATTTACTATCCGAATATGCAGAGGTGTGGTCATCGTTCTTACGGGGCGTGTTTTCTTCTATCGGTGAATTATCGGGTGTGCTACCCAATGCAGCGATGGAACTGATGTAGCAAAATTTCCGAATTCCAACCTTCAGGGCGGCATCAACCATATTGGATGTGCCCTGAATATTGGTTTGCAGGACTTCTGATCGGTCCTTAGCATTGAATGAAACCATGGCGGCACAATGATATACTTCACTGACACCATCCATCAATTCACATAGACCAATGTAATCGAGTGTGTTTCCGATTACCCATTCAACCGACAATTGTACTTCAACAAAAGACAGTTTATAGTATGAGCAAATAAGCTTCAGTTGCTCCAAAGATGAAGAGGAGCGAGTCAAGCAACGCACCTTTTTCCCTGCTTTAATCAAGTGTACAAGCATGTGTCCACCTAATAAACCGGTTGAGCCGGACAGTAAAACCAAATTGTTTTCAGATGTACTCATATCAAAGGGTTGGGATGCAAAATTACGAAAAGAATGCGTACTTTTGCGAATAAATTCATTAGACAGCGCGCAACAAGTCAGAGGATGGAAGGAGATTCACTCACAGTTATTGACACTACAGCCCATTGGGGTGGACCTGTTTCTACTGATTCCACCATAGTCTTAGCCAAACAATTGAACTATAGTAGGGATTCATCGTTGTATCATGGTTCCGGTTTTTGGTTTCAGGAAGTACTCCAATATTTCAGACAGCGAGATAATTTTGGGTTCGAGCGCCACCAGGCTATTCAGCGTCCTGACAAAATGGTTTCAGAAAGTTTGCTGATGACGCTTCTGCTTTTTGAGGTCTTTTTAGTAGCCTTTTTGCTCAAACGAGGCTTGAAACTCATAACCCAATACACCAAAATCAATTTCAGTACCGAAGACAGAGCAGTTTCAAGCAATGATTCCGTTCAAAGTGGTGGTTTCAACTTGTTTCTTTGGGTCTTGACCCTAGTCGTTTTTGCTTTGATGGGTCATGTCTTGTTGAACGCGAAACTTGGTCTCCGAGGTTTTGGTCTCGATTCCAACATTCTTTTACGCCTGTTTGTCTTTACAGTTGCCTTTTTTATGATTCAAGGGCTCTTGTATCAAATACTTGGTAAGATATTCTTTTCGCCCCACCAGACCAGTCGTTGGATTGCGAACAATAAGACCATCCTGTTTTTTTATGCTATGGTTCTATCGCCAGTACTGATTGGGGCTGAAATCGGAGCCATAACCAATGGTACTTTCATCTTTTATTGGACTATCGGATTCTTGTTTTTGGCAAGGGCTTGGATGTTCAGTAAAACCATTCAAATTTTTTCTATTGGCAAAGGCTATTTTTTCTATTTGATTTTGTACCTTTGTGCGCTGGAAATATTACCTATTTTATTGTATTATAGAGGCTTATTCCTGTTGTAAAATCAATCATTCAATTTAATCATAATATTTTGAAAATCAAGAATTTGTTAGTATCTCAGCCGACACCTACGACTGAAAAGTCGCCATATTTTGATTTGGCTGATAAATATGGTCTGAAAATTGATTTCCGTCCTTTTATTAAAGTGGAAGGTCTTGCGGCAAAGGATTTCCGACAACAAAAGGTTTCCATACTCGATCATACGGCTGTAGTATTCAATGCACGTCACGGTATAGACCATTTTTTCCGTCTTTGTGAAGAAATGCGCATTACGATTCCTGAAGAAATGAAGTATTTCTGTATCAATGAGCAAGTTGCACTTTATCTTCAGAAGTACATTGTTTATCGTAAAAGAAAGATTTTTCACACTACTACAGGGAAGAATGACGAATTGGTTCAACTTATCCTGAAACATAGCAGCGAAAAGTTCTTGATTCCTGTTTCTGATGTCAGCAAAGATGACTTGATGGTTAGACTGGATGAGAAGAAAGTTTCCTACACCAAGGCCATCATGTACTGCACGGTCAGCAATGATTTTCAACCAGGTGAACCATTCGATTACGACATGCTCGTGTTTTTCAGCCCTGCAGGTATTGCTTCTTTGTTGAAGAACTTTCCCGATTTCGTTCAAGGTGAAATCTCTATAGGTTGTTTTGGTGCAACAACTGCAAAAGCGGTGCGCGATGCAGGTTTGCGCCTTGATTGTGAAGCTCCAACAGCAGAAGCTCCTTCCATGACAGGTGCACTTGACCTGTACATCAAGGAAAACCATAAGGCAGCCAAAAAGGCCTGATTTAAGAATTCAAATTTTCAACACGCTGTTTTCTGGTAGAATCACCTACCTTTGCGAAAACAGCGTGTTGCTTTTTTATAGGATGGGACAAAAATTCACGTTTAAGAAACAAGAAAAACTGACTGGTGAAACGGTGGTGACAGATTTGTTCCTTTCAGGAGCGTCTTTCATCGCTTATCCAATTCGAGTCGTGTGGTCTGCATCAAAAACGGATGAAAAGCCTTCGCTTAAAGTTTTGATGAGTGTCCCCAAAAAGAAACTGAAGCATGCCGTAGACCGAAATCGTGTGAAGCGGTTGCTCAGGGAGGCTTACAGGATGCAAAAAAACGAACTGACCAATCAGGTGGAAGAGCTAGGTTTGCAAGTGCGTATGGCGTTTGTTTGGATCCCAAATGAAGTGCTGGGCTATGTCAAAGTGGAAAAAAAAGTATTCGATGCCCTTGCTAAGATGCAAAAACTATTGATAACAGACAATCTACATGATTAAAAAGGCATTATCGGCATTGTTCATCGGCCTGGTCCGTTTTTATCAAGTGGCTATTTCTCCGCATACTCCTTCTTCTTGCAGGTATACTCCAACTTGCTCTCAATATGCCATTGAGGCGATCGGCAAATATGGGCCGTTTAAAGGCGGCTGGCTCGCCTTAAAGCGCATTTTTAGCTGCCATCCTTGGGGTGGCCATGGGTACGACCCTGTGCCTTAATTTCCACGACCATGTTGATAGACATCCACAGTCATGATCCTCAGATAAAGCCCGGACAAATCAAGGTCTTTTCGGTTTTACTTCACCCTAATACTGATTTTGAGGAATTGATGAACAAACTGCCTGTCGAGACTCGCATTAGTGCAGGCGTTCATCCATGGCATGCTTCTGAATGGACTGTCGAGCATTTATCCCAACTCGAGAGAATACTGCAGCATAAACGAGTTGATTTCATCGGTGAAATTGGATTGGATAATGTCTGTATGGTCCCTTTTCAAAATCAGCTTCCGGTATTTGAATTTCAACTCCAAATGGCTGAAAGGATGGGCAAGTCTGTGTTGATTCACAATGTTGGGCATCTGACGGAGTTGTTGGCCTTGAAAAATAAATTCAAAAGTATTCCTGCATGGATTCTACATGGTTTTCGAGGGAAAGCTGCCATGGTGGAACAATACGTTCGGAATGGTTTTCACTTGTCCTTTGGTGACAAGTATCAGATAGATGCGTTGAGAGCATGTCCGATAGACCATCTTTTTTTAGAAACAGACAACTCAAAAATCGATTTAAACTTTTTGTATAAAAAAATTGCAAGTGACCTTGAAGTCTCCGAAAAAATCTTAATTGATTCCATTTCCAAAAATGGCAAAGCATTGGGCATCAACTAAAAAAAGGCCACGTTTCCGCAGCCCTTTTTAATGTAATTGTTTGAGGTTAACCTACAAACTTATAACCGACACCTTTGATGGTGGAGATATAATTTTCGCCAATTTTTTCACGGATCTTACGAACGTGAACATCGATGGTGCGGTCGCCAACGATGGACTTATTGCCCCATACCAACTTGAATATTTCTTCACGAGTGAAAACTTTCAAGGGTTTGGAAGCTAAAAGAACCAAAAGTTCGAATTCCTTACGTGGTAAGAAGATGTCTTTGCCATCTTTAAATACCAAGTAGCGTTCGCGATCGATGACGATGCCTTTTTGAGGCACTACATCCTTGGCATTGCCCAGGTATTTGCCTAAAATGTTCATAACGCGCCGTGAAATCAACGAGGAGTTGGTGTCGCGCGTTCCAAATTCATCAACGCCCAAGTCGAACCATTCAATCTGTTCGGTTAGATTTTGGTTGTTGTCAACTAGGAAGAACACGTTGATTTTTTGTTCTTCCTTTGTTTTTTTGATTTTCTTGCAAAGTTCAATTGCCTTAACATCGTCAGACGGAGTGTCAATGACAATCAAACAGGGATTTTCTTCAGCGATGAATTCGGTTGCTTTTTGAACACTGTACGTGTATTCTACTACAGCTCTTGTGTTTGCCAATGCTTCCTGAATCTTTGTGCCGAGAACAGAACCTTTCACAGAAAAAATCAACACATTACTTTGGAGTGGTTTCATAAATGTTTGATTTTTTAAATAAATAATAAAAACGAAAAGAGTTATAAGCCATAAATGGCTAATACCAAAAGAATAATAACACACAAAAATAACTCATGAAAATCGTTTAAGCAAATTTTTCAATGCTTTTATAATTAATTATTAAATAAGAAGTACTTTTGCGGTTCAAAAGGCTAACATAGTAGCTAAACCCTTATGGTATAACATTATTTAACCTTAGCGCAAACTCAATAACAGAAAATTTCAATGGATTTTATTCAAGAATTAAAGTGGAGAGGAATGATGCACGACGTCATGCCTGGGACAGAAGAACAACTTAAAAAAGAAATGTCGACTGCCTATGTGGGAATTGATCCTACAGCGGATTCACTGCATATCGGTCACCTGGTTAGCATCATGATGCTTCGACATTTTCAGCGTTGCGGACACAAGCCAATTGCCTTGATTGGTGGTGCCACAGGAATGATCGGGGACCCTTCTCTAAAATCACAAGAACGTAATCTGTTGGATGAACCCACCTTACGTCACAATCAGGAATCCATTAGAAAACAATTGTCTAAATTTTTGGATTTTGAAAGTGATGCACCCAATGCCGCTGAATTGGTCAATAACTACGACTGGATGAAGGATTATTCCTTTCTGGATTTCATCCGCGACATCGGAAAGCACATCACAGTAAACTACATGATGGCAAAGGATTCTGTTAAGAAACGCCTGAGCAGTGAATCTAGCGAGGGAATGTCTTTCACGGAATTCTCATACCAATTGCTTCAGGGATATGACTTCCTGCATCTGTACCGCGAAAAGAATTGCAAATTGCAAATGGGTGGATCCGACCAATGGGGCAACATCACCACGGGGACTGAACTGGTTCGTCGTGTTGCTGGAGGTGAAGCCTTTGCGCTTGTCTGCCCACTCATCACAAAGGCTGATGGTGGCAAGTTCGGAAAGACCGAATCGGGAAACGTTTGGCTGGACCGTCGATACACCTCTCCCTACAAATTCGTACAATTTTGGTTGAATGTCAGCGACACAGATGCCGAAAAATACATCAAGATTTTCACATTCATTTCCCGTCAGGAGATTGACGCACTCATTGCTGAGCATCAACAAGCGCCACACTTGCGTATACTTCAAAAACGATTGGCTCAGGAGATTACGTATATGGTGCATTCCAAAGAAGATTACGATGCTGCTGTTGAAGCTGCTTCCATATTGTTTGGAAATGCAACAGCCGATGCCTTAAAAAATTTGGATGAAGAAACGTTTTTAGCTGTCTTTGAAGGTGTCCCTTCGTTTGAAGTCTCACTGGAAGAAATTAAGTCCGGCGTCAAAGCATTGGATTTACTGACAGAAAAGGCTTCTGTTTTTCCCTCAAAAGGCGAAATGCGAAAGATGATTCAAGCTGGTGGGTTCTCCATCAACAAAGAGAAATACGGCGACACGGACGGTATCATCGATGATGTTTTTTTGCTGAATGGCCGCTATTTGTTGGCTCAAAAGGGCAAGAAAAACTATTTCCTGTTAATTGCCAAGTAAAAAACTGTATCGAACGTTTGCAGGCTAAAAGAATTTGCGTACTTTTGCCCCCGCTTTCATCGGAAAGCAAAGAGGATTGTCTCATGGTGTAATGGTAGCACTACAGTTTTTGGTACTGTCTGTCGAGGTTCGAATCCTCGTGAGACAACAGTCTTACAAGTCCCGGTCCCTTTATAAGGTGACTGGGATTTTTGTTTTTAGGCTTTTGCGGCCATATTGCGTTGCAAGCCTTCCAGGCATGTACGTTCGATACAAGTGCCCGAAAAATATGTTTGAAACGAGGCTGTGTTCAATTTAAGGAATTTTGCATGGTCGAGGTTGAGAAAGTGTTCAGTAGGTTGGAGCTCGGCCGTTGAATTCGCTGTTGCGAAGCGGTTCCAAGGACAAACATCCTGGCAGATGTCACAACCGAAAATCCAATTGTTTTCACCGACCATTTTCGCCTCTTCTTTGGAAAACGGCCCCTTTTTCTCAATGGTTAGATAGGAGAGGCAGCGACGGGCATCCAGACGTTTTCCGTCAAGTGCTTTTGTCGGACAAGCCTGAAGGCATTTGTCACATATACCACATCGATCTTCCATCGGCGTTCCGTAATCCAAATCCAGATCAATCAACAATTCCCCTAGTAAAAAATAGGACCCGTTACCAGGTATGATGAGGTTTTGATTTTTTCCAAGCCAACCAAGTCCGGCTTCCCAGGCCCAATGTCGTTCCATGATGGGAGCAGAATCGGAAAATGCCCGACCGTTCACTGTGATGCCTTGTTCCCGAATCCGATCCATAAGTTGGTTCAGTTTGCCACGAATAATGAAGTGGTAGTCCAACCCGTAGGCAAATTTGGCAACTTTGAGAGCAGTGGGTAGTTGATTTCCTAAGGGGAAATAGTTTAGTGCGACCATCACGATTGATTTACATCCTTCCACAAGCAATCCAGGATCCATCCTTTTATCCAAATTTCTTCCCAAGTAGGACATTTCGCCTTGCAAACCGTCATTCAACCAAACTTCAAAATCTAATTGGCTTTGCTTTGGAAGGGCATTTGCCTGTGCAAAACCACAGGAGTCAAACCCAAGCAAATGGGCTTGTTCTCGAATAAAAAGTGAAAGTTCAGTGGTTGTCATGAGACAAAAATACACTAAAAACCATAAACAACCCGACAATATGCGTTATCTTTGCTTACTCAAACCAAAAAACTGTTTATGAAGATATTACTGCTTGGATCTGGTGGTCGTGAACACGCTATGGCCTGGAAAATTGCCCAAAGTCCTAAAGTTGAAAAACTATATATTGCACCGGGAAATGCTGGCACAGCTCTTGTAGGTACCAATGTTGCTCTGGGAATCAACGATTTTGCTGCTCAAAAGGAATTTGTACTGAGCAACCAAATCGACATGGTCGTCGTTGGGCCGGAAGATCCTTTGGTGAATGGCGTTTATGACTATTATACCAACGATGAAGCTTTGAAATCCATTCCTGTCATTGCTCCATCCCAAAAAGGAGCTTTACTTGAAGGTAGCAAAGACTTTTCCAAAGGCTTCATGCAGCGTCACAACATACCGACTGCAGGTTACCTGAGTGTTACGGCAGAAACGCTCAGGCAAGGTGTCGAATTCCTAAAGAAAATGAGCGCACCATACGTGTTGAAAGCGGATGGTTTGGCTGCTGGAAAAGGTGTTTTGATATTAACCGATTTAGACGAAGCTGTTTCAGAACTGAAATCCATGTTGGATGGAAAATTCGGATCAGCTAGTAAAACAGTGGTTATCGAAGAATTTTTGGATGGTATTGAATGCTCTGTGTTTGTAATGACCGATGGTCAGCATTACTGTATTCTGCCTGAAGCTAAGGATTACAAGCGGATTGGCGTAGGTGATACCGGCTTGAATACTGGTGGAATGGGAGCCGTTTCGCCCGTTCCGTTTGCCAACGAAGAATTCATGGCCAAGGTGGAAGAGCGGATTATCCTACCGACTATCAACGGATTAGCCTCGGAGGGCATTGTTTATAAAGGATTTATTTTTCTTGGTTTGATCAAAGTAAAAGGGGAACCGGTCGTTATTGAATACAATGCACGAATGGGGGACCCTGAAACAGAAGTTGTTATGCTTCGCATTCAGTCCGATTTGGTAGATTTGTTGGAAGGCATTGCCCAAGGCGACTTGGACAAACGCGTATTGGTAACTGACCCAAGGTCTGCCGTGACGGTGATGTTGGTCTCCGGAGGTTACCCTGGAGACTACGAAAAGGGTAAAATTATTTCGGGTTTGGATCAGGTGGAAGGAAGTGTTGTGTTTCATGCAGGAACCAAGCTGTCCGGACAAAATGTAGTCACCAATGGTGGCCGCGTCATTGCGGTCAGTTCATACGGTATGGACAAAGCATCAGCATTATCACTGTCTTTTGCCAATGCCAATAAAATCCACTTTGATGGGAAGTATTTCCGTTCCGATATAGGGTTTGATTTATAATGAAATGAGACGTGGTTTCTTAAGTAATATTGCCTATACCAACGCCCTGTGGGGAGCCGGATTGATTCTGCTGTTGGCGGCTGCTTTAGTGGACCATTTCATATACGGAGGATTGGCTTTCAATACCGAGAATGAGGTCATAAATACCTTCAATCAATATACTTTTTTGGATGTGTCTTTGAAGAATACCTTGAACTACCCATTTGTATATCACCTTTTTCAATTTCTTTTTTTATTAGGTACAGCATTGCTTTTGCAATACATTTCCTCTGAATTCCGTTTGATTCGTGTTCGTGGATTCTTTCCCTTTTTCCTTTTTTGTTTATTGGGCGGAGCCATCATACCCAATTTACCGTTGGATGGAGCCACCTTTTCCTGTTTCCTATTCACACTGTCCATTCTGCGACTTTTTCGATCTTTGGATTACGGATTGGAAAGTAGGTCTGTTTTTGACGCCTCCGTTTTGTTAGCCTTGGCTTCCGTTTTTCAAAGCCGTATGTTGTGGTTGATGCCGGCCATTTGGTTGGTGATGGGCGTCTTACAAGTCTTCAATCTTAAGAGTTTTTTGGCATCCATCTTAGGAATGCTAACGGTATTCTGGATTATAGGAGGCATTAGTTTCTTAGTCGGCGATTTCAATTATTTGCTGGCATACTCGCAAGATCTGATCGATTTCCAAATGTTCCGCATCACTGGAATTTCTTCGGCAGAAATTTCATACATCGCATTCTTGGCTGTTTTGATGATTTCGGCCATCATATCCTTTTGGCCTAAACAGCATTTGGATAAACTTCGTACACGCAACTATTTGAACAGTGTTTTACTGTTGTGGTTTGCGATGCTGATTCTTTGGTTCTTTTCTGGTAATGACGAAAGTTACATGCTTCCGTTGTTCAGTTTATCTTCCATCGTCATCGCTCATTTTTTCTCCCTAGTGGAAACCCTCTATACCAGACTGATGTTTTTTGCCCTACTGACCCTTTCGGTTACCGTTTTCCTGTATTATTGAGGCTTAATTTTGTGGCACGTAACATTTCACGTTTTCCAGGAGGGCCGGGGATGCGCTCAACCGTGAATCCAGATCGTATCAATCGACGCCTGACTTCGCCTTTGGCACAATAGGTTACCAGGATGCCATTTTCGTTCATGTTTTCATATAGGAGGGCAAACAAATTTTCCTCCCACATCTCTGGTTGTTTATCTGGAGCAAATGCGTCAAAATATACGAGGTCGAATTTGCTTTGAAAGGTTTGTGTGGTGAAATCCCCCAGTACCTTTTTCAACGAAAAGCAGTCACTCTCAAGTACGATAGGTTTGTCCCAAGGGGCAAGATGCAGTCGATAAAAAGCATCAGTAGGTAGTGAAGGTTCCAAGTCCTGGTAGCCAATGGATGAAATGGTTTCCATGGGCAATGGAAAGGCTTCAACTGTAGTGTAGGTTATGTTCAACATGCTCCGCTTAGCTTCTCCCCAAGTAAGGAGTGCATTCAATCCAGTTCCAAAGCCAATTTCGAAAACATGAATGTTTTTGCTTGCGCAATGTTTAAGCCCTGCTTCAACAAAGACGTGTCTAGATTCCTGGACCGCTCCGTTGAGTGAGTGGTAGGATTCCTGCATTTCGATGGAATATAATGTGGTTGAACCATCCGCAGTCTGCTGCAGTGCAAAATCTTTTGGATTCATAAAACATTAACCGGCCACCGAAACGTGTATGCCAGTTTCATCCTTCACTCTTTTAGCGATGTCGCGTAGGACTTTCAGGCTAATTTTGGAAACACCTTGAACAGCTGTTTCTCGATCGATGGCATAAATCATGACCGACTCGGGTGCTATTTCCTGAATGAGTTCAATCCAGGCGGATATCTCTTCCTCCGTCGTATTGTCAAAAAATTGACCTTTGTATTCACCCTTTGTAAATAAGGTTTGGATGATCAGTTTGCCATTAAAGGCTTTCATGCGGTCAACCTGATGGTGGACGGAATAGGCATCCGATGCGGGTCTGTCCAAGATGCGAACCGTGGCGTCTATGGCTGAATCCAATTTTAAGATGGCATTGTCCACTTTAAGCAAGGCATTAAAGACGACGGGTTTGTCCAAACCTGTAGCATTGGAAAGTACACTGACTTTGGCGTTGGGAAAAAATCGGTCGCGTAATTCAATCGTTTTATCAATGATGAGAGCAAAATCAGGATGCATGGTGGGCTCACCGTTGCCCGCAAAAGTGATGACATCCGGAATGATATTTTCCTTTTGCATAGCGATCAATTTTGTTTCCAGTGCCTCCAGCACTTCTGGGGTCTTAGGCAAGCGACCTCCTCTGAAGGCCTCATTCAATCCACATTCACAATAAAGGCAATCAAAGGAGCAGAACTTTCCGTTAACAGGTAACAGGTTGATGCCGAGTGATACACCCAATCTGCGGCTTTTGATGGGGCCAAAAACTATTTCGTCAAAAAGTATAGTAGCCATAGTGAGTTCATTTTTTACAAAGGTAGAACTTTTTATCCGAAAGGTTTTAAAATTTCCAATTCAGCAAAAGACGGACTTCCGTTCTTCTGCAGCCCCGAATTAGTTCTGATCCGGCTCCAAGAAAATCCAGTCCTGGCTGAACACTGTCAGCCAGTTTCAATTGGATGCTACTTTTTCCGACGTTGTATCGAACAAACAAAGCTGTTCTGCATCCCTGTCCATAGAGCATGGGCATGGAGAAGGCACCGGGCAAGTCCTTTTCCCATAGATAGATCTTATTGTCCCATGCTTCAGTATTGAAAAGAACGGTATGAAACAAAATCGACCAAGTGTTTTGAGTCGGTTCATATCCGAAGTCTTGTGCAACGGCATAGCCTGTACTTTGTTTGTTACCTAATCGGTACGTATTTGCATAAACACTTGATTTCATCGACCATATTCCCTGGTTTTGAGATACCTGCAACCGTATTTGATTCTTCACTTCCGTTTGTAACGGGTTGGTCGGTAATGATTCCGATGTTGAATTTCGTTCTTTTAGCTTGCTTTTAACAAATAATTTTACTTTTCCATTTCGACCAACAGTCATGTTCAGTTCAGCCGCTATATCTTGTCCCCAGGAAGGAGCACTGACGACATAGCCAAGCCAAGGGAATCGAAAAACATCCAAATAGCCGGATAACCGCAACCGTTTTGCCAATTGAAAGTCTGTTGAAGCATAAATACCTTCCTCGTTTCTAGTTGATGTACTTTCCGAAAAAGCATTGCTGAATACTGCCTGATAGCTCGGTGCATACGTTCGGCCCAAAATAGAGACGCTCATCCTTGAATACGGCTTGAAAGATGTTCCTGCTAATAGTGCCGTATGTCTATTTTGGTCCAAGGCAAACTCTCCAAAAACCAACAATCCTTTCCAAACCGCTCTGAAGTCCCCAGAAATGTTGCCACCTTTGTTTCCTTTTAAATTAAAAACCTTCCAACTTTCAGTTGATCCCATCGATGCAGCATCATACAACCACCCCAAGGTGGTTAACCCGATTGTCATATTTGTCCATCGTAACTGCAAGTGATTTCCTATGACCGTTTGATTCAATTGCTCTTGATTTTCAAGTTCAACAGGCGTACGGTGCAATCCTGTGTTTGTGATGCTCGTAAAATACCCGTTTCCAACCGTTGAATCAAGCTTTTTTGTGGAAATGAACGTGCATAGGTCTATTCCAAATTGATGACCCTTTTCCAATAAATACGGTAAGATTGTCACTCTTGTTGCAACACCCCTCAAAAAATTCATTTCAGAAGCTGAGAAATGCCTGCTGATGAATGGACCTGTCAGTTCAGGTACTCCACCAGATGTGCTTTTTCCCAAAGAAAAGGCGCTGCCGCAGACCAAACCTTGCCCAAATCGAACGTTGTAATCACCGAACAAAAGGGTGTTCATCCGTTTTGTGTCTTTAACTAATAAATGAAAAGATAGATAATCCACACAGAATTTACGTTTGTTCCACCACAACTCCCCTGGATCTTTCTCAAGTACGACGCCCCATTGCAAGATGTCCTTATAGTCAAAGCCATATCGAAAACAAGCGTGCATCGCATCTCCCAGATAACGATCGGTACTATCTGAATCCGACGAATATCCCTGCTTTTGCTGAATAGTCGCCCCCAACGACCACCTCACTTCTTGTTTCCCATATTTCAATGCTTTTTTCATTGCGGGATAATCGACTGGAGACTCATCCAATGTCCCCAAACACACAAACGGTTTCAACCACCGTAGTGTTCGAGCATCCATGCCTTCGACCAACAACAACTCCGAAAGATTGACCATTGGGCCATATCGATATAAATAATACGAAAGGTTTTCCACCTGTTCTGCATTTAAAATCGGAATGTTTTCAAGCGCTTCTCTACTAGCGTTGTTCAGTTGAACTGGATTGTTTGCCAGCTCAGTCAACCTTTCGTCCCATTCTTCCGTATTGATGTCATTTTCGGCCATTTCTTCGAGGATTGTGTGCCAATCATCGGCATCCGTGGGAACTGTAATGCTATCTCTAGCCGATGTTGCTCCAATGGGCGTAAAATGAACGATGAATAGGAACATTCCAATTAAATAATGTATTGGCTTCATACGCATGTTTTACCAACGGTAAGTCAATGTTATTCCATTGCTGAATCCCAAGATGGGATGCAAGTTTCCACCCCAAGAATATTGGAAATGGTGAATGTCGCCTCCTATTCCCCAGGATGGCATTAGTGGCATGGTGCTGAATCCAGTCCTCAGGGTAAATGACTTATAAAGGTCGAACTCCAGACCCATTCGTAATCGCAGCGGCTGATGGATTCGGCCGTCCATTTCTGTGAATATTAGGCATTTAGTCGTAGGCGAATATGCTGCCCCAAGATGTGCCGAGCTACTTAAAGGAACATATTCGTCTGCTGATTTTAGTTGTGTACCTGCAGGATTGACCACCCTAATTCCCAGAATCAAATTTTCGTTTAATCTATAATGGCCATCCAGTTCAGTAAATAAAGCCGTTGCCAAACCTTCATCCCCTTGATCAACCAGCAGCAGGCAAGCATTTACACCCAGAAAGAAGTGATCACACAACTGCTTGCCCAAATGCAAACTGACATTATTTTCCATCCAATCTTCATTTCCGCTTTGGTACCATTCGACTTTACTTGCCAACCCAAAAAGATTTCTGCTGAAATCTAATTTTCGAACTGAAAGTTCATACAACTGAAAAGGGATCAGGCAGGTCAAACTCATTTCGGTGGTTTTCTCAGTTGTGTAATCACAGATCAGACCGCCCAGTGAGAATTCACGGGTATCCGAATGCAACGCAGATTCATTCAACACGTATTCACTACCGAATGCATGCTGCAGAAAAAAGAACAAGAGTATCCAAACCGCATTTTTCACGTTAGAATCTATTATATAAATTACAACAAAGATATAAAAAGATAACATAAAAAAAACATTCCAAGGAAATAAAATTTAACGGAGGCATCTGCTTCTTCCCTAATAAAAAAACGTACTTTTGCATTCATGAAAATGCCACGATGCACATCATCCTTGTGGAAAGGTTTACTTTTTTCGGTATCACCCTTTTTGGTTTACTCCGTTGTACAAGCGCAGCAAAACCCTATTGTTCCTCAAAAGCAACCCTACAAAGAAGTCAGGGGTATTGAACCTGAAAAAAAACCGGAGAAAACGACCTTTGCTGAAGTCATAAATGGGGATACAGTTCCAGTCGCCGTGCTTGGCTCTGTTTATTCATTTCCGAAAGAGAATTTTAAGTCAGCTTCTGAGGAACGTTATTACTGGAAATTGGTTCGGGATGTTAAAATTGTATATCCTTTATCCAGAATCGTCTATTTCACTTTATTGGAAACTATGAATTATATTGAAACGCTGCCCGATCCGAAGGATCGTGAACGGCATTTGCGTCGAATGGAAAAAGATTTGGTCAAGGAATATGAACCAGTACTGCGTAAAATGACTTATACGCAGGGAAAAATTCTGCTGAAACTTATCAATAGGGAATGCAGTTCCTCACCCTATGACCTGATCAAGGCGTATCGAGGATCTTTTTCTGCATCCTTCTGGCAAGGTGTAGCATCACTTTTTCATGCCGATTTAAAGAGTGGTTACGATCCAACAACGAAAGATTATACGTTGGAACGCATCGTCGTCAAAATAGAGCAAGGACAGTTATGAATGACAAAAGGGCACCCGAAGAGGCGCCCTTTATTTTTAAAAGTTGGTAAAAATTACAAGCCGACAGCCTTTTTGATGGCATCCACAAAATCCAGTTTTTCCCAAGTGAAGAGTTCCACTTCAATGGTTTTTGGCGCTTCATAACGGGACGTAAACGTTTTTTTCACTGTTTTCGGTTCGCGGCCCATGTGGCCATAGGATGCAGTTTCTGAATAAATCGGATTGCGCAATTTTAAGCGCTGTTCGATGGCTTTGGGGCGCATGTCGAACAATTCGTACATCTTGTCGGCCAACTCACCGTCATGAATGTTCAATTTGGAAGTGCCGTAGGTGTTGATGTACAAGTTCATCGGTTTGGCCACGCCAATGGCGTAGGAAACCTGAACCAATACTTCGTCCGCTACACCAGCAGCCACCATGTTCTTGGCGATGTGGCGGGCAGCATAGGCAGCCGAACGGTCTACTTTCGAGGGGTCTTTTCCGGAGAAAGCACCACCGCCGTGAGCACCTTTACCACCATAGGTATCTACGATGATCTTGCGGCCGGTCAGACCGGTGTCGCCGTGCGGGCCACCGATGACGAACTTGCCGGTCGGGTTCACATGATATTTGATGTCGCCTTTGAAGAGTTCGGCCACTTCCTTCTTTTGCTTGGCAACTACACGTGGGATCAGAATGCTCACGATATCGTCGTGAATTTTCTGAAGCATGATGGAGTCTGCCTTGTCAATGGCTTCCTGAGAGTCGTTTTCAGGCTTGATGAAATCGTCGTGCTGTGTTGAAATCACGATGGTGTCGATGCGGACGGGTTTGTTGTCGTCATCGTATTCGATGGTTACCTGTGATTTAGCGTCTGGGCGCAGATACGGAATGGTTTCTTCGCGACGGATATCAGCGAGTTCCATGAGTAAAAGGTGTGCCAAATCCAACGCCAACGGCATATAGTTGTCAGTTTCGTTGGTGGCGTAACCGAACATCATGCCTTGGTCACCGGCGCCTTGGTTCATTGGATCGACCTTTGCAGCTCCGTCCACACCGCGGTTGATGTCGGCAGACTGTTCGTGTATGGCGGAGAACACGCCGCAGGAGTTGCCTTCGAACATATATTCACCTTTAGTATAACCGATGCGGTTGATGACTTTGCGGGCAACGTCCTGCAGGTCAACATAGGCACTGGTTTTCACTTCGCCGGCTAAAACTACCTGACCGGTAGTCACCAACGTTTCACAAGCCACTTTCGACTCAGGGTCGAAGGCCAAAAATTCATCAAGCAGCGCATCCGAGATCTGGTCGGCTACTTTATCCGGATGCCCTTCGGACACGGATTCAGACGTAAATAGATAAGCCATTTTTATAATAGTTTAATGTAATTCAATGGAAGGACCAGCCAAAGGCAAGCCTACCTATATAATAAATATTCTAAAATTTGGAGGAGGATTTGCGCCCGAAAGCGCGGACTAAGATATTCTTTAGCATTTTTTCTAGTGGTTGCAAGCGTCCAAATCCTTCCACAAATTTCACTGCAAAGATACTACTTTTCTTTATGATGCAACTTAAGGGGTGGAATTTTTTCTAAAATCTCGTTGGTGCGCGCCAATGCAGCATAGATGTCGGGACAAATGTTTTCCTGACCGATGAGTTCGTAGAAGTTCGTTTTTTCAAGCACATCATGCACTTTTTGATTGACTCCGGACAGCACGGTGATGATACCTTCTCGTTTGGCTGACTTGCATAAATTCTGTAGATTTCGAACGCCAGTTGAATCGATGAACGGTACTTTTCGCATCCGAATGATGCGGACTCTGGGGTGTTCCCCCAGCAAATCCATTTGCTCTTCAAACTTGTTGGCAACCCCAAAAAAGAAGGGGCCGTTCACTTCATAAACTGCAACTCCTACAGGAATGCTTAATTTTTCATCGGTTTCCGAATATTCGCTGGCCTTCATTTCGGCTTCAATTACAGAAACGGAGGATGTTTCCATGATGCGTTTGATAAACAATATGACGGCCATGATCAAACCAACTTCGATGGCAATGGTTAGGTCAAAGAATACGGTTAGGAAAAAGGTGATCAATAAAACAGAAACATCCGATTTTGGCATTTTAAGCAGTGCTTTGAATTGACGCCATTCGCTCATGTTGTACGAAACTACGACCAGAACGCCAGCTAGGCAAGCCATTGGGATGAATTTTGTGAGTGGTCCTAGGAATAGCAAAATGAGCAGGAGTACAAAGGCGTGAATGATTCCGGCAATTGGGCTTCTACCGCCATTGTTGATGTTTGTCATTGTCCGAGCGATGGCTCCTGTCGTTGGAATACCTCCAAAAAACGGGACAATGATATTTGCAACACCCTGTGCCATCAGTTCGGTATTTGAGTCATGGTGATCGTTGATCACGCCGTCGGCCACCATGGCAGAAAGCAAGGACTCAATGGCTCCAAGCATGGCGATGGTGAAAGCCGCTGGAAAAAGTGTCTTGATCAGGTCCATTGTTATTTCTGGAGCTACTGGCTGAGGAAGGGCGGCATTGATGGTAAAACGATCTCCAATAGTTTCAATATTTGAAATTCCCACGAACTCTCTCAAAAGATAGACTACCACCGTAATCAGGACGATGGCCACCAAAGAGCCTGGGATTTTTTTGGAAATCTTTGGCCAGATAAATATCAAGGCGATGCTGACAATGCTCAAACCCAATGACCACCAATTGACACTGTTGAAATGTTGAAAATAAGTGCCCCATTTACCGATGAAATCACCAGGTACCTTTGCTATTTCAAGCCCGAAAAGGTCTTTAATTTGTGTGGAGAAAATGGTCAAGGCGATACCACTTGTGAAGCCGACAATGATGGGGTAGGGCATAAACTTGATGATGGTGCCTAACTTAAGAGCACCCATGGCAAATAGCATCAATCCAGCCATGATGGTCGCAACAATGAGGCCGCTGGGGCCATATTGTTCGATAATCCCATAAACGATGACGATGAATGCTCCGGTTGGGCCGCCTATTTGAACCTTGCTGCCACCTAAGAATGATACGATAAACCCACCTATAATAGCTGTAATCAATCCTTTTTCCGGTGAAACACCGGATGCTATACCAAAAGCAATGGCCAATGGCAGGGCTACAATGCCGACAATGATGCCAGCCATCAAATCTTTCAAAAATTGTTCCTTGGAGTAATTCTTTAGCGAATCAGCCAATTTTGGTCTGAAAAAAAGTTTCATGATTCTAAAAAATAGGTTGAACAGAAGTAGCGGTTCAGTTCAGGTTAAAATTGTATTGAAGTATAACATTAATGAGTTGCATTCCGGGTTTAGGCAAACCCTTATCTTCCAAATTGAAATTACTTAACGATCCATGAATGCTATGACCGCGCAAATCTTTGAAAAGGTCGATGTTCGAGTAACCATAACCGATGGAAAGGTCGAAATCTTCGTAAACATTGACGCTGAAGCCTCCTTGAATGCCATAGTAGAAGCGAGCATGACAATCGCTTTTCAGCGATGTCTGAAAATTGTCTTCCGATGGACCTGGAGTTACATCTCCATTGGGTTCAATAGTGTAATAAAGTTCATTCAGAGTGGTTGTTCTAGCAGAGAAGGGGAGAAAAATCAATTTGGGTTCAGCAAAAATCTTAAAGTCGTGTCCAAAAAAATTTCCAATGGGGTACTGCCCCTTTAAGTTCAGCTGAATGCTAGGAAGGGCTTTGTTGTCAATCAGCTTATAGATGGTCTTTGTTGTTGTGGTTTCGGAAGCCCATATCGATTTGTAACCTGAATTCCAAAGCCCAAGCCCTAAGTTTGTCGAAACATAGTCGTTCCACTGAACCCTGCCTTCCAGCAAAATGGGATTAATCATCTCGCTGCCATTCAATCCAAATCCGAGACTTCCGTCCAAGCCGAATCCTTTTTGACCGAAACTAGCTGCGGTTATGGACAAAAGTGTCCACAAAACAAGGGTACGTTTCATATTTATTTTGATTTCATAATGTCAAATCCTTTACCGTAAACGCCTATTACTGAACCCTGCGATACAAAAGCATTCGGATCCACTTGCTTCACAATACGGAAAATTTTGACTGATTCGTTTTTTCTGGCCATAACACAAAGCACTTTGGCGGGTTCTTTCGAATACCAGCCCATTCCATCGAGTACCGTGACTCCGCGGTGTGCTTCGTTGTTGATGCGTTCAGCTATGGCTTCGAATTTGGAGGAAAAGATAAAGAATTGTACCGACTGCCGGTCACCATTAACAACCATATCCACCGCAAAGGTGCTAACGGCAAGCGTTGCGAGTCCATAGATAATCTTGTCAACACTGTGAAAAAGTAAATAGGAAGAACAAATAATGACTAAGTCGCTGTACAACATGGCCCGACCTGGTGTGATGTTTCGATACTTGTTGATGATCAGTGCTACTATGTCTGTTCCACCCGTGCTTCCGTTGGCTGTCAGAACTATTCCGACACCTGCCCCGGCTAAAAGTCCACCAATCACGCAAGCCATAAACGGTTCTCCCACCAATAAAGGTTTGTGAATGTAGTTTTGAGAGACTGATAAGAAAATGGTCAGGATAATAACGCCCACGATGGTTCGAAAGCTGAATTTCCAGCCAAACATGCGGACAGAGAGGATCAATAATACAATGTTGATTGAAAAATACGTGGCGGCAACGGGGATGCCATAAGCAAAATAGACCAAAGCTGCCAAGCCTGTAACCCCACCGGTCGTGATCTGATGTGGTAAAAGGAAACCAGTCCATCCCAAGGCGTATAGGGCCAATCCGAAAAGGATGGTCACATATTCCTTGATACTGTCCGATTTAAACTTATTTGCCATGTTGGCGTAAATTTACAAAACGATGTTTACAATCTTCTTTGGAATGATGATTACTTTCTTGGGAGTTTTGCCTTCCAGCCATTTTTGAGAAGAAGGATGACTCATTATGACCGCTTCGATCTCTTGAACGCCTAGGTCGGCAGGCAGTTCCAGCATATAACGAGTTTTCCCGTTGAAAGAAACCGGGTAGTTGAAAGCGGATTCCACCAGGTAAGATTCATTGCATTCCGGCCATTTTGCATCGCAAACACTACCAGTTTGACCCAGTGCTTCCCAAACTTCTTCGGCAAGGTGTGGCGCAAAGGGTGCCAATAAGACAATGACCTCCTTTAGGATGGCGCTTTTATTGCATTTCAGCGAAGCCAGTTCGTTGATGCAAATCATAAAGGCACTCACGGATGTGTTGAACGAGAAATGTTCGATGTCCCAGCTGATTTTCTTAATGAGTTTATGCAAGGATTTGAGTTCAGCAGCTGAAGGATTTTCCTGACTAAAGCTGAAGCCCGTTTCGTCGGTACAAAGGCCCCAAAGTTTCTTCAGGAAGCGGTGTACACCATCGATGCCGTTTGTGTCCCAAGGTTTGGATTGTTCCACAGGACCGAGGAACATTTCGTACAAGCGAAGGGTGTCGGCGCCGAAGCGTTCCACGATATCGTCCGGATTGACGACATTGTACATGGATTTGGACATTTTCTCAACCGCCCAACCGCAAACGTACTTTCCATCTTCGAGAATGAATTCAGCGTTGGCATAGTCGGGGCTCCAGGCTTTGAATTTGTCGATATCGAGAAGGTCGTTGTGGACGATGTTCACATCGGCATGAATGGGCGTGGTTTCGTATTGTTCGCGCAAGTTAAAGGATACAAACGTGTTGGTTTCCTTGATGCGGTATACGAAGTTGGAACGACCTTGAATCATGCCTTGATTGACCAGTTTCTTGAACGGTTCATCTTTGCAAATCAGTCCGAGGTCAAACAGGAATTTGTTCCAGAAGCGGCTATATACTAGGTGACCAGTGGCATGTTCTGTTCCGCCGATGTATAAATCCACTTGCTCCCAATAGGCGTTGGCTTCTTTGCTGACCAATGTCTGATTGTTATGGGGATCCATGTAACGCAAGTAATAGGCTGAAGACCCGGCAAAACCCGGCATGGTGTTCAGCTCGAGTTGATAACCTTCTTCGGTTTTCCAGTTTTTGGCATGGCCGAGGGGAGGCTGGCCAGTCGCTGTCGGCAAGAAGTTGTCCACTTCGGGCAGTTCTAGAGGTAATTTGCTTTCATCGAGCATATAGGGCATCCCTTCCTTGTAATAGACTGGAAAGGGTTCGCCCCAATAACGTTGACGACTAAAAATAGCGTCGCGAAGGCGGAAATTCACTTTGACACGGCCCAGGCCTTTTTCACGGACATAATTTTTTGTCTTAGCAATGGCTTCTTTAACTGTCAGGCCATTGAGGAAACCTGAATTCATCATGATTCCGTCTTTGGCATCGTAGCTTTCGGTGCTGATGTCGGCTCCTTCGATTAAAGGAATGATGGGTAAGTTGAAATGTTTGGCGAAGGCGTAGTCGCGGGAATCGTGTCCAGGAACAGCCATGATTGCACCTGTCCCGTAGCCAGCCAACACATAGTCACTGATGTAGACCGGAATGGGTTCATTCGTGAATGGGTTGATGGCATAGGCCCCTGAGAAGACCCCTGTCACACGACGGTCGGCTATGCGTTCGCGTTCCGTACGTTTGTTGGTGCTTTGTATGTAAGCGGCCACTTCTGCCCGTTGATCGGGAGTCGTGAGTTGAGCGACCAATTCGCTTTCAGGAGCCAGTACCATAAAGGTCACGCCGAAAATTGTATCGGCACGAGTGGTGAAAACGGTAAAATCAAGGTCGGAATCCTTCACTTTGAAAATGAGTTCAGCTCCTTCGCTCCGACCTATCCAGTAACGTTGCGTATCTTTAAGAGAATCGGTCCAGTCAATTGTATCCAATCCGTTCAATAGGCGCTGGGCATAGGCGGAAATACGGAGGCACCATTGGTTCATCACCTTTTGTTCCACCGGATGGCCACCACGTAGGGAAACTCCTTCACTCACTTCATCGTTGGCAAGTACGGTGCCAAGCGCTGGACACCAGTTCACCATGGAATCGCCCAAATAAGCAATGCGGTAATTCATAAGCAGTTCCAGCTGCTGTTTTTCTGTTTTTGCTTTCCACTCACTGGCGGTGAATGTCAATTCTTCGGAACAAGCGACGTTCAGGCTTTCCGTGCCGATGGTTTCAAACGTTTTGACCAATGCTGCAATGGGCAAAGCTTTCCCAGCTTTTTTGTCGTAATAGCTGTTGAACATCTGGATGAACGCCCATTGTGTCCAATGGTAGTAATCGGGTTCGCAAGTGCGGACTTCGCGGTCCCAGTCGAAGCAGAAACCTATTTTATCAAGTTGTTCGCGGTAACGGGCAATATTTCTGGCTGTTGTCACTGCTGGATGTTGGCCGGTCTGTATCGCATACTGTTCGGCGGGCAAACCGTAAGCATCATAACCCATCGGATGGAGTACATTATAGCCTTGAAGCCTTTTATGGCGGGAGAATATGTCGGAAGCGATGTAACCCAGGGGATGACCAACGTGCAGACCTGCACCGGAGGGATAGGGGAACATGTCGAGCACGTAATATTTGGGTTTGCTTGAGTCTTCTTTGACTTTATAGGTTTGGTTGACCTTCCAGGCTGCCTGCCATTTTTGTTCAATTGATTTGAAATTGTATTCCATCTGATGTTAAAATGATTGCGTCAATGCAAATTTCCTGCAAAGGTACGAATTTGAAGACAACCTGAGCAAAAAAGACCTATTTTTGCAGTTCATCAGGTACTGCTATGGTAAAAAAGTATGATTTTTTGGTTATCGGTTCTGGCCTAGCCGGTATGAGTTTTGCGTTGAAGGTGGCCCATAAGGGACGTGTCGCCTTGTGTTGTAAAACTGGCTTGGAGGAAGCCAACACCTTTTATGCTCAGGGAGGTATTGCCTCCGTGACGTTGGCTAGCGACCAATTCGACAAACACATTGAAGATACGCTTATTGCCGGTGATGGTTTATGCGACCGTGAAGTGGTGGAAAAAGTAGTTCGGGAAGCTCCGGAACAAATTGACCAATTAGTAAGGTGGGGTGTCGATTTCGACAAAGACGAAGCGGGACATTTTGACTTGCATCGGGAAGGTGGTCACTCTGAATTTCGAATTTTGCATCACAAGGATTCCACTGGGGCCGAAATACAGCAAAGTTTGATCATTCGGGTGCAAAAACACCCCAACATCGATTTATACGACCACCATTTCGCCATAGAAATCCTAACCCAACACCATTTGGGGCAAAATGTTACTCGGCATTCGGAAAATATTGAATGTTATGGCGCTTATGTTTTGGATATGCATACCCGCAAGATCCATACGTTTTTAGCCAAAACAACCTTGATGGCCACAGGTGGAATCGGAAACATCTACCAAACCACTACCAATCCGCTTATTGCAACCGGCGACGGTATCGCCATGGTTTATCGCGCAAAAGGCACCGTGAGCGGCATGGAGTTTGTTCAGTTCCATCCTACAGCCTTGTTTCACCCTGGGCTTCGACCTTCTTTCCTAATTACTGAAGCTATTCGCGGTTACGGTGGTGTGCTTCGAACACAGGATGGTGAAGAATTCATGCAGAAATACGATAAGCGAGGGTCTTTGGCTCCTCGAGACATTGTGGCTCGTGCCATCGATACAGAAATGAAAAGCAGGGGTGATGATTTCGTATACCTGGATGTGACGCACGAATCGGCAGAAAAGACTAAGGAACATTTCCCCATGATTTACGAAAAGTGTTTGGAAATGGGCATTGACATTACCAAGGATTTCATCCCTGTGGCACCTGCTGCTCATTATCTTTGTGGTGGCATTACAGTGAATCAGGATGCCTGCACATCCATCAGTCGGCTCTATGCTGCCGGCGAATGCTCCTGCACGGGGCTTCATGGTGCTAACCGATTGGCATCCAATTCTCTAATAGAAGCCATTGTTTATGCGGATGCGGCAGCTAAACATGCTATTTCCTTATTGGATAGTCTTACGTACGAAGATAGAATTCCGCTTTGGAACGACGAAGGTACTCGACTCCCAGAAGAAATGATTTTGATCACTCAAAGTGCCAAGGAAGTAGGACAGATCATGAGTTCTTATGTTGGTATCGTTCGGTCGAATCTGCGTCTAAAGCGTGCAATGGATCGGCTGGACATTCTTTACCAGGAAACCGAACGACTTTTTATCCGATCTGTTGTTTCCAAGGAAATTTGCGAACTTCGTAACATCATCAACACAGGTTATTTGGTTATCAAACAAGCCCAGGAGCGCAAAGAAAGTCGCGGATTGCACTATACCATCGATTACCCAAAGAAAAATCCTACCAGATAAATGAAAAAAATAATTGAAATTTCAGACTTGAAGCATACAAAACTACCCAAGGTCAAATGGGTGGATGAGTTTAAGGCTTTTGCCCTAAAGGGTAATGTGGTCGATATGGCCATTGGTATTATCATTGGTGCCGCATTCGGTAAGATTGTCTCCTCCCTGGTGACAGATATTATCATGCCTCCACTAGGTGTCGTGATTGGTGGAGTCGATTTCAAAGATTTGAATATTGTTTTAAAAGATGCGGTTGGGAGCAATCCGGCTGTAACATTGAATTACGGAAATTTTATTCAGATTGTGTTTGATTTTGTTATTGTTGCCTTTGCTATATTTCTGGTAATAAAGACTTTGGCTATGGCAAAACGTCGTAATGAAATTAAAAAAGATGATACCAAAAATGAAGATGCTCCCATGCAAGCAGAACCTTCCAAAGAAGAAATACTGTTAACGGAAATTAGAGATTTGTTAAAGAAGAACAGTACAGAGAAGTAACTAGCAAATCAACAAAAAAGTGGGCGGAATCCTTATCGGTTCCGCCCACTTTCGTTATCTCAGAATTTCAACTTATTTTTGAGGCTGTAACAAAAGTTCCAAACGATTGTTTGGTTTCAGAAGTTCCTTCACTGTGGAACGAATGCTTTCAATGCTAAGGGATTGTACCGCTTTTTCATAATCTGCTGCATAATTCAGTTTATCCTTATAGTAGCGGTTGAGTGCATTCAACCAAAAGCCGTTGTCTTCCACATCTTCTTTATACTGCTTAATCATGTTCAATTTGACTTTGTTAAGGTCTTCTGATTTTGGCCCGACAAGTGCAAGTGTGTCGATTTCACTGTGGATGATCCCCAACATTTTATCGACTAGCTTGGGGTCAGTATCAAAGCGGATCTGGAGTGTTGCCAGTTCTACCGGTGTATTCAGGACACTACCTCTCAAGCCAACGCCATAAGTAGCGCCTTCTTGTTCGCGAATCGTAGCAGTGTACCTTAAATCAAGAATTGATGCAACTGCTTCCATTCCAACAACATTTGTCATATTGAAAGGCATGGGTGCAGAATAACGAATATTGTTGGTGGTTTTGCTCACCTTCAGTGGTTTGACAATATCTTTACGGATCAATCCTTTCTGTAAGCGTATGTCGTTATCTTTCCAGGCTTCCATTTTATTGGTTGTCTTCAGGCCACCGAGGTACAGTTCTACCAAAGGCTTAAACGTAGCGACATCGATGTTGCCAACAAAAGTGAACGTAAAGTCGGCAGGATTGGCAAATCGTTCGCCATAGATTCGTTGAATGGCATTCAGGTCTGCATTCTTGATGGTTTCCTTATTTAAAATTACGATGCGTGGATTGTTAGCGTAGGTGATAAGGCTCATAGAGTCCGAATATGCTTTTTGAGGATTCTCGGCAGCATTTTCCAAATAGGTACCGACTTGCTTCATGTACAATTCATAAGCATTTTCATCCCTCCTAGGTGCTGTAAAATATAGGTAGGCTAGCTGAAGCATGGTTTCCTGATCTTTTACAGAAGAAGAACCGCTCAGGGATTCATCGTAATTCCCTATAACAGGTGAAACCGAAGCAATTTTACCACTTAATTTTTTACTCAAATCGGTGAGATTGAATGTTCCAATACCAGACTGATTGATGACATCTGTTGTTAAGAATGCAGAAATCAAGTCCTTTTCAGGAACCAAGCTCATCCCACCATTACTCCAAGCATTCATCTTGATTTCGTCGTCCTTGAATTTGGTCGGTTTCAAAATGACCTTGATGCGGTTGGACAAAGTCCATTCAATGGTTCCTTGCTCCTTGTTTTCAACCGTTTTTTTCACTTTTCCAGGTTTTGGCAATTTTTGAATCAACGGATCATTGGAAACACTATCCTTGAAGGCTTCCAATTTGGCTGCCTTGGCTGCTGCAATTTCTTGTAAAAGTTCGTCGTTTGTCGGGTAAGTTACACCGGCTTTTTCGGGTCCAGTGATGGTGAAAACGAAATTCTTATCCGGCATATAGCTGGCCGCAATCTGATTCACAGTTTGAAGGTTGATGGATGGCAACATGGTTTTGACCATCTCATTTTCCCAACTGATGCCCGCACAAGGTTCTGCTACCGTGAAGTTTCGAACATATTCCAGAACCAACTTGTTGTTTTTTTGTTGGTTGCGTTCTTTTTCGGCTTTTTCGTAATGACTTAAGATCTCGGTTTTGGCTCTTTCCAATTCGGATTCAGTGAAGCCGAAACGACGGATGATTTCCGATTCTTTAAGTATGCGTTCTCTCGCTTCTTTTTCCTTGCCCAGAACGGGTGAACAGACGAAGATGTAGGCGTCCATCGTACGAACAAAATCGGTTAATTCGGATCCTGCACTGCTGAAGGGCGACCCTGGTTCTTGACAAATGTTGCTTAAGCGTTCGTTTGTCATCAGTGAAATCAAGCTGTTGATTTGACCTACTCCAAAGCCTTGTATGGATTTACGAACTTCATCGGGAAAAGCTTGTTTTTTCCAAAACATCAAGATTTGTGTGCTGGTCAATTCCGGATCTGTAAATACACCGACAATGGGTTTTTCATTATCCAGAACATTGAAGTAGGTGCGTACTGCTGGATTTACTGGAGCAGGGATGTCGGAAAACATTTTTTTAATTTTTGCTTCAATCTGATCTACATTGACATCTCCGACCACTAAGATTGCCTGAAGGTCCGGACGATACCATTTTTTATAATAGGATCGTAATTCATCATATTTAAAATTGTTGATGATTGCAGTATCTCCGATCACATCACGAATGGCATATTTGGACCCTTCAAACATAACTTTGTTTCGTGCCTGCATCACGCGCCTTTGAGCATTGCGTCCTTGTCTCCATTCTTCACGAATAACGCCTCTTTCCTGATCGATTTCAGAATTTTCGAGAGAAACGAAGCTCGACCAGTCATGAAGAATTAAAAGGGAAGAGTCAATGATACCCTCTCTGTTTGTCGGTACTTCAGACAAGTTGTAGACGGTTTCATCTATCGAGGTATAGGCGTTTATGTTGTCCCCAAATTTAACACCCATTTTCTCAAACCCATTGAGGAAATTTTTTCCAGGATAGTTTTTAGTACCGTTGAAACACATGTGTTCCAGAAAATGCGCCAGACCATTTTGGGAATCGTCTTCCAGTATGGCGCCTACGTTTTGGGCAATGAAGAATTCCGCCCGTTGCTTGGGCTGTTCGTTGTGGCGGATATAATAAGTTAGTCCATTACTTAGTTTCCCATAACGAATTGCCGTATCCATTGGAGCTGGTTGAAGCCCTTGTGCCAGCACGGATAACGTGCATGCAAAAAGTAGAAATACCGAGATTTTTAATGATTTCATACGTGTAAGGTTAAATTATTGTCAGCAAAAATACGAATAAAACTTAATTATAGTTATTTGTTCGTCAAAAAGAATGTCAACGACAAACAAAAGCTTTTTTCTATTCGGTTTTTTTTATCTTTGTCGCCTTGAACGGAAATCTTGAATCAAAAGTAAAAACGACTCCATCACGTTGATATTCTCCGAGTTGCACGTATCAATGGCATCAAATTAAAAACCCCTATGAAAAAATTCAAGTTAGTGAACAACCTGTTCGGTTGGATTGCATTTGCAATTGCCGCAGTAACCTATTTCCTAACCATCGAGCCGACCGCCAGTTTCTGGGATTGCGGCGAATTCATTTCTACAGCCTTCAAACTTGACGTGGGGCATCCTCCAGGTGCTCCTTTCTTTATGTTGATAGGGCGTTTCTTCACCAATTTCGCATCGGGCAGCGAACATGTTGCCATGATGATCAACCTGATGTCAGCACTCTTCAGTGCTCTGACCATCTTGTTTCTTTTTTGGACAATTACTCATCTGGCTCGAAAAATCGTGCCCAAGGATGAAGAAAAGATGACCACCGGTGAACTGATCACCATCATCGGTTCGGGTTTGGTTGGTGCATTGGCATATACCTTCTCCGATACCTTTTGGTTTTCGGCTGTCGAAGGTGAAGTTTACGCCTTTTCATCCTTGTTCACTGCTGTTGTATTTTGGGCCATTCTCAAATGGGAAGATGTAGCGGACGAGCCACACGGTGATCGTTGGATCATTTTTATCGCCTATCTGATGGGCCTTTCCATCGGTGTCCACCTGCTTAACCTACTTACCATACCGGCATTGGTTTTGGTTTACTACTTCAAGAAGGCCAAAGTAGTCGATGCCAAAGGTTCCTTGCTTGCCTTATTAGGTTCGATCGTTCTAATCGGTATCGTACTGTATGGTATCGTACCCGGTTTTGTGAACATGGCTGGTTGGTTTGATTTATTTTTCGTCAATGTACTAGGGTTCTCCTTTAACACGGGTGCTGTATTTTATGTCGTATTGATGGCCGCCGTATTAATTTGGGGCTTATTCGAAACCTTCTCCGGCAAGAGCGTGCAACGCATGAAAATTGCATTTGCCGCAAATATCATTTTAGTCGGCATACCTTTCTTTGGTGACAGTTTCCTGGTGTGGTTGGTACTTTGTGCTGCCGTCATTGGCTTCACGTTCTTCTGGAAGGGTATAAATCCCCGCCTCATGAATACCACCTTGTTGGCCATGATGGTCATGGTGATCGGTTACGCCAGTTATGGTGTCACCGTTATTCGTTCGAATGCCAAACCTCCTATGGACCAGAATTCACCCAATAACATGTTCTCACTGGAACGTTATTTGAACCGTGAGCAATATGGTGAAACACCGCTTCTTTATGGTGAATCTTTCGCTTCCGACATCAGTTGGAAGGCGCAGGGTAGCAACTGCGTACCGGTATACAAAAAAGGTGGTGCGATTTGGAATGAAAAAGCCAAGAAATCTCCCAATGAAAAAGATGAATACATCATTTCAGGCTACAAGGAAACACCTGCAATGAATTCAGAATGCAACATGTTCTTTCCACGCATGTATAGTAAGCGTGCAGATCACGTGGAGGCTTACAAAATGTGGTCTGACTTCAAGGGACAGAGCGTGACGTTTGACCGCTGCGGTCAAACACAGACCGTGGTCAAACCGACCATGGCCGAAAACTTGCGATATTTCATCTCTTATCAGGTAAACTTTATGTACTGGCGCTATTTCATGTGGAACTTCGCCGGCCGCCAAAACGATATTCAGGGTAATGGAGAAATTCAAAATGGAAACTGGATTTCAGGCATTAACTTCATTGACAACATGTTGGTCGGTGACCAGTCAAAGTTGCCTTCCGATCTTGAAAATAATAAAGGACACAACAAATATTATTTACTACCCTTATTGCTGGGCATTGTCGGTCTGTTGTTCCAAGCCATGCGTGGGGATAAAGGCATTCAGGGCTTTTGGGTTACCTTTTTCTTGTTCTTCATGACGGGTTTGGCTATCTTGCTTTACCTTAACCAAACACCACTTCAACCTCGTGAACGAGATTATGCTTATGCGGGTTCTTTCTATGCTTTCACTATTTGGATTGGGCTTGGAGTCGCAGCCATCGTGCACGGATTGAAGAAAGTTCTACCAGAAACACCCTCTGCTATTGCTGCAACGTTGTTGTGTTTGTGCGTGCCAACGTTGATGGCGACCCAGAACTGGGATGATCACGATCGTTCAAACCGCTATACATGCAGGGATTTCGCCAAAAATTATCTCGAATCCTGCGATAAGAATGCAGTCATTTTTACAAACGGTGACAACGATACTTTCCCTTTGTGGTATGTTCAGGAAGTGGAGGGTTTTCGAACCGACGTTCGAGTTTGCAATCTAAGTTATTTCCAAACAGATTGGTATATCAATCAGATGACGCGTCCCTATTACAAGTCCGAAGCATTACCTATCGACTGGACTCAAGACATGTACACCAATGGAAAGCGTGACATTGCCCGCATCATTAAACTGACGGATGATTCCATCAGTCTTGATATGGCTATGAATTGGGTTGCAACGGATGACCCCCAATATAAGAAGGTGCCTGGATACGAAGAAGCACTGGATTACATACCTTCGGAAAAGATCTATCTAGACATCAACAAAGACCAGGTAATCAAGAACAACTACATGGATGCTAAGTACGATAACAACATTGTTCCGCGTCTGAATATAAACCTAGCGGGCAAACAATATTTGGGCAAACAGGAAATCATGATTCTAGATATGCTCAAAGTAAACAAATGGAAACGCCCCATTTACTATGCAGTAACGGTAGAGGAGTCACAGTTCCTTGGCCTACAAGCTTCATTTCTTCAAGAAGGATTGGCTTACAAGGTCGTTCCTATGCGCAGTGCCAGCGGTAAGCCTACGGTAAATACGGATAAAATGTACGACCAAATGATGAACAAGTTCAAATATGGAAACATTCAAGATCCGAAGGTTTACCTCGATGAAAACGTGCTTCGTATGTGTCGTACCCACCGTGCCATGTTTGTTCAACTCATTCAAGCATTATACAACGAAGGCAAGTTTGACAAAGCTGAAAAGGCGGCTGATTTTTGTCAGAAAATGATACCGATGTCAACTGTAACTGCTAATTACCACAATGTGGACATTGCAGAAATCTATTACCGCATCGGTAAACCAAAAAAAGCCTTTACGATCATTCAGGCAGTCGCTCGTCTTTGTCTGGAAAATCTGGAATGGACCTACAACTTGAAACCTAAAGAATATCAATCGGCTAGCATGCTTGTAAACACAAACTTGTATACCTTGCAACAAATTCTGACCTTGCTCGAACAATATGACAAACCTCACGTGAACCTGTATATGCCTTCTTTCCAGAAATATGGACAGGTTTATCAACAATACAGTGCCATGAGAGGTGGCAGGGGTGGTTCCAATCAGTAAAAAATGATTATTGAGCAACTTCCGGTTTTTTTCCGCAGTGTGTACCGTAAAGTGACCTGGAGAAAGGACAGCCGGTTAAAAAATATATATCTGACATTCGATGATGGTCCAATACCTGAGGTAACTCCTTGGGTATTGGACGTACTCGATACATACGGCGTTAAAGCTACCTTCTTTTGTGTGGCTGAAAACGTTTGGCGCTATCCTGAAATTTATCAGGAAATCCTTCGCCGCGGTCATCGTACTGGAAATCATACCTACAATCATTTACGAGGATTCTTCACCAGTACCAAAAAATACCTTGCCAACGTTGAAAAAGCCGCTGGTTTCATTCAATCCGATTTATTTCGTCCACCGCACGGCGAATTACGTTCTCCTCAATATTTTCGCCTTCGAAAGAATTACCAGATCATTCAGTGGGACGTCATTACCAGAGATTACAATCCGGACCTTTCGGGTGAACAGGTACTCGGAATCGTTAAAAAATATGCTAGAAACGGTTCAATCGTGGTTTTTCACGATTCGATAAAATCGGAGAGAAACATGAAGTATGCCATGCCTAGAGCCATTGAGTTCCTTTTAGGGCAAGGTTTCTCCTTCGAAAAGCTTTAAGCGGTAAACGATTTTCTCCGAAAACGGCCTCCTGGTAAGCTTTCGGTTAATCCCTCCATTTCCAACTCCAACAAATGTGCGAGAAGCTCATTCACCTTTAGACTGGTTTGAATGGAAAGATCGTTTGCATTCAGTATCTGTCCCGCCTTCAACAGGTTGAGAATCATTTTTTGTGTTGCCGGTAATTCGGCAAACAGATTCTGTTGACGAGCTTTTCTTTTAATGGGTGAAATCCAATTCATCTCCCGCATGACATCATCGGCCGATTCAACTAACGCTGCACTTCGTAGTTTTATCAAGTCATTGCATCCACTCGAATATTTATCAATGTTTCGACCCGGAAATGCCAATACATCCCTATTGTAATCTCTAGCAAACCTTGCCGTGATTAGTGAACCTCCGTCAATGGCCGATTCAATAACGATGCAAACATCGCTCAAGCCTGCTATGATTCGGTTTCTTTCGCGAAATCGATAGGGTAAGGAAGGCGTCCCCCAAGGATACTCACTGACCAAGGCACCATCTTTTAATACCATTTCCGCGGCAATTCGACGATGCGAAGGTGGGTAAATTTCGTGTAAACCATGTGCCAAAACACCAATGGTCTTTAAGCCATTTTGCAAGGCAGACTGATGTGCAATAACGTCTATGCCGTAAGCGAGTCCACTGACGACAAGCAAATCTGGGAAATGTCTTGATAGTTCTTTAAGGAGTAATTGTGCTGTTTCTTTTCCCAAAGGTGTTGCTTTTCGGGTGCCGACAATTGCAATGATTTTTAATGCATTCAAATCATTGACGCCACGGCTGAAAAGCATGATGGGAGCATCGGGACATTCCCTAAGACGGTATGGGTAATCTTCATCTAGGAGAAAATGACCTTTTACACTGTTGTCGCGCATGTTCCTTTGTTCTTTCTCTGCCGCTGATAGCAGGCTGCCGTTTAAGAGTGCCTTTTTCGTTTCTGGATTTAAATTGGGAATCCCTTTTAGGTTTTCCTTCTTGAAAACTTCTTCTGCCGAGCCAAAATTGTTCAGTAATATCCGAATGTCTTTAATTGGAAGTTTGGGAATTAGCGATAGTGCTATCTGAAACAATTGTTCGTCATTCATATCTTATTGGTTGATGCCGAAAGCCACATCCAAGGGCTTATAATCGGCGAGTTTGCCGTTTACGACCGCAACGGCATCAACCCGAGCTCTGACCACCAATTTTAGGTCAGGGAGCCTTTGAATGTCTTGCAGGAAGATCCATCGGATGCCTTCTTTTTTCATAGTGACTGTTACAATGAACGTGTCGTTGCTTTTAAGTGGTGTCTTGAAAGCCATCTCCAGTTTGGCAACAACCATGTCGACTCCCTGTTCGTGAAGTTCTGTAAAATTCAGTCCCAACGTTTTGATGTATTCATGACGGGCATGTTCCAGGTAGTGTTGATAATTTGCATTGTTTACAATACCTTGAATATCGCATTCATAATCGCGTACACTGAATTCGAGTCGATAAGTTTCCATAATCTGGCTGTTGGATCTGCTACAAAAGTAACAAATAAATTAATAAAAAAGAAATAAAAAAGATATGTTATACGATTTCAGTCGGCACCACTTTGTATAACTTATCGGAAGGACGCATCTTTTCGACTAAAGGCATCGAGATATGCTGACCTTTTACAGCTTTCTCAACGGTTTTCAGATTGACCCTCAATTCTTGAACAACGGCTTCCAATGCACCTGTGGTAGGGCCCGTAATTAAAATTTCATCGCCGACTTCCAGGCTGTTGCTTTCTAGAAGAAACTCCGCCACCCCCAACTTGGAGTAATATTTGATGCCTCTTCCAATAAGAATTTTGCGTTTTGTTGCAGAGGAACCGTATTGGTGTGTCCATTCTCCGAGTCGTTGCCCAAGATAATATCCATCCCAGAAACCTCGATTGAAAACGGTAGAAAGTCGGGTATCCCATTCCTGAATCTTAACTGAATCAAAGGAACCGTCCAATTGTGCTTCAATGGCTTCCCGATAGCAATTGACTACCGTTTTCACGTATTCAGCACCTCTGGCACGGCCCTCAATTTTGAAGACGCGGACGCCGGCATCCATCATCTTATTCATAAAATGGATGGTTTTAAGGTCTTTCGGTGACATGATATATTGACTGTCAATGTCCAACTCCACATCCGTTTCTTTGTCTTTAACGGTATATCCGCGGCGACAAATTTGGACGCAAGCTCCCCGGTTGGCGGAAGCATTGTATTCGTGTAAGCTTAAATAACATTTTCCAGAAACGGCCATGCACAAAGCCCCGTGACAGAACATCTCAATACGGATAAGGCCTCCGTGCGGACCTCGAATGTCCTGCTCAAAAATCTGATTGTAGATTTCGGCCACTTGGTCCAAATTCAATTCTCTGGCCAAAACTACCACATCAGCAAAATGGGCATAAAACTTAAGGGCTTCTATGTTTGAAATGTTCAATTGGGTGGATAGATGAATTTCCACGCCCGATTGGCTGGAATAACTCATGACGGAGACATCGGCTGCAATGACGGCACTGATGTCTGCCTCTTTGGCCGCATCGACAATTTGTTGCATGAGGGAAAGGTCGCCGTCATACATGACCGTGTTGATGGTCAAATAGCTTTTTACGTTTTTTTCACGACACATTCGAGCGATTTCTTTCAAATCGGCAATGGTGAAATTGTTGGAGGAACGAGCCCTCATGTTCAAGCTTTCAATGCCGAAATAAACGGAATCGGCACCTGCCTGAAAGGCGGCAGCTAACGACTCCCATGATCCTGCAGGAGCCATTATTTCAAAATCGGAACGCGTATGATTGGTTGTTTTGGACATATTTTTACAAAGTTGGAGACTGCAAAAGTACTACAAAGCATCGAAAACCAAACCCGAGAGCTGCCGTTTGGTCAAAAAAGGCTACTTTTGCGTTCTACAAGCAAATGCTCACACATGAAGATAGGTTCAAATGATTTAGGCAAATATCCACTGTTGCTCGCACCGATGGAAGACGTTACGGACCCAGCTTTCCGCTTGATGTGCAAACGGTTCGGTGCTGACATGGTCTATACGGAGTTTGTTTCTTCTGATGCCTTAGTGCGATATGTCAATTCTACTCAGCAAAAACTCCAAATTTGCGACGAGGAGCGTCCGGTTGCCATTCAGATTTATGGTCGGTTTCCAGATGCCATGGAGGAAGCGGCCAGAATCTGTGAAGAAGCGAAGCCTGATATCATCGATATCAACTTTGGTTGCCCCGTCAAGAAAGTAGCCGGCAAGGGTGCTGGAGCAGGTATGCTGAGGGATGTCCCAAAGATGCTCGAGATTACAAAAAAGGTAGTTGAGGCGGTCAAAATCCCGGTAACCGTCAAAACAAGGTTGGGTTGGGATGATTCCTCCCGCATCATTGTGGACTTGGCAGAATCACTTCAGGATTGCGGTATCGCAGCATTGGCCATTCATGGGAGGACTCGAGCCCAAATGTATACAGGTGACGCCGACTGGTCATTGATCGGTCAGGTAAAGAACAATCCCCGTATGACAATTCCGATTATCGGAAATGGTGATGTGACCTCACCGGAAATCGCTCGTCGTCGTTTTGATGAAACTGGTGTGGATGCGGTGATGATAGGGCGCGCTAGCATTGGTAGGCCATGGATCTTTGAAGAAATCAAACAGTATCTGCTTCATGGCAACTCTGTGGAAGAAGCCTATGCTCACCTTGATCCGACTACGACCTTGGTTCCACATTCCTTCAGATGGAAACTGGATATCATTAAACAACAAGTGGAAGACAGTGTGCGAAGATTAGATGAAAGAAGAGGCATCGTGCATATTCGTAGGCACTTGGCAGCAACACCAGTATTCAAAAGTATCCCCAATTTCAAGGAAACACGAATTGCCATGTTGCGTGCCGAAACCGTAGCCGAACTCTTTCAAATCATCGATTCAGTAGAAGATATTGTTGTCAACCGATAAGGGTCAATAGACATTGCTTGCAACCCGCTTTACGCTTTGGGTGGCCATCATGGAATAAAAATGGATGCTGGGCACACCCTTGTTTTTCAATTCTTTAGCTTGTAAGGTGCACCATTCCACACCTACTTCCGTAACATCGGCATCCGATGTACATTTGGCCAATTCATTGGCGAAAGCATCGGGCAAGTCAACGTGGAAGATCTTGGGCAACGCATTCAGTTGGCTGAGCATGTTGATGGGCTTTAAACCTGGAATAATGGGCACAGTTATGCCTTCCAACCGGCAAGCATCCACAAATTCAAAATATTTTTGATTGTCGAAGAACATTTGTGTAACCAAGTAGGATGCACCTGCGTTCACTTTTTCCTTGGCATACTTGATGTCAGTGGCCAAATTGGGAGCTTCTTCGTGTTTTTCGGGGTAGCATGCCATACCATAAGTAAAAGGCACACCCAGTTTTTTCATCTTGGAACCATCGATGAAAAGGCCTTCGTTAAAAGCATTCACTTGTTTTTGGAGGTCGGTGGCGTGTGCATGTCCAGTCGGGACAAAAGACTTCTCGTGTTTGGCTTTGTCCCCACGTAAAAGCAACAGGTCGGTGATACCCAGGAACTGCAGGTCGATCAACACATATTCCGTTTCACTTTCTGTAAAACCGCTGCAAAGTACATGTGGTACGACAGTTATTTGGTATTTGTTGCGGATAGCACCAGCAATGGCAACCGTACCTGGACGATGGCGTTCTGCTACCCGTTCGAACAAACCGTTCGAGAGTTCGTGATAAACCAACTCGCTCCGATGGGTGGTAATATTGATGTATTTGGGATCGAATTCCAATAAGGTATCGATGGTCTTATAAACGGTTTCAATGGTGCTCCCTTTCAATGGAGGCAACAGTTCAAACGAAAAGGCTGTGGTTTTGCTTTGAAGTATTTTGTCAGTAATGCTCATAATGTGTTCATTTACGTTTAAGCAGATTGTTATAAGCCTTATTATCGTTGATGATCTCAATAGCTTTCAGCAGGGTCTCGTTGTCTTTCCAAGTCACTTTAAAGTAGTCTGTGTTTTTGCCCAAGTCTCTGGCCATATAGGCTTTAAGTTGTCTCATCATTACGGTTTTGTCTGAAGTAGAATCGGCGGCTGTCAGCTTTAACTTTTCGCTAAGTGCAAATTGAAGGAGTTCGTCCGTCATTGCTTGGTCTGGTTGGAAATGATCCACAAAGGCATCGATGTTGGGATATTTTGAATTGAGTTCAGCACGGTGTTCATCCACATATTTCATACTGAAACGGTTCATGATACCAGAGTTTGATATGAGACGATGCAAAGATGTGTATTTAGCCGTATCGAGGGGAATGAACTGGTCTGGCATGATGCCCCCTCCTCCGTAAATGGTACGATGATTCTCCAACGTTTCCGTACGTAAAGAATCTGGAAAATGGATGCTGTCCGCGCTCGCCATTTCGCCACGGTTGTAACGGTCTATCACATCACGGCTGTAATTTTCTGCATTTTCGTATGGCTTCTGTATAAAGCGTCCGCTAGGTGTGAAATAGCGTGCGATGGTAAGTTTCAGCATCGAACCATCAGGAAGAGGAATGGGGCGCTGAACCAAGCCCTTGCCAAAACTCCGACGTCCAACGACAACCCCGCGGTCCCAGTCTTGAATAGCTCCAGACAAAATTTCACTGGCAGAAGCCGTGTATTCATCGATCATAATGACTAGTTTTCCGCTTTCGAAACATCCTTTTGAAGTGGCCTCGTTGTCTTGACGGAGGCTATGCAGACCTTCTGTGTACACGATGCATTTTTTATTCGGAAGGAATTCATCAGCGAGCTCAATGGCTGCGTTCATATACCCACCTCCATTGGATTCCAAATCCAGAATCAATTGCGTCATGCCTTGTTTCTTCAATGCATCAAAAGCCTGTCTGAACTCATCAGCCGTGGTCGCTCCAAAACGATTCAGTCGAATGTATCCAGTCTTTTTATCTACCATGAAAGAAGCATCTAAGCTGTAAATTGGAATTTTATCCCTGATTATCTTGAATTCCATCAATTCAGGATGGTTCCGTCTTTTAACGGTAACGGTCACCAAGGTGCCTTTTGGGCCTTTCAAACGTTTCATGACATCCCTGTTGGCCATCTTTACTCCAGATATTGGTTCCTTATCGACTAAAAGGATTCGGTCGCCAGGCAACAGCCCTACTTTTTCCGAAGGACCGCCAGAAATGACTTCGATAACGTACAATGTGTCATTCATCATGTTGAATGAAATGCCAATGCCGTCAAAACCGCCCTGCAGAGGCTCATTCATTTCCTTCATCTCATCTGCTGTCATATAAGCTGAATGCGGATCTAGCTTCTTGACCATAGCCCGAAGTCCTTCTTCCACCAACATGTTTTCATCCACATTGTCCACATATAGGTTCTTTATGGCATACATGGCCAGACTCATTTTTTGGGTTCCAGGAGTCATTTGGAATTGTGAAAAGGAAATATTGGCCAGTAACAAGCAACCGGCAAGACAAAAGAGCGATTTTTTCATAGGTTCATTTTTTCAGTAAGTCAGCCATCGCTTCTGGAACAAAAGCTTTGACATCGTGGTGATGCTTGAGTAGGTCACGTACTACATTCGACTGAATGCTGGCCAACTCAGGTTCAGTAAAGACACAGACAGTATCAATGCCTGAAATTTTAAGATTTATATCGGATAGAAGTCGTTCGTATTCAAAATCGGTTAAAGAGCGAACACCACGCAAAATGGCAACAGCATCATGTTCACGGGCACATTCGACAGTCATGCCTTCATAAGTGGTGACTTCGACCCTGGATTCTTCTGAATAACATGCCCGAATTTGTTCGAGCCGTTCATCCATGGTATAATAGGTTTGTTTTGCCTCGTTCACGCCGATGGCAATAACGATGCGGTCAAAAAGCACAAGCCCCCTGCGAACCACAGAAGCGTGTCCTAGAGTGAATGGATCGAAAGTTCCAGGAAAAAGTACTGTTTTCATCGCTTAAATTTCTTCGTCAATGACTAGATTGTTTATAATGAACATCTGTCTTTCGGAGGTATTCTTACCCATGTAAAATTCCAGAAGCTCTTTAACAACGTCTTCCTTACGGAGTGTGACACGGTCCAGCCGGATATCTTTTCCTATAAAGTGACGGAATTCATCGGGCGATATTTCACCAAGGCCTTTGAATCGGGTGATCTCAGGATTTGGCCCCAATGCTTCTACTGCAGATTGTCGCTCCTCTTCCGAATAGCAATACCGGGTTTCTTTTTTATTCCGAACCCTGAAAAGAGGTGTTTGGAGAATATATACATGCCCCTTTTTTACCAAATCCGGAAAGAATTGCAGGAAGAACGTCATGAGTAGCAGGCGGATATGCATACCATCCACATCGGCATCGGTGGAAATGATGACTTTGTTGTAGCGCAACTCTTCAAGGCTTTCCTCGATGTTCAAAGCTGCTTGCAAAAGGTTGAACTCTTCATTCTCATAAACTACTTTCCGGGTCAAACCATAGGAATTTAACGGTTTACCACGAAGGCTGAATACGGCTTGGTAGTTTACATCGCGGCTTTTGGTGATGGAGCCACTGGCAGAGTCTCCTTCGGTGATGAAAATGCTTGTTTCATCGAGTAAATCACCTTTGGCATCGTTGAAGTGGAAGCGGCAATCGCGTAGTTTCTTATTGTGAAGATTGGATTTTTTAGCACGCTCCCTGGCCAGTTTAGTTACGCCGGCAATGGCTTTTCGTTCTTTTTCGGATTCGGTGATCTTACGCAGCAAAGCATCCGAAACGTCCGGATTCTTGTGCATGTAATTGTCCAACTCTTTTTTGAGGAAATCACTGATGAATTTGGTTACCGTAGGCCCTTTTGGCCCCATGTCACGGGAACCCAGCTTTGTCTTTGTCTGTGACTCGAAAACGGGTTCCTCCACCTTGATGCTCACCGCGGCGATGATGCCCATCCGAATGTCGGAATAGTCGTGGTTCTTGTTGTAATATTCCTTTAAGGTGCGGGAAAGCGCTTCACGAAAGGCTGACTGATGTGTTCCACCTTGTGTCGTGTGCTGGCCGTTTACGAAGGAATAATATTCTTCACCGTATTGATTTCCGTGCGTAATGGCTACTTCAATGTCTTCGCCAGACAAGTGGATGATCGGGTAAAGTGGCTCTGAAGTGATGTTTTCGTTCAGTAAGTCCACCAATCCGTTTTTGGAAAAGAACTTCTTGTCGTTGTAAAAGATGTTGAGCCCCGTGTTCAAAAACACATAATTCTTGAGCAGGGATTCAATATAATTGTCCTGATAGCCGTAACTGGGGAAAATCTTTAAATCGGGCATGAACTCGATGAGTGTGCCGTTGTTTTCTTTGGTGGATTCCTTGTGGGTCTCTTGGGTAAGCATTCCACGGCAGTATTCTGCCATTTTAGATTCGCCTTCACGGAAACTTTGAATTCGGAAATACGAGGAAAGTGCGTTTACGGCTTTGATACCTACGCCGTTAAGCCCAACGGATTTTTTGAATGCCTTGGAGTCATATTTGGCGCCCGTATTCATTTTGGAAGAAACGTCAATGACCTTGCCCAGAGGAACCCCACGGCCATGGTCACGTACGGAAACAAAACCTTCCTTGATGGAGACTTCGATGGTTTTTCCATAGCCCATCATGAATTCATCCACACTGTTGTCGAGCACTTCTTTCAGAAGTACATAAATCCCATCATCCTGGGAGGTGCCGTCTCCTAATTTGCCAATGTACATCCCCGGACGACGTCGGATATGTTCCTGCCATTCAAGGGTGATGATGTTTTCTTCGTCGTAATTCGTAGTGACGGTATGGGTCGAAATCAACTCTTCCATAGAAAATTAAAATACTGGTGCGTCCTGCAAATGTACAAAGAAACCGTTTAATTTTTCGGGCAATTTTTGTTAGATCAACTCTTTTTTAAAGACTCGGCGTCTACGAACAGGCTCTGGGTTGAAGTCGCTCCAAAGAACCTGAATCTTCGTGTTTGTTTCCAATTCAGGGTTGGTTTCAGCCATTTTTAAGCCATTCTTTACAAAATTTGGATACAAGTCGGCAAAAATCAATGCACTGACACCTTTATTCTGATAATCAGGATGTACGCCCATCAGATAAAAGTCAACCACGTTGTTCTTTTTCAAGGCCTTGAGCATATGGATGAAGCCAAATGGGAACAAACTTCCCTTTGATTTTTGCATAGCTTTGCTGAGCGAGGGCATCGTGATGCCTAAGCCTACCACATTGTCCTCTTTGTCTACAATGATGCTGATCAGGTCGGTACGCGCGAAAGAAAGGTACATTTTGATGTAGTACTTCATTTGCCGCTCTGTGAGGGTGGAGAATCCGTAAAGTACGCAATAGGTCTCATTGACCAATTGGAACAACTTTTCTCCGTAATTCTTTACAAGAATTTTAAGGGATTTTTCCTGAACGGTACGCAAACCGAATTTTTCACTGACAATGTTTGCCATCCGTTGATAGCGATCCGGAATGGATTCAGGAATGTTGATGCGGAACTCTTTCCAGTCCACTTCTTTTTCGAATCCGAGCTTTTCCATGTGAGCAGGATAGTAAGGGTAATTGTAGATGGTAGCCATCGTTCCGATAAGTTCGTAGCCTTCTATCAACATGCCTTCGGGATCTAAATCCGTGAAACCCAATGGCCCAGTCAGCTCAGTCATCCCTTTTTTAGTGCCCCAGGCTGCAACTTCATCCATCAGCGCTTTGGTCACTTCCAAGTCATCGATGGCATCGAACCATCCAAAACGTACATTTTTAACTTTCCAACCTTTGTTGGCGTTATGGTTGATCAAACCGGCAATTCTACCTACAATTTTATTGTTTCGGAATGCCAAGAAACAAATGGATTCACAGAAATCGTATGCTGGATTCTTTTTGGGATTGAACGTAGCAAGGTCATCGAAAATCAGAGCAGGCACATAATATGGATGGTTCTTGTACAATGACAGTGGAAACTTGACGAAAGTTTTCATTTCTTTCGATGTGCGAACTTCTCTGATTTCTAAACTCATGGCTGTACAGTAGATAAGTGGATAAAACCGTTTAAATTTCCTCTCTATTTTAAAAAATCGACCAAAGATAAATAAAAAATATAGAAGTGCCTTGTAGCATCGGGTAGCGGAGTTAAAAAAAGAGGTCGAACCTGTGGGGGTCCGACCTTTTTTTTCTTTGCGAATCAGATTATTAACGTCTGATGCCCAGTTCTTTGATCAATGAACGATATTTTTCAATATCCTTCGCTTTCAGGTAATCCAATAAGCGGCGACGCTTACCGATAATCATTCTCAAGGCGTGTTCTGTGCTATGATCCTTGTGATTTGACTTGAGATGCCCAGTCAAATGGTTGATACGGTACGAAAACAATGCTATCTGGGACTCGGGAGAACCAGTGTCAGTGTTAGACTTTCCGTATTGACCGAAGATTTCCTGTTTTTTTTCAGGGTTTAAATACATAGATGTTTGTTTTTTGATGTGAATAGAAACAAATCGGGGCACAAAAGTAAACAATAGTTTTAGATAGACAATGCTTATCTGCAAAAAAACTCGTAATTTTGCGGACTATAAGGTTTTAGAGGTAAAAACAGAGAAAAAACAAAATGCAAGACATTAGGAACATTGCCATCATTGCACACGTCGACCACGGTAAAACTACCTTGGTAGATAAAATGCTGCTGGCCGGCCAGTTGTTCAGGACGAACGAAGCTGTCGGAGAATTGATTCTCGACAGTAATGAGCTGGAACGCGAGCGTGGCATCACGATCCTTTCCAAAAACGTTTCCATAGAATATAAAGGAACGAAGATCAACATCATTGATACCCCAGGTCATGCTGACTTCGGAGGTGAGGTTGAACGTGTACTGAACATGGCCGATGGAGTGCTGCTCCTGGTGGACGCTTTTGAAGGTCCCATGCCACAAACTCGTTTTGTGCTGCAGAAAGCACTGGAGATTGGTCTGAAGCCGATCGTAGTCATTAACAAGGTCGACAAACCCAATTGCCGCCCAGAAGAAGTTCAGGAAGCAGTTTTTGACCTGATGTTCAGTTTGGAAGCCACCGAGTACCAACTCGATTTCCAAACGGTATACGGAGCAGCCAAAAAAGGTTGGATGAGCGAAGACTGGCGGAATGAAACGGACAACATCACGTATTTGCTCGATCAAATATTAGAGCATATTCCTGCTCCTGTCCAATTGGAGGGTACGCCACAAATGTTGATCACTTCTCTGGACTATTCTTCCTATGTGGGTCGTATAGCTGTGGGTCGTATTCATCGCGGCACCTTGAGGGAGAATGCCGATGTCAGCCTCGTCAAGCGCGACGGCCGAGTGGTCAAAGCCCGCATCAAGGAATTACATGAATTCATCGGCTTTGGTCGTAAACGTGTTACTGAAATGGTTTCAGGTGACATTTGTGCCGTAGTTGGCATTGAAGGTTTTGAAATTGGCGACACTATTGCGGATGCTTTTGAGCCCGAAGCACTTACTCCAATTGCAATTGACGAACCGACAATGAGCATGGTTTTCACCATTAATAACTCACCTTTTTTCGGTAAGGACGGAAAATTTGTGACCTCGCGCCACATTCACGACCGTTTGATGAAGGAATTGGATAAGAATCTTGCTCTACGTGTTGAAAAAAGCTCCGACTCTGATGTTTGGACCGTATTTGGACGTGGTGTGCTTCACTTGTCAGTGCTCATCGAGACCATGCGTCGCGAAGGGTATGAACTTCAGGTTGGACAACCCCGCGTCATTTTCAAGGAAATCGACGGTGTGCGATGTGAGCCTATTGAAGACATGACCATCAACGTTCCCGAGGAATTTGCCAGTAAGATGATTGATTCAGTAACCCGTCGTAAAGGTGAACTGACCATGATGGAAACCAAGAACGACCGTATCCATTTGGAATTCACCATTCCTGCCCGTGGTATCATTGGTCTGCGTGGTGTGCTCATGACATTATCTGCCGGTGAAGCCGTTGTTGCTCACCGCTTCAACAGTTTCCAACCTTATCGTGGCGATATCGAAAAGCGCGAGAATGGTTCCATGATTGCCATTGAAACCGGTAATGCCGTAACATACGGTATGGATAAATTGAAAGATCGTGGAAGTTTCTTTGTTTTCCCAGGTGATGACATCTATGCCGGTCAGGTTGTAGGTGAAAGCAACAAGGAAGGCGACTTGGTCATCAATGTTACCAAGACCAAGAAAATGAGTAATGTACGTGCCTCGGGTACGGATGACAAAGCGACCTTGCCGCCGCCCATTATTTTCTCCCTCGAAGAAGCATTGGAATACATTAAGGAAGATGAATACGTGGAAGTGACTCCCAAACACATGCGTATGCGTAAAATCATCCTCGATGAAACAGAGCGCAAACGTAAGAAAAGCTAAGGCTATCCTATAATATGCAGAACAGGCTGAATACGTAAGAGTTCAGCCTGTTCTTTTTTAGATAGGGATGGGTTATTCCATTCCTTTTTTCAAATGCTCGGCAGCGATACAAAGTTCTTTGTACCAATCCTCCCCGAATTTGCGGACAAGCGGTGTTTTCAGGAATTGATAAACTGGAAGTCCGATTTGTTGTCCGTATAATCTGGCCCCTGAACAAATGCTCCACTCCTGATAATTGACGGCGGTATAATCCGTATACTTCTTAGTGCGGATGGGGTAAAGGTGGCAAGATATGGGTTTCATAAAGGGAATCTTACCTTCGCGCCAAGCTTTCTCGATGGCACAAAGGCAAGTTCCGACCGAGTCGTAACAGGTGAAGACGCAATCTTTGCCATTAACGATGGAGGTGACCAATTCGCCAGAATGATCCGCATAGACGACACCTTGTTTCTCGATCAGCTGTTTGGCTTCTTCGGCTAAATCACCCCAAATGTGCGGCAGTGCATTTTCAAGTTCAGCGACTTCCTCCAATTCAACTGGTGCGCCGCTATCACCTTCGACACAACAAATGCCGTGGCAATGCGCGAGGTTGCAACAAAAATTCTGGTCAATTACATCCAGACTGACCAGGGTGTCCTGAATTTGAAGCATCGGATTCGATTAGGAAATCAAGCAATGTCCCGTCATTTCCTCAGGTTGCTCGATGCCGAGAATCTTGCAGATAGAGGGAGCAACGTCGGCCAAAATACCATCCGAAACTTTCGCCGATTTATTATCGGTTACGTATATGAAAGGAACTGGATTTAATGAATGCGCCGTATTGGGCGAACCATCTTCGTTCACTGCATTGTCAGCATTACCATGGTCGGCGATGATGATGACTTCGTATCCATGAAGTTTGGCAGCTTCCACCACTTTCTTAACATTGGCATCAACAGCTTGAACCGCTTTTTGTATGGCTTCGTAAACGCCGGTGTGACCAACCATGTCACCATTCGCGTAGTTGACAGTGATGTATTCGAACTTTTCACTTTCGATGGCTTCTTTCAAGGCATCGCCAACTTCGTTCACGCTCATTTCAGGCTTGAGATCGTAGGTGGCAACTTTTGGGGAGGGAACTAGGATGCGCTCTTCACCCTCGAAGGTATTTTCACGACCACCAGAGAAGAAAAATGTCACATGGGCATACTTTTCCGTTTCGGCGATGCGGAGTTGTTTCATGCCTGCTTTGGCAACGATTTCCCCCAGGGTGTTCTGAACGTTATCTTTATCGTATAGAATGGTCAAGCCTTTGAATGTCTCATCATAAGGCGTCATCGTGTAGTAATGTAGGGGCAGGGTTCTCATGCCTGCTTCGGGCATATCTTTTTGAGTGAGCACAATCGTCAACTCTTTGGCGCGGTCATTGCGGTAGTTGAAGAAAATAACCACGTCGCCTTCTTCGATTTTGGCAAGGGGTAGACCCGCTGCATCCGTATGTATGATGGGCTTGATGAACTCATCGGTCACGCCAGCATCGTAGGAAGCCTGTATGGCTCCAACCATATCGGTGGAAGGCGTTCCAACTCCGTTAACCAGCAAATTGTATGCTTCAAATACGCGTTCCCAACGTTTATCGCGGTCCATAGCGTAGTAACGGCCAATAATGGAGGCGATGGCGCCAGTGTTTTTTGCAAGCTGGGCTTCCAAGCTTTCAATGAATGCCTTGCCGCTGCGAGGGTCGGTGTCACGACCGTCCATGAAGCAATGAATATACGATTTGTCAACACCGTATGTTTTGGATATTTCGATCAGTTTGAAAAGGTGGTCCAGGGAACTGTGAACGCCGCCGTCAGAAACCAAGCCCAAGAAGTGAATCTTTTTGTTGTTCTCTTTGGCATATGTATATGCTTCGACGATGCCTGGATTTTTCAGAATGCTGTTGTCACGGCAGGCAGCGTTAATTTTAACTAAATCCTGAAACACGATTCGGCCGGCACCGATGTTAAGGTGGCCGACTTCAGAGTTGCCCATTTGTCCGTCGGGCAGACCTACGTTTTCACCGGAAGCCTGCAGTTGCGAATGGGGATATGTTTCCAATAAATAATTCCAGTAAGGAGTTGGGGTGTTGTAGATTACGTCTTCTTTACCGTGATGTCCGATACCCCAACCGTCCAGGATCATCAGCATGGCTTTCTTATTCATACCTATTGAATGTTTTACAAAATTATTTATGTTGCAAAGATAGTAGTTTTTAACGGAAAATAGTCGTTTCAAGCTATGCAGAACTTAATGAATGTTATCGATGAACAGATAAACAGAAATTATTTATATCTTTGTTAAACGATAATAATAAATCTAAATGGTCACTTTTAAATTTGAAAACAATGAAAAAATCCCGTCTTCTTTTAGTAAGCTTACTAAGCATATCGCTGATTTTCTCAGGTTGCAAAACATGGTCGAACGCACTTAAAGGGGGCACGATCGGAACGTTGGCTGGTGCTGCTGTTGGTGCTGGTGCCGGAAAATTGCTTGGAAATACAGCTGTTGGCGCCATTGCTGGTGCAGCAGTTGGTGGAACTGTCGGTACGCTGATCGGTCATAAAATGGACAAGCAAGCAGCAGAATTGGAAGCCCAACTCGGTAGCAACGCTGCAGTTGAACGTATCGGTGAAGGTATTAAGGTTACTTTTGAATCCGGCATTCTTTTTGCCACTGGTAAATCTGTGCTCAGCGAGTCTTCAAAGACCGCACTTGTTAAGTTTTCTGCTACGCTGAAAGAGTATATGGACACCAATGTCATGATTTACGGTCATACGGACAACACTGGCTCCGATAACGTTAATTTGCCGCTTTCTGATGCTCGTGCAGCTGCTGTGAAAGATTATTTGGTGGCTCAAGGTGTTGCCGCCAGCCGCATCACAACCAAGGGCATGGGTTCCACCGTCCCTGTTGCAACCAACGATACAGAAGCCGGTCGTGCTCAAAACCGTCGTGTTGAAGTTGCCATTACGGCTAACGAAGAAATGTTGAAAAAAGCTCAAAACGGCGAATTGTAAGCCTTAGCTTTTTTAGCTCTTAAAAACGGAGGACTTCCTGCTTGGGTTGTACTCCGTTTTTGTTTTGTAAACATACCTATTGGATTACCAACCATTTATAAGTAATTTTTGCGTTTATTTTTGCAAAAACGGCGATTCTTTGTATCTTTGCAGCCGTTAATGACGATGTGAGGGGGGCTTTTGTTCCCCTATTTTGTTCCCAAAAAGGAAGTAATGATAGCTAAAGAGACTGTAATTCAGATTGTTGAAGAGTGGATGGAAGAAACCCCATTCTTTTTGGTAGACGTCAGGATCACTCCCGATAACGAAATTGATGTCGAGTTTGAATCGGAATCGGAAGAGGTCTGCATTGATGATTGTGTAGACTTGAGCAAATTCATCGAAGAGAAACTAGATCGTGAAAAAGAAGATTTTGCGCTCGAAGTTGGTTCTGCCGGATTGGGTCAGCCTTTCAAGGTACTCAAGCAATATCTCATCAACATAGGTGAAGAAGTTGAAGTCATTTCGAAGGCTGGACAAAAGTTCTCAGGTATCCTAAAAGATGCCGACGAAACCGGCTTTACCGTGACCGTGATTCGTAAGACTAAAATTGAAGGTAGTAAGAAAACCTTATCCATGGAAGTGGATGAAACCTATTCGTTCACAGACGTAAAATCCGTGAAATATCTTATTCGTTTTTCCTGAAAAATTGAAACTTATATACAAACATACTTAATCGACCAATGGCTAAAAAAGTTGAAACTATCAGTCTGATTGACACCTTTTCCGAATTCAAGGAACTGAAGAACATCGATCGCCTCACCATGGTAAGCGTTCTGGAAGAGTCTTTCCGCAATGTGCTTGCAAAAATGTTCGGCACCGACGAAAATTACGACGTCATCATCAACCCGGACAAAGGTGACTTTGAAATCTGGCGTAACCGTCAAATTGTCGAAGACGATGCACTCGAAGATGAAAATCTTCAGATCCGTCTGACGGAAGCCAAAAAAATCGATGCCGACTTTGAAGTGGGTGAAGATGTGACGGACGAAGTCCATTTTGCAGATTTTGGCCGTCGTGCCGTTTTGAATCTACGTCAAACATTGGCTTCCAAAATACTTGAACTTCAAAAAGACAGCTTGTATAACCGCTTTGTTGAGCGCATTGGCCAGATTGTAAGTGCCGAAGTTTATCAAATCTGGAAAAAAGAAATCCTGTTGCTCGATGACGAAGGCAACGAAATGCTACTTCCTAAAACAGAGCAGATTCCTTCCGATTTCTACCGCAAAGGTGAAAGCGTCCGCGCTGTTGTTGAACGCGTCGAAAATAAAAGCAACAACCCAAAAATCATACTTTCCCGTACTTCTCCTGTATTCCTCGAACGTTTGTTTGAGTTGGAAGTCCCTGAAATTCACGAAGGATTGATTCTGATTAAAAAGGTTGCCCGCATCCCGGGAGAACGTGCTAAAGTGGCCGTTGAATCCTACGACGAACGCATTGACCCTGTTGGTGCCTGTGTTGGTGTAAAGGGTGCACGAATTCACGGAATAGTTCGTGAACTTCGCAATGAAAACATTGACGTCATCAATTATACTTCCAACATAAACCTATTTATCCAACGTTCACTAAGCCCAGCAAAAATTTCCTCCATCCGCTTGGATGAAGCGAACAAAAAAGCAGAGGTGTTTTTGAAGCCTGAAGAAGTTTCATTAGCCATCGGCAAGGGGGGTATGAACATTAAGTTGGCGTCCATGTTGACAGGTTTTGTCATAGATGTGTTCCGTGAAACAGATGATATTGAAGATGATGATATTTACTTGGATGAATTCAAGGACGAAATTGATGCATGGGTCATCGAAGCGCTCAAAAAGCTTGGTTGCGACACTGCCCGCAACGTATTGGCCATCCCCCGTGAAGACTTGATTGAGAAAGCGGACCTGGAAGAAACAACGGTGGATGAAGTGCTTGGCATCCTGCGTGCGGAATTTGAAGATTAATTTTTAAAACCAATTTATGTCGATTCGATTAAATAAGGTTACAAGAGATTTGAACGTAGGGATGACCACCTTGGTGGACTTCCTACAAAAAAAAGGTCATGTGGTGGAAAACAACCCCAACACAAAGATCTCGGAAGAAGAATATGAAATGCTGGTCAAAGAGTACAGCAAAGACATGACGCTTAAACAGGAAGCGGAACGTTTGGTACACGAACGCATCAACCGCGACCGACCAAAAACAGATGCCCCTGCATCTGTTCACCCAATTGCAACGGAACACGTTCCGACACCAGCTCCAACCCCCGTTCCAACCCCAGCCCCGGTTGAAGAAGAGAAGCCAGTTGCTGTCAAGAAGGAAGAAGAAATTTACGAACCGCATCCGCACATTAAAACCATCGGGCACATTGATCTTGATCAGTTCAAACCGAAGCCAAAACAAACTCCAGAACCTGTCATCGAGAAGCCGAAACCAGTGGAGCCGAAGGTTGTCAAGGAGCCTGTTAAAGTGGTTGTTGTGGAACCTGTCAAACCCATTGTGGTAGAAGTTCCGGAACCTGTCAAACCCGTAATTGTTCCTGAAAAACCCAAGGAAAAAGCTCCTGAGGTCAAATTGGAAAAACCCGTTGTCATTACACCCGAAGTTCCTGTTGTTCCCGAAATTGAAGAGACGTCCTCGGAGCCTGCCATTTTTACGTTGGGTGGCAATAAACTTGAGTCCAACATCAAGGTAATCAAAACAATCGATTTGGATGCTTTGAATCAGTCAACTCGTCCGAAGAAAAAGACACAGGCTGAAAAGAAAAAAGAGCGCGAAGAAAAAAATCAGATTGCTACTCCTAAGAATGCTGCACCGAGTGTTCGAACGAATGAATCCACCATACCAAAGCCGGTTGCTGCCAGTGCAGACCCCAACTTCCAAAAGAAGAAACGCAGCCGCATCAAAGACGGCAAGGTTAAAATCAATGATACACAGGCACAAGGTACACCTAGGGTTGCACAAAGCAGTTCCGATGTCAAATCCCGTCTGAAGAAACCCGTACTCAAATCCGAAGTCAGCACCGAAGATGTTTCCAAGCAAGTCAAGGAAACTTTGGCCCGTCTGACCTCCAAGCCCAAAAAAGGGACCAAATACCGCAAAGACAAACGTGAAGCCGGCTCCCAGCGTCGAATGGAAGAAGCTGAACAAGAGCGTCTCGAAAGTCAGACCATCAAGATTACAGAATTTGTTACGGTCAATGATTTGGCAAACATGATGGATGTACCAGCTGTTCAGGTTATTTCTACCTGTATGAGCATTGGTCAGATGGTGTCTATCAACCAGCGACTCGATGCTGAAACCATCAATTTCGTAGCTGATGAATTTGGATTCAAGACCGAGTATGTAAGTGCTGAAGTGATGGAAGCCATCCAGGTTGAGGACGATTTGGAAGAAGATTTGCTTCCCCGTCCTCCGATTGTTACCGTCATGGGTCACGTCGACCACGGTAAAACGTCCCTGCTTGACTACATCCGAAATGCCAACGTGATCGCTGGTGAAGCCGGAGGTATCACGCAGCACATCGGTGCTTACAATGTTACACTGGAAGACGGTCGTAAGATTACGTTTCTCGATACTCCTGGTCACGAAGCGTTTACCGCCATGCGTGCCCGTGGTGCCAAGGTTACGGACATTGTCATCATCATCGTTGCCGCTGACGACAACGTGATGCCTCAAACCATTGAAGCCATCAACCACGCTGCAGCCGCCAATAGCCCCATGATTTTCGCCATCAATAAAATTGACAAACCGGGAGCTGATCCCGAAAAGATCAAGGATACGTTGGCTCAGATGAACTATTTGGTGGAAGACTGGGGTGGCAAATACCAATCTCAGGACATTTCAGCCAAGAAAGGATTGAATGTCAAGGAATTGCTCGAAAAGATATTGCTCGAAGCCGATATGCTCGAACTGAAGGCTAATCCTAATAAGAAAGCCGTCGGTTCCGTCATTGAATCTTCATTGGATAAGGGTCGCGGTTACGTGGCCACCGTTTTGGTCAATAACGGAACGCTTAAAATTGGTGACATCGTTATTGCCGGAACAAACCATGGTCGGGTCAAAGCCATGTTCAACGAACGTGGGGTGCGTGTCAAAGAAGCCGGTCCCTCGGAACCAGTCATGATTCTTGGTTTGAACGGTGCCCCTCAGGCTGGTGACAATTTCCATGTGCTGGATACGGAACAAGAAGCCCGTGAAATTGCCAACAAGCGTGAACAATTGCAACGCGAACAAGGCTTGCGTACCAATAAGCTGTTGACACTGGCTGAAATCGGTCGACGTATTGCCGTCGGTAACTTCAAGGAACTCAATGTCATCGTCAAAGGTGACGTGGACGGTTCAGTCGAAGCGTTGTCCGATTCCTTGATCAAACTGACCACCGAAGAAATTCAGGTCAATGTAATCCACAAAGCCGTTGGTGCCATCTCCGAATCCGATGTCACGTTGGCTTCGGCCTCTGATGCCATCATCGTCGGTTTCCAAGTGCGTCCCTCACAAGCTGCCCGCCGTTTGGCCGACAAAGAAGGTGTGGACATGCATATGTATTCCATCATCTACGATGCCATCGAAGAAGTGAAATCTGCCATGGAAGGTATGCTAACCCCCGATGTCAAGGAGGAAATAACAGCCACCATCGAAATCCGCGACGTGTTCAAAATTACGAAAGTGGGTACAGTTGCCGGTTGTATGGTGAAAGAAGGCAAGGTGAAACGTGGCAACAAGCTGCGACTGATCCGTGACGGTATTGTAATTTTCACCGGTGAAATGGGTGCTTTGAAACGTTTCAAAGACGATGTGAAGGAAGTGAATTTCGGATACGAATGCGGTTTGAGTTTTGCCAAGTACGAAAATCTACAGGTTGGCGATATTGTTGAAGCATTCGAGGAAATCGAAGTTCGTAAAAGTTTATAAAGCTGTCGGCTCGATTTCATGAGCGAAGGCAGTTTCATACAAGCAAAGGTACCAGACGGAAAGCAGTTTCACGTTCAGGTACCTTTGTTCATTTTTGAAAAATAGGGCTATGGTTTGGATCGACGCGGTCATTGGACTGCTATTAATATGGGATGTCCTAAAGGGTGTCAGAAATGGATTCGCCACAGAAGCAGGAACCATTGTTGGCATCTTGGCAGGATTCTTGGTGGCTTCTGCCCTAGGAAATACGATGGCTCATATCTTACTTCCCATGTGCGGACATTCCCTGCAATGGAGCGGCGTGCTTGGTTTTCTTGTGACATTTTTGGTGGTCCTTGTACTAATCCTTATCTTGTCAAAGGTTTTTGAAGGTTTTCTGAATGCATTGGCATTGGGTTGGATGAACAAACTCGCCGGCGGATTATTTTGTTTTTTGAGAGGGATGTTAGTCTTGAGCATTGTTTTGAATCTCTATCAAGCTGTCGATAAGGACTGTAGCCTCATTGGAAAAGAAAAGATAAAAGCGTCGGTTTTTTACAAACCAATTCGTAATTTTGCTACGTCTATTTTTCCAACCGTTCGGTTGTTTAAACACCCTGACGATCCTTTGAAAGACGACAACAAACAAATGTAATTATGGAAGTAGAACAAGACACTATACTTGACCAAGTCACCACTGGTGATTATAAATACGGTTTTATCAGCGACTTTGATTCGGATAGCATTCCTTCCGGATTGAGCGAAGATGTTGTGAGGTTGATTTCATCGAAGAAAAACGAACCTGAATGGTTGCTGGACTTCCGATTGAAAGCCTACAAACACTGGTTGACCTTGAAGATGCCCGAATGGCCGCATCTGACTATTCCGGAAATCGATTATCAAAGCATCATTTTTTATTCGGTTCCCAGATCAAAAACGGCTCCTAAAAGTTTGGATGAAGTGGATCCTGAATTGCTGAAAACATTCGATAAATTGGGCATTTCACTCGAAGAACAGAAACTGCTTTCCGGTATGGCTGTGGATGCAGTCATGGACAGCGTTTCAGTGAAAACAACTTTTAAAGAGAACTTGGCTGAACTTGGCATCATCTTTTGCTCATTCAGTGAGGCGGTACAACAATACCCCGATTTAGTCCGTCAATATCTAGGCTCCGTAGTGGGTTATCGCGATAATTTCTTTGCAGCACTCAATTGTGCCGTGTTCAGCGATGGCTCTTTCGTGTATATTCCCAAGGGCGTTCGTTGCCCGATGGAGCTTTCCACTTATTTCCGAATCAATGCCGCTAATACTGGTCAGTTTGAACGGACGCTGATCATTGCCGATGACGATTCGTATGTGAGTTATTTAGAAGGATGTACCGCACCCATGCGCGATAAAAACCAACTCCATGCCGCCATTGTAGAAATCATTGTCCTAGAGAAAGCGGAAGTGAAGTATTCCACCGTTCAGAATTGGTATCCTGGTGACAAAAATGGCGTAGGTGGGATTTTTAATTTTGTAACTAAGCGGGCATTGTGCAAGGGCAACCACTCCAAGGTGTCTTGGACACAGGTGGAAACGGGTTCAGCCATCACTTGGAAATACCCGAGTTGCATATTGGCAGGTGACGATTCCACCGGGGAATTTTATTCCGTAGCGGTGACAAATAATTACCAACAAGCAGACACCGGCACCAAAATGATCCACTTGGGTAAGAATACCCGAAGTCGAATTGTTTCCAAAGGCATTTCGGCCGGTAAAAGTCAAAACAGTTACAGGGGGCTTGTCAAAGTTTCCCCGAAAGCAGATAATGCCCGTAATTTCTCTCAATGCGACAGCCTTTTGCTGGGTGATCAATGCGGTGCACACACTTTTCCATACATTGACATCAACAACGAGACGGCTGTGGTAGAGCATGAAGCTACCACTTCCAAAATCAACGAAGATCAACTTTTCTATTGCAATCAACGGGGCATTTCCACCGAAGATGCTGTCGGTCTGATTGTAAACGGTTATGTCAAGGAGGTGATCAACAAGTTGCCCATGGAGTTTGCTGTTGAAGCGCAAAAGTTGCTGCAAATTTCGTTGGAGGGCAGTGTCGGGTAAATGGAAGGATTGAATTATACGTTGTTTACACTTTGGGGTTATCCATTAAGTGTGTTGGAGCTGGTTGGAGTGCTGACCGGTTTTGCAGCAGTTTTTTTGGCATCCAAGGCTTGGGCGGTCAATTTTCTGTTCGGACTGGTAAACGCTGTGGCTTATTTCTTGTTGTATTTCCAGTATCACTTGTATTCGGTAATGTTGCTGCAAATCGTCTATTTCAGCTTTAGCATTTACGGATACTATCATTGGAAACACCCAAATGCGGAGGAGGCTGATGGGAAACAAGAACAACGGATTGGATTGTTGAACTGGAAAGCACGTGTTCTTTGGTTGATTGGCATTTTGGTGATTGGTTCGGTGTGGGGCTGGGGTGTGATTCATTTTCAAGCCCGATTCCCGCAGTATTTTGCTCCTCCGGCTTATCCAATGTTGGATGCAGTCTTGACCATGGGAAGTGTGGTTGCCCAGTACTTGCTCTCCAGAAAGATATGGGAGAATTGGATTTTATGGCTTGTTTTAGATGGCGTCAGTACGGTGTTGTATGCATACTTGGGAATGGTTTTCACCGCTTTCCTTTTTGGAACATTCACCCTCATTGCCCTGAAAGCAGTATTCGAATGGAAAAAGATATATGAAGCGTACGAATGACGAAATAGAAGAGCCAGTCCGCAAAAGCCCTTGGGTTTTAGCTGGTAGCATCCTCATCTTATTGCTATTGCTGGCACTGGGCATTTTCCTATTGGTGGAAGCGCTGAAAACGCCGGAGGGACCTCAGGATGTGTTGGATATGAAACGTATGGCCGCTAGTGGCATCGGAGTGATCTTGTTCTCCATAGCTGTATTTTTCTTCCTGATCAGACTTTATAAGCCATCTGACACTTCCAAAAAATCGGTCAAGCGCAAGTCGGCTAAACGTAAAAAATCTTCCAAGAGGAAATAAAAAACATTAATCAGTAAAATTAAAAATATGTTGCTTGAAATTAAAAACCTGCATGCCAACATCGAAGGAAAGGAAATCCTGAAAGGTATCAACCTGACCATCAATGAAGGTGAAATACACGCCATCATGGGACCGAACGGTTCCGGCAAGAGTACCCTTTCGGCCGTCCTCACTGGTAATCCTGCATTTACAGTGTCGGAAGGCGAAATCTGGTTCAATGGTAAAAATTTGTTGGAAATGAGCCCGGAGGACAGATCCCGCGAAGGTTTATTCCTCAGTTTTCAGTATCCGGTTGAAATTCCCGGTGTGAGCATGGTCAACTTCATGCGTGCAGCAGTGAACGAACACCGTAAATACCGAAATGAGCCGGCTTTGTCTGCTTCCGACTTCTTAAAACTGATGCGCGAAAAGCGCTCCGTCGTGGAACTTGACAGCAAATTAGCCAATCGTTCCGTCAATGAAGGTTTCTCCGGTGGCGAAAAGAAACGCAATGAAATATTTCAAATGGCCATGTTGGAACCGAAACTTTCCATTTTGGACGAAACTGACAGCGGCTTGGACATTGACGCTCTGCGCATCGTTGCACAAGGGGTCAATAAATTGAGCTCCCCAACGAACTCCACCATCGTCATCACACACTATCAACGGTTGCTGGATTACATCGTTCCAGACAAAGTCCATATTCTATACAACGGCCAGATTGTCAAAACTGCTGGTCGCGAATTGGTGTTGGAATTGGAAGAAAAAGGCTACGACTGGATCAAACAAGAAGTAGACGGAAAATGAAAGCGGAAGAAATTTATTTGGATATCTATCGGCAGTACAGTGGAGTGGTGGCCCAGCATTCGGCCCCTTTGCTGAACAGATGCCGGGAAGCTTCAGTGACTGCCTTGATGGAAAAAGGCCTTCCGGATCTTTCACAAGAAGATTACCGTCATTTTGATTTGCAGAAAGCTTTGAGTTTCGATTATGGCATGAACCTGAATCGATTCCTAACAAAACTCAATCCACAGGATGTTTTCTGTTGTGACGTCCCTAATCTTTCCACCCGATTGCTATTCGTGGTCAATGACTCCTGTTCCAAAACGCCTTTGAAAGTTCCTCTACCAGAGGGTGTCCTTTGCGGAAGTTTGCAGGATTTTGCAGTTAGTCATCCCCGTTTGCTCGAACCTTATTATGGTCAATTATCGGCCGATTCCACCGATGGAATGGTTGCTTTGAACACGATGTTCGCCCAAGATGGCTTTGTTTTATACCTGCCAGCCGGGGTTCGAATCGATAAGCCCATTCAGCTTATTCAAGTATTGCATGGGAACGAAAACCGAATGGTAAATCGACGTTTATTGGTGATAGCCGAAGAAGGATCGTATGCTCAATTGTTGGTTTGTGACCATGCTCTTTCGTCCAGAACGTTTTTTTCCAATCAAGTAACCGAAATCTTTGTCGGCAAAAACGCTTCGTTGGAATACTACGAATTGGAAATGGATCACGACCAAACCATCCGCGTTGCCAACACGTTAGTTAGACAGGATGAGCATTCCAACTTGCTCATGAACAATATAACATTGCAAAATGGACAGACCCGTAACAACGTCACCGTCAAATTGGCTGGCGAGTATGCCGAAACAAATTTGTCTGGAATGGCATTGGCTGATCAGGAACACATTATTGACAATCATTTGTTTGTAGATCATGTTGCTCCCCATTGCACCAGCCATGAACTTTACAAATATGTCATTGACGACTCGGCTCGCGGTGTTTTTGGCGGACGCATCCTAGTTCGTAAAAACGCACAAAAAACGGCTGCTTACCAGTCGAATAAAAATTTGTGCTCCACCCGTGAGGCTCGTATGTTTACCAAGCCTCAGTTGGAAATCTATGCAGACGACGTAAAGTGCAGCCACGGAACAGCCACTGGTCAGATTGATGAAAAGGCTCTTTTCTATATGCGTTCTCGCGGTATTTCGGAAGTGGAAGCTCGACTGCTCCTTAAGTTCGCCTTTACCGCCGATGTGATTGACAACATTAAACTGGAACCTTTGAAAGATCGAATGAAAATGCTAGTTGAGAAACGTTTTCGCGGGGAACTGGCTAAATGTGCCGGTTGTGCCGCTGCTGGAAATAAGTAAGCGATATGGAAGATTTCATCAAGGACATACGGGCAGAATTCCCCATTCTATCGACGAAAGTCTATGGTAAAGAGTTGATTTATCTTGATAATGGAGCCACGACGCAGAAGCCTCGCCGAGTTGTCGAAAAAATAGTAAGCGGTTATTATACGACCAATTCGAACATCCACCGCGGCGTACATTACCTCAGTCAACGCGCAACCGAAGCACACGAAAACGCACGTGAACGGGTACGTCGTTTTTTAAACGCTCCTTCGGCTTCGGATATCATTTTTACACGAGGTACGACCGAAGCCATCAACCTCGTTGCATTTTCTTTTGGAGAAGCTTTCTGTCAAGAAGGTGATGAAATCGTTGTTTCGGTTATGGAGCATCATTCCAACATTGTGCCTTGGCAGTTGTTGTGTGAGCGTAAAAAGATGTACTTGAAAGTAATTCCCATGAACGACCAAGGGGAGTTGCTTCAATCAGAATTCCAAGCTTTACTCACACCAAAGGTCAAGCTACTTGCCATCACACATGTTTCCAACGTGTTGGGTACGGTCAATCCAGTAGGTACGATGATTCAGCAGGCACATGCAGCAGGCATTCCGGTATTGGTAGACGGCGCACAGTCTGTTGCACATTTAAAAGTAGATGTTCAGGCTTTGGATGCAGACTTCTACGCATTTTCGGCACACAAGATTTATGGCCCTGTTGGGGTGGGTGTACTTTATGGCAAATCCGTATGGCTGAACAGAATGCCGCCGTATCAAGGTGGTGGTGAAATGATAGAACAGGTTCATTTTGAAAAAACGACCTACAACGTTCTCCCCTATAAGTTTGAAGCAGGCACACCCGATTTCATCGGATCTACAGCGTTTGCAGAAGCACTTGATTTCGTCGATGAAATCGGTTTGGATCGAATAGCCCATTATGAGCATCAACTTTTGGCCTATGCCACAGAGGAAATGAAAAAGATCGATGGAATGAGGTTATTTGGTACGGCAACCGAAAAAAGTGCTGTCATATCTTTTTTGCTTGGCTCCATTCATCCGTTTGATGCAGGCACATTACTGGATCATTTGGGAATTGCCGTCCGTACAGGCCATCATTGTGCACAACCGTTAATTGATAGGTTGCGTATTGACGGTACTGTCAGAGCATCGTTTGCCATATATAATACACCCGAAGAAGTGGATATCTTGGTTAAGTCTTTGGACCGCATCAAAAATATGTTTTAAATATTTCAAAAATGAGCATCAACGAAACACAAGACATTATCATTGAGGAATTCAGCGAGTTTGAGGATTGGATGGACAAATACCAACTTTTAATTGATACTGGAAACAGTTTGGCACCACTCGATGAACAATTCAAACAAACGCAGTACCTTATTGAAGGCTGCCAAAGTCGAGTATGGCTTCATGCCGATTACATCGGTGGAAAGGTTGTTTTAAAGGCTGAAAGCGATGCTGTAATTGTCAAGGGTATTGTGATGTTGCTTATTCAGGTCCTGTCGGAGAGAACCCCCCAAGAAATTCTGGATGCCGATCTTTATTTTATTGACCGGATCGGTTTGAAGGATCATCTTTCACCGACTAGAGCCAATGGGCTTGTTTCCATGGTGCGCCAAATCCGCAATTATGCACTTGCATACAAGTTGAAAGAAAACAAGTGATTATTTGTCGAAAACCAGTGCAAGTTGGTCTACCAGCTGCCTGAAACTTTTTCGGTGGTGATCGGTTAGGCCATATTTTCGAATGGCGTCCCGATGTTCCAAGGTAGGGTAACCTTTGTTTGAATTCCAGTCGTAATGAGGATTTTGTTCATGCAACATTTGCATGTAGTCATCTCGATACGTTTTAGCTAAAATGGATGCTGCTGCGATGTTCATGTATTTCCCATCCCCCTTGACTTGACAGAAAAATGGAATATCCATGTAGTGTTCGAATCGTTTTTCTTCTGCTTTCTGATGCAGAAGTTTATAGAGTGGAATCTGATGGATTTGCCGAAAGCGATTTCCATCAATGAGCAAGAATTCAGGTTTGGGTTCCAGTTGAATGATGGCTCGGTGCATCGCCAGAAAGGAAGCATTCAAGATGTTCAGTTTGTCAATTTCATGAGCTTCCACTACACCCAATCCCCATGAAATGGCCTCCTTCTCAATGATTTCGCGCAATTCATAGCGCTTTTTTTCAGTTAGCTTTTTGGAATCATTGAGTTCTTCGTTCTGAAAGTCCTTTGGAAGGATGACTGCTGCTGCGTATACAGGGCCTGCTAAGCATCCTCTTCCAGCCTCATCGCAACCCGCTTCGAGCAATTCCATATTTAAAAAAGCATTCAGCATGGTTCCAAGTATTATGGATTGAAAATGACTTTCAGCAATGTCACACCAACCATTTTCAGACTGTTTTTATCGATGTTTTTCATGATATCACCCGTAGTATGCCAATATGGTACAAATCCGCTTCCGCTACTTGGATTGTAGTCGATGATGTCGATACAAGGAATTCTGGCGATACGGTTCACGTAAAGGTGATCGTCTGTAATGGAACCACCTTCGGCCGCAACAAAATAGGAATTGTATCCCCCTTCGGCCGCTGCCGACCACACTTTTTGGAGTACCTGGGGAGCATATTGATTGGAATAATAATCCCACATGAAATTGGGGGCTTTACCGCCGACCATATCCAGAAGGATGCCAAACTCAGCTTGGTAACCAGATTTTTTAGCTTCTTTCGCCCAATACTGGGTACCCAAACACCATGTATCCTCATTGTCCTTATTTTTTGAAAATTTTGGTGTTCCTAGGTCTTCTGCATCCAAGAATACGATGTCAACACCGTATTCAGGAAGATTGCCTTTGGCCGCTTCAGCTTGTAACTGTCGGCCAACTTCCATTAAAACTCCAACACCGCTTGCACCGTCATTGGCTCCATCGATTGGTGTATGCCAGCGGGTGGGATTAGGATCCTGATCTGCCCATGGTCTCGAATCCCAGTGGGAACATAATAAAATACGTTTCGTTTTTTCAGGTTGATAAGAAGCAATGATGTTGGCGGCTTTCAGTTTGGTGCCATCCCATGAGGTCAACTCACAATCTTGAACGATCGTCTTTGCTCCAAGTGCTTTCATTTTTTCTGCAAGATAGAGTCTACAATCGACATGACTTTTGGTGTTCGGAACCCGCGGCCCAAACGAGGTCTGCATTTCAACATAATGATAGGAACTATCGGCGTCAAATGTTGGATTTACAACACCTGCTTCCATTTTTGTGACAGATTTCTGAGAACCAGCACCACAAGATAGTATGCCAAAAGCACCAATGAGAAAGACTAAACCGAATGGAAGTATTTTTTGCATGGTTTGTATAGATTAAAAGTGGAGTTGAACTCCTTTTAATTGAACATCGAGTTGTATTTGAGCACCGCAGATCATTGGAAGGTTTCGGCCATCGTGTCCGACTGGGAAGTCGAAACAGATCGGATAAGAATATTCGGATACCGCATCTGCAATGATTTCTCGTACCGTTTTACCAAATAAGGGATCCTCTTCGCAGTCCGAAAAATTCCCAACGATCAATCCAGAGATATGAGAAAGGATTCCGCCTAATTTTAGATTGTGCATCATGCGATCAATAACGTAGGGCCTTTCGCCAATATCTTCGATGAAAAGGATGCTTTCTTCAGGGATATAATCAAAATTCGTACCCCTCAGGCTGTAAAGGATGGAAAGGTTTCCACCTGATAAAGTTCCAACAGCTTTTCCAGTACGATTAAGGATTTGAGCTTCGCAGGTATAAGTCGGGAAGGCGCCAAATAGTATATTCTTCAATAAGTTGACATGTTCCTGATCGTTATTCAATGATTCAGTCAGGGCTTTTGCCATTCCGCCATGAATGGAAGCGTAACCTTCTTTCAGTAAAAAGGCATGCAGCATTGTAATGTCACTGTAACCGATCAGCCATTTGGGATGTTTTCTGAACGCCTCCCATTTCAGTTTGTCAATTATCTGAATGGTACCGTAACCACCACGGGTGCAAAAGATGGCACTGCATTCAGCATCATCCAATGCTGCCTGCAAATCAGTGAGTCTCTCTTGACTGTTCCCTGCGAAACGACCGTATCGTGTCATTGCATAATTGCCGACACGAACGATTAGTCCCCAGTTTTCAAGGCATTGCACAGCCCCCTCCACCAATGTTGAATCGAGAACTCCGGCGGGTGATACCAGGCGAACGACCGAACCTTTCTGTAAAAACGGTGGAATCAACATTTAAAAGAATTTATCAGATGTTTAGACAAAAGTAGCATTTAATATCAAAGGTTTTAAGTCTCATTAGTAGAATTTTGGCGAAATGCATCATCAGTTATGGTCAATTATCAAAAAGAAGCAAAATCATTATTCAAGTCGTCGTAAATATAAAATATTTGCTTATTTTTGCCAACTTTCATATCATATTGAAACAATTCAAACCTTAAATACACGTATTATGGGAAATTCGACCAACATTGGCCAGAAAGTTAAGTCTATCCGTGAATCCAAGAGCATTTCAGTTGAACAGCTTGCTCAAGGGTCAGGTCTAACCGTCAATCAAATTGATCTGATTGAAGAGAATCAAAATCTTCCATCCTTGGCTCCGCTCATCAAGATCGCACGCGTTTTGGGCGTTCGACTGGGCACGTTCCTGGATGACAGTCAGGATCTTGGGCCAGTGGTTTGCCGCAAGAACGATCAATCCAAAGGCGTCAGCTTTTCCAATGAAACAGCAAGCTCTCACAACAATTTGAATTTCTTTTCCTTGGCTCAATCCAAAGTGGGTCGAAGCATGGAGCCCTTCCTCATTGACATTGACTCAGCATCAAGTTCCGGTTATCAGCTTTCCTCACACGAAGGTGAAGAATTCCTGTATGTCTTGGATGGCGTGATTGAAATTACCTATGGCAAATCCAAATATGTATTGGAAACGGGCGAAAGCATCTATTACGATTCCATCGTTGAACACAATGTTCACGCAGCCAACGAATCCAAAGCCAAAATATTGGCAGTGGTTTATACACCTTTTTAATTCTTTTGAACATGCAATTATTCAACAGAACCATTGGGGATTGGCTTGAACTTTGGGCTACAAACACCCCTGACAACGAGTATATCGTATATTCAGACCGAAATTTGCGGTTTACTTGGAAACAATTCAACCAACGCGTGGATGAGGCTGCCTTAGGTTTTCTAGCCATTGGTGTAAAAAAAGGAGATCATGTTGGTATTTGGGCACAGAATGTCCCCGAATGGCTGACTTATATGTATGCTTGTGCTAAAATAGGAGCAGTCTATGTGACAGTCAATACTAGCTACAAACAACACGAGTTGGAATATCTGGTGGAGAATTCGGACATGCATACACTATGCATCACCGACGGAACATGGGATTCCAATTATGTAGACATGACTTACGAAATGTTGCCCGAATTGCGCCAATGTCAGCGCGGTCAACTCAGTAGTCCGCGATTTCCAAAGATGAAGAATGTGGTTTATATCGGGCAAGAAAAATTTCGAGGCATATATAGTGCGTCCGAGTTGCTTTTGCTTGGTAAAAACATGGAAATTCAAACGCTCAAAGACATTCAAATTACTGTAGATCCGGACGATGTGATGATGATGCAATATACTTCTGGTACCACTGGCTTCCCAAAAGGGGTGATGCTTTCACATTACAATTTGGCAAACAATGGTTATCTCACTGGCGAGCACATGAAATTCTCCGACCAGGACAAACTTTGCATCTGTGTACCTTTGTTCCATTGTTTCGGTGTGACATTAGCAACAACCAACTGCTTGACGCACGGTTGCACTCAAGTCATGGTCGAACGTTTTGATCCGCTAGTCGTACTCGCATCCATTCATAAGGAACGTTGCACAGTTCTTTACGGCGTTCCTACCATGTTTATATCCGAACTCAATCACCCCATGTTTGAGATGTTCGACATGTCCAGTTTGCGAACTGGTATCATGGCCGGGGCGCTTTGTCCGATCGAATTGATGAAGCGAGTCAGTGAAAAAATGTTTATGCAGATCACAAGCGTGTACGGTTTAACGGAAAGTTCACCGGGCATGACACAAACACGAATTGACGATTCTTTTGAAATTCGTACAACAACCGTTGGTCGTCCTTATGAATTCACCGAGGTCGTCGTGATGAACCCAGATACAGGCGAAATTTTGCCTAATGAAGCTCAGGGTGAAATTTGTTGCCGAGGTTACTTGAACATGAAAGGGTATTACAAAAATCCGAATGCCACTGCCGAAGCGATCGACAAGGACGGTTGGCTGCACAGCGGAGACCTCGGTATTCGCGACTCTCTAGGAAATTACCGCATTACCGGCCGTATTAAAGATATGATCATCCGTGGTGGTGAGAACATTTATCCCCGTGAAATTGAAGAATACCTTTATCATTTGGATGGTGTGAAAGATATTCAGGTGGCGGGTATCGCATCCGAGAAATATGGAGAAGAAGTCGGTGCATTCATTATTCTGAAAGACGGGTCCGACTTGGATGAACAGACTGTTCGTGAATACTGTCGTGGACAAATCGCCCGTCATAAGATTCCTAAGTACATCTTTTTTATCAATGAATTCCCGATGACTGGCAGCGGAAAGATTCAAAAATTCAAACTTCGGGATCTTGGGCTGCGATGGTTAAAAGAAAAAGGTGTGGAAGTAGTTTGATTTTATATAAACCAATTAAAAAACCCGGACTCTAGCATGAGCCCGGGTTTTTTATTGTTAAGTAGTTCTTACTTGCCTAAGGCTTTTAGAACGATGATACCCTTGTCGGTCGAAACTTTAACCAAATTCAGCCCACTTATAGGGATAGTTATCTGGTTGGAAGTTGCACGAGTGCTAAATTGCTTGATACCACTGATGCTGTATACCTCAATCAGATTACCAGTGATTAATCCATTCAGGTATAACATATCACCTTCTGTATAGTAGCTGAGGCCCTCAGTCGTCTTTTTCAAACCGACAATAACTTTATTGAACACGATCGAACTAAGCAAATAATCACAAGTATTGCTGATTAGTTTCATACCATCTGCATTTACTTTGTCGTAATTATCGGAACAATAAGCAACAAGCATGTACTTGGCAGTAGGTACAGTGTTGATTTCATGTATGCATGTTGCGGTTGGTGTTCCGATGGGGTGTGCAATCATCTTTCCACCGACAGCAGCATTGATTGTACTGGTCGTGAATCCTTGCAGGCCCTTGTAATTTGAGCTACGAAGCACCAAGTCAGTACTCATCAGTTGAACCAAAGAGTCATTAGCAATAGTGGTGTTTGCGAAAATCGGGTGCGTTTTATAACCACTGTTAATCACTGCGGTATATTCAACAGGTGTCGATCCGGTTGAAGCTCCGTTCACCGCCGTTCCATAATTCCAACGATCAGAAGAATAGGTAAATACCTTCGAATTCAAGAAAGGTTTGTAACCTACCAAGTATTTGCTACCTACGGCTAACTTGTTGGTGCCTGCGACACTTTCACTCATGAATACCAAATCACAATCTGCAAATAAAGTTTTAACTTGAGTTTCCGTCATGTCTAATGTATAGAGCCCTGCATTGAACAAGGTAACATCATATTTTGCAGCGATGGTCGGATAAATCTTGGTATCTAAGGTGTCAGCCAATGTGGCACCGACTCCAGTCTTACCGGTTGCTGTGCAATAGCCGACCATATATTTGGTAGCTAGGACAACATTGATGGTATAAATCTGATTTGTCGTTCCATCCTGAGCTGTTACTTTCAGAGTGGCTTTGCCCGTCGAAAAGTCTAAAGAATCGCCCGAATTGATCGTTGCTTTTGCTAAAGGTGAAATTGCAAAGGTGACAGGGAATTTGCCTAGTGGTCCTGCAGTCTTTATCAACTTGACATTGATACTGGTCGTATCAATTGTTGCGGTTTTGCCTTTAATTGCTATTCCTGTAATGCTGCAAGCTTTGCTGGGCACTTTGGATACACTGACTTTCACATCGTAAATAGACTTGGTTACTCCATCTTGTGCTGTTACGGTGTACTGAACAGGATTTGTAAAATTTTGAACAACACCGGAGGTTGGGCTGATAATTGCACCAGCAGGAAGAACAATGGAGGGTGTAAGCGCTGTTACCGTAGAGCCATAGGGTAGGCCAATATTGATTTTCCCGTATGAAAGGGTTGTTGGAGCTACAATCGTATCTGCTTCACCAGAAGCACCAAATGTAAAGGAGGTTATGTTGCTGACATCAGAAAGTGGCAATGCTTGTACCTTAATATTATAAACGTATAGTTTAAGGTTGTTTGGAAGAATCTTAAACTGGACAGAGTCCAAGCTGGAAGATTCATATACCCATTTGTAGATTTTTTTTGTGGATGTTGTATTCACGAATATTTGATCTCCAGAGTAGGTTGAAGCGGTGCCCACTTTTCTTGAAAGTGTGGTCTTGGCAGTTCCAGGATTTCCGTCTGCTACCCATACTGTAATTCGGGCAGGACCAGGGACTTTAGGTGTTTGGAAATATGCACCAACAGTTGTCAGAAATTGAGCAGCACCGTTTGTCGCTCCCAAATCTTTACTTGTTGCAGCACCGTAATCGAGTGTCGTATCCGTTTTGGCCGTCTGTGAATTATTAAAATTCAAACGTTGGGTTCCGGTTAATGTTGGAACATAAAGAGTTAGCTTGTTGCTTCCTGTCCCAAAAGTAAAGATGGAATCTTTTGTAAAGACTTTGTTGTAAAAATCTCCTGAGGGGTAGGTCACAGGCTTGGAAACCATATCTGTATAGTACAAATATTTAAACTCCGTCATCTTACGAATCGTGTCCGAACTTAGACTTTTATGTCCAGCTTCTGACGAAGCATATAGGAAGAAGGAATAGTTTGAATTAGGCGTCAGCGTACTCAATGTGGCAGTCAAAGCCGTCAAATTCAGCGTGTCCTTAAATATCCCATTCTTTCCATAAACCAAGGAATATTTTGTTGCTGCCGTGATAGTCGGCCATGTAAAGGTCGCGGTAACATCGGTGATCGAACTGTTGGCCAAAGCCGGCTTAGCTGTTACAACGGGGTCGATGATGGTCAACGTCATTTTATAGGGAAGCGTTTGCGTTCCGAGTTTCAGATTAATGATTGTCTGAACACCTGCATAGGCCGTATAATCAATGGTCTTGCCAGTCGAAATCGTATCCGTATTGTGTATCAACAAAGCACTCGGATGGGACACCGTGAGGGTAGTCAATAACTTGTTGGTCCCTGAGGTGATCGTTCCAACTATGGTGCTGTCAGCATTAATGGTCATGGCAACACCGCCGATGTTCAAGGTTTTTAGGGCCAAGTCCCCATTATAAACGATCAACTTATAGTTGGAAACGGAAGTCCCGTTTTTCACAACAATGGTGTTGGGATTTGCACTAGTCAGGTGCTTGGCAAAATTTACCGTTTTGCCAGTTGCAATCGTGTCGCCATTAAGAATGAACAAGCTGGTGGAAGGAGTGACCGAAAAAGCGGTTACATAGTTGGTGTCCTTGGATGCAATTTCGATCGTGTAGGTCGAATCAATAAGGACTGGGGTCTTTCCACCAATGGTCAGTGTGTTAACATAGGGTTTTGCATAAAAGACTGCAACAGAATCCATCAGATAGTTCACCGTATTCTCAATCATTTTTACGCCGTCTGCATTTATCCTGTCGTAATTGTCAGAACACATGGACAAAAGTATATACTTGGCTTTTGGGTTCGTGTTGATTTCATGAAAAGCGGTTGCAGTAGGTGTACCGATGGGCCTTCCAATTAAGGATCCGTTCACTCCAGTTACTAGGGTTGAAGTAGTAAAACCTTGGTAACCTTTATAATATGTGGCACGAAGAGAAAGATTTGGATAAAAAGTCTGAAGCGTATCACCTTTTAAGGTTAAACCTTTAAAGATTGGATGGGTGGAATAATTCTTGTTGATGATAGCCTGATATTCGATGGGAGATGCAACTTTTGCAGCACCATCGGTGGGAGCAGCCCAGCCCCAACGGCCTGAAACTGTATAAAAATAGGCTTTGAAATTCAGGAATGGTTTGTATCCAATGATGTTTTTCAAAGCAACTCCAAGTTTATTCGTGCCTCCTACTGATTCGCTACAAACAACTAGGTCGTAACCTTTCAACAGGTTTTTTACGCTGTCAGGAGTTACTGTTGCAGTATAAGCACCTGCATTGATCATCGTTAACGTATGGTTGGCCGTAAACCAAGGTTGAATGACAACATCCAGAGAGTCCGGATGGGCGGCACCTTTCCCGGCTAGACCGGTTGCGGTGATGTAGGCCACTTTCAATTTGGCAGCATCTACGCTGTTCGTTACAACCGATAGCAGCATCAGAATGGCCATCAGTAAAGGTGTAAACGTTTTTCTCATAAGTTGTGATATTAAGGTTAATAAGGTTATAAAGAGTCAACTACAAATATATTCACCTGAAGTTAACCCCTAGGACTACAAAATGCCGAAAGTTGATAAAAATTAGACTGTTACAGTTATTGAAAAACTTTGTCATCAATTTTTAACTCGGAAACAAAACATCACGTTTCAGAATTGAGTATCTTTGAGAAACAAGTCATACTAACAAAATTCAAATGGAAAAAACACGTTCTGGCCGCATCCGTAAAAAAGATCTGATAGCCTCCATGATGACCTTCTTTCAGCAAGATACCGTAAGGGCATTCAATTATCAGCAAGTTTCCAATGCCCTTGGTCTGACAAAACAAGCTTTGAAAGTAATGGTGGCCGAATGTCTGGCAGAGCTGGCCTTACAAGATTACCTGATAGAAGTGTCCACGGGAAAATTCAAGTTCAATGAACGTGGCTTGTTTATTGAGGGAACCATTAAGCGCAGTCGCAATGGAAAGAATTACCTGAATCCGGACGATGGTGGCGCCCCCATTTTCATTGCCGAACGCAATTCGGGACATGCCATGGATGGAGATCGAGTACGTGTGATGCATTCTGCCAAAAAAGCATTCAGTGATCCTGAAGGTGAAGTGGTTGAAGTTCTGGAACATTCAGACAATACCTATGTCGGAGTTCTGGATGTGGATAAGAATTATGCTTTTTTAATAACGGACAGCAAAAAGCTGGCCAACGATATTTTTATACCCAAAGATAAAATCCACGGAGCAAAGTCAGGCCAGAAGGTCGTCGTACGCATTGTGGAATGGCCTACGCGCTCCAAAAACCCCATCGGAGAGGTGGTGGACGTTTTGGGTGAAGTTGGGGATAACAATACTGAGATGAATGCTATCATGGCCGAATATGGACTGCCATATACCTATCCTGAAGAAATGGAAAAAGCGGCAGACAACATTCCAGATGAAATCACTCCGGAAATCATCGCCGAACGGGAAGACTTTCGAGGAGTTGTGACTTTTACCGTTGATCCCCACGATGCCAAAGACTTTGACGATGCACTTTCAGTTCGTAAACTTAGCAACGAAAATTGGGAAATTGGTGTTCATATCGCTGATGTTACTCATTACGTGAAGCCAGGAACAGCCATAGACAAGGAAGCCGAAAGTCGTGCTACTTCCGTATACCTGGTAGACCGTACGGTGCCCATGCTTCCCGAGCGTCTTTGCAATCAAATTTGCTCGTTGCGTGCTGATGAAGAAAAGCTTTGCTTTTCTTGTGTTTTTGAAATGGACGAACATGGTTCCGTTCTGCGACATCGCATTGTACGAACGGTTATTAAATCGGACCGACGGTTTACCTATGAAGAAGCTCAAAACATCATTGAAACAGGCGAAGGCGATTATTCCACCGAAGTGCTTACTTTGGACCGGTTGGCAAAAATCCTTCGAAAAAAACGCTTCGCTTCCGGAGCAATAAACTTTGACCGTTGGGAGGTAAAGTTCAACATAGACGAAAAAGGTAAGCCCTTGAGTGTGTATTTCAAGGTTGCCAAAGATTCCAATAAGATGATTGAGGAATTCATGTTGCTGGCCAATCGTACGGTTGCAGAATTCGTAGGTAAAAGCAAGACTCCGAAGACTTTTGTTTATCGCATCCACGATCTTCCAAATGCAGAGAAAATGGATAATTTTGCCGAATTCATCCGACGTTTCGGTTATAAATTGAAAACGAGTGGTAGCAATACGGATGTTTCCAAATCCATCAATTTATTGTTGGACGATGTTCAGGGAAAGCCCGAGGAAAATCTGATTGAAACGGTTGCCATCCGTGCCATGGCCAAAGCGATCTATTCCACAGAGAACAAAGGACATTATGGCTTGGCATTTGAATATTACACCCATTTTACATCGCCCATCCGTCGATACCCGGATATGATGGTGCACCGTTTGCTGGAACGTTATCTGGCAGGTGGACGAAGCGTTTCTGTCGAACGGTGGGAGGAATTGTGCGTGCATAGTTCTGAAATGGAGCAATTGGCTGCTCAGGCTGAGCGTGCATCCATCAAATACAAACAGGTGGAATTCATGTCCGAACGCTTGGGTAATGTCTATGACGGTGTGATTTCAGGCGTTACCGAATGGGGCCTTTATGTTGAAATCAATGAGAATAAATGTGAAGGAATGCTACCTATCCGTGACTTGGATGATGATTATTACGAATTCGACGATAAAAATTATTGTTTGGCCGGTCGTCGCAACCATAAATCATACCGATTGGGCGATCAAATAAAAATACAAGTGGTTCGGGCTAATTTGGAACGTAAGCAGTTGGATTTTGCCCTAGCGAGGGAAGAGGGTTCAGAACTTGGGACAAAAACGCGTGCCAATGATGGCTTAGATTTTAAGAAGAAACCGGCAAAAGGCTATCCCAAATCCAAAGATTTTTATTCCAAAAAAAGAAAATAAGATAATACCCATTCAAAAGGAAATCACTTTCGGGTTTTTGTCTCCATTGTCAGTTTTTTAATATCTTAGACCAAAAAATAAATACGTATGAAAGATCTGTTTGACTTGACAGGAAAAGTTGCCGTCGTAACTGGTGGTAATGGCATTCTTGGACGTTCCATGTGTGCCGGTTTATGTGATAAAGGCGCTAGAGTGATCATTCTTGGCCGTAAAGTAGAAAGCGGTGAAGCTGTTGTTGCTGAATTGAAGGCCAATGGTGGTGACGCCATTTTTTGCAAATGTGATGTATTGGATTTGGAGCAATTAAACCAGGTTAAGGATGAAATTCTGAGACTTTACGGGAAAATTGACATTCTGGTGAATGCCGCTGGTGGAAACATGCCCGGAGCCAGTGTTCAGCCCGATAAAAGTCTGTTTGACGTGGATATGGATGCTATTCGCACGGTTTTCGAACTGAATTATTTCGGGACACTTTATCCCATTCGTGTATTTGCGGAAATCATGGTCAAACAAGGTCATGGAAATATCATCAACATCACTTCGGAAACCGTAGAGCGCCCAATGACCAGAGTTTTGGGCTATTCCTCGGCTAAAGCCGCTGTTAAAAACTTGACTCAATGGTTAGCAGTGGAGTTTGCACATAAATATGGTGAGAATATACGTGTAAATGCCCTGACTCCAGGTTTCTTCCTTACAGAGCAAAACCGATTTCTGTTGACCAATCCCGATGGTAGCCTTACTCCAAGAGGGGGGCTGATCATACAGGGCACCCCCATGAAACGTATGGGCACCCCGGAAGATTTACAAGGCGCGTTGTTGTATTTGGCTAGTGATGCTTCCCGTTTTGTAACTGGAACCACTACGATTGTTGACGGCGGATTTGACGCTTTCAGCGGAGTCTAAGTTCTGCGTGACGAACGTATTAAGAAACCTTTCGATTTGGATACCATCAGTTTTATTGATGGTATCCAATTTTCATTTGGCTGAGGCTCAGTCGAATGTTAAGAGCGAAGTGGCTGTTGTAGCCTATACGGACAATGAGAAATATCGGTATAGCGAGGGTCTCTGTGCCATTCAACGAAATCAGCTCTGGGGTTTTATGGATACGACTGGGAGAGTTGTCATCGATTTCAAATTTCGAAACAACGGATATGAAATTCCGACCTTTCACGAAGGTAAATGTTGTATATGTTCTCAATCGGAATCGGATGTTTTGATTCGAATATATATAGATAAAGTAGGGAATGCACTTTATCCCACTCAGGCATTTAGTGGCATTACTTCCTTTTCGAACGGAATAGCCATCGTCGAAAAATCGGTGTCATCCAGCCCTCCTCACCTTGCCTTGATCGATAGCCTTGGAAAACCCATTGTCGGAGCAGTCACTCCTGGTTATTCTCCGGGAATGACACTGGAGTTCAGAGGTTTTCATGATGGTCTTGCGGCCATTTGCGACGCCAAATCCAAATCATGGGGATTCATCAACACAAAAGGGAAATGGATAATTCAGCCAGATATGAATTATCGAACGGTGGGCGACTTTCATGATGGTTTGGCTTTTGTCCAGGAACCAATTGAAAATAAGTGGGGAGCCATCAACACAAAGGGTGAATTGATCATACCTTTTATGTATGTCAACCGGCCGGCCGATTTCTCGGAGGGGCTTTCAGCGGTGAGAAATCAAGAAGATAAGGTCGGCTATATTGATAAAACAGGCAATCTTGTCATACCTTTCAGTTATGAGCCAATCGCCAATCAGAATGGCCTACCTTTTTTTGAAGGCAATACCATTGTATTCAGAGAAGGTTTTTATTATTCCATTTCAGCTGCGGGTAAAGAAATTATCAAAATCGGAGATGCGTCGTTGGAAATCAAAATGCTGCAGAACGGATTGGTCACTTTCAAAAAATGGTTGAAATCCGAAATCTGGGGAATCGGATTGATTCGTACAAATGGTGAACTCCTCATGGCTCCCGATGTTATATACCAACTCGGAGAATTCGACAATGGTCTGGCGCATGCACATGCAAAGATTAATGGGTTCAATTACAATGGTTTTGTTAATCTGGATGGGGCCTTTGTCATTTTAAACGAAAATCAATAACAAATTCGCAGGGATTTTTTTCTTTTCGTACCTTTGCATCGCAGGCTAATTGCCGCGTTCAACAAAAAATCCTTATATAATGAGTCTTTGTTTTAAGCAAACCATGCGTTGGTTTGGACCTACTGATCCTGTAAGCTTGAGTGATATACGTCAAGCAGGAGCCACCGGAGTGTTAACCGCTTTGCATCAATATGCCCCAGGCGAAATTTGGCCTGTGGAGGCTATTCGGGAACGTCAGGAATTGCTTCGTGATGCCGGATTGGACTGGGAGGCAGTAGAAAGTGTCAATGTGCATGAAGATATTAAGCGACGCCTTGGTAATTACAAACAGTACATCGAAAACTATAAAATGAGCCTTCAGAATCTCGCCGAATGCGGCATTAAGGTGGTTATTTATAATTTCATGCCAGTTCTGGACTGGGTTCGTACAGACCTTTATTATACAACGGAAGACGGATCGAAAGCCATGTATTTTGAGAAAGCCGCCTTTCAAGCTTTTGACCTCTTTGTGCTAAAGCGCCCGGGGGCCAAAACGGAATATTCAGCTGAAGAAATAGCCAAGGCAACAGTACGTTTTGAAACGATGACCAAAGCTGAAATGGATGTGTTGAAGAGTGTCATGTTGGCAGGTTTGCCCGGATCGGACGATGCATATACGGTTGAACAGATCCTTACCGAATTGGAAAAATACAAAGGCATCGATGCTGCCAAACTGAAAGAACATCGGATTCTTTTCTTGAAAGATATTTGTCCCTTGGCAGATGAATTGGGTGTCAAAATGGCGATTCATCCGGACGATCCACCTTTTTCAATTTTAGGCTTGCCTCGTATCAGCAGTACTGAATCCGATTTTCAAGAAATGTTGGATGCTGTTTCCAACCCTTCCAATGGAATCTGTTTCTGTGTTGGCTCCCTGAGTGCAAGACCTGACAACGATCTAGCTGGCATGGCTGAACGTTTGGGTCATCGTATTTTTGCAACACATTTGCGCAGCACCCAACGAGATAGTGAAGGTAATTTCTTTGAAGCCAATCATTTGGAAGGCTCCGTTGACATGTATCAAGTAATGAAGAGCCTCATCATCAAGCTTCGTGAAAGGGGAGAGCAGATTCCAATGCGACCGGATCACGGGCATCAAATGATGGACGACCTAAGCAAACCGCAAAAGCATTTTGGGTATTCTGGCATAGGTAGAATGCGTGGATTAGCGGAGTTGAGAGGGTTGGAAATAGGCATCTGCCGCTCACTGGAATAAAAAAACGAAGCCGTTACAACATCACGTTGGAGCGGCTTCTTTCTATATAGAGGAAATTAAAAAGAGTTCTATCCGGAGGAAAACTCCGGAGGGGCGTCTTCCAATACTCGATAGATGTAGCAATAGCAAAAACGCTACAACATATTCTACAATTTTCTCTGAATTCTTAAAATTGATAGCTCAACGAAAGTTCACCACCATTTTTGGTCAATTTTGGAGAACAACGAAGCCGATTTTTAAGTTTGGGTGCCATTGCGTCGAAGATCCAAAATGTTGCGTTCGTGGAAAAGATACCAACGGCCGACCCCATCAAAACATCAGGTAAATAATGGCGGTTTCTGGCGATTCGGGCATATGCCACCCAAGTAGCTATGCCATATCCGCCAACAGAAATCCAAGGGCTTAAATACCCGAATTCGCGATCTAAAAGCGTAGCGCCCACAAATGCCATTGAAGCATGTTGAGAGGGGAAAGACGTTTTTCCATACTCCGGATTGGGACGAGTGACTTGGGTGACTTGTTTGGTCCTGTAAACTATGAAGTCTGCCAATACGTAGGATACTCCACCTACAATAACCTCTTCCAACATTTTATGTTTCCCTTTTAATCCAGTTAGTGAAATTAAAGCAACTGCACCCATCGGTACATATCGAAGTTCATCATCGAATAGGTTGACCTGTTCAGTCGCATTCCAATTCAGCTGTTCTTGGATTCGGTTTTTCAGATCAGGTACAGCCATGATACCAAGACTCATTGTAGCCAGCGCTGCCGGCACGATTGTTTGTTTTACATAATCGCTTTCCCTACAAGTTGCTTTTTGAACCGTAGCCTTTAAAGAATCCTTTAAAAACGAAGTTGAATCTGGGACCTGATTCATGGCTGAAACAGCTGAGGCGGATAAAAAAAACAAAAGGACAAGTATGGAATATTTTTGTAACATTTTAGTCAATTATTACACAAAGTAATAGACGAAAGTACGGATACTTTTTGAGGTTTTATCTATCTTTGTAATAGATGAATCTGATTCCAACCTGATAAAAAATGTACTAATAATTTTATTATGAGCCTCGAATTAAAGAAAGAATGCGCGTATTCCCTCTTAGTTGCAACCAGTATGGGGGTTCGCATCACACCAGTAAACGGTCAGCCAGTACATAGTAGCCATTTGTTTGAAATGCAAGCCACCAGTGCAGAGACAAACGTGGCCAGCATTGCGTCCTTCCTTGGGATGCCGGTCAAGGTTCTGACCACTTTCGTGAAAGACAGCCCCATTGCCCAATTTATTAAGAGCGACCTTAGAAGCCGTTTTATGGATTTTGAAGGACCCGAAGTTGCACAAGGTGATCCTTGGGGGTATCGCCATCAGTTCAATATTGCCGACAGTGGCTATGGCTCACGCGGGCCACGGGTTCAAAACGACCGTGCTGGTGAGGTCGGTCGTACATTGAACGTTAAAGATTTCGACTTGGAACGGATTTTCGGAAAAGAAGGCGTGCAGATTGTGCATTTGTCTGGATTGATTGCTGCATTGTCACCTGAAACGACGACTTTCTGTTTGGAAATTGCTCGTGCTGCCAAAAAATACGGTAGCCGAATATCTTTCGATTTAAATTATCGTGCCTCTTTTTGGAAGGGACGTGAAAAACAACTGAGCGAAAGCTTCGCTGAAATTGCTTCTGTCTCCGACATTTTGATCGGTAATGAGGAGGATTTCCAATTGTGTTTGGGTATCGAAGGCCCTGACGCAGGCGGAAAAGGTATTGAAGCAGAAATTGAAGGATTCAAAGGCATGATTGGTCGAGTGAAAAAAGCATACCCGAACGCTTCTGTTTTTGCAACGACCCTTCGTCAGGTCGTCAGTGCAAACGAACATTTATGGGGTGCGATCATGCTGGAAGGTAATGATTGGCAAGTAATTGAACCACGTAAAATTATGGTTCTTGACCGTATTGGTGGCGGGGATGGCTTTGTAGGAGGCCTTCTGTATGGCATTCTGAAAGGTTGGGCTCCAGAAAAATGGCTTCAGTTCGGGTGGGCTACCGGAGCATTAGCCACCACTTTCCTGACAGACTACGCACAACCTGCTGACGAAGACATGGTATGGAGCATTTGGAAAGGTAATGCACGCGTAAAACGCTAAAATATGATTTATTACGAAATCGGATCCATCGATTTGGTATTGGGGCCGGACGATCTTAAAAAAGGTCTGTTTGAAGCCCTTGACAAAATGGGCGAAAAACGGAAAGTCTTGGCCATCCCGCCGGATTATACCCGTTTGCCAAGTCGTGCCGGCGAATTGACCGAATTCACTTGGGAATATTATGGAGAACGCCTCACGGATGTTCTTCCTGCGTTGGGCACACATTCGCCCATGACGCCACATCAGATCAGTCACATGTTTGGAAATCTGCCCGCCTCATTGATTCGTGAACACGATTGGCGCCATGATGTAGTTACTGTCGGTACAGTTCCGGCCTCGTTCGTCAAAGAGGTTTCTAAAGGAGCGGTTGAGTTTCCATGGCCTGCACAAGTAAATAAACTGCTGATCGAGGGTGATTTCGACTTGATTCTTTCCATTGGTCAAGTTGTACCGCACGAAGTGGTGGGCATGGCCAATTACAACAAAAACATATTCGTTGGTACAGGAGGTGTGGAAGGCATCAACAAGAGCCATTTCGTAGGAGCATCTTATGGCATGGAGCGTATGATGGGGCACGCCGATACCCCTGTGCGTCGAATTTTCAATTATGCTTCAGAACATTTTACCAACCATCTGCCTATTGTTTATGTTCAAACAGTGGTCGGTTTGGATAAGTCGGATTGTAAAGTGAAAACCCGTGGTTTGTTTATCGGTGATGATTTCGAAGTGTTCGACAAGGCAGCAAAACTGTCTCTATTAGTGAATTTCGACATGCTGGACAAGCCTTTGAAAAAGGTGGTAGTTTATTTGGATCCAACGGAATTCAAGAGTACTTGGTTGGGAAACAAGTCTGTTTACCGAACCAGAATGGCCATCGAAGACAACGGTGAATTAGTCATACTTGCTCCTGCTTTGAAAGAATTCGGTGAAGACAAGGAAATTGATCGTCTCATTCGGAAATACGGGTATTTCGGTACGCCAACAACCTTGACAGCTTGTGACGAAAATGAAGAACTGAGGAACAATTTGAGTGCCGCTGCACATCTGATTCACGGTTCGTCGGAAGGTCGTTTCAGCATTACCTATTGTCCTGGTAAAGGGCCTGAAAATCTGACCAAGGAGGAAATTGAAAGTGTCGGATTCAAGTTTGCAGATATTGATGAAGTTACCTTAAAATACGACCCGTCTAAGTTGCGGGACGGGTACAATACGATGCCGGACGGAGAAGAAATTTACTATATCTCCAATCCTGCATTGGGGTTGTGGGCGTTTAAGGATCGGTTTAAATATTGACATGAAGTTTATTATAGACGATAAAATCCCCTATATTCAAGGGGCGCTGGAGCCCTTCGGTGAGGTTCTGTACCTTTCAGGCCCTAATACAACCCCTCAAATTGTGAAGGATGCTGATGCCATCATCACGCGAACTCGTACCAAATGCAATGAACAATTGCTAGCGGGTTCAGCCGTAAAAATAATTGCCACGGCGACCATCGGTTACGATCATATTGACACTGACTATTGCGAAAAGGCCGGAATTCGATGGACGAATGCTCCCGGTTGCAATTCAAAATCCGTGGAACAATACATAGCATCGGCTCTTTTTGTACTGGCAGAACGGAAAGGTTTTGAACTTAAAGGGAAGACCATTGGTGTGGTAGGAGTTGGACAAGTGGGATCAAAAGTAGCTAGGGTATGTGAACTTTTCGGAATGAACGTTTTGCTGAACGATCCGCCCAGAGCAAGGGAGGAAGGCTCAGAAAAGTTTTGCAGCCTAAGTACGATTATGCAGGAATCCGATTTTATCACAATGCACGTACCACTCAACATGCAGGGTGAAGACGCCACCTTTCATTTAGCAGATGATCATTTTTTTCAGGCTTTGAAGCGGAGTCCCATTTTGATAAACTCCTGTCGGGGAGAAGTGCTTGATTCCCAAGCAGCCAAAATGGCAATGAAAAGTAATTTGATTTCCGGTCTGGTCATTGACTGTTGGGAAGATGAACCAAATCTAGATTTGAACCTCCTTGCCATGGTCGATTTGGCCACCCCGCACATTGCAGGTTACTCCAAAGATGGCAAAGCCAACGGTACGACCATGAGCGTTCAAGCCCTGAGCCGTTTTTTTGGTTTGGGCATTGATGCGTGGAATGCTCAGAGGGTTGAAATGCCCGAACGTACTCGAATCGATATTGATGGCAGTAAGCAAACTGAAGAGCAAATGCTTTCAAAAGCGATTTTAACGACCTGTGACATTCGGACCGATGATACCGATTTGCGTAAAAATCCCGAATGGTTTGAGAAATTGAGGGGGGATTACCCTGTCAGAAGGGAATACCCGGTATATACCGTTCATTGTCGGAATGTTGATCAAAAGACGAAGGAAAAGTTGGAAGCGCTTGGCTTTAAATTGCAGTAACTTTTTTATGTAAAACCATATCAAAATAGTATGAAAAAATTAGCAGACATTGGATTAATCGGGTTGGCCGTCATGGGTGAAAACCTGGTGTTGAACATGGAGAACAAAGGGTTCACTGTGGCAGTATTCAACCGTACCGTCGAAAAAGTGGATCAGTTCATCGCTGGTCGCGGAGCCGGTAAGAATTTTATCGGTGCACATTCCATCGAAGAACTATGCGCCTCGCTCGAAAGACCCCGTAAAGTAATGATGTTGGTCAAGGCAGGCCAAGCAGTTGACGATTTTATCGAAAAAATCATTCCTTTCCTGGAACCAGGTGACATAATTATCGATGGTGGTAATTCGCATTTTCCGGATACCATTCGTCGGACCAAGTATGTAGAAAGCAAGGGTTTGCTATTTATTGGAACAGGTGTTTCCGGCGGTGAAGAAGGTGCCTTGAACGGCCCATCCATCATGCCTGGTGGCTCTCCCGCAGCATGGCCCGCTGTAAAAGACATCTTTCAAGCCATTTCTGCAAAAGTGGAAGATGGTTCAGCCTGTTGCGATTGGGTAGGTGAAGGTGGCGCCGGTCATTTTGTAAAAATGGTGCATAATGGCATTGAATACGGGGATATGCAGATTATCTGCGAAGCCTATCAGATGATGAAAGAAATGCTGGGCTTGAGCGCTGACGAAATGCACGATGTTTTCAAAAACTGGAACGAAGGCGAACTTGATTCCTATTTAATTGAAATCACCCGTGACATCATGGGTTACAAAGATGAAAACGGTGATGCATTGGTTGAGAAAATTTTGGATACCGCGGGCCAAAAAGGAACTGGCAAATGGACTGGTGTCGCTGCACTTGATTTAGGCATTCCATTGACTTTGATCGGAGAATCCGTATTCGCTCGTTGCCTATCGGCTCAAAAAGACATTCGTGTGGAAGCTTCCAAAATCTTGAGCGGACCGAAAGAAAAATTCAGCGGAGACAAAGCGCAGTTGATTCTAGACCTCAAGGATGCCTTGTTTGCAGCCAAAATCATTTCCTACGCACAAGGCTACAACCTAATGATGGAAGCAGCCAAGGAATATGGCTGGAACCTGAATTACGGTGGTATTGCACTGATGTGGCGTGGAGGTTGCATCATACGTTCCGTATTCCTCGCTGACATCAAGAAAGCCTTTGATAAGAATCCGAATCTGACAAATTTGTTGTTGGATCCATATTTCAAAGAAAAAGTGGAAACTGCTCAAGCTGGATGGCGCAGAGTTTGTGCAACCGCTATGACGTATGGAATTCCCGTACCTTCACTAACGACTGCTCTTTGTTATTTCGACGGAATCAGAAGCGAACGTTTGCCTGCAAACCTTTTGCAAGCTCAAAGAGATTACTTCGGTGCCCATACCTACGAACGCATTGACAAACCAAGAGGGGAGTTCTTCCACACTAATTGGACAGGCAAGGGTGGAGATACAGCTTCCACGACGTATGTGGTTTAGGCAATTGGTATATTAAAAAGAGAGTCGTTCAGCATTCGTTGAAGCGACTCTCTTTTTAGTTTGACAGTTTTTGTATCTTTGCCGCGGAAAACCCGTATATAACAAGTCTAAATAATATAATTCATTTTCATTCATGGAAACAACCAATTTGTTTACTGCTGAAACCTATCGTGTAGCCGATATCAATCTTGCCGATTTCGGTCGCAAGGAAATTGAACTGGCGGAATTTGAAATGCCCGGGCTGATGGCCCTCCGCGCCAAATATAGCCAAACAAAACCGCTTAAAGGCGCCCGCATCATGGGCTCTTTGCACATGACCATACAAACTGCCGTATTGATTGAAACACTGGTCGCATTGGGCGCAGACGTTCGTTGGGTCAGCTGTAACATCTATTCTACTCAGGATCATGCCGCTTCTGCAGTTGCTGCAGCCGGCGTCCCTGTTTTCGCTTGGAAAGGAGAAAGCCTAAAGGAATATTGGTGGTGTACTCTACAAGCATTGAATTTCCCCAATGGTCAAGGTCCCACGTTAATTGTGGACGATGGTGGTGATGCCACCCTGATGTGCCATTTGGGTTTCAAAGCCGAAAAAGATCCCACTGTATTAAACGGCGTTGCCGGAACGGAAGATGAAAAATTGCTGCAGGAAATTCTAAAAGACCTACTTAAAGAAGATAAAAGTTTCTGGGCCAATCGTGTCCCCGCCATTCAAGGTGTTTCGGAAGAAACCACCACGGGCGTTCACCGCTTGTACCAAATGATGGAAGCAAAGGAACTGTTATTCCCTGCTTTCAACGTGAATGACTCTGTGACCAAGTCCAAATTCGACAACTTATACGGTTGCCGCGAATCATTGGCCGACGGCATCAAACGTGCTACGGACATCATGCTGGCCGGTAAGGTCGTTGTTGTTTGTGGCTACGGTGACGTTGGTAAAGGATGCGCTCATTCCATGCGCAGTTATGGCTCGCGTGTCATCGTGACGGAAATTGATCCGATTTGTGCCTTGCAGGCTGCCATGGAAGGCTTCGAAGTGAAACCTGTGGAAGATACACTTGCTGAAGGCAACATCTATGTGACTACTACTGGTAACAAAGACATCATCCGCATCGACCACATGAACAAAATGCTCGACAATGCCATTATATGCAACATCGGCCATTTCGACAATGAAATCCAAGTTGAAAAACTGAAAAACTATCCTGGCATTAAGGCTCGCAACATCAAACCCCAGGTGGATCAATATTTCTTCCCCGAAGGCCATTCCATCATCCTATTGGCCGACGGCCGTCTGGTGAACCTGGGTTGTGCTACCGGCCATCCTTCCTTCGTGATGAGCAACTCGTTCACTAACCAGACATTGGCTCAGATCGAACTATGGACCAAAAAGTACGAGGTGGATGTATACCGTTTGCCCAAATACTTGGACGAAGAAGTAGCTCGTCTGCACTTGGAACGCATCGGCGTGAAACTGACTACCTTGACCCCCGATCAAGCCGAATATATTGGTGTGAACGTGGATGGACCTTACAAGGCGGATCATTACAGATACTAATCGTATGAAGACGGTAATTCTTTGTGGTGGTTACGGAACCCGTATCCGTGAGGTGGCAGAAAACCTGCCGAAACCCATGATCCCTGTTGGCGAATACCCGATACTGTGGCACATCATGAAATATTATGCTCAATTCGGGCATACCGATTTCGTCCTATGCCTGGGCTATAAAAGCGAGGTCATCAAGAATTACTTTCTGAATTATGGTGCAAAGCCTACGGACTTGCTCGTGACCATCGGTGGTGAAATACCTCCGATGGAACGAGTGAAAACAGACGAGGACGGCTGGAAAATTGCCTTGGCTGAAACTGGACTTAATGCCATGACCGGCGCTCGCGTCAAACGCATCCGTGAGTATATCGGTGAGGATGAAAACTTCATGCTTACTTATGGAGATGGTGTTGGTGATATCGACATTGAAGCCTTGGTGCAATTTCATCTGACGCACGGTAAAATAGCTACAGTCACTGGCGTTCATCCTCCAGGACGTTTCGGAGAACTCGAATACAATGCAGAAACCAAACAAGCCGAGGGTTTCAATGAAAAACCCCAAGTCAGTGGTGGTCGCATCAACGGTGGCTTCTTCGTATTGAACCGTGCCGTTTTCGATTACCTATCCGACGACGAAAATCTGGTCTTGGAACAGGAACCCATTCGTAAACTCGTTGCTGACGGTCAGTTGCAGGTTTTTGAGCATGACGGTTTCTGGCAACCGATGGACACTTCCCGTGAATATAGTCTGCTCAACGAAATGTATCAAAAAAAGCAAGCACCATGGGTGAAATGGTAACAAACAAAGCGATTTTCGGCGGTGTTTATACAGGTAAAAAGGTCTTGGTAACCGGCAATACAGGTTTCAAAGGCAGTTGGCTCAGCCTCTGGTTGCTCGAAATGGGTGCCGAAGTCTATGGATTGTCCAACAGTGTGCCTGGCGAAACGTGTATGTTCAACCAATTGGGAATTGAGCATAAAATTCATCATTATTGGGCTGATGTCCGCGATGCAGCCAAGGTTCAGGAAATTGTCCGCGAGGTCCAGCCTGAATTCGTCTTTCACTTGGCTGCTCAAGCGTTGGTTTCCGTATCATACGATGCCCCGCTCGATACGATTTCGACCAATGTGATCGGTACGGCTAACGTGCTGGAAGCATTGCGTCTTGAAAACCCCGATTGCACAGCTGTCCTAATTACAAGCGACAAATGTTACGACAACGTCGAATGGGTCTGGGGGTATAAAGAAACAGACCCCATGGGTGGCAAAGACATTTACAGTGGTTCAAAAGGTGCTGCTGAAATCATATTTAAAAGCTATTTCCACTCCTTTTTTCAGAAAGATAGTTGCAAGGTTCGACTTTGTACCGCCCGTGCTGGCAACGTCATCGGAGGCGGCGACTGGGCATTGGATCGCATCATACCAGATTGCATCCGATCGTGGACCAAGGGCCAGTCGGTCGAAATCCGCAGCCCCAAGGCAACCCGACCATGGCAACATGTGTTGGAACCTTTAAGCGGTTACTTGACACTCGGCCAAAAGCTGTCTCAAGACAAAAACCTGCACGGTCAGTCGTTCAACTTTGGGCCACAGGCTGAAAACAATCATACGGTGGTGGAACTGCTTTCTGCAGTCGGCACTATTTTCGGAATGCCTGCCGGAGTTCAACCCTATACTATTACTGGAAACATACCCTTCCACGAAGCAGGCTTGCTTAAGCTTAATTGTGACAAGGCACTGTTTTTCCTCCATTGGACACCGACTCTTACTTATAAAGAACTGATTGGTTTTACAGCTGAATGGTATAAGGCATGTACTCAGACCCCTACCGATATGCATGCGTTTACGATGGCGCAATTGGAAACCTATCAGGCTAAAGCTGCCGAAAGGAATCAGGTTTGGTCGCTTATCGATTAAAATTTCGCCCCATGGAAGGTGTCCTTTTAACTCCGCTCAAACAGATTTATCATCCTAAAGGAGATGTTTTTCATGGTATGAAAAAATCGGATCCAGGATATACCGAATTTGGAGAAGCTTATTTTTCTACCGTTTATCCAGGGGAAGTGAAACCGTGGAAAAAACACCTGAGAATGACATTGAATCTGGTAGTACCGGTTGGTAAAATTCGATTTGTATTGCACGATGACCGTCCTGAAAGTGTTTCAAATGGGCAAACATTAACTGTCGAAATCGGGCCTGAGAATTATCAACGCTTGACTGTGCAACCTGGTATTTGGATGGCGTTCGAAGGCCTTGACGACGGACTGAATCTTTTGCTGAATATAGCCGATATGGAACATGATCCCGATGAGGTTGAACGTGCCGACTTGAATCGATTTGAATATCCATACTAAGATTTCTACCATGAGTGAACATATAAAGATTCTGATAACTGGAGCCAATGGTTATTTAGGTGCCCAAATCAGTCAGTATCTGGCCAATCAGGGACATCAAATCACGGCACTTTGTTATCCAGAAGCACCCAACGATTCCATCTGGTGCCACTCCATGGATGAAGTGTTGGTTGGCAGCATTGCAGAGTCTTCAACCATCGACATACTTCAGAAACGTACCTTTGATGCCATCATTCATTTGGTTTCGTTGGATCATCATCAATCACAGTCTTTTGAACTCGAACAAGTGCTGAAAATAAACGTTCAACCCTGTTGGGCACTCTTGAATGCTTTTGCTGGGAAAGGTCTTAAGTCTTTTCTGTTTTTTTCCACCATACATGTCTATGGTGTACTGCCTGCTGAAGTCGTGGATGAATTTCACCCTTTGAATCCAAGCAACGTTTATGCATTGACACACGCAATGTCGGAGCAGGTTTGCGATTATTTTAACCGTACAACGAACGTAAATTGTCTGACGGTTCGTTTATCCAACAGCTACGGCCAACCCGTTTTTCCCGAAAACAATTGCTGGTGGCTGGCAGTCAATGATTTGTGCCGGACCGCTTATTTTGAAAAAACCATCAAGATGCTTTCAGACGGTTCACCTCAACGCGATTTCATACATGGTAGTGATGTTTGTAAGGCAGTGGGTCTGTTGCTTGAAGTGGCTCCCAAGGACAAGATGCGTCCAGCTTATCATATTTCCTCCTCAAAAACGTACAATCTTCTTGAGTTGGCCGGAATTGTCAAAGAAGTCTACAAGGAACTTTACGGATTGGAAATCCCGGTGCATACACCCAACGACATGTCGGTCGAAGATTTTAGCCTTTTTTCTGAGACTCCACGCTATCAGATTGATAACTCAGCTCTGAACGCTCTTGGTTTTGAACCGAATTGTGATATTTACGAAGGCATCCGTCAGTTGTTCCACTATTTTGAAAAACAAGAGACCAATGCCTAAATACAGTGTCATCGTACCAATCTACAATCGGCCTGACGAAATGGCCGAATTGCTTGAAAGTCTTACTTTACAGACATTCAAAAATTTTGAGGTAATAATTGTAGAGGATAACTCGCCCAATAAATGCGATTTGGTAGCCGAATCATTTAAAGACCGACTGGATGTACATTATTTCTTTATCCCTGGCACGGACAGAAGTTTTCGTCGTAATTATGGTATGGAGCAGGCCAAAGGTCAGTATTTCATTTTGTATGATTCCGATTGCGTGATTCCATCTGGGTATTTTGAGGCAGTAGAGGCTGGTCTAAAAGCGGAGCCTGCCGACTGTTTTGGAGGCCCCGACAATGCTGATGACAGCTTCTCAGATATGCAAAAAGCTGTAAACTACTCCATGACATCGTTCTTTACGACCGGCGGAATTCGTGGCGGAGCAAAACAGATGGAAAAATTCAATCCCCGTTCGTTCAATATGGGCATTTCCAGAAAGGCTTTTGAAGTTACCAAGGGATTTCGATCCATGATTGGCGAAGACATTGATTTTAGTTTACGTGTCCGTGAAAACGGAATGGAAACCAAGCTTTATAGGGATGCATTTGTTTACCATAAGCGTAGAGTAGACCTTCGCCGGTTTTATATGCAAGTCAATACGTTCGGGAAGTCACGCATTGTTCTGACTAAAGCCCATCCGGGTTCATTAAAAGCAGTACACACGCTGCCTGTAATCTTTGTGTTGGGTCATCTGTTGCTCCTGCTGTTCGCCTTAATTTGGAGCCCTATTTGGCTGCTTTTCATAATGCTATACATTCTAATGCTTTTTATCGACTCGTGGATTAAAAATAAACGTGTCAAAATTGCGTTATTATCGGTGTCGACCGCTTATACGCAACTTTTTGGCTATGGCATTGGCTTTCTGGATGAACTATTTACTGGCAAAGCCTCTAAAAAATTAAAAGATCAAGAATCTATATACAAACCGTAATTTTAAAAACAATGTTTAAACAGTTGGATTTCAAAAAAGACCTTTTGCCCTATTTGGTGGCGATATTGACTTTTTATGCCATTTCAGTCATTTATTGTTCTCCGATGTTGGAGGGGAAGCAACTGTTTCAGATGGATACCCGAAAGGGTGCCGGAATGGGGCAAGATATCAATAAGTTCCAAAAAGAGACAGGTGAGAGGTCTTTGTGGTCTGGAACCATGTTCGGGGGGATGCCTACCTATCAAATGGCACCAGCTTACAAAGCTTTCCCATTAATAAGGGTGAAGCGATTTTTTGAAGGATTTTTACCTGCTCCTGCAGCCCACATCTTCCTTTATATGGCTGGATTTTTCCTGCTCATGTGCGCTTTTGGAGTAAGCCCGTGGATAGGGATAATTGGGGCGATAACCTTTGGTTTATCATCGTATTTCATAATAATCATAGCGGCAGGGCATATTTGGAAAGTATGGGCTTTGGGATTAATTCCGCCAACTTTTGCTGGAATGGTTTGGGCTTATAAAGGCAAGTATCTGAAAGGAGGATCCGTTTTTGCATTGTTTTTTACTTTGCAACTACTGGCTAATCACATCCAGATGACCTATTATTTTTTCATTTTTGCAGCTCTTCCCTTTTTGGTATACGAAATGGTGGACTCCATCAAGAATAAAAAATACCTCCATTTTTCTAAAGCCAGCAGTGCATTATTACTTGGGGTGGTCCTTGCGATTGGAATAAATGCCACGAATTTGTTTTTTACGGCTCAATACAGCAAGGAAACCATTCGTGGGAAATCTGAACTCTCATCCAATACCAGTGACAAAACGTCCGGTCTGGATAAAAGCTACGCAACCGATTGGAGTTATGGCAAAGGTGAAACATTCTCGCTTTTGGTTCCGGACATTAAAGGTGGTGGTAACGCTGCCATTGGTGACAGTAAGGAGTATTTGAAAAATGTGGATCCGCAATTGAAGCAGAACATTGCACAGAGTGACCGTTACTGGGGTGACCAACCCTTTACTGCTGGCCCTGTATATGTTGGAGCATTTGTGCTTTTCTTATTTATTCTGGGCCTTTTTGTCGTAAAAAATGGAGTGAAATGGGCCTTGCTTTTTGCGACTGTGATTTCCATACTTTTGGCATGGGGCAAGAACTGGATGCCGTTGACGGATTTTTTCCTCGATTATTTCCCAATGTACAATAAATTTAGAACTGTCTCCTCCATTTTAGTCGTTGCTGAACTGTGTATACCCATTCTAGCTATGTTGGCACTTTCTGAAATTATTAAACAGCCTGAATTATTAAAGCAGAAAGCAAAAGCCTTGTGGATTAGCTTTGGATTGACAGGTGGATTGGCACTACTGTTTTGGCTTTTACCAAAAATATTTTTTAATTTTTTCAGTCAAAAAGAACTGGCGCAGTTTGATGAATATTCCAGACAAGGAGCAGATGCAGGTTCACAGATCAAAGTGTATATGGATTCTCTTGAGTCTGCACGTGTTGCGATCTTGAAGTCCGATGCTTTGCGTTCATTCATCATTGTTGCTTTAGGTGTAGGCAGTTTGTTGCTCTATCAGAAGAGCAAGATTAAAAAGGGCTTGTTAATCGGTTTTGTATTGGTACTGGTGTTGGTCGATCTATGGTCGGTAGATAAACGTTACTTGAACGATGATAGCTTTATACCTAAAAGGGATACCAAAGTTGCTTGGCAAATGACCGAAGCAGACAGACTCATTTTACAAGACAAGGACCCTGGGTATCGTGTCATAAACTTGACCGTAAGCCCATTTCAGGATGCAAGCACTTCATTCTACCATCGTTCGGTAGGTGGTTATCATGCAGCAAAGCTACGTCGTTACCAGGATGTCATAGACCATTATTTTTCGACAAACTTGAACATGCCTATTTTAAATATGCTGAATACTCGATACATCATCGTACCGGATGCAAACAAACAACCCGCTGTTCAGCATAATCCGGATGCCTTGGGCGCTGCATGGTTTGTTGGAAGTTATAGGGTTGTAAATAATCCAGATGAGGAAATTGCGGCTATCGGTAATTTCAATCCGGCACAAGAACTGATTGTTGATAAACGATTTGAAAATCAGCTTGCTGGTAAGACTTTCGTAAAAGATACCACTTCAAAAATTGCTTTGGTTGCTTATGTCCCCAATCATTTGACCTATAACACCAAGACCACAAAAGAGCAGTTGGCTGTATTCTCTGAAATTTATTATGCGGATGGTTGGCAAGCAACCTTGGACGGTAAAGAGGTCCCTTATTTCCGATCCAATTACATTCTTCGGGCAATGGTCGTTCCTGCAGGGACACATACCATTGAATTCCGCTTTCAGCCAAAATCATTCAACCGTTTTGAAACGGCTTCCATGGTCGCACTAGTCGCCCTAATCCTTTTCTTGGTGGTTGCTTTTGGGATGGATTTTGTGAAAATCGGAAAGAAAAAAGAATAAAGAATTGATTTTGAAGAATTGAGGATGAGCTGCTCTACTAATAGCTGGTAGAGCAGCTCATCTTTTTTAGGAACGCAATTTTCTTTTAATGTATGGAAACATTAATCTTTGAATAATTTTACCCACAATTTTTGGGGCGAATTTTTCCACTAAAACTCTACTTCTCAATACTGAAAATTCTTTGGTATACCTATAGGACAGGAATTTATCGTATCTGGTAATGGTATCCAACAAACTTTTGGTCACTTCTTTCTTGGATTTTTTGGACCATACACCGTTGGGACTGACACGATAAACAGACATCAAATCCTTCAGTTTTGCGATAAAACCATATTGGCCAAGTGCCAAACCATACATCCAATCTGCAGTGTTGATGTCAAAGATTTCGGGCTTTAGTTTGTCAATTTCCGATTTGCGGAAGACGCAGGCGGAAAGGTTTCCCAATAAATTCCCATAAGCCATCATTTGGGCGTTGATGTATTGATAATCTTCCTTAAAAGTCCATTTTTGATGGCTGAAGCGATTTTGACTTTCGTAATAAACAATCATTCGATTCATCGTCATGACACATTCACGGTGTTTATCCAGAAAATCCACATGTTTTTGAATGCGGTACGGATCCACCCAATAGTCATCACCTTCCAGAACGGCAACATATTCACCACTACAGGCTGCAAATGCCCGCTTGTAGTTTTTAAAGATTCCCAAATTGGCTTCTTTAGGTAAAAAAACAAAGCGGAATTGAGAATTTGCTTCAAACGATTGAATGATGTCCAAAGTCTTATCCGAGGAGGAATCATCCGCTACGATCACGGATATCTCACCATCAAAACGTTGCATTAAAAGGCTTTCAATAGCTTGTGTAATGTACCGTTCCTGATTGTACGAAATCAATAAGATGTCAACTTTTTTCATGGATGGCTCGTGTAATTATTTCTCAAACACCGCTATGATCGTATGCCCATCTTGGCTCTTATGATACTTGGTGATTTTACGAATAAGAACGATTGGTTCCAGAAATATGCTCAACAGATTCAATAGTATCAAATGAGGTCTTGTCATGCAGATTTCATAGTTCATATGGAAAGCCTTTCGCCAAAGTTTATTTTTTAATGTCGTATAAAACCATGATTTATGGACATCTCTGACTTTCTCCTTATACATTTCAACAACTTTTAAGTTGTATATCTTTGCAATTTGCATTAATGAAGCTTCATTCCATTGTAACACATGATGAGGAGGAATGTTGAAATAGTTGTTTACGGTGTCTTTCAGAAAAGAATCGTTGTTTGGTACAGCAACAATAAATTTGCCACCCTTCTTTAATGCTTTTAAGGAACTGATTAAAAAATCGTCAATATTGAAAACATGTTCCAAAACCTGAAAAAGTACGACTACGTCATAAAATTCGGCAAACTTTTCACTATGATCTTGAACCGTTTCATTGATTACATTAATGTTTTCTTTTTTTGCAAGTTCAACCGACAATGAACTGGTATCCAACCCTTGGTAAAACTCGCAATCAATAAATTTTGAAAACATTCCTTTTCCACAACCTACATCCAAGACTTTCGATGTGCGGCCAACATAAGAACTTGAGAACTCAAATTCTGTCTTGTCATTGTAAAAATAGTTTTTATCACGCTGTAAACCTGAATAATAGGCGTCGTCTCCTGTAATTGCAGGATTAAAATAGATCAAGCCACAATTCAGACATTCATGTTGTTCAATTTTGTCCAGGCCTGTAAATAGGTACCCTACATCAATACCTTTTTTCTTATAATACTTAATGATTAGCTCGACGTCAACAAGGTTCTTTTTTTTTATGTTTGAGCTTTTACAGGATGGACAATTCATGGTAATTCCTTTCAAAATTGTTAATGGATTTTTTAAAAAGCGCGAATCATGTATGTGATTTTGCGGAAGTTCTGTGCAAAAGTAACCAAAGAATCACTTTTAAAAAAATTTAAATCCAGCCGTGTTTTAATTTGAATACGACTGCTCTGCAAACGAACCAAAAATGGAAAAGTAAAGTGGATATAAAACCATAGTTCGTGCTCATGATTTTAAAGCGCTCCTTCAACGAATCTTTCATTTTTTTCTTGGATACCCCCCCATCCAAAAAATGACTCAAGACAAGATGCGTATTGTAAATGAATTTTGCTTTTCGAAGGCAGCGGATTGTCCAATCAAAATCTCCTGAGTAACGGTAGTTTAAATCGAACTTGGGAGCAATTCCGCGTTTTACCAACATGGATTGATGACAAACAAGCATCCCCATTCGAAAGCTTTTCCAACTTAGTATTTCAGGGGCTTTTAACCGACGTTTGCCCATTATAATCTCAGAATCATCCATAATTAGTGTTTCTCCATAAATGAAATCTGGCATTTCATCGTTAGCTTTACTGGAGACCCCAATCGATATATCCTGACAGATGGTAGCCATGATGTTGGATGAAGCAATCTTATCACCGGCGTTCATAAACCAAAGGTAATGCCCTTCTGCCATCTGCATTCCCTTGTTCATAGCATCATAGATGCCTTGGTCGCATTCGCTGATCCATCGAAGGGCTATGCCCCTTTTCTGAAAGACCAGTTGGTATTCTTTTATCATGTCCACGGTTCCGTCCGTTGATAGACCATCAACAATAAGGTATTCGAAATTCTCGAAATCTTGCGCAAGTATACTCTCTATGGTTCGCCTTAGGACATCCTTCGCCTGAAAGGTGATGGTTATTATGGAGATAAGTGGTCTCATAAATTCTTGAGTATATCAGCTAACTCTTTGGTGAATATATCGAGATTGTAGGTTGTTTCTGCTAGTAAACGTCCTTTTTCTCCCATTGCCATTGCTTTTTCCGGGTTTGCATATAAATCTCGAATGGCCTTTTTCCATGCCTCTACATCACCATAAGGCAAAGAAATGCCGATTCCTTCAGAGTCGATAGCTGTTTCCCAATATGGATTAAAGCTGGAAAGTACCGGTTTCCCTAGAGCAAAAGCCTCCACAAGAGTCGTTAGTCCCAACGTGTAAGCATAAGGTGGTTGCTTAAAACAAATGGTAACAAAAGCACAAGCAGCAACACGTTTGGCAAGTTCATCCGTAATCAATCCAGTGACATACTCCAACTTGATATTAATCGGAAAGCGTTCCGGATCGCCCAATAACTCTCGATAACCGTTTTTTATATTGATTTTTGGGACGTACAATTCAATGCCAGCAGATTCACCTTCAAATGCCTTGACTAAGGTCATAAAATCTCGGTTTTCCCGTCCAGTGGAAATGAAAACATTTTTTTGGTCACAAACTAGATTCTTGACATGGTCGTAATATGCTAGGTCGGGCCCCCAGTGTATCAAATGAGCATTTTCACGCTTGATTTTTCCAGTCTGTACCGATAATTCAATAAGCTTGGTGTTGAAAAAGAAAAGCTCGTCGAAACCCTTATAGAAAAATCTAGAAATGAGGTTCACCATCTTGTTTGATGAAGTGACGACCGAGGTGTGATGCCAGACGGCAATTGGTTTGCGATACAAGCCGAGTGCACGTAGAAAAACGAGAAGCTCCAAACCACGAAAGGATGTTCCATAGAGCACGTCAAAGTGCTCCTTGCAAGTGATGATCTTCCACCAGTTCCGAATCATGTGTTCGAATCTGTTTTTCTCCTTCTTGTAATCGTGAATTACACAATCGATGCCGTGTCTCTCAAAATGAGTCAATCCGTAAAGGACATGACCTGGCAACTTTAGATTCTGCCAATCTTTGTACTGTTGGCCTATCGGGAGTGTATGATAGAAGTATATTTTCACTTTTTAAATAACCTTTTTTCGTAAATCTGACGGTATTTATCGGCAACTGCAGTTTCAGAATAATGCTCTAAGACGAATGTACGAGCTGTTTTACGAAAGGGAGTTTCCTCGGGGGAAACCATGGATCGGATGCCCTTTGCCAAGTCCTCGGATGATTTATAGTCTGCCACGTATCCAGTTTCACCGTGCATGATCATTTCGGGAATGCCCCCCGTACGGAAACCAACACAGGGGACACCACAGGACATAGCTTCCATGATCATGTTCGGCAAATTCTCTTCCAACGATGGAATGACAAAACAATCAACTGCCTGATAAACGGAAATCATGGTGGCTTGGTCTGAAATATAGCCTAAAGACTTGGTATTTAAGCCAATGATATCTAATAATTCCTGTTTGGCCACACCACAAAAAACCAACTCAACCTTATCCTTCAAATCGGCCAAAAGATGCGTGGCCTCAATCAAATAGCGGATTCCTTTTCGCTGATCGGTTATGGAATATGCTCCAAAAAGGATGAGTTTCTTGTCAAGAGGCAGTCCAAGTCTTTTACGAGCTTGAATAGCATCACCAGGTGTAAATAGCTGCGTATTGATGGGATTGGGAATTTGAATGATTAAATTTCCAGGGAATAGGGCGCTTGAGTGTACTTGCTGAAGTAGCCAATTGCTGCAACAAACAAATTGTATGCCTGCATTTGAGTATATTTTTTCTTTTTTTTGGAAAGTCCCTCTTGAAATGTCATTTTCGGCTGGCATTTGGAGCAGTGGACAGTTTCCGCAGTTGCTTACATAACGGCGGCATTCCCCTGAATAATGACATATTCCTGTTAGTGGCCACATGTCATGCATGGTCCAAACAATTTTTTTGCCAGATCGGACTATTTTTTGAATGGTAGATAACGACAACATTCCTTGATTTACCCAATGTAAATGAACAACGTCTGCTTCCTTGAATTCGGCTCGTTTTGTAATGTCAAATCCAAAATTTGCAGTAGAAACCTCAAAAAGGTTTTTTTTGCTAAATCTGTTTGCAAGGAAAATGGTCAAACGTTCTAAAAAGAACGGTAGTTTTTTTAGTAAACGGCTTGCGATAGTTCTAACAGAAGGGTTAGCAGTATCCGCATCTCGAACCAACATGGTAACCTCCATTCCATTCACCTGCAAAGCATGCATCAGCCTTCCTGCAGCAACGGCTGCACCACCGGTTCGCTCTGATGTGTTGACGATTAAGATTTTCATAGGTAACAGTGCCGATTTCGACAAAGATACAGATTTACGTTGAAAATTTCGTACTTTTGCCTACCATCAAAAACCCTATTGTATGGAGCTTGAAAAACCCATTCTCGTAACAAAACCGACCCTGCCACCCTTGAAGGAATTCATTCCTTATTTGGAGCAAATCTGGGATAATTGCTGGTTGACAAATAATGGACCGATGCACCATCGGTTGGAAGACGAATTGGCCGAATATCTCGGTGTCAAACACATATCACTTTTCTCGAATGGCACGTTGGCCTTGATTAGTGCTTTGCAAGCATTGGGTATCAAAGGGGAAGTCATTACTACTCCTTTCAGTTTCGTAGCAACCACCCATTCATTATGGTGGAATGGAATCAAGCCGGTTTTTGTAGATATTGAGCCGGAAACCTTCAATCTGGATCCCGCCAAAATTGAAGCAGCCATCACGCCCCAAACCACGGCCATCATGCCGGTGCATGTATATGGAAACCCATGCAACGTTCAAGAAATCAAAAGAATTGCAGATAAACACGGTCTGAAAGTCATTTATGATGCAGCTCATGCATTTGGTGTTTTTAAAGACGGTGAATCCATTTTAAATCAAGGAGACCTTTCCATTCTGAGTTTTCATGCCACAAAAGTTTTCAGTACCATCGAAGGTGGAGCCATCATCAGCCATGATGAGCAAATGAAGCACCACATCGACAATCTAAAGAATTTCGGTTTTAGGGGAGAAACGGTCGTTGAAGAACCGGGCATCAATGCCAAATTGAACGAAGTACAAGCAGCATACGGGCTCATTCAATTGAAATACGTGGATGGATTTATTGCAAAGCGTCAGACCATTGTTCAAACCTATCGAAACGCATTGGAAAACATTGCTGGAATCCGTGTTTTACAAGATTTCCCAGGAGTCAGGCATGCCTATTCCTATTTCCCGATACTCGTCGATGAGGCCGTATTTGGTATGTCAAGAGATGCATTGTATGAATTCCTTAAAACACAGAATGTCTTTTGTCGACGCTATTTTTTTCCACTAATCAGTGAGTTCGAACCCTATCGTGAACTCCCAACCGCCAATGCGGAAAATTTGCCCATCGCCAGCAGAGTCGCTCGACAAGTCGTGTGTTTACCCATCTATGTCGATTTAGAATTGGATGTTGTTAGGCAAATCTCTGCTTTGATAAAATCGTGTCAAAAATGAGTAGGGCTTTTCTCATTTTTTCAGGCTACAATCAACGCGCAGTCATTGCCTTTTGCCGAGTGGCTACAAAAATGAACGTTCCGTTTCATATTATTGCCAGTTCCAAAGACGATACCATTTTCTTGACGTCCTACAGTTTAAAGGTGCAGGCTGTTCGTCGTGAAAAACTGCTGGAAATCCAGGATATTGAACAGTGCATGGATAAAGTACGCTCAAATGTCCCAGATACAAATTTTGTAATCCTACCAAGCTCGGAGTTTTTGAACCGGTTTTTTTTAAAACATCGTGCTCATTTCCTTTCCATCGGTTGCGAATTACCCTTATGCGAGGAATCTCTATATATTCGAATTTCCGATAAATATTCCTTTGGTGAGCTTTGTCGGAACAACAACTTGAAAGTCCCTTCAGAGTTTAACTTTTCAGAGGGGGTCAATCCTCCCTTTGTTGCAAAACCTAAAAGGTACTTTTCGTCTAAAAAAACGCCATCGCCTTACTTGATCCTGACTGAACAAGACTGGGATAAATTTTTGGAGACGGAGATTGTCGAAGATTTCTATTTGCAGGAATTTGTCACCGGGAAAAGTCTGTATTTGTTGTATTTCCTTTCCCAAAAAGGCAATAATGTGATGTACTCGCAAGAAAATCTGGTGCAACAAGCAAAGGGTAAATCCATCGTTCTTGCCAAAAGTACAGACCTCCACCAGAAAAGCATTGCTATGGAATATTCGGACATGCTTCTTCGAGAAGGCTTTGAAGGCTTGATTATGATTGAGCTGAAACAGTCGGGGAACGATTTTTATATGATTGAGGCAAATCCCAGATTGTGGGGCCCATCTCAACTGTTTGTGGATGCAGGAGTTCCAATATTCGAAGAATTTATTCGAGGTCAGGGGTTTAATATCGAAGGGACCACCACTGAAATCAAAGAAAGTGTGTATTTTTGGCATGGTGGAATATCGGAGGATGAACGCAATGGAAATAAATTGGCATTTCACGATTTTACCCCTGGAAACCTAGATCTTCAAATGGATGAACTGCTTAAAAACGAAGTCTATAACCGAAACGATACTGAAAGAATTTATCACTTAGAACAATAATAAACATGTTGAAAGAAAGGCTCACAGAATTATACAACGACGGTTCCAAACATTCCAGATATCAGAACATACCAGGTTTTGTCAAAAAGGAGTTGGAATACACGGAAACGATTGATGAGAATTGGAGAGGAGATACGGCTCGATTCAATTATCTACAGGCACATACTTCTTTTGGACAAGGGAAAAGCATCGGTGAAATCGGAGCAAATACTGGTTTTTTCATATTAAGTTTAGCGCATGCAAATCCTGATTCCACTTTTTGTGCTTATGAAATTAATCCGACACATGCCGGTTTCATCGCAGAAATTGCCGATAGTTTTCAGATGAAGAATGTCACTGTCCAACCCTTGGGCATTGACATGGAAGGTATCCAAAAAATGTCTGTGCACGATATCCTGCTCAACTACAATGTACTTCACCATGCAGGAGTAGACTTTGATACGGATCAGATTGATTCAGTCGAAATGTATGAGTCTTATGCCGTGGAATACCTCACCAAACTTCGTTCCAAAGCCCGTAAAATGATTTTCCAAATGGGCTATAACTGGGGTGGAAACAAGCTTAAACCAATTGTTCCGCTACAGGATGATGCCGAAAAGATGGCTTTCACTCTTCGCATCTTTAAAAAAGCAGGCTGGAAGGTTGAGGATATTGCCTTGCATACACGATTGAACAAGGTGCTAGAGTATAGGGCACTTGCCAAAGAGGTCGTTTTGCAATTGAGTCAAGCTCCTGCCGGAACTGAAAAAGAATTGGTCGAAAGACTGGTCGAATACAAGGAAATGCCTGAACTCAGTGAGTTTTATAGACGTCCGATTTTTACTTTTTGCGGAAACTGCGAATAAATGTATGCTCCTGTACTGATTTCTGTTTATACTCGGCTTAAACACTTTAAGAACTGTGTTGAATCGCTTCAGGCGAATGAGTTGGCACCAGAAACTGACTTGTTCGTGGTTTCTGATGCTGCCAAATATACCCATCATCAGGATCCTGTTAATAAAGTAAGAGAATTTTCCCAGACTATTCAAGGGTTTAAATCGGTGACGCTTTTTGCTTGGGACGAAAACCTTGGTTCAGCAGAATCGGTACGCAGAGCACGATTAGCCATCTATGAAAAGTTTGAAACGCAGATTTTCATGGAGGATGACAACGTCGTATCTCCATTATTTCTGACGTACATGAATGATGCCCTAAATCGCTATCGTAACGATGAAAAGGTTTTTGGTGTCTGTGGCTATAATTTCTCTGATTTTATACCCGATGGATATCCATTTGATACCTATTTCATGGATAAGATTTCAGCTGTCGGCTGGGCTGGTTGGAGAGCGAAGTACATGCGCTTCCTTAAAGACTATTCTTTACCCGATTTCAATGGTAAAGCGTTCAGAAGGTATGAAAAACATGCTCCAATACCCGCCAATAATCTAAAAAGAATGGCCAAACAAGGTGTCATTTGGGGTGACACCAAAGTTTCTCATTATTTATATTTGGAGAAAATGGTCTGTTTATTCCCTTGTAAAAGCCTCGTTCTCAATACTGGATGGGATGGTTCTGGCGAGCATTGTAATAAGAACGATGCTTGGATGAATATGCCTATCAATACAACAATGCCTGTTAAGCTTTTTCCTGAAATGACAGAAATTGATCCAGCCTGGGCCAAACAGATCAAGCAATTCTTCAGTTACCCTTTTTTGGGTAAATACAAAACTACGTTGTACGATTTAAAGGTCCGTTTAAAGAAGCAGATGTGATTGGGCGTTATTCCTTGTCTAATACGGCGTATCCAAATCCGGTTTTTCCAAATCCGTTTCCATTGTAAAACATGACCAATTGGTCTTTGATGCGGAGGACATAGGGATAGGCAATAGCATTTGAATCCCAACCTTCGGATGAGACATCGATTCCAACTTGATTGTCCAATCTATTCCAGTTGATACCGTCAATAGACTCGGCATACCCAGCTCTATAATCATGCTTTTTATCAATTCGGAAATCAAGCAGATCCCTTCGGCTGTACCACATGCGATAAATCGCCTTTCCATCGACAATTTCCTTTAAAACACTTGGCCTTGCAGTCGCTTCAAGATCCGTCATAGGTTTGATGCAGCTGATGTTATCACGTGTCCAATCGATGCCGTTTTCGGAAGTAGCATATTTGATGTGGTAGTAAATCTCAGGCTTACCATTCAGTATTTTCCATTCAGAACCGGAAGTATACCACATTTTCCATTGGTCACCGTCCTTCATTACATCGACAGCCCCGGTATAGTATGGTTCGTCTTTGGTCCTATCCAGGATAGAACCATCGTATGGCCTATCAAAGTTGAGTCCATTATCTCTGCTGATGGCCATCCCAATGGAATTGCGTGTATGAACTGTTGTGCTGGGGTTCCAACCAATAAAGTACATGTAAATCAAATCGCCAACGCGAACGACGGAACATACATTGTTTCCACTATCGTCAAAAGTCCCTATTTTACCTAGATCCAAGGTCGGTTTATCGTGCACATAGACAACCTTGCTTAAATTATCAATGTCCAAATCAACGAACGTTGTTCTGCTTTTTACACTGCTATCTCTAACTCCGAAATATACGCGGACCGTGTGTTCGTCCAAAATAAGGGGTGTTGGTTTATGACAATGGGAAACATCGAAACCATTCTGACCGGAGGGACAATAAATTAAACCTTTTTTAATCCAGTTCATATGAAAAATGTTATTTGTTTCTTTTTCGAAGATTGATCATTTTTTGAATCCAGCCAGTCAATTCCAACATGGGTTCCAATTTTAGCAACCAACAACTGATGAAATAGAGTGTCCCAACAAAAATAACGCAACTTCCTAGCTTAAGGAAATTGCTATCAACGGGCAATGTTAAGTAGTAGGCTACAACGCAAAGTACCGATGAAATCGTGATATATGGGATGCAATCTTTGATCATATGCCAAATAGAGTATCCGACCATTTTCCCGGAAAGCAATAATGACAAAACCAGTGCGACCATCGAAGATAGCACCAACCCGATAGCTAAGCCGATGACTCCTTTGTTGATGGTGAGCAAAATAAAGCCAACAAGAACGACCTTTTTTAGTATTTCCACCCACAATACAGCTTTGGAATGTCCTTTCGCCAAAACCGCTTCCTGTAAAACGGAATTGAAGGATACTAAGATGCCCGAAAAGCAAAGAATCTGGAAGATGGGAACAGCACCCAGCCATTTTTCAGTAACCAAAAAGACAATGAAAGGTTTGGCAATCAATACCATACCCAACATGACAGGAAAACCTACAAATGCAACAGTTCGTATGAGTTTGCCCAATATGCGTTTCAAACGGTCATCTTCTTCATTCAGTTGTGAAAGAAGGGGTACGGAAATGCCTCTGAAAGTGTTGGAAATCAAGCCGGATGGAATGTCTTGATATTTGCTGGCAAAACTAAATAAACCTAACTGGCCAATGCTGTAATATCGTCCGATCAAAATGGAATAAATATTGTTGAATCCAGCATTGATCAGATTTGTAAACATGACCCGACTTCCAAATGGAAACAATTTGCTCAATACCTTTTTCTGAAATCTTCCTCCTATTCTAAAACCACCGTATTTCCAAAGAAAAATCGCTTTAAAAAAAGCTAATGCGAGAACCTGTATGACGATTGCCCAAACTCCAAGTCCCATAAATGCTGCGGCGCCAGCCATTATGGACGTGGGGATCAAAGCGTAAATATTTGCTTTGGCATTCCCGCTCAAATCCATCCGCATGTTAAGGACGATTTCCTGAATGACAAAAAAAGCATTGATGGGGATACTAAGAAAGATGATCCTGGATAATAAAATCAATTCCTGATGGCCAAAGAATTTCGCAATGAGTGGTGCCGCAAAGAAAAGAACCAGATAGAAAATCAAGCTCATTCCAATATTATACAAAAAAACTGTTTGCAATTCGTCCTGGGTCGCTTTCTTTTGATTGATCAAAGCTCTACCGTAACCACTTCCGATGACGGCAACTGCAACTGCAGTGAAAAATGTCAAGGATGCGACCAGTCCATAATCGTTCGATGTGAGCTTTCGACCTAAGATGACGCCTGTTGCAAAATACAGGATTTGCTGACCGAACTTGTCTATGAAACTCCAGACAAGAGCGGTTGTTGTTTTTTGCTTTAGCGTTTTCTCCATTTGTTTGGAAATATTACAAGCGTATCAAGTTTAAAACTTTATTAGTGCCTCCACTACCATTTAGGACCATTTCACCAGCTATTTTTCCTGTATTCAAACGGAAATTTGTATCCGAATTCAGGAGGTCCAACAATTCAGTGAATGTTGTTTCTGAATCGAAGGTGAAACCTCCCCCACAGGTCAACAATTCTTTTGCCTCATGAAACTTGGCGAACTTTGGGCCAAAAATCACAGGTATGCCATACACGGCCGCTTCCAACGTGTTATGGATGCCAGTGCCGAATCCACCGCCAATATAGGCGATGTCGCCATATCGATATATGGAAGAAAGCAGGCCGAAACAGTCAATGATCAGGCAGTCACAGGAGGCTGCATTTGATTGGTCCATTTGTGAATAACGCAAAAACGGACGTTTCAATTGTGCTTCGATCGTTAACAAATGTTCTTCGTGGATTTCGTGCGGAGCGATGATCAGTTTTAATTCGGGGTGCTCATTAAAATAGGGAATGAAAAACGCTTCGTCCTTGGGCCAAGAACTTCCCGCAATGAGCACATTACCCGAGGCGCTTTTAGAGAATTGCCCAACAATAGGCAAATCCTTAGCCGCTTTACGAATTTCCAAGACCCGGTCAAAACGAGTGTCACCCGAAATGCTCACTTCATCCGTGCGACCAATGGATGCCAGCAAATCGACGGATTCTTGATTTTGGACAAACAGATGGGTGAAGGTCTGGAGCATTCGACGATAGAATGGAGCATAGTTCTTAAAAAAGAGTTGGTCTTTTCTGAAAATGCCCGAAATAAGATAAGTGGGTATTTGACGAAGCTTCAGTGCTGTCAGGTAATTGGGCCAAAATTCATACTTGATGAAAAACACTTTCTGTGGTTTGACAATGTTCAGAAAGCGGCGCACGTTGAAAATGGTATCGAAAGGTAAGTAGCAAATCAGGTCGGCACCTGCGTAATTTTTTCGGACTTCATAACCTGAAGGAGAAAAGAAAGTAAGCAAGATGTTATATTCGGGATGTTCCTTGCGGATACGTTCCATAATTGGTCGGCCTTGTTCGAATTCTCCAAGGGAGGCGGCGTGGAACCAGAGCCAGGGTTTCGTTTGATCGATTCCATCGCGTAAAATGCGCCATGAATTACGATGACCGACAACCATTTTCCTTGCTTTCTTATGGAATAGGGAAACCAAACGGAAAAGATAGACGTATAACAAAAAGCCAAGTTGGTACATAGTGTAATCTTTAGTTCAAAATTCCGATAGCTTGACGCATTCGAAGGATGGTTTCATCCTTGCCGATCATTCCTGCAATGTCAAATAAGTGTGGTCCCTTCGATTCTCCAACCAATGATAAGCGGAAGGCATTCATTACGGCTCCCATCTTGTATTCTTTCTGAGTGATCCAATCCATGACTATGGGTTCCATCACTTCGGGTGAAAAAACTGAAAGTTGATCCAAAACGCCAATCAATTCATTCATCAAGCTTGCCGTCTCTGGTTTCCAGAACTTCAGTACATTCTTTTCGGCATAAGATTCTGGACGTTTGAAGAAGAAAAAGCTTTGATCCCACAATTCTGAAACGAAACCAGCACGTTCCTTAATGTATCCGATGGCTTTGGCAATGTATCTCTTTGAGAAACAAGATTCGTTGAAATCGGGTTTTTCTGTATCGGAATTGGAGCAGATATCTTTGTTTTTCAAGATTTCATCGAATAAAACTGCCAGTTCTTCGTTCGATTTCTTTTGAAGGTATTGGGTATTGAACCATTTGCCTTTTTCGTAATCGAATTTGGCTCCACTCTTGCTGCAACGTTCCAATGAGAAAAATTCAGTGAGTTCTTCCAGCGTCATCAATTCTTGCTCTGTGCCAGGGTTCCAACCCAAGAGTGCAAGGAAATTAACGACTGCTTCTGGGAAATAACCTGATTCACGGTAGCCTGAACTTTTATCTCCGGTTTTCGGATCTGTCCAATCACAGGGAAATACCGGGAAGCCCAACCGGTCACCGTCGCGTTTGCTAAGTTTGCCGTTTCCATCGGGTTTAAGCAACAATGGAAGATGCGCAAAGGCTGGCATACTGTTCGACCATCCGAAAGCTTCATAAAGTAGGACATGCAATGGGGCTGAAGGCAACCATTCTTCACCGCGGATGACGTGAGAAATCTCCATCAGGTGGTCATCGACAATGTTTGCCAAATGGTAGGTGGGTAGTTGGTCTGCCGATTTATAAAGTACTTTGTCGTCAAGGACCGAAGAATTCACACGTACTTCGCCTCGAATGATGTCGTTTACCGTTATAATTTCGTTGGGCTGTATAAGGAAACGGACCACATAGTTTTCACCATTGGAAATACGACTTTGGACTTCATCTGTAGAAAGTGTCAGCGAATTTTTCAATTGGAGTCTAGTGGATGCGTCATATTGGAAATTGCTGATTTCACCGCGTATTTTCTCTAGTTCTTCGGGCGTATCGAAAGCAATATAAGCTTTGCCTTCAGACAATAATTGATTGACGTATGTTTTGTAAATTTCGCGTCTTTCAGATTGTCGATAAGGCGCGTGGTCGCCACCTCGGCCTACTCCTTCGTCAAAGGGAATACCAAGCCAATTCAAGGCATCGATGATGTATTCTTCCGCACCTGGAACAAAACGTTGGGAATCTGTATCTTCGATTCTAAGGATAAAATCACCACCATTTTTTTTGGCGAACAGGTAGTTGTATAAGGCAGTACGGACACCACCGATGTGAAGTGGTCCAGTTGGGCTAGGGGCAAAACGTACCCGTACACGTTTGGTTTCAGACATATTGGGATTGATTGAAGTTGTATTCAGCCCGCAAAAGTACGCTTTTTAAATAATTAATTTGTACTTTTATACACAAAGTACATCTTTATGAAACGGAAGAAATTCAGGGAGGATCTATCTCAGAACCTGTTAAAAATCACATTTTTTGTGTTGGCTGCGATTCTGATCGTTCAGTCTTTTCCGCGTGAAGGCCGTTTCCGTTATTCTTTTCAGGAAGGCAAACCCTGGCGATACGGTCTGATGACTGCGCCTTACGATTTCCAAATTTACAAAACGGATGTAGAAATCAAGACGGAGACAGACAGTGTTTTGCTGGGCTTCAAGCCATATTTAAGAATGGATACTGCGATTACGGCAGTTATTTTGGAAAAATTGCAAAGCGATTTCTTGCAAAATTTTCATGAGATAGTTCCCTCTCAATATTTAGATTTTATTTCCAATCGACTAGCGCAAATATATGCAACTGGAATCATCTCCGCCTCTGACCATTCCGCCTTGCTGTCGGATTCTGTACAATATGTCTTGGTACTAAGGGATAGAATGGCACTTGAAAGATCCTTGTCGTCACTATATACAACAACAGCGGCATATGAAGCCCTTTTCGACAAATTGCCTTCCAACATTCATACCAGTGTACTTAAGTCCCTCAAACTGAATAATTACATCCAGGAAAATATGATTCCTGATGAAAAATCAAATTTGAAAGCCAAGGCGAATTTCGAAAAGCAGGTTTCTCAGACCGAAGGGCTTGTTCAGCGAGGAGAACGCATTATAGACCAGGGTGAAATCATTTCACCTGAAACTTTCCGAATCCTTTATTCCTTAAAAAAAGTGGCGGAGGTACGCTCCATCGCATCGGGAGGAAGTGGTGTTTTGATGGGACAGTTTGTGCTTGTTTTCGGTCTTTTCATTCTTCAATTTTTGTTCTTATGGTTTTTTCGACCATTTACCTATGAACGAAAAGCCAATGTCGTTTTCATCCTTATCCTGATAACCGGCATGGTTTTGTTAACGTCCCTGGTCGTACATACGGGACGAGTCAGCGTGTATATGATTCCATACGCCATCCTGCCCATCATGATTCGAACATTCTTCGATTCACGAACGGCTTTGTTCGCGCATATCATCACAGTGCTAATCTCATCCACCATCGTAGCATCTCCGTATGAATTTCTGCTGCTGCAGATTGCTGCTGGTATGACATCCGTATACTCGCTCCGGGATTTGACACAACGTTCTCAGCTGGTGCTCTGTGCCGTTTTGGTAGTCCTGACCTATTGTGTGATGTACTTGGGAATATCATTGATCCAGGAAGGATTCATGAGTCGGGTCAATTGGAAAATGTTCTTATATTTTTTGGTGAACGGAGGTTTGATGTTGACGTCCTATCTGTTGATTTATTTCTTTGAATGGCTCTTTGGGTATACCTCGAATGTAACCTTGGTGGAATTGTCCAATATGAACAATCCATTGTTGCGAGAGTTCTCTGAAACGTGCCCGGGGAGCTTCCAGCATTCACTTCAGGTTTCGAACTTGGCAACTGCTGCCGCTCAGGAAATCAATGCCAATGTCCAGTTGGCTAGAACTGGTGCGCTCTACCACGATATTGGCAAGATGAGCAATCCGATTTTTTTTGGCGAAAACCAGACGGGCATGAACCCGCATGATAAAATGGAGCCTGAAGATAGCGCCAAGATGATAGCCAGTCATGTCCCAGAGGGCATGAAACTAGCCAATAAACACGGTTTACCGTTGGTTATCCGTGATTTTATCAGGATGCATCACGGTACAGGTCCCATCCGATATTTCTACAATAAATTCCGCACCGAACATCCCGATGAACCCGTTCCTTCCTGCTATTTTTATACAGGTGTCAACCCGACGACCAAGGAGACGGCAATCCTGATGATGGCTGATGCTTTGGAGGCATCTTCCAGAAGTTTGACGGAATATACAGAAGAAAACATCTCCAATCTGGTGGATAAAATCATTAATGCCAAGATTCAAGATGGTGCATTCAAGGATGTTCCCATTACGTTCAGGGATATGGAAAAGATAAAGACTGTTTTCAAGTCTAAATTACAATCCATCTACCACACTCGAATTCCATATCCAGAATCTCCGGCATCCTAGAAGCCAGAGCGGATGCCAATGCGGATGTTCCAAGGTTGCACTTCGAACCGCGGAGTGTTAATGGATACTCCATTCACTTTCAATTGCAATGCCGAGTCGTTCCAGTCTGTCTTTACACTCTGACGGGAAAGAAAGAATCCGTCGGCTTCTTTAAGTTGCAGATACTCTTTTTTGAACAAAAGGGATTGAAACCAAGATGCGTCAGTGAACAGTTCGTACTGCTTTCCCATCCGTACGGAGAAACCAATGGAAGGTTTCAGCCCAAATCCGGATTTACCTGCTTTTAGTGCCAGTTTTTCAGAATCAAAGGTTTTACCGTTCAGCACTAGATTTCCGCCTGTATTGTTGAACTTCAATAATTCCAACCTTGAAGTGACAGTGGAGGCTGCCAACCCAAGGTCCATAAAGACCATGCGGCCACTCGGTGCCAATGAAACACGGTAAGCAGCGCCGAGGTCCAATTGGAGTTGCTCCACACCATACAAGGCCGTGGTGACTGTCCCTGTCAGCGACCATTTTTTATTCAGTTCGAAACGAATACCGTCTTGTGTAGAGATACCGAAAGAAGTCGTTTTCACATCTTGGGTGCTCTGAATCTGATTATTGATAGTCAATTCGTGCGTTCCACCAGTATAGTGAACCGGTAGATAGGCGAACCCACCGTCGAATGTAAAGCGTTTCAGAAACAGTAATACTTTTTCATCGTTCGTCAATTCTTTGTTATAGGTTTTAGTAAGTTGTTGCAAGGCCTCATCCTTTTGGTAAGTCAAGTGGGCTTGGTTGTTCATCAGCTTGCTCTGTTCCAATATGTTATAATCTTTCCAATAACTTGAATCGTAGGGTTGGGCCTCGATGGACAAGATTTCCCTAGAATCGAACTGCTCGCTGAATGGGATGGGAGTGACCTCCTTTGTTTGAATGGAAGTAGTCACATATTCAATATCCTTGTAAATCCGTTTTTTGCTTTCAGTGTTCAATCCGTTGGTCTTGTAATTGATATAGCCCAGATTATAGGTCCCGTTTTGCTCGGTGTATCCAATTTTGACGCTGGTCATTCCCGGAATGTATTTCGTATCCGGCAACTGGGATGCAGCCAAATTGCTCAGCCCTGCACGCCAAAAGTCAAAGCCTATGAAGGCGTAACTGTCCCTGTCAATAAACATCTTACCTTGGAAGCTGGAATTAGGCAGTTTTTTGTTCTTGAACGATAAGACGTAAATATTGCTCACACTGTCCTTCAAAGTCCCGACCAGTTCAATTTTCCAATTTCTATATTCCGATGGTTTAATAAAATCCCAACGGCTGAAAACGATGTCCAGATCATTCGGGAAATGCGGTCCACCGTAGTAACGCACATCATTGATGCTATCAATGCCGGGAAATACATTTTTACGGGATTTCACCACACGGATTTGCCCGAAATTAATAGTGTTTTTGTACGAATTCTTATAAACGTCCAGAACCGCTTCGTTGAAATACAGGAAAGTGCTGTCTTTTAAACGCTCTGTTTCCCTGTAAAATCCTTCGCATAGAGTCGGCCGAGTCGGATAATTATTTGGTATGGCATCCCATGCTTTCTTTAGAAATTCTTTGCAGAAATCTTTCTGAGTGACTACGACTTCTGCCATAGAATAACTTTTTGGCTGAAGAAGGATGGTTGCATCTCCCGACAATTCTGAAACAGCAATTGTTCGGGAAGTATACCCCATGAACGAAACATTAAGGACTTCACTTGCCGCCGAAACTGGAAGTTGTAAGGTCCAATTCCCGTCCATGTTGCTAGCGGTGCCAATGCCTAGCTTGTTGATGCTCAGGGTAGCAAAAGCGAGCGGCTCCCCTGTGACTCCATCCTTTATTTTGCCGTGAAGGGGTACGATATCTGCTCCTAAAACAGATTCGCTAAATAGGAACAATACGGTCAGGAAAATATATATTTGTTTCATTAAAATAGAGATTTTGTCTGTGATTGTCTGCAAAAATACCATTTATTAAAAGAGTGGCGATTGTTTTTAAAGCAACACAATATCTGTTGTTGGAAGAACCATGTGAAATCCTTACACATAGATTCATCATCAAATAGGCAATCGCAAATCGTGATTTCTTGATTTTATTTTTTCACCCAAGTTCCGCAGTCTATGATGTACAAGCTCGATTGTTTATCACTTATTTTTTCATCGTACCTGTAATCGTAAATGCCATTTCCAGCACATAAAACAGCCAACCTGTTATTGTCCAATAAACAAACCTTTGCGCCCCATGTTGCTGTAAGTTCAACTGATTCTGTCCAAATTTTTTGAAATGACAAACCATTCCATGTTGCAGTAATAAAAGATGGAGCCCCTTCATCGCCATTATGACTATAATAAAAACTATAAACAGGATGTTCATCATTCGGCTTACAATAGCCACCCTGAATATAGACGATCCCCTTTCCACTGTTTCTATCTGCCACAATTTCACCTTTATCAAGTATGAATTTGTTTTTATCAGTACGATTCACACGAAAAGTACCCATCTCTTCACCATTATCGGAACCAAATAAAATACATTCAGGCAAAACCTGTATTCCGACAAATTGTTTGCTCCCACGAATGCCTTTTAGCTCGGCATCCCTTAACTTATATTGAATCCAAGTCGGTCTTGCTGAACGCCAATCGTCAGAATACCAGATTGATGAGTAGGGCCCTTTTTCATAAATATCTTCCCGCTGAACATCTCCCTGAACGACCCAAACCCTATCCCAATAGGGATCGTAGGCAGAACCATGGACATGATTTCCATTTCGTGTCAAATCACCAGCTGTTGCATTTTCCCAACTGATGGGCGGATTTATCGCATACGAAGAATCCGTTTCTCCAATTGCTGAGTCATCAAACATTTTGAAAATACAACGGAACGAGTCGCCTGTATTATTTGAAATCCAGACTCTGCCAGCCGTGCCTTGCAAACCATAATCGTTTATTACCACAATGCCTCCAGACTTTGAATAACCCCAACTTGAGAACCATGAAGAGGGTTTAGAAGTGTAGCGTGATGGCATTTCAATAACAACTTTTGCCTCTTTCGTTTCAAGATTGTACTTTAAAACAACACAACGATATTTGGTTTTTTCAAACTTGACAATAGCCCATAAAAATGCAGTGTTTCCTGAATACCATTCCATTCGTTGTATGGAAACAACCGAATATTTCCCCAAAGTTGTATTAAAAGTCTGAAATATATCTTTGTCTGTGACGGAAGGCAATGAATCGGAACTGAATTTAAAAAGGACATTCTTTTTACTTGCAAAGACATACCCGTCTTTAGTTTCTAATAAAGCTACATTGTTGATACCATATTGGGCTTTTATCAATGAGCGTTCTTTATATGGTGTAACCAACTTTTTATCTGATCCGCCAATCAATTCAAATCCACTAGAGGGTTCCTGACCAACAGGTGATTGCCAATTGTAGTTAATTGCTTCATCCTTGGTTCTGGCAAACTTGTATGCTCCAACACTAAAGGTGTCTGTAGCAGCTTGCTGTGAGGCAGCGATGACGGATGGGCTGCATTGAAACTGTTTTATTTTTATCGGGTTTATTCCTGTATTTTTATAAGACGCCACCATACCCGAATATCCGTCCATATACCCGTTTAGAGGAACCAAAGTTTGCTGATATAAATATTCCAAATCCACCAATACCCAACCACAAACGAATTCGGAAGGAATTAAGCTTTCAAAATCCGGGTTGTATTTTCCCCAATGGTATAATGGGAGCCATTTCAGCCCGATTGCAGATTCTTTGGAAGCTAGTTCGGGAATTTCTCCATAGAATCGAGCAATATCTGTTTTGGTACCATTTTGATCAATATCGGAGAAACGAATATATTTATTGGCTTCATTGACATTGAAGCCGGAAAGGATTAAATTCTTTTGCTTATTGTGATTGCACAAAACCACATACTTGACAGCATTGATAAACTCATACCGATTGCGCTTGACAACACCATAAGTCTTATCATCATTCAAGGCGGTGTTTAAATAAATAGTGCCACCATAAATGCTATCATAGCAAATGGTTAAAGATTCTTCAGGAGAAGATAATTGTTTAAAAGAAATGCTGTCAATATTGTTAATTGGATATTCAAGTACTGTGCTGTCTCTGAATTTTACAGAAAATGTTTTTTGATCTTCCTTCATGTACATCCTAATACTCTCTATCTTGGTTTCCTGATGTACTATTGGTCCTACATCCTTTTTGTAAACACTCATTGTCTGTGCATTTGAGGAAATCAAATACATTAAGAATAGTAGAGTTGCTAAAACGGTCCTAATCATATCAATGTAAGCACTTTTTACATAGTTTTCCCCAACGGTTCCTTCAGACTTAAGGCAGTAATCGGTTGCAAAATGTTTGATTTCGTCTGTACTGCGAAATCTAAGGAATAACTCTTTTTTAAATCTTCACTTTAAACTGTTTATTCCTGTTTTTCAAGGTGAAAACGTTTACCCGCCAAAAATAGGAAAATTCTTGGTAAAAACTAGTTCCTTAAGAAATTTTATATAAATGCATTCTTCTAAATGCCACAAATAATCTATTGCCATTTCAGATTAACCAGAAAATCAACGTAATAAGAAAGAAGATAAATGGACAAGAACATCCGATTTACTTTCCCCCCAATCGTTTAAAAAAATAAAGTTGACCAATTTGTAAGTGTCTGTAATTCAATATGTTTAACGATCTAGGTGCAGAATGGTTGCAGCGTTTAATTTTTCCATTGACCTTTGGTCAATAGTTACTTTAAATCCATCTTCCAGTGATCAGCAATGGCCTTCAGCTCCAACTTAGTGAGATAAGTAACAGCACCATGTTTGGGGCTTTTGAAATTGGTCGATTTCATTAAACCCTCGTTAAAATGACCAACATTTTTATAGGTAACAAAATCACTTGTTTCACTGAAACCCATATTACTTGGTCTTGCTCCATATACATCATACATAAGCACATACGTATTTGTTCCTAAACGCTTGAACAGGTTGGGTGCTTCGGTCGAAACCTTTTCAGGGTCGATTCGTGTAGTATCAGTTTTGTACCCTTCGTTGATTTTGTTGGAAACTGAATGCAGAATTCTGGCGTTTGAAACATAAAAAAGCTGATATTGATCACCAACCTTGGTAATGTCACCATCGAGCCCTCCAATTTCAGTTATTCTTTTGGGGGTCGTTTCAAGTTTTGTGAAATTGTCGTTGGCATAGGAATAATAAAGATGGCATTCTTTATTATTGTATCGTATGGTAAAATAAACCATCATTTTCCCAACCACAGGGTCGAAAACGGTTTCGGGTGCCCAAGAGCAATCGATATCGCCAAGTTCAGGAAATGCGTTATCGACTCGAAAATCGGAATGCGTCCAATGTATGAGGTCATACGATTTCATAAGTACTAAAGCGCGGTTGTTGCCCCAACCATATTTTTCGGCAGGGCGTTCAAACTCGGTATCGCGATATCCTGCTCGCTTGCCAAAAGCGTGCAAGTCAGTCATTGCTAAATAAAAAGCACCATCGGGGCCACGAGTAATGTGAGGGTCGCGTACACCTTTTTGTTCGGCCAATTGAGAGCCAATAAATACTGGATTACCACCATTGACATCCGTGAATGAATAACCATCACTACTTATAGCCATATAAGCTGATTGGTTCTGGTCTTTGAAATAAACGAACAAGTACCCTGCCAAATCTTTTTCATTAAATTTTTGGTTGTTTTTAGGCTTTTCCAATTGTCCTACTATTTCAATACCAGTCGGAACGTTTGACACCTGGCCATTTTGTGAACTTGCATTACTTCCCAAAAGCAGACCTAATAAAATCAGTGTTAAATGACAAAATTTATTCTTCATTTGAAATTTTTCTTACGTATTTCTAAATTAGTATTGGCTTCACAAAATTAAATGATGATTTTTATTTGAATCGTAAATATACGTAAAAGAATGTATTGTATTTAGAAGTTTTTTGGTTCATCCGTCTGAAGTGTTCTTAAGTTGTCTGAGAAATGGGATACACTATATTATAGGTTGGAAGGATTAAATATTCTTGACATACCTGAAATATCCCATTCGATATCAAACGATTCACTTCCCCATTTCCACCCTTTGGGAGCAAAACGGTTGCAGAACCCAAACAAAAAACCCTAACTGATTGAATATCAATTAGGGTTTCGTTGTCTTCGTACCCGAAGCCGGACTCGAACCGGCACAGCCGTTATGGCCAAAGGATTTTAAGTCCTTCGTGTCTACCATTTCACCATTCGGGCAACTTGGAAGATTTGTCTACTCTTTTTGGGAGCGGTCGCAAAGGTATAAATTTTACTTGAAAATGAAAAGAGTTAACGCGTAATCAAAATGAAATCGTTTTCGTCAAAACTAACAGTGTAATGTCTTAGAGGCTCTTTGGCAATTCCTTTGGTGGGGGAGCCTTGACCGAAAGTCATATCATAGACTTCACCGCAGGTTTCACATTTGCACATACCCAAATCATCGGGAGGGCTTATGCGGGTGTTTGCATTCACTTCTTTAGGACAGGCCAGGTCGACAGCGTAAAAAATATTGTCTTGAGCGTGATAGATCAATAAACCACCAAATCCAATGCGGTCAACAGCATAAAGCGGTACAGTCCCTGGCTTTGTCACATATAAATAGGCACCAAAAGGTGATAACTGTAATGTATTGATGTCTCGTTTAAAATAAACATCAGTATCGGGGATGCTAGAAACATAACCATCGCAGGCCGTAAGTATGACGACAAGGAATAGCACCGGGAGTGTAAATAAGATCTTTTTCATAGGTGTTTTATTTGGGTATGTTAGACGGATAACGAGATACGATCTCCCGGATTTTTTCTAGAACAGTCGATTCAAAAGCAGGTGCATGAAGTGCTTCCAAATTGTTCTTTAATTGTTGTACGGTGCTGGCTCCGACCAATACCGTGGTTACCCGGGCATCGTTCAGTAACCAACTCAAGGCCATTTGTGCCAACGTTTCGCCACGTTCCAGAGCCAGCTGGTTCAGTTCGCGGATGATGGCAACGCGTTCAGTAGTCACTTGTTCTTTTTTGAGGAACCCATTTTTGGCAACACGTGAGTCTGAGGGGATACCGTCCAAGTAACGATCGGTAAGCAATCCTTGAGCCAGCGGACTGAATGCGCAAAAGCCGATGCCATTGCGATCAGCCGTTTCAAGAGCGCCATTTTCGACATCGCGTGCCAACATGCTGTAACGATCTTGGTAGATAAGGCAACGAACGCCCTGTGATTCAAGCATCCGATAGCATTCTGTAGCCAGTTCGGGCGGGTATTTGGAAATACCGGCATAGAGCGCCTTTCCCGATTTGACAATGTCGACAAGTGTCTGCATGGTTTCTTCGATGGGTGTGATTCCATCGTATCGGTGGGAATAAAAAATGTCCACATATTCCATATCCATCCGTTTCAGGCTTTGGTTAAGGCTGGAAATCAGATTCTTTCTGGAGCTTCCATCACCATAGGGGCCATCCCACATCAAATGACCAGCCTTGGTGGAAACAATGATTTCATCGCGGTGTGCAGCCAACGACTTACGGAAGATCTTACCGAAGTTTTCTTCTGCTGAACCTGGAGGAGGGCCGTAATTGTTGGCTAGGTCAAAATGCGTGATTCCTTGGTCAAAGGCAAATTCAACAATCGATTTGCTGTTTTCGAAATCGTCGGTGTGGCCGAAATTGTGCCAGAGCCCAAGTGAAACCTTTGGAAGCATCACACCACTTTTCCCACACAATGAATACTTCATTCCACTGTTGTATCGAGAACCATCGGGTGTATAAGCCATCTTTAAAAGAATTGTATGTTGTTGGATTCAAAGGTAGAAAAGAAATCTTAATTTTGCTGTTCTGAATTCATTCATTCTACTAAATCACAGGATATGAGAAACCGATTTTTCGTCCTTCTAAGCTTGTTATCGATGACAACAATTGCAGCTATTTCTGCTGAAAATCCCTTCTTCAGCCCTTACAAGACGCCCTATAACGCGCCTCCTTTCGACAAAATCAAAGTCGAACATTACATGCCAGCCTTTACGAAGGGCATTCAACAACAGGACGCTGAAATTGCAGCCATCGTTGCTGATAAAAGTGCGCCAACGTTCGAAAACACCATTGAGGCGCTTGACTTTTCAGGTGAACTCTTGAGGAAAGTTGGTGGCGTCTTTTTTGCATTGACCGAAGCTGAAACCAACAAGGATCTGGACCAGATTGCCGAAAAGGTGACACCTATGCTGTCGGAGCACAATGATAACATCTATCTGAATGCAAAACTTTTTGAACGGGTTAAAGTGGTTTATGACCAGCGTGGCCATTTGACGTTGGACCCAGAACAGCAGCGTGTACTGAGTGAATGCTACAAAGACTTCATCCGTTCGGGTGCAGGTTTGAATGCCGCTGACCAGGCTCGATTGCGTGAAATCAATAAGGATTTGTCTTCCATGACTTTGAAATTTTCGGACAATGTGTTGAAAGAAACCAATGCCTTTCGCATGGTGATAGGCAACAAAGCCGATTTGGCCGGTCTTCCACAAAGTTCTTTGGATGCAGCAGCCGAAGAAGCTAAAGCCGCAGGTCAGCCTGGCAAATGGCTGTTTACCATCCAAAAACCCAGCTTAATTCCCTTTTTACAATATGCCGATAACCGCAACCTTCGGGAAAAAATGTTCAAAGCGTATATTAATAAGGGTGACAATGATAATGCCAATGACAACAAGGCTTTGATCAACCAAATTGTCAATCTACGACTGGAGCGTGCCAAATTGTATGGATTTACAACACATGCCGGCTATGTTTTGGACGAATGCATGGCCAAAAATCCTGAAACAGTAATGCCTTTCTTAGATAAAATTTGGAAGCCGGCTGTAGCTCAAGCAAAAAAGGAAGTCGCAGAAATGCAGGCGATGATTGATGCTGAAGGTGGAAATTTCAAACTTCAGGCATGGGATTGGTGGTATTATTCCGAAAAAGTCCGCAAAGCCAAATTCAACTTAGATGAAGCAGAGCTCCGACCGTATTTCAAATTGGAAAATGTGCGACAGGGTGTTTTCACAGTTGCCAATAAACTCTATGGCATCACATTCAAACCAGTTAAAAACGTTCCAGTATACAATCCAGATGTAGAAGTTTTTGAAGTGTTGGATGGAGACGGATCCTATCTTGGCTTGTTTTATTCCGACTATTTCCCTCGTCCAGGTAAACGGGCTGGGGCATGGATGAGTAATTTTGGAGAAGAATACGTATTGAAAGGTAAGGAAGTACGTCCCCTTATTTACAACGTTGGAAATTTTACAAAACCAACTGCAGATGCACCGTCCCTATTGAATCGAGATGAAGTGGAGACCCTTTTCCATGAGTTTGGACACGGATTGCACGGCATGCTGACCAAATGCCATTACATTTCAGTTAGTGGCACCAGCGTTCCCCGCGATTTCGTGGAACTGCCTTCTCAAATCATGGAAAACTGGGCCATGAATCCGCAAGTATTGAAAATTTATGCCAAGCATTATCAGACAGGTGAAACAATTCCAGACGCACTGATCGAAAAAATCCAGAAATCAGGCACCTTCAATCAGGGTTTCGAAACGACTGAACTCGTGGCAGCAGCCTTGCTTGATATGGATTGGCATACCATCACAAAAAAGCAGGATTTCGATGTACGTGCATTTGAGCGTTCTGCCATGGATAGTATCGGCTTGATTTCGGAAATCGTCCCTCGTTATCGCAGTACCTTCTTCAACCACATATTCAGTGGCGGTTATTCAGCAGGTTATTATGCTTATTTGTGGGCAGAAGTATTGGATGCTGACGCTTTCAACGTGTTTCTTGAAAAAGGGATATTTGATCCGGCTACAGCCACTTCGTTTCGCAAGAATATTCTTGAAAAAGGGAACAGCGAAGACCCCATGGTTTTATATCGTCGCTTTAGAGGAGCAGAACCCAATCCGGATGCATTGCTGAAACGTCGTGGGCTTTGATTTTTTTTCCTACGGACACCATGACTATAAAAAAATAGTTTATCTTTGCGGTTCGTAAAAAAATCTACTAGAAATCATATCAATAAAAATGTAGTATATCATGCAAAACAAAGGATTTGTAAAGGTTTTTGCGATACTCTTGACCCTTGTCTGTGCCTACTATCTGTCTTTCTCAATTGTGGACAATCACATTGTAAATAAGGCGGAAAAGATGGCAAAAGGTGACCCGACCCGTCTGGCATATCTGCTGGATTCAATGAAAACGGAGAAAGTCTACATGGGCCTTACGTACGCAGAATGTCGTGAAAAAGTAATCAATTTGGGTCTTGACCTGAAAGGTGGTATGAACGTGACACTGGAAGTTTCTGTTCCGGCAATTATTCGTGCCCTTTCAAACAACAGCAAAGATGAAACCTTCAACAAAGCATTGACCAATGCTTCTGTTAGGCAACAAACAAGCCAGAAAGACTATACCGACCTGTTTGTGGAAGAGTATCATAAGCTGGATCCTGGAGCTCGGCTTTCCGCCATATTCAGCACGTTTGACATGAAGGGGCGCATTGATCCCGCATCCTCAGATGCAGATGTAGTAAAGGTCCTTAAAACTGACGTTCAAGCTGCCATCAAGAATTCTTTCAATGTATTGCGTACACGTATCGACCGCTTTGGTGTAGTTCAGCCTAACATACAACAATTGGGTATTTCCGGCCGTATATTGATTGAGCTCCCGGGCATCAAAGAACCGGAACGTGTTCGTAGATTGCTTCAAGGCTCTGCTAATCTTGAATTTTGGGAAACCTACGATTTGAGTGAAATTTATGAATCCATCGTTTCGGCAAACAACTTGATTCGCGACCTTGACAAGACCGCTAAACCCACCAAGGACAGCATGCTTACTGCTGCTAAAACTTTTGCAGTAAAGGATACTTCGAAAAATCTTCTTAAGGACAATGCTTTGCTTGCCAAATTGGGCAAAACTGATACCACCTCCAAAGAAAAGACTGCTGAAGAATGGAAGGCAAAATATCCCTTGTTTGCTGTACTACAGATTAATCAAACTGAAAAAGGCGTAGGGTCAGGTCCTGTTGTAGGTATGGCTCTTGGTCGTGATACGGCCTTGGTTGACAAATATTTGAACAATCCAAAAGTGAAGGCAATGCTTCCGCGCGATCTCAAATTTGTTTGGACGGTCAATTCTATCGATAAAAAGACTTCCATTTATCAGTTGATTGCTCTAAAGGTGACCAACCGTGAAGGTAAGCCTGCATTGGGTGGTGATGTAATCACGGATGCTTCCGATGACTTTGCCCAAACGAGTGGTAGTGCTAAAGTAAATATGACGATGAATGCAGAAGGCTCAAAAGCTTGGGCCCGTCTGACAAAAGATAACATAGGTAAGTGTGTTGCCATTGTTTTAGATGGATATGCCTATTCTTTCCCACGCGTTCAGACAGAAATTACGGGTGGAAGTTCCGAAATAACCGGTTTGGAGTCAGCCTCTGAAGCTAAGGACTTAGCAAACGTTCTAAAATCGGGTAAAATGCCTGCTCCTGCGCACATTGTACAGGAAGACGTTGTTGGACCGTCTTTGGGTCAGGAAGCTATCTCCTCGGGATTCATTTCCTTCCTTGTTGCATTCATCCTGATCCTGATATATATGCAGATCAACTACGGTCTCATCCCAGGACTTGTCGCTGATACCGGTTTGTTGTTCCATGCCTTCATCATGATGGGCATATTGACTTCTTTCCAGGCTGTCTTGACTCTTCCAGGTATAGCGGGGCTAGTGCTCACTCTAGGGACGGCGGTCGACGCCAACGTGCTAATCTATGAGCGAATAAAAGAGGAGCTACGCGCGGGGAAAACCATTAAAAAAGCTGTTGCCGATGGTTATAAGCATGCGCTATCGGCCATTATGGATGGTAACATCACAAACTTGCTGTCTGGTATCATTCTTTTCTATTTTGGTTCTGGTCCTATCCGTGGTTTTGCTACGATCCTGATTATTGGTCTGATCACGTCTGTATTCTGTGGTGTATTCTTTACACACCTTATCTACGAAGCGCTTCTTTCAAAAGATAAACTTAAAAATGAAGACTTTACAACGAATTTGACCAAAAACCTACTCCGTTCACCGAAAATCGATTTTATCGGCAACCGAAAATGGGGTTACCTCATTTCTGGTGTTATTCTGGGAGCTTGTGTTATTTCTTTAACATTCCATGGCTTAAGTCAGGGTGTTGATTTCTCTGGTGGTAGAAACTACGTTGTACGTTTTGACCAACCTGTTAAGACGGAGGATATTGGAAAGTCGCTGCAAGGCCTATTTAAGAAAGCCTCTGTCTCAGTCATCACCATCAGTAATGATAAACAGGTTCGTATCTCAACCAACTATAAAATTGCTGACGAAAACCAAAACATCGACAATGAGATTGAATCAATGTTGTATCAGGGTTTGAAACCATACTTGAAAGCTGATGTTACAAAAGCGACATTCGTTAGCCAGCATATTGTCAACTCGCAAAAGGTTGGACCAACAGTTGCTGACGATGTTAAAACCTCTGCTTATTGGGCGGTCTTTTTAGCCATTATTGCGATGGGTATTTATATCCTAGGACGTTTTAACAATATCGCATTTAGTTTGGGTACTTTAGCAGCGCTTTTCCATGACGTTTTGCTTATAGTAGGCTCTTATTCCCTATTCTATAGTATAGTTCCTTTTTCGCTTGAAATTGACCAGAGCTTCATTGCGGCTATTCTGACCATCATTGGTTTCTCTATGAATGACACAGTGGTAATTTTCGACCGTGTACGTGAAAACCTCAAACTGTATCCTAAACGCAACAAGAAGCGGGTATTGAACGATGCTTTGAATCAAACTTTATTTCGTACGTTTAGTACGTCAATGACGGTGTTCATTACATTGTTGATTCTGTTCCTATTCGGTGGTGAAACCATCCGTGGCTTCTCCTTTGCTATGTTGATAGGTACAATTACGGGTGTATATTCCACGTTGTTCATTGCTACTCCTATTGCATATGAAGTAGAAAAGCGTCAGTTGAAGATTACGAACGACGACTACGACGACGGCGTCAAATAAAAATTTGTCAAATAAGAAATGAGGTTGTATCCGAAAAGATGCAACCTCATTTTGTTTTAATTCAGATCTTTATCATGGATCAACAATCGGTAACCCACTTTTTTAAGAGCCGAGAAATAGATTCGGGGATCATTTTTAAACTGATTTCGAAGTTTGACGATAACACTATCCAAGTTGCGGGAAGTGAAATAATCTGCTCCACCCCAATATTTATTCAGCAATTCTTCCTTTGTGACGACTTGACCGATGCAGGCACTCAACTCATCCAATACGGCACCTTGTAATTGACCTAAAAGTGTACTACGCCCCTTATAAGTCAAAACCAGAGAGGTTGGGTTGTATATGTATTCGCCAATTTGTCGTTCATGTCCGGAACCTGTATTGAAATCGCTCAAGGAACGCTTTATCCTAAGAATCATTTCATCCTGATCAACGGGTTTTTTCAAGTAATCGGCTCCTCCCAGTTCAAACCCTTTCTTAACATCGGATATGTCCGTATGTGAAGTGAGAAAAATGATGGGCGGGCAAGAGCGAGTACGTGTAATTTCTTTTGCCCAATCAAAACCATTGCCATCGGGCAACGTCAAATCAAGTAAAATCAAGTCAAACGGTATCAATTCGAATTGGCTTCTTGCCGACTCAAGGTTAATGGCTATCGATACTTCAAAACCTTCCGACAAAAGCAAGTCACATAGTGCATTTCGGAGAAATGGGTCATCTTCGACAAAGAGTAAATGTCTCATAAGTAGCAGTATAAAAAGGTTCTGCAATATTAATGAAAAAAGTAAAATATCGACAAACGAAACAATTCACTAATCTCAAAAGAAGTGATAAAGAGTGATTTTATGTCTTTTCAATAAAACAGAGTACGTATATTTGTCATGTAAAAATGAAGAGCTGAGATGTTGATGATCTTTGTGAAAAGGTGTTCTCAGCTTAAGGAATAATAACAATTAATGCGAACTTAACCTGTGAAGGAAAACATGGATATGTTGAAGGCAAACGCATTTTTCATGTAGTTTAAGTATGCGAAAAGGGGGAAGCAGGTTTACCTGTTTCCCCCTTGATTTTTTAGTCAATCACCTAAAAGTTGTTTTTCTGCTTGTTCTGCTTTTTCGAAATGAAATTGGGAGGCAATGCTGTTCAGATGTTCGGATATTCTATCGTTGCAGAGGTTGCCGATACTTCCTTCATGAGTATGATTTACCGTCGTTATCGGATTGAACTGATTGGCTTCAATTTCAAGACCGACTTGCTTATAGGCATCCCTAAAGGGCATTCCATCGGTTGTCCGACGGTTCACTTCTTCCACACTGAACAAGTATAAATATTTTTTGTCATCCAGAATGTGTTCGTTCACTTCGATGTTAGCCAACATAGAGGTGGTCATTCGCAGGCAATCGAGCAATTCACCGAAACTTGGCAAGAATACTTCTTTGATTATTTGTAGGTCCCTGAAGTAACCTGATGGAAGATTGTTTGTAATGGACGATATCTGCTGTGGTAGGTTTTGAATCTTATTGCATTTGGCACGGGTCAATTCAAAGACATCCGGATTCTTTTTGTGCGGCATGATGCTCGAGCCAGTGGTGAATTCAGCCGGGAGTTTGATGAACCCAAAGTTCTGGCTTGTAAACATGCAGGCGTCGAATGCTAATTTAGATACGGTTCCTGCAATAGATGCCAATGCGAAGGCGACAGTCCGTTCCATTTTGCCCCGACCCATTTGAGCATAGACGACGTTGTAATTCAATCCTTCAAAACCCAATAAATCGGTTGTCATTTGACGGTTTAGTGGGAATGAAGAACCATAACCTGCTGCAGACCCCAGTGGATTGCGATTGCAGACCTTGTAGGAGGATAGAAGCACCTGCAGGTCGTCTGTCAGGGATTCTGCATAAGCGCCGAACCACAAGCCGAAGGACGAGGGCATGGCTACTTGCAAATGAGTATAGCCAGGCAACAGCACTTCTTTGTAGCGGTTGCTTTGTGAAATCAATACATCAAAAAGTTCCTTTACAGCTACAAAAGTTTCCTTGATGGCTGCGCGTGTGAACAATTTCAAATCCAACAACACTTGGTCATTGCGTGAGCGCCCGCTGTGAATCTTTTTGCCCATGTCGCCCAAAGAGCGGGTGAGCATCAATTCAACTTGTGAATGGACATCCTCGATGCCCGGTTCAATTTCAAATTGGCCTTCTTCAATGATTTTGTAGATGCTTTTAAGTTCGTTCAGCAATATTGGCAATTCGTCCGTTTCAATCAATCCAATGCTTTCCAACATGGTGATATGGGCCATGGATCCTAAAACGTCGTATTTGGCTAAATATAAGTCCATTTCGGGATCTCTTCCGACTGTAAACCGTTCGATGGCTTTATCGACGGTCGTACTTTTTTCCCATAGTTTCATGTTGGAGATCGAGTTAGTGGTGTGGACGGTTTAATAGGGAAGTTTGGCAAGCATTTCTGCGATGGATTTGATGCCCTTTTCCAATTTGCCTGAAATCATCGCTTTGAGAAACATTGGTATATCAGCCCTGAAAGTCAGCTTTAACCTCGTATCTTCAGGTGCTATTTCCTGAAGCTGAATCCAGCCTGAAAACTCAATAGGTGATTTGACCGATTTCAATTTGATGGTCTTGAACGGTTCGCGTTCGACAATCTGAATTCCAACAGTGCCTATTGGGTCTACTTTGAATTGGCAGGAATCTGCATCGAAGGTAAAATCACGGACTTTACCTTCAAGCAACGATTTCACACTCTCTAAGTTGTTGAGATCAGAAAGCTTGGAGTAGACGCGTTCAGCTGAAAAAGGAATCTGCTGAATATCGCTGGTATATTCTGTCATGTCTGGAATTATTTAGGTTGCCAGGTGGAAGGCGAAAGGCGCCATTCCTGCAAAGTCTGCAATTCGGACTCGTGTATGTAGTTGGTAGCCAAGGCTGTTTCAAGGACAGCATCGTAATTGCTCAATGTTGTCAATTCCACTTTGGCTTTACGGAAGGCGTCTTCGGCTTCAGGGAAACCATAAGTAAAAATGGCCAACATGCCAATGACATCGCTACCGTCAGCGCGAATGGCCTCAACGGCTTTCAAACTACTGCCACCGGTTGAGATCAGATCTTCGATCACGACGACTTTCATCTTTGGCTTCAGGTCACCCTCAATCAGGTTTTCCAAACCATGATCCTTTGGTGAAGAACGAACATATACGAAAGGCAAACCTAGCTCTTCGGCAACCATGGCACCCTGTGCAATGGCTCCCGTCGCTACTCCAGCAATGGCGTCCACCCTGTCGTATTTTTCACGAATTAGGCGAGCAAGTTCAATTTTAATGAAGTTGCGCAGGTCGGGGTATGACAGCGTCTTACGGTTGTCGCAATATATAGGGGCTTTCCAACCGGAAGCCCAAGTGAACGGGTTGGACGGTTGTAATTTGACAGCTTTTATTTTCAGTAATTTGGCAGCAACAATACGATCTAGTTTTTTCATCTTGGTATTCGGAATATGATTGCAAATGGATATACTTTAATTATTCTGCAAAAGTAATCAATCCATCAGAAAGATGGCTTGTAAAAAAGGGTTAATTTCTGTCGAATATTTGTCAAAACAGGTAATTCAAGTTGATGTAGGTACCCATTTTTGAGCCGTCACTTTCATTCAAGGGTTTCCCCATTTCGACAGAAACGATGAAATTCTGATTCATGGCGACCTTTAGACCACCCCCCAATGAGGAATGAAAACGATCCTTCGTGTCGAGGTTGAAGTAATTCGTTTTATCGTCTTGTGACAGGTTGGATAAGTCCCAATCAATTGGATCAAGGATGTAGCCGGTATCAAAAAATCCATTCAATCCGAGGTAAAAATTTTGATTGATGAGTCTGAAATTCAACACTTTCCAGCGTAACTCAAAGTTGCCTAATGCAAAAGCATCTCCAACGATTCTGTTGCGCATGATCCCACGCAGGCTATTGGCACCACCCAAGGCAGTCGGGCTTGTCCTGTTTGCAAATGGTGACATGAAGACTGTACGACGGTAAAAGGGTATTTCATTCTTGCCGATTTTGCCTTGAACACCAATTCGTACGGCTAAGTTCAGTCGGTCTTCGATCAGGCATTGATAGTGCTTGTGCATCAAGGAGTATCGTGCATAGGGACTTTCATTCATAAAACCGGGTGCGATTTCGATCAATGCTTCTGAACTGAATCCCTTGTCAGGATTGTTCAGGGCATTTCGGGTATCGTACAAAACACCAGCTTTGAAAGCGCTGACGATACCACCGTCTGCTTCCTTTGCTTTGATGACGTTCCAACCGACGTATTTTTCGTAGAGGCTTTCTCCGGGTGTAAGATCCGTCAACTTGTCGTAATTTATGGAACCATTCATATAATTGACAAAATTATAGCTGGCTTCCCAATATAAATGTTCTATGGGTAGGTTTCCCCTGAAATCTGCCAACAAGCGAAACTGTTTTTGGCTCATCTTGTAAAAAGCACGATTGGAACTTTCCAAGGATGAAGAGTATTCACTTTGGTAACCGTTGTAGCCGAAAAAGTCGAGCATGTCCTCCGTAATGTAACTCAGGTCTATAAAAGTTCGTACTCCTTTTAATAATTGGTCGGAATCAAAATAAAAACGCATGACAGTGCTACCTTTCGTGTATTTGGAGAGCTCCAGATAATACGATTGATCGTATTTGGGATAGTTTGCCCCATCTCCGTAATTGAAAAGGTTCAAGATTGCACCATATTGGAAACCTTCATCTGAATTGAAGGAAACAGCGGGCAATACGCCTAGATTGAACCCTTTTTTGGCTGTCTCTTGGGCTTGAAGACTGGTAAAAGTCAAAATGATCAAAGCCAGTATGATGTTCCTTTTCATGGTGTATTGAATTATTTGCGCCTTTGGATTGAAATCTAAAAATACGAGGATTCCTTGAATTCACCAAATATAAACGATTTTTGCACAAGTGATTAAGCTAATGCAAGGGCAAAAAATGAAATACGAACGTTTGGTATTTGCAATAGAACTTGTCCACAGGCTTCTAATGTAGACCCACTTGTAAGGACGTCGTCCACCAGAAGCAAGTGTTTACCGCTGAAATTATCCTCATTTTTCAACTCGAATAGACCCTGCGCATTTTCCCAGCGACTCCATAAATTACGGGTAGTCTGTGATGAATTATGCACTGTCCTGCCAAGTAATGAAGTGTTCATGGAAATATCCGTAACTTCGCCGATGCCCTTGGCAATCCATTCACTTTGATTGTACCCCCTTTTTTTCTGCTTTCTTTTGTGTAGTGGTACAGGTATCAAAGCATCTATGTCTTTGAAAAACCCCACTTCGGAAAGATGTGATGCTGAAACCCTGGCCAAACAGCTTCCAATTTCTTTTTCACCCTTGTATTTTAATAGCTCCAAGGCTTTCTGGATATTGGAATCCTTACTATATCTGAAACCAGAAGCGGCACGTTCAAATTCGATCTTACCCAGAAATCGGTCTGCCGTATGGTTCTCACGAAAGGAGGTTTCATGCAATGCTGGTAATTCATACAGACAGTTCAGGCAAACATGTTGTTCACCCTGCATCAGAGGCCGTTCACAAAGTAGGCAGAGGTTTGGCCACGCCATGTCCGCAACACCTGCAATAATTTCTCTGATTTTTTTGTTAAAGAGTTTTAGTTGGTCATTCTTCATCGTCCAATCCCATTTTCCGGAGGCAGGAGCCTGCCAATTCCAGTTCAAAACCCCTCCCAGCGGCAAAGCGAAGAAGTTTACCGCGTTGTTCGTACGGCGTATTCGCTTTGACAGTTCGTTTCTTCTGTCGCAATAATTCGCTGAGCAAATTCAGGTAGTCCTCCTCCCCAATTTCAGACAAGCCCTCATCCACCAACGATGCGGAAAGCCCCTTTTGTCGCAGGGCGTAGCGAATTTTAATCCGACCCCATTTGCTGAATCGGAATTTGTCCTTCACGAAAGCTTTAACGTATCTGCTTTCGTTTAGATAGCCTTCGTCCAATAGACGTTTGATTAACTTAGCTTGGTCTTCCGACGTCAGTTCATATCGCTTCACTTTTTCAATGACGTCCGATACGCAGTGTTCCGCAATAGAACAATAGCCTGCTGCAATAGAAAGGGCTTCTGAGTAATTGCTCATATCAAAGTTTGGCTCGAATCATTCGGTCTTTGCCTGAAATATCCTGAATCAATTGCACTTCACTGAAGGAATATGTTTTCACCAACTCAAGTGTTTCAGCACTTAAATAACTGTTTATTTCAAAATATAGAACACCTCCTGGTTTCAGCATCTGAACAGCCAGGCTAGAAATTATCTTGTAAAATAGCGTGGGGTTCGAGTTTTCAACGAAAAGAGCGACGTGCGGTTCGTGTTCCAAAACATTGGCTTCCATTTCGCTAGCCTCACTTAATCGTACGTAGGGTGGATTACTGACGATGATGTTCAAGGATGCCTTTTGATGTTCATCGGGTGTAAAACGCAGCACATCCTTTAATTCAAATTGGACTTGAACGTTGTTGTTGGCGGCATTTTCAGTTGCGATAATCAATGCCTCCGGAGATATGTCCCAGGCACATACTTCGGAAAGCGGCAGGGCTTTGGCAAGTGAAACGGCAATGCAACCACTTCCGGTGCCGATGTCCAGAATTTGTAAATTCGTACCCATGAGCCGGTAATCTGTAGTAATCAGTTCTACCAATTCCTCCGTTTCAGGTCTTGGAATCAGGACGCCAGGGCCAACTTGAAATAGAAGACCGCAAAATTCGGTTTCTCCTAAAATGTATTGAATGGGCTCTTTGTCGGCTAATCTGTCAATGGCAGAAGCGAGTTTCTCAAACGTATCCGCGGGAAAATTCCTATCTTTGTCGCTATAAATCTGCACACTGCTCATATTGGCCAACTTACGGAGTAAAAGTCGCGAGAAAGAACCGATTTCCGCAGAATCGTAAACGGAATCCAGCTTTTGATGAAGGTAGGCAAAATAGTGTTGCATGGTTAACAATTTGTTTACAAAGCTACGGCTTTTTCTCAGAAAAAACAATTCAAAAAATAAAAAAAGAGTGGTATCAGAAGTCGACAATCAGTATATGAGACGTTGCCTGCAACTAGCTGCCAACGGGAAACAAACTTGTTCTCCCAATCCGATGGTCGGTGCTGTCATCGTTCATAAGGGTCGAATAATCGGAGAGGGCTGGCATCGCAAGGCTGGTGAACCACATGCAGAACCAAATGCTGTCCGTTCAGTGATCGAGTGCGAATTGCTTTGTGAATCGACAATGTATGTGAGCCTCGAACCCTGTTCTCATTTTGGGAAGACGCCACCCTGTGTGGAATTGATCATCCGATGGGGGATTCCTCGTGTGGTCATTGGAACATTGGACCCGTTTCCCTTGGTTTCCGGCCGAGGCGTAGCTAGGCTTAAAGAATCGGGAATTGAAGTTGTCGTCGGGGTGGAGGAAGAACGTTGCCGAAAGCTTAACCAGTCGTATTTTGGTTACTTGAATGAGGGCCGCCCCAGGGTTATACTCAAGTGGGCGCAGACTGCCGATGGATACATCGATACAGCACGTTCTGTCGGAGATAATCTATCATCACTAAAGATATCGACATCTTTCACCCAATTGGTTACGCACAAATTGCGTTCCGAATGCGATGCCATCTTAGTCGGTACCAATACAGCGCTGCTTGATGATCCAAGTTTGAATGTTCGTTACTGGTCCGGAAAAAATCCATTGCGTTTGGTCATTGACCGAATGGGGGTATTGCCTGCCACTGCCAAGTTGTTGGATGGTAGTATAGAAACCATCGTTTTCTCGGGTGTCAAATCTGGTCGGGAAGGCAAAACATCCTGGATATTGCTGGATTTCAATAAAAATGTATTGTTTCAGATGATGAAGGAGTTGTCTCGACTTAAAATTCAAAGCCTTTTGGTGGAGGGGGGGGCATTCCTGCATGAAACATTCATACAATCTGAACTTTGGGACGAAATTCAGGTGGAAACCTCAGCTCAACTTATTGGCTCTGGCGTTTGTGCCCCAAATATAGATAATATCTCTACCATGTCTGGCGGCCTTCAGATTTACGATGCCGGCTCCACATATCGCGAAATTCGCAATTACGAGCATGCCCGTTAAAAACTGTTTTTTTTAAGGTTAAGAAAAATAGCGGCACAAACATCTCTAATTTTTCATAAAACTTCAGACTCAAACCCACAAAAGATAAAATTCTTAGTACTTTTGCCTATTAAGGAAACGGATTTAACAAAAGGACTGTTCAAGAACCGTTTCAGTCCATGTAAAAAAACCAATATGACCATTAAAAGGAACTATTTATACGTCCTTTCTCTGCTGATTTCAGTTATGTTTGTCTCTTGTTGGGATAATTTTGAGGAACGAACTTATTATTCTGCCAACATCTCTGCATTTAGTTTCGATGCACACGATACTTGCCCAAACATTGAAAATTACGTTTTCAACATCGATCAGTACAAAGGTGTTGCTTTAGACGGCACGACCGGGACTATTCAAAACCTTGATTCTCTGCCTTATGGGAGTGTGGTCAACAGCTTGTACCCGAAAGTCACTTTCCAATCCACGAACGGAAATATCTACATCAATGATTCTTTATGGGCAGACGGTGATTCTATCGACTTCACGTTGCCTGTTGTTTTGAAGAATACGTCTTATGACGGTGTTTACACTAAGGCTTACACCATTTTTATCAATGTTCATCAGGTGGATCCAGATTCCATGACTCTTGTGGCATCTTCCACAAGTCTTCCCGAAGCATCTTCAGCGAATAAAATCATCGAAACGAATGGCCTCGTACTCGATTATGTACCTGCCGTTGGTGGTGGCCTAAAACTTTACCGTTCAGCGGATAATTGTACTTCTTGGACATCGCAAGTCGTGACGGGACTTACCGGTGAAATGAATCTGCAATCCTTATGTGTTTTCGGTTCCAAGTATTACATCACGTCCAAAAACCATTTGTCCTATAGTTCGGATGATGGCCTTTCTTGGGTGTCCATCAGCCCAATGACTTCTGCAGGTGCTGCGATTGTGTTGAATTTGTATGGAGAGATCAATAGAAAATATTTGAACGACCCCATTCCTTCAGCGTTAACTGGAATGCTTATTACGGTTGCTGGAGATACCTGTTTTGGGAGAAGTACGGATGGCGTCAATTGGACAACCTTTTCCAAAATCCCTTCTAATTTTCCTTTCACTGACTTTGCATTGATAAAAAGTACAACGGTCACAAATGTTCAATTCTACACGATTGCAGGTGGTGTCAACACCTCAGGTAGGCTAACAGCCAGCGTTTGGTCTACGGAAGATGGGAAAAACTGGATTTCAGTTAACGACGGAAGTGTGTCATACAACACCTTACCCAAAAGAAAAAATGCATCCTTGTTTCGCTATGACGGTCATTTGGTCTACTTAGGTGGTCAAGATGCAAACGGCGATTTACACAAAGACTTGCACATTTCTCCCGATCACGGGAAAACCTGGAAGGATGCCGATGATAACTGGGCGTTTGCCAAAATGGTCAACGGGTTGGCTGGTGCAGGAGTGTATGTTCAGCATCTGCCTGATTTGGAGTACAATAAAGATAGAGCGTTAATTTGGATTTTGGGTGGAACCCGAGAGGACGGTGCTTCAGCAACCATCTGGAAAGCCTATTTGAATAAAATGCTTTTCTTACGTCGCTAATGGTACTTAGGCAAAAAAATACTTAAAGTTGTTTTTTAGCGTTTATTCCTGATAAAGACGATGTACGCATGAAACGACTCATACAGACAATACTGACAGCTGTTCTCCTATTCTTGCCAGCGGGCATGAAGGGGCAGGCATATCGCATGGAGCTCGGTTTGTTGAGTGGTTTGTCCTCTTACATGGGCGATGCCAATTCCTACAAGCCTTTAATGAATGAACAGGCTACGTTTGGTTTGATTGGACGTTACAATCTTAGTGGCAACATGGCTCTTAAAGCCAATTTGCTGTCGGGGGGGATATCTGGTTCAACCACGGGTGATGCTGGGGCTTACCTCAACGGAGAAGAACTACAGTTCAACCGTCGGTTTGTAGATGCTGGCATTCAATTTGAACTGGGGTTTTACCAATACGGTGTGCCTGGTTACAAAGTGGGATCCAGCAGCGTTTGTCCTTATATTTCAGCTGGTCTTGGCATAACCGGTTACCGCTCGGATAGAACGAGGCTTTGTGCCAACATTCCTTTTGGTGTCGGAATAAAGGCTAAAGTGTTGCCCCGTCTGAACATCGGTTGCGAATGGTCTTTCCGAAAGACATTAGCGGATGATTTAGACTACGCTGCAGGAACATCGGGTTTTCAGCTCAATAATTTATGGGCAGGAACCGGATCATGGAATAAAAACAAAGATTGGTATTCAATCTTAAATTTATACGTTACGCTTGACCTGTATGGAACAGGTTCAAATTGTTACAAATAATTATGTCCTATCTCGATAATATAGACAAAACAAGGGTTCCGAAGCATGTCGCCATCATCATGGATGGCAATGGCCGTTGGGCTAGAAGCATCGGAAGAGAACGCGCTTATGGTCACATGGAGGGTGTTGTCTCTGTGCGTCAGGTTGTGGAGGCTGCTCGTGAATGTGGCATTTCATATCTGACTCTATATACTTTTTCGACCGAGAATTGGAACAGACCCGAATCTGAAGTCATCGGTCTGATGGATTTGATGATGCAATCCATCGAGCACGAAACACCAGACTTGATTAAATTCGGCGTTCGGCTTCAGATTATTGGAGATATGAATCGTCTTCCTCAAAAGTTGCAGGACCGTGCAGCTAAGTGCATTCGTGAAACAGCCGACGGGCAAGCCTTAACCCTGATTTTAGCTTTGAGCTATTCTTCTCGATGGGAAATCATTGAAGCCATCAAGGCAATATCACACGATGTAAAAGACGGTAAGTTTACCGAAAATGATATTGATGTGGACCTGTTCAACAGTTACCTCACCACCAAAAATTACCCCGAACCAGATTTGCTCATCCGAACTGGAGGAGAGTTGCGTATCAGCAACTTCCTCATGTGGCAGCTTTCCTATTCGGAACTTTACTTCTCAGAAATACCCTGGCCTATTTTTCGTAAGGAAGAATTGTGGCAAGCAATTTATTGTTTCCAGAACCGCGAAAGGCGTTTTGGCCAGACGAGTGAACAAGTCCAAAAATAGACAATCCCGAGATTATATGATGTTTAGAAAACTATTTGCTTCTTTCTTTGCCTTATGTGCGTTGAGCCTTTTTCTGCAGAAGGCAGAAGCAGCTGCAACCGAAGATAAACTTCCCGAAATATTTTATGCAACCCCTAGAGAATATAAGATTGCAGACATTGCAGTCACTGGGATGGATAATTATGAGGCTTATGTGCTTATAGGTTTATCCAACCTTAGTGTCGGTCAAGTCATTAAGGTGCCCGGAGATGAAATCACCGAAGCGATGAAGCGTTATTGGAAACACGGTTTGTTTTCTGATGTCAAGATTTTGGCCACCAAGATTCAGGGTAGCCAGATTTGGCTCGAAATTCAGCTCAAACCACGTCCTCAGATTTCTGCCATCAAATACAATGGAATTAAGAAGTCGGACAAAGATGATTTGGAAAAAAGTATCGGATTGACTGTCGGGAATCAAATTTCTCCTAACATCGCAGATAAAGCAAAGGTGCTGATCAAAAGGCATTATGATGAAAAAGGTTTCAAGAATGCCGAAGTGGACATCATCCAGAAAGAAGATCCAACCGATAAATCGAAAGTGATTGTCGAGGTCAATATCGACCGGAAAGACAAAATCAAAATCAATCAGATCATCTTTGATGGAAACGTCGCTTTCTCAGATGCAAAAGCAGCTCGTGCTATGAAAAAGACGAAGCAGAAAGGTCGGATTGAAAACTTTTTCAGCAGCAAGAAATTTGTTGAGGCAGAGTACGAAAAGGATAAAAAGTCGCTTATTCAGAAATACAATGAATTTGGTTATCGCGATGCCTTGATTCTGGAGGATACCGTTTATAAATTCAACGACAAAACCGTGAATGTCTACATCAAGATTGATGAAGGCAAACGCTACTTCTTCAGAAACATAGATTGGGTTGGGAACACTGTTTATACAGCTGCGGATCTTAACCGTCAATTGCAGATCACCAAGGGGGATGTTTACAATCAAAAAAGGCTTGACGAACGGCTTAAATCATCTCAAGCTGAAGATGCCGTAACCAATCTATATATGGACAATGGTTACCTGTTTTTTCAGGTGGATCCCGTAGAGGTTAGGGTTCAAGGCGATTCCATCGACCTTGAAATGCGAATTCACGAAGACCGCCAAGCGACCATCAATCGAATCAATATTACGGGGAACGATCGACTATACGAAAACATTGTGCGTCGTGAATTACGCATCAAACCAGGTGCTCTGTTCAATAAATCTGCATTGATGCGTTCTGCTCGTGAAATTCAACAAATGGGCCATTTTGATCCTGAAAAAATGGGTTTGGATCCTGTACCTGATTACGAAGCAGGCACAGTAGACATCAATCTGAACTTGACTCCCAAGAATAATGACCAGATCGAATTCTCTGCAGGTTGGGGTTCCACCGGCATCGTTGGTTCGGTCAGCTTGAAATTTACCAACTTTTCCATCCGAAACCTACTTAACTTGGGAACCTATAAAGTCCTTCCACAAGGGGACGGTGAAACGTTCTCCATAACTGGTCGTTCAAACGGGGACTATTACAGCTCCTATAGTTTCTCTTTCCTTGAACCCTGGCTTGGAGGAAAACGCCCGAATTCGTTCTCGTTTTCCGGCTATTATTCCAAGCAGAGCGACGTGAGTTCTCGCTACTACAGCAACTACAGCAGCTCGAGCAGCAATTACGATTATTACAGTGGTAGTAATAGTAGTAGCAGCTATGGAAGTGGGAACAGTACATACATGAATGAACTTGACCCTGACAAATACCTCAAAATGTGGGGCCTTTCCATGGGCCTAGGGGGACGTCTAACTTGGCCGGATGACTATTTTCAGCTTTACGGTGAACTATCCTATCAACACTATAGCTTGAAAAACTGGAACTATTTCGTAATCAGCGACGGACGAAGCAATGATTTGAGTTTATCGTTGACACTTTCCAGAAAATCCATTGACAATCCATTATATCCTCGTACTGGTTCGGACTTCACTTTTTCTGTGCAATCCACTTTGCCTTATTCCTTATTTGACAAATACACTACTGCTGATTACAAAAAAATGGCTGATAACAAAGAGACTGAAAAACTTTACAAATGGATTGAATACTATAAGATCAAACTGAAGAGTAAAACCTATACACCTCTTTCCGCTAACCGTAAATTGGTGCTGATGACCCGTTTCGATATGGGGTATTTGGGATCCTTCAACGATTACAAGCGATCACCGTTTGGTATGTTTTACCTTGGTGGTGACGGTACAACAGGTTACAGCAGTACCTATACGTATGAAACAGTAGCTTTGCGTGGATACGAAAATGGAGCATTGGGAACCAATTACGTTTACCAACGCCTAGGTCTGGAACTTCGCTATCCGTTGATGATGGAGACCTCCACCACAATTTACGGATTGACTTTTGTTGAAGCTGGTAATGGCTGGAGCAAGCCGAAAATGTGGAGCCCCTTTGACCTCAAACGTTCTGCCGGTGTGGGAGTACGCATATACTTGCCAATGGTTGGTCTGATGGGTATTGACTGGGCTTACGGGTTTGATAAAGTTCCCGGAGCATCTACACCTAGTGGTGGCCAGTTCCACTTCATTATTGGTCAAGAGTTCTAAAAACTGTAAAAACGGCACAAAAAGATTGTTAACAGATTTATACAGTAATTTTTTTTATCGTACTTTTGAACTTAACGATATTCAATATATAAGGCTATGAAAAAAGTAATGTTTATTCTCGCTGCACTTTTGATGACCAGTATGACCGGTTTTGCGCAAAAAATCGCCTTGGTCGATATGGAATATATCCTTAAGAAGATTCCGGCTTATGAAATGGCAAACGATCAACTTGCTCAAGTTTCTAAAAAATGGCAGGCTGAAGTGGATGTGATGACAAAGGAAGCAAAAGACCTTTATACCAAATACCAATCTGAAATGGTTTACCTTTCGGATGATTTGAAAACCAAACGCGAAGCAGAAATCTTAGCCAAAGAAAAAGCTTCTGCAGAACTTAAGAAAACGTATTTCGGTTCCGAAGGTGAACTTTACAAGAAGCGTCAAAGTCTGTTGACACCGATACAGGACGAAATCTACAACGCTATCAAGGCTCTATCTGAAGAAAAAGGTTATACCCTCATTCTAGATCGCGCATCTGGAGACAACATCATTTTTGCCTCCCCAAAAATGGATATCAGCGATGAAGTATTGCAAAAATTAGGATATTAATACGTACATTTGCGCCCAAAATAAAGAAATTCAACAATAAATATAGAACAATGACAAAAAAACTTTTCCTTGCCATAGCTTTGATCTTACCCCTGACAGCCTTTGCCCAGGATCTCAAGTTTGGCTTCTTCAATCGTGCCGATATTTTCCAAAGTATGCCTGAAACGGTGGCAGCTACCAAAAAAATCGATGACATCGCAAAAAATTACGAAACGGAACTGATGAAAATGCAGGAAGAATATCAGAAGAAGGGTTCTGATTTTGTTGCAGCCAAGGATAGTCTTCCTGAAGCCATTAAAGTTCGCCGCATGACCGAAATCCAAGACTTGGAGCAACGTCTGCAATCATTTTATCAAGATTCTCAGACTGAAATCAAAAAGACCCAGCAGGATCTGATTGTTCCCATCAATGCTAAATTGATGGCAGCCGTTAAATCAGTTGGTCAAGACCAAGGTTTTATATATATCTTTGATACATCCGCCAATGCCGGTTTGATGTATTGGTCAGTCGAAAAGTGTGTGGACGTAACCAATGCGATACGCTCCAAGCTTAATCTGAAGTAAGAAAGTATAATTTTAAAGGAAGGATGGTGCTGAATCATCCTTTCTTTGTTTACAGTCCAATGTAAAACCATGTATAACCAAGAAGGCCCCATTGGTGTTTTTGATTCCGGTTACGGTGGGTTGACCATACTCGAAGAGTTTCGGAAAAAACTACCTGGATACGATTACCTTTATCTGGGTGATAATGCACGTGCTCCCTATGGGAACCGTTCTTTCGACATGGTCTATGAATTTACCCGACAGGCTGTTCGCTTTCTGTTCGATCAGGGTTGCTCCTTGGTCATACTTGCTTGTAACACCGCATCAGCAAAAGCTTTAAGGACCATTCAGCAGGTAGACCTGCCAAAACTGGATCCCGATCGTAGAGTGCTGGGGATCTTGCGTCCCACAGTGGAGGCACTTGGCTCCCTGACGACATCACGACATGTAGGCCTTATTGGAACACCGGGTACGATCCAATCAGGCTCCTACCCAATTGAAATCATGAAATTCTTTCCCGACATCGTCATTACCGGTGAAGCCTGTCCAATGTGGGTGCCCTTAGTGGAAAACGGTGAACATCAATCCAAGGGTGCAGAATATTTTGTAAAGAAAAATCTGGATCATTTGTTCGAACGCGACCCCGAAATTGATACGTTGATTCTTGGCTGCACCCATTATCCTTTATTGCTGCCCCTCATACAGCGTTTTGTTCCAAAGGGGGTGCATGTTGTTTCACAAGGCGAATATGTGGCACAAAGCCTTATCTCCTATTTGGAAAGACATCAGGATTTAGCCTCCCTTTGTAGTAAAGGTGGTCGAACCCATTATCTAACTACAGAATCCGTTCAGAAGTTCGAGGAAAACGCCTCCATCTTCATTAAACATCCAGTTCGGGCAGAACACGTTCGTCTGGGTTAAAAACCTCGCTGGCGCATGGCTTCATAAGTAAGCACGGCAGTCGAAACAGAAACATTCAGTGAATCGATCACCCCACGCATGGGGATTTTAATCCGCTTATCGGCATTCTCCAACCAAAACTCAGTGAGACCATCTGCTTCGGTACCCATGATGATGGCCGAAGGTCCTTTGAAGTCACATTCATGGTACCATTCAGAAGCCCGAAGTTCGGCAGCATACGACCGGATGTTTTTTTCTTTCATCCATTCCAAACAATCCTTTGATGTACAAACGGCTACAGGAACTGTAAACAGGCAACCCACGCTTGAACGGATGGCGTTTGGGTTGTATAAATCTGTCAACGGATCGCAAATGACTACGGCATCCACTTTGGCAGCATCCGCGGTACGTAACACAGCGCCCAAATTCCCAGGTTTCTCAACAGATTCCAATACAATGATGAATGGGTTTTCGTTCAATTGAAGTTGATCAAGTCGATGGCCTTTAGGCTTTATCAAAGCAAGGAGTCCATCAGATCCTTCTCTATAGGCGACCTTTTCAAAAACAATCTGTGTAATGGTTATTTTTTTGTTGGTAGCAATGCGATTCAATAAATCGGGGTATTCGCTTTTGGCATAAACCTCAGGACAAACATAAACAACTTCTGGTTCGTGACCAGCATCCAGTGCCAATCCGATCTCCCTGGCACCCTCAACAACCACCAGTCCTTGTTCCCTGCGTTCACGTGCTTTGGATAGCTGTACGATCTGTTTTACTCGGGGATTCTGCAAACTGGTGATTTGTTCCATGGAAGGGGGCTTAATGAGGGCTCAAAAGTGCAAAAAGATTTTGAGGTGCCCAAAAAAAACGCTAAGTTTGTCAGATTCCGCATACTCCCAATACTCCTTTACATGCTAGAACTTGAACCGACCGGCTGGACCGAATACGAACTCATCGATTCCGGTGGTTTTGAAAAACTTGAACGTTTTGGTAAACACTTCCTTCGTCGTCCTGAACCTCAGGCTGTCTGGCCTAAAAGTCTCGTTGAAGAAGAATGGGACAAGATGTCACAAGCCTGGTTTAAACGCGCAAAAGGGAAAGATTCAGCCGATTTCGAGAGGGGTGAATGGTTGCAGAAACCTTCCATGCCCGGTCAGTGGTATGTGAACTATGATTATAAAGACATGCACCTGAGGTTTCGTTTGGGCATGACTTCCTTCAAACATGTCGGTTTGTTTCCCGAACAAGCTTCCAATTGGGATTACATCTATGATCAAGTAAAAGAAATGGATGTAGAGAAACCTCGTGTTTTGAATCTGTTCGCCTATACAGGTGGAGCATCTCTAGCGGCCTGTGCTGCAGGAGCGGAGGTCACCCATGTGGATTCCGTCCGTCAGGTACTGACGTGGTCCCGTGAAAATATGGAAGCAACTGGCTTGGAAGGCATCCGCTGGATGCTAGAGGATGCACTTAAATTTGTTCAACGTGAAGTGAAACGTGGTAAATGTTACGAAGGAATCATTCTTGACCCCCCAGCTTATGGCCGCGGTCCAGACGGCGAAAAATGGGTTCTCGAAGAAAGTATAACTCCGCTGATGGAAGCATGCAGCCAGTTGTTGGACCCCAAACACGGCTTCCTGATTTTGAACCTATATTCCATGGGCTTTTCTGCTGTGATTGCCAGCAATATTCTGGAATCCTACTTCCCTCAAGCACGTACGATTGAGTACGGTGAACTGGTTGTTACGGAACGCTCCGGTAAAAAGTTGCCGCTTAGTGTTTTTGCCCGCTTTTCTGCTCAAAGATTTTAAACATCAAACTCCATTCGAAAATGAAAAATCTTACCACTCTTTTGCTTATGACTTTTTTCCTGACTGCCTGTGCCAACCCAAAAGCCTACAATCTGAAAGGTTATGCGGACGATGCCAAATGGAACGGGCAAAAGGTACTTCTTTACGGAATATCAGAAGCGACTGGCCTGGTGGCACTCGATTCAACAGTCATAGATAAGAATGCATTTAGCATTCAAGGAAAAGTTGACACCGTGGGTTGGTATGTCTTGATGATTCACGATGGTTTGGCTCAGCCAATTTATAAGGATTTCTATGTTGGTGGCAAATTGGAATGTGCCATAAAGGAGGGCAAAATTCGAATATCGGGTTCAGAAGTTAATGATGCTTATCAGTCTTTCGAAGATCAATATGCCGTGATGACTTCAGAACTGATTAAATTGGATGAAAAGGTTAAGGCAAATCCTCAGGATGAACAAGCAAAAAATACGTTTAATGCAGCTTACGCTACCTTTCTTAAATCTTTCCGTGAACTTTCCAAGAATACGATTTTGAAAAATATGGGAAACCCGCTTGGCATCCATATTTTTCAAGCTGCATTATCGTCATTGGAAAATACCGACTTGGAAATGATTTTAGCCAAGGCTAGCCCTGAATTTCTGAAAGACGGTACCGTTAAGATGGTCAAGGCGCAATTGGAACTATCTAAGAATGTCCAAGAAGGAAGTAAATGCCCGAATCTTAAAATGATGGCCCCCGATGGCTCACAGGTTTCGCTCTCCCAATTCATCGGTAAGGGTAATTATGTCCTCATCGATTTTTGGGCTTCTTGGTGCAGCCCTTGCATGAAAGAATTGCCCAATGTGTTGGAATGTTATAAACGTTATCATCCCAAAGGATTCGACATCGTGGGTGTATCACTAGATGAAGATGCAGTCGCTTGGAAGGGTGCTATTGAGAAGAATCAGATCCCATGGCACCACATGTCTGATCTTGCAGGATGGAAAAGTCAGGCTGTGGCCGTTTTTTCTTTTTCGGGTATCCCCCATACCGTACTGGTCGATCCCAATGGTGTGATTGTTGTGAAAAACCTTAGAGGGGAAGAACTCAAAGCAAAGTTGGCTGAAATCTATAAGTAAAGTACCTATTAAAAATGGAAACGGCTTGGTCATTTGTTTGACCAAGCCGTTTCCATTGTCGGGATGAGAAGACTCGAACTTCCGACCTCTACGTCCCGAACGTAGCGCGCTACCAACTGTGCTACATCCCGAGCTAAATGCAGTACAAAGATAGAAAAACGATTTAGTTTCTCCAACAGAAAAAACCACATTTGAAGGAAAATAGTGGGCCTAAGTCTTTGTTTATTCAAAAAGGAATCGTACTTTTGTGCCCGCTAAAGAGATGGTACCATAGCTCAGTTGGTAGAGCAAAGGACTGAAAATCCTTGTGTCCCCGGTTCGATTCCTGGTGGTACCACATCAAATAGAAACGCTAAACGCTTATGAAAAAGTGCTTAGCGTTTTTTGTTTTTAGGTCAGGATGCAAAAAAAACGAGAATGCATGACACCCTCGTTTTATAACCAAAGTTATTGGCTCCTAAATACTATTCGGTTTTCTTGACAACTTTTTTGTTAGGGGTAACTTTCTTTTTGGCAACAGTTGCTTTTTTAGTCGTAGAAGTCTTCTTTTTTGCTGGTGTTTTCTTGGTCGAACTCTTGGTTGCACCCCTATCGGCTTTTGAAGCCCCGAATTTACGGCCTCCGGCTTTCCTAGTCGGCTTTTCGCCCTGGTCGGCGATCATCTTCAGGCAATCTTCCAGAGAGAGCGTCTCGGGGTCGGTTGTCTTTGGGATGCGGTAGTTGTTCCCTTCTTTGTAGATGTATGGACCAAAACGGCCGTTCAGAACTTGAACTGAAGCATCTTCAGCGAAACCCTTTATCAGTTTCTTGCTGTCGGCTTCACGCTTGGCAAGAATCAAATGGATGCACTCCTCTACAGTGATCTCCATCGGATCAAGTGTTTTCGGAATAGAAATGAACTTATTGTCGTGCCTGATGTAGGGCCCAAATCGACCCACAGCCACTGTAATTTCTTTTTCTTCGTAGGAACCAGGTTTTCTGGGAAGCTTAAAAAGATCCAGTGCTTCTTCCATCGTCAGGGTCTCCATCCGTTGATTGCTTCTTAGAGATGCAAATAAAGGTTTTTCTTCGTCGTCGGCCGTGCCAATCTGCACGACTGGGCCAAATTTGCCGATGCGGACTGAAAGGGGACGGCCGCTGGTAGGGTCCTCACCAAGGATTCGTTCGCCTACTTTTTGTTTGGAATAGGTGCTAGCTTCTTCGACCGCTGGATGAAAGTCTTTGTAGAAATGTCCGATGACCGATTCCCACTGGCGCTTTCCTTCGGCAATCAAGTCAAATTCCTTTTCGACGGTAGCCGTAAAGTTGAAATCCAAAATGCTGGGAAATGCATCTAGTAAGAAGTCATTGACAACCAGCCCAATATCAGTTGGAAAAAGCTTGGAACGTTCAGCTCCGAAATTCTCTGTTCCGATGGAATCGGTGATTTTGTCATTTCTCAATTCAAGCAAGTTGAACGAGCGAATTTGCCCCTCGCGATCTTCCTTGACTACGTAGGTGCGTTGTTGAATGGTGGAAATGGTTGGGGCGTAGGTGGAAGGTCGGCCTATGCCGAGCTCTTCTAATTTACGTACCAGACTGGCTTCTGTGTAACGAGCCGGTTTTTGAGTGAATCGTTCCGTGGCGGAAGCAGATTCCATCGGTAGAACCTGATTCAGTTCCATAACTGGTAAAATTTTGCCGCTACTGTCCGATTCGTTTTCATCATCGGTGGATTCCATATAGACACGAAGAAAACCATCGAATTTGAGAACTTCGCCCGTGATTTCAAATTTTTCTGGGCCGTTGGACAACCCGATCTGCACGACGGTCTTTTCCAATTCTGCATCTGCCATCTGAGATGCGATGGTCCGTTTCCAGATAAGTTCGTATAGGCGTTTTTCTTGAGAGTTCCCTTCGATCTGGTGGGTCGTCATGTAGGTAGGACGGATGGCTTCGTGCGCTTCCTGAGCACCTTTTGATTTGGTATGATAGTGTCGAACCTTCACATAATTTTTGCCGGCTATTGTTTCGATTTCAGCCTTCGTTGTATTGATGGCCAATCCTGATAGGTTGACCGAATCCGTACGCATATAAGTGATCTTTCCAGATTCGTATAGCCTTTGTGCTACCATCATGGTCTGCGAAACCGAAAATCCCAACTTGCGGGATGCTTCCTGTTGCAGTGTGGAAGTAGTAAAAGGGGGCGCCGGAGATTTTTTAGTCGGTTTGGTGGCGATATCCTCAATGGTAAAGGTCGAGGTGCGGATTTTTTCCAGAAAAGCCAATGCTTCTTCCTTGGTGGGCAATCTTTTTTGCAATTCAGCTTTAACCAATGTGACTGAGCCATCCGATTCCTTTATCTGGAAGGTGGCAACTACTTTGTAGGAAGCCTCCGACTTGAAATTCTGAACCTCACGTTCGCGTTCCACAATGAGACGAACAGCGACCGATTGGACTCTACCTGCCGATAAAGAAGGTTTGATTCGTTTCCATAGAACTGGTGAAAGCTCAAAACCGACAATACGATCCAGTACTCGACGTGCCTGTTGGGCATCGACCAAATGCAAGTCGATGGCCCGAGGTGTTTGGATGGCATTCAGAATGGCTTCCTTCGTAATTTCGTGAAAAACAATGCGTTTGGTATTTTCATTTTTAAGCCCAAGCTCTTCGAATAAATGCCAAGCAATGGCTTCTCCCTCGCGGTCTTCATCGGATGCGAGCCAAACGGTTTCAGCAGTTTTGGCAATTGACTTGAGTTCACTCACTAACTTTTTCTTATCCTGCGAAACTTCGTAAATGGGTTTGAAGTTATTGGCAATGTCCACTCCCTTTTTGCTCAAGTCCCGTATGTGACCGAAACTGGAAAGGACTTTATAGTCCGTTCCAAGAAACTTTTCAATGGTTTTTGCTTTGGCAGGTGACTCGACTATAACTAGATTTTTTTGCATCTGTAGCGATTTTTAGCTGAAAACGAGAGCGATTTGGAGCCGCAAAATTAGTAAAAAGGGATTGAATTGCACTCCCTTTACTAATTATTTGAAATTTATCCTCGAGATAGTGCTTTAAAGTTCGTCTTCTTCCATGTACCAACTGGCGTAAAATTGGTAATTGTCGGAGATTCGTTTATTGATGGTTTGGGTCTGTTCAGGGTCGGCCATCTTGACAAATTTCGCAGGAACACCTGCCCAAATGCTGAATGGTTCCACAACGGTATTGCTTAAAACAACTGAACCTGCTGCGATGATGGCGCCTTCACCAACGATTACATGATCAAGTACGACAGAACCCATTCCTATCAAGGCGTTGTCCTCGATTTTTGCTCCGTGTATGGTCACATTATGGCCAACCGAAACATTGTCACCAATTTCTATGGTGGATTTTTTATATAAAGTATGGAGAACTGAACCGTCTTGAATGTTCACATTGTTTCCGATCCGGATGGAGTTCACATCTCCCCTTATAACAGTATTGTACCAAATGCTGCAACCGTCACCCATGATGACATCGCCGATAATAGAGGCGTTTTCAGCGAAAAAACACTTTGCGCCGTATTGGGGCGTGAAGCCCCTGACTGATCTGATTAGTGCCATAGTTTTGATATATATATTAAGGTGTCTAGTCAATAATTTTGGTTTTTGTTTGCAGCCAGGCTGCTTCTTCTTTCGTCAGTTTTGCCGATAGTATTTGGTAAACCTTTTCATGATAGGTGTTTATCCAAACTTTTTCTTCCAGACTGAGCAGGCTCGTGTCAATACTTTTGTGATCGAATGGAAAGAGCGTCAGTGTTTCAAAACAGAGATAACTGCCGAATTCAGACGTGTTTTCCTTGCGAACCAACATGACATTTTCTACACGTACGCCGTATTCTCCTGTGCGATAGATCCCTGGTTCGTTGGTCAGAGTCATGCCTGCTTCCAGGGTAACGGGATTTTCATTCATACGGACACTGTGCGGGCCTTCGTGCACATTCAGGAAGTGACCGACGCCATGTCCAGTTCCGTGCAAAAAGTTGATGTTCCGTTTCCAAATGAATTGTCTGGCCAAAACATCGAGCTGTGTACCACGAGTTCCGACTGGAAAGACGGCTGTTGATAGGGCAATGACGCCCTTCAGTAGGCTCGTGTAATCTTTTATATACAGTTCAGGAGTTTCTGTGTATAATGAAAAGGTGCGGGTGATGTCTGTTGTTCCATCAAAATACTGGCCACCGGTGTCTGTGAGCAGGATCCCATTTTTAGTGACGGGATATGCACTTTCGGGACTAACTTCATAATGAACGATGGCGCCATGTCCATTGAAACCAACAATGGGGCTGAAGCTCTCACTCGCATAATCCCCTTGCTGTTTTCGAAGTTCGGCTATTTGTAGGCTAAGCGTCCATTCCGTAATGGCGTTGTCTCCTTTCGCCAGTTGTTCCTCAAGCCTTTTCCAAAATCGGGTCAAAGCTATACCATCCTTGATCATGGCATTTCTGAAACCAGCGATTTCTATATCGTTTTTAAGTGCTTTCATGTGAGCAATCGGAGAGGATGCTTCGATGATTATGTTACCTCCAGGAATGCTGCTGCCAATTCTTTGGTTGATTTTTGACTTGTCTATCAACAAACGCTGCCCCTTCAACTTTTGAAGTAAGCTGGGCAGATCCTCGTAGCCAGCCATTTCTATACCGGCGGCTTTAAGTCTGCTTGTTGTTTGATCGGTTATTTTTTCAGGATTGGCAAACAGCCAGGCCGTCGTTTGACCAACGTGTGCATAGCAAACACCCACGGGGTTATGTTCGATGTCGCTCCCCCGGAGGTTGAATAACCAGGCAATTTCATCCAATGCCGCCAATGGCATGGCATCTGCTCCGTTTTTTCTCAGTTCCGTACGAACCCTTTCCAGCTTGGATTCCACTGTTTCTCCGGCATATTTTTCTGGGAACAGGTATATTTCCCCATTTGGAAAGGTCGGTCTGTCAGGCCAAGTAGCTTCGTAGGGTTCGAAGGTGGCATCAATGTGTATGTTGTTCCTATTGAGGAATTCTGTGAGCATCTGCACTTCTTTCATGGAGAACAGGTCGCCGTCCAGCCCGACCGCGCGGTATTCTTTGGATACAATCCATTCTTCTGGTGTAATGGTTTCGGCCAAACTGCTTTTAAACATGGTGATTCCAGAACCCTGCAATTCCTCTTCGGCTTGCAAAAAATACCTGGAGTCCACCCACAATCCGGCATCGTCCATTCCAACGACCAAAGTGCCCGCACTGCCTGTGAATCCTGAGAGATACTCTCTGAATTTCCAACACTCTGCCGTATTTTCACTTTGATGAGGGTCTGATGTGGGGATGATATAGGCACTTAAACCCTTGTTCCCCATTTCCTTGCGTAAGGCAAAAAGTCTGTTCGGAATTGATGTGTCCATAGTCTTTTATTGTGTTATTCCCCACAAATGTAGTTTATTTTCAGGGAAATGTCTGAACGCAAACGCACTGAAATGGCCTTTTTCGACCTGCTGCATTTAAAAGTGAAAAAAAGATTGTGATATTTGTTTGGTAAATCAAACCCTTTATCTAATTTTGCAGTCCGATTTTAAACAAACTATAAAGCATCAATAATTATGATCGTCGTACCTATCAAAGAAGGTGAAAATATTGAAAAAGCGCTGAAAAAATTCAAACGCAAATTTGAAAAGACAGGAGTCGTTAAAGAACTCAGAAGTCGTCAGGCTTTCAGCAAACCTTCTGTTGTGAAAAGAAAACAGAAGATCAAAGCTGTTTATGTACAGCAGCTTCAGCAGGTCGAAGACTAAACGTCTTTTAAAGGCCTTCTGCGGATAGAAGGAATAAACCTGTTTTTTATTGCTTTTTCCCGATCTTTTTAGTATATTCGTTGCATCGAATACGGATGCGGAATATGGTGTTGATCGAAGAATTTATACAATACTTGCGGTATGAGAAGAATTATTCTACTCATACCGTTGTTGCGTATGAATGTGACCTCCATCAATTTTTGGAATATACTGAACATCAGTTCGGATTGACGGATCCTGCTGTTTTGAACTCCGATATCCTTCGTTCCTGGATGGTAAGCCTTCTTGAAGGTGGAATGACAGCTCGGTCGGTAAACAGGAAGCTTTCCAGTCTCAAGACCTTCTGGCATTATCTCCAGCGTTCAGGGGCTGTTTCTGTCAACCCTTTTAAAAAGGTGGTGCCTCCCAAAACGACCAAACCCCTTCCTGTATTTCTTAAAGAGGCAGAAATGGATGAACTCCTTCATGAGGAATCCCCGGATGATGATTGTTTTCCACTGGTTCGGGATGGATTGATCATCAACCTTTTTTACTCAACCGGCATGCGTCTTTCCGAATTGATCGGTTTGACGGATGAGACCTTAGACCTGAGCGCATGCACCTTAAAAGTGACTGGAAAAAGAGACAAGCAACGGCTGATTCCGTTCGGCCCAGAACTTAAAAGATCCATCAGCCATTATTTGAAGGTGCGGAATGATCAGGTCGAACGCACTAGTGACCGTCTCTTGGTTCGAAACGACGGAAGCCCGCTTTATCCACAGTTGGTGTACCGCATGGTGCATCAGAGGCTGACAAAAGTAGGCACATTAACAAAAAATAGTCCACATGTATTGAGGCATACGTTTGCAACAACACTGTTGAATAGAGGGGCTGAACTCAACGCTGTCAAGGAACTCCTTGGACATAGCAGCCTATCGGCGACGGAAGTATATACCCATACGACTTTCGCAGAATTAAAAAAAGTGTATAAACAAGCCCATCCTAGGGCGTAAAGAGAAGGAGGATTTTTATGGAAATCAGAATTCAGTCAATTCATTTCGATGCCACAGTGGCATTGGAACAGTTCATTCAGAAGAAAGTTACGAAACTAAGTCAGTTTTACGACGGTATACTGGAAGCAGAAGTCATATTAAAAGTAATTAAACCGGAAACAGCCCAAAACAAAGAGGCACAAGTAAAGATAAAAGTATCCCATACGGAGATGTACGCTTCAAAGATCAGCGATACCTTCGAACAATCTGTTGATGATGCTGTAGAGGCCTTGCAGAAACAACTTTTGAAGTTCAAGGAAAAGAACCAACCCAAATAATTTTCTGAAAAACCCTTTGCGGATTCAAATTATTGTCCTACATTTGCAGCCGTTTCTCCTAAAGCCTATGCATAAGGGGGGCGGCTGCAGTCTTCGGGCTCAGTTTTTGAGGTAAAAGGGCAGTTACCAGAGTGGCCAAATGGGGCAGACTGTAACTCTGCTAGCGTAAGCTTACGGTGGTTCGAATCCATCACTGCCCACAGTTTAAAGTCCAGTATATAACTGGTTTTTGAGCGGAATGTCGGAGGATGTTCACCCAGGTGAGAAGACAACGACAAATTGCGGGAATAGCTCAGTTGATAGAGCATTAGCCTTCCAAGCTGAGGGTCGCGGGTTTGAGTCCCGTTTCCCGCTCTTTTTTTGCCATTGTAGCTCAGCGGTAGAGCACTTCCTTGGTAAGGAAGAGGTCCCGGGTTCAAGTCCCGGCAACGGCTCACAATTTATTTATTTCATTCAATTTATAATCTTTGAGTTATGGCTAAAGAACATTACAACAGGAGTAAACCCCACGTCAACATTGGGACCATCGGCCACGTTGACCACGGTAAAACGACCTTGACCGCTGCTATCACCATGGTGTTAGCCAAAAAAGGTTTTTG